>Ga0157369_10000005_pt1 | contig 470816 bp, 367 predicted proteins | sample C25metaG_FD_113461 | JGI IMG/M metagenome (GOLD analysis project Ga0157369, IMG submission 113461) | Corn rhizosphere microbial communities from Kellogg Biological Station, Michigan, USA - C2-5 metaG | ecosystem: Host-associated > Plants > Roots > Rhizosphere > Soil | place: USA: Michigan... | reverse complement strand
CCTTTTCCTACTGCTCGGTCTTGCCTCGGCTCGCCGCCGCCGAAGGGCTCTTTCTTTTTGGCATCAAAAAGAAACAAAAACTGCCGGCTGAAAATTTTTCTTTCGAAGCTAGTGGGTTGGCTTAGACAGTGCAGCCCGAAAAATTTGTTAGGCCGGATTTAAGCAGAACGGAGATATCGTGCTATGGCCTAGCTGGATGGAAATACTAAAGCAGCTAAAGTTTTGATTAATAATGATTTGCAAATAACGTCAATGGTAGCGGAGTCGAAGGGCAGTTAAAAAGATTTAGCGCAAGCGGGATTAACGCTAATTGAAAAACAGAACCTGGCTTTCCAAATCACTTAGTGCTGAAAATTGGATCCTAAAATCCTTATATCCAATTAAATCCTAACCAAAAAGGGAAGCAGAACCGAATTCTACCTCCCTACCTTAAACTAAACATTACCTAATTAATAATGCCAATATGTTGGTTGATGTACTATAGTTTTTTACCGTCCCTTAAGAATAAATTGGCAATGGTAACTACACTTGCTTTATCTAAAGGCTCATCAAAACTTTCTACTGCTGCAGCTTTGGTTATGCCTGCATTGCTACCTATGCCTACGATATTTACACCAGCTTGTACAGTTAAATCTTCTCCGGCATATACGGCATCAACAGCAGCAACTCCAGAATCATTTGCCTGACCTGAAGCGCCAAGACTTACCCATGGCTTATAAACAGTAGAACCAGCAGCGGTACGCATTTGGCGGATATGCGAAGCATGGCGTGCCTCAACAGAGTGGATCTGCAAAGCAGTTTGCAATACAGGACTACCTAACAAGGCTCCTGCCTGGCCTTTGTATGCCCTAACTCCGGTATCTTCAAAACCCTGCGCTACGGCAAGAAAGGTATTATAATCAGAATAAACGGAAGCAAATGCTCCACCTGCTCTAAAATCCGTATCTGCATATGCAATTGGTGTACGGGCAGAACTTCCTAAAGCGCCTACCAATAAATCAACGTGTGCTTTTTCGTGATCACGAATGGTAGTAATGGCTGCCTGGCTGGCTGCATTAGGAAAATTAAAAGTAACATCAGTTACTGCCGATCCTGGAGTTTTGCCTACAATACAGTGATTATAAAAATGATATTCCAAATACTCTAACGATAAAGCAAAGTTTAATACATCAACAACCGCAGCAGGTAAAGCTGTTTGTCCATATGCTTTTTGAAACATTGAACCTAGGGCAAGCGGCATAGCAGCCAAAGAGATTTTTTTACCCATGTTGAAAAAGCTTTTCATTGCAGCTCTTCTCGGATTTAATCTCTCATAGATTTCACCGTCAACTTTTTCAATTTCTTCTAATATATTTACGATATTCATGATTTTCTGATTTTAAAAATTAAAGATTGATTACATTAATTTTGGTTTTAATATACTTTCCAGCGACAGCTAAAACCTTATCTGGCGTTAAAGCGGCGTCTAATCCTTTTGCATTATCGGCACCTAAAGCAGAAAGGCTGTTTAAATCAGCAAATGTCCCATTTGAGATCAAATCACGAACATACGCTGCATGGCGGGCTTCTACTGAAACAATTTTACCAGCTAACAGCAAATAAGTTGCACTTTTAAGTCGTGGTCCCGCGCCATTGTAAGCAGAAACACCCAAATCTTCGAAAGCCATGGCTGTACCCAATACACTTGTAGAGCTGGTGAAATCAATTGAAGAAAAATCAACTTCCAAACTGCCGATTGCCGCTGTACCTAAAGCGGCTTTAAAAAACTCTCTGTGTGCAATTTCATGGAACTGGATATCCTGAAAGTACGCCTTTTGAGCAGCTGTGAAACTTGCAGGCGGAGCAGAAGCAACTTTTACATAAAATGCAGCTTCTAATTGTTCTAAAGCATAAGCATAATTTAATACACCGAAATCATCTTTAAAATCTAGGGTTGCGCCTCCCATTACAGGATTCTCGTAGCCACGATCTTTTTTACAACCTGCGGCTACCAAGGCAATACCTGCAGCGCCTGCACCTGCATACTGAAGAAAAGATCTTCTGCCTACAGTTTTGTCAAATAAACTTTTTTCCTGAAGTTCATTTTTTGTTTCTAGTTCATTCTTTTTCATAGCAATCTATGTTTAGTGGTTTTGAATTCGTTTGATGATACATACGTGACAATCAGAACACTGGTTTTTTTGATTTGCATTTTTTTTTATAAGCGCATTTTAATACATTCACCAACCTATAGCTATGACAACACTAAAAGCCATTATTGTTGATGATGAGGAGTTTGCCCGGTCATCGTTGTTTTTTTTACTGCAACAGAACTGTCCACAGGTAGAAATTACCGGTATTGCAAGATCTGTAACGGAAGCAAAAGATATTCTGGCACATCATCCTATTGATTTAATTTTTCTGGATATAGCTATGCCCGGAGGCAATGGTTTCGAATTGATTCCTGATGCACAAAAGCATAACGCAGCAGTTATATTTACTACCGCTTATGATCAGTATGCATTAAAAGCAATTAAGGCTAACGCACTCGATTATTTATTAAAGCCAATTGATATTGATGAGCTTAAAATAGCTGTAGATAAGGTTTTTCAGCACATTAAACGCTTTAAAGGTCAGAATGAGCATGATGAAAGAATCAACAATCTGGCTTCCAGTTTAAGCTCAAGATCCGAAATCAAGAAGCTTACCCTTCCCTATGGCCAGGGTTTTAAAATGATCGATATAGATGATATCATCTATATCGAAGCCGATAGCAATTACTCTATTGTACACTTAAATAACCATGATAAAATAACGGTTTCGAAAGTTTTACGGGAATTTGAAGAGCTTTTACCTGGTGATCAATTTGTACGGATCCATAAGTCGAGCATTATCAACCTTAACCATTTAAAAGAGTATAATTCTAAAAACGGACTTCAGGTATTCTTAAAAAATGGAGAGAGTATTAATATTTCCCGAAGAAGAGCAAGCGATTTTTTTGAAAAAATAAAATTATTTACAAAGGCGAACAGTGATCATTAAACTACGCAAAAAAGTGCTTTTATCTGCTGAAAAAGCAATCCTGAAGTTAAACTTCGGCCGCTCTTTTATTGCTTTTTTATTCGGGCTTATTATATTTAGTGTTCCAAAAACCCTGCTTGCTCAAACCACTTACCTTCCCCATTATAATACTAAAAATGGGCTGGCCAGCAACAACTGTTATTACATTTTACAGGATAAAAAAGGCTTTATCTGGATTGCAACGGATAATGGATTGAGCCGTTTCGATGGTACAAATTTCCAGAATTTTACGATCGAAGATGGACTTCCAGATACCCAGATCCTTCAGATGAAAGAAGACAAAGATGGCCGATTGTGGTTTTTTGCCCTAAACGGTCAGCTCAGCTACTTAAAAGAAGGAAAGTTTTACAACCAGGATAATGACGAACTGCTTAAAAAGCTAAACTTTAATACGGTAATTGTTTCCTTTTTAGTAGATAAACTGGGCCGAATTTGGCTCGGAACCAATGCTAACCTGATTGTTTGCTGGGACGGAAAAACGATCAAAAAGTACATTTCGCCTAATCCAAATGATAAATTTATCAATGCCTTTATACACGAAGATGAGCATGGAAATATATTTGCCTACAGCGACTTAAGCGTTCAAAAGTTTGACGGAAAAACTTTTTCGATTGTCAAATCAAAAGTGCAGCCCCTCTCCTACATGACTGCTGTCAATTCGACGCACAGATCTTTATTTTATCTAGATGCTGGCGGCTTAAAACAATATAGACATGGCAGTATCAACGATCTCATATCGATTCCTCAGAATCTGATCAAGAACATGTCGGGATATTTTTATTACGACGTTACAAGTAAAGAAGTTTGGCTATCTAATGCAAATGGAGCCTTTGTCCTTGATAAAAGCGGAAAAACAGTCCAATACCTACAGGACATACCTGTTAATCAAGTAATTAAAGACAGTAATCAAAACATGTGGTTTGCCACTAATCAAGGTATCTATATGCTTCCTAACGCAAATAACCGCTTATCCATCATTGATGCCGAATCAGGACTGAGCAACAATGTAATTAAAAGCATTACGAAAGATGGAAAAAACCGCTTGTGGCTGGGCACCGATGATGCTGTAATCGATGTGTTAACCATTAACAATTATCAGGTTGATGAAATTGGTTTAGACGATTTCAAAAAATACAAAACCATTAAACAGGTTACTTTCGACCCAAAAGATCAATCTATATATTTTGCATCAGATTATGGAATGGGTGTTTTCAAAAACATCTATAACAGCAGGAATGAGGTAAAGTATCTAAAAGAATCGAATAATTCAATGTTTGTAATCAAACATTTTAGCATCGGCAAGAATAACGACCACCTGGCACTAGCTCTTTCATCGGGTGTTGTTTTTTTATCTGACAGAAGAAATAAATTTGAGTTTAACGCTGCGAAATACCGCGAAAAGGAAGATTTTTTTAAAGACAGGTCTTATCATGTTTTTTACGACAGCGAAGGGAATCTATGGTTTTCGAATATTAATGGTCTGTCTCAATTTTCGAAGGGGAAATTAATTAAACATTATGAAAATCATCCCCTACTTACCAAAAGGATAAATGATATTCAGCAGCTTGCAGACGGCACTTTGATTTTGGCAACAGATGGTTATGGTTTAATTTTTTACAAGAACAGGCAGATTACGCGACAGATTACCCAAAAAGATGGCCTAACCAATAATATCTGCACCAAAATATTTGTAAAAAACAACGAAATATGGGTATTAACAAATAAAGGTGTAAATAAAATAGCCGATTATCCAAATCAATTTACCGTGACCAATTTCGACTATGGTAAGGATCTTTTGAGCGATGACATTAACAGTTTGTTTATTGATGATAGCACGGCCTATTTTGCAACGAACAAAGGCCTGATCTTATTTAAGTACAACAATAAAAACATAATCAAGAATCTTCCTAAGGTTTACGTTACTTCTATTATTAAAGATAATGAGCGTTTGCCGGTTGATCAAGGTAATTTTACTTTCGAAACTGGTAACAATACCATTCTATTTACTTTTAGTGCAGTCGATTTTACCACGAGTGACATCACTTATCGTTACCGTTTAAATGAAAATTCAGCTTGGGTAGAAACCCGCACAAGGCGGTTAGATTTTTCTTCATTACAATCGGGCGATTACATATTTGAGGTAAGTGCCAAAAGCCAAAATGGTAATTGGGGCGAATCTGCAAAAATAGCTTTTACCATTAAAAAGCATTTTTGGCAAAGCTTATGGTTCCTATCTATTTTGATATTGCTGGTAGCCTATATTTTTTATAAAGTGGCTGTTTATATCACCCGTAAGCAAAAAGATAAAGAGCAAGAACAATTGTTGTTAAAAAACAAAGTGCTGATGCTTGAGCAACAAGCCTTACAGGCGATGATGAATCCACACTTTGTCTTCAACGTAATGAATTCGATTCAGCATTATATTAATACGCAAAACACGGCTTCGGCAAATAAGGTTTTAACGGGCTTTGCCAGATTGATCAGAAAGAACCTGGAGATCTGTACCAAAAGCTACATCTCTTTAGAAGAAGAACTGGAATACTTAAATCTTTATTTAAAACTAGAGAAAAACCGTTTTGGCGATAAATTAAAATACATTTTTAATATTGATGAAGAAATTGATAAAGAAGAAACTTTTATCCCGTCTATGTTGTTGCAACCTTACGTAGAAAATGCAATATGGCATGGCATTATGCCAAAAGAAACAGGTGGCGAAATCCTGATCAACATTAAACTGAAAGATGAATTCTATCTTAACATCGAAATTATCGATGATGGGATTGGAATTGACAACTCTTTAAAGGATAAAAAGGAAACACACATTAGTAAAGGAATGCAGTTAACCAAAGAAAGATTGCACCTTTTAGGTCAGATTGGAGCAAAACCTATACACTTAAACGTTAGTCAGAATACCACAAATGGCACAACAGTATCCATTTCTATACCGTTAAAATAGAAAATTTACCGTTTACTCAATTATTAATACCACTCACTAAATAGAATCTTGATCGAACCCTGTTTAGCCTTAAACTTGTGTTAGAAATAAACGATAGTGTTTATCAAAGACGTTCTTATAGAATTGATATAGATATTTAATAACCTAACCTAAAACTATATCTTAATTCAGGTTTCATTTGTGTGTTGAAAGCGGTCTTGTTTTTAAAAGCGAGACCGCTTTTTTTATGCCCAAAAATTCTATTTTTGTATATGCTCAATCACAACATCACCAGGCACATCGAAGCACTCGTATTTTCTTCCAGCCAAAGCATAGGTACACAAGAAATTATACTTGCCCTAAATGCCGTTTTTAACGAAGAATTTACCGAAACGCAAATATTCGAAAGCATAGAGCAGATTAAGGAAAAATATGGCCATGATGATTTTGCCATCGAATTGGTATTCTTAAACAATGGTTACCAGTTTCTCACCAAAAAAGATTACCATGAAACGGTTAATCAACTTCAGTTACACCGCTCGAAGAAAAAATTAAGTCAGGCCGCCATGGAAACGCTTGCCATTATTGCCTACCGCCAACCAATAACCAAATTGGAAATCGAACAGATTAGAGGTGTAAATTCTGATTATTCAGTGCAACGCCTGCTGGAAAAAGAACTAATTAGTATCGATGGAAAAGCAGAAACGCCCGGCCGACCTATCCTGTACAGCACAAGCACATTATTTATGGATTATTTTGGTTTAAATAACCTAAATCAGCTTCCTCAATTAAAAGACCTCGTAAAAGAGGAAAATACCGTTGGAGAAAATGTGGAATAAATAAATTAATTTCTTTGCTTACAGATTGTTATTAAAAAAAGTTTTTTTGTATTTTTAAACTATAAAAGCAATTTTTATTTTTGTGTTATGAAAGCGCCAAAGAAACTCCCAACTAAGCCGACTACCAAGAAACAGGTAGACGAAGATGATGATCTTGAAGATGACGATATTCAAACAACGAAAAAGAAGCCTCAAGATGATGATGATGATGATTTTGATATGCCATTAGATGATCTTGACAACTTCGATAATTTCGACGATGACGACGACGACTATTAGTATTTAAAAAACATATATTTGAAAAAGCATCCGCCCGCTTGGTAGGATGCTTTTTAATTTTAAAATCTGCCCATGCAAGTTATATCAGTAAGCAATTCATCACTAAAAAAAGACTTTCTAAACACTCCCAAAATCCTATATAAAAACGACAAAAACTGGATCTGTCCATTGGATAGTGAGGTTGAAAATGTTTTTAACCCAGAAAAAAACACCTTTTTTGCACATGGAAAATGTACACGCTGGGTTTTAAAAGATGATGCAGGAAAACTGATTGGCCGTGTAGTTGCTTTTATTAATGAGAAAAAAGCCTACCACTATGATCAACCAACCGGTGGTATGGGATTTTTTGAATGCATTGATGATGAAAAAGCTGCCTTTCTTTTGTTCGATACAGCTAAAAACTGGTTAGCCGAAAACGGAATGCAGGCAATGGACGGACCGATTAATTTTGGCGAAAACGATAGCTTCTGGGGCCTATTGGTTGAGGGCTTTACCCCCCCTTCTTTCGGCATGAACTATAACTTTCCATATTATCAGAAATTTTTCGAGAAATATGGCTTCATTACTGAATACGAACAATTAACCAACCATATTAACTTAACCATTCCCTTCCCAGAACGTTTTACAAAAATTGCCAACTGGGTAAGAAATAAACCAGGTTATACTTTCGAATATTTCAGCAAGGCCAATTCGAGCAAATACATTAATGATTTAATGGAAATCTACAATGATGGCTGGCAGGATTTTGAAAATTTTGTGCCTATTAAAAAGGAAACGCTCGAAGAAAGTTTTAAAAGTATGGAACCCATTATGGATGAACATTTGATCCAGTTTGCCTACTTTAATGGCGAACCAGCATCTTTTGTAGTATTGATTCCCGATGCGAACCAGATGATAAAAGGTTTTGATGGTAAACTGGGCCTAATTGAAAAATTAAAGTTTGCCTACCGTCGTTGGGTTGGCGTTACCCGCATGAGGGCAATTGTAATGGGTACCAAACCTAAGTTCCAAAAACATGGCTTGGAGTCGGTTCTTTTTATCCGCTTGGGCGAATACGTACTTCCTAAAAACCAGTACAAAGAACTTGAATTGAGTTGGGTAGGCGATTTTAACGAACAGATGATTGCGATCCATAAAGCCACCGGTGCTACCTTTGGTAAAAAGCACCTTACCATGCGGAAAATCTTTTAAATTAACCGTCATTGCGAGAAGGCTTTTTCAGCCGACAGCCCGTCCCGACCATTCGGGGAAGCAATCTTAATTCGGTAGTATTTATCTAATCAAAAAATTGCTTCGTCGTTCCTTCTCGCAATGACGATTTTACCGAGAACTTAGCCTGCGCTTTTATATTTCGGCAAATTTATCAAGAGTACACTCCCCAAAATAATCACCAAACCAATAATCTGGGTAAGGCCGATTACTTCGTTGGTAAAAGTTAAACTTAACAAAACAGCTACTACCGGGTTTACATAAGCATAGGTGCTCACTTGCGTAGCCGGACGTACTTTAAGCAGCCATACATAAGCACTAAATGCTGCAATTGAACCAAACAGAATAAGGTAAACGATAGATAACCAGGCATCAAGCGATATGCTTCCCCAATCGAGCAATTTAAACTCAGATTTGAAAAATCCTCCAGGCAAAAAAGCCAAACTGGCCATCAACATCTGCCAGCCTGTATTAACAGAAACCGAACTACCAGTAGTGGGATGATATTTCGAATAAAGTGATCCCCCAGCCCAGGCTATTGGTCCGAAAACAAGTAATACCATACCTACAATCTGCAGATTACTTTGTGGTTTATCAAGCGCTTGTACAATCTGGCCCCCAAACAAGAGCACCACACCTAAAAAGCCGATTACTAAACCTGATACAATGTACTTGTTGCTCAGGTTTTCTTTCCAATGCGATTTATCTAAAATAACGAACCATATTGCTGCTGAGGCAACCATAATAGCCACTAAACCGCTTGGAATAAACTGCTCTACCCAAATTACGATTCCGTTGCCCAAACCCAACATTAAAATCCCGCTTACTGCAGCAATTTTGATGGTTTTTAGGTTAAAAATATCTTCTCCCTTAATCTTGCACCAGCTTAACATCAGCACTCCCGCAATAGAAAAACGGAAAGCGCCTAAAATAAAAGGCGGGAAACCAACCAATGCTTTCTGGATAAAAAAGTAGGTAGAGCCCCAAACGATGTATACGATAGCAAATGCAAGGTAAACCATTACCGGAGATGCTGTTTTATTTAAATTTGCCATATGCTTATTTTTCAGGAATTACTAATTTTTGTTGTTCTTTCACGGTCTCCAGCACAATGGTGGTTTTAACCGATAAAATATTCGGAATCTTACTAAATTCATCCCGCAGTAAAGCCATTAACGAGGCAGAATCTGCTGTCCTCACCTTAACCAGAAAGCAATCATCGCCTGCAATTACGTGTACTTCTTGCACATCAGGTATTTTTGCCAGTTCGTTTGCGGTATCACTACAGCCCAAACTTTGAGATGATTTCATTGAAATAAAGGCAAGTAATTTTAAATCGAGTGCAACAGGATTTATCCGGGCATTATATTGGGTAATTATATTCTTCTTTTCCAATTTCTTTACCCGTTCCAATACAGCTGATGGAACAAGGTCTAACGCTTTCGCTAAATCTACATTCGAGATCCGCGCATTCTCCTGCATAAGTCTGAGTATAGCCAGATCGATATGATCCAAACTAAAATTGTTTTCGATTACCATTCTATAAAACTATAAATTTTAAGAATAAAATTCAAAATATTTTAACTAAAAATGAATTTTATTCTTTATTATAATTTTTAAATGATAATTAGTCGGCACAACAATAAATAAACCACATTTTATATCCCTAGTTTATCATACAGATCGATCACTTTTTTACGGAGCTTATTAAGCTCCTCTTCTTTTTCAATCAGTTCTTTTTTAAGTGCAACGAGTTCTTCTGAGGAGTCTGGTGTTGCTGATTGTCCGGCGATCAGCTGCATTACCGGAACCTTAAATGTTTTGGAAATCTGGAGTAAACGGGAGATATTGAGATCGGTTTGGCCCGTCTCGATTTTACAAAAGGCCGGAGTAGAAATATTTAGCTTTTTAGCAGCATCGGCCTGACTTAAACCTAAGGCCAGCCTGCTTTGCTTAATGTGATCTCCGATACTTTTCATAATTTTTTAGATATGAGATACTAGATTTAAGATATGACGCGCACATATCAAGAGATGCACCAAAGACATGAGATCTGAGCAAATGGATTCGTCTCAAATCTCATGTCTCAAAGCTCACTTCTCCAGAGCAGCTGCCAGTTCCGGTAAATCGAAACCTGCGTAATTACCAGAGCTCATCATGAGTAGATTAGCGTTTTTATAATTCAAGCTTAACAAATAAGCTTTTAATTTTGCTGCATCATTAAAAAACTTCAGTTTTGGATTAGCAAAAGCCTGCTGAACATCGTCTTCAGAAAAAGGTTCCATCCGCTTTTGTTCGAAAGATTTAATATCGATAAATACAATTGCCTCATCGGCTTTATCCATAGCACCTGTATATTCTTTCAGGAAATCTTTGTTCAAACTGCTAAAAGTATGCAATTCGATACAAGCAACCAGTTTTCGGTTGGCAAACTGTCCTTTAACCGCATCGATAGTAGCTTTTAATTTTGATGGCGAATGCGCAAAATCTTTATAAACGTTTGTAGATTCGTCAGCTGAGATGACTTCTAAGCGTTTAGCGGCACCAGTAAATGAAGAAATAGCTGCATCAAACTCAGCTTCACTGATTTCCAATTGTTTGCAAACCAATTTAGCTGCATTCAGGTTCATCAGATTGTGATCACCAAATATCTTTAAAGCTGTTTCTTGTGGAAGCAAGTACGTTATTCCATTTCTAATTTCATGCTCAGGAATAGCATAAGCAATTTTGGTAACATTAGCTTTTGATTGTGTTACAATTTCATTTAAATCAGCATCTGCTTCACAATAAATCAAAGTTCCGTTATCCTCAATCGTATCGATAAATTTATCAAACTGGGAAGTATAATCGGCATAGGTTGGAAAAACATTGATGTGATCCCATGCAATACCACTAATTACAGCCACATTTGCCTTGTAAAGATGAAATTTAGGTCTTCTATCAATCGGTGAAGATAAATACTCATCTCCTTCTATAATCATTACCGGTGCTTCTTCGGTAACCTTTACCATGGTTTCGAAGCCGGCCAGCTGTGCACCAACCAAATAATCGAAATCGCGTTTATAGTAATTAAGCACATGCAAAATCATACTAGTGATAGTTGTTTTACCATGACTACCGCCAATTACTACACGTAATTTATTTTTACTTTGCTCGTAAATGTATTCAGGATAAGAATAGATTTTAACGCCTAATTCTTGTGCTTTCAATAACTCTGGATTATCGATCCGGGCATGCATACCTAAAATTACAGCATCTAGACCGTTTGAAATGCGGTTTTCATCCCAACCCATTTCAGCAGGCAATAGCCCATATTTATCTAAACGGGATTTTGCAGGCTCGAAAATCACATCATCAGATCCCGAAATTTGATACCCTTTTTTATGTAAGGCGATGGCCAGATTGTGCATTGCACTTCCACCAATCGCAATAAAATGTATGCGCATATTTATTATTTTAGATTTCAGACAGGAGATATGAGATTTGAGACAAAAGGCTGGAGAACAAATCACCCTTTCCCCCTTGCCTCAAACCTTAAGCCTTTAACCTTCTACCTTTTTTCAAACTGAGCCGCAACCCAATCGCCATTTTGTTTATGATCGATGTATTTGATGCCATATTTAGCACATTCAGCAGTAATCATTCCTAAATCAGGATCTAAATAAAATCCGCTGAAGAAAATTTTGCCTCCAGCTTTCAACACCTCGGCGTAACGGTGAATCTGATCAAGTAGGATATTTCGATTGATATTGGCAAAAATAACATCATATTCTTCGTTAGGAATAACCTCTTTACTACCGCAAAGCGCCTTTAGATTATCTACCTGGTTAAGTGAAGCATTTTCTATGGTACTTTCGTAACAGATATCATCATAATCGATGGCCATTAAGCTTTTAGCACCCAGTTTTGCAGCCAGAATAGCCAAAATCCCAGTACCACAGCCCATATCAAGGATATTTTTATCCTTTAAATCGGCAGCTAAAATATACTGCATTACCATTGTGGTTGTTTGATGATGACCAGTACCAAAGGCCATTTTAGGATCGATTACGATCTCGTACGGATACGATGGCTGAGGCTCATGAAAGGTTGCCCTTACATAACATACATCATCAATAATCAGCGGACTAAAATTTTTCTCCCATTCGGCATTCCAGTTTTCGTCGGCAACATCTTCTAAAGTATATGCTGTTGCAAATTCTTCACTATAATTTGCCAGGAGGTCTTTTAATTCCTGCTCGTTAAAATTGTCTTTGATTACGAAAGCCGTAAAACCACCCTCACTATCTTCGAAAGTATCGAAGCCTAAATCGGCAAGATCGCTGATGAGCAGATCCTGTTGATAATCTTCGATACTTTTGAATGTAAATATTGCTTTTGTGTATTGCATTTAGCTATTTAATGCTTTAATAATATCTGTAAAATCGCGTGATTTTAATGATGCACCACCAATTAGGCCACCATCAATATCGTTTTGAGAAAATAAGCTTGCAGCGTTACTCGGGTTACAGCTACCACCGTATAAAATAGTTGTATCGTCAGCCACGTTAAAACCATAGTTGGCTTGAATTTCACTGCGGATAAAGGCATGGATATCTTGCGCTTGCTCTGGAGAAGCAGTTAAACCTGTACCGATAGCCCAAACTGGCTCGTAAGCAATAACCAATTTTTTGAAGTCTTCTTCAGCTAAACTAAAAATGCCTTCTACCAATTGTTTTTTTAGTACTTCATAATAGCTGCCGTTGTTACGCTCGTCTAAAGTTTCGCCGATACAGAAAATTGGTGTTAGGCCATTCGCCAAAGCAACTTTAGTTTTTTCAGCTAATAAAGCATCGCTTTCAGCGAAATATTGTCTGCGTTCAGAGTGACCTAAAATAACATATTCTGCACCAACAGATTTCACCATTTTAGCTGAAGTTTCGCCTGTATATGCACCACTTTCTTTATCACTAATATTTTGAGCGCCAATTTTAACATCGTTACCACCCAATTTTGCCAAGCTGTTTAAGTGAATAAACGGTGAGCAAATAATAGCCAGCTGATCGCCTTTGCGCTCATCTTTAACCATATTTACGATTTCGCTGAATAACGAAACACCTTCGTTATAATCTAAATTCATTTTCCAGTTACCGGCAACAATCTTTTTTCTCATTTTGTATTATTTAATGCTTGGTTGATCTTTCCAGATCGGGTTTTATATTAAAATCGTCTATACGATTCAGTTAATTCAAATACTTTAGTAATAATATCCTTTTCTACTTCATCAAAAGTTATATTTTTCCGGGCAAATACCTTTTCGGTTGTTTCGAACATTTTGTTTAACTTATAGATATCGAAACCGCTGGCACCTCCCCAACTAAAATCAGGTATATGGTGTGAAGGAAAGCCCGCACCAAAAACATTGGCACCGATGCCAACCACACTCCCCGTGTTAAACATGGTATTTATGCCCGATTTAGCATGATCGGCCATAATTAAACCACAAAACTGCAGGTTAGTGTTCCGCATTTTTTTACTTTCATAATCGTACAGTTTTACTTCGGCGTAGTTGTTTTTCAAATTCGAATTGTTGGTATCGGCACCTATATTACACCACTCGCCCATTACCGAATTGCCCAAATAACCCTCATGGCCTTTGGCCGAATTGCCCCAGATTACCGAATTGTTAATTTCGCCTCCTGCACGGCTATTCGGACCTATGGTAGTACCTGAATATATTTTGGCCCCCATTTTTATAGAGGAGTTATCACAAAGTGCAAAGGATCCCCTTATTAAACTGCCTTCCCAAACCTCAGCATTCTTACCGATATAAATTGGGCCATACGTAGTATTAAAAACGCTGCACTCAGCTTTGGCGCCTTCTTCAAGAAAAATATCATCACCGAGCAACTGATTGGTACTACTTATCTTTGCTGAGCTGCGTCCTTCGGTCAATAATTTAAAATCTTTTCTGATCTCGCCGGGATTATTACCAAAAATATGCTCAGGATAAACAACCTGTATAAAATCACCTGTGTACTCTACCGGCTTTAGCGATCTAACCGATTCTAAGTCGTGCTGATCTGCGATATATGCGATTATGACATCTCTTTTGTAAAGCACTTCACCTGCTTTAAGTTTATCTACTGCGTTTAGCAAAGCTTCATCCGGACAGACAGAACCGTTTATAAATAAATCGGCATTGGGTTTTGGCGCAAATTTTACAGAGAGGTAATCTTGAGTATGAAAGCCAAAATCGGCTTTTAAATATCTAGCCCATTTCTCGGCAATGGTTAAAATACCAATGCGTAAATCGGCTACAGGCCTGGTAAACGTAAGCGGACGGAGAGATGCCCAGCAAGAATCATCAAAAAGATTGATTGTCATAAGCAACAAAAATAAAAAAAGTCCCGATGCTTTTGGCAAAGGGACTTCAAAAAATGCTTTTTTGTTGCTAAAATTATTTCTTAGCGTAACGGTTTTTGAATTTATCGATACGTCCTGCTGTATCAACCAATTTCATTTTACCAGTATAAAAAGGGTGAGAAGTGTGAGAAATCTCTAATTTATAAAGAGGATACTCATTACCATCTTCCCATTTAATTGTTTCTTTAGTATCTACGCAAGATTTTGTTAAGAAAGCATATTCGTTAGACATGTCTTTAAAAACAACTGGTCTGTAGCTTGTTGGGTGCAAATCTTTTTTCATTTGAATATTATTTTTAGTTATTTGTGTGAAAGCATCAAGAACATTTTTGCAATTTGCTGGCAACAACGCTTATGACATTTCCTATTAGTCTTTCTACCTCTATTTTAGAGGATGCAAATATCCTAATTTTATTTTTGATTTACAAGCCTAAATTAAAATTTTAATTATAAGATTTTTAGCATCTGCTTTAGTAAAACTGTTTTAAACAATGTTTATTGTAAAACGATTGCTCTATGCACATATAATGCAACAAACCTAAACTTTTTTGGACTGCATATTGTTTTTCAGATATTTAAAAAATATGTGTAAATTTGATATATGAGAAAAGATAGCGAGTTTGATGGAATTATCCATTCTAGCAGTAGCGGAAAGCTCTACATTAAAAGCCCCGATTTCTTTGCACAGCCAAGGATCAGACAAATGGTGGGCGCTTTAATGGAATCGAGTATTTTCAAAAAGATAGAAAAGGATAAAAACAAGAAATAGCCAATATAGATGCCTTTTAACCTGCTCTTATTTCCTCTTGTAGGCGGCTACTATATTCTTATCAGGTTCAGATACCTTCGATATGTACAATATCGGCTAGAAAACCAACGCGTATTGCTAAATTCCGCTTTTGCAGGCATCCTGCTTTTAGGTGTATGCTTTTTATTAAGAGGATTACTCATTGCCATCTTTCCTGCAACCGTTGAGCAATTAAGCAAATTACTTCCCATTCATACACCTTATTTCGGAACCACCAGCATGTCGTTATTTGTGGCGGTAGGCGCAACAGAAATCGCAAATCTTTTTATTAATCGCCTTAAAGCAATAAAAAGGGCAATTGTTACTTCGGGAAATGAATTTGAACTTCTACTGAGTTCGTCCTTTTTCGATGCCCACCTTTTGCAGTTTACCATGGATAGCGGTAAATTTTACATTGGCTGGGTTAAAGAGCTGCCAAAACCCTTTACTACAAGTTATATCCGCATTACCCCTGCCTTTAGCGGCTACCGCAAGGTTGACGATAAAGAACTGGTTTTTACCACCCAGTATTTAACGGTTTATGCCAGTTATATCGAAGATGGCTCGGTTGCAAATACAGATGAGTTAAAAACCGACCTCGTATTAAAAGCGGATAAGATCAATTCCATTTCGTTTTTTGATATGGATATGTACAACCGTTTTAATCCTTCGCAAGAATAAGCTTTCACTCCTAATCCTTCTTTTGACTGTATTTTTTCCAGGTTTCTATTTTAGCCATTTGGCGGGCGATATAAACATCAGCAATTACTTCAGCCGAACTTGAGCCTTCAACCGTTTCCAGCAGTTCCTTTAATTTATATTGATCTACATCGGCTTTATACAAGATCTGGATCAGTTTAGGGAAGTCGTTATCGATTAAATAAGCAAAGGCATCTACCATTGCATCCCGCAACTGATTCTCAGAAAGATGATCTGGTATATCGAAATCTTTATTGATGATACTAATTAATGACATAGAATAGGATTTTTGAGATTACAGGATTTTAGGATCAGGGCTTTATGATTACCTTTTTATGCGATTTGTTTCTACCCAGGAACCACAGCCCAATTTAAATAAACCTGATAAAAGCGGCAGCTCCCGATCCTTCATCGGGACTATAGCGGTTAGCAGGATTGAAGAGGCTATAGAACACAAGACGTTTCGTTTTCAAAATTACAATGAAGTTATTAACCGTTTTAAGATCCCCGCATGCGCAAGGATGACGACATCGAAAAACTAAACTCCGTCTTCTATCCTTTTAAATCCATTTAATTTCCTGGCAGATCTCGATCAGCACACCATTGGTATCTTTTGGATGAACAAAACACACCATTTTATTATCTGCACCCTTTTTTGGAGAATCGCTGAGCAGCACAAAACCTTCTTTGTGCAAACGTTCCATTTCGGCCAGGATATCATCAACCAGAAAAGCGATATGATGAATTCCCTCCCCTTTTTTTTCGATAAATTTAGCAATTGCACTATCTGGAGCAGTAGCCTGCAGCAGTTCTACCTTGTTTTCGCCAGTTTTAAAGAATGCCGTATTTACAAATTCGGATGCAACTTGCTCAGTTTTATAGCAATCGGTATTCAATAGTTTCTGATAAATATCTATGGAACTGTTAAGGTCTTTTACCGCGATGCCGATGTGTTCTATCTTATTCATAGATTATAAGGTTAAGTGAATGTAAAAATGCGGCTTTTCTCTATAAGGTCATAGCTATTATTTATAATTGTTAAATAAGTTTTTTCGTATCTTTGTGTTATAATTAACAGAATAGAGATGAAACAGCCGATATATTTAGATAATAATGCAACCACCCCGCTAGATCCAAGGGTGTTGGAAGCAATGCTACCTTACTTTACAGAGAAATTTGGAAATGCCGCAAGTCGTAATCACGCGTTTGGCTGGGTGGCTGAAGAGGGTGTAGATTATGCCCGTGAGCAGGTAGCCAAACTAATCGGCTGTACTGAAAAAGAAATTATTTTTACATCAGGTGCTACTGAAGCCGATAACCTGGCTATTAAAGGTGTATTTGAAATGTACAAAGAAAAAGGTAACCACATTATAACTGCGGTTACTGAACATAAAGCGGTTTTAGATACTTGCAAACACCTGGAGAAAAATGGTGCACGTGTAACTTATTTAGGCGTTAAAGAAGACGGTTTAATTGATTTAGCTGAATTAGAAGCTGCTATGACTCCTGAAACTATTTTAGTTTCGATTATGTATGGCAACAACGAAATCGGTGTAATTCAACCGATTAAAGAAATTGCAGCAATTGCACACAAACATGGTGCTTTATTTATGACTGATGCTACGCAGGCAGTTGGTAAAATTCCGGTTGATGTAAATGCTGATGGTATTGACTTAATGGCTTTCTCGGCACACAAAATGTATGGCCCGAAAGGTGTTGGTGTACTTTACGTTCGCCGTAAAAACCCAAGAGTTAAAGTTACTGCACAAATGGACGGTGGTGGCCACGAGCGCGGAATGCGTTCGGGTACGTTAAACGTTCCTGGTATTGTTGGTTTAGGTAAAGCCTGCGAACTTTGTCGTTTGGAAATGGAAAGCGAATCTGTTCGTTTAGCTGCTTTACGTGATAAATTAGAAACTACTTTGAACAAAATGGAAGAGAGTTATGTTAATGGTAATACACAACACCGTTTACCACACGTAGCCAATATCTCTTTCAAATATGTTGAAGGTGAAGGTTTAATGATGGCAATGAGTGATTTAGCTGTATCTTCAGGATCGGCTTGTACTTCAGCTTCTTTAGAACCATCATACGTTTTAAAAAGCTTAGGTTTATCGGATGATTTAGCACACTCTTCTATCCGTTATGGTTTAGGAAGGTTCACTACAGAAGCAGAGATCGATCAAGCTATTGAAGTTACTCAAAAAGCGGTTAATCACTTAAGAGAACTTTCTCCACTTTGGGAAATGTTTAAAGAAGGAATTGACCTGAGTAAAATTGAGTGGGCGGAACACTAAGAAAGGCTTAAGGTAGAAGGTTAATCGCCAAACGCTTTACGCAAATCGCCAAACGCTAAGTTGAAAATTAATTAAAAAATTGCTCCGTAAGGAGATAAAAAATAAAATCATGGCATATTCAGAAAAAGTAATTGACCATTACAATAACCCACGTAACGTAGGTACTTTAAATAAAGACAGCAAATTTGTAGGAACAGGATTAGTTGGTGCACCTGAGTGCGGCGACGTAATGCGTTTGCAGATTGAAGTTGGAGAAGATAACGTAATCACTGATGCTAAATTTAAAACATTTGGTTGTGGTTCGGCTATCGCTTCTTCTTCTTTAGCTACAGAATGGTTAAAAGGAAAAACAATTGATGAGGCTTTGTCTATTGATAACATGGATATTGTTGAAGAATTAGCTTTACCTCCAGTAAAAATTCACTGCTCGGTTTTGGCAGAAGATGCAATTAAATCGGCCATTAATGATTACCGTGTTAAAAATGGTTTAGAGGCAATTGTGTTAGAAAAATCGCACCATTAAAATAGATATGAGACAGTAGATTTGAGATATGAGCCTTAAGGTGCTCAAATATATCTCCAATCTAACATCTCAAATCTCAAATCATAATACTATGATCACAATAACAGATAAAGCAAAAGAAAAAATCACCCACTTAATGCAGGATTCGGAAATGGGTTCTGATTACTTTTTACGCGTTTCGGTAAAAGGTGGTGGCTGTTCAGGCTTATCATACAATTTAGATTTTGATAACGAAGAACAAAAAGGCGATCAGTTTTTTGAAGACAGGGGAATCAAAATTGCTTTGGATATGAAATCATTCCTTTATTTGGCCGGAACTGAATTAGATTTTACTGATGGCTTAAATGGAAAAGGTTTTAACTTTATAAACCCAAATGCCAGTCGTAGCTGTGGCTGTGGCGAAAGCTTCTCTGTTTAAAATCTGATAAAACATATTATTTAAGGGCCCCGAAAATTTCGGGGCCCTTTTGTATTTTTAAACCAAAAAGCCTTATAATTGTTAATTATAATTAGCGAACCAATACGAGCATGCCATTAATAAACGAATTTTCAACTGTTCCTACCTTGTTGCGGAATGTTGTAAAAAACATCCATAAACCTCAAGAAACCTTTTTGATTCATAAACAAGGTACAGAATGGACTGAAATTTCTTATGAAGATACTTTAAAAAGAGCCGACGCTGTTTCTGCTTTCTTTTTAGAGAAAGGAATAAAAAAAGGCGACCGATTAGGATTAATGATTGAGAATTCTCCGGAGTACGTATATTATGACCAGGGAATACAGCAGATCGGTGTAATTAACGTATCCATTTACCCCACGCTTTCTGAACAGGAAGTAGCTTACATCATTAACGACTCTGGCATAAAAGCTATTCTTATTGGAAATAACTTCCTATACCGTAAAGTATTAAAGGTAGCAGCCAATTGCAAACAGCTAAAATATATTATTCCTGCTTTTAAAGATTTTGAAAAAGTTGCTATTCCAGAGGATGTACATGTAGAAGTTATAGCCTTTTCTGATATCCTGGCGCTTAAACATCAGGTTACGGCAGCCGAAAGGGCTGACATTGACCAATGCAGAAGTTTGGTTTTACCTGAAGATGTTTCCTCTTTAATTTACACCTCGGGAACAACAGGAACGCCAAAAGGTGTAATGCTTAGCCATTATAACTTTGTTAAGAATGTGGAGGTTTGCTTGCAACAGATCCCTGTGATTGATCAAACGGAAACTTTCCTTTCCTTTCTACCGCTATCGCACGTATTCGAGCGTACAGCAACTTACCATGTTTGTTGCGCACAAGGCTGTAAAATTGCATTCGCACAGAGCTTAGAGTTATTGGCCAAAAACATGGGTGAGGTGCGTCCTACTGTGATGAGCTGCGTTCCGCGCCTTTTAGAACGCATACACGATAAAGCGATTAAAGGAGGAACTGCTGGTGGAGGTACAAAAGCAAAAATATTTACCTGGGCTTTAGAAACAGGCAATAAGTACCGTTTAGCAAAAGAGGCCGGCAAAAACCCGGGCTTCATTTTATCAACCAAAAAAGGAATAGCGGAGAAATTGGTCTTCAGTAAAATTAAAGAAAAAACAGGTGGCCGTTTGAAGTTTATGATTTCGGGTGGTGCCGCACTCCCTAAAAATGTGGGTGAATTTTTTGGTGATCTGGGCATTAAAATACTGGAAGGATTTGGCTTGACAGAAACTTCACCCGTAATGTCGGTTACCGAATACCACCGACAGGTTTATGGCACTGTCGGTCGCGTAATTCCAGGAATTGAAGTGGGCATACAAGATGTTGAGACTAAAGAAATGCTTAGCATCCAAACACATAATACTTTTAACGAAGAATTTGAATGCGCCGAAGGTGAAGTAATTGTACGCGGTCATTGCGTAATGAAAGGTTACTTTAACAAACCAGCAGAAACTGCCGAAGCGATAGATAAAGACATGTGGTTCCATACCGGAGATATCGGCCGTTTTTATAAAGGTAATTTACAGATCACAGACCGTTTAAAAAACATGATCGTAAATGCTTATGGCAAAAATGTTTACCCTACCCCGGTAGAAAACATTTATCTGAAAAGCCCAAAAATTGATCAGCTTTTTTTAATTGGAGATAAACGTGAGTTTATTACAGCAATTATTATCCCGAACAGGGAAACCTTGGAAGAAACCTTTAAACTTAAACCATCATTTTTTGAAGAGGCTGATCCTTTTATCCGCGATCAGGAAATTATAGACTGGATGGAACAGGACATCAAAAAAATATCGAACGAGCTGGCTAAATTTGAGCGCATTAAAAACTTTAAGATCAAGCGTAATCCTTTCAATATAGATGAAGGAGAAATTACTCCTACCATGAAAGTTAAACGCCGTATTGTAGAAAAGAAATATGCCGAAGCCATTAACGAAATGTATGAGGAAGGTATAGAAGCTGAATCATAATTAAAAAAGGGTCATCATTATAAAATTAGTATGATGACCCTTTAATTTTTTGCTGCATTTGTAAGAATCAGTTACAGATCCATTCCATTTGCATCTGTTGTTAATATTTCGCTCATATAATCAAAGAAAGGCCGCATGTTTTTAAATTCCTGATTACAATACCCTAGGAATTCTTTACTCAAAACTTCCTCATCTGTAAATCGATGAACTAACAAAAACTGTTTATAACGTAGCAGATCGATATCCTGGTGGTCTCCATCAAAACCTTTCGGAGCTGTTTTCAATTGCTCACCTTTTAAAGTCTCAAAAGAAGAAATAAAAGTTTTATCATTTAATATGTCTCTCAAGGGCTCGGCATCAAAACTTATATTTTCCCTTATCAATTTCAAATCTTGAGAAGAAGGTCCGAAAAAGCCACCTGCTACAAAACTATTACTTGGTTCGATATGAAAATAGTAGCCACCCCTTCTTTGTTTACCTGCTCGTTTAAAACTTCCGCTCCAATGTGTTTTATAAGGCGTTTTATCATTTGAAAAACGCGTATCCCGATAAATCCGGTATAAACTTTTCTTTCCCGATGGTGTTTCAATTACATCATGGGTATTCATCAGATCTAATAAATCCTGTGCAAAAGATTCTATATATGCATGTTCTTTCAGGTAAGCTATTTTATGGTCGTTAAACCACTCACGTTCGTTGTTATTTTTCAACAACCTTAAAAACTCAAAACTAGAAGGTGGTATTTGTTTTATATCGGGCATCGTTTTTTAAATGGCTATTCATGTGCAAACAAATATAACATCTGTGAAACACTAAATTCATACCGCTAAAAAAAATTACCCGATGAAATACTTAAAAACTTCAGCGGGGTTCTGACCATGGAGTAGCTATCATACAAAAGAAACCATATAAAAGCTTTAATAAATAAATTCCCAATGACGAATTATGAAACAGATATATTTAATAGCTTTATGTATCATTTGCCAAAACAATGAAACACGATTTATTTTTTGAACAGGTTTGGGATTTAACCAGAGAAATACCCAAAGGAAGGGTAACATCATACGGGGCAATTGCAAAAGCCATTGGCACGCCTAATCTATCGAGAATGGTTGCCAGAGCCATTGGTGCTTGTGGGGCAGCTCAGTCTCCTGTACCTTATTATAGGGTAATCAGTAGCAACGGCTTGCTCAGCGGCGATCCATCATCTACAGCTAAAAGACAGGAGCTCCTCGAACGCGAAGGGGTTGAAATTAAAAACCTGAAAGTTCAAAACCTTAAAAAGGTATTCTGGGATCCGTTAATTGATATGGAATAAATACTTCCGGGAGTTTCTGACAATCCATATTTTTTATCTCATCGGATTTAACATGCTCAAATACGATGTTATATCTAATAAAGCATTTAGTAATTACAATAGCTTTCTTATCTTTGCAACCATCGGTTTTAAATGGATAGTTAATTGCTACTGAAAATTGAATTTTTTCCAACATTAATTCAAAATTTAATCAGCTAATTATTTCTTTTTCATTAAAGCACCAAAATTTAACAATAACAAAAAATGCAAAAGCATTACTTTTGCAAAAAATACCTGAAATGAGTATAGGATTATCAGAACAAGAAGTATTACGACGTGAGTCGCTAAAACAATTACGTGCGTTAGGCATTGAGCCTTATCCTGCAGAAGCTTATGAAGTAAATGCTTATGCGGCAGATATATTAGCTAATTATGAAGTAGATAAGACAGCATACAAGACCGTAGTATTAGCAGGTAGAATTATGAGCCGTAATATTATGGGGGCTGCTTCTTTTACGGAGTTACAGGATTCTACCGGCAGAATTCAGATCTACTTAAAGCGTGATGAACTTTGTCCTGGTGATGATAAAACCTTATACAATACTGTATTTAAAAAACTTTTAGATATTGGCGATTTCATCGGAGTTAAAGGCTATGTATTCACTACACAAACAGGAGAAATTTCTGTACATGTTACTGAATTTAAGGTGCTTTCCAAATCACTACGTCCCCTACCAATCGTTAAGCGCGATGATGAAGGTAATGTTTATGATGGATTTACCAATCCGGAATTGCGCTACCGCATGCGTTATGTAGATTTAACGGTAAATCCTGATTTTAAACAGATCTTTATCAAACGTAGCAAGGTGATCAATACCATGCGCAATTATTTTGATAACCAGGGTTGGATGGAAGTAGAAACGCCTATCCTACAGCCTATTCATGGTGGTGCTGCAGCGCGCCCTTTTGCCACACACCACAATACTTTAGATATGCCGCTTTATTTGCGTATTGCAAATGAGCTTTATTTAAAAAGATTAATCGTTGCAGGTTTTGATGGTGTGTATGAATTCGGTAAAATGTTCCGTAATGAAGGGATGGACCGTACGCATAACCCTGAATTTACTTCAATGGAAATTTATGTTGCCTATAAAGATTATATCTGGATGATGGCAATGGTTGAAGAATGTTTAGAAAAAGTAGCTATTGCCACAACTGGTGCAAGTGTCGTTAAAGTTGGTGCCAACGAAATTAATTTTGAGGGACCGTACGAAAAATTAACCATGTACGAATCGATCCAAAAATATACCGGAATTGATGTTTCGGCGATGACAGAGGAAGAAATTGCGCAGACGTGTAAAGATTTAGGCATCGAAATCGATGATACAATGGGCCGTGGTAAATTAATTGATGAAATTTTCGGTGCTAAAGTTGAAGCGAATTTAATCCAGCCAACCTACATTACCGACTACCCGATCGAAATGACACCGCTGGCTAAAAAGCACCGTACTGCAAAAGGTTTAGTAGAGCGCTTTGAGCTATTTGTTAATGGTAAGGAGATTGCCAATGCTTATTCAGAATTAAACGATCCTATTGACCAAAAAGAGCGTTTAGAAGATCAGTTAAAATTAGCTGCCCGCGGAGACGATGAGGCCATGGCTATGGATGACGATTTTGTACGTGCATTAGAATATGGTATGCCACCAACTTCGGGTTTGGGTATTGGTATTGATCGCTTGGTGATGTTAATGACCAACCAAAGTACCATCCAGGAAGTTTTATTCTTCCCACAGATGCGACCTGAGAAAAAGAAAATAGAAATGACACCTGAAGAAACAGAATTATATGCATTGGTTTCGGAAGGCGAACAATACCTGTTAACTGAAGTAAAAGGGAAACTAACCGATTGGAGTAATAAAAAATGGGATACAACCTTAAAAGCTTTAACAGGAAAAGGAATTTTAAAAGTTGCCAAAACAGACGACGGCTTATTCCTATCTCATAAATAATTCAATCAGAGACCCGAAAAACGGAATTCTGGATTTGATTTTAACAAAAACATAACATAAACTTAAAAGGCTTGCTAACAATTGTTTAGCAAGCCTTCTCTATATTTACAGCAATCGATAATTAAAATCATTGCGATATGAATACGTCAAGTTTAGAAATCAACGAAAGAGAATACTGCATTAAATTAAGCAAAGATGCTTTTGATTTAACGCTGGTACGTCAGTTAATAAAAAGAATCCAGGCCGAAGCTTTATTCTTCTCAAGAGTACAAGCCGAAGAAGAAGATATCTTAAGCAAAAGAGCTCAAAGAGAAGAATTTGAAGGATTCGATTATTTAGGGGATAAATAATAAGTTAGCAGTTTACAATTTTCAGTTGACAGTTAATCACAACAATTAACCAGTTAACCATTTTAAACAGTTAACCAATTTATACAGTTAACCTGATTAATCCACCTCTAAAGTTCCCTCTACCGAATCATCCATTGTTTTTCCTGTAATTACCGACGCTGCCATCTTTAAAAATGCAACGGCAGTGCCGTGTTTGGTATCCCAATAGTATCCCTCCGAAGGGATAACCTTGATTAAGGTAATATCAGGATCGTCTTTCCCTCCCTGAAACCATGTTTTAATAAACGGGCTCCAAAGCTCATCTATTTTAGCCTGATCCCTGCTGATTTCTGAAATCCCATAAATATTTACAAAACCCGAGTGCGCTCCGGCCTGAAACAACAGATGTGTAAAAGGATCAGTTGAAATCTCATTATTTTTATGACTGTCCTTCATGCTCATAAACCATATATTTCCCTCATCATCGACCTGCTGGATAGCCATTGGCCTTACCGATAAGGGTACACCAGTTTTAATATTCGTGCAGAAAAAACAGCTTTCGGCCTTTTCGGCTAGTGTTCTCAGTTTTTCGATGGCTTCTTTTCCGCCTAAATCTTTGATGTTATTTTTTTCCTGAGTATTGTTGGTACTCCCTTCTTGTGATGTTGCCATAGTATTAGATTTTATATAAACTACAATGGAAAATGGAGTTTAGTTTTAATTTTTTGAGAAGAGCAAGTGGCGAATGGCGTTAAGCGGAAAGCATAGCATCTGATTTATTGACCAAAAATTATGGAGTTTTAATCAAAGGCAATATCTTTAATTAATGGATATCAAAAAACCGAAACCCTTTACTGCTGAAATTAAGATTATTGGCATCAATCCCTTTGTTTTTGTAACAGAAGAAGCACTAAACTATGTTTTCCACCAGGCAAGGAAAGATAAAGGTCGGCTTCCAATTACAATGAAAATTGATGGACATGAGTTCAAGCAAACCCTGGTAAAGTATGCTGGCGATTGGCGTTTGTACCTGAATACCCCTATGCGAAAAGCGGCAGGTAAAGATGTTGGAGATACAGCAAGCTTCGAAATTGAATTTGATACTGAAGAACGATCAATAAGGATAAACCCTAAGTTGGAACAGGCTTTAGTAGAAAATAAACAAGCTAAGGATGTATTTGACGGCCTTGCCCCTCATTTACAGAAGGAAATTATACGTTATATTGCCAACCTTAAAACGGAAGAATCGGTAAACCGCAATGTAAAAAAGGCTATTCAGTTTCTCTTGGGTAAAGAAAGATTCATCGGCAGAGATGGAATTTAGAGAAAAATAGTACCATAACTACAGCGTCGCCACCCTAAACCCGTTATTGATTATAGTACAAAGGCCAATTGTTAACTGTCCTTTGTACTATAATTTTGTTTTACAATAATCCGCGTTTTTTAAGCATTGGCTTAATATCAGGATTATGTCCCCTGAAATTAAAAAACATTTTGCCAAGATCTTCAGTATTTCCTTTGGACAGAATCATATCCCTAAAACGCTGACCATTTGCCCTGGTTAATCCTCCATTCTCCTGAAACCACGAAAAAGCATCATTTTCAAGCATAGAAGTCCAGCTATAGGCATAATAACCTGCAGCGTAGCCGTTACTCCAGATATGCAGAAAATAACTGGAGCGGTAACGTGGAGGCACATATGATAAATTTAGATTGGTTTTCTTTAAAGCCTCGGCTTCAAATTTATCGACATCCTGCAATGGTGAACCCGGAGAAATCGTGTGCCACTGCATATCCAGATCGGCCGCTGCCAATGCTTCAGTAAAAATATAACCCTGGTTAAACGAACTCGCCTTTTTAATTTTATCTAACAAAGCCTGCGGCATCTGTGCTCCGGTTTGATAGTGAAGGGCATAATTCTTTAATATTTTCGGATCGGAAGCCCAGTGCTCGTTAAATTGGGAAGGGAATTCTACATAATCGCGGGCTACATTTGCACCCGAAAGACTGGGATATTGCTGGTTGGCAAATAGACCATGTAAACCGTGCCCAAATTCATGGAACATAGTTGTAACATCATCGAAACTAATTAATGCTGGTTTTCCTGTTTCGGGTTTGGTGAAATTGCAGACATTATAAATAACCGGTATCGTGCCGAATAGCTTAGATTGTGGAACAAGGTTATCCATCCAGGCACCACCATCTTTATTATCACGCTTATAGTAATCACAATAAAACAGACCGAGCTGTTTCCCATCTTTGTCTATCACATCAAAAACACGAACATCTTCCTGGTAAACAGGTAAATCTTTACGTTCTTTAAAAGTAATGCCGTAAAGTTGTGTTGCAGCATAAAAAACGCCGTTGATGAGTACTTTATTTAACTCGAAATAAGGTTTAACCTCGTTTTCATCTAAATCGAATTTTGCTTTGCGAACTTGTTCAGCGTAAAAGTCCCAATCCCAGGGGGCCAATTTAAAGCCACCTTTTTGCTGATCGATTATGGCTTGTATATCTGCCGCTTCACTTTTTGCCTTAGCGGTAGCAGCTGGAATAACCTTACTAAAAAAATCTTCTACTGCTTCGGGTGTTTTAGCCATCTGATTTTGCAATTTCCAAGCCGCATAATTTTTAAAGCCAAGCAATGCAGCCTGAGCAGAACGGATCTGCGCAATTCTCGAAATTATTTTACGGGTATCATTTGCGTCGCCTTTTTCTGCCCTGTTCCATGATTTATTAAAAAGTTCTTCTCGCTTGGCACGATCGGTCATTGATTGCAATTCGGGCTGTTGGGTAGTATTTTTTAAACCTTTACCTGCTGCCTGTAACTGGGCAGTAAACTTCGCGCTCAAAGTAGCTTCTTCTTTATTCAGCTCTTTAAGCTTGTCTTTGTCAGCATCAGAAAGCTTTGCTCCTGCCAGTTCAAATTTTTGGTAATAATACTCCAGTAAGCGTAACGATTCGGCATCCAGTTTCAGCTTATCCTTCTGTTTGTAAAGGCTTTCTACCCGATTGAAAAGTTTGGTATTCAAATAAATAGCATCAGTATTTGCAGTTAATTTAGGAGCCTCCTCTTCTTTAACCTTTTGCAATTCGGGATTGGTATTGGCGCCCGTAAGTAGGTTAAAAACCATACTTGTCCGGTTCAAAAGTTGTCCGCTTTTTTCGATGGCCAGAATGGTATTTTTAAAATCTGGTGCCTCAGTTTGTTCAGCAATTTCCTGGATTTCTTTCATCTGCTGCTTCATTCCTTCTTCCAGCGCGGGTTTAAAATCGCCGTTTTTGATTTTATCGAACGCAGGAGCCTGAAAGGCAAGTTCGCTTGCTTTAAAAAAAGGATTAGCCGATGAAAAGCTTTCATTGCTTTCTTCAGCATCTTTTTTGTTATTACAAGCACCAAGAATGGCTAAGAAAGCCAACACAGGTAAATAAGATACTTTTTTCATGAATATTTAAAAGTTAGATTATCCATAAAAATAGTAATTTATACGCCGCAATTTTCAATAAACAAAACTGAGCTGAAACAAAAAAGCCATTCCGGTTAAGAAATGGCTTTAAAATTTTATCTGTAACGGACTTGCTGTTGCTTGTCCATCATGCCCATCTGATCTTTCATTTGTTTAATCTGATCGGCTAGTAATTTATTTTTATCTGCTTTTTTCGCTTCGGCAAGATACATGGTAGCTTCGCGTTTGTTACGCTTAGCCATTGCAATGCCCGCTAAACTTAATTTTGCCAAAGCAATGTTATGATCCATTTGCATGCCCAATGCAAGCGATTTCTTGAAATACTTTTCACTTTGCATCGGTGCTGTTCTGCTTTCAATTAACCCGATCAATAAGTTATAATAACCATGTTGAACTTTAATCAACTGCGTTTCGTAATTGGTAATCCGATCTAAAAACATTTTTGCTTTAGGCATGTTATCTTTTCTAAGAAACCATTGTGCTAAAAGCATGTTCTCGTTAAAGAAATAAGTTACCAGTACAATTATTCCCAATAAAATGGCAACAATTCCCCATGGCCAAAAGCCGAAAATAAATAAAGCTACTGCGCCACCCAGTAAAGCAAACCCCGCAATTAATCTGATAATATTTGGCATAAATTTTATTCTAATTATTTTTTTTGCAAATATCGTGTTTAAATGGCAGAAATTAGATTTTAAAACAATAATTTCATTAAAAATTTAAAAGTAAAAAAAAACCGTCTCTTAAATATGAAAAACCTATTATCCATCACCCTAATCGTACTTGCAATGAACGTTTCTGCACAAGAAGTTAATAAAAAAATCCACGATCGAGTCCACAATAAAGATATTCTGATTAACAGCTGTACACGTGAAGGAATTACCGCTTTTCCTGAGTTTAAAGAAATGTACGACCCACTTTACGCGGCATATGTACCCGATGCAGCAACCATGATCGAATTGAAAAAACTGGTTAAAAACGAAAAAATAAAAATTGTTTTAGGCACCTGGTGCGGCGACAGCAAAGCAAACGTACCGAATTTCTTTAAAATTTTAGATGCCTTACATTTTAAAGGGAAAAACGTAGAAATTATTGCAGTCGACGGAAATAAAAAAGCTGAAAACGGCATTCTAGATGGCCTGGATATTGTAAGGGTACCAACTTTTATTGTTTTTGATAAAAAAGGAAAAGAACTGGGACGGATTATAGAGGGGCCAAAAACAACACTCGAGGGTGATTTACTGGCGATATATAAGAAGAAATCTTAAACTTTTTGAGAAGATTTTGGTTCATAGTTTAATGGTCCATGGTTGATGGCCAAGGAGTTCAGAACCTAATAGCTTAATACTTACGAGATCATGGTTTAACGGTTTGATGGCTAATAGCCTATCGCCTGACTGACACCAAACTATTGACTATAACCTATTAAACCATCAACCACATTACATTTACACATCATAAATAATAAACATGTCTGCAGCATTAGAACCAGGTTGGTTAGCCGTTTTAGAGGAAGAATTTGAAAAAGACTACATGAAAAGCCTTAAGTCTTTTTTACAGGAAGAGAAAAACAATGGCGCAACGGTTTACCCAAAAGGCAGTGATATTTTCAACGCATTAAACACCACACCATTTGATCAGGTAAAGGTTGTGATTTTAGGTCAAGACCCCTATCATGGTGTTGGACAGGCGCATGGGCTTTCCTTTTCCGTACAACGCGGTGTAGCGGTTCCGCCCTCGTTAAAAAATATTTACAAGGAGTTAGAAACTGATATTGAAGGTTTTAAAACACCAAACCATGGGCACTTAACACATTGGGCAGAACAAGGCATATTGTTGTTAAATGCAACTTTAACCGTTCGTGCTTCGGAAGCAGGCTCACATCAAAACCGTGGCTGGGAAATTTTTACTGATGAAATTATTAAGGCTTTATCACAGAAGCGCGAGCATATCGTATTCCTTTTATGGGGTAAATATGCGCAACAAAAAGCTGCTTTAATTGACCAGAAAAAACATTATGTACTTACAGCTGCTCATCCATCGCCATTTTCTGCCTATAATGGCTTTTTTGGATCTAAACATTTCTCGAAAGCAAATCAGCTTTTAGTACAAAACAACTTAACACCTATCGACTGGAACTTACCAACCTAATGAATACCTATTTTATCAGCGGTTTAGGTGCCGATAAAAGGATTTTTTCTAAGCTAAAGCTGGACGAGAAGATCAATATTATTCATATAGATTGGGTTACACCAAACAAAAATGAATCATTAGTTTCATATGCTCAACGACTATGTAGCGTAATAGACTTAAGCCAACCTTTTGCTTTGGTTGGCGTTTCTTTTGGCGGAATGATTGCTGTAGAAATTGCGAATTTTTTGAACCCTACAACAACGATTATCATTTCGAGTACAATGTTGAGTGCTCATCTGCCTGCATTATACCGCTTTGCAGGCAAGCTTGGACTGTTAAAATTTATTCCTGCCAGACTCTTAAAATCATCGAATAAACTTACTCAGAATTACTATTTCGGCACACGCTCGAGCAGCGAAAAAACATTACTAAGCAGGATTATAAAAGACACAGATCCTCATTTTCTAAAATGGGCAATTGGGAGTATTTTAAGCTGGAGCAACAAAATCAAACCTAAAAACATCTATCACATCCACGGAACTAATGATAAAATTTTATATTCAAAAATTGCTCAGCCAGATTTTGTGATCCAAAATGGCACCCATTTTATGGTTTATCAAAATGCTCCGGAAGTCTCAGGAATTATTAATAGAGTAATATTGAATAACGAAATCGACTAACCTTCCTCGATACGTCACCCTGAATTAATTCAGGGTCTTAATAGCAAGAAAGATGCTGAAATAAATATTAACTAGAACTTTATATTAAACCGTCGTCATCTCGGCTGAAGCGTAGCGAAATGAAGAGATCTGCCTCGTTAGATTTCTCGACTGCGTTGCACTCCGCTCGAAATGACGACCCGGTGCAGCTTGTGATCGCCACTTTATTATATTTAATGGTTAAGTCTAATACTCCAACGGCACGATTGGTTCTTTTTTCGTGGTCGACATGATCATCATTGTTTGGAAAGTTTTAACCACAGAAATCTTACTGATTTTATCCATAATTAAACGTTCGTAAGCTTTAATGTCTTTCACATAAACCTTTAACAGAAAATCAGCCTGACCAGTAACGTGGTGGCACTCGGTGATTTCCTTGATTTGATTTACTTCATCCAAAAAGATCTGAATGGTGTTATTTTTATGAAAATCGAGTTGAATCTGAATAAAGGTTTTTATACCTAAACCTAATTTTTCTTCATCTACCAAAGCATGGTAACTTTTAATATATCCTGCCATTTCAAGCTTGCGCACACGTTCTAAAGTTGGTGCAGGTGATAAACCAATTTCCTGTGATAAAAGCAAGTTGGTAATTCTTCCGTTCTCTTGAAGAATTCTTAAAATTTTAAAGTCAATTTTATCTAATTCAGATGCCATATGGTGTTAAAGGTATTTGAGAATACAAACATAACCAAATTATATTCTAAATTTTAACATAATTTATCATATATATTTTAAATAATAATTTTTAGATTTACCTAAAAATAAAATTAGATAAATATAAATGCAAAGTTACACGGAAGAGAACTATCTAAAGACTATTTATCATCTGGCAGAGAAAACAATAAATGTTCAAACCAATGCTATTGCAGAGCAAATGCAAACTAAACCAGCATCGGTTACCGACATGATTAAGAAATTAGCAGACAAAGGCTTAGTTGATTATATTAAATACCAAGGCGTTACCTTAACCGAAATAGGTAAAAATACAGCGATAGATATTGTACGTAAACATCGTTTATGGGAAGTTTTTTTGGTAGACAAATTAAACTTTAAGTGGGATGAGGTACATGATGTTGCTGAAGAGTTAGAGCATATTAAATCAATTGAGCTGATTGAAAGACTAGACGAGTTTTTAGGCTTTCCAAAGGCCGACCCTCATGGCGACCCCATTCCAGATAAAAACGGAAGATTTGCCAAAACACAGTTTATTAAATTAATCGAACTAAAAATAGGCGATCAGGGCACCATTACAGGTGTTACCCAGCATAGCTCGGCATTTTTAAAACATTTAGAAAAACTAGGCTTAACCTTAGGCAAAAAAATCCAGATCAGCGATGTGACCGATTTCGATGGTTCAGTAGAAATCCTGTTATCCGATAAACAAGTTAATATTAGTAGAGAAGTTGCAAAACATATTTTAATCAGCAGTAATGGCAAAAACTGAATCGTTAAGTGAAGTACATCAAAGTGTAAATACAGATAAAAGAAAAGGCTGGAGGAGAATTTTAGCTTTCATTGGCCCTGCTTATTTAATTAGTGTTGGCTACATGGACCCGGGCAACTGGGCAACCGATTTAGCTGGCGGTAGTAAATTTGGTTACCAATTAATTTGGGTTTTACTAATGTCTAACCTCATCGCGCTACTGTTACAATCTTTAAGTGCCCGTTTGGGGATAGTAAGAGGGCTGGATTTAGCACAGGCATCTAAACAAGCTTATCCGCGTTGGGCCAATATTCCATTATTTGCCTTAGCACAAACCGCAATTATAGCCTGCGATTTAGCCGAAATTATCGGGATGGCCATTGGTTTACAGCTCCTTTTTGGATTGCCATTGATCTGGGGTATTTCCATTACTATTTTCGATACCATTTTACTACTCTTTTTACTCAATAAAGGTATGCGGGCCATGGAAGGCTTTATTGTTTCGATGGTTTTTATTGTCGGTATTTCCTTTCTGGTTGAAATGTTTATTGTAGAGCCCTCACTTAAAGAAGTAGCAAAAGGTTTTGAGCCATCTATATTAAATGGCGATGCACTTTATATTGCCATCGGGATTATTGGCGCCACGGTGATGCCGCATAACCTGTATTTACATTCATCTTTAGTACAGACCAGGAAGATTGAACGTAGCAACAAAGGGATTAAAGAAGCCTTAAAATTTAACCTCATTGATACAACCGTTGCATTAAACCTTGCTTTTTTTGTTAACGCTGCTATATTGATTCTTGCTGCAGCTGCCTTTTATAAAAATGGGTTACATGAAGTGGCCGAAATTCAGGATGCACATAAATTACTTTCGAACATTTTTGGCAATGTTGCCCCAACCCTATTTGCCATAGCGCTAATCGCCGCTGGGCAAAGCTCTACTGTTACCGGAACTTTAGCAGGACAGATTATTATGGAAGGCCACATTAATTTAAGGATTCAACCTTGGTTACGACGTATGATCACCCGTCTTTTAGCTATTATCCCGGCATTTTTCACTATATTACATTATGGCGAAAACGCACTTGGTGGCTTGTTGGTATTGAGTCAGGTGGTATTAAGTTTGCAATTGGGTTTTGCCATTATTCCATTAATTCATTTTACATCAGATAAAAACCTGATGAAAGATTTTGCAATTAAACCCTGGGTTAAGGTATTGGCATGGGCAAGTGCGCTAGCTATTATCGCATTGAATGTGAAACTTGTAATTGAAGAAATAAGCGGCTGGGCAAAAGAGGCCAACAACTGGTGGATTTATGTAATTGTAATACCAGCATTAATCCTGATTGTTTTACTCCTGCTTTATGTTTTCTTCCACCCGTTATTAGAAAAGAAAAGAAATGCTTCAAAACAGATTGTACCGCATGGGAATGCATTGGATATTGGAAAAATAGACAAAATCAGTTATAAGCGGATTGGAATTGCCGTAGATTTTTCTAAAAACGATCGAAACACCATCCGGCATGCTTTAATTCAGGGTGGTAAAGATGCACACTATTACCTTATCCATATCGTAGAAACTGCTGCTGCCCGCTATCTTGGTAATGAAGTAATGGACCACGAAACGCAGAGCGATGCTGCTAACCTGGAGAAATACAGAGCTAACCTAGAAGATCTCGGATATGATTCTACACCTTTTATCGGTTTTGGAAGTACCGGTAAAGCCATAGCCGATATCAGCAACAAAAATGAGATGGAACTATTGGTAATGGGAGCACATGGCCACAAGGGCTTAAAAGACCTTATTTTCGGTACTACTGTCGATTCCGTACGGCATAAGGTAAATATTCCGGTTTTGATTATCAGATAGGTAACTAGCTTAAATATTAAGCTTAGCTATATTGTATTAACCAAAAATAGTATAGGATTATTTATTGATTACAGTCATTAGCTTTTTTACACCACCATCTCCTGATTGGTACATCAGCAGCTTACCAGCTGAAGAATACAAGTACATTGACGGGTATTGCTTTGGCAAAAAGGTTGGGATAAACATGCGTTTTTTATCCTGCAATACCAATACATTAGGCTTGGTGTTTAAACCCTTGGCATAAGAATTGAAAAACTGCGGAATGATATACCCCTCATCCATGGTAATCATGTAAATATTAACGTCTTTAAACCTGGCGTAATTGGTATTCAGGTTTTTACTTTCCCTCTGACAATGCTCACAGGTACAATCAAATAAGATAAATAGGTTCTTTTTTCCTTGTTTAATATCATTATTTGAAAATGGTTTTCCGTCCAGTTTGTAAAAGGTAAACTGCGGCAATAAAGTAGGTTGCTGTGCTTCCACCTGAAAAGTAACGGCTAACAATAAGATTAAAAGTAGGTTCCTGAATTTCATTTTTGATATTTAAAGTCCAAACTTAAACGAATAAATACGAACATAATAATATATCCTTAGCTTTTACAAACAGATGAACATTTTTATTGATCAACATTAGTTACCTGAAGCTTAAAAAATCATTGAAATATTGTGGAAACGAAAGCCAGTTTTTCATGGCTGTTGTAGTCCCGCCATCCGCTTTATCCCGATGAAAAATCGGGATGTTCGCTCATGTCGGGTTTAGCGAAAAAAGGGCCGTTGCCAAGCAGTACCGCCCTTATTTATCGGGATGTGAAAGATTTATTTTCTTGTAGAACCCAAAGTTAAATAAACCCGATTGACGCGGAAACCAAAAGCTTTTTCTGCTTTTGTTGCAGCAAAAAGCGGGACTGAGGCTGCCAAAAGAACTGCCCGTACATTTCCAAATCATAAGACACTAAAAAATATTGCAGTTTGCATAAAAATAAACTGTAACCGCTACAAGCCTTAACTTAATGTGATTAAAACTAAATTATCACATCAATTTTTAGGATATTTGCAACCCGGCATGTATATTTTATACCATTGCTGAATATTACAACAACATATACTTTATTACAATTTTGAAAAACGACATCAACATAAAGAATAAAAGAGCATATTTCGATTACAATCTTTTAGATAAATACGTAGCAGGGATTGCGCTTTTAGGAACTGAAATAAAAGCAATCAGACAAGGTAAAGCCAACATGACCGATGCATTTTGCATGTTTATTGGCGGCAATCTTTATGTGCGCAATCTTCATGTTTCCGAGTACACGCACAGCTCTTTCTATCATCACGATATTAAACGCGACCGCGCCTTATTACTACAGAAGAAAGAAATTAGAAAATTAAAGCTTAAAGGCGAAGAAAAAGGTTATACCATCGTTCCATTACGTATTTTCATCAACGAAAGAGGTTTCGCTAAAATAGAAATTGCACTGGCTCAAGGTAAAAAAGAATTCGACAAACGCGATAGCATTAAGGATAGAGATACCAAACGCGAGTTGGATAGAGCGATGAAAAGATAGGTTAGTCTACAGTCATGAGTCTTTAGTCCTGAGTCCAAATCGACTAAAGACTGAAGACTTCGGACTAGGGACTTAAACTACTACCACGCTTGGTCGCCCACTAAAGGCACAAACCTAAAGGTATCCAACACAATTTTTTCGTAGTCGGTTTCGCTTACACGGATAACAGTAACCATTTTCTGGGTTTTCTCATCTCCAACCGGAATGACCAGAATGCCGCCTATTTTTAATTGTTTTAATAATATCTCTGGAACCAATGGAGCACCTGCAGTAACGATTATTTTGTCGTACGGTGCGTGTGCAGCAATTCCTTTAGAGCCATCGCCACAATAAAAAGTAGGTCGGTAGCCCATTCCGGGTAAAACCTGAATGGTTCTATTGTAGATATTTTCCTGTCTTTCGATGGTAAAAACATTTGCACCCAGTTCCATTAAAATGCAGGTTTGATAGCCTGACCCCGTTCCGATCTCGAGTACCTTATCTCCTTTTTTAATGTGCAACAGCTCACTTTGGTAAGCAACGGTGTAAGGCTGGGATATAGTTTGACCATCACCTATTGGAAAAGCAATATCTTTGTAGGCTTGGTTCCAAAAAGTTTCATCAAAAAAGAAATGCCGTGGAACTTTACCGATGGCTGTTAACACATTTTTATCTTCAATTCCGCGAGATTTTAACAACTCAACCAGTTTTTTTCTCGCTCCACGTTCCCGGTAATTATCAACAAATTTATACGCCATGAGCTTCAAAATTAGCTTTTTTTAACGGTGATACAAGATAAAGAAATCCACATTACCGTAAGTAACACTAAATCAAAACTTAAATTAGTAATTAATACGGATCTACATCTATTTGAGTAAAAACACCTTTAAATTCTTTGGTGGCATTAAATTGGGTCAGGGTTTCTCTTAATGCATCTTTAACTTTTTGAATGGCAGTATGCTTATCAGCCTTGATAATGATCTGTTTGATATAAAGATTCCGTACACGGCTTACCAGAGGCTGTTCGGGACCTAAAACGCGTTTACCAAATTTTCCTTTAAGGATATTGGCCAGCGTGAATGCCGCGTGATCTAAAACATGAGAATCTTTATGTTTTACATACAGGAATATCATTCTGGAAAAAGGTGGATAAAGAAATTTCTCCCGTTCTACAATTTCGTCGTTGTACATCCCCTCATAATCGTTGTTCACCACCTGCTTGATAATACGGTTTTCGGCATCGTAAGTCTGGATACAGACATTACCCTGATCGGCCCTTCTGCCTGCCCTACCTGCAACCTGCGCCAACAACTGGAAACTCCTTTCGTAAGCACGGAAATCGGGGTAACCTAAAAGCGTATCGGCATTAATTACCCCAATAAGATTCAGGTTATCGAAGTCCAATCCTTTGGCCACCATCTGTGTGCCGATTAAAATATCGGTTTTCTTTTCTTGAAAGTCGTTTAAGATCTGTTGGAGCCCATTTTTTGTCCTTGTACTGTCCATATCCAACCGGGCAATGGTAACTTCCGGATAAAGTAACCTGAGTTCTTCCTCAATACGCTCGGTACCAAATCCTTTTTGCTCCACATGCACCGAACCACAGGCCGGACAGATATTTACGCTACTTTGCTGATAGCCGCAATAATGGCAATGCAATTTGCCACTGCTCTTATGATAGGTTAAGCTTACATCGCAGTTTACACATTTTGGGGTATAACCACAGGTTGCACAGATTAGAATGGTGGCATAGCCCCTCCTGTTCTGAAATAACACAATCTGCTCTTTTTTAGAAAGTGCCAGGTCGATATCCTTGATCAACACGCTCGAAAAATACGAGCTCATTGTTTTTTTCTTCGTTTCTTCCGAAATACTTACCACTTGCTGGTTCGGAAGCTGAACACCACCGAAACGCTCTTTCATCTCTACAAGTCCGTATTTGCCCTGTAAGGCATTATAATAACTCTCTAATGATGGCGTAGCCGAACCTAAAACCACTTTGGCCTGGTGCAGATAACCAAGGTAAATGGCTGCATCCCTGGCCTGGTAGCGTGGTGCCGGGTCGTATTGTTTGTAAGATGGTTCGTGTTCTTCATCAACCACAATTAATTTTAAATCCTGAAATGGAAGAAAAACGGCTGAGCGGGCACCAAGAATTACCTTATATGCACCGGTTCTTACCTTATTCCAGATTTCTACCCTTTCGCTATTGTTGAATTTAGAATGGTACACTCCGATTGAATTCCCAAAATAACGCTTAATTCGTTCTACAATCTGTGTGGTTAAGGCAATTTCGGGGAGCAGGAACAATACCTGACCATCTGTATTTTGAATGATTTTTTCAATCAGTTTGATATAAACCTGTGTTTTTCCGGATGCGGTAACACCATGTAGCAAAACCACCTCTTTCTCTTCAAAATATCGGTTAATCTGGCTTAATGCTTTCTGCTGCCCCTTGTTCAGCTCGAAATTCACACTGAATTCTTCATCGTGAGCAGCCAGGCGACTAACCGGTCTTTTCATTACCACAAAAATATCTTTATCGGTTAAAGCCTTTAATGCTGCTGGTCCACAATTACTTTCTTCCAAAAGCTGTTCTTTAGAGATCGGCAGATTTGATTTTTGTAATTTCAGGTAAGCCAATAAAGCGTCTAATTGTTTAGGCGCCCTATCCAAAACATTGAAGAGCTGCTTTAGATTTTCTTCATCGCTATAAAAATCATTTAAAATGATGAACGATTTAAGTAAAGGTTTATATTTCTGCACCACCTCCTCAGCTACCAGAACCAATTCTTTATCGAGCAAATGATTGATGATCGGATATACTGTTTTCTGTCCGAGGAGCTTGGAAACATCATTTACAGTAAGCTTCTGCTGCTGTTTTAGTGCATTGACAATGATTTCTTCCTTATCGGTAAGTTCGGTATCTTCATTGTAATCTTCGCGAAGAATCAATATGGTTTCGCTGGCCAGCTTTAAACTTGCAGGCAAAGCAGCCGCCATTACATCACCTTCATTGCACATGTAATAATTGGTCATCCATGTCCAGAATTTAAGCTGCATGGGTGTAATTACAGGCTCAGTATCTACTACATCGATAATATATTTTGCTTCATAAACCGTTGGGGGTACGGTGCTAATTCCGCTAATTAAAGCCGTATAAATTTTATGTTTTCCAAACTGAACAACCACACGTTTTCCGACGGCAACCTGATCGTTTAAATCGAAAGGTACCCGATAAGTATAGTTTTTCGCCAAAGATAATGGCAAAATAACTTCAACAAAAAGTGTTTCTCTTTCTGCAAAAATATCGTTTTCGAAAGTATTCATTATTTATCTTTAAATGCCGCAAAAAAGAGCATTATCCATCCCAATACAAATAAAAGCCCACCAATTGGCGTTATTGGGCCAATAAATTCAGTAAATCCAAGGTGTGATATGCTTCGGGTAGCCAATAGATATAACGACCCTGAAAAAAGGATAATTCCAAATGTGAAGCAGAAATAAGCGATATTAATGAGCTTATTCCGATAACGGGCAAAGGTAGAAAGATACAATAATGCAAATGTATGATAGAACTGATAATCAATGCCTTTTTGCCAAATTTCTAGTGATGGTCCATCAATTAGGGTCTTTAAGCCATGAGCGCCAAATGCGCCCAGCAAAACAGCAACAGCACCAAAAAAAGAAGCAGTAAGGATTATTCGTTTATTCATAGTTATTTGCTAGTAGCAATCGCTAAATTAATAAATTGACAAAGAACTTCTCACTAATCAATGTAATAAATTAAATTTGTTGCACAGCAGATGAAAAAAATCGTAATTCTAACAAGCACATTATTTTTAGGTGTAGCCTTTATGGCCTACGTCTATTTTTCGAAATTGGGAATTGATAATGATGCGAAAGACCTGGCGCTGCAATCGGCAACCAATAATGCCGCATTGGTATTTTCTTTTCAGAATGACAAAGGTTTTTACGACATCATTGAAGGGCAGCAGCTTATCCAACAGGTTTTAGGGAAGGATAAAATGAACCTATTAAAGCAGCTAAAAACAAGTATTATTGACGATAATCTGCTAAACCGATACCTGAAAGATCAACAGGTTTATATTAGTGTATTACCAGACTCGAATAAAACCCTGAACTTCTTAATCACCGTACAGATACAACATGATAATGACATCAAAAAATTCTACGAACAGTTAAAATTTAAAAAAGCGATCAGCGAAAATGCGAAGGACCTGTACACGGTGAAACTCAATGACAGCTTATCGGTTTATTTAGGCGTTCATGACCAGGTATTAACAGCTTCAACCTCGCTCAAACTGATCCATGATGCCAATGTACGTTTAACAGAAAACCCCTTTACCGAATATATTAAGGAGAATAACCGTCAAATTAAAAATGTACTCACTCATGTTTATATCAATTTTAACCAGGCGCCCTTATTGCTCAAAAATATTATTGCAGGTAACATTAATGGAGAAATTTCAATTTTTAATAAACAGAACAGTTTTGCCGTACTTAATTATAATTTTAGCAGAGAAAAAATTCTTTTCAGTGGAAATACAGAGTTAAAAGATCAACATAATTACCTTAAATTGTTCGAAAACACAGCTGCACAAAATACATCCATACAAAACATCCTCCCAGATAACACGGCAAACTATGCACTTTATGCTTATGATGATTATGGTAAATGGCTTAAAAAGTTGAATAGTTGGCAGGAACAAACGAAAATACTTCCCAAAACCAATGCGGTAATAAAAAAGGTAAAAGATGAATACAGAACAGATTTAAATTCGATATTCACCACTTACACGAAAAATCAATTTATTCTTTTTCAGTTAAGCACTAGCGAAAAACTAGGTGCAATTTCATTATCAGATGGGGAAAAAGTAAAACAGTTGTTGCTTGATGTAAGTGCAGATTACAATGATGACATTAAGCTCTTTAAATCATCTGATATCCTGTATAGTTACTTTGGCGAACCATTTAAAAAATTCGGCAGGCCATATTATACCATTGTGGATAATAACTTGGTTGTGGCCAATAATGCGAGTACAATTCAATCATTTTTAAACGATTATAAGCATAACAGGCTCTTAATACAGACCCCGCAATATTTAGATGCAGTAAACCAGATTTCAACTACTTCGAATGTGAGTTATTACATCAACACGAAAAATTCGGCAGATATTTTCAGGAACAATATTCAGCTTCCATTTTATAAACATTTGAGGGCCGATAGCGGTTTAAAAAGTTTCGATACTTTTTACTACCAGATGAGTGCAGACAAAAACAAATTTATCACTAACTTGCTTTTAAACAAATATTTAAAGCCAGAAATACCAGATTCGTTAAGTAACCGTTAATAAGGAAACAAGCCCAGAAAACTATTTTACATGAAGAAACTTTTACTTGCGTTACTGGCAATAGCTAGCTTCGGGGTTGCAAATGCACAACAATATGCCCTATTTGGCACTAAAACTATGTTTGATGCATTCGAAAACCCATCTCAAAAATCATTCACCCTCGATTCATCCCGAAAATTTTCTTCCAATTTCTTCCTGCCCTATTTGGGAACAAATGCCATTAATAAAGGAAGTTCTAAGTTTGCCATAAGAAAATTAACACAGGAAGGTGTTTTTGATACAAGAAGTTTACCGATCGGTACTGGAGAAGTGAACCATTTTTTCGAAAACAGCAATATTTACGTAGCCGCATTCAGGCTTTTCAAATCTTATAAGTATCAAAAAGAAATGGGCTTTTCGTGGCAGATCAGGTCTGATGCACATATCGATTATACTAATGAAACGCTGGCTATTTTTGATTCGTTCGAAAGATTTAATTCCAACCAGCAGTATACCGGAATATTTGATACCAAAGGTTATGAACAAAGTTACCACCAGTTTAGCTTTACCTATCGTGAAAACTGGAACAAAAGGTTGGCCTTTGGTTTAAAAGCAAGTATACTGAGTGGGATACTTTATAACAAATTAAACGTTGCTGACTCTTATTTATATATCGATCCTGAGTCGGATGCATTGTTAATTGGCTTGAGAGGAACTTATTCCAGCAACTTTTCTGATTTTGATGAGGTAAATAAGAAAAACTTCTTTCCCAACTTTAAAAATCCTGGCGTATCATTAAGCTTTGGAACGAACTACACCACTAAAAAAGGCCTGTTTTTGATGGCCAATATTAAAGACTTAGGTTTTATCTGGTGGCGGAGCAATACACAGCGTACTACGATAGATCAATCTAAAATAATTGAAAATTTAGAGGACCAGTCTAATACCAACCAGGAAATAAAGGACATTTTTCTGCTTTCAGAGCAGAGTAAAAAGTTTTTGGCACCTACAAATGCCAAACTGGATGTTTACGTATCTAAACGGTATGGATTTTACAAACCAGGATTAGCCGTTTCGAAAAACCTGTTTTACAAAGGTGGAGATATTGCTTTTGTAAATACTTTTATTGCCAGCGATTTTTCTGGCAGTGTTACCCCGCTGTATAACTTAAATGGTGTTTTTATGGTTGGGTTGCAAGGGAAATACCAGACTCCAAATTTCGAATTGTTTATGGGTACCGATAATTTAGTGGCTACCAGTTTCCAAACTTATGGATTAATTAAAAAAGATGCTACTGTAGGCAGTGGTCCTAATGGTGCCTCTTTTTATATGGGAGTGGGCATTAAATTTGGCAACGTGGTTAACCATCCGCAGTTTGCCGATGTAATACCCGGCATAAATGATAATGAAGGCGGAAGTTTCTTTAAAAGTTTGTTTTCGATCTTTAGAAGAAAATAAACGGTTTAACCCTGTGCTTGTTGTTTTTTAGATTGCGTAACAACAAAATCTTTCAGGTAAAAAGGTTCAAAATAAGCTACATCTTCAAATTTACTGTTGTTGAAAGCTTTATTAGCTAACTGCGACATGTATGTTGCAGCATTGAAATTGGCCTCATCAAACTTTGCATTTTGGTGTGTTAAAACTTCAGCACACTTAGCTGCCCCATCACCTAAAAAAGTAACAGTTTGCTGCGTGAGATAATCAGTAAAACTTGTTTCATCAATAATTTTTGCTTCAGTTGGCGTGATTACGTTTAAAGAACGGTCGAAAATTGAGGTATACACTTCCATTCGGCGGGCATCAATCATTGGACAGATTAAACCAGAATAATCAGGATTTTCTACCAGGTAACCTGCAGCCATCATTTCTAAGGTTTCGATGGCAATTAATGGCTTATCCAGTGCATAACAAAGGCCTTTAGCTGTAGAAACACCAATCCTTAATCCAGTATAAGACCCTGGCCCTTTACTTACAGCAATGGCGTCTAACTCTGGGTAACTTAGCCCTGCAGTTTTAATCACTTCATCAATGAACAATGTTAAATTAGCAGCATGCAGGTTTTGTCCTTTTTCTTCTTTAAATGAAATAGTTTCGCCGTTGATAGATAGCGCTACCGAACAAATTGCCGTAGCAGTTTCTATTTGAAGTATTTTAGCCATTGCGCAAAGATATTAAAAAATGGATGCAGTCGGAAGTCCGATGTCTGAAGTTAATTCAGTTTAGCGGTTAGCGTTTGGAGCCAAATTACCTTTGGTGATGTGTCATCCTGAGCGTAGTCGAAGGATCTTTATAATTGAAATGAAATAGATTTCTCCGTTCCGCTACGCCACAGTCGAAATGACGGCCGCGTTAACTATAATCAAATGATTAATGAATCAATAACTAATGAGCGATGGCAACAAATGAACGAATGACCATTGAACTAATGAACGCCGCTATGGAACCGGATCGTGACCATGTTTACCCCATGGATGACAACGGCCAATGCGTTTCAGTGCCAGCCAACCACCTTTAAATGGTCCGTGCTTTTTAATGGCTTCTATCCCATACTGCGAGCAAGTAGGCGTAAACCTACAATTTGCACCCAACATCGGCGAAATGGCATATTGATACACCTTGATTAAACCTAAAAAAAACCATCCGAAAATTTTATTGATGAATTTCATTTGGCTGGATTAAATTTTGAAAGCGTTTAAAAGTAGCAATCAGTTTTTTCTCTATGAAGGCAAAATCATATTTTTCTTTACCTACAAACTGAATAGAAATCAAAAGCAATCCCCTGTCAGTAGGCAAAGGCATATATAATTTATCTTGTTTATTGAGGCGATAAGCTTCGCGTATGCGGCGCTTGAGCAGATTGCGGTCTACTGCCCGTTTATATCTTTTTTTAGGGACGTTGATTACTACCTGTGCTTGCACATCAGCTGGTTGATCGACAAAAAGATAAGAAATCCGGAAGGGGTATAATAAAAAAGAAGAACCGTTTTTAAACAACAGGTCTAAATGTTTCCTGCTGCATAACCGTTCTTCTTTCCTGAATGTGTACATATATTTTTGATTGATAACTGCAGATTTTGATCTGCCGATCCCGAATTAACGGAAAAGCAATCAAAAATTATGCTTTATGCTTGCGTTCGTCAGAAACTGTTAATCTTTTTCTTCCTTTAGCACGACGTGATGCTAATACTCGTCTGCCGTTAGCTGTTGCCATTCTTTCGCGGAAGCCGTGTTTGTTTCTTCTCTTTCTTTGCGAAGGTTGGTATGTTCTTTTCATGACTGTATATTATCTATTGTAAAATTAAGAGGTGCAAATATAAAGCGATTTCTCTACAAATGCAAGAGTGATTAATTATTATTTTTTCTATTTAATGCAAATGTAAAAAATCTTTTGAAAAAAAGGGCTAATGTTCTCATTTTAGACGATTACCTGCATTATTTATTTCATCAAACCCTCCTATGGAACGAAATAAGAAACCCGTTACAATATCCCTTGTTATTAGTATCGGGCGCCAGAAGGGAACAGGCCAATAATAACAGCAGCGGCCACCGTAAAACAAACCAGATTGCAGTGATCCCGATTCTTCATCGGGAGTAACGGAAAGCAGGACTAACAGTAACTTTAGCAGTTGATTGCTTTCCAAATAATCAGCCTAAAGCCCCAAAGCCGCCTTCAGCTTTACATAACCTGTTTTGCTTACCGGCAACCAGATATCAGACTTTAACAGCACCACATAACTATCTTTCTCTTTCAGCTCTATTTTGGTTACCTGGGCCAGGTTAATGATGTAAGACCTATGTATGCGGATAAACTGGCTTACATCAAGCGTTTGTTCGAAATAAGCCATGGTTTTGTTCTTATAAAAAGCACCATCAACGGTACTTAACTTCACATAATCATCATCAGCCTCTAAATAGTTGATATCGGCAACAGGAATAATTTTAATTACACCATCTTTTTTAACCACTACCCTATTATTTTGTGCCGGACTTAAAGCTGCTGCATCCAAAACGGCTTCCGTATTTTCGGTTTGATTTAATTTGTTAGGCAGTTTTTTAATGGCCGCATCAAAGCGCGATTTATCGATGGGTTTAAGCAGGTAATCTACTGCATTAACCTCAAAAGCTTTAATGGCATATTCATCAAAAGCAGTGGTGAAAATTACTGCAGGCTTATCTTCAACCAGTTCGAGCATTTCGAAACCGCTTATTTTAGGCATTTGGATATCCAAAAAAATTAAATCAGGCTTATGCAGGGTAATGGCTTTTAAGCCTTCAAACCCATCACCACATTCGGCTACAATCTCTATTTCTGCATGATCTGAAAGGTAATATTTTACAATATCTCTTGCTAAAGGCTCATCGTCAATTAGTATTGTTCTGATCATTTTTTTGTGGAATTTTTAGGGTGGTAATATATAAATTATTTGCCTCAATATCGGTTTGTAATAAATGGGTATTCGCAAATAACAGATATAACCTGCGTTTAATGGCACTTAAACCAAATCCCGTTCCTCCGGCAGCCTTCATTTCTGGATCAAAGGGATTTTGTACCCGGAGCTGTAAAATATTATGTTCAACGGTAACATCTATCTTGATCGTAATCCCGGCCGAGGTATTGTAAAGTCCGAATTTAATAGCGTTTTCTACAATGGGCTGCAACAAAGTACCTGGCAAACAAAGATTTAAAGTATCTTCAGCAACATTAACTTCGATATTTAACCTGTGGCTAAACCTTACCTTCTCAATATCAAGATATAATTGAATATACTCCATTTCTTCTTCTACCGAAACCCACAATTCGTCATCACGTTTTAAGGTTCCGCGAAGAAAAGAAGCTAATTTCATGATCATTACACCAGCCTCTTTCGGATTAACCATGGTTAGTGCAAATACCGAGTTTAAGCTATTGAAAAGAAAATGTGGCTGTAATTGGTGTCTTAATTTATTTAATTCGGCCTCTTTGGCCAAACTTTTAGCTGCCGATAGTCTTTCGTGTGTTTCTGATTGTTCTTCTAATCTATACCATAAAATATTAGCTAAAGCACACCATGCTAAACACATAAAAGAGATTAAGCCTCTGAAGACAAAAGAAAAATTATAAAAATCTTTATACTCTTTATAATCAGAAAAAATATAGAGTATAACATATTTTGATGCAAAAATAATCACAAAAGTAAGCGCAAGCGTGATAATCAGTACATACAGTATCCGCTCATTTTTTGGCTGGTAATACCCAAGCATGTTACTGATACCGATGCAGGCCAAAGCCAATAAAAAATTATTGGTTAAGCTATCGGTTATCGATATCCACCAAGAAAAATTAACTACATAATGTAATCCTGCACCACACAATACGGTCCACATTATCGCAATGGTGAACGATATTTTCTGTATTTGGGGAACGGATAAAGGTCTAGTTGTCAAAATGATTTTGATTAGTTAATGATTTATTGCGGTGCGCTAACTTTTCAAGGTATTGCGTAACCGACTTGGGCTCAACAATTTTAGAACTTACCTCTACCCCATCAGCAAGTTCTTCCAGTTCCGATATTCCTCCTACACCTATAAACTTCCATACTACTTTATCGCCGTTACAATTATTAAAAGAAGGGTTAAAATGTACAGCATTTAATTTCGCTTTGTCTAAAGCCTGCGCAATCCCATCTGCCTGGATTAAACGCGTTTGTTCATTAAACTGGGGCGTATGTTTTCCCTCACCACAAATTACCTGATAGATACAATTTACTGCAAACCATTTCATAGGCGATGTTTATAATAAATGTTTAGAAACTTTTAATTTCGATCCCTCCAAATAAAGCCGTCCCATCTAAGATCAATGTTTTTTTCATCTCTGCTACTGGCATAACATGCGATCTTTTATCTTCAACGCTACCAAATAATGCCGTTACATTCGATTTTATTGCCCAGTTTTGTGGTACAATTAATTTAATTCCTCCAAAAACTGCTGTTACATCAAGCGATACTGTTTCAGGGAAATCAGCTTGAGTCATTACAATATCTGCTCCGCCGAACACAGCTGTAATATCGCCCCCTTGAAAGTTTTTAGAGTAAACGGTTTGGTTACTTCCACCAAAAACGGCCATTACTTCAATAACATCATTATTATTTACAGTCTTTTTATCGGTAGCTTCGTTAAAATCAAATTCGGCTTTGTTCTTATCCTTACGTTTTTTCCTAAAGGCCAGGGTATCCTTTGGCCTGAAGATTAAAAAGCCGCCTACTATAACCAAACCAATACCTAAAGCATATTTAGATAAATCAAGATCTAAACCAGGTATATTATCTAAGGTATTGTAAGCACCGATCAAAATCAGGATCAGCCAGCCTATTCCTTTAAAGTTACGACGAACGCCGATAAACACACCAAGTGCAATTAAAAAATTAGACCAGCTAAATATCCATCTTGGAATATTTAGCCCCATATTATTCAATAGAAATGCAAATCCGATGATGACTATGATGAAACCGCTCCAAACCCTTCCTGAGTTTTTAAGCTGGTTGTTATCGTTACTATTAATATTTTCCATTTGTATTCATATTTAATATCCAAAAGTATTGATAAGCACGCGATCATAATAGGCTTGGCTTGCAAGAACTCGGTAAAAGGCGGTAAGTGCCCTTATTTTATCGGTGAAAATTATTTTGTTATTTTGATGGTATGAAATTTTCCCTATTAATGCTTGTTTTTACTATTTCTACTGGCTTATATGCACAGGAAATAAGTAGCCATTACAAGATTTACGATGTAAAAAAACAGAAATCCATATCAATAGACGACATTGTTGCTGATATGGACCAGGCAGATGTTTTATTCTTTGGCGAAGACCACAACGATTCTATAGGTCATTATCTTGAAGCGGAGCTTTTTAGAAAACTCAATTCAAAATATCCATTAAAAACGGCACTGTCATTAGAAATGTTCCATACCGATGTACAACCTGAGTTAGACGAATATTTAGCAGGATTAATTTCAGAAAAAAACTTTGTTAAAGAAGGCAGAGCCTGGGGTAATTACAAAGATTACAAACCTTTAATAGAGTACGCCAAACAAAATAAGTTAAAAGTTATTGCCTCAAATGCAGCCACGCGCTACAGCAATGCCGTTACCATGGGAGGGCTTAAAGTTTTAGAAAATTTCCCAAAAACTTCATTTAATTTTTTACCGCCCCTACCAATTGATACGGCTCAGGGTAGGTATTATGAAAAATTTACTGAAACTTTGGGTGGCCATAACATGGGCTCAATGAAGATTTACCAGACGCAAAATTTATGGGATGCGACCATGTCATGGTCCATAAATAAGTTTGTTAAGGCAAACAGGGGATTTAAGGTTTTTCAGCTTAATGGACGTTTCCACAGCGACGAAAAACTGGGAACATTAGCGAAACTGGCTCAGGCAAATCCGAAATTAAAAATATTGAACATTTCATCATTTTCTGATGAAAGCTTTACGAACCCAGATTGGGAAAAATTTAAAAAACTCGGCGATTATATCATTATAACAGATCCAAGCGTAAAAAGAAGTTATTAAACCAAAAAAGCCGTCCGGTTGTAAAATCCGGACGGCTTTTGTATGTTATGCTTTTGTTTTTAGCAAATCTCTGATTTCGGTTAAAAGCGTTTCTTCTGCTGTTGGCACTGCCGGTGCCGCAACAGCTACTGCTTCTTCTTTCTTTTTCATTCTATTAATCGCTTTAACCATTATAAAAACAATTAAAGCCAACAATAAGAAATTAATGGCTACTGTAATAAAATTACCATAAGCGAATATAGATGCATCTGGTGCAGCCTTTTTAGCATCTGCCAGTGAAGCTCCCTGCGGAATCAATTCAGCACCTTTTCCCATTGCAAAATAAATGCTGCTAAAATCTGGTTTACCAACCATTGCAGCTACAATAGGCATCACTAAATCGTCGATTACGCTGGTAACAATTTTACCAAAAGCACCTCCTATAATCACTCCGACTGCCAAATCGAAAGCATTCCCTTTAATGGCAAATTCTTTAAATTCTTTTACAAAGCCCATATTTCATTAAGTTTTAGTTTATTTATTCACTAAAGTAGCAAACATTAAACTCAATACAAATGTTTATGAAATAATTTTAAAACCAAACATATCGATAGCATTTAAGTCAATTCAGCAGAATATCTGAAATCTATTGTTTATTTTTGCTCCATTCTTTTATATTTAATATGCTAAAGCAACACTTACAACAAAAATTATTACAAAAGTTATCACCACAACAAATACAGTTTATTAAACTGCTGCAGGTGCCAACCGTTGCTTTAGATACCCGTGTAAAAGAAGAACTTGAAGAAAACCCAGCGCTTGAAGATCCAAGCTTAATGACTCAGGATGAGCCAAAGAGTGAATATGATGATTTAAATGATGGGCCTGAAGATTACGAACAATCATCAGAAGATACCAGCATGGATGAATTTAATGTAGATGACTATTTACAGGACGATTCTACCAATGATTATAGTACCAACTACAATAATGGTGATGACGATGAAGAGAAAAAAGAAACTCCAATTGCCATTGAAAGTACTTTTTTTGAAAGTTTACAGGAGCAATTAGATCTTATTCCCCTATCCGATCAGGATTTTATTATTGGCAAACAGATTATCGGTAGTTTAGATGATGATGGGTATTTACGCCGTCCGCTGGGCTCCATGATTGATGACCTTGCCTTTTCTCAGAATGTTATGGTTGAGGAAGAGGATGTATTGGAAATGTTAAAACTGATCCAAAGCTTCGATCCTCCTGGCATTGGCGCAAGAGACCTGAAAGAGTGTTTATTGATCCAGTTAAAAAGGAAAGACCCGAACAATCCGATTATAGTTAAAGCAATGAATGTTGTAGAAAACTATCTGGATGAGTTTACGCGTAAACATTACGATAAATTAGAAAAAAGTTTAGGTTTAGATAGTGAAGAACTTAAAGAGGTTGTAAACGAAATTTTGCGTTTAAATCCGAAACCAGGTGATGCCAATCAGGTTACCACCAAACAAATGCAGATTATTCCCGATTTCCATATCAGTAATAATGATGGCATATTAATCTTGACTTTAAACTCTAAAAATGCACCAGAACTAAAGGTAAGCAGATCTTATCAGGAAATGTTCGAGCATTACGATAAAGCTTCATCAAAAGATAAAAAGCTGAAAGAGGCCGTTCAGTTTGTTAAACAGAAATTAGATTCTGCACGATGGTTTATCGATGCAATTAAACAAAGACAACAAACTTTGTTAAAAACCATGAATGCCATTATGCACTATCAATATGAATATTTTTTAACGGCCGACGAGCGTAAAATGCGCCCAATGATCTTAAAAGATATTGCTGATAAAATCGATATGGATATTTCAACCGTATCGAGGGTGGCAAACTCTAAATATGTACAGACTGAATTTGGTACTTTCTTGTTAAAGTCTTTCTTCTCAGAGGCTATCCAAACCGAAAATGGTGAAGAAGTTTCGAATAAAGAGGTTAAAAAAATACTGGAAGACTGTATAGGCAACGAAGATAAACGCAAACCATTGGCAGATGAAAAATTAACCGAAATTCTAAAAGAAAGAGGCTATAACATTGCCAGAAGAACCGTTGCTAAATATCGTGAGCAGATGAATATTCCAGTAGCTAGGTTAAGAAAAGAACTTTAAAGCAGTTTTCAGTTGGCAGTAAATTACCTGCTAAAGTTCCCCTTCCCACCAGATTGCATTACAAAAGAATGGCTTATCATTATTGATCTGGAAATGAACGGTTCTGTGTGCTTGGCCGTCTGCTGCCCTGCCATTCGCTATAGTCCCGATGAAAAGATCGGGAGCTGCCGCTACTGTCAGGTTTAAGAACAAATGCCTACCTGCAACCTCAAAAATAAAAAACTGCCTTGGCCATTTAGCCCCGGTTACAGCATTAGCCAAATGTTACTAAGTTAAGGGATAAATCACAAAAAGATGTCACCCCGAGCGTAGTCGAAGGGCATTTATTTGCAATTTATCAATCTCAAGGAGTCTTCAAGTACGCTCAGACTGACAACGGCTGTGCTTAACTTAACGAATTAAGCGTTACGCCGCAGCGCGGAGGCATGAAGAAGCGAAGCAAAAACGGGAACAATTTATTGATTTGTACAGGCATTTCGCTCCAAAAATTGTGTAATTATTTTAATTAGAATGCCAACTGTTACCACATTTTAATATACGAAGGCACTTTGTAGATATTGTTTAGCAATAAACCCAATACAATTTCGTGGCTGCCATTACTTACCTGATTTAACTCCGATGTTGTAAAATCGTAAGAATAGGTTAAGTTAACCATCTTACCGATATTAAAGCCAGCCATTGCCGCGAACGAATCGTCTTTACGGTAACTGCCGCCCAACCAGATTTTATCTTTAAAAGCCAGTTTCAGGTTTACATCAACAGAAACCGGGGCAGGTGATACATACTTTACCATTACCGATGGTACAACGGCAATTTCATCATCTAAGAAAAACTTATATCCTGCAGTAGCAAAATAATGTGGGGCTTCCTTCCCCAGATTATAGCTGTTATCGCCGGTGAAACTTAATTTCTGAGGTAAAATCTGCTGCACGGATAAACCTGCAAACATCCTGGCGCCATATAACCACAAACCGATGCTTAAATCGGGTTTCACCTGGTTAATCAATGCCCTGTTCATAATCGGATCTATCGGCGTATCAAAAGTAAGCGCATTAACATCTAAAGAAATACTCGAAATACCTGCAGCAACACCTGCTGAAAGATTAAAATTATTACTTAGCTGTAAATGATAGGCATAGGTAACATTCGCATCAAGTCTTTTTATCGGACCAGTTTTATCTAAAACAGCGGTCACCCCCATTCCATGATGCGATGGCGACGACATGTAGTTTTGCATATAATTACGGTCCATCGGATTACCTGTTTGCTCGGGGAAAGCGGTTAGCGCATTACTCCACAATTGATTATCGCCCAGCGCCCAATGTGCTGATACAAATGAAGTTTGAGGCGCATCGGTAATACCCGACCATTGTTTACGGTAACCAGCTTTAAAATCGAGATAATTTTCAATTCCTGAGAGCGCCGGATTTAGCAGATACTGATTAAAAATGTATTGTGTATACTGTGGCTTTTGTTGTGCAAAAACCTTAAATGATACAAAAAATGCAAATATGATGATGAGCTTCTTCAATTTATCTGATTATAGTAAGCGGGCCTGTTATTGTTTTTCGTCCGTTACGCGGGTTGATAATATAATAATAAACACCTACCGGTAGCGGCTCATTTTGGTAATTCCCATCAAAAGGAGTTTTATATCCATTGCTAAAAAACACCTTATTCCCGTTTCTGTTAAAGATTTCGACAGTAGCGTTTGGATAAGATTCTAAATATTTAATGATCCAGGTATCGTTTACGTTATCGCCATTTGGTGTAAAGGTATTGGGAGGATTTAATACTTGCAAAACTTTAACCAAAACTTTCGATGTTGTGGCACAGCCATCAGGCTGTGTGGTCGCCGTAAGTGTATACTCTGTATCGTTATCTGGTGATGCAATCGGATTTAACACATCAGTTTTATTCAAACCTATAGCAGGCGACCATTTATATTTCAAATTAGTACCTTCAGCTGTTGCAGGGATCTCGATCTGCCCGCCTGCCAGCATATAAACCAATGTCCCCGCATTAGCCACAGGGGATTTATATACTTTAATGGTATTGGAAATGGAATTAGGACAACCATTATCTCCTGTAAACGTATAAGTGATACTATGTTGCCCAGGCCCGGCAATTTTAGGGTTAAAGGTGCCATCCGCCCTCATACCATTGCCACTATATATACCTGGTGGCCCATTCATTTCTTCGCCAACTTTCTGTTTGGCCTGTGTAATTAAAACTGTTCCATCTGCTTCGCAAACTGGAGCCATATCATCAAACACCAATTGTGGAACTGGTTTTAAGGTAAGTATTTTCGTCTCCGAATATTTAAAACAATTTTCTCCAGAATAGGCAACAAATCTGATGTTAAATGTTCTATCGGTAGTACCACCAAATGTATCGTATTTAAGCGTAAAAATTTCGCTAGCATCAGGATAAGGGATTGTTTTATAAATGGAAGTTTCTTTGCCAAAATCTCTATAAATCTCAATCTTTGTGATTTTACCCGTAAATACAGTAGATTTATTTTTAATCATGACATCCTCGTTCACGCAGCTATGGTCATTTACAATATCAAAGTCAGCTGCTTTAACATCACCGTTAACCGTAAATGTTTTTGGAAACGACGTGTCACAGCCCTCAGCATTTTTAACCGTCAGTGTAACTGTATAATCGCCAGTATTTTGAGGTGTAAAAGCGCCATCAAAGTCGGTTGAGGTAGCTATTGTACTGCCATTATAAACATAGGTCCATTGTGCAGTTAAGCCTGTTGTGGTGCCATCTGTATTTTTTGAGATGTTCTTAAATCTTGCTACGCCATCAGCCAAACAAAAATCAGGAAGCATGAAATCCACTTCTTTCGGTGGATCGTATACATCTATATCTACATGCTTAATATTTAAACATTTAAGATCGCTCTCAACAGTTAAAGTGATCGTATAATGACCCGCAACAGTATATTGATGCGGAGGGGGAATACTATTTTCTAACGTTACGGGAGTACTTCCATCTCCAAAATCCCAGGTCCACTTTACTATGGCCCCAGTACCTTCTATACTCGATTTATCAGTTAAAACGGTTGGTTTATTGGTACAGAACCCAATAACACCAAAATCTGCTAATGGTGTAGGATTTATTGTAATTTCAACAGGTTCTGAGGTGTTAGAACAATTTGAACCTGTGGTAACTGTTAATCTGACAACATATTTATTGGGTCTGGTATAAATATGTTCTGGGTTTTGTTCAGTAGAAGGGGTGCTCCCATCTCCAAAATCCCACAACCATTTGGTAATTGTAAAATCGTCATTATTAGGAATACTCCCATCTGTAAATTTCGCGGCAATATTTGAACACCCTATGATAGGATCAAATTTTGCTATTGGAAGATCATAAATATTAAAAGTATAATTGGTTGTTAAATCACCCGATGCGCATGAAGATGTGTTAGGCACATGTGCTACAATTTCTAAACTGTGTTTACCCTTTTCCGCGTACGTTTTGGTATATGGCGACTCATAAGTATATATGCTAGTTCCATCAGGCAAAATTTTAGTATCAAGTAATACAGGCGGATTTTGATTAATTACAGTTTCATTATCTAACGACCAATTGATATAATCAGGCTTGTATGGAAGCGATATTTTGATATTATAAGTTTCCCCAACGCATCCATTTTGTCCTTCTTCATCTTTAGTGGTGTTAAACACGGTAAGATAGTTGTTGGAAGATAGATTTGTACCGGCAGAGTAAGCATAGGATTCGTGATCACCAAAACCGTAAGCCACAGCATTAAAGCCATCACCTGCAGTTAGTGTTATGCTTTCTTCGTTAACCGGAATCTGTGTATAGGAGTAAATAGCATTACCATTTAAAACGGTCCATGCGGTATTTGGTGCTACGCCATTATACCTAAATCCTGAGATACTAGCTGTTTTAATTAAAACATTTACATACTTTTCTGTAATATTTTGCAAATCAGAAGAAAAAACGGTAACACCCTTTATATTAAATTCAATCGGGTTTAATATCACCATTTCTGGATCACCTATAATAGCCCCTCCATTATCAGAGGAACAATCTTGTGTTAAGGAATACTGGGCTACACTAATTAATTTATCAGCTGTGATAAAAGTAGAGCTGGTTAATTGTTCACTTTCAATAGGTATACCTTTATTAATAATATATGTAGTGCCATTATAAGTTACACTTGTATTATCTTCTTGTGCAAGAATCCGTAAGATATATTTTCTATTGATAAATGGCACAACCCCATAATTTTTGCCCCAGCTGTTTGTGGGGTAAAGCTGCTGAAACAACGGGTCTTGCGAAGAATTACAAACAATTGCGAGTACTGAAGAACCGGAAAACGCCGCAAAACGCTTACAAGAAGATGTTGCCGGATCTGTTTCTACATAAGTACCAGTAAGATCTTGCGTTCCAGATGCTAAATATTCATAAACATCCCCAGCTTTGTTTAAGGTTATTGAGATTTTATTGCCACTTTTTTCATGCAAAATAATATCAGTATTATCTTCTACAGCTACCAATGTTAAAAAATTATTACCACCATTACTCTGCCAAAAATTCATGGAATAATATGTCTGGCCCAAAGTTTCAAATGGTAAGATCAGGGAAGCAGCAGATCTTGCTGCACCATAAATATGGGTATAAACAGATACTTTTGGCTGACCGTCGGTAACTTTAACATGTATTCCCTTATTTGTTAAAACCCGGTTCGCTTCTAATGCGCCATCAATATAAGCATCGGCTCTTGGAACATCAAACCTAACGGCTGTATTGGCTGGAATAGTTTTTGTAACAGGAGCAGCATTACCGCAAGTTACGGTCACTTCAGAATTAGATTTTGATGTAACAAAAATAGCAATATTACCATATGGAATTACCCCATTAACAGCTCTTGATGGTACATGGGTTGGAAAAACCGTCCAAAAATCAGTTCCTTCGTTAGAAATGTTTTGTCCAAATGCTTTAGCAAAAAACAAAGATGTTAACAAAACCAATAACCAATGCCTCTTCATTACCTATCAGTTTAGTTTGAAAACGTTACACATGTTTGCTTGATTAGATATGCAATATACTATTAATCAAACCACAAGAAAAAACAATTACCGGAATTTTAGCAATTTTAAGTGGAAAAATCGCCTTTCGTGTAATAAACCTAAAGAGTAGTGTAAAAAAGTTTTATTTACTAATATAATTCATATAGAAAAATCGAACTGGAAATAATGAATACACTAGCAGGCAAAACAAAAAAGCCACCTATTAAAAGTGGCTATATGATGAATATTCAGTTATTACCTTGATCGGACTGGTCACCGCTACCGTACTTTGCGGAGAAGTCTTTAGCTTTCTCATCTGCAACACTATCGTTATGATTTTCAGGCTCCAGGTTTTCATCTAAGCGATCGTTCCAATCATTTAATCCCTTTTCAGGGTGTCTTGCATTTTCTGCTGTAAAATCGGATTTTGATTTAGCCAGATCTTCTTTTTTATTTTCCATATTGGCATTTATTTTAGTTATAACAGCGCCATTAAAAGAAAGTTTTGTGTGTTGCAATTATTTTACGGGAGGTTCATCTTTGGCATCCTTAAATTCTTTCACACTTCTCCCTATCCCCTTCATTAATTCCGGTAATTTTTTACCGCCAAAAATAAGCAGGATCACCACTCCTATTAAAATAATTTCTATTGCAGACATATCTTTATATTTTCCACAATATACGTTAATTCTTCATAATTAGTTTTTTGATTCGTTAGCCATTGGTATATATTTACACAGAAGATCCTGAAACAAGTTCAGGAGGACGAAATAAGAGAAATAAACTGCACCAAATAATACGTGGCAAAATACAGCCAGCCCTTATTGGTTAAAATAAGTTCAAGAGATCCTGAACAAATTCAGGTGACGGAGCAAAGGGAATAATCGACGCTGACTACCTACCCTTAAACGCTAAACCAACAGCGCATTTAATGTTCTTGTTTTGATTTTAGGCACCGCTCCATGGCGCATAAATTCGGCAAAACCTTTTAATTGTTTGATCGATTTAATGGCTTCATACCCTTCATAAGAAGTTCTGATTTTGTTTAGCAGCATGGTATCTGTTTTAAACATATCGCTTTCAATCAATATACCTTTATTCAGAAATTTTTTAATCAGCTCGGCCATTTTGCCGTTGGCGTAAAGGTGCAGCGGCAGTTTAAACACTTCATTATTCAGTTTTTCATAAGCTTCATTAATCCAGGCTACTTCCGTTTCTGCATTCACTGCTATTTTTCCATCTTTTAAAACAATGGAAGTCAAAAATTCGCGGGCGCGCTGACGCGAAATTACCCCACCATGAATACCGTCGCGCAAAGTATAATCTAAACGATCGGCACAGAGCGCTGGCAATGGCTGTTCTAAAATTTCAAAGGTACCATACAATACCTGGTTAACATTATATCCATAATTTAGCAGCACATCAGGCACTTCCGATCTGTATAAAACTTCGGCAAAAACCTTTTCATGATAATCTTCATCCGTATTGTCGAAAACATAATCGCCCACATGAGAAAAAGCGGTATGCGAAATATCGTGCAGCAATCCGGCAATTTGCTCCAATTCTGAACCACCAAGCATCCTAATCAGCATAGTAACACCTATGGCATGCTCCAAACGCGAGTGGCAAATATCTGGATTGACCAAAAATATAGCACCACTTTGATGAATCCCACCTAACCTTTTTAAAGCTTCAGTATTTAAGAGATCAGAAAATACCATTGGCAGTTCCATTTTGCCATATAAAAAATCATTTACCTGGATCATGTTGCTTTATTTAGTTAAAAGGAATAATCAGATACAAAAATACTAATTATTTTAGTTTTATATTAAAAAATTATCAACATCAAAATTTCATAAAACTAAAATAATTAGTTAAAAATTAACTTTCAAATATTCTGAAAGCTATTATTACAATTTCATGATCAACAAAAAACCAGCAGTAAAAACAAGCGCATAAATTAAACGTTATACTTGTAAAAACAGGTATATGGCAACTGCTCAACAAATTAGAAAAGCATATTTAGATTATGTTTTAACAAACAATGAAAAACCAAAATCGGTTTATGTTTTTGTGAAAAAGCTTAAAATTTCCGAGGCCGATTTTTATCAGTTTTTCTCATCTTTTGAAAGCATTGAAAAAACAATCTGGTTCGAACTTACTTTCGAAACCATTAACAAAATTAAAGAGCAGGAAGTTTGGCCCCAGTATACGGCCAGAGAAAAAATGCTTTCTTTCTTTTACAGTTACCTGGAAAACCTGAAGAACGAACGCAGTTTTGTGATTTACAGTTTAAAGAATCACCGTGGTAAATTTTCTACTCCAGATGTACTGGCTGGCGTAAAACCTATTTTCGAAAACTTTGCGCAAGAAATTATTGAAGAGGGTTTAGATAGTGGTGAACTTGCTGAACGCCGTTTTCTAAGCAAAAGATATAAGGACGCCTTATGGATCCAGTTTGCCTTTATTGTTAATTTCTGGATCAACGATGATAGTGAAGGTTTCGAAAAAAGCGATGAGGCCATCGAAAAAGGCATCAATGTAACTTTCGATCTTTTTCAGCATTCGCCAATTGATAATTTATTGGAATATGGAAAGTTTTTATCCAGGAATGGAAAGTTTGCAGAAAAGATGAGGTTTTAAATACCAGATGAAGACACAAAAAAGTATTCCGACAACTAAGGTAGAGCGTTCGGCAAAGTTTGTTAAAACCGGCATTCAGATCGGGGGCAATTACATTAAACATTACTCCAAAAAACTGTTTAATCCCGAAATGGACCGCGAGCAGCTTAACGAGGATAATGCAACCGACATTTATAAATCATTGAGCGAATTAAAAGGAAGCGCCTTAAAAATTGCCCAGATGTTAAGTATGGATAAGAATATCCTGCCAAAATCTTACGTCGATAAGTTTACCCAATCGCAATATAATGCCCCACCCCTTTCGGGTCCGTTAATTGTTCGGACTTTCACCAAAAATTTCGGTAAAACGCCTGAAAATATTTTCGATAGTTTTAACCTAAGCTCCAGTAATGCAGCTTCTATCGGGCAGGTACACCAGGCAATGCTTAATGGCAAGAAGTTAGCCATTAAAATTCAATATCCAGGTGTGGGCGATAGTATTTCATCTGATTTAAAACTGGTAAAACCTTTCGCCTTCCGTTTATTGGGCATGTCGGAAAAGGAACTGAATATCTATATTAAGGAAGTGGAAGAACGTTTGCTCGAAGAAACAGATTACGAACTGGAAGTTAAACGTTCTATCGAATTTTCAGAAGCCTGCAAAAATCTCGACCATGTGGTCTTTCCGAAATATTACCCCGCATTATCCGGAAAGCGGATCATTACCATGGACTGGATTGATGGTTTGCATTTAAAAGAATTTTTACAAACGGATCCTTTACAGGAGCTACGCAATAAAATCGGACAGGCGCTGTGGGATTTCTATAATTTTCAACAACATGAACTCAGGGCTGTACACGCAGATCCGCATCCCGGAAATTTTATGATTACACCAGATGAAAACCTTGGAGTAATTGATTTTGGATGCATAAAAGAAATGCCAGATGATTTCTATTACCCGTTTTTCGCCTTAATTTCTACTGATGTAATTCATGATAAAAATAAAACGATAGATGCATTTAGAAAACTGGATATGATCCATGCCGACGATTCTCCTGAGCAGATTGAGTTTTACTATAAATCGTATAGGGAGATGATCAGTCTGTTCGCCAAGCCCTATACCAGTGAATCATTCGACTTTAGCAAACCAGATTTTTTTGAGCAATTGTATATGTATGGCGAGAAAATCTCAAAAATGCCTGAATTTAAACAGGCACGTGGCGTGAAACATTTTATTTATGTTAACCGGACTAACTTTGGACTGTATACGATTTTACATGAATTAAAAGCAACGGTTAAAACAGATACATTTAAGCCTCACATTAGGTAGAGAGTCGTCATTTCGAGCGCAGCCGAGAAATCTATAGGTTAAAACCGTAAATAATATAACTTATAGATTTCGCTCCCGAAGGTCGTCATTTCGATAAAATCTAGCTGTTTTTCTTTACCACTTCAACCATGTGATCGATATCAAACGGTTTTTCGATATAATCATCAGCTTTGCATTCTTCTGCCTGTTGTGGTAAGTTGTTTGATGTTGAAGTTAACACGGCCGATACATCTTCTGTTTCAGGGTCAGATTTAAGTTCTTTAATCACCTGTGATCCGCTCTTTTTACCCTTAATGTGATCATCAACAATCACCACATCGGGTTCAATTTGGTCTATTTTATCTATAGGCTCGGTTGTTAATGATGCCGTAACATCAAATCCCTCCTCTTCCAATACATGGTCCATTATATCAAGGATATCTTTATTATCCTGAACAAGCACAACCTTTTTCTTCATAAATAAACAGACTAAAATTCTCATTAAATATAAAGAAAAAGACTAGATCAATAAAAGATCTTAAAATATTTTACAAATGCTTGGTAAAAGTTTCAGGTTTTCGTCTTGAATTAATGCCTGTTCGTCGAGTATTACCTATCGATTGTATAAAAATGCAACATTGCCTGCAACGTTTTTCATTTCACTGCGTCTTATCTACAAAACCACAATATAAAGACTTAAACATTTAAATAACAATTAATTAACATTTAATTATTAAATAAAAATATTATGAAAACCTCAATCAAAACCCTAATCTCCACTTCATTAACAGCAATCGTTTTATCATCAGCTGTATTTACTACAAACGTTTCTGCAGCACAAAAAGAGCCACATACAATTTTAAAAATATCGGCTTTTAAAAGAATTTCTGTAAAAGGAAATGTAGAAGTAACCATTATCCAGCGGAGTAACCCAGGCATTTCTTATACTGATGATAATACAGGAACAGCAAAAGTGATACAGGACGGTGATAATTTAAAAATCACTTCAATTAGTACCGACAAAGCAAAACTAACTGTTTATGTAAACGATTTTTACAGAATTGAAGCATCAGAAAATGCAGTTGTTAAAACTGAAGGAAAACTAAGAACAAAATATCTTCAGATCTTTTTAAAAGGAAATGCACATGCCGAAATCAATACCAGCTCAGAAGGTTTATATACCGTAATTGCTGATCAGGCAGACTTAAAATTAAGCGGTTCTACTGATCAACATACTTTAGTAATGGGTAAATCTCAAAAATTAACCATCGATAAATTTGCTGCTTTAAAAACCAACATAAGCTCTGTAGAAACTTTTGCAATTGAAAAAGAAATTGCTGCAATCAAATAATTATAAAACACACAAATGAAACAAGGCTTTCTGATTGCAATCAGAAAGCCTTTTGTTTTTGAACATGATATAGTATAAACTTCTTCAGTTTAATTTCAATCTTTGAAAAGGCAACGAAGAATCTTCATTAAAAATCCCCTGGTATCAAACCAGAGGATTTAACTTGTAGCGTCACCCTTAATCCATTTCAGGGTTTTCATTAACGATGACAACTATTAGTGCTGTAGCACTTTCGCGATTTCCTTCTCAATGGATTTGATCTCTTTAGGTTTAAGTTTTTTAGCAGCATCTGTTTTGCCTGCTACTTTACTTTCCTGATATTTTACCCCTACCCTTAAAGCTTTTAAACCAGAAACACCTTGAAGTTCATCTAGTTCAAGCTGCTCTAAATCATCATTTAAATATCCTTGAACCTGCATATATTTAATGTACTCCATATATTCTTTGGCTTCTTCAGGATTGAAATAAACCATTGCAATTTTATGGGGCTGCGTTAAACGTTCGGTTGTACCTTTAACTAATACTTTATCAATACGTTTTTTAACTACTTCGTAACGGATATTATAAGCACCTTCTACATCAAAACGGCGTTCGTCGTTCCTAAAGCTAATATCAATTGCATTAGAGTGAATAAAGATCAGCTGTGTGGTTTCTAATGCACGGGGCATTTCTCCAATTAATCCTTTCGATAAACGCGCAATATCGACCATTGAGGTTAATTGCCATAAACGGATATTTTTAAGGTACAACAAATCAAATGGCCGATCTGGTGCAATTTCCTGTCCGATGTAAATGTCGTACTCCACTCCATCAGTTCTGAATTTGGCAAAATAACAAGGGTATGAAGCCTGTAAATTAGCCTGCGATTTCTCCAGATACTGACTCACTTCGGTATTGATCAGCTGCATCGAAACTTCCAGCTGCCTGCGATTTGCAAATGCAGCACCGGTTTCTGGAACAATAACTTCAAAATAACGATCTACAAACTCAGCTGTTATCGGGTAGTTTCCTTTTATAATTGATAAGAAAGGGTAAACTTCCATTTCTAAAAACTCGTTCAGTTTATTCTCTTCATTTGATGAAGCAAAATCGCCGATGCGTTTAATCCAGTCTTTACAATTGAATAATAGTTTATCGGTAAGTTCTAAAGAAACATGCTTACGGATGGCTTTTAAAGTATCAATTAAACTGTTTAACTGTACTTCCATATCATCTTTTAAAGCTTTATTACGCTCTATGGTAGAATTCCGGATATCAATTGCCCCAAATAGCGGATACATGTGTTTAAAGGTAATCGTTTCGATTTCCTTTAATTTATGATAACTGTTATTCTGCTGAAGAAAGTGCCAAACAGCCTCGTTAAACTTCCATTGTACCGACGGTTGTAGAGCGGTAAACTTATCCATCAGCACTTCGTCCATTTTAGCATCAAATTCTTCGATACTGTATTGGAAAAGCTGACCGATTAAAGGCATCGCCGGACGTAACCTCGATAATAGTTTATCATCAACCAATACTTCCTCACTCGAATAAACTTCTAAAACGCCAGCCAACTGGGTATTGTAATACACAGGTAATACCGAATAAGAACAAACACCGGCAGCTTTTAAAACCCTTAAAAAAGGATCTTTATCGATCTGATCGTCATTGATTGAGCTTACAAAAATTGACCTTGGGTTTTCTTTATATTTATCAACCAACGAATAAAAAACCTCTTCTTCAAGATTGGATGATTTTGCCGAATTAATCAGCATGCTTTGCGAAAACTCCTGGTTATCGAAAACGAGCTTATTGTTAACGGTTAAAAAAGGCATTAAACCAAATTCGAGTTTTCCGTTTCCGCTAAGTGTTTTTAAAGCGTGGATTACATGCGTATAGGCTTCGGTTTGATAATTGTGATTAACCAATGCATCCCGGATACCATCAATAGCATGTTGCAAAGTCACATCAGTTATGGAGATAATGCTGAATCCTTCAAAGTGAAAATTTTGTAAGGGCAGGTGTTTTACCAGGTATTCCAGTTCGGTTTCGTCTTGAAAATGCTTGCCTAGTTCTTCAAAATTAAGCTCAGGCAAATCCCCCTTATGCATAATATCAACAAACTTCGTATCGGTTTGGATATTGTAATATTGTGTCAGTTTTGTTTCCTGATTAATATGGGCATAAATGATCTCATTCTTCAGTACCGAGGTAAAATTATAAAAACGGCCTAAAATAACATTGTAGATAAACTTAAGTTGTTTTTTCTCAACAGGCTCGTTGTCTTTGGTTACCTTATTTTTAGGATCATGATCCTTAAAAAATTTATAGAATGCATTGGTGCTAAAGAAAATCTGATCTGGAATTGGGGTACTTAAAGCCCAAAATAAATCGTCTTCATTATCCATTAAAGGGGTTAGAATGGTAAAAATCAATTCTAAAGTATCTTTATATTGGGATAATTCTTCGGCACTGATGTTGCCAAGCAGCACATCGTCTTTTTCAATTTTTTGAAGTAAAAACCTGTAAAATTCAGATTTTACCGATTTTTCTGTTTTCAATCTGCCTTTTAAATACTCCACAAGGGGGCGGAAAGACAGAGATGATTCTACCTGGCAATGTATACATTCGTTTTTATGTATCTGTATTACATTGGTATTCATTGTATAAGTTTGCTATAGTGTAAAATTTATAGTTATCTATTTAATTACTAATTCATTGCAAAGATACATACTCATTAAAGCAATGTTCGTCTGCTGAACGTAATACTTGGATATTACATCTATTAATATGTTACACAAATTTAGTACCTAAAATTAAGCGATACATATGGATACCAGCCATCAGATGAGTGGCCCATTACAAAACGCACAACTGTAAGTGATGCCGGAGCGAAATAAACACCCCCTCCTACGCCGTGGTGCCATAATGTAGAAGTTTCGTCACGTTTCCAAACCCTGCCTACATCATAAAAACCCAATAAGCCAATTTGTCCGGGCAGAACGTAACTAACCAGATCGCCAAGTTTGGCCCTAAGCTCTAAGTTGTTATAAAAAGTATGTTCGCCGGCAAACCTAAACTGGCGGTAACCCAAAAGATTTCCTTGCCCGCCCAGATATAAGGCCTGATAAAAAGCTGGTTTACCAATGGTTACTCCTCCACCAAAACGATCGGCCAAAATGAAGTTTTTTCTACCATCAAGGTTTTTGTACAAGGCTATACTTGCCGTAAACTGTCCGTAAGAATTTGAGTATTTATTAACGCCTTTGTAACCCAAAAGTTTAAAGTCAACATAACTGCCCAATGTTGGTAACAAATCATTATCGCGGGTATTGTTGGTAAAATTTACAAATGCGCCTGCAAACATTTTTTCGTTACGTACCGTTATCGAATCAGATGAATGTAAGAGTGATGGATTTTCAATAAAACGTCCATCGTTATCTTCCTGATTATATTTATAATATTGATATGACGGACCAACGCTAAAGGTAGATTTCGGACGGCGCCACCTGATTGAAGCATCAACCTGATAAAGGTTGAAACGTGCACGGTAATACCTAATGTTGTCTCCATCGTTGAAAGGCGTTTCGTTGCCCAAGCCAAAGAAATTCTGTGTGTTATTTGGCGCGAAAGCATCGGCCTTTAACACAAAATCGCCCTTACCTAAAGCTTTTAACCACTCGCCTTTATAATTAAACCTAAAAGCTTTCGTAGAGAACGAATGTAAGAAAGAAATGGTCTGCGAATTGCCATAAGGTTGTTTTCTGAAACCAGGATTGGTTTGTTTGTAGATTAAGCCTAATAAAAGGCCATCATCTTGATTGTAGCCTGCATTTAACAGCCACGAATTACGGCGGTACATATCTTTTGGTATGTAACTGAAGTTCGAGGTATCATTAGAAATAATTTTCCTGATTTTATTGGCATCCGCTCCATTGTAGGTTGCCTTATCGGTTCTACCATACAACTTTACAGATCCGTTGCTATTTGCAAAATCGTAAACTTTAGTACCCTTGCCACCGATAATCCGTAATTTAATACTCGAGTTTTTATTGTTCAGGATCAAGCTGTCGTTACCATTGTGCATGTACACCCTGATTTCTTTGGTTACTTTGGGATCGAATTTCCGATCGAAGAGTTCATCTTTGATATTACCCTCTTTAGAAATTTTATTGATTTTTACGCGTAACCCATCGTTTTCTGCATCTGTAATCTGAATCAGTTCATTTTTATTGGTCACCTCAATATCTACAACCCGGTTAAAGAAATGATAATATTGGTTCATTAACTTTGGCAAAGTGGCTATCCGGTTACGCATCTGTGCCAAAAAGGCATCGTGGTGTAATGAATAACTTGGTTCAGGAAGTTTTTTTAGTGCTTTTTCGAAAACAGCATCGTTATAATTTGCGCAGAAATCTTTCACAATTTTATCAAATTCCGCCTCTTCGATATTGGCGGTCCAGCGGCTGCTGATTTCTCTTCCTTCCCACAAAAACCAATTGATATTTTTTATGCCACGCTCATAACCCTGCATCATTGGTAATAAAGACGAAGATTGTGAATAGCGCTGTAAAAGGCCGTCAGATCTGAAAAATACCTGATCACGATCTCTTGGCACCGGCGAATAAAGCGAACCATCTTTAGTTTTGGTTTCTTTCCAACGCCATTGGTCTTCATGTCTGTCCCAATCGCCCAATAACACATCAAACGCCCTGGCTTTTACCCAGGCAGGCCCGTCTAATCTATTATCGTTATCATCAGTTAGTTTTTTATCCATTTTCGGAGAACTGTCTGATTCTCCTGTTGGTTCTCTTTCTTCGAACAAACACAAAGTATTGGCAAATGCCGATTCAAATTCTCCCAGATTATCATCGGGCGAAACCCAGCCAATAATCGGGTTGCTATGTGCGATCCCCCCGGCCTTAGCCAACTCAGGTACCACCAGTGCCGAAAACGGGTGTTGTGCCGACATGTTATCCTTTATAATATCTTTAGCAAAGGTTTCACGCAATGCTGCAGGCAAAAGTACTTCCGGGTATTTCTCCACGCTGCGCAATACATATTCTTTACCGTTTTTATCCTCTAAACGTAAAGAACGCGATTGATTGCCCCCACCGCGTTGTGTTGCTTTTAATCCACCCATCATTTGAGAAACACGTAACACAGGAACTTTTGTTCTTGCTGCATATTCTTTACGGTAATTTTCGCCAAAAATAGCACGGTGAAAACGGCCAACGCTGTCATATTCGGGTTTAACACGTACATAAATACTATCCGCGGTAATCGGTTTATCTCTGTTTCTTACTATTTGAGGGATGCTTTCGAACTTTTTAATGTAACTATAAACTCTTTTAACGCTCGTATCTGAATAAATATAATATTCGTAGCGCATATCGTTGTTTTTCAACTGATCGGCAACCACATAACCTTGCTGCATTTCGTGAAATAAAGATGTTTTTCCCTCTTTATTTGGCGATACTTTTGAACCAGATCCACTAATAATCTGCAGTTGTTTTCCTTTGATTAACTGCAGGCCGTGTTCATGCCCGGCAACATAAGTTACATTTGGATAATCGCCGAATACACCGGTTACTGATTTAATCATATCCTTATAGGCCGGATGGTTTAAATCTTCGGGGCTCAACAAGGTTGAACGCAATAACGGATAAACAGAACCTAAAACAGGCAAAGGGATATATAAATTTTTATCCAGCGATGTTAAAGGAAAAATATGGTTCCTTAAGTTGAAATAACCTCCATGTGGCCCGTAACTCTGAAATGGATGGTGCGAAGCCAATAGAATAACCTTGTCTTTGTTCTCTTCGAGTAACTGTTCCATTTTGACCAAAACCTCATCTTTTGTCCTGCATTCGCATTCGCCGTTAGGATTCGATTTATTGTATGGAAAAACCCACCATTCGCTATCGTAAGCAATGATGGTTAATTTATCCGTTAATTTAATGGCGACAGGATCAGGGCACCCGTTTTCTGGTATTAACCGCAGTAATGGATCGTTCTGTGCTTTAAGGAAATCATCTTGCGCTTTGATTTTGGCCAAACCTTTAGGGCCAGATTTATCCCAATCGTGGTTGCCGGGAACAAAATAAACCGCAGCCCCCATTTTACGCATAGGCTCAAACTGTGAGCGTAAGATCTTTTTGGTTTCCTCTTCTTCTACACTGCCTGGCAGGCCCATTCCGGTTGGGTAAATATTATCACCAAGATATACAACCGTTGTTTTTTTAGGAAGTATTTGTTTGGCCGCGTTTTTTAAATCCTGCATCTGCGCTGGATTCATCTCGCCTGCGTCGCCAAAAAGAATTACACGATATTTTACATCATCTTGCGCAAAGGCAATGAAGTTGATTAAAAATAAGATGGTAAAAAGGGTAAATCTTTTAATCATAGACTAAGCGTTTGTATAAAGGTAGTTATTTTAAAATTTATTTTATTTCTTGGAGAATTTTCCCATCGCGCCGTCATGCTGAATTTATTTCAGCATCTATAACAGGAAAGATCCTGAAACAAATTCAGGATGACGCCTGCCCAATGATGCCAGAATTTACTTTTTCAATTTAAACATTAAAATATTTCCGGCCGATAAAGTCCCCCCTTCATTAGAGATATAAAGGTTCTGATCGCGATCAAATGCAATACCTTCTGGTTGATTAAAAAAATCTCCTTTTAGAGGATAGGTCGCTTTTATTTTAAAGTTTGCATCGGTAACTACCAATAGTTTATTCACTGATGAAAGCACGTACCACTCGTTAGTTGACGGGTTTTTAGCCAAGGCAGAAGGGCGGAACTTAATTTTGGCATCGCCAGATAAGTCAGCTATTTCTTTATAAGACAAACCAAAGGTTCCAGTTGCGGTAAATTTACCATCAGCATATTTAAAGGCATAAATATCGGTCTGAGCGCTTTTATTTTTCTTAATTTCTTTAGTTAACACATATACCTGTCCTGTTTTTTCGTCAGCAGCCAATCCTTCATATTCGGCTTTGGGCACCAGTTCTTTGGTTTTAACCACATCTGCAACTTCTGGTTTATTGATCTCGCTAATAGGAAAGCTATGCAGTTCGCCATTACTTTTTAACACAATTACAGTATTATTTAAGATAGCCAGATCTTCATAATCACCTTTGCCACCAAATTTGGTAAATTTCGATTCTTTATCGGTTAAACCAAGATGAAACAAATCGCCGTCTTCGTCCTGAATTGCAAATACTTCTTTAGGATCACCATTATGAAATACAATTCCAGAAATTTCGAATAAATTTTGAGGCATGTTATATTTTACAGGATTTGCTAAATCGTAAGGAAGGTTTGATTTTTCTGCTCCTCCTGTTGAAACGGTTTCTGCAGAATCACTTTTTTTATCATCACGATTACCATTTACGCACGAAATGCCCAAAAAGGCAACTGAAATTAGTAAGCTAGAGGCTAGGAAAGTTTTATTGTATTTCATAAGGTAAAATTTAACGTCCATGGTCTGTGTCCTCACAGACCATTAATAAGTTATCATGTGGTCTATGAGGACACAGGCCACGGGTATTTATTTATTTTTTAACAATGTATAGATATCATGTTGAGACTCTACAGGAGTCCCGCTGCTTTTAACAGGAATATTGTTCATGTTTTCATCTATACAAACCGCCTGTACGTTATCTTGTTTTTGGATTTCGATAATATCTATCATTTCTTGCTTAATCTGTTCGTTATAAATCGGGAAGCAAACTTCAATTCTTCGATAAATATTCCGGTTCATCCAATCGGCAGAACCGAGGTATACATCGGTTTTACCTAAATTATGAAAAATAAAAACACGGCCGTGCTCTAAATAACGATCAACAATGCGGGTAACCTTAATATTTTCGCTCATTCCTTGCACACCTGGAATTAAGCGGCAAATGCTCCTGACAATCATTTCGATCTTTACACCTGCCGATGATGCCTCGTAAAGTTTATTGATCAATACTTTTTCTTCAAGATTATTCATTTTAATGGTAATGCCCGATGGTTTACCTTGTTTGGCATGTTCAATTTCGCGATCTATCAAATCAAGAAAAACTTGTTGTAGATTAAACTGTGCTACCAATAAATGGTTGAATTTAATCAGATCGGAAGAGGTAGGCTTAACCCTTTTGGCCAGAAAAATAAAAAGCAACTCCACTTCACGCAGCATTTCTTTATTGGCCGTCATTAAAATATGATCGGTATAAAAAGCGGCCGTACTTTCGTTAAAATTTCCGGTAGCAAACAAACCCGAATAACGCATGCGGTCACCCGTCTGGCGTTTTACCAAGGCTACTTTGGCATGAACTTTTAAAGCGGTTACACTGTAAATAATATCAACGCCAACCTCCTTCATTTTCTTGGCCCATTTGATGTTGTTGGCCTCATCAAAACGAGCTTTAAGCTCTACCAATACGGTTACTTTTTTACCATTTTTGGCAGCACTGATCAGGGCATTAACAATTTTCGAATCGCTGGCTACGCGATAAAGCGTAACATAGATTTCCCGAACATCTTCATCAATAGCCGCTTCATTAAAAAAGCGCAATACACTATCATAACTCTGGTAAGGCGTATGCACTATAATATCGTTTTTATAAATGGCCTCGGTTAAAGATCCATCTATGAGGTCGGTATTGCAGATTTTTGGCCAGTTTTGATTGGATAATTTTGGCGAATTAACCGGAAAACCCATAAAATCTTTCAGGTTATGGTACTGCCCGCCTTCCATTCTATTTGCCTTTTTAAGGTTGAAAAGCTTTTTGAGCAATTCGAAAACGTTGGCCGGTATGCCTGGTTGATGGAGAAAACGTGTAGCTAAACCAGAATCGCGTTTGAGCAACTGCTTCTCTAATTGTTCGGATAAACTGCCCGAATATTCGTCTTTCAGGTCAATTTCGGCATCCCTTGTAATTTTGAAACTATAACAACCTGTAATTTCCCCTTCTGGAAAAACACGGTCTAAATGAAAACGAACGATATCATCCAGAAAAACAATAAAGGTCTCATCGCCTGATTCTACTTTATAAAAACGGGGTAACTGGTTGGAGGGAATATTTAAAATAACAACTTCTGCATCTTCTTTCTTTTTTAATGTAATCAGAAAATACAGTTCATTATTTGAAGGAAAGAAGTTAGTATCAGCATCAATGTAAACAGGCTGCAAAAAAGCCATTACCTGACTCAAAAAATATCTGGTTATATTTTTTTGAATTTCTGCAGGGAATGGTTGCCCATAAATTAAGTTTATCTTATTCTCTTTCAGCAAGGGAATAAGATCTGATTTAAGTACCTTACCGTAACGCTGCTGCTGTTCTGAAATAAGCTGATTAGCCGTATTGAGCAAATTATCGTCAATCCGGATATCGTTATCTTCCTTATTGCTCAATTTCTCTAAAGCGAGTAACACCGGCATCCTTACACGATAAAACTCATCAAGGTTGGAAGAAAATATCGACAAAAACTTAATACGTTCTAAAAGTGGAACGGTACTTCGCTCGGCTTCCATTAAAATACGCTCGTTAAACTTTAACCAGCTTAAATCTCTATTAAAAAAAGAGGTTTCTACTATCTGTTCCATTAAAGTTTACCGTAAGCTGCGTAAGCAATTACAAATGCCAATACTGCTGCAATTAAACCAAACATGAAAATGTTGTAAGCCAGGCGGATCAGTTTATACTTTCTGCCCAAAACTACGCCTTGCGAGTATACATCGGTGATTAAGGTGCCATATAAAAAGTCTTTATCGTTCATCACCTTAATCATACCATCGGTATAACTGGGTAAGCTCATTTTATAAAAGTTACCGAAAAACAATAGATTTACCTTTTTCTTATCCATATCTTCCTGTGTAAATTCTCCCTTGGGGATAGATGGGCGGGTTGATAAAATAGAAACCACCACACAGGTTAAACTCACTAATAACAAAATAAATGTGGGGATAATCAGGTTACCATGGTCTTCCAATCGCCTTAACAACAAACTCACGATCAAAGAAAGCATGATGGAATTTACGGTGATCAGGATATGCGCTTTGTTGTCGGCCATATCACTCAACCGTTGGTTGTTGGCAGAAGTAATCCTAAACATGGTTTCGATCCCTTTATCTGGCCTGTCGTCTTTATCCTTTTTCTTTTTGTCCTGTATCACATTAGGTGCGAAGTTTTTAGCTTCATTCAGCTCGGTACTGATTTCCTCCTGCGATGTTAATTTACTTTTCAGTTTATTGATATTTTTTTGCTTCTGATCGCTCAGCAGTAAATTGGCATAATCCGTATGGTAATGATGAGATTCCATAAACTGGATATCTTTTTTACGCCAATCTAATTTACTGATATCTTTTTTATAGATGAGCTCATTCTCTTTATGCATTAATTTACCTTTTGCGCGAAAATCGGCCAGACCTAAATGGAACAGATCCGCATCGCAAAGGATTTTATCGATTTCATTTTTAGGCTTCTGGGGAATTTTGGTGGCCAATATTGCACTTTTAACATGGTCACGGATTTCCTGATTGACCTTATTTTTTGCTAAAAAATCATCAGCCAGTTCTGCTCCCTTTGCTTCGTGGTTTAGTGCATCTTCAAAATAGCCTGTATCGTGAAACCAGGCCGCAACGGTTACGGAGAAAAAATCCTGTTCATTAAGCTGGTAATGATTGGCAATTTGCTGTGCAGCATTTACCACTTCTTGCGTATGTTCCAGGTTATGATAAACCAGGCGTGGGTCGTTATGGGTATGGAAGTAATCGCCAACGTGCTTTTCTACATCTTCCTGCAATTGTTTATAGTTCATGAGTGTATTAGGGGTTGCGGTAATTTAAAATGACGATGGAAATGCATTTCTTGAAAATGTTTAAAGCTGAAAACTATATTATTTTTTTATGATTATAAAATTACGCTAATTTTTTAAAAACAAAGCTGATCTCCCCTTAACAATAATAATGCCCCGTTTATTTTACAATTAGATTTAGAAATATGAGGCTTTAGTACTATAATCTCATACAATCTGGTTTATTCTTGTTAAAAAAAGATAATAATCCGATATAAATAGCATATTCATTAACTTCAGAAAATTCTAATTTGCGCCATTAGCTTATGATTGATAACAACAGTATTTTGAGTTGACATTAATAACCTAAACTTGAATAATAGCTAATTAGGTATCTAAGAATGTTAGTGCATTTTAACACTTACGAGTTGATTGCTTTATTCTAAAAACAAATTAAAACCGATTTATAATTTTTATAAAACCAAATATAAAAGATCACAGAATACTATAAAAACAGAATTTTACGCATTCGAACACTTGTGCAGCTTTGTACCAGTACTTATTTTTATTGTAAATGTTCTGGGATAATTTTACGATTAGAACCCGATAAGAATTTTATAGATCGATAATCCTAAATCAGTATAAAACTAATTAGATGTTCAATTCAAGGTGCAGAAAAATCACCTAAACTTTTTACCGGAATAAATAATGAGAAGAAAAAACACACTTTTTTTTTTACTGTCCATGACAATAGGTTTAAACAGCTTTGCGCAAAAAACGATAGAAATTACTACAAAAAGTAATGTACTGATCTTAGAAACAGATCGTGACAACACTTTATTATCGACTTACCTTGGCAAAAAACTAGACAATGCGAGCGAATACCCAAGCATACAAGCATTAGATAAATACAAACCCGGCTCTGATGACCTTTTAAATAAACGTGAAGCTTATATTGCCTCTGGCTCGCTTAATTTATTAGAGCCTGCATTGACTGTAACCCATGCTGATGGAAACAAATCTACCGTTTTAACATTTTCGGATGTAAAAACCGAACAGCTAGATCAGAACAGAAAATTAACCAGTATAATGCTCAAAGACTTAAAATACAATTTTCAGGTTACCTTGAAATACCTGGCCTATTTTAATGAAAATGTAATTGAGCAATGGGCCGAGATTGAACATAAAGAGAAAGGTGCAGTCGTGCTCAACAAATATGCCTCGGCAAATCTTACCCTGAGTGGAAAAAAATTCTTCCTTAAAAACCAGTATAGCGGGGCTACACGCGAAATGCGATCGGAAGAGCAACAATTGTTGCATGGTATAAAAACCATCGATTCGAAACTAGGAACCAGAACAAACCTGCTTCATTCTTCTTCGTTTATGGTTTCGATAGACCAGCCTGCCACTGAGGATATGGGCGAGGTAATTGCCGGATCGTTAGCATGGACAGGAAACTTTAAATTAGATTTCGAAACTTTCGACGAATACTACCTCCGGGTAACTGCAGGGATTAATAATTTTTCATCGAACTATACTTTAAAGGCTGGCGAAAATTTCGTTACCCCCCGCTTTATTTATACTTATTCATCGGTAGGAAAAGGTTTAGCCAGCAGAAATTTACATGATTGGGCCAGAAACTATCAAATATTAGACGGGAAAGGCCAAAGATCTACCATACTAAACAACTGGGAAACCACTTATTTCGATTTTAATGATGAAAAATTAAACGAATTAACAAAGGATACCAAAAAGTTAGGGGTTGATGTTTTTTTATTGGACGATGGCTGGTTCGGTAACAAATACCCACGTAATGGATCTACTGCTGGCCTGGGAGATTGGCAGTATAACAAACAAAAATTGCAAAATGGCATCAGTACTTTGGGTAAAGAAGCCACAGCAAGCGGTGTAAAATTTGGTATCTGGATAGAACCTGAAATGGTTAATCCTAAAAGCGAACTTTATGAGAATCATCCCGATTGGATTATCAGACAGCCTGAAAGAAAAGAATATTACATGCGCAACCAGTTGGTGTTGGATTTAACCAACCCTAAGGTTCAGGATTTTATTTACAAAACCGTAGATGATATTTTTAAGGAAGTACCAGAAGTTGCTTTCATTAAATGGGATTGTAACTCCTTAATATACAATGCCAACTCTCCTACTTTAAAAAACCAGGATCATTTTTATCTTGAATATATCAGGGGACTGAATAGCGTATTAGAACGGATTAGAAAAAAATATCCTAAAACACCAATGATGCTGTGTGCTGGAGGTGGTTCGAGAGTAGATTATGCCGCATTGCAACATTTCACTGAATTTTGGCCCAGCGATAATACCAATCCATACGACCGCATCTTTATTCAATGGGAATATTCATATTATTTTCCTTCAATTGCGGTAGATAACCACATTACCGATATGGGTAAACAACCCATTAAATTTAAAACAGATGTAGCTATGATGGGAAAACTTGGTTATGATGTACGTGTAAATGAGCTGAGTAAAAATGATTTGCTTTTTAGTCAGAATGCCGTAAAAACCTATAACAGCTTTAAAGATATTATCTGGCATGGCCAGCAATACCGTTTGCAGGATCCTTACGAAAATAAAATAGCTTCAATTGCCTACGTAAATGAAGCAAAAGACCAGGCTATTGTTTTTAACTATTATGTAGCTACCCTTTTTACTAATGGTGTGATATTACCAATTAAACTAAAAGGATTAGACTCAGCCAAAAAGTATAAAATAGAAGAAATTAATCTGTATCCTGGTACTAAATCGCCAATTGACAGTTCTAAAGTTTACTCTGGCGACTTTTTAATGAAGGTAGGCTTTAATCCGGAAGCCAATGCTTACAGAACCAGTGTGGTTTTAAAGGTACAGGCGATATAAACTGTTTAAAAAACATAACCTTCTCATGTTAAGGGTGGCTTTTCGCCTCCCTTTTTTGATATAGACCTATAATACATTTTTATGAAAAAATATGTCTTTAGCATTTGCAGCATTGTTTTTATTCGTGAAGCTGCCTTATCATTTTAAAATGAAAAAAAGACCAGTTGTTTGAACGGCAGAACATCCGTTTTGCCATTGCGGATATTGTATCAACTAGCGCTCCATTTCATCTTCTCTGGCTAAGTATTCACTCGGCATACAGCCATAATGCTGTTTAAATGCCGTAGAAAAGTAAGAAGGAGAGTTAAAGCCACACATGTAGGTTATCTGTGCAATGGTGTAACGTTTGCTCTGCATTAGCTCTACCGCTTTATTGAAACGGATTCTTTTAATAAAATCGGTTGCCGATTCGCCGGTTATTGCTTTAAATTTAAGGTATAAGTTAGACCTGCTCATACCAATTTCCCGGCTGAATTTATCCACTGAAAAATCAGAATCGGCCAGGTACTTTTCTACAATTTCTATCGCTTCTTTCAAAAATTCTTCATCCAGTGTATTAAATGCTAAATTTTGAGGAACGATCTCTTTACTTCCGCCGTAATACTCTTTTAACCGTTTGCGCGATTTTAACAAACTGGCTATTTTAGCGCCAAGCATCTCTATAGAAAATGGTTTAGTAATATAATCATCCGCCCCCATTTCTAAACCCTTAATCTGCTGATTTACTTCTGTTTTAGCGGTTAACAGGATCACCGGAATATGGGAAGTATTAATATTTTGTTTCAGCCTTTTACAAAAATGCAAACCGTCTAGTTCGGGCATCATCACATCACTTACAACCAGATCAAACTGCTCTTTTTCTAAAATATCCAATGCCATTTTACCATCAAAGGCAATCGTAACTTCATAACTTTCTTTAAAATAATCTTGCAGATAGTCTAAAATTTCTTTGTTATCATCAACCAAAAGCAGTTTACTTCTTTGCCCTTCATTTCCATTAAGACCTGTTATTAAAGATTGCTCGGTATACATCAGGTTATTTTCGGTTATAGCCTCTTCTTCAGGTACGATCGAAAGCTCGTAACGCATATTTTCGCTCTGCACATCCTCCTGGTAAACGGCATCTGCCATTGGAATGGAAACTGTAAATTTACTGCCTTTCCCAAGTTCACTTTCTGCTTTAATCGACCCGTGATGAAGTTCTATTAGTCTTTTGGTAAAGGCTAAACCAACGCCTGAACCTAAATTCATTTCCTGGTTATTAACCTGATAAAAGCGATCGAAAACCTTTGCAATATCATCTTCTGAAATACCAACACCTGTATCAGTAACGGTAATAACGGCAAAATTATGCTGCGTAGCTAACTCGACACTGATTTTGTTATGTGCACTGGTATATTTAAATGCATTTGATAAGAGGTTGAACAATATTTTCTCCATCGCATCATTATCAAAATAGAAAGATAATTTTGCTTCGCTTGAGTGGTAGGTATATTGTATCCGGTTTTTATCAGACAGTGGTTTAAACGATTCGTAAACCTCGTGGATAAAACTTACGATATCACTTTTGCTAACCTTTAGCTTTCTGGTACCTGTTTCTGTTTTTCTAAATTCGAATAATTGATCAACAAGGTTGTACAAACGTTTGGCATTGATCAACATCATTTCGTGCCGTTTGTTAATCAATTTATCTTCTGAAGGCTTTTTAATCAACTCTTCTAATGGAGCCAGTATAAGCGTAAGCGGGGTTCTTAACTCGTGTGATACGTTGGTAAAAAAATCCATTTTAACCTGGTTGATATAGCGTACTTTTTCTTTATCAACCCGTTCTAGTTTAAGCTGATGTAAGGCCTTAATTCTTTCGGCAATAATTCTATAGGCAATATAACTCCCCGCTACAAGGGCAACAAACATTAACAAATAAAACCAGGTAGCATTATACCATGGTGGCAATATTATGATTTTCAAGGTTCTTACCGCGCTGGCTTCACCATTTGGCCCTACTGCTTTGATTAAAAAATTATAGCTGCCTGCCCTCAGGTTATTATAGGTTATTTTTAGATCTTCGGTATGTTGCCAGTCTTTATCAAAACCATCTAATTTGTACAGGTATTTGGTTCTATTTGCAGAAATATAATTGAAGGTATTGAAATGGATGGTAAATTGTTTATACTCTGCCGCAAATTCGAGTTGGCTGCTTTGATCGATATGGTTCTCGAGTATTTTGGTTTCATCGCCACTGGTTACACTGTTATTAAATACCTCGAGGCCTGTAAAAGTTAATTTCAAAGGTAAGGGTTGTTGTTTAATACTAGATGGGTAGAAATAAGAAAGTCCTTTAATTCCTCCGAATAATAACATGCCATCGCTGGCTTTGCAAAAAGCATAATCATTAAACTGGTTGTTCTGTAATCCATCAGTTTCATCAAAAGCTTGCGAAGTTTTCGTTTCAGGGTTGTAACGGATGAGCCCTCTGTTGGTAGAAACCCAAATATTGCCTTCATTATCTGGTTGCAAACCATAAATGGTTCCTTTTATAAAGTCTTTCCGGTTTTTATAAGTCACAAACGATTGCTGGTTCTCATCATATAAAATTAGTCCTTCTCTCGAACCAATCCATATCCTCCCCTTTTTATCTTCTGTAATACAACTAATTACATCATCGCGCAGTTGATTATTGAGATCATTACCAAATAACATATTATCTGGATAAAACAGGGTAACGCCATTGGTTGTACCAATCCATATCCGATGTTTACTATCTTCAAAAAGATAGGTAATATCATCTGAACTTGGCCTTTTCCCTGCCTTGTCTAAATGAATATGTGTAAAAGTCTGACTTTGGGGATTAAACTGATCTAAGCCAGAGCGTGTTCCGATCCAGATCCTGTTTTTATAATCTTTCAATATACTATAAACCAGATCGCCCGCTATACTATTCGGATCGCTTTCGCTATGGCGGTACCGCTTTACGTTACCGGTATTCGGATTTAAGATATTTAATCCACCATTGTGCATCCCAACCAAAAGGTTCTGATCATTATCAAAAGCAATGGCTTTGATGTTGTTTGCGCTTAAACTGTTGGCATTGTTTTCGTTATTGGAAAAATAGCTAATGCTATTGGTGGCCCTGTTCCAATAATTTAAACCCTTATCATTCGTTCCGATCCAAAAATTACCTTTCGAATCTTCCTTAATGGCACTTACTACTTCATCATTTAACGATAGCCTTCCTGTATTCTGGCTCAGCAAGTTAAATTTGATATCGTTTTTATGATAATAGTTAAGCCCGCCATAAAAAGTACCCAGCCAGATTCCGTTTTGTTTATCTTTAAAAAAACAGCGTACCGAATTCTGACTGATAGTATAAGGTTGAGAAATCTGGTGGTAATAATTCTCTAAAGTGTTGGTATTGGGGTCGAAAATAGTCAACCCCTTAAAGGTACCTAGCCAGATATTTCCATCGGTATCTTTCCCAACACAACGAATATTGTTATCGGCAATGCTTGTAACACCCGGCGAATGAAGGAAAATATTCTTTTCTCCAGTTTCGAGATGATACTGAATAAGGCCATCCCCTTCGGTGGCCACCCAAAAAACGTCTCCATCAATATACACATCATTAATGGCGGGTTTATCGGTTCCCAAATCAATTTTTACCAGTTTATTTTTCGGACCCGTCATTTTAAAAAGGCCAACTTCGGTACCGATTAGAATGTTTTGTTTCCAACTTCCAACATAAACCACTCTTTTAATGCCAGTGTTAAATGAGTCGTAATTAACCCGTTTAAACTGCGATTCGCCCACTGCCAGCCTAAAAATGCCTCCAACAACGGAAGTAGCCCAAATATTATGCTGTGGATCTTCAGTAATAGAGGAAACATACCACTCGCCCAAACTACGGGGCAGTTTATAATTGGTAAAATTATCGGTAGTATAATTATAACGGCTTACCCCTTGGTTGCCACCTATCCACAAACTTCCCTTATGATCGATAAAAAGCGTACGTGTGTAATAGGACTGCACACTTTTCGGATCTGATTTTATTGGCCGGTAAACCTTAAATCCTTTACTGTCGTAACGGTTAAGCCCATCTTGTGTTCCAATCCATATAAAACCTAAAGTATCTTGTTTAATGGCAAATACAGTGCTTTGTGACAAACCCTTTTCTACAGAAATATTTCTAAAATGCCGACCGTTTATCTGCGCACCAGCTTCAGAGAAAATGCAAAAAGCAAAAAGCACGGTAAGTAACAACTTACTCAACAGCACTAATCGTTTAGTGAAATTTCCGTTTTCTAAAATATCTTTCTGCAACGTCATACCTCGTCTTTTATCTGGATTGGATTAACCACTCAAGTTAATAATTTCTTAGCAAAAGTTTAGTAGTAAAAAGTTAAACCCGCAAAAAAACAAGTTTAATACATAGACACAATACCAGTTATAATCAATTAAAAATCAACACAAATAAATCCAAAAAACAGCTAAAAGCATTACATTGCCTAGTTAAAAGTGTGTGGCAAAAATCAATATAAAGTTTAGCTTAAGTAAACAACTACATCAGGTAATATCTTGGTTGAAGTAGCAATAGTATTGAGCTGTTATTTTGCTTCAGGATCAAACTTAACCACATCTGGCAGTTCATCAACAACCTCTTGTTTGTTCATTTTACCACCCTGCATTTCCAATAATAAACTGCTGTTCTTAATTTGAGTACTATAAGCTTTATTGCGATATACAACAGGTAGGTTCCCGTAATTAAACATGGCTTCTAATTGTTTATCAAAAACCTGCAGTGCAGCAGTTTTATTTCCATCCAATTGAGCCTGTATATCCCAGTTGCCAACTTGCAAATGATACAGGCCATTAACAGACCTAATGGTTTTAATCAATTCTGTCTTACCATCTTTAACTTGTATAATGGTTAAATACCTGAATTTTTGGACTGGTAACGAAGTGATGCCAGCATGCCATTGGTTAGTATATTCAATCAATTTTCCATCTGCATCAGTTAGTTTGTTCCAGTTTAAAGGTTGCTCGTAAAACTGATCGTGTACATTCATTTTTAAGGCACTGTTAGCAAATATACTGGCTGTTACGCTGCCAACATCGTTTGTTACAGTAAAGTTTTGCTGTTTGGCATTGTCGCTTTTATCGGCCTTGATGGCGTAATATGGCGTGTGGAACTGCGTGGTCCATTTTACGGGCTTATTAGCTTCAAGCTCATCATACAACACAATATAACCACCATCTAACTGCAACATGTGCCTGCGGTACAATGTTACACCACTTTCGCCATAACCGTTGACCTTGCTAGGTTTTAGGTTGATTTGCTCAAACCGGTTTAACCAAAATTCGCTTTTAATATCGCCGTAGGCATTACTGGCATCACCCAAAGCATACTGAATGTGGTTGCCTGAAATGGCACGGGCTATCCAGCCATACCCCTCTTCGCCCAGTTTTTGGTTCAGGCTATCCGCCAAAATGGTATTGTAAGATTTTGCTGAACGGTAGTTTAACAGATTATGTTTATCGCTGAAATTGCTGTAATATCCGGCACCGCCAAAAATAATTTTACCTTTATAATTAATGGTAAAGGCATTTTGCGAGGCATGGCCATGGCCCGAAGAACCAAACGGATTGCTCAATAAAAAGCTACTTAAACTTTTATCTGGATTTGCCAGATCCTGGTACATGGCCACCACACCCACATCAGCAAATTTGCGCGTTTTGGGCAAATTTGCTGGCGATGTTGCTTGCAATTTTCGATCAGGCTTATAATTCAGCAATCGATATAAAAGATATTCGTCAGTTCCTGTAAAATATTTGGGGTTGCGTTTTTTAGCTTCATCGACATACCAGTTTAAATAAGGATTATCCATCCTGAAAGTTAGCGCATCAGTAAACCAGGCCTGCCCCCTGCCTCCGGTTGGATATTTCTCCCACATATCGCCAGTGGCGGTATTACCAGCTCCTACTGGATTGGTGTATAGCATATAATACGGCAGGTTTTGCATCCATGGCAGGTTAAAATAATTTACGCCACTAAAATCACCAAACATTTGCGACAGGTAAATAATAGACCTGAAGTTTACCATAAAATAGCCATTAGCCTCATGCCAACCACCATCTGTAGTGCCCAAAACCGGGAATCTTGCCGTCCAAACTTCGTACAGGTAAGTTAACCACTCTTTGGCTTCGGGTACATCGTTTATTACGGCTACGGTAGCAATGGCAAGATTGGCCATGGTAATCTGCCATACATGGTTATCGCTCACATGAAGTTCGAAACGATTGGGCAGATGATCGTACACCAGTTTAGCCCGTACAGTAATTGCCTTCTTAAACATTTCTTTTTCTTGTGGGGATAAAAAATCATAACCAGCATCGTAAAACCAGCCTAAAGCTTCCAACACAACACCATTGTTAAAATCACTACCCGTGGCTGGAGCATTGGGGTCCATATTGATAATGTTCAAAGCCCTCCGTTTGGCATCCAGAATAAAACGCTTGTCTTTACTTAATTGATAAGCAATGCACAGATTACTGATTGGCTTACCCACAAAATCGCCAAAACCATGATACATACGGGTTTCGAGTATTTTTTTCTCTATTGTACTTTTGCCTGCAGTATCAATTACCCGCATCGGTTTTTCGGTAGGCAGAGGCACATCCATCAGCTTTGTGGCAAAAACAATAAACTTTTTGGCCTCGGGGTTTTGGAGGTTATTTTTATAAAAATCTTCGCCAATGCGGTGCATGCCCCATAGTAAAGGATGCTGGCCCTCGTTGCGTTTTAGTACCTCAGTTATTGGTGGCGCTACCTTTTGATTGGCGTATTTTGCATCAATCATAAAATTATAAACCGGCGACCACGTCCATTTATTATCTCCCTTTAAAGTGTAGCTATATTTCCAGAACCATTTACCAGGTTTTAATGCCTGATGTAAGGGATAAACTGCCCAACGCTGTTCGGCACTGGCAATTACATTATTCTTAAAATCTTTATCGGTGGCCAGCACGACTTTATAGCGCACATTGCCAATGCCTGGATCTTCCGGTACTTCGCTCCCGCTCTCCATAGGCGTGACTATATTTTTGCCGTTAGTGCTTGGCCACATCAACGCAGGTGCATTGGTGGGAACGGTAATTCCGTTTACCGGATAAGGCCATTCGCGAACACGGGCGTGCAGTTTTTCTGCTGTTAATTTAATAACTGCAGGCCTTTGCTGCGCTAAAACATTTAGACATAGCAGTGATAATATTGGAATGATTATTTTCTTCATTGATGGTGATACAATTTTATTATATTTCTTTTCATTTGGGCGTGCCCCTGCGGGTCGGGCTATTCGCCGCAAGTCCTCGCTCCGCTATGGGCTTTCTGCTACTATCCCTCACGCAAAATACCTGGACAATTTTCTACACAAATAGCTTGCTTAACCTTATCTTAAATTATCAATTGCATATATACATAGGTTTTTAATTTCCTGCCTGGATTGTAAGCTCCTGAATCCAAAATATCCTGATTTTAATGGCTCAGGATCTTTATAATTGAAATAACATTCGCCGTTCACCCAAAAACATGAAGTCCCATCTTTTATCACTATTTTAATGTGGTATACTTTCTCGGCCTCTAACAAATGTTTTTGATCCGTATATTCTTTAATTACTGGTTTTGAACTTAGAAAGTATTTTCTAAAGCGGGTAGTACTGTTAAAATTACCGCCCATACCTACATAGTATAAGTTTAGATCATTATATTCTTCAAACCTGCCCTTGCGGGTAAACAGGTTGATATTTTTTGGGTCGCTTGCCATCCAAAACTGGTTCAAATCGCCAATTCGATCGTTACAACCCTTCCCCATACGTATTACGCGATCATACTCAATTTGTATATTACCGCTCAGTTTTTTATTTAGCCATACCGTTACCCCACCCCATGTGTCTAACACCAGTGTATTTTTATAGGTGTAAACTGTTGAGTTATGTCCCGGCAAGTGGTCTATCTCAGCCACCCAGTCTTTACAATCCAACGGCGTAGAAAAATCTGATCTAAAAATCAGTTTCTTTTTCAATTGGGCATTAACTGTTGATGAAGTAATCAAAAGTAATCCTAGTATAAAGTTTATATTTTTTATCATTTACAGTTTTAAAATCAGTAATATTTAAACTACGATAGCCACCTGCAATTATGATTATGGAAGACTACAGGCCTTAATATTATTTTACGATATGAATTATAAGTTAGCCGTAAACTTATCGCCGTTGTTCTTGCACCATTGTTTTAAATAAGTGCGCATGGCCAGCAATTTCTTTTTGTACCGTGTGTTAACTGTTAAATTATTCATTTCCCCAGGGTCTTTGCTTAAATCGAACAACTGTTCTTTGATCTCCCCTTTATTATAAACGATGTATTTAAAATCTTTAGTGATCACCGCTCTCCCATTTATGCCCAAAAGTTCATCATTATCGGCAAAATCAGTTTCAATGACCAAAGTATCACGTAAATTCTTCATGGGGTTTATTAATCTTTTACTAAGATCAATGCCTTTTAGATAACCAGGTTTTTGTACGCCGGTTAAGCCACAAATGGTAGGAATCATATCGGTACCGTTACACACCAGCATATCGTCGGTGCAACTTTTTATAGAACCATCCATTTTCGCAATAATGAAAGGTATTTTAGCCGATTCTTCATATAAAATCTGCTTTTGGTTCCAGCTGTGACCGGCATAACCATCGCCATGGTCGGCGGTAAAAATGATGATGGTATTTTTCTCTATATCATATTTTTTGAGTGATGCCATTACCATTTCGATGTATTTATCTACTTTTTCAACCAAACGGTTATACGCCCATCGGTACTGACGCCATTTCTCTGGCGTATAGTTTACTGAGGGATAGGTGCGTAAACCCACCGTTTTTTGCTGCTCGCGAACAATTTCAGGTTCATTGGCCGGAATTTGCCAGTTGGCCGGTAATTGTGGACATTGGTCAACAGGCGGAACGTCTTCAAGTACATCCATTTTTAAGGCTTCAGCCCTGGCCCATTCACATATATCGTGAGGGTTTAAGAAAGATGCTACCAATAAAAATGGTTTGTCTTTATTTTCTTTAATAAAACGGGCGCAGTACGAAGGGGTAGCGCCATCGTTATAATCTAAAAAGTTGGTATTCTGTATAAATTCGAAACCATGTTGGCTAGCTTTGGTGGTGGGCACTGGCAAATGCCATTTACCTACGTAACCTGTTTTATAGCCTCCATTTTGTAAAATTTTGCCCATCATCAGCAAACTATCAGGCCATTGGCCATCTTTTTCGGCCGCATTACCTACAAATCCCGTTTCGAAAGGCATTTTACCACTAAAAATAGCAGTGCGCGAGGGTGTGCACAATGGCTGTGCGCAGTAAGCTTTAGTAAAACGCACCCCGTTTTTTGCCAGCTTATCCATGGCTGGGGTATGCAGATCTTTATTACCGGCAATACTCATCGCATCAGCAGTTTGCTGATCGGTCATAATGATGAGGATATTTGGTTTATTGCTGGTTTGGGCATTGGCCACTGTAACTAAAAAAAACAACAGACAGAGGATATTATATTTCATATCTCGGATTATTTCTGATAAGGTTATATAAATCAAAATCCCGGGTTTTGCCTGGTTATTTTTTTATTTACATCCATTTCGTTTGATGGGAATGGATATAGTTCGTGTTTGCCTTTTTTGAAATTTGTTGCAGCTTCGTAAGCATACTGTGTACGGATAGCTTTAACGGCATCCTGTGTGGCTTTAATTTTATCGCCCAATAAATTCCATCTGATTAAATCGGCACGGCGCATTCCCTCGAAACATAATTCCCAGGCCCTTTCATTCTGTATCCTTAATAAAAAAGCATCTTTGCTCAATCCGGTAGGTAAATCTACGTCGACATTGTTTTTCTTTGGTAAAAGTATTGCCGTTGCAGTAGCTCCCGTACCTTTGCCTTTAACATCGGTAATGGTAATGATTGGTGCCGATGTATAACCGGCACCCTGGTTAAGCACCGTTATTGCAGTAACTTTATCTCCAACTACTGTAGGCACGGCGTATGCGTCTGTACCTCCGCCTCCGCTAATGGTAATAGTGGTATTACTTAGCGCAGTGGTACTGAGCGAGTATCCTGTTCCACCATTGGCGAGTGTAATGTTAATCCTGCTTCCAGAGGTATTAGTGCCATAAGCCCTTCTTCTTACTGAATTTATGGCATCGTAAGCTTCAGCTGTAGGCCCATTGTTCAGTTCATTTTCAATTTCGGCTTTCATCAACAGCACATCGGCATAGCGCATGGCTACATAATTAATATTGGTGTACGTTTTTTCCAATGTCGAATTGTTCTGATATTCCCTGCTCCATTTTCCCGGGCCCCACCGTTCATCATCTCTACCATTTATCAATGGAAGTTTATTTCCGTTGGCATCCAAAATATATCTCGCAACAGAAAAATCGCGCCTTAAATCTCCGTCTGCAAAGCTGCTATAAAACGAAGAAGGTACAAAAACACGATTTAATGTACTACCATAAACCCCAGCATTGGTAGGAGGCGCATTAAAAAAACCCCAACTAGAATTATTGGTACTGGTAACCGTAGGTGTATAAAAAGACATTTCAAACAAACTTTCTTTTGGCTCGAATACTTGTTGAGACTGGTTTTTGAAAACCTGGCTATAGCTATCATTCAGTTTATACAAACCTGAAGTTAGCACATCATTTACCTGTGTTTGTGCTAGCTGATAGTATTTGGTATAATCAGTTGCCCTTTGCATCGTTCCATCTGGTCTTAAAGAATATCCACCTGCAAACAGGGCCACACGGGCCAACATGGCCTTCGCGCCAAACTTATTTATTCTTTCATTGGTGGCAATGGTTGCCGGCAAAACTGCAATGGCCTCCTGCATATCTTTAATTACCTGCTCGTAAATCGTAAATCTATCGGTTAGTGGCAAACTCAGATCATCTCCTGGGGCTGAACTTTTAGTTTTAAAAGGCACATCTCCCCACAAGCGTACCAGTTCTGAATAAAAAAATCCGCGGAGAAATTTAGCCTCGCCAAGCATACGGTTTAAATCGCTTTTTTCTGCTGCAGTACCATTGGTATATTGTGTCATTTGTGGTATCCGCTCAATTACTAAATTGGCCCGGTCTATGCCGTTATATAAGGTAGTCCACGTACTGTAAAAATATGAATTGCCCGCCAGGTAATAATAGTGCGAAACCTCTCTAAAATCGTTTGTGGTAGTTCCCGCACTTAAAAATTCTACATCAGTATCGGCATCATAAACCAATGGAACATACCAGGCGTAAGTATTCGGGCTTTTTAGTGTTTCGTAAACACCCAAGGTTGCCGCATAGGCCTCTGGTAATGAGCTGAAAAAGTTGTCGGTCGTAAATGAAGAGTAAGGCTCGGTTTCGACTGTTTTTTTACAAGAAACAAGTGTTGCTAGTATGATTAAGCCAACAAAAGTTGCGTTTTTCATATATATAAACTTAGCTTTCATATTGATTTTTTTATAACGATAAATTTAAACCGGCAATAAAAGACTTCCCTCTTGGGTAAGCACTAAAATCGACTCCTGGGGTTAAAGGGTTATTAATTACACTTACTTCTGGATCGTAGCCAGAGTATTTGGTAAATACATGTAAATTATATGCTGTAAAATAAATACGGGCATTGCTTATTTTTACTGCACTTAACCATTTTTTCGGGAAGGTATAACCTAAACTGATGTTATTTAACCTTAAAAAGGACCCGTCTTCGATTGCAAAACGTGTTAACCTGCCTGTAGTGGTACCACCTATGGATGCAATGGTATTTTTGCCCTGATTTAATGCTGCAAGTTCTACCGGACTGGTTGTTAATTGCCCTGTAGCATTCACATTTGTCCACCTGTTTGCCTGAAAGGCCAGGTTACTGTTAAAATCGCCCGAAATACCGAGGTTATTTTGCACATTGGCATTATAAATATCGTTGCCATAAGTAAAATCTAAAAACACACTTAAATCAACCCCTTTATAACTAAAAGTATTATTGATACCACCTGTAAATTTAGGGTTGGCATTGCCAATAGCCGTTCGGTCGAAATCATTGATCAGGCCATCTGGTGTACCGCTAGGGCCACTGATATCTTTATATTTGGCATAACCGGGTTGAGCTACGTTACCATTGTTAACCACTCCTGGTTTTAATGTATAAGCATTGCTGGTAGGGTTATAGTTAAAATCGCTAACCTGATATAAACCATCGCTAATGTAACCGTACATGATGCCTACTGGCTGTCCTACCTGTAGTATATAATCGTTAAATGCCGAATTATAACTGCTAGCGAGCAAAGAACTTTCGCCACTGCTTAACTTAAGTACTTTTGTTCTGTTAAATGCAATATTGAAATTTGTATTCCATAAAAAATTGCTGTTTTTAATGTTAATGGTACTTAGCGTAAGCTCTACCCCTTTGCTAGAAGTTTCGCCTACATTTTGTAGCTGATTGCTAAAGCCCGAACTTGCAGGAATCCTGGTGTTATAGAGCAAATCTTTTGATCTGTTATCGTACAGTTCGGCGGTTAACATAATCCTTTGTTTAAACAAGCCAATGTCTAAGCCGACATTGCGCTGTACCACTGTTTCCCATTTTAAAAAAGGATTTTCAAGATTGGTACGGTACGCCGAAGAATAAACCTGGTTCATCAGTGGATAATTACCAGTAACAAATGTAGCTAGCGCAGCATAATTGGCAATACGGTTATTACCCGAACTACCATAACTTAAGCGAAGTTTTAAATCGGAAATCTCTTTAATGTTTTTGATGAAAGCTTCTTCTGAAATTTTCCACGAGAGTGCTGCTGAAGGGAAATACCCAAAAACGTTTTCTTTACCAAATTTTGAAGAACCATCTCTCCTGATAGAGCCACTTACAAAATACTTTCCTTTATAAGAATAATTTGCCTTGGCAAAAAGAGAAAACAATTTATCATCTTCTGTATATGAAGATGGGAATGTAGCAATAGTGCCTGCACCTAAATTATCAAAACCATTGTTAAAAACAGGAACACCGTTGGTGGTGGCAGCAAAATTTTCACCGTAATTATAGATGTATTCCTGCCCTACCGATACGTCTATTTTATGATCTTTTGCAAAAACATTAGCATAGGTGATTACGTTGTTATAATTTAAACGTTTGGTTAAAGCATCACTTATACCACCAAATGCCCCTCCGGTACGTATAGCCTGGATATTATTGGCATCTATAAAAGTTTTTATCTTGTTGGTTTGGTTGGTAAAGCTAACCAAACCATTGTAGCTTAAGTTTTTAACAAAATTATATTTAACGGTTACACTTGCATTTAAACTTTTTATCGATTGCTCTACTTTACGCGTGTTTAGTGCAAGCACCGGGCTTTGAAACGCAGGACTACCCTGGTTATCCAATGCATCTACCGCATCATTCAGCAGGTCTAGATCATTTCCATTTTTACTGGTGATTGGTCTGTACTGCAATAACGTTTGTAAAAAACTCAAACGGGCATTCCCTCCGGTCTGTGTACCGCCTGTGCCATAAATAAACTGATTGGAATAATTAACAATTCCGGTAACTACTGCCTTTTTACCAATGTTATTGGTTACACTTAATTTGGCAATATCTTTGTCTGCACCGCTGTTTAATACTATACCCTCGTTTTTGTTCTTAGAATAAAACACATTGTATCTCATTTCGCCTGTACCCCCGTTAATACCAATCTTATGGTATTGGCTAATTGCTGTTTCGCCCATAACACGATCTTGCCAATCAATCCCTGGCCTATCGCCATATTTAACCTGTAGAGAATCGAACGGACCATAAGTGTTTAAAAAAGTTGCCTGCCTGCCAGCATTTGGTAATGCATTTTCATAAACATACTTAACGTAATCGTAGGTATTTAGTACCGGCAGAAAACGGCTGATCGATTTAGCACCAAAATATCCATCATAGTTTATAGTGGTTTTACCATTTTTTATTTTTTTAGTAGTTACCAAAACCACACCATTAGCACCACGGGCGCCATAAATTGCAGTTGCAGATGCATCTTTTAATACATCGATAGATTCTACATCGGTTGGATCTAAGAAAGCCAGTCCTTCGGTTTGTGGCACCCCATCAACTACATATAGAGGTTCATTGCTTTGGGTAATAGAGGTACCTCCCCTGATTTTAATCGATGGTACTTCGCCCGGATCGCCGCTGCCCATTGTAACCTGCATACCTGCAATACGACCCTGTAGGGCTTGTGCAACATTTTGTACAGGCACCTTTGCAAGCTCGGCACCACTAATTGAAGAGATAGAACCTGTTAAATCACCACGTTTTACCTCTTGACCATAGCCAACAACCACAACTTCGTTCAGGTTATTGGCATCGTCCTGCAATTTTGCGTCGATGGTAGTTCTCTTATTTACTTTTATTTCTACACTTTTAGTGCCCAGAAAGGTAAATACCAGGGTGGCATCACTTCTAACCTTAATCTGGTATCTGCCATTAGTACCAGATACCACAGTATTTTTGGTTCCTTTCTCATAAATTGTTGCCCCGGGCATGGGCTGGTTTGTTTCGTCTCTTACTAAACCTGATACAGTAATTATATCCTGTGCAAAAAGCGTTTTACAGGTACTGAATAGTAAAAATAAGATTATAATTCGTTTCATATGATTTCTTCCTTATCGGTGAATTAAGTTGTTGTTAGGTTAGTTGGAACCCGGTTTTAATAAACAGGTTAGCAGCCGTTTTAACTGTCGCAGTTAAAAGATACTCATCAAAAGACTCTGCTGCCGGCCCGGCGGTTAAATTGATATTTCCTCCGATGCCAATTAATTCTATACCTGCCTGGATAGTTTTGGTTTCCCTATTTAGCAATCCGGTATCAACATCATATACCGGATTTAGTACACCAATCATCGAATCGTTTCCGGTAATTGGGAGTAAATCGCTTCCATCGGCGTCGTTTCTTCTGATACTTACCCATGGGCGTAAATATTTGAGCGTGGCAATCTGTAATTTATTCACCATCTGGCGCAATTGGGCCGAATGACGGGCTTCTATTGTATGTATGCGTACAGCAGTGGCCAGTACCGGTGTTCCCATTAATGTAATCAATTGGCCTTTATAAGCACGTTCGCTTAAATCTTCCAGCACCACAGCGGTTCTTAAAAATGTACCATAGTTGGTGGTTACGTTAGCATTAACCCTTGTATAATCGAAATTGGCATAGGGCATTAAGGCCCTGGGTGTACCACCCAAATCGGTAATGGCTTTGGTTAATACATTAACATGTGCTTGCTCCTGATCGCGTAAGGTGGTAATAATAGGCTTATCGGCAACCGGTATTAAAGCTGGGGTAGCCGTTAGTGCATTATTATAAAATTGAAACTGCATATAACCTAAAGCCAAAACCAGATTAAGCGAATCGATTGATGCTGTATTTGGTGTAGTTTGGCTGTACGTTTTTTGGAACATCGTACTTAATGATAAAGGTATTGCTGCTAACGAAACTTTCTGGCCAACATTTAATAAGTGTTTCAATGCGCTGCGCCTAGGGCTCAATCTCTCGTAAACCGCCCCATCTACTTTTTCCGTTTCCTCAATGATATTTAAAATATTCATATTCATGCGATTTAAAGATTAATGATATTAAGTTTGGTTTTGATATATTTTGAAGCCTGTTCTAAAACTTTACCTGGTGCGAGCATAACATCAAGTGCATTAGTCGCATCGGCACCTAATGGAGCAAGTTCGGTAAGGTCAGCAAAACTCAGTGCACTTACCTGACTGCACACAAAAGCCGCATGGCGTGCCTCTACTGTAGCCACCTGACTTAAAAGAATCAGGTTATAATCGTTTTTACACCTAACAATTGCATCATTATAAGCAGCTACGCCTAAATCTTCGAATGTTCTGGCAGCATTTAAAACTGCAGTGGCATCAGTAAAATCGATACCCGAAAAATCGATTTCAAGTACGCCAATTGCAGTGACCCCTAAAAATCTTTTGAAAAATTCGCGATGGGCAATTTCGTGCAGTTTGATATCGTTAAAAAATAAAACCTGTGTAGGTGTAAAACTAGCTGGCAAATTTGCTGTTGCTTTGACATAAAAGGCAGCCTCAATCTGCTCCAATGCATATATATAGTTTAACAGCCCGGTGTCGTCTTTAAAATCTATGGTATTATCTGTATTAATATAAGGCGTAGTGGCAGGTATTTCTTCTTTTTTGCAACTGATCAATCCCATTGTTAAAGCCATAGATGCACCTGCAAATTGCAAAAACTGCCTTCGCTGCATGTTGCTGATCGAAAAAGAATCTTTTTCAGCTATCGCCTCAGAATTATTTTTAGTCATTTTGTTAGTTGATTTGTAATGTTCGGTTAGTCTCTTCTTATCAATACTTGGGTAGGTTAATCCCCATTTATTTTATTCGGTTATTTTTAAACCTTTTCAGGTTTGCTTAGTCTGTAAGCTTGTTAGGAAATTATAGGTGGGATTCTTTTCCACAGGTCGATTCCCATTCATCTTACTGTAACGAATTTAGCATTAGGGATATAAAAAGAGTTTCAAATTTGGCTAAAATACTATCAAATTTGACTAAACATACCTTAAGCGTCTTATTTGGGCCTTTCACAAGGCTGTTTTGAGCAAAATAAAGACAAAACAAACAAGATGAATGCTTAAAAATTTTGATCGATTTATATTTTCCTGTAAGCAGTATCCTACATTATTCGACAGAAAAAAAGGATATTCTAATTTATTAGAATATCCTTTCTGTTTCAATTCAATACTTTTGTTTCCTGCTAATCCTCGAAAAACAACGCAGATTTAGATTTGCACCTATTACTTCGAAGAATTATTTCACTGCATAATCGAAGGCCTTAAATTTTTGAAAAACATTTGCTGCACAGCCCAGTAAACCTGCTTTATTGCCCAACTTAGCAGCAACTACCAATTCGTTACCAGGTGCAATGGGAACCGCTAAAGTTTTTATCCTTCTTTCTATCTCCCGAACATAGAAGGCGCCAGATTCGCTTATGCCTCCGCCAATTACAATTTTTTGTGGGCTAAATACATTTATAAAACTGATAATGCCTGTAGCCAGATAATCGAAATGCGACTCCATAGCTTCAACAGCATATTCTTCTCTAGCCAGGTATTTTTCGACCATATATTTACCATCAATCTCTTCCGGTGGATTAGGATGGATAGACTGATAACGGTTAAGCAGGGCCGTTACTGATGCATAAGCCTCTAAGCAACCGCGGCCTCCGCAGGCACATGCAACACCATTATGTTGTACAACAATATGTCCTAATTCTGTACCTCTATTTCTAAACCCACCGTAAAGCTTGTTATCAATCATTACAGCGCCACCTATTCCCGTGCCTACAGTAAGAAAAACCACATCGCTACAATCTTTGGCCGCACCGTAAGTCATTTCTCCTAACCCCATTAAATTGGCATCGTTATCCATTACAATATTATAACGTGTTACTTCTTGCAGGATTTCGCCTAAAGCTAATTGTTTAAACCCGGGTAAATTATCAGCACCAGCTATAATCTTGTTGTTATAAATAATCCCCGGAAAACCTATACCCACCCCCAGAATAGGGTTTTTAAACTTTTTAGCACAGGTATTAATCGCCTCTACAATGAGCGCAATAATTGCACCCTGTGTTTTCGCGTTTTTTAGCGATACGATAATGGAATATAAAATTTCGCCATTTTGGTTTACTACTCCGCATTTGAGTGAAGATCCACCAACATCAATTCCGATAGCATACGATTGTTGCATGTTGAAATTATTTAAAGTAACCATATAACGAACCTAGTTTAAATTTCATTTGCATTTCTTTATTGGACATGTTTTTTCAATATAATTTTATTATTCGAATCTAATATAGGTTAAAAATAGAATTCGATAAGCCTCTATCCGTTAGATTTCAGCTCAAAACCTTTCAATATTGATTAAAAAATTTAACAGTAATCATTTTTTTTAGGTAACTCGGCCATAAAGATCATGCTTTTAAGCGTGAGGGATTGTGGCGAAACAGCCCGGACCTTGCGCAACTTGAGGAACACCAAAAATCAGCAATCAAATTTAAACAATGAAGTAGTACACACATAAACCTGGCAATAACCTGGGCCATGCCCGGAATTAAGGTATGGTATTAACCAATTTCAAAATATTTATGATAATAATCAAAAGTGATTCTGTTTATAGTCTCTTAATTTCACCAGACAAAACAATCATAATTAAAAGACCAAATTCCGAACACGATGAAAAAAGCTTTTTGCTTAGTAGTGGTAGCTGCCACATTTATATTAAACTGTTGTGCTGCCCCTGTACAAAATGATCCACCGTTAAATTGGTTAAAGAAAACCACTGATGTGATTGCATTTCAGTTGAATAAAGCTGCACAAACTTATAAACCTGGCAAAAACCCACGCTCAGTTAACCCTAACGGAACAATAAGGATTGCTGGTATTACCGATTGGACTACAGGATTTTTCCCTGGCACCCTTTGGTATGGCTATGAGCTTACCAGAGACAAAAACCTGGCTGAAGAAGCCAAAAAGTTTACGCTGGCATTAGATTCTATACGCAATATCACCAATACCCACGATCTGGGTTTTATGCTTTATTGTTCTTATGGCAATGCTTTCCGCATTACAGGAGATAAAACTTATTTACCTGCACTACAGGATGGGGCCAAACACCTTGCCGCTCGTTTTAATCCAAAAGTTGGCGTCATCAGATCCTGGGATTTTTCGTGGTGGCATTATCCGGTAATTATAGATAATATGATGAACCTCGAGTATTTATATTGGGCAGCATCTGAATTTAAAAACCCTGCTTATACCAATATTGCAAGTACCCACGCCACCACTACGATGAAAAATCATTTCAGAAAAGATTTCAGTTCGTACCATGTAGTTGATTATGATGTTGCAACAGGAAAAGTTTTGGCTAAAAGAACCCATCAGGGGCTAACCGACGAATCGGCCTGGGCACGTGGACAAGCCTGGGGCTTATATGGTTACAGCATGTGTTACAGAAATAGCAAAAATCCTGCTTTTTTAGCACAGGCAGAAAACATTGCGAAATTTATTATGAACCATCCAACCATGCAAAAAAACAAAATTCCGGCATGGGATTTAGATGTACATAATGCTGATGACCTGGATACAGACGGACAAGCACCTCGCGATGCCTCTGCTGCTGCTGTAATTGCATCGGCTTTACTGGATTTGAGCACGCAGGTAAAAGACGGTAAAAAATATTTTGATCATGCAGAGCAGATTTTAAAATCGCTCTCTTCTGATGAATATCTGGCCAAACCGGGAGAAAACGGTCTATTTCTTCTGAAACACAGTGTAGGTGCATTTTTATACAATTCTGAAATTGATACACCATTGGATTATGCCGACTATTATTATCTGGAAGCATTAAAAAAATATGCAGCCATAAAAAAAATTGATTTGAAACAGTTAGTGAAATCATAGTCGTAAACTCAGCTCAAACTGACAAACCTTTTAAACCGCGCAGGTTTCAAAATCCTATGAGGCTTGTAGATAGATAAAAAATGAAAAAAATAAAAAATATTGTTATCCTTTTTGTTTGTAACCTGTTGATGCTACAGGTGAAAGCACAAGAGGCACCTATTAATAAAGCCAGTTTTGATATTATTAACCTCGATGCCAAAGGGCTGGAAAACATAAAAAAATTAGTAGCTGCTGCACAGTACAACAATGCAGGAAAAGAACTGCTTAGTTATTACCGCAACCGTAAAACAGTGAAACACCCTGATTTTAACGTAGGCGATGAGGCCCGCTTTAGCGGTAAAGATATTGGCAAAGCCAACAAGGTAAAGGCTGATAATGCTCTGGAACACAAATTTCAACCACAAAAAGGTTATGGCTATTATGATTATGGCACTGATATTAACTGGGATTTTTGGCCGGTAAAAGACAATGAAGTACGTTGGCAGTTACACCGTGTTACCTGGTGGCAGCCTATGGGTATGGCATACCGCAGCAGTGGCGATGAAAAGTATGCTAAAGAATGGATTTTTCAGTTTAGAGATTGGGCCAAGAAAAACCCTTTAGGTAAATCGAAAGAAAACGACAGTTTTGCCTGGCGTCCGTTAGAAGTATCGGAACGTATCCAAAGCTTGCCGGGTACCTTTAATTTATTTGTACGCTCGCCGAACTTTACGCCGGCCTTTTTATTGGAGTTTTTAAACCTTTTTAGCCAGCAAACCGATTACATCCTAAAAAACTATAGCAAAGAGGGCAATCATTTATTGTTCGAAGCACAGCGTGTTTTAGGAGCTGGCAGCATTTTTCCAGAACTTAAGGAAGCGGCAAATTGGCGCAAAAGTGGTATCGAGGTGCTTAACCGCGAAATTAAAAAACAGGTATATCCAGACGGAATGCAATGGGAACTTTCGCCAACTTACCATGTAGCCAGCATTGATATTTTCCTTAAAGCCTACAACTCGGCTAAATTGGCGGGTGCAGAAAAAGAATTTCCAGAAAGTTATATCAAAACAGTAGAAAATATGGTTGTAGCTACGGCCAATATGTCGTTCCCTGATTATAACAACCCAATGTTCGGCGATTCGTGGCCGGTTGAAAAAGCCTCAAGGATGAAAGCATTTGCGGCCTGGTCTAAGACTTTCCCAGATAATGAGGAGATAAAATATTTTGCTACTGATGGCGCAGCTGGTGCTTTACCCAACTATTTATCGCATGGACTAACAACTGCCGGCTTTTACACCTTCAGAAATGGATGGAGCGATAAATCGACCGTAATGATCTTAAAAGCCAGTCCTCCGGGAGAATTTCATGCCCAGCCCGATAACGGAACCTTCGAACTGTGGATTAAAGGCAGAAATTTCACTCCTGATGCAGGATGTTATTTATATAGTGGGGATGCAGAGGTTACCAAAAAACGGAACTGGTACCGCCAAACCAGGGTACACAGTACGCTAACTTTAGATAACCAGAACATGGTAATTACCAAAGCGCATCAGGATAAATGGGAAACCACCCCACCCCAAGCCTCCCCTGGAGGAGAGGGAGAAGGAAAACTAGATGTACTAACCTATACCAACCCTAGTTATGCCGATTTGAACCACCAGCGCAGTGTACTATTTATTAACCAAAAATATTTTTTGATTATTGACAAAGCCATTGGTAAAGCTACCGGAAACCTGGGTGTCCATTTCCAACTAAAAGAGGATAGTAAACCTGTTTTTGATCAGGTTAAGAATAAGGTGTATACTACTTACAATGATGGGAATAACGTATTGTTCCAATCTTTGAATGTAGATAAAGTTACGCTTAAAGAAGAGGAAGGTAAAGTTTCCTATATCTATAACCAGGAAATGCCACGCCCGGCTTTTGTATTCGAAAAGGCAAAAAAAGACGCCAATACACAACAATTTGTTTCTGTACTCTATCCTTTTGATGGAGATAAGGCTCCAGAAATTACCCTAAAAGAAAACGCTGGCAATAATTTTGAAAAAGGCGAAATTAACCTTACGCTAACCATTGATGGTAAAAAGACTGAGATTAAAACAACTATTAAATAATTAACAGAGCGGTAATGATTAAAACATCACCGCTTTTTATTTACCTACTAAAACAGTTTAACATGATATTATAAACATAATCAACCTTCAACTAACCAAAAAAGAACCACATGAAAAAAAAATCAGTTTACCTACAAAAGTATATGGCAATAGCTGTATTATTTTTGGCTAGCGCCTGCAGTAAAATTGAAAATGGCCTGACCAGCCAGACCGAGACCGCAAAATTCTCCATTTCGAAAATGGCTACCGGCCCACAAGCAAACCTGGGCTATGGCGATACAATATTAGACGTAAATTACGAAAATGGTGCACTTAACTCTGGTATCACGGGCATAAACCCAACCAATGCCACTGCATCAGATGCCGCTTATATTGTATCACCCGGTGCATCACTATCAAACCATGCAATAGCGCATAAAGTAGTTTATGGCGATTCGGGTTATAATTCAGACGGCAACTGGAGAAGTGAGAGCGATGCTCAACAATTTCTTCCAGCCCGTTATTTCCCTGGCGATGAACGCCGCTACGAGTTTAGTGTGATGTTAAAAGATTGGCCGGTTTGGAATACCGGAGATCCAACTAACGAAAGTAATCTTTTTCAACTTAAAGTATCAGGCGGGGAAAATGTTCCTCTGATGATACGTGCACAAAGAAATGCGGTGAGGATTAGGTATCAGGACGTATCGACGAAAGACATCATAACTGACTTGCAGCAATATGTAAACCAATGGCTCCAATTTAGAATAGATGTACTCTGGGCTACTTCCACTACCGGCTATATGAGAACTTATATGAAACTCCCAGGACAAAGTGACTATGTTTTGGTAGATGAAAAAACAAACTATTCTACCTTTACCGGCAACGTTAGTGATGGAAACATAGGCTACATTAAATGGGGATTATATGTAGTACCGCCTAATAGTACCCGTACCGTTTATCATGACGATATCAGGATCATCAACCTTAATCAGCCACCCACAGCAACAGGCCTGATCTGGGGCAACAGTATTCCGGATGCTAATCCAGCTTATCTGGATGGCCCTTATACAATTGTATCAAACATTACCAATCCTACAGCTTATAATAATACCAGCCATGTTTATATCCATCCCAACATAAAATACCAGGCCCCACAAAACATTGTATATGTTAACAGTACCAGTCCTGCGCCAAATGCAGGTGATAATGTTGTGGGTACACCACGGTCTGATTTTTCCCGTGCAACGCTATCGGCGGCGGGTATATCCAGCGGCGCACCGGGCCCGGGCGGGCGATACCTGGTAAGTGGATGGGTAAATGCCATATCTGCAACAACACCATCAGCCTTTGATGCAACAGAATATTACGAGCTGCATTTAGAACCAGTAAGTGGGTACTATTTTAACTTTAGCGACATTAAATTTACAGTATTAAGGGGTGGTGCCACACACCCGAATACATTTGTGCTCCGCTCTAGCATTGATAATTTTGCCAGCAATATATCAGCGCCTGTTACAATCAGCGGCACCACTACGCCAACCATGATCTCATTCAATGCATCGGCACTTACCAATATCAATACTGCTGTTACCTTTAGGTTATATGCATATGGCGCCACTGCAACCAGCGGGAGTACCAGTGTTGGTGTTAACGATTTTCAAGTGAATGGACAGGTTTTACCAATGCCTTAAATCACCAAAAGGAATAGATCCCAATGTAATTAACCAATAAAAAACCGGGTAATGAAAATCCATTATCCGGTTTAATCTTTTCGTACCTTACTATACAAATCTTCTCCTTGAAAATCTATTTAAACACATTTTTGGGTACTGTTCCTGTCCAGGCGTCTGGCAATTTAGTGAGTCCGAAAATTTTTGCCAATACTAAACCGGTGTTTTTGTTGCTATTAAAGGATGTGATTAATCCACCTTTTTTAATCTGTGGACCAGTAATTGCCCAAGGCACCTGCATTTCTGTCATTGATACGCCACCATGCCCCTTATTTATACCTCCGTGATCGGTAATCAATAAGAAATGAGTGTCTTTATAAATGCCAGCAGTTTTTAATTTTTCCAGTAAAGCACCTATGGCAACATCAGCCTGTTCAATAGCCGTAATATATTGCGGGGTCATCCAACCAAAACCATGTCCTGCATGGTCAGTGTGCACACTGTACAAAAAGGTAAGTGTAGGGTTCTGTTTGTTTTTTACCATAAAATCGAAAGCTTTCTGGTAGTTCTCTTTATACTCATCTTTTTCTTCAAAAGATACTTCATCCAGGTATTTCTGATTAATCGGGTTAATCAGTTCTTTCCAATTGTAGTAATAAGCCGTTTTAACAGTAGGAACCCCCTCCTTTAATACTTTAAATATAGATGGATAATAGCCGTCTGCGTCTGTTTCTATTGGCTGTAAAGTGTGTTTCTGCAATGTCCAATCGTTGGCTGTAATCCCGTGCTCCTCCGGACCCGAACCCGTCATATGGCTTGTCCAGTTTGGTAAGGTAACCGATGGCATTACAGGTCTTGTGGTTAACGAGAGTACACCATCGGCAAACAGCATATCCAAATTTGGATGTTTAGCCATTTTAAACCCTTCGGCACTAAAGCCATCAAGGCCGATAATTAATACATGCGGAACTTTACGCTGGGCCATCGCCGATAATGACAGTATAGATAATACCATCATTTTTAAAAAAAACGTTCTCATAAAAACCTTAATAAATCCATTGTTATAAAGACACATAATTACTGAACATTTGTTTAATTATATTAAACAAATAGTAAAAAAGTTGTTATTAATACAATATGCACTAACTAATTTTAAAGTAAGGTAATTAATATGTAGCTTAAGAATTGTGTAATGCTTATCTGATTCGTTGTACAGGCTGTTTAAAAAGCAGTCATTTTTACAAAGACTACAAATATCTTTTTCTCCAAACCTGCATCATATATACATTTATTTCCCATTGATCGGCAACTGGAAGGTTGGTAAACGGAATGGTTGGCATATAACTGGGTGGCCCAAATTCAGTTAACATGGTTAGGATTTTACCTTGTTGTTTCTTTATGGCAACAACTTTGTCCCACCAGGCAAAATGTGCTTCAACTGCCTGCTTCCATTCCGGAGCTCTTGGATCACTTACTTGTGGTCCTTCTGCATGGCCAACCCTGGAATGAACATGATCGGTACGTGAAATAGCAAGTGCAACAGTTTCTGATTGATCTTCGAGTAAACTTTCGCTCACATTGCACCAATGAGAAATATCGAGGGTTAGCCTTAAATCAGGATTTTCATCTAAATATTGTAATGACGCCGGAGCTGAATAAAGCATACGCGACCGATGGGTTTCATGATAAATTGGAACTCCTGTTTCTTTGGCATACTGAACAGTAAAATCAATGAATTTTTTGTTGTCCTGGTATTGGAAAAAATCCTTTCCGGAGTGCACATTTATATACAACGGTTTTTGATACCGATGTTCAACAGCTTCTTTAAGTACTTTTTTAAAAGTTGCAAAGTGCGGTACCGGAAGGGCTTCATCTCCACGGCAAAGGAAACCAACTTCTAATTGATATTTTTTTAACGCTTTAAATAATTCCTCTGCAATTTCTGCCGACCAAAGGATTTCTATTCCATCATAACCTGAATTTTTTGCTTTTTTGCAAAAATCGGTTACCGAGCCATTAAAGCCCCAATAGGGCGCCATGATTTTTAAGGCGAAACCATTTGTCCATTTTTCAGATCTGGAAGAAGGTGTGCTAAATGTTTCCATTGGTGTTAAAAATAAAGCAGATGTGAGGGCCATGCTCCCACCAATAAAATCGCGTCGGTTATATTTCATATGATATACATTACAGATTCAAGTTACACATTTTTAGTTTTTAAAGAATTTAGTCCATATCAAAAGCTGGCTTCCTGTATAAATTAATGGAATAAAAATCCGAAATACTGTTAGAAGCACAAAAAAGCCCTTCAGCATATGCTGAAGGGCTGCCTTAACAATTGGATGTTTTCCAATGATTCTGGCTTAGCTCGCTTAATTACGAACTTAAAAACCTCTATTATCGAATCTGATAAACTACTTGATGCGCTTCCCATTGTGCAGGCACTTCGAGTTTACGCGTTAATTTATCAAGTATTCCTGCAGGTACAATAGCAGATCTATTCTTATTTTGAAGATGCAAGTGTTGGTAAGGCACTTCAATATAGACAATACTTACTTTTGCCTTGTAAATGCTAAACAAATCAATTAATTGCATGCGCATCTGGCTCGTCGTATTGGTAGCATTCCAAACAAAAGATTGCTGTTTCCGCAGATAAACTCTGGCATGCTCTTTTGCTTCTTGTATTACCCTCCCATTACCTGCTTTATCCGTTGGGGATATTCCCTTCTCCTTACGGATACCGTCTAAAGAGATAATCGGCCAATCTGAGTAATGTGCTTTGATATAGGTATCTTTTCCAGCACCGGGCAAGCCACTCATCAAAATAACTTCTGTTACTGGCCCATCAAATGGGATGTAATCTAAATAAACATCTTCATGTTGCATAAAATACATTTTCGCAGCACCTGATTTAAACCTATACGGATTTTCCCAGCATTCATTTTCCTTACAAAATTCTTCGAAACAAGCTATTCGATATAACATCTCTTCCTGATCATCACAAATACGACCAAACATATCTGCTTTTGCCAATAAACATAACCATTGCAGATTAACTTCCATGCTTGCTTTAACTAAAACTTTCACAGGATCGGTTTTTTCGAACAACCAAATCGGCAAACCATGATGCCTCACCAAGCCTACAATTTGCTCACGGATGGTAAAAGGTGTTGGTTCATCCTGATATAGTAATTGTCTTGCAAATTGAGCTCCTTTACGCGCATGTCCATTTGAGGTAATGCTTCCGTCTGCTTCAAAAACAGTAGTACTGTATTTTTCAACATCATGCAATAAAGCAGCTGCCCATAAAACTTCCTGATCTTGTTCAGATAAATCTTTAAAAGCAAGTTCACTTTGTAAAGCTGTTAATACCATTTGCGTATGTATGGCCACATTACCTTCTGCATGATAGCGAGAGTCTTGTTGAACATCTGCCATACGTTTTACCCAGTCAAAGCGAATTTCAAGATCCTCCCATTGCTTATTTTCACTTAACGTCCACATGCTTACCTCCTTCATTTATCAGTGATGCGCGTTTCCAGCTTCTGGTCCAATGCTCATCAGTTTTAACATGCCCCTTGCGTACGTATTTGAAAACATTTTGGGCAAAATTATTAACGGTATACTCATCAGCATTCCTGCTAACAATTCCCTCCATAGTGACCTGGGTTTTATCGTAAACATCATAGGTATCAAATTTCCCAGGATCCTTTACCAACTCAAGTATTTCTTTTTCGAATTGCCTTTGATTTTCTGGTTTTTGTTCTATTTTAATTATAGGAACAGTTGGCAGATCTAACATATTTGCATAAAACTGCGTTTCTTCCCAGCCTAACCAATGGTCGCATTCGCGAACACCAAATACATAAAAATGATGTTCGAGCTTACGGTATTCAATAGAATGGATTGCATATAAGTTTTCTACGAAGATTTCTAAATCTCCTAAATCATGTTTTACAAGTTGCCAAAAACGCCTAAGACTTTCTGTCCATGGTGATGTTGTTGGAGCCGCATGCGAGCGGGCAAACACGCCGTATTTAGATAGGCAATTATTCTCGCCGTCGAGTTTTTCGGTGTGTATAAGTGTAGGGATTTTCTGTAAATATTCCCAATAATCGTGCTGTATCCTGTCATCGCTAGTTGTTCCCGGCGAAAACGGATAGTGATAAGTACGACCATATTTTTTTGAAATAGCCATATTGTAATAAGTAAAGTAAAAAATAAATAATAATTACTCCCTCCCCGAGCGGGAAAGGTCATTCAACATTTATATGCAAATGATATTACATGACACAAGACTTAAATAGTTCGTTTAGCAACAAAAGTAATGAAACTAATTTAGTTTCTTCAATTAACGAAATGTTATTTAAGAAGTTAACAACATAAATCCATTTTTCTTAGAGAAAAATGGATTTATGTTGTTCCGGTATTTAAACTTATTTGTTAGAAGAGTAAAGGAATTAGCAGTGCTTTAAAACAATTTAAATCCTACAGATAGATTAAACAAACCGCTTTTCTCACCTAGTCCCTTATTAATTTTTGTAAGGCCCCTGCTGTATCGGGCATCGATACTGATGTTGCCAATATCTACGCCAGCATTAATCACTCCACCGAAATTAAGCTTTTTATAATCAAAGCCAACCGGCCCTTTTGCTTCGTTAAGGGTGTAATTAACATCGGGACCTGCAGAAACTCTGAAATTTAAAGCCTCAGTATCGATAAGCTTATATCCAACCATAAGTGGTAAATTAAGTTGGTTAAATTTTGGTGTATAAGTGTTTGCTGCATAAACATATGAACTCTTAAAGCTAACATAATTCAATTCTGGCTGAAAATATAGCGATTTACCAACCCGCGCAAATACCCCAAAATTATAACCTACCTTTCCTTTTTTATCTGTTATGGCCTTTAAACTTGTTGGCAATGTTCCGTAGTTCGCACCAGCTTTTACACCAAATACCAGGTCAGAATCTTGTGCTTTTGCCACTCCTGCTGCAATAACCATAACAGCAACTAATAAATAAAACTTGTTCATTTTCATACTTTTTTGTTTTTAAATAATTGAATATTTATTGTGTTTTGAAAGTATGACAACAACATTTAGATTTACCCCTATGCCATAAAAAAATATGAATTGATTTAGGAAGGTTATATCCCTTAAACTGCATATTGCTCAGAACAAACAGGTTGTTGTAAGCCCCCGGAAAAGCCATTATTAGGTAAATAGACTCTTATTGTTGATTATGTTTTTATTGTTATCTCCGATATATCTCGCTATTTGATGGTTTAAGCCCTCGCATATTTTCGTTTGTATTCCATAGGCGATAGCCCCGTAATGCGTTTAAAGATTTTCCTGAATGCTTTCAAATCGTTGTAACCGGTATCCTCCATAATAAATGGCAGATCTTTATGGTTCATTTCGATGGCTTTTTTTGCTGATTCTATCCTCACTCTTTGTAGATATTCGAAAGGTGTATTATTGGTGGCCGCCTTAAACCGACGGATAAAATTACGCTTACCCATATTAACCAGACTTGATACCTCATCCATTGCGATTTCGTTCTGGTAATTTTCTTCAATGTACTGCTGGGCCTTTAAAATATCTTTATCATCGTGCTGATGCTGGCCAGTAAATACCTTAAAATGCGCCTGGCTGGTTCTGTCCATTTCAATGGCAAACATTTTACTGATCCACAGGGCAGCTTCGCGACCGCAAAATTTCTCAATCAGGTAGAGGATCAATTTAAGAGAAGAGAATGCTCCACCACTGGTATAAACCCCGTCCTGATCGGTGGTTACCAAATCGCTTTTCATTCTGATTTTGGGATAACGTTTCTGCATATCTGTTACTACAGCCCAGTGCGAGGTTACTTCTTTACCATCAAGCAAACCCGCTTCGGCCAAAAAGTAGCTGCCTACGCACAAACTGGCCACTTCGGTCTGGTTGGCGTACATTTCTTTGATCCAATTAACAGCCGCTTGGTTTCGACCTAACACGCCCTCGTTACTTACGCTGAATGAGGGGATAATAATCAGATCAGCTTGCCGTATATCCCCATAATTTAACTGCTCGATATTGACGTTGTTAAAATGAAAAGGAATTTCGCGATCTTTCTCTGCAACCAAACTTAGCGCAAATACAGGCGTTTTACCAGCACGTTCCATATAACGGTTGGCAGCACTCAACAAATCTACAACTCCGGTAACTGAAGAAGGAACAGCTTCGTCGAAAATATAAAGGCAAACTTTTAACATCCTTAAATCGTTATTTTAATGCTAACTAAATTAAGTATTTTATTTGTCACTTTCACGCCCTTAAGTTGTCATTTATGCCACCTAAATGGTACCAATAATCTACAGAGATTTGTAACAGATAAAACAACAGCAACAATGGGCAAATTAAGTGTATTCAATTTTATCAGTCTGGATGGCTATTATAAAGATGCCAACAATGGGATCGACTGGCATCAGCACGGCCAGGAAGAGGGCGAGTTCAGCGCGAAAAATCTTGAATACGATAGCATCCTACTCTTCGGCCGGATAACTTATGAAATGATGGCATCGTGGTGGCCATCCCAAAATGCCATTGATTTGATGCCTGAGATAGCCAGGGGCATGAACCAGGCCGAAAAGATTGTATGTACCAATACCCTGCAGCACACCAACTGGCAAAATACACGGATAATGAGCGATGATATAATGGCTCAAATAGCCGAGCTGAAGAAAACATCACCAAAAAACATTACCATTTTAGGCAGCGGAAATCTGAGCACACAACTGGCCGAAGCAGGTTTGATAGACACCTATCAAATTATGATCGATCCGGTAGCCATCGGAAAGGGCACCTCTGTTTTTAGCGGTATACAAGAACATTTAAATTTGAAATTAAGCAATACCCGCAGCTTTAAAAGCGGTACCGTATTATTAAGTTACGAAGCATTATAATTAAGAATCTATACCTAAATATATAATTATGAAAGCAAAAATCTGGGCCAATTTAGGCGTTAAAGATGTAGAGAAAAGCAGGGCTTTTTACACCAAACTCGGTTTTGAAAAAAATGCAGGTCCCGAGAGTGATGAGTTAGCCAGCTTTTTATTTGGAGAAGATAATTTTGTGATCCACTTTTTTAAGGAAGATAGTTTAAAAAAGGGCATGAAAGGCGAACTCGCCGATTTGAGCAAGGGCAACGAGGTCATGTTTACCATTTCGGCAGAAACCAAGGAAGAAGTAGATGAATGGGCGGTAAAAGTGAAAGATGCCGGCGGTGCTGTATTCTCACCACCAGAGGAATTTCACGGCATGTACGGTTGCGCTTTTGCAGACCCAGACGGGCATAAGTTTAATATATTAAAATGGAAATAAGATATACAAGCGGTCTGCGATAATACAGGCCGCTTACTTCACATCAATTTTTCATTCTATTTCTCAAAGTATCTTCCTTTAGTTTAGTCCAGTAGGCACAATCCAGCTGCAAAAACACAGAAGTATAAGGAATTACTTCATTAGTTTTGATGACGAGCACTTTGAACAATTTCGATTCAGTATCTAATTTTTTAAAAACAGAATCATGGAGCATCGTTTGTACAGGCAGGTTACCTAGTGTATTTTCGATACTAGTTTTAAATTGCGTAACCCCTTTAACCTGCTGTTCACTAATAAAACTGAGCTCTTTATCCCTGTAAACAATCGGTTTTACATGACCTGAAAGATTGACCTGAGCAAGCACCTTTTTTAAAACAGCATCCAGGTCTTCATTTGCATAAATATATTCCATTCCTGCAGCATTTTGCTCTGGGAAGGCTTTATCCACGATCAAAATCCAATTTCTATGCCCCAGCATCGGTAATTTAGCATCAAAATCCTGTTGCCAATTGTTTGAAATACCATTCAAGCCATCTTTTTCCTTTGTCGGAGCAGTACAACCTGCCAGAAATAGTTCAGCTACGACCAATAAGACGGCAGCTGATTTCATTATTAAACGAAATGGATTCATATCTTTAATTTAAGCAATATTGATGGTTAAAATCTGGTTCTTTTGAATGTTTAAAGTTTCTTTTATCAGGATTTCCACTACATTATTTTCCTGTTTAAAAGATAAAGGAATTTGTTTTCCACCTAATTGAGCCGAAACTGTTCTTGATTTACCTCCACCAAGTTTTTCGAGGGAGATTTTATTCAAGGCCAGCGTACCATATTTCAATTCGAAATGGTGGATCTGTTTAAGCCCAGCGTTTTGCTGGCTGTAAGTTCCCCATCCAAGCGCAGCAGTAAAAGGTGCTTTAAAGTTTTCTTTGTTCCATTTAGGGGCAAAAGCAATATATCCTTTCGGGCCATGGTACTCAAAACCACAGGCTGTAATAAAAGTTCCATAACTTGCCATTGCCCTGGCATAATGGTCACTACATTCTATTTCATTGAACGGGTTTCGTTTTGCAGCGTGGTGCCTGTCATGAATAACACGGGTTAAGATAAGGCTTTCCTCTACCATGCCTTCTGCCATAAAATGTGCGGCTACCTGATGTTCGAAACCGCTCATACACTCATGAAAGTAGCCAAGCTGCCAGCTTACATTCTCGCCAAATGGCTTAGGTTCGTTATGGGGATTCGTATTCATCACCATGCCGCCCTCACCAGGAAGTGCATATGGGCGGCCACCAGTATGTGTTTTGATGTAAGGCCCCACATCCATCGTGAAATTGTATTTCCATAAAGCTTTAAGTGCAGACAAGGCTTTCCCCTTATCCAATACCCGGGGCAAACCTACCTGAAATGCCCAGCTTTGTCCGTAAACCTGATCAATATGACAGGTATTATAAGAACCCAAATTTTTACGTCCCTGAACAGCATCCGGGCGATGGATAAAATATTCTCCATTAAACAGTTCTTTTTCCATATTCCTGCGGCCATTGTTTACATAGTTTTCGCAGGTTTTGGCGAATGATACATCTTTTACTTCTTCTGCCATAGCCTGAGCAGCCCTTGCCGCAGCAATACAAAGACCTACTATCCAGGCAATTTCTCCTTCCCATACTGCATCCAGGGTATTCTCCATCGGGGTATCGGTCATACCATCTCCATTCTTGTCCTGATCGAGCATAAACTGCACCGCCTTTTTGATCTTTGACCAGTTGGCCTGTAGAAAAGTATTATCCTTGCTCATTTGATGTTCGCGATAGAACCTGAGCACCGTACCTGCCTGGCCATCAATAGCAGGCCTGCTTTCATTTTCTGCCCGAAAAATAATTGCGCCGGTATCTTCTTTAAAACCAACGCCCAGATCAACCTTCTCCCGCAAGCCTTTCTCTAGCTCAGGAAAAATCCTTGCCACCGCCTGGGCATATTGCCAAACATGCGTACAGGTACCTGCACAGGCGCCTACACCTTCCCAACCCCAGAACCTGCCATCGGCAAAGCGGTAGGTATTGGCAGTAGCCAATGTACCTATGTTTACAAAGGTTCTTTCCAAAAACCATTGTGGCAAGGTCGAGTTGTTCCAGGTGTTACTCCATAACTCGGTTGTAGTAGATAGCTCATCAAAATTCGCATCTATAAATGCCGAAACGGCTTTAGCATCTTTAAACCTGGCTCCATAATGATAACCACCTTCGGCATCTTTCACCAGTTTTTTAAGTTTTGGGTTAGGGTTATTAAAGTGCCAGCTTATCGAATAATCCGCTTTTAGCGATTTCCCAGGCAATAAATCAGCTGAAAGGCTAACGCTTCCCACAAGTTTTTCAGGAGCTTCTATCGTTGTGGTGTCTGTTAAAGCCTGATCAAAATCCTCTTCTTTTATTGGCCAGGGACTAAATGATGTTTGGGTTTTCCCTGCTGCGTTATGCAGCATAAAACCCATGGTGCCACTATCGCCAGCAGCCTTTACTTCTTCGTTTGTTGGTTCAAAGGATGAAAATATGCCAGTAGATTTTTCAAGCTTAATAACCTGATTTTTCCGCTGTCCGGTGTTTATTTTACCAGTAAGCTTATTTGCTCCATTTTCCATCCATCCCAAAACAGAAACTTTTAGCTGACTTTTGCCTTTATTTATAACGGCTAAGCGCAAAATTGTAGCCGGCAAAGCCGATCGCTCTGCATCAAGGGGGATAAAAGGGGAATAAACCTTTAGGTTTACCTCAAGCGGAAATCCTTTACTGCTATATCTGATATTGGCTACCGGATACGATGCCGTAAAACTAATCTCGTCCCAATCGCCTTCATTCAACTCTTTTATCACATTTTTTCCATCGATAATGGTTTTAACGGCGAAGCCCTGATCGAGTACACGTTTATTGTCGGCAATGGCTGGTTCTACATATGCTGCGCCATCCCTAACACGTATTTTACGTACAGCAGTTCCATCGTTCCAGTTAACCACCTTAGGGTCTATTCCTTCCTGAGGCCCTTCAAAGGTTTCATTGTAAATCTGCCAGAGCCAAAGCCGCCCATCTCCGCCCACATAAACGGTACCAGCATGTAAACCTCCTGCAGGCATACCAATGTATTTCAGTTCATTTCGACTTTTCAGATAAGTGCTTGCCTCACCCCTGTTAAAAAGCGAACGTGCCCAAAGGGGATCGATATCTTTATCTTCCGGAATATTATGTAAGGGATAATCCTGAGCAAAAATGCTCTGCGCCCATACCGGAAAATATAATGTAGCAAGACCTGCTGTTAACAAACCTGCCTTTTTAATAAAATTTCTTCGGCCAATTATATTGTTATCCATATTCTAAGGGTCCTTTGTTGTGATTAATGTGTGTTTATTGATGCGATTTTAACAGTCTGCTCCTTATTACAGAATAACGGCAGCCAACCGTATTGCATATTATTTATAAAGCGGGAAATATGCCTTGTATCGGCACTAAAAATACCTGGTATATAATACTGAAAATGTAATGCGATTGCCAAATTAATAGGCGCCACTAATTTGCTGCAGGAAAGATTAAATAGCTGGCTCATTATTGGTTAGGGATAATACCAACTTAAATATATATCTATTCATCCAATATTGCTGCGCTTCTACAAATAGACTTAATCATTTGGCAAAATCGTTTAATATCAGGTAAGCGCACAAAAAACCCCTCCAAAATTACTTTGGAAGGGTTTAAGCCTTGAGGTAGCTTGAGCATGTATTTCAAAAAATATAATTCCTTTAATTAAGCATCAGGTATTTCCGGTTCTACCAGCTTAGCTAACTTTTCAAGCGATTCCTGCCAACCCAGGTAACACATCTCTACAGGTATAGCGGAGGGAATTCCTTCCTGCGTAATTTTAAGTTCTGTACCTACTAAAGTCTTTTTCAACCAAACAGAGGTAATCATCTCACCAGGCAGGTTTGGATCATCAAACTGATCGGTATACTTTAAAAACTCGTTCGGTGTTACTTCAAGGTATTTTCCGCCGAATGAATGACCATTGGAAGTAGAAAAGTTTTGAAACGACATTTTAAAAGAACCTCCTAGTGCTACTGTCATTTCGTGAACAGTACAAAGAAAACCATATGGAGGTAACCAGGAAGCGATTGCCAAAGGTTCGGTAAATGCACGATATACTTTTTCTGGCGATGCTTTTAAAACTCTGTGCAATGAAACGGTGTTGTTCGACATAAAATTATTTTTTAATTTCCTACTCTTGAGGCTTTTCGGTTTCGCCCGTTTTTGAAGTGGTAGCTGCTCCACCATCTTGTCAGTATTTTTAATATCAAATCCTGACTATACAAAGATGGCATGTAAATTCGAGTTTGCCAGTGGTGATATGCGACAATGTAGAAGGGGCTTTACGGCCTAACCTGTGCAAAACACACCTTCTACGATCTACTTTAAAATACCATCAAAATACAGTTAAATTAAGGTTTCTTATTTTGCTATTATTCCTGCACCACGCTATATCGTCACTTAAAAACTTAACAGTTTACGCTAGGTGAACCAAACATTTTTTTTGATGAAGTAAATAAAAGATTCGCTTCACCGAATTATTATTATTAAAATCGGGTATGATAATTAACTTTGCATACTACTCTCCTATTATAAATGACAAAATGGATCACCCGTGAACATCAAAAAATTGACCGGATTGCCTGCCCTTGGCTAATCAGGCGTTTTATCGATCCTGATGCAGAAATTATTTATGTACCTTCAGATGAGGTAATGATTAAAGCCAGCGAATTAGGGGCAGTACCATTCGACATGCCAGATGTGGAATATACGCATTACAATGATCAATGCACTTTTGATTATTTCATTAAAAAACACCAGTTAAAAGACACTGCTCTTGACCGCATTGCTGCTATCGTTCGCGGGGCAGATACTGATCGCCATGACTTCGCACCACAGGCAGCAGGGCTAGAAGCTGTATTTTCGGGTTTAGCCTACCACAGTTCAAATGATCAGGAGCTATTGGCTTTAGGCATGCGGATTTATGATGGCCTGTATAGTTGGGCAAAACACCTTTACCATAAAAAACATACACAGGCCGGACCAGTTGAACAAATGTTACTGGACATATACACCAGGTACCTTCGGGAAAATAAAGGAAAGAAAGCACCGGCCTGGGCAAATGAATTACGGGAAATGATACAGGACCAAATGGATACCAATATGTCTTTGAGTCTCCAGCAGGCTTCAGATGAACTGGAAATTAATCCGGCCTATTTATCCCGGGAGTTTTCCAAGTATTTTGATGACCTGTCTTTTGGAGATTATATACGGAAGATGAGGATCGAAAAGGCTATGCTGTTGATAGAAACATCAGCTTACTCATTAACCGAGATTGCCTATCTTACCGGATTTTCAGACCAGAGCCATTTTAATAGAATATTTAAGAAACAGACTGGAGAGAACCCCTCGTTTTACAGAAAAAAACACAAAAAAGGTAAAACGGATACAAATAGTTAAATCCGTACAATTATAGCGCCCTGCGAATAAGCAATATTGTAGTAAAATACAATTTGCTGATGAAAGAACAAACCGATAAAGCCAAACCGCGATACGCACTAGCAGAAATTACAACGTATTTCCTAAAATTGGGCACTTGGGGCTTTGGTGGTCCTGTTGCGCTGGTAGGTTATATGCAGCGTGATCTGGTTGAGCAGAAAGGCTGGCTTAGCGAAGAAGAATATAAAGAAGGGCTAGCGCTTGCGCAACTGGCTCCCGGGCCTCTTGCCGCACAGTTGGGTATCTATATCGGCTTTGTACACTATGGCTTAATAGGCGCTACTTTAACAGGATTAGCCTTTGTATTACCATCGTTCATCATGGTGGTTTTGCTTGGTATGGCCTACCAACAATATGGTGGTTTGGCATGGATGCAAGCGGTATTTTATGGTGTTGGCGCTGCCGTAATCGGCATCATTACCATGAGCGCGTATAAACTAACCATTAAATCAATCAGCAAACTGGAGCCTGCTGCCATCAAATCCAAATGGCTTTTATGGGTGTTCTATATCATTGGAATCGTGATCACCGTTGTTACCGAAAAAGAGGAAATCTTACTTTTTCTAGCTTGTGGCATCCTGTATATGCTCATTAAGGCCCCACCGCAATGGATTAGAAAGCCTTCAACACTCCCGGCAGGAATATTGTTCAGTACTGGTTTTTGGCACTATGAAAGCAAGACCTTACAAGACATTGGCTGGTTTTTCGTTAAGGCGGGAGCATTTGTATTTGGTAGCGGACTGGCCATTGTACCTTTCCTGCATGGTGGTGTGGTAAAGGAATTTGCTTGGTTAACGGAAGCTCAGTTTGTAGATTCGGTTGCAGTTGCCATGATCACGCCTGGACCTGTAGTAATTACAGTAGGATTTATCGGTTATCTTGTAGCAGGGTTTCCGGGGGCCTGTGTTGCAGCGCTGGCTACTTTTCTGCCATGCTACATTTTTACAGTGGCGTTAGCACCCTCTTTCAAAAAGATTGCAAAAAATAATAGCGTTAAAACATTCGTTGAAGGAATTACCGCTGCTGTAATTGGCGCACTCGTTGGTTCAGTAATTGTGATTGGTATGCGTTCTATAAAAGACATTACAACAGCATTAATCGCAGTAGCAGCTATACTTTCACTCATCTACATCAAAAAATTACAGGAGCCCTATATCATTGGTGCAGCGGCCGCGATAGGACTATTCATTAAATTCTTCTAACTTCTCGTTATGCATCAAATCTCTACAAAATCGCCTGTTAAGCACAGTATAATGCTACTTGTTTTCAATACGTTACTAAGTTTATCAACAAAGGCACAACAAACGACTCAAAATCATACATATCCAAAGGTAACTGGCTATTTCAGTTTGCTTCACCCCATCGGTTCCTGGGATAAAAACGGATTCCACGATAACTTTTCGGATGTATACACACTTGCCTTTCCATTCGGAATAAACATTTTAAAGAGTGATAAATTCGGGGTCAGTTTCGAGATTGCCCCGAGTATCCGTACCGAACATAATATTTCCAAAGTAAGTTCGGTATTATTTCATCCGGGGGCAATGTTCAGGTTCAAACATGGCTTTACATTTATAGGTCGTGCAGCATTTGAAACCAGCGGACGTTATGGCTTTACACCGGTTTTGAACCAGGTTGTAAAAAAAGGAAAAGATTTGAGCCTGTATCTTGCCTTACCTTTCCCCGTGAGATTTGGCAATAATCTACCTGCATCATTATCTACAGGTTTACAAGTGGGTGTTAGTTTTTAAATAAGTTACGGTACAAATTGCATCAGATATTTTAGACACAGCCGTATAAATTTTCAAACCATTTGTTGATAAACACATAAGACAAATCTATTAGATATTTTTCAAAAAAAAGATTGTAACTATTTGATTACATAGAATTTGTTTATATATTAGATTATCTGATCAATACATTTTAACCTAAACTAACTTAAACATGAAAAACACAAAATTTCTATCATTGGCCATGGTATGCGCGTTATTTCTCTGCGTATCTTCATGCAAAAAGAACAACACTTCTGAACAAACTGATAATAAGGCCGAAATATCAGCAAGTACTCTACAACAAATAAAAAGCTTAGGATTTAGCGTCGAAAATGCGCGTAAAGTTGATAATGGTTATCTGGTAGAAGGCGACATCGTTCTAACGGATGCCAACTTAAACGAAAAGTCTTTAAGTCCTAATTTAAATATTGCTGAAACCGAGCAGTACCGCACAACGAATGTTGTTAAATCTCTACCACGAGTGATTACAATTTCTGTTACAAATTTACCACAGGTGTATAGTGATGCTGTTGACCTCATGATTTCAAGATACAACTCATTGGGCCTGCGTATGACTTTTCAAAGGGCAAATACAGGTACTACAGGTAACATTGATGTATTTGGATTTAACGAAGGGCCAAGTGGTGGCTACATCACTTTGGGTTCATCTGGTTTCCCTACTTCAAGCGGCGAACCATTTAATCAGGTTAAAATGAATACGAATGTTAATGCCTACGGAACAAATCCTAATTTATTGTATGTAGCTTCTGTTTTGCAACATGAAGTTGGACATTGTATTGGATTCCGTCATACAGACTACATGAACAGAGCTTATAGCTGTGGAGGAAAACGTTCTAATGAAGGAACGGCAGGAGTTGGTGCGATACAAATCCCAGGCACACCATCAAAAGCAGATGCAGAATCATTCATGCTGGCTTGCTCTAACGGTGGCGACCGTACATTTAATGCAAATGATGTAATTGCAATGAATTACCTTTATAAATAAACCAAATATAGATCAGATAAAAAAAACAGATCATATAAAAAGAGGGAGCTGAAAAGTCTTCCTCTTTTTTTTTGAACCTGAAGCGGCTTAAATTATATATTTTTTTAATGTTTTTAACAAAATAGCCTTTTAAAAAAAAATAAACACAGTGCAAAGAGCAACGAACAATATAATTGAGAAAAAAATCGCAATTTTTCAATCAGCAACATAAGGTTCACTTCATCTTTACATCATAATGTTAAATTTAATCCATAATTCTGAACCAGTAATTTGAAAATCCTTAACATTATTTTCAATCCGACTTATAATTCTTAATAATTTCTTAATTCTAACTGACAAAATCCATAATCGGGTTAAGGCATCTTTGTGAGAAATTCACAGAGCAAGGAACAATCGTTTGTTTCTGTGAATGATCCAAACAATCATAACCAATCATTCATGAAACAAAACTACAAAAAGACCTACTCGTCTTTGATTGGCAGATGGCAATGTCTTGTTGCAATGCTGCTTTTCTTTTCATTAAACACCCAGGCTCAAAGTGTTAAAACAATAACGGGTAAAGTTGTTGATGAAACCAGTCAGCCATTACCGGGCGTAACAGTTAAAATAAAAGGCAGCACCTTAGGAACATCAACCGATACAAGTGGCAGTTATACCATTCAGGCAAAACCGTCTGATATACTTACATTTTCGCTACTTGGAAGTTTAATCAAGGAAATTCCGGTTAATGATCAGGCTAAAATAAATGTAACCCTTGTTTCAGATAATCAAAACCTGAAAGAAGTTGTGGTTATTGGTTATGGTACAGCTAATAAAAAAGATTTAACAGGTGCGGTAACTTCTGTAAAATCAGAAGAATTTAACCAAGGTGTTTTGGTTAACCCAGCCCAACTTTTACAAGGTAAAGTTGCAGGTTTGAATGTTACTAAAAGTGGCGATCCGAATGCTAAACCATCTACTATTTTACGTGGTCCATCTACTTTGCGTGAAGGTGCTGCACAAGAGCCGTTTTACGTTATCGATGGTGTTCCCGGAGCTTCGATTGATTTATTGGCACCGGCTGATATCGAAAATATCGACATTTTAAAAGATGCATCTTCAACTGCCATTTATGGTTCGAGGGCAGCAAACGGCGTAATCATTGTAACCACCAAACGTGCTAAAAGCGGCCAATCCCGCCTAAATTATAGCGGCTATGCTGCCGTAGAGAAAGTTTCTAAAAAATACGATATGCTTTCAGCTCCCGAGTTGAGACAATACCTTGCAGATAACAAGCAAACTTTAAATGCGGTAGATGATGATGGTTCGGACACAAACTGGCAATCACTTCTGGAAAGAACAGGTTATTCTCAAAATCATAATCTTTCTTACGGTGGCGCTGGTCAAACATCAGATTATGGGGCAAGTGTAAATTACCTCGATAATAAAGGGATTCTTAAAAATACATCGTTAAAAAGAACAATTGTTCGTGCATTCCTTAACGAGAAGTTTTTTAATGATCGGCTTAAACTGGGTTTAACCATAACCAACAGTAATTCGAAAAGTTCAGATGTATATCAATCACAAGCGCTTCCCAATATGCTTTTCTATTTGCCAACAGTAAATCCTTTTAATACTGATGGTAGCTATAAAGAGAACTACAATCGTACCGGGAGTGGAACAAGAAATCCATTATCAATTGTTGATAATAACGTAATCGATAACTTGAATAATAAAACGTTGATTAATGGTATGGCTCAGGTAAATATCATTGATGGACTAAAGTTTACAGCCAGCGTTTCTTCTCAAAGAGACCAAAATAACTACAGTACTTATTTAAACAGCCAATCGGGATTAGCCAGAGGCGTAAACGGACAAGCACAAAAAATCGATGTTTTAAACAAAAGCCAGGTTTTAGAGGGTTACTTTAACTATGATAAAACTTTTGGAAAACATAGTTTAAAATTGCTTGGCGGTTATTCATGGCAAGAAGATAGAACGAATGATGGTTTTGGCGTAACCACACAAAATTTTTCAAACGATAATTTAGGATATAACAACCTGTTTTTGTCTAATCCAAGTTTGCTTTCCCAAATCGCCTTTAACAACGCCCCTATTTCAACTTTAAGGTTAATTTCATATTACGGCAGGGTTCAGTACAACTATAATGAGAAATATTTATTTCAGGCATCTTTAAGAGATGATGGCTCTTCTGCATTCGGAAAAAATAATCGCTGGGGTCTATTCCCGGCTGTTTCTGCAGGATGGAGAATTATTGACGAAGATTTTATGCAGTCGGTTCCGGTTATTAGTGATTTAAAACTTCGTGCCGGTTATGGCGTATCCGGCAACAGTTTAGGTTTTGATGCCTTCTCTTCTTTACTAATTTATGGTACACTTTCTGGAAGCAATAAATTTTTAAATAATGGCAATATCAGCAATGCCATTGGTCCGGTTAGAAACCCAAACCCTGATTTGAAATGGGAAAGTACAGCAACTACCAACATTGGTTTAGATTTTGGCTTGTTTAAAGACAGAATTACGGGCTCACTTGATTTTTATGTAAAGAAAACTTCTGATTTGATTTATGATCGTTATGAAGTTTCTACAACACAATTCTTCTTACCAACCATTACGGCTAACGTAGGCAAAATAAAAAATACGGGTATTGAATTTTCATTAAATGCAATAGCAGTTAAAACTGATAATTTTAAGTGGACAACTTCTCCAAATATTGCGCACAATAAAAACGTAGTAGAAACCTTATCTGATGATTTCTATAAAATCGCAGCCATCCAAACAGCTCAGCTTGGTGGCAAAGGCCAGTCGGGCAATTTCAGTCAGCTGATTCAGCCAGGTTATGCATTGGGTACTTTTAACCTTTGGAATTATGCGGGTAAAAATGCAGCAGGCGTAAGCACTTACGTTAATGCTGCTGGTCAAACTATTGCCACACAGCCTTTAACTACTGATGCAAAAATCGCTGGCAACGCCCAGCCTAAATTAATTTACGGATGGGCGAATAGTTTCAGTTATAAAAACTGGGATTTTAACTTTTTAGTTAGAGGCGTTTTGGGCAACAAGATTTTGAATGCCACAAAGGCATCTTTAAATAATCCGGCCGATGCAAAACTTCAAAACATTCCTAGGTTTACCCTCGGCGAATCTTTCAATGATATTAATGCTTATCTGATTTCAGACCGTTTCCTTGAAAGTGGCTCATACTTGCGTTTGGATAACGCTACGCTTGGCTATACACTAAAACCTAAAACACCAGCCATCAAATCCATTAGATTATATGTTACGGCAAATAACCTTTTCGTAATCACTAAATACAGTGGTTTAGACCCAGAAATCAACATTGGTGGATTAACACCGGGAATTGATAACAACAACTATTATCCAAAAACAAGAACTTTCAGTTTCGGTGCAAGTGCATCATTCTAAAAAACAATAAAGATGAAAAAGATTATAATCCTATTTAATATCCTTGCTTGCCTGTTGGTATTAGAATCATGCAGTAAGCTCGATGTTGATGTTGAATCGCAATACGTTAAAGATAATTTTCCTTTTACCAATTCAGATTACGCGGCTCTTTATGGCACCATGTATTCTAATCTTTCTTCTCAATATGGCGTGCCATATTGGAGAATGCAGGAGCTTTCTACAGATGCAGCAATTATTCCCGCACGCGATGGAAACTTTGATGACGGTGGCCAGTACCGTCAGCTCCATTACCATACCTGGACAATTGACCACCCCAATGTGAGGGATATCTGGCAGTGGGGATTCGGCGGTATTAATAACTGCAACCGCTTAATCAACCTGACCAATGAATCTTCAGTTTCAGCTACACAAAAAAGTAGCAGTTTAGCCGAAGTAAAAGCAATGAGGGCTTTATATTACTACTTTATGATGGATTTATATGGTAATGTACCAATTATTGATACTTTTCCGGTGAGTTCGCTGCCTGGAAACCAAACCAGAGATAAAGTATTTGAATTTATTGAGAAAGAACTTTTAGCTGTAATACCGCAATTACCAATAAAAGATAACAACAACCGTGTATTGCTTTATGGCCGGCCAACCCAGGCAATGGCTTATGCTTTATTAGAAAAAATGTACCTTAATTCGGAGGTCTATACTGGCAAACCGAGATATGCAGATGCTGTAATTATGGCCGATAATATTCTGAAAAACACCAACTACGCTTTGGATAACAAATATTCAGATATTTTTGATGTTAACAATGGGCCACAGATTAATGAAACCATATTTGCCGTTCCCTACGATCAGCAGATTCCAGGCAACCAGATTACAAGATTTGGTTTTTATCCTGCACTAGCAGCAGCATATGGTATTAATGTGGGTTTTAGTATTGCAATGAGTACAACGCCAGAATATTATAACCGTTTTAACCTGAACAATGATATCCGTAACAGTTTCTGGTTAATTGGTAAACAATATGCGCCAGATGCTAACCGTAAACCTGATTTAACCAAACCTGTTTTTGTGGCAGGAACAACAACTCAAATTGAGATTACCCCTGACCTTATTTTAAAACCAGGTAAACCAATGGATTTAGGTAATACCGTTGCAGATCAGGCTAAAGGTGTTCGATCGGTGAAGTATTGGCCGGATGTAAACGCAATTCAGGCCACACGTTTAAACGGCAACGATATGCCCCTACTCCGTTTGGCAGATGTAATGCTCATGAAAGCAGAAGCGATATTAAGGGGAGCAACCGCTACAACTGTTAATAGCGAATTACAAACACCACTGGTACTTGTAAATAAAATAAGAGCCCGCGCTGGTGCTAGTTTAGCCAGTTCGGTAGATTTGAGCACTTTACTTGATGAAAGAGCCCGTGAATTTAGCTGGGAAGCATGGAGAAGAAATGACTTAATCCGTTTCGGACAATTTGAAACCGAATATCCACTACCAAACGATGTACTTTTCATGAATAAGGATATCACCAGAAGAATTTATCCTATTCCGGCAAATGAGTTAAAGCTTAATACAAACCTGAAACAAAACCCAGGGTATTAACAATCAAAAAGGTGTATGAAAATCATCAGTTGCATTAGCCTATTGCTGGTATTGCCAGCAATAGCGTTTATTACCGTTAACGAAGATCCAACCATCAATCAGATTCAGGTTATTGGTTCGCATAACAGTTATAAGCAAGCCATCGATCCGGCATTATTTACCGTATTTAAGAAAACGGATTCAGTATCTGCCAGTAAAATCGATTATGAGCACATTTCTATTCCAGAACAATTAAACATGGGATTAAGAAACCTGGAAATTGATGTTTATGCGGATTCTGCTGGTGGTCGTTATGCGCATCCAAAAGGTTTAGACTGGGCGAAAGGTCAACCCGCTTTTGATACTTCCGGAGAAATGAAAAAACCTGGTTTTAAGGTTTTACACGTTCCAGAACTCGATTTTAGAAGCTCAGTACCAACTTTTGTAGGAGCTTTAAAAGTGTTACGTACCTGGTCAGAAGCTCATGCAGATCATACACCGGTTTTTATTACGCTTGAGGCTAAAGATGATTCGATAAAAAAACCTGGATTTACATCACCAGAATTATTTACGCCAAAGGTTTTTGATGAATTGGATAAAGTGATCTTAGAGAATTTGGGTAAAGAACATATCATTCTTCCTGATGAAGTAAGAGGTAAATACAGTTCGCTTCAAGATGCAGTACTTCATCAGCATTGGCCAAAATTGAGCCAGGCGAAAGGCAAATTTATTTTTGTACTGGATGCTACCGGCAAAAAAAGAGCAACTTATATTCTAAATCATCCATCACTAAAAGGTCGTGTAATGTTCGCGAATTCAGATCCTGGCACACCTGAAGCTGCTTTTATGATTAGAAATAACCCGAAAGACAAACAGATTGCTGAAATGGTAAAAAAAGGTTACATCATTAGAACACGGGCCGATAACGATACGCAACAGGCACGTAAAAACGACAAGGGTGATTTCAATTCGGCTTGTAATTCTGGCGCACAGGTTATCACAACAGATTATTATTTAAAAAGTACACATTTTAATTCCGATTACGCTGTCAGCTTTGCTGGTGGCAAATACTACAGAGCTAATCCCTTATTTAAAAATAAATAGAATATGAATAGAAGGTCATTATTAAAAGGTGGATTGTTGGCAGGTTTAACTATTCCATTTACAGGTGTAAGAGATGCTATCGCTAAACCTGTTGGCGGTTCAAAGAAAGCTAAAAACATCATCATGATGGTAAGTGATGGCATGAGTATAGGAACACTGAATATGGCTGATTTATATTCGAACAGAATATTGGGGCTTAGTAGTAAATGGTTAGGGCTGTACTGCGATAACAAGGCTGTTAGAGCATTAATGGATACGGCTTCTGCAAACGCTATGGTTACCGATTCTGCAGCTGCAAGTTCATCTTGGGGTGGTGGTATGCGGGTTCGAAACGGTTCGCTTAATGTAGGAATGAAAGGCGAAAAACCACAACCTATCCTTCAGAAATTTAAAGAAAAAGGTAAAAAGGTAGGTTGTGTAACCACTGTTCCCATAACGCACGCAACACCTGCCGGTTTTTGCATAAACATAGATAACCGTGGGGGGCAGGATATTATTGCAGAGCTGTACCTCGGCTTAAAGTTTGATGTGATGATGGGTGGCGGACATAAGTATTTTGGAGAAAAACGTGCCGGAGGAAACCTGATTCCGAAATATTTAACCCAAGGTTATAAAGTAGCTGAAAATAGAGATGAAATGCTGGCTTTGAATGAGTATAAGCCAGTTTTAGGTTTATTTGCCGAAGATGGACTGCCTTATGAAGTAGACAGAAAGCACGATAAAAACCTAATGAAATCGACACCATCGTTAGCAGAAATGACGATGAAGGCCATCGATTTGATGAAAGATAATAAAGACGGGTTTGCTTTGCAGATAGAAGGTGGAAAAGTAGACTGGGCGGCACATTCAAATGATGTAAGTGGATTAATATTTGACCAGCTTGCTTTTGATGAAGCTGTTGGAAAAGCAATAGAATTTGCCGAAAAAGATGGTGAAACCTTAGTTATCATCACCACAGATCATGGTAATTCTAACCCCGGTTTGTTCTATGCTGATGAAGCCAACAAAAAGTTCGATAGCCTTCAAAATTTTAAACACAGTAATACCTGGCTTTTAGCGCAGTTAAATCAATCGTTCAGTGAACAAAAAATAATTGATTTGATAAAAGAAAACCAAGGTTTCGAAATGAAATCGGAAGATGTAAAATCTTTATTAGTGCATTTCAAGGATATTGTTCCTGGTCAGCTTTACAACGAATCGAACCTACCATTTTACGAGTATGGTAAAATTTTGGGCAAATATACCGATGTACAATGGGCCGGAATGAACCATACCGGTGACTACGTGGAACTAACCATGTTTGGCCCGGGTTCGGAAAATTTGAAGCCTTTCGTTAAAAACTACGAGCTACATAACTTTATGCTCAAGGCAGCAGAAATGCCTGAAGCGTTTTTAGTTAAAGCTTAATCTTAGTTATACGGCAAACAAATAATCAGGCGCCTGCATTGCAGGTGCTTTTTTAATTCTAAATTAAATCACATTATGTCTATTCAATTAAAATATTTTCGTTTTTCATTTTGCCTTATTTTAATGCTCAATGCAGGCTATCTCCAGGCACAGGAAACTATTAACCCTCCGGCAATCATAAATAAAAATGGTGTTTGGTTAAAAGGCGACTTACATGTGCATTCACGGCATAGCACAGAATCATCAAATAATTCGATAGCAAAAATCATTAATTTTTCTAAATCTGTTAAAATGGATTATGTGTGTATTACAGATCACGATAATCATGTAGATGGCGATGTGGAACACCATACCTGGGCAGATCCAGAATTTAAATCAGACTCGCTTCTACTGTTATATGGTACAGAATGGACGACAACCAGAGGGCATGGAAATGTATTTTCTGATAAACCGTATCATCATAAACACTTATTTGATGTTCGCGATGAACGTGATGTTAATATTGGTAAAGTGAAAAAATCACTTCATATTCACTTATCGGCAAATCATCCGAGCGGAAAAGACAATTTTGGCTTTTCTTATGACCTGGTTCAATCGATTGAAGTTTGGAATTCGTCAGTTTGGCCAAAAAATGCAAATGCAATTATGATTTGGGATGATATGCTTTCATCAGGAAGAATGATGACGGGAAGAGGAGGAAGTGATGCACATCACGGTGTACCTACAGGAACTGAAAAACCAAGTACAAATACTTATCAGGCCGAATATAATTATGTGGGTACGCCAACAACCTGGGTTTTCGCAAAAGAGAAAAATTTAACGGCAATTGTTGATGCACTAACTCATGGAAAGGTTTCGGTGAGTTCAAATCCTTTCGCGCCAAGAGTAGAATTTTATGCTGATGCAAATGAAGATGGTAAATTCGAGATGATGATGGGCGATAATGCCATTTCTAAAGGTAAACCTGTAAAATTTTTGGTTCAGTTAATTGGTAATACTTTACCAGATGCTGATTACACCATTACCATCATTAAAAATGGAAAGAAATTGAATACTTACCATGCTAAAGGCGAAATACCAATGGTTCAATTTGAAGATACACCGGAAACAAAAGGAAGAAGCTATTATCGGGTTACTGTCGAAGGCGTAAATACTCCTTATCCACAAGTGCCAAAATCTATGGCTTTAAGTGAAAATATGGTTGCTCTATCAAATCCGATTTATTTTAATTTCGACCCAAAATTTTAGATTTTCTTTAAAATCATTTAAAAAGGAAATATAAAGCCTGTCAAAAGAGGCTGTATCATAAGTTGTGATTCCATTCGAACTTGTCATGTTGAGCTTGTCGAAACGCTTTGCATTGCTTTCAGGTAATCTATGTTGCGACAGTTGTGCCCTACTGCCTACTTTGCCCGGGAATGCGCCTTTTGCGCCTTTTGAATAAGTTGCCATAATTTTTGTTTTTTATTAAAAAAATGTTTGTATAAAAGGATTGCTGTTTATACCGCTATGTTTAAATCCATGCTCAAACCTAGCGACTTAGCAGCATTAGCACCTCATTTTGAGCTAAAATGAGCTAAATTGGACCAATTAATACAGATAATGAGCTAAATTGGACTGCTACGGTTGACCCCCGCTGCCACAGCCGGGCAACTTGTGGCAGCCTGCTTAAGGGCAACATAACCATAACCAGTGTAGCCGATTGGCCAAAACAGGCATTGGCTTTACCTTTTAGGTAACCAAAAGGTAAAGCCGGGGTAAGCCTGAGGTAACGTTGGGGTTAACCTGGTAGCAACAAAGGGTAAACAACAGGTAAAGCAGGGGTAATTAAATATGGCCCTTTTCGCTGGCCTTTCCAGCTAGGCAGCCAGTAAATCTTTCAGGTAAAAACAGTCACCACCGGGTAGTTTTACAGACTTTAATGGCCTACCGATGTTCCGCAATGCTGTCTTTTCAAGCAGATAATAACCAAAAATATCTACAGATGGTCTGCCATCATCAAAACAGCCTTTAAATAGCCGGTAACCTATTTTTTAAGCAATAAAAAACCCCTCTAAGTTATCCTTAAAGGGGTTTAAAGCAGTGGCCCCACTGGGCGCTTCTCGAACCATTTCATGGCCGATTTGCGTTTAATCGCAGATTTGGCAAAAAATATAGCATAGCGTTCGACACTTATTGATTGCTCTATTTCTGCTTAATGATTTGCTGTATAGTTTCAAAATATTATACAGTATTGTTTTGATCAGGTTTGTGTGTTACTTAAATATTATCTTTTTATTTTCAGAATGACAAAAGAGAACATCAGACAGCGGCTTGGGAGATTTTCCGAGCCGCTGTCTTTGTTATTTGAGTTGAGATGGTTTACTACTAATGGTATTTATTTCGGTAATCATAGCGGTTTTGCTATTAAAGTCTGTAGGTCCAGAAGTATAATCGCCATCAAAGGCAACTCTGCCTTGTCCCTCTGCAATGGTATTAGGTCCGGTGTGAGAATCATCGATATTTATGATACCAGCAATTCCGTTTTTAATATTATTGCCGTCTTTTTCTCCAGACATCAAAAAAGCGTAAAAATTATAACCACCGTTTCTGTACGCTTTTACCTTTCCGTAAACGGTAAATTTATTTCCGCTTCCACTAATGGCGGTTACAACACTGGTATCTGCTGCACCGATAAAGTTTTTGCCCAACATTTTTATGCTGAAATCGCTGGCACTTTGCTCATAAAGTTTAACTACGCCATCAATAAGCACATAACCAGGCTGATAGCTATCGTATGGTATATTACTGCTTTTTATGGTAAAAGGCTTAAATAAATAAGAACCATCGATATTTGGGGGCGTAGTACCCTTATTTATAGTAAAACCCAGTTTGGTCAAGCTATCCACATACTGTTGCGGAATAATATCTTCTATTTTCTTACTCAAGATTTCTTCATCGCTCGGATTAATATCTTTGCTTTTAGAACAAGCCGCAAATTGTAGCACGACACCTACCATTAAAGCAAATGCACATCCTTTGATTACCATAGTTAAGTTTGTTGTTTTTTTCATTATGCAATTTTAATTTAAGTTTTAAAATGCCAAATTGCAACTGTGGTGCCATACCCAATAATTTGGCCCAAATAGATTGAAAATAACGATAAACCACTATATAGATCTACCTAAAACCAGGTATTTTAATTAATTTTTAAACAAAACCGTTGTCCTTTTTTCTAATGGACTTTTGTAGTCGCTTAAATTTTTGAAAAGCAGAGATTATTGATTTTGATAAGTTCTTAAAATGTAATCCAAGTGGATATAGGGGGATTATATAAGGGAGGTGCTATTAAATTTAATTTTTCGCTCCTTTATGTGTTATGGTAAATCAATCAAATGCAGATTATGATCTCCGGCTATGTTTTCAATTATATCTATTTAATCAAAAATCAGACAGATCCTAAAAAGGTGCTTTAAGAAAGCTCAGGCAACAAAAAACCCCTCTAAGTTATCCTTAAAGGGGTTTAAAGCAGTGGGCCCACCTGGGCTCGAACCAGGGACCAAAAGATTATGAGTCTTCTACTCTAACCAGCTGAGCTATAGGCCCGGAAAAAAGGTATTCCTTTTTTGCGAGTGCAATGTTACAAATTTGAATTGAAATTAGGAAAATGTTTTCGGCATTTTTTCATAAAAAGAAAGAATACAAACTCATTTTCAAGTGTTTAATTTTAATCTTCATTTTGTTGATCCTCGTTTCTGATTAAAAATTGTGGATAAAACGCCTGTTAATCTATCCTTAAATCAATTTCGAATAGGTTAATTTTGTAATTGATATGAATACGCCCGATCCGGACAACCAACTTCTTTTAGATTTTTTAGCCACCACCAACCAGCCTGTTTTTTTAACGGGTAAAGCCGGAACGGGTAAAACTACCCTCCTGCGCAAGATTAGGGATACCACCAAAAAGAATTTTGCCATTGTTGCCCCTACTGCGGTGGCCGCAATAAATGCCGGAGGCGTAACGCTTCACTCCTTTTTTCAGATTCCCTTTGGCCCTTTGGTTCCGGTTGTTGATGAAAATGCGGAAACTAATTTTAAATACTCAGATGAAAAAACAAGGTTATTACGCTGCCTCGATTTATTGATTATTGATGAGATTAGTATGGTTAGGGTCGATCTAATTGATTTTATCGACCGTACCTTAAAACGCGTTAAAGGCTCTAATCGTCCTTTTGGTGGCGTTCAGGTGTTGATGATCGGCGATCTTTATCAGCTCTCTCCTATTTTTCATGATGCCTGGCATATCCTGGGCAGCTACTATTCCAGCCCTTATTTTTTCGATAGCCTGATTTTCAGGTCTACGCCAATGCTTAAGTTTACCTTAGATAAAGTTTATCGCCAATCAGACCCCATATTTCTGGATATTTTGAACGGCATGCGCGAAAACAATCTTGATGCTGGCTTACTAGCGAAACTGAACGAGCGTTACGATCCATCTTTAGATCAGGAATGGAAAGATGATTACATTACTTTAACCACGCACAACCAGCTGGTTAACGAAATTAACCAGGGCTGTTTAGAAAAATTACCCGGAGAAATTTTCGAATTTAATGCGGAAGTAAGTGGCGATTTCCCGAAGGATGCCTATCCTACAGATGAAAAACTCCAGTTAAAACTGGGTGCGCAGGTCATCTTTATCAAAAATGATTCGTCGGGTAAAAAGCAGTTTTACAATGGAAAAGCGGCAAAAATAACCGCTATTAGTCAGGATTCGATAAAAGTAACCTTTACCAATGGTGGCAGGGAAATCGAAGTAGAAAAAGAAATCTGGCAAAATGTTAAATATAGCCTGAGCGACGAAGAAAATAAAATCGACGAAACCAGCACCGGATCATTCTCACAATACCCTTTTAAACTGGCATGGGCCATTACGGTACATAAAAGCCAGGGTTTAACCTTTGATCAGGCTATAGTTGATGTAAGTACTGCATTTACCCACGGACAGGCTTATGTAGCACTCAGTCGCTGCAGAAGCTTAGAAGGACTTATTCTAAAATCACCTGTGGTTGCCGAAAACGTTATTACCGATGCTAAGGTAATCAGTTTCACAAAAACCGCTCACCAGGATAAACCTACGGCTGAGCTGCTGGCACGTTATACACAACAATATGCCTGGGGATTGATCCATGAATTGCTGGATTTCTCACTGGTTGCCAAAGACTGGGAAAAACTCGGTCGGTCTAAACTGATCGACAAAGACGAGAAAAATGCCTTTTTATCAATTTATGAACAAGGGAACCAGATCATTCAGCACGAAATCTTCAAAGTGGCCAGAAATTTTATCGCAAAGGAATTTTCTAAAATAAGTACCGATGAAAATCCGGCAAATGAAAGTGCTTTTATGGAACGTTTGCAGAAGGCATCTGATTATTTTGTTCCAAAACTGGAACAGCTCATGACCTTAATGGCAAGAATTGTGGGCATCAACTTTTACAATGATACCCACTCTGATAAACTCCTTACAGTATTAAACGACTGTAAAGATGCACTCCAGATAAAACTGGCTTTATTTAAAATTTCGTGGAATCCATTTTCAATCAAAGATTATATTGATACTTTACATGCGGCAGGCAATAAACAGCCAGAGAAAAAACCGGTTAAATCGAGCATCAAGCCGAAAGAGATTTCCAATCCGCAGGTTTATAAAAACCTGGTCGAATGGCGCAAAACAATCGCGCTGCAACGGGGCACTCAAGATTATGCGGTGCTTTCAGATTTAGCACTACTTTCCATTGCCGAAAAAATGCCCAGAACTACCGACCAACTGGCGGCACTTAAAAGTGTAGGAATTGGTAATGCAAAAGAACTTGGCCAGCAGATTACCCGTATTGTAAACGCCCATCTGGGTACAAGCGAGTTATTCTAAATAACTTAAGCGTTTATTGCCTTTACAATAAAGAAAATATTTAAAACAAGGTAAACGGTTAAAAGCGAGATGGAGAAAAACCGATCAAACCTTTCGGCTTTTTTCTCCTCCCCTCTTTTGATCATTTTTAAAGAAAAGGCTGTTAATATGATAACGATCAAAATAAATACCAAAGTAATTCCATGCAAAGTATCTACCAGGGTAAAAGTAGTCGATTCGGGGAGCGAACCATCAATAATGTATTTATTACCGATTACAGCAAAAAGAGAGCCTACACTTAGTCCAAAGCGCGAATCAATGCTATCAGCATGGATATAAAAGCACATATAGGCAATTAAGAATGCCACATACATGCCTAAAAACATTTTCCAGAATAATCCAAAAGCATCTCTGCTAATCCCGATCCTCACCTTATAACTACTATATTCTGTTCTTGGCACTTTTATACCTGGATCGCCAAAAGCCGTTTCATAAATTTTATTGGCTGCAGAGGTTTTTAAACTATCGATATTCCAGCCGCGCAGGGTAAAGCGAGGATCAAACTGCTTTCCTAAAGTATCAGGAACAAACACCAAGGCTGCTGAATCGAATTGTGAATTTTCTACAGAAAGCCTCAGCAGTTGATGGTCGAATGGAAAATTATTGATTGACCACGAATCTTTCATTACACATTGCAATTTCATTAACATGTATACCTCATTACCAATGCTATCTATAGTTGAAAATGATTTGCTAACCGTTTTGGCCTGCGGTATCTCCAGGTTATCAGCAAAATTAAACTCCTTGTTTTTATATTTTAGCCATAACCAGAAATTAATGGTATATTCTTTGTCTTTAAAATCTATATCGTGGATACTGGTTACGTAAATTCCGGTTTTTACGGTATCTGGTGTATTTTTCTGTGCTAAAGAAACTGTAATTATACAGAAAAGCTGGAGCATTAAACCCAGTAAAAAGAGTTTGGCGGTTTTCAACTGTGTTTTAATTTATGGTGTAACAATTTCTTAAATATACAGAATAAGACTTTATTTATAAGCGATATTTTAAGCTTAAAAAGCTTTCAGGCCTCACTTTTTTTTAATACTTTCGCAACCCCATTTTAGTCGCCAAACACACCAGCATATCAAGCCATGAGTAAGTTTTTATACGGAATCGATTTTGGAACAACCAATTCGGCACTTTCTATTTATGATGAAGAAAAGAAAGAAATTGTAGATACGATTTCTATCCCCTCATTAATCTATTTTACAGAAGTAAAAAGCTTTATTGATGGTGAAAGTCATATTGTTGGCGAAAAAGCAATAGATGCTTACTTGAGCGATGGTATGAAAGGCCGCTTTATCAAATCCATTAAACAGATTCTTTCTAGAACTACTTTTACCGAAACGCGTATTCACAATAAGCGATATACAGCTTCCGATCTGGTTACGCTCATTCTTAAAGACCTGAAAGAAAAAGCCGACCTGATTACGGGCGAAGATTGCCACAAAGCCATTATCGGCCGTCCGGTTTTCTTTGATGATGATAATACCATGAAAGATACCCTGGCGCAAACCAGGTTAAAAAAAGCGGCTGAAAGCGCAGGTTTTACTGATGTGCGTTTTCAATTCGAACCTATCGGGGCAGCCTTTGCCTACGAAAAAACAATCAAGAAGAAAGAACGTGTTCTGGTGGCCGATTTAGGTGGAGGTACAACAGATTTCACCTACCTGATCCTTGATCCGGATAAGGTTGGCAGCAAAGACCGTAAAAATGACATGATAGCCTCGGGTGGTATCTACATTGGTGGCGATAGTCTTGACTCCGCTTTTATGTGGGATAAGGGAACGCCATATTTCGGGAAAAACACGATGTATGAGGCAACACCCGGCAAAATTTTAAATGTACCGAAATCGCTCTTTGCCAATATCTGTACCTGGGATAAAATGAACTTCTTTAACGGTTTAAAAATCCAGAAAGAGATTGAAGAGTATTATTATTATTCTGGTAACGATCCGAAATTTAAAAACCTGATCACGTTGATCGAAAACAACCTGGGTTATTCTTTATTCAGATCGATAGAGAAAACAAAAATCGAACTTTCTGATCAGCCTGTTTCTACATTTGCCTATAACAATATGGAGATCGAGATTGATGAAAATATTTCACTCGAACAGTATAATTCAATTATCGAAAAAGACATCAACAAAATCGATACTTACCTGGATCAATTTATGGAGACTTACAAAATCAATCCAACAGACATTGATTGTTTGTTTCTAACAGGCGGAACATCTATGGTTTCGGCAGTCCAAAACCTGTTTAAAACCAAGTTTCCGCACATCCCATTAAACTCTGGCGATAACTTTAAAAGTGTGGCTAAAGGATTGGCTTATAGTGGTTATCTATTTGAGGATTAAAGATAAATCTGCAACACAGCAGCACTGCCTGCATACGTCATAGGCCGAGGAGAAGAAATGCTGATTTGGAGCGCAATGCCTGTGCAAAACACTCAGTTTCTTCCCGTTTTACGCTTTTACGCTTCGCTGCCTCGTACCTCGTTGCTGCAGGGTAACGCTTTAACAGGGCTAATGAGCAAATACAGTACTTCATTTTGGGGCTGTTAGGCGTACCGTATGACATGGTCTGTGTCCGCACAGACCATTTAGTTTAAGATCTTGAACCACATAAGATATATAAGTTCATTGAAGCTTATATGTTCTTAAATGTCTTATATGGTTAAAATTAGATGTTTAGTATCCAAATAATCATAAAAAATCGTCAACATCATTCATGGGGGTATCATCACAAACCGTTTAATTTTAGATTTCGGCCTGTGAGGACACAGGCCAAGGAAGCCACTCATTTTCTAATTTTAAAACACCAATTTCCATGTGGAGCGCAATGCCTGTGCAAAACATTCAGTTTGTTCCCGTCTTCCGCTTTTACGCTTCGCTGCCTCGTACCTCGTTGCTGCAGGGTAATGCTTCAACCGGGGCTAATGGGCCAGAACAGTATTTCATTTTTGTGGTTGCAGGATGCACAAACTTTTGTTCTTAAACCCGATTGGAGCGAACACGAAGTAAAGCGTAAAGCGGGGCTGCAAACCGCCAAGAACCACAAGCCACTCATTTTCAAATAATTAATGAAAATAATTATCACTCCACTATATTACCAATACCAGATTCCAAAAAAAAGGTTGGTGAGACACCAACCTTGGAATTCATTTTAAAATGATTTTTTAACCTGTTTATCACCGAACGGGCGAACATTGCCAGTCGCTTTTATACCAAAGCGTGATGGCAGGTTAGATGAACAACAAACTGCAGGCTTATATTTCACTTTCACCTGAGTATTGCGCTTCACCGTACCATTTTTACAGGCAAAAAGCAGAGTACAGCTCAAAATTAGAATTGGCTTAATTATCTTCATCTATTTTTCAATTTCCGGCCAATCAAAGAGAGGATTTTCTGATGGTGTTTTGGCCTGCTTCATTAAAGCATAAAGCGCTTTAACGGTTTCAGGATTTTTTGCCGAAATATTATTCTTTTCACCAATATCACTTTTTAAGTTATACAGTTCCAGCTTTTCTGCAGTTCCTTTGTTTTTAAAACGGATCAATTTCCAGTCGTCTTTGGTTACAGCTTCTTTTAGGCCATCTTCGTTAAACTGCCAGTAGAAATATTCATGTTCTTTAGCTGCTTTTTTACCACTTAACAAAGGAGAAAAAGACAATCCATCAATATTTTTTGGTGATGCTGTTCCTGTTAGCTCCCCAAGGGTTGGCAATACATCCCAAAATGCCCATGGCGTTGGATTAACCTGACCCGCAGCGATTTTGCCCGGCGCCCTTACAATTAATGGTACGCGGATGCCACCTTCATACAGATCTCTTTTTACCCCCCTAAACTCGCCACTGCTGTTAAAAAACACCGGATCGGCACCACCTTCTTTATGTGGGCCGTTATCACTGGTAAAGAAAATGTAGGTATCGTTATCCAAGCCTAATTTTTTGATCAATGCTACAATAGTGCCCACATCTGTATCAAGTTTATTTACCATGGCCGCAAAAGCAGCATGCGGCTGCGCCTGACTATCATAGTTTCCTTTTTTCTCAAAAGGTTTTTCAGGTGGGAATTTACTCGAACCGTCTGCATTCTGGAACTTCTTCAACAGTTCTGCCGGTACTTTCAACTCTGCATGCGGAACAGTTAAAGGCAGATACAAAAAGAAAGGCTGATCCTTATTGGTGTTAATAAAATCAACCGCTTTATTTACAATCAGGTCTTCAGTGTATTTTGCAGTATCAACAGGCACTTCTACTGTTTTACCACCAACAATTTCGTACAAACGATTGGTGTAATAATCGTGTGCATGCGATTGATCCAGGTATCCATAAAAACTATCAAAACCTTTTAAATGTGGAGCACCTTTACTGTCTTCATCTCCTAAACCCCATTTACCAAACATGCCTGTTTTATAACCGTTTCTTTTTAAACGTTCGGCCAAGGTGGTATCCTGCGCGCGTAAAGCAGCAAGACCATCTTTTGCTTTCGCATTGCCTCTTATCCAGGCATGGCCCATGGTATAACCAGTCATTAAAGCACATCTTGAAGGTGCGCAAACGGTATTTCCAGAATAGAAACGGGTAAACTTAATTCCTTCTTCAGTTAGCTTATCCAGATTTGGGGTTGGAATTTTAGAATTTGGGTTAAAACTGTGCACATTACCATAGCCAAGATCATCAGCCAGAATAAAAATAATATTGGGTTTCTTTTTGCTCTGAGCGTGTACAGAAGCAAAACTGGCCATAAGCGTAGCAAAAGCTATAAATTTTAAAACATTTAGTAAGGGAAAAGATTTCATAAACTCTTGTTTCACAATGATTATATTTTGGCAAATATAATTTTTTGCAAATAATCTACAAACTTACTAGACTTTTTATTTTACCTGCCCGAGATTAGCGCAGACGCGTATTTGTAAACACTAAAATACAACTTCGTAACATTATTAAGAATATTTTTTTTCTTTAAGCTAAGATTTTATAATTTAGCCGATGCAAAATTGGTGCGGCTGATAAAATAGATGCAGTAAGCAAAACTTTACGCGTTAGGCGTGAAAGCAATTAATGTAGTGAGGTCTGGAAAACCTGTTCTCTAGAAGAGATGAAATCGAAGTGACGAACATTTCTTTGGCAGACGCACCAATTTTTCATTCAATTTAAGTTAGGCGGCTAAATTGAAGTACTGATATGCCTTTATGCCGTCTAAAACTCGTGTTAAAATTGGTGGTTTGTTCAAAGCCCAATAGTTCGGCTATTTCATCAATGGTATAATCGCTATGAAGCAACAATTCTTCCGCTTCGCGCATAATCCGATCTTTTATAAGCACTGTTAAGCTTTTTCCAAGTACGCGATCTAAAAATTTGTTCAATTTGCCAGGGCTCATCCCCATGCCTTCCGCATAAAACCGGATGGACCTTTCTTGCCTATAAAATTGTTCCAAAATGGCCCTAAACATTAATACCTGCTGTAAATCATCTAAAGTTAAAGCAGCAAGATAGCCTTCTAAACCAGCTGTAAAACCCAGAAATAATGATAAGTATTGTGCTAAAAAGGGCATGTCTTTTTTAATATTGATTTCTTTTTTTAGCTGATCGAGCAAACTATAGGTTTTAGTTGATTTTTGCGAATCGAGATCCCTGAAAGACAAATTTAAGAAGAGATTCTTAGCCTGGGGATCTAAATGCTGAAGTAAAAATTCGGCATATAATAAACTGCTAAAACTGAGCCAATAACCTGAGGTAATTTCTCCTTCGAGCCTAACCAGGCCTTCTTCCGGAATAAAAAATACCCGGCCTTTTAACAAGGGGTAATCGCCAGAATTCATGCACAAAAAGCCATTCCCCTCACGCACAATCAACATACGCATAGGGTATGCTGCCTGCAACGCACGTTCTCTTTTAAAAAAACCGGTAATTGGCTCTAGCTGTATCATAACTTAAGGATAAACAACGGTAAGACCAAATTTATCAGATTTGGTTACAAGTTGCTAAAATAATCTATTATAATGATTAAATTCTATCTGTAATACAGGCTATAAGGATCAAAGCATTAATAATTATTAATCCTTCGGATCAACAATTAGCACATTTATTGCAATTGATAATGTTTGATGCAATTCAAAAGAAACCTTTAAACCCTTTTTTAGATTAAATCCGTTTATTGGGCCACTTTGATAAAACAGCACTTCTTCTCCAATATCGTTCCTGATTTTCCCAAAGCCTTCAGTTTCATTATAAAAATCTATTGTTCCCATTTCTTTTGTTACCATTTGTGCCCTTTTGCGTTAACTAATATATAGCTAACCAAAAAACTGTGCCAAATAATAAATAGAATGGTAATATGACACAAAAAGAATCTTCCGTAAATGATCTACCTATGCAGATAGCACCATCACTTTAATGGCCTCGATGCCACTTTGCGTAAATTCAATATCAAACTGAACAATATTATTGGGTTTTATCGGATCGATTACCCCACGGGCAAAAACACTCACTTCGCGCCCACCATTTGATGGTGTAATGCTGCCAACACCTTCATTAGGATTATAAAATTTTACGGTACCTAATCTCATAACGCCATTAAATCAGTTTTACATTAACCGCATTGGGACCTTTTTTTCCTTGTGCGATTTCAAACTCTACCCGATCATTCTGGCTTATTTTATCAACCAAGCCTGTAACATGAACAAAAACTTCTTCGCCGTCTTCTGTTATAATGAAGCCAAAACCTTTAGATTCATTATAAAATTTTACTGTTCCTTGCATTTAATTTAGATTTAATACAATAAACATACAAAAACTGAAAAAGTTTTAGCAATTAAATAGATTTCTAAGCCCAATCTATAGATCAAGCGACAATTAATGATGATTTTTATGTTTAAACAAACAAAGCATGTATAAACAAAAAGATACAGACTGAGACAGCAATTTCTTCCCTATTTTATTGTGTTACACTAAGCCTTAACCAAGCGCATTTGGATCAAAAGCTGGCAAAAACAAGCACACATTACCAACATCGATATCACGATTGGCATAACATAAGGTAATACAAAGCCTTTAATAGAAGAAAATTTATAAAAACCGCTCCCATTAATAAGCGCTCAGCTTACATTTATGCTTACGCACCCCAAGCAACCCTAAATACTAAAAGGCTGTTTTGAATACCAGAAAATGAATTCTTTTTTTATCCGGATACCGAATTTTGCCGCATCATCAAAATAAATCATTCGAAGAGAAAAATTTCTCTTTAAAAAAGTATTTGAAAATTGAACTAACCCTTTTTTCCACTAAAAATCACAAAGAAAACACTAAAACCACTTAAAAGGAAAACTATTCCAAGAATCAAATTTACTTTATCGCCCATTCTGTAAGTTACAGATTAAAATCAGAATGACAATAGGCTGACACAAAAAAAGTCAAAAAACAACTTGAAGTTGTATTATTTTTAATGTCAATAGCCATTTTACACTGATTCCGATAAGCCCCGGTTGATATAATATAAGCTGATGACTGATCTAATTGCTAATTTTAAGCCTTGAGAAATAAGAATTAAAACCTGCTTTTAAACTGATTTTTTTCTAAAAACAGATGGGCTTGCTACGAAACGCATGTATGAAATCAATTATCTTATGATAACTGATTTTAAATAGTTTAAAGAGAATACGCTGAACAGAGATTAAGTATCATTTTAAAATCGAAATCTTTATATTAAAGTTTTGGGCCTCGCCTTAAGTTTAGCTGTACCCATTATGTTTTTAGCAACTACCCCTCTTTTCGTGATAGCAGTATCAAATTCGACTGTACTTCCAACATACAAACCTTTCGCTTTGCAATCTACTATATCGAAATAGATGCTTTCTAAAACCAAATATTGAGAGATTAAACCGAATCCCCTTTCTTTATTGTACGCTGTTATTACTCCAGTCATCGTATTATTATTAGCGTGTATACCTACATAAAACTAACATTACCAGCACAATACCTATTGAACAGTAGAGATTCTTTAAGAAAAAATAGATAACCGCAATAATTTTGTTGATGTATGAATTTTAACCGAAAACGTTTTATAATTTCATTTTGAATCTAATTCAATCACCTTATAGATAAGTTATTCTAATTTGACATTATTCGCATAAATTTTGATACAATACTTCAGGCTATAAAACTATATCCTATATTTATTCAAAATACCTTAATCAAATAAATGAAAACAACCTTTACACTACTGTTATCTGCCATTGCATTTGTATTAATATCGGCAACAACACTAAACAAAAACATTTACGAAAGCAGGGCTTTCGAATTTTTCCCCAAATATAAAATAGACACACCAGATCAGGACCGTTTTGTAAAAGTGACGCTTGCCCAAGGAGAATTTACAGAGCCTACAGAAATGACCATCCTCCCTAATCTGGATATTTTGGTAGCACAGCGCAGAGGTGAAGTATTGATTTATAAAAACCAGACAAAAAAAATTAAAGAAGCTGGTAAGCTTGATGTTTATTTTAAAACCAACACGCCTAATGTTAATGCAGAAGAAGGGTTATTGGGAATGGCTGCCGACCCTAAATTTGCAGTTAATAAATACATCTACCTTTTCTATAGTCCGTTTGATAAATCTGTTAATCGATTATCAAGGTTTAAGTTAATAAACGATCAGATTGTAAAAGAATCAGAAAAGATCATTTTAGAATTCTATTCTCAGCGCGAAATCTGCTGTCATACCGGAGGATCTATTGCTTTTGGGTCAGACAATTTACTTTATGTATCTACTGGAGATAACTCTACGCCTTTTGATGCTCCAAAACAGCAATATGTAAATAAAGGGTATGCGCCGCTCGATAACAGAAAAGGTTTTGAACAATACGATGCCAGAAGATCGGCTGGAAACACCAACGATTTGAGAGGTAAAATTTTAAGGATCAAAGTAAATGAAGATGGCACTTACAGCATCCCGGACGGCAACCTTTTTCCGAAAAATGATCCAAAATCTAAACCAGAAATTTATGTAATGGGTGATAGAAATCCTTATCGGATTTCTGTAGATCAAAAAACTAATTTTTTATATTGGGGAGAAGTTGGTCCTGATGCTTCCAATGATGACGATTTAAGAGGGCCCAGGGGATATGATGAAGTAAACCAGGCAAGAAAAGCCGGTAACTTTGGCTGGCCGTTATTTATAGGCAATAACTACCCATATAAAGCTTACGATTATACCAATGGAGCGAATGGCAATGCTTTTGATCCTGAAAAGCCAATTAACAATTCGCCAAACAATACAGGTTTAGAGCAACTTCCACCCGCGCAACCAGCTTATATCTGGTATCCGTATGGCGAATCGAAAGAATTTCCACAGGTAGGCTCAGGCGGGCGTACCGCAATGGCTGGACCAGTTTATTATGCAACTGCAAACTCGCCCTACCCGGCTTACTATAACGGAAAACTGATTATTTACGAATGGGTACGTGGATGGGTTAAAGCCGTAACCATGAATGCACAGGGTGATTACCTGAGTATGGAGCCCTTTATGTCTAACGTTTCTTTAGCTGCACCTATTGATATGGAATTGGGGCCTGATGGAAAATTGTACATCCTGGAGTATGGTAAAGGTTGGTTTACCAAAAACCCTGACGCAGCAATTACAAGGATTGATTATTTAAAAGGCAACCGACCTCCGTTAGTTGAAAGTTTAAATATTGCAAAAACAAGTGGATTACTTCCTTACAAATTAACCGCAACTGTTACTGCTAAAGATCCGGACGGAGATGCACTGACTTACATTTGGAATCTGGGAAAAGGAATTACTAAAACTACAACTACGCCAAGTTTACAATATACCTTTACAAAAGCAGGCGAATACCCGGTAAGTGTTACTGTAATGGATAAAAGTAAAGCCTCTGTAAAAAGCCAGGTTGTGCCGGTTTTTGCAGGGAACGAGCATCCAACTGTAGCTATTGACTTAGCTGGAAACAAAAGCTTTTATTTTCCGAATAAACCGGTTGATTATAAAGTTTTAGTAAGCGATAAAGGTGCTAAAGTGAATAATAATCGCATATACATTTCAAATACGTATACAGAAGGAACAGATTTAGCTGGAGCAGAATTGGGCCACCAACAAGCAGCACAAACCCTTGTGGGTAAAACGCTAATGTTAAAATCCGATTGTAGCACTTGTCACAAAGAGGCTGCTGTTTCCATTGGTCCTGCATTTAATAAAATTGCAGCAAAATATAAAAATGATAGCAAAGCGGCTGATTATCTGGCTTCGAAAGTAATTGGCGGCAGTCAGGGGGTCTGGGGAGAAGTACCTATGCCTGCGCATACTGCGATGAAAGAGGCTGAAGTGAAAAAAATTACGGAGTGGATTATGACTTTAGGCGATAAAGAAGCAGTTAAAGCATCACTTCCAACAACAGGAAAAATCATTCCACCAGCTGCTACTGATAAGAAGAAATCAGTTTTAACTTTAAAGGCAACTTATACAGATGCAGGAGGTACAGTATTTAAAAAACCGTTAACCACAACAAAAGTGATCAATCTGAAAAGTAATGTAATTGATGCGGATGATATAAAAGATTTTGGCGGTTTTGAACGAAAAGATATCTATGGTGGTGAAAAACTTATCCTGTCCAAAGAAAATGGTTGGATAGCAATTAAAAATATTGATTTAACTGGTATTTCAGGATTTGGTTTTTCATTTTTAAATCTTTATCCTGGATCAGATGGCGAAATCGAGATCAGGTTAGATGATAACAAAGGCGTTATGATTGGCAAATCTACTTTTAGGAATAGTATTCCGATCAATATGCTTTCAGATGGAAAATTCCATTCTATTTATTTTGTGTTCAAAGAACTAAAAAGAGGTGATAAAAAGAACAGACCAATTATCCAATCAATCACGGTAGAACCTAAATAATTTACATGATTTTAGTGTCGTCATTCCCGCGAAGGCGGAAATGCAATATCATGGAGTTAAGCCTAGTTGTTGTCAGTCTGAGGGATAATTTATTTTATAAAAATCAATATAAGTGACGTACAATCGTTTTCTTTTTCCATACACCAGGGGCTTGCCTCGGCTCGCCACCGCCGAAGGACTCTTTCTTTTTGGCATCAAAAAGAAACAAAAAATGCCGGCTGAAAATTTTTCTTTCGAAGGCAGTTGTGCGGCCAGAACAGTACAGCCCGAAAAATTTGTTAGGCCGGATTTAAGTAGAACGAGGATACCGTGCTATGGCCTAGCTGGATGGAAATGCGAAAGCAGTTAAAATTCTGATTAATAATAGTTTGCATAATAACGTCAATAGTAGCTTGTCGAAGACCTTTTAGTAGCGAAAACAAAAAAACATTTGTCCTGCGACGGACTCAGGATGACAATGTTTTTTGTTTTCTCCTTATTTTAATGACATTGGGCTGGAATCTTAATGCAAATAGAAAACACCATTAATGCATTAAGATCCCTAATCAACCGATAGCTATCAGGTTGGAAATGACGATACCGCAAAATATTATGCCCGAAACTTATCTATTATAGGTTTCGGGTTTTTTATTGTAAAAAAAACCCGTTTAATACCTTCCATTAAATCAGCAATAATATCTTTGCAGCAAATGCTAAAGGATTTCCATGCAAAACATTAAAAACATTATTTTCGATTACGGAAACGTAATATTCGATATCGATTTCAGAATCGCTCAGGCATCTTTTCAAAAACTGGGTATTACCGATATTGAAAACTTCTTTGCCCACAAAGCACATAACCAACTATTTGATGATTTTGAAACCGGGGCAATTTCACCTGCCGAATTTAGGGCAGGAATTAGAAAAGCAGCTAATAAACCCGAATTAACCGACCAGCAAATTGATGATGCATGGAACAGTTTGTTAATTGGTACCATACAGGAAAACCACGATTTACTGCTTCAGGTAAAAGAAAAATACCGTACATTTTTACTGAGCAACAATAACGAAATCCATTACGACTGGATTATCAATTACCTCAAAACAACCTTCCAGATTAATAATTACGACGCTTATTTTGAGAAAGCTTATTTCTCTCAGCACATGAAACTGCGTAAGCCGAATACTAATATTTTTGAGCAGGTATTAAAAGAAAATAACCTCGATCCTACCGAAACCTTATTTATTGACGATAGTCCGCAACATATTGAAGGTGCTAAAAAAGTAGGATTAAATGCATTATTAATGACCGAAAAACCAGCGCAATTGGGTGCCTTTTTAAAAGCGAACGGAATTTTGTAAATTAGTACATGTCAGAAAAAAAGTTTAAGTCGCTAAAAGAGTTCTACCCTTTTTACTTGTCAGAACATACCAATACCACATCGCGTATTTTACATTTTATAGGTACCGGATTGGTTTGCCTTGCTTTTTTTACAGGTTTTCTTTTTCACAACTGGCATTTCTTTCTGGCTATTCCTGTACTTGGATACGGCTTTGCTTGGGTTGGTCACTTTTTCTTCGAAAAAAACAAACCCGCTACTTTTCAATATCCAGGTTATAGCTTGGTAAGCGATTTTATTTTGTTTTACGACCTCTTAACCGGAAAACAATCTTTTGTAGTGAAGAAATAATTCTGCGCGATTAAAAACAACCGCTCAACCTAAGCTCGATCTGATAGCTATCGGATGAAGCGGCATCCTTTTTGGCTGTCACCCCGAGCGAAGTAGAAGGGCAGCCAAAAAGATATAGCGCAAAGCGAGGCTGCGTGTCCAGAAGGACTACTGCACGCTTATTTGCAAAAAATAATGCCAATTATAAGAAAGACGCTGAAATAAATTACCTTCGGTGAACTCGCTTAAAGCTCGGTTACTTCGTAGCTTTCCACTTCGTTACAGGTCAGCATGACGATACGAGAAGAAAAATCGTCATCTCGACTGAAGCGCAGTCCCGAATTTTCGGGAGAGAGATCTATCTGATTAGATTTTGCTTCGCAAAACCTTCGGGTTCCCGGCTGCGTTGCACCCGATAGCTATCGGGTCCGCTCGAAATGACGATTCTAAGATTAGCCGAAAACTGAACTACAGTTTCCTTCTTTTTAATTCTCTTTCAATCAAACCTAACTCACGGCCTGTTTGCCCCGCCACTGATGTATTTTCTTGTGCTCTTCTGAACAGATAAGGCATTACCGCTTTAATAGGTCCGTAAGGAACATATTTTGCTACATTATAATTCGCATCGGCAAGGTTAAAGCTTAAGTTATCGCTCATCCCTAACAACTGGGCAAAATATACATGAGGGTGATTGTGCGTAATATTCTTTTCCTCTAAAAGGTAAGTCAATAAACGGCTGCTATCTTCATTGTGCGTTCCCGCAACTATGGCAATTTCTTCTATATGATCTACACAATAACGTAAAGATTCGTTATAATCATGGTCGGATGCTTCCTTACTTGGCTGAATCGGCGAAGGATAACCCATTTCTGCAGCACGTTTACGTTCTTTTTCCATATAGGCGCCACGAACCATTTTTACTCCCAAAATAAAACCATCAGCTTTGGCAATTAAATGGTCGGCTTTCATATCGGCCAGTTTATCATGGCGGTACATTTGGTAGGTATTGTAAACAATAATACGCTCGCGGTTAAATTTACGCATCATATCCAAAGCCAGTTCATCAATGGTATCCTGAATCCAGGTTTCTTCTGCATCGATCATAATCGGCACACCTTTGTCGAAAGCAGTTTTACAGATCATTTCGCAACGCAGTTTTACTTTTTCGTATTCTGCCTTTTCTGCATCATTTAAGGTTTCTTTGGCATCCAGCTTCTGTAATAAGGCAAAACGACCAATTCCGGTAATTTTGAAAACTGTAATCGGAATTTTGCTATCACCATCAGCGCGAACAATCGTACGGATAATCTCTGCACAGGTTTCATCAAAAACCTGTTCCTCTTCTTCGCCTTCAACTGAATAATCTAAAATGGTGCCCACTCCGCCTTTATCCAATTGTGCAATGGCTTTATCGCACTCTGCAATGGTTTCGCCACCACAAAACTGCTGAAATATAGTGGCTTTTATTGCTCCCTGGATTGGCAAACCAATATTTAAAAAGAAATTGGTGATGGCAGGACCAACTTTGGTAAGGAAATTACTGCCAATCATTTTAAAAAGCCAATATGCTTTTTTTAGTTCGTTGTTAGATTTTTGACGGAAAGCAATTTCCGTATTGTCGAAATTTGGTTGCTTGTTGGGGGATAAATCCATTTTTATCTATTAATAAGTCAGATTGGTGCAAAATTATAAAAAGCATTGGTTGTTAAAACTAAAAAACTCCAAATAATCGTATTTTTGCACAAAATGATACAATTCAAATTAGAAGGCGAATTTATTCCATTAATCCAACTGTTAAAAGCAAGCGGATTAGTTGGGAGTGGCGGTGATGCCCAAACCGTAGTAGAAGATGGTTTAGTAAAAACTAACGGTGAGGTCGAATTTCGTAAACGTTATAAGGTTAGGGTTGGCGATATTATTACTTTTGGAGAAAACAAAATAGAAGTTATTTAATGGAACCACTAACCAGTGCAGGTCATACTCTATATTTCGAAAGTAATTTAGCAGCGCTAAAAACACTTTTGGAAAGCAATAAATACAGCAAGGTTTTTGTACTTGCAGATGAACATACCAGCGAAATCTGTTTACCGCTTTTTCAATCACTTTTAGATGATTTTTCTGAATTTGACCTGATTGAAACTTCGGCAGGTGAAGAAAACAAAAACATCGATTTTTGTATCGGAATCTGGAAAACGCTTTTGGATTTTGAAGCAGACCGCAAAAGTTTAATGATCAATTTAGGTGGCGGTGTAATTACCGATATGGGCGGATTTATTGCCTCTACCTACAAAAGAGGAATCGATTTTATCAATGTACCTACTACCCTTTTATCGCAGGTTGATGCTTCGGTAGGCGGCAAAACAGGGATCGATATCGACAATGTAAAAAACATGGTAGGTACATTTACCTTACCACAAATGGTTTTTATCGAAACTGCATTCCTAAAAACATTACCACAGCGCGAGCTTCTATCAGGCTTTGCCGAAATGATTAAACATGGCCTGATTTATGATAAGCCATATTACGAAAAATTAAAGGAAAGTAATTACTTAAGTCCTTCTGCTGAAGATATTTACCGATCAGTAGAAATTAAAAACGAGGTGGTTACGATCGATCCGCATGAAAAAAACCTGCGTAAGATTTTAAACTTCGGGCATACCATTGGGCATGCTGTAGAGGGTTATTCTTTGGCAAATGACGAAAATCCGTTAACACATGGTGAAGCAATTGCCATCGGATTTGTTTGTGAAGCGGCATTATCGATCAAAAACAGTACGTTAACCCAAGAGGAACTGAAGGATATTAGTGGATATATTTTGTCTTTATATCCTAAATATCATATTAAAAAAGAGAGTTTCGATACGCTTTTAGAACTGATGCAAAGTGATAAAAAGAATGAAGATGGGAACATCCTTTTCTCACTTTTAGAAACAACTGGCAAATGCACGTTTAACTGCCGTGTAAGTACCGCCGATATTTTGAGCAGTTTAGATTATTACAATAGTTTATAAAATGAATTTTACCGGAAGTGATATTTCTGTTGTTGGCCTGTTTGGTTTCGTAATTGTTTTGACCCTGGTTGAAATGTATTTCAGCTATGCGCACGACAGAAAGTTATATACCAAACGCGATACGTGGACCAATATTTACCTGATGACGGCCGCTATTGTGATTAATTTAGCAACAAAAACAGGCACTTTTTTTCTACTACAATATTGTTATCAATTCCGTTTGTTCCAAATACCTAATATTTGGCTTTATTGGTTTGTTTTAATTTTAGCGCAAGATTTCCTGTATTGGTTTTTACATACAGTTGGCCACTACGTACGCTTTTTCTGGGCGATGCACGTTACGCATCACTCATCTGAACATTTTAACTTAACCACCGGGTTCCGTTCAACCGTTTTCGAACCACTGTACCGTGTTTTCTTCTATTTGCCCTTAGCATTTATGGGTTTCACGGCTGTTGATATCCTTTTTGCTTACCTGGTAACCCAAATTTACGGAAACCTGGTGCACACACAGTATAACATTAAACTCCCAAAATGGTACGGGTATATTTTCGTAACGCCATCACACCATCGCGTTCACCATGCCAGCAATGTGCGTTACTTAGACAAAAACATGGGTATGGTTTTAATTCTTTGGGACAGATGGTTCGGTACTTTTCAGGAGGAGTTGCCGGAAGATGTAGTTAAATACGGCTTAACTACCCAGCCTGAAGATACTGGTGCGGTTAACATTATTTTTCATGAGTTTATTGCATTGAGTGCTGATGTTAAAAAAGCACCAACTTTTATAGATAAGGTGAAATACATTTTTAATCCGCCGGGATGGAGCCATGACGGAAGCACTAAAATTGCTAAAATTATGCAACAGGAATTACGTGAGGAGGAACAGAAAAAATACGAAGCACAGCAACAGGACAAAGTAAAAGGACTTAACGATCGGGGGGAGTTAAGTTCTACAGGATAAAAAATATTAATTTGTTTAATCTAAAGGTCTGTGTCTCCACAGACCTTTTTTTTGATATATCTTATCTGTTGTTTTTTGGCCACAGATGCGCAAAGATAAACACAGATGATGTTTTAGTATTCGAAAAATCTGTCATTCCAAGCGCAGAGCAGAATCATTGACTATGGCAAACGGGTGTTTCATCGTCTGCATGTACTTCGTTACGCTTCTATTAACAGTACTCAATTTGTACGACCTCACGCGACTGGTCATCTCTAGTCAAAATTTCTAACCCTAACCATATAAAAATCCGTTTTTAAGCCATTTCAAGGAACAAAAAGACCTATCAGAAAACTAGTCCATTTTTAACAAAATTAAATTTTATTAAAAATATTTTCAATTTCCTATTGACAAATTAAATTTTGTTACTACATTTGGCTCAACAAAAAAAGATGAAAAATTTTAACACATATTACTTTGGTTACTTTTACTATTTTAGTGAGAGCCGGGGCTAATATGCAAAAAGATATATAACAATATTAAAATGTATAAGAAAGTCCCGGCAAACAGCCGGGACTTTTTTGTTTTAACGCAAAAATGGAAACGACAAAACGAGTAGCAATTCAGGGTATTAAAGCATCTTTCCACGAAGAAGCCGCATACAAATTCTTTGGTAAAGACATTGAAACTGTTGAGTGTAATTCTTTCAAAGAAACCTGCGACAAACTAGAGAAAAACGATGCCGATTTCGTAGTAATGGCCATCGAAAACTCTATTGCAGGTAGTTTATTACCAAACTACACGCTGATCAGAGACTTTGGTTTCTCGGTTGTAGCCGAGGTTTACTTACCCATCCAATTGCACTTGATGGCGCTACCAGGTGTAAAGTTTGAAGATATTAAAGTGGTTACTTCACATCCTATCGCCATCCGCCAGTGTATCGATTTCTTTTACGATTATCCACACATTAAAATTGTGGAGAGCAACGATACTGCCGCTTGTGCAAAACGTATCCAGGAAGAGCAATTAACAGATACCATGGCCATTGCAAACAGTTTAGCTGCTGAACTTTATGGCTTAAACATTTTAGAACGCCGTGTAGAATCGAACAAGAAAAACTATACCCGTTTTCTGATCCTTAAAAAAGACAAAACAGACGAAGGAAAGAAAATAAACAAAGCATCAATCTGCTTTCAGGTTGGGCACAAAGCAGGCTCATTGGCAACTGTGTTAAATATTTTCGCCGAACAGGATGTAAGCTTAACAAAAATACAATCTATGCCGGTTTTAGGTAAAAGAAATGAGTATTATTTTTACGTCGACTTAGAATGGCCAATTACAGAAAAATATGATAAGGCCATTAGAAAGGCATTAAAATATACATCTAACTTTAATATCCTTGGAGAGTACCAGAAGAACGATAAAGTATAAAAAGTCGGGAGTCCGAAGATAAATAGCAGCATTCAAACTTGTAAATAAAATAATTAAAATATAACTCCGGACTTCCGACTGCGGAATAAGGACTTTAACAACCCCATCATCATGAAACTTAATTTAAACATCCAACCATTAAACACCTGGTTAAACGTAAACAACGAACCATTAATCATTTCTGGTCCTTGTAGCGCAGAAACTGAAGAGCAATTATTAACTACAGCGCACTTATTGGCTGCTACCGGTAAAGTATCGGTATTGAGAGCTGGTATCTGGAAACCACGTACCCGTCCGGGAGAATTTGAAGGTATCGGAAGTATTGGTTTAGAGTGGTTAAAACGTGCTAAAGCAGAAACTGGTTTACCAACGGCTGTAGAGGTTGCAAATGCAAAACACGTTGAAGAGGCTTTAGCAGCTGGTGTAGATATCCTTTGGATTGGTGCACGTTCTACAGTAAACCCTTTCACTGTTCAGGAAATTGCTGATGCGTTAAAAGGCCACGATGTTCCGGTATTGATCAAAAATCCAGTTAACCCAGATTTACAGTTATGGATCGGTGCAATTGAGCGTATCAACGGCGCAGGAATTACTAAAATCGGTGCAATTCACCGCGGTTTCTCATCATTCGAGAAAAGTTCTTTCCGTAACGAACCAATGTGGGAACTTGCTATCCAATTAAAAACACTTTGCCCTGAATTACCGATCATCAACGATCCAAGTCATATTTGCGGTAACCGTGAGTTAATCCCTTACATTTCTCAAAAAGCATTAGATTTAGATATGCAAGGTTTGATGATCGAATCACACGTAGATCCTTCAGTTGCCTGGACAGATGCTAAACAACAAGTTACTCCTGCTGCTTTAGCTGAATTGGTTGACCGTTTAACTGTTCGTGAACCAGAAGCACCAAATGAAGCTTTCGCTGATAAATTAGCCGACCTACGTAAATCAATCGATAAAATTGATGATATCTTATTACAGAAATTAGGTGAGCGTATGGCTATTGTAGAGAAAATTGGTGAGTTTAAACGCGATAACCAGGTAACTATTTTACAGGTTAATCGTTGGGATGCCATCATTAAAAAAGGTCATGCTTTTGCAAAGGCTTTAAAATTAGACTTAAACTTTACGGAGAAATTCCTAGAATTGATGCACGGTGAATCAATCCGTAAGCAAACTGAAATTATGAATGCTGGCAAAGCTGAACAAGGCATTGCTGCTGAGCAACATACTGAGGTTAAAGCATAATAAAGGTGGAGGGTTTAGAGGTTGAGGGTTTAGGGTAAAACCCAAATGCTTAACCAAACTTGAAAACTGAAAGACTAAAGCCAAAAGCTAACCGTCTAGCAGTGATGTCATCCTGGGCCTATCGAAGGACTTATAACAATATCGATAACTCAATATGACATTAAAAAACAAATACAATGTAGGTGTCAGGTGTTTCCATCTGACACCTACATTTAAGAATAAAAACAGAATAAAATGTCGAAAAATGCCTTAGTTTCTTTTAAAGGAACCAAGAATATTAATACGGAAATCCAATTAACAGGCTCGAAAAGCGAATGCAACAGGGCTTTAATTATTAGTGCTTTAAGCAAAAAACTGGTTAAAGTTAAAAACCTTTCCAATGCTGCCGATACGGTAACCTTAAATGGCATCCTTAATAATCTTGAAGAAGAATTAGAAGTAGAAATCCAGGAATCAAAAACAGTTGACGTTGGCCCGGCAGGGACCGCTATGCGTTTCTTATCGGCTTACCTTTCGGCTAAAAACGGTAATTTTTTACTTACCGGAACCGAACGGATGAAACAGCGTCCCATTGGTATCTTGGCAGAGGCTTTAAAAACCATCGGCGCTGATATTTCTTATGCAGAAGCTGAAGGTTTCCCTCCATTGAATATTGTTGGCCCTTTAAATCAAAAAACTGCTGAAGTTAAAATTAAAGGCGATATCAGTAGTCAATATATTTCAGCTCTGCTGATGATTGCCCCTATCCTACCTCAGGGTTTAACTTTGGGAATTGAAGGTGAGCTTACCTCTAAACCATATGTAGATATGACTTTAGATATGTTGGCTGAAGTTGGCATTGCGCATTCCTGGAGCGGAAATTCAATCTCCATCAAACCACAGGTATTTAAACCTGGTACTTTGGTTGTTGAGCCCGACTGGAGTGCAGCATCGTATTGGTATAGTATTGCAGCATTAGCTGATGAAGCAGAAATTAGTTTACCTGCTTTAAAAGAAAAAAGTTTGCAGGGCGATAGCCAGATCAAAAATATCATGAAGATTTTCGGTATCGCTACCAGTAAAACCAATAATGGAATTGCCATTAGCAACCTAGGTCTTTCCTTAGATACAAAAGAAGTTCTAGACTTAAAAACCTGTCCGGATTTAGCGCAAACCATTGTAGTTATTGCAGCAGCATTGGGCAAAAACATGGCTTTTACAGGCTTAGAGACTTTAAAAATCAAAGAAACAGATCGCATTGCAGCTCTTCAGAACGAATTGGCTAAAATAGGCGTTACTTTTATAGAAGATAATCTGGTATATACTTTAAACACAGATAACCTTCATTTTCCGGATAAAGTTACTTTCGCCACCTACGAGGACCACCGTATGGCGATGGCTTTTGCTCCTCTTGCTTTAATGATAAATGAAGTTGAAATTGAAGAAATGCAGGTAGTAGAAAAATCTTATCCGTATTATTGGGAAGATTTGAAAAAAGCGGGATTTGAGGTGAGAGAGATATGAGACACGAGATTTGAGATATGAGATTTGAGGCACTAGCAGTGAGACTCAAGAAATAAAACAACAATAATAATCTAACATCTAAAAACAATGAAGTTCAGATATGATAAACAGAATACTACTCAAATCTCATATCTAGCTTCTCACATCTAAACAAATATGGCAGGCAACTCATTCGGACAACTATTTCGCATCACAACCTTTGGCGAATCTCATGGCGTAGCCATTGGGGTAATTATTGACGGCTGTCCGGCGCAATTGGATATCGATATGGATTTTATCCAATCAGAACTTGACAAGCGTAAACCGGGTCAATCCAAAATCACCACTCAAAGAAAAGAAAGCGATACTGTTCAGATTTTATCGGGTGTATTTGAAGGAAAAAGTACGGGTACGCCAATTGCACTTTTAATTCCGAACGAGGATCAACGTTCAAAAGATTACGGTCATAATGTGGATGTTTACCGCCCTAGCCATGCCGATTATGTTTATGATGCAAAATATGGTATCCGCGATCACCGCGGCGGAGGCCGCTCTTCTGCCCGCGAAACTGCTGCCCGTGTTGCGGCTGGTGCAATTGCAAAGCTGTTTTTGAAGCAACAGGGCATTGAAATTTTTGCACATGTAACTTCGGTAGGTACTATAGAAGCTCCTAATTTAGAAAGTAATGATCTATCTGCTTTATTGCAGATTAGGGAAGAAAATATTGTGCGTTGCGCTGATCCTGCAACTGCACACGAAATGGTTGAGTTTATCGATGCCGTTCGTAAAGATGGCGATACCGTTGGTGGAAAAATAGGTTGTGTAGTAAAAGGCTGTCCCGCGGGCTTAGGTGAGCCTGTTTTTGATAAATTACATGCCGATTTAGGTAAAGCTATGCTCAGTATTAATGCTGTTCATGGTTTCGAATATGGTTCTGGTTTTGCCGGAAGTGAATTAAGAGGATCGCAACACAACGATATTCCACAGCCAAAAGCTGCCGATTCGAAAGTTTTCAAAACCACAACCAATTATGCCGGTGGTATTTTGGGTGGCATTTCTAACGGGATGGATATTACTTTCAAAGTAGCTTTTAAGCCTGTTGCAACCATTATGCATAACCAGCAAACCATCAATGCTGCTGGTGAAGCTTCGGAGATTAAAGGCAAGGGCCGCCATGATCCTTGTGTGGTACCCAGAGCAGTAGTAATTGTTGAGGCTATGACAGCATTGGTTTTAGCCGATCAGTTTTTAAGAAACAAAGCAAGTATTATTTAATTTTCGTTAATGAGAATCATCACCGCCTTATTTCTATTGATCAGCTTGAATAGCTTTGCACAAAGTTATGCTGATCAGATCGCAAAACACCGTGAAACCTATAAACAGGATTTCATTAAAGATGAGCGTTCACCACTCAAAAAAAATGACCTGCAAAACCTTCACTTTTATGAGGCAGACAGTGTTTACAGAATTTTAGCCGATGTAGAAATACTGAAGAATGAAAAAGTTTTCAAAATGCCTACTTTTAATGGTTCTAGCAGCGATTACTATAAATATGCACACGTTAACTTTATTCTCAACGGCAAAAAAATTCAAATGACTTTATATAAAAGTATTTCTTTATCAACCAACCCCGTTTATAAAGATCACCTTTTTCTGCCTTTTACTGATGAAACCAACAATAAGGAAACTTATGGCGGCGGCAGGTATATTGATCTGGATGCAAAAGAAATCGTAGATAATCATATCGAAATCGATTTTAATAAAGCGTACAATCCTTATTGTGCCTATAGTGACGGATACCGCTGCCCAGTCCCTCCAGAAGAAAACGACCTGCAATTAGCCGTAAAAGCCGGCGAGAAATTATACACTGGTGAAAAGAAACACCAGAAATAAAAGTTAATATTACGTTTATCTACAAAATGATACCTGGATTGTATTATAATCCACATTTTAACGTAAATTACAAACATTAAGTTAAAAAACGTGTTCTCTAACTAAATTACATAACCCATTCCTAAATGACGTACAGCTGTTTAATTGTTGATGATAATGAAATTGAAAGAGATGCCATAGAAATGCATCTAAAAAAAATCCCATCATTAAATATTATCGCTGTCTGTAGTAACGGTATAGAAGCTTCGCAAATTTTATCAACCACTTCAGTCGATATTGTTTATTCTGATATTGATATGCCAGAGCTTTCTGGTATGGATTTATTAAAAAGCCTGAAAAAACAACCGCTATTTATCTTTATCACTTCATTTAGTGAGTACGCGGCTGAGAGCTTTAACCTGGATGCATTGGATTTTATTGTTAAGCCTGCAACGTTCGAACGCATATTAAAAGCCACCAACAAAGCGATCGAGTATATTGAATTAAGGAAACTAGTAAATAAACTTCCTGTCGAAAATCTAAACACCGACGATAAAAAAGACGACGATTATTTCTTTTTTAGAGAGACCAAAGGCATAACCAAGCTGAAATATAATGATGTAATTTATATTGAAAGTATGGGCGATTTTTCAAAGCTGTTTACCAGTATTGATAAACATGTTATTTTAGTAAGCCTAAAAAATCTAGAAAAACAACTTCCTTCGAAAATTTTCTCAAGGGTACACAAACAGTACATCATTAATATAAACCACATTGTAACCTTAACCAACCATGAGGTTCATTTAGATCATAACTTTCTGGTCCCGATAAGCGCTTCTAACAGACAGGAATTATTGGAAAAATCAATTGACAAAAAAATTCTGTCGAGGTTTTTAAAATAAGCTATTTTTTCAGGATTATTTTAAAATAACTTCCGCCGGTAGGATTAATATCGGCGCTAATTTTACCATCCATCAAGCTAATAAAGGTTCTGCAGAGCAATAAACCTAAACCTGTACCTTTTTCTTTATTGGTGCCTAATGTACTCACGCCCGCGCCTAGATAACCTGGCTTATTAAAATGTTCGACCTGTACAGGTGTTAAACCGATCCCTGTATCTGAAATTTTAATCTCCAGCACATTTCCGTTATGAGCGGCACTAGTTGTGATTGTACCACCATTGGGCGTAAATTTAATGGCATTACTGATGATATTTCGGATAACCAGCATGAGCATATTCGAATCTGCTTTGCAAAATGTTTTGGCCGGCACTAAATTCTGGATAGCTAAGCTTTTTTCGTTGGCGTTATCCCGCAAAGAAAGAATAACTTCATTAATCAACTCATGAACATCCAACGATTCTAAATATGGGTTAAAACCCTGCATCTGGCTGGCTGCCCAATTAAGAAGATTCTCCATCATTGAGGAGGTATAGGTAAGGTTGTTTTTTAGTGCCGCAGCATATCTGTTTAACTTCTCTTGTTCGATATTTCCCCCTTCTAACAGTTGCATAAAGGAAATTAATGAATTTACAGGGGTACGCATATCGTGGCTTACAACACTAAAAATACGGTCTTTAACCTTACTTAACTGTTCCAACTCCCGTTTTTGGGTATTGATAATTATATTCAGCCTCGTTGTTTTCCGCTGATTAAAAAATATAACAACGGCAATAATCAGAATCAATGTGGTGGCGATGGTGAGGAATAATTTTACACGTTCATCAAGTTTAATCTGTTGTACCTGTTTACTAATCTGCTTATCCTTTATCCCGGCAGCTAATTTTGCTTCAAATTTAGCATTGGCAAATTTACTGTCCTGAGCCAAACGCTGAATATCGAGATCAGCTTTTGCCTTTTGAAAAGTTAGGAGATCTAATGCTTTTTCTTTATCACTCAACACTAATTGTTGTCTTTTTAGCGCAAGTTCTTGTTGTTGTCTTTTTAACTCGCCTTCTGTAAGTTTTTGCTTCAATAAATAGTCGCGTTCTTTAATACCAAAATCGAGCTGCATCTGCCTTCGGGTAATTTCCTTTTCTTTTTCCTGGTCGAAAATTTTATCTCTAACAGCAATATATTGCCTGTAATAGGCTAATGATTTGTTATAGTCTTTTTGTTTTTCATATACCGTACTCAACCCCAAACTAGATTGTTTTTCTATATCTAATAAGCTGTTTTCTTCAGCAATTTTTAAGCTATTATTGAGCAATAGGATGGCGTTTTCAAAATCATTCTCTTTTTGGTAAAAGTTTCCCAATGCATATAAACTTGAGGCATAGGCTTCTTTATCTTCTCCCGACTTATTTAATTCAACTGATTTTTGATACGACTTTAACGCTGCGTCCTTTTGTCCTATTGAGCTGTATAAGTCGGCAAGATTTCGTTTAATAGTGGCTATTAAACCTATATCTCCAATGGCTTCTGATACCCGCAATGATTTATTATAATACGCTAAGGCCAGTTTAATTTTCTGCTTAGGCAATACATTCATCTCCTGTAATTCACGATCTGAAGCCTCGAAATAATTGGTACCAATCAAGCCATAAACAACAGCCACGCCTCTTGTATTTTCGCCCTCCTTAGCAAATACTTTTAGCGCCATGTTCATATAAACCAGGGCCTGACTCTGATTACCCAAACTTTGGTAAATAGTAGAAATATTGGTATAACAACTGGCCATATCGGTTTCGTTGCCCATTTTTTCGTAGATAGCTATGGCCTTCTGGTTCACTTCTAATGATTTTACATAATCTGGAATGCTACCATATAAAGCACCTAAATTGAGGTAAGTTCCGGCAACCATATCCAGATTACCTATTGAAGAAAATTCGGCAACTGCATTGTGATAATTCTCTTCTGCCTTTTGATAATTAGACCTACCGTGATACATTAAACCTCTACGGTAATAAGCCATTGCAGAGAATTTTTTTAGATTTTTCTCATGTGAAAGCTGAATGGTTTTATCCACATATTCTTCCGCTTTATCTACATTTTTCATCCTCATATATTGACGGTAAACTTCCGTCAATATTTTGATTTTGGTGGAATCTGTTTTTAAATTCTTTTGATTTAAACTTAAAAGGCTATCCAATTTTTTCTGCGGCGCACCCACCTGGCTAAAACTAGCCATGTATAAAAATGAGAAAAAGAGAAACAGCATGCCTTTTTTAGAAAAACATGCTTTACTAACGAACTGAGCATTTACAAGATAGCGCTTCATTTTTCAGATCAAACCAATGATTTGTTTTTACTGGATAATGAGCATAAAAAATCTTGAAAATGACAGCATTTCATATCCGGGATGAGATAAAACATACTGAAATAACAAAATAGGTTTGGTTTATAAAAGTAATTAAAAAAACTGATCAATAGGTAACCAGTTCTTTACCTTTTCATCAAGAATCCCAATCATTTAAGCATAAATAAAATAAGAAACTGATTGTAAACCTTTTAAATTATTCAGGCGATTAAATCTTATGCCCCAGCTATTGCTTATTAAAAAAATGCGGGATATTTAGTTGGATTTGCATCGTGCATCATCTGGTAAATGGTTTCAATGACATCGTCAACCGACGGTTTACTGAAATAATCGCCGTCAGATCCAAATGGCGGACGGTGTGCTTTAGCCGATAATGTTTTCGGCTGACCATCTAAATGGAAATAACCTTTTTGCTCTTCGATTACCTTTTGCAGGATATATGCAGATGCGCCCCCAGGAACATCTTCATCTACAACCAATAATTTACTGGTTTTGGCAAGGGACTTTACACAAACCTGGGTGGTATCGAAAGGTAATAATGTTTGTGGATCTATAATTTCTACTGAAATACCTAATAAGCTCAATTCTTCTGCGGCTTCCTGAACAATTCTTAACGAAGAACCGTAAGATACTACTGTAATATCAGTTCCTTCTTCTAAAACCTCTGCTTTACCTAATGGAACCGTAAAATCGCCAACATTACTAGGTAATTTTTCTTTAAGTCGGTAACCATTTAAACACTCAATGACTACGGCAGGTTCATCAGCCCTAAAAAGGGTATTGTACATGCCGGCAGCTTGAGTCATATTTCTTGGTACGCATAAATGCATTCCCCTTAAAGCGCCTAAAATCATGCTGATCGGTGAACCTGAATGCCAGATTCCTTCCAATCGATGACCTCGGGTACGCACAATAACTGGTGCTTTTTGTATCCCTTTGGTTCGGTATGATAGTGATGCTAAATCGTCGCTGAGTACATTTAGTGCAAAAATTAGATAATCCAGATACTGTATTTCGGCAATCGGTTTCAAACCCCTCATGGCCAAACCAATGCCCTGCCCCATAATGGTCATTTCTCTAATTCCAGTATCGGTAATCCGCAACTCGCCATATTTGGCCTGCAAACCTGCAAAGCCTTGATTTACATCGCCAATATTTCCTAAATCTTCTCCAAAAGCAACTAAACGTGGATCGCGGGCAAAGTTTTCGTTAAAGCAGGCATTAAGCACTTCCCTACCGTCGACCATTTTCGATTGCTCATCATATGCCGCGTTAATCACTGCTATCATATCAGGGCTTTCTTTGCCATCAGTATGCAGTTTAGAATTATAACGGTCATGATTAAACTTAGCCTGCTGTTTATACCAGGTTAACAGTTCATCACGTTCCGGAGAATTAAAATTAGCGGATAAACGGATGGCTTTTCGTATAGCAGTAAAAACTTCCCGTCGTTGTGCATCAGCTGTTGAAGCCAGATTTGCAGCAATTCTGGCGAGTTCTGGTTGATGTTTAGCTACACCGCTAATTAAATCGACCACTTGTTTTTGTTCGGGTTTAATGCTATCCAAAAACTCGTTCCATGCTTCTTTTTGTGCGTTACGAACAAAAATTTTAGCCTCTTTTTCAATCTCTGCAATTTCCTCTTCTGTTGCAACCGCTGAATCGAGCATCCAGGCACGCATTTTCAGGATACAATCGTGCTCATTTTCCCAAGCTAAACGATCTTTTGATTTATACCTTTCGTGCGAGCCAGAGGTAGAGTGCCCCTGGGGTTGAGTAAGTTCGGTAACGTGAATTAAAACAGGTACATGTTCGTTTCTACAAACATTTATTGCTTTTTCATACACTTCGCACAAAGCTGGATAATCCCAGCCCTTTACTTTGTAAATTTCATATCCTGGCTGATCAGGCTCACGCTGAAAACCTTTTAAAACTTCAGAAATATCTTCTTTTGTAGTTTGATATTTTGCCGGAACTGAAATGCCATAAGCATCATCCCAAATCGAGATGGCCATAGGTATCTGTAAAACACCTGCAGCATTAATGGCTTCAAAAAACACGCCTTCAGAAGTTGAGGCGTTACCAATGGTACCAAAAGCAACTTCATTTCCGTTAACCGAAAAGTGCTTTAAGTAATCCAGTTCCTTATTTTGCCTAAATAATTTAGAAGCATAGGCTAAGCCAACCAAACGGGCCATTTGGCCACCGGTAGGAGAAATATCTGACGAACAGTTTTTAATCTGCGTTAAATCGTTCCAGCTTCCATCTTCGTTAACTGATTTTGTTGCAAAATGACAGTTCATTTGCCGTCCACCTGAAAACGGATCAGCTCCATCGGTTGGATTGGCATAAAGTTGTGCGAAAAATTCTTTAATGGTAGAAATCCCTGTTGCAAAGGCAAAAGTTTGATCACGATAATAGCCCGAGCGCCAATCGCCGTTTTTAAAAGCCTTTGCCATAGCCACCTGGGGCACTTCTTTCCCATCGCCAAAAATGCCAAATTTAGCCTTCCCTGTTAATACTTCTCTACGGCCTAAAACACTGGCCTGCCTACTTTCAAAGGCTATTTTATAGTCGTTTATAACGATAGATTTAAAATCATTAAAACTGAGTTCGGAAGCATCAATAGTGTTGGTCATCAATTTTTCATTCGGCATAGTAATCAAAGATTGGTTGCGGCAAATATATACAAAATTAAAAGTTTGCCTTTATCCTCCATTGTAAAATTATATATGGATTTGTAAAATATATTTGGAATAGTTTTTGTTTTAATATGAAAACATTAAATTTGTTTTAGAATTTAAAAAATAAATTACAACCACATAACATGAAAAAGATCTTAGTATTATTCGCTTTTGTTTTAGGTTTAGGTATTGCTGCAAATGCACAAACTAAACCTGCAGAGTTTAAATTTGAATCGGAAACTCACGATTTCGGTAAAATTGTTTTAAACAAACCAGTAACTTACGATTTCAAATACACCAACATTGGTGAAGAGCCATTAATTATTACCAAAGCTGAAGCAAGTTGTGGATGTACAGTACCTAAATACACTTCTACCCCATTGAAAAAAGGTGAAACTGGTGTAATTTCGGTAACGTTTAACGCTGCTGCCGGTCCATCAACTTTTTCGAAAGCCGTAACCATTACTTCAAATGCTAAAACACCAATTAAAGTGCTTTACATTAAAGGTGAAACGGTTGCCGCAGCTTCGAAATAATTATTTAAACGATAATATTTAAAAAGTCCCGATTTTCATCGGGACTTTTTTATTTTTGTGCCATGCCAAAAATTTCACAAAAAGGTGTGCAGATGCCTGCATCGCCAATCAGAAAGTTAACTCCATTTGCGGATCAAGCTAAAAAAGATGGTAAAAAAGTTTTCCATTTAAATATTGGTCAACCAGATATCGAAACACCTGAAGGAATGTTAAACGCCATCAAAAACATTGATTTTAATGTTTGGGCCTATACGCCATCAGAAGGTACACTTGCATACCGCCTAAAACTTACCGAATACTACAATAAACTGGGCTATAATATTACGCCCGAAAATATATTGGTAACGGTTGGTGGTTCTGAAGCCATTACCATTGCCATGCAGACCTGCGTAAACGAGGGCGATGAAATTATCATTCCAGAACCTTTTTATGCCAATTATAATGGCTTTGCCTGCATGAGCAATGTTGTAGTAAAACCCATCCTTTCTTACATCGAAAATGGTTTTGCTTTGCCTCCGATTGCCGAATTCGAAAAACTGATTACAGAAAAAACGAAGGCAATCATCATTTGTAACCCCAATAACCCAACTGGTTATTTATATTCAAGAGCAGAATTAGAGGCTTTAAAAACACTTTGTGTTAAATACGATCTATTTTTATTCTCTGACGAAGCTTATCGCGAATTCTGTTATGATGGAAGAGAATTTATTTCTCCAATGCATTTAGATGGTTTGGATGAAAATGTGGTGATTATGGATACTGTTTCTAAACGTTACAGCGCTTGTGGTGCACGTTTAGGTTGTTTAATTACCAAAAATAAAGAAGTTATTGCATCAGGATTAAAATTTGCACAAGCAAGATTAAGCCCGGGCATGGTTGAACAGATTGCCGGTGCAGCGGCTGTAGATACACCGGACAGTTATTTTGAAAAAGTAAATACCGAATATACTTTACGCCGTGATACTTTGGTTAATCGGTTAAATAATATTGAAGGCGTTTTCTGTCCTAATCCGGGCGGTGCATTTTACGTGGTGGCAAAATTCCCGATTGATGATGCTGATAAGTTCTGCCAGTGGATTTTAGAAGATTTTACGCATAATAACCAAACGGTAATGATGGCACCTGCAACGGGCTTTTACTCTACCCCAGGTTCTGGTAAAAACGAAGTACGTATGGCATATGTATTAAATACCACCGATTTAAATGCAGCTATGGACTGTTTGGAAGTAGCCTTACAACAATATCCTGGAAGAACGGTATAGTTTACAGTTCGCAATTTCCAGTTTTCAATTTTAGATGCCAAATAACAGTTTAAAGCTATTATTTGGCATTTTATTTGTATATTTGTATCCGGTTTACAACTGATTATTCAAAACTGTAAACTAAAAAAGGGGCCGTTCTTGGATTTGACAGGGTGGCGAAGGTTATGTTAGCATGCAGTGCGTTGTACGGAGAGCACTTAAAGTGAACGTTCACATTTTAGTTGGCGAAAATACTTACGCCTTAGCTGCTTAGTTTAGAACTAATTAGCTTTTGTCCCTCTAACTGCTGCATTGTTGGGTTAGAATCTGGGGCATCGAAACAACAAAGCTGGCTTTAAGGAGATACGACTTAAAGTGAGATAAAGTATCTAAGGATTTAAATAAGGTCGGTTTTCAGCCCGTTTATTTCCCTAAAATCAATTGAAAAATAAGCATGTAGAAGGTATAATTTATCTCACAACTGGACAAGGGTTCGACTCCCTTCGGCTCCACTGGAATCAGTATCAGAAATCACCAAAAAACACTAAAAGCCTGCAAATCAATAATTTGCAGGCTTTTGTTTTTTGGTATTTAATGGCTTTTTTGACCAAATAATGCATATGTGAGGTGCCTTAAAAGGTGCCTCAGGACAACTTAAAACCTGAGGCACCTTTTAGAGGATAACAAATTGATTTTCAACTAGTTTACCTCGTACACATCTTGACTTTTTTTGACTGCAATCTTAACTTTATTCACCTTTTAAGATTACTTTTATGAAAAGAAATTTCAGTTTACTCTTCTTTCTAAAGAGAAGAAACACAGACCAAAATGGTAGTACATCAGTTTACTTAAGGATAACTGTTGACAAAAAGCGTTCTGAAGCTGCCACTGGCAAACAATGTAAGGAGGAAGATTGGGACAACGGTAAATTTAAAGGCCGAACTGAAAAAGCAAAAACGCTCAACCTTTATCTCCATCAATTAGAGTTGAAAGTCCAGGAGGCACACAGACAGATTTTAATCAGGGATGAGGAACTCACTGCCCAAACACTTATGAATGAGTTTCTTGGAAAAAAACACAGGATTAGAAAACTGAAAGAGGTATTTGAAGCTCACAATCAAGAAATGGAAGCACTGGTGGGGATAGAGTTCGCACCAATGACATTGCTCCGATACCAGACTGCGCTAAGACATGTCGGACAATTTTTAAAGGAAAAACAGAAAATTCAAGATATTAACATTAGAAAAATTAACCATGAATTTTTAACAGACTTTGAGTTCTTTCTTAGAACGACAAGAAAATGCAACAATAACTCAGCTGTTAAATACATCAAAAACCTTAAAAAAATCATAAGGATTTGCCTGGCAAACGGATGGATTAACAGAGATCCATTCGCTAATTTTAAAGCCAAAGTTAAGTTAATTGAACGACCTTGTCTTTCTGAAGAGCAAGTAACTTCTTTGGAAATCAGGGAATTTGATAACGAGAGATTGAACCGCGTGAGAGATATATTTCTTTTTAGCTGCTACACCGGACTTGCTTATATAGATATTTATCAATTGAAAAGATCACAAATCATTGATAAAAATGGGGATGAAAAATGGATTATTATCAACCGACAAAAGACTGGAACTCCCACCCGCGTACCCTTACTCCCTAAAGCAATAATATTATTATCAAAATATGAAAATCATCCACTATGCACCCATCACGATAAAGCGTTCCCAGTTAGCTCCAATCAAAAAATGAATGCCTATCTCAAGGAAATTGCCGATTTATGTGACATTAAAATTCCACTATCCTACCACATTGCCCGCCATACCTTTGCTACAACGATTACCCTTCAGAACGGAGTTCCCATCGAAACAGTAAGTAAAATGCTCGGACACAAGGATATCAGAACAACGCAACACTACGCCAAAACCCTGGATGTAAAAGTTGGCAGAGATATGGCAGCACTCAAAGACAAGCTAGCTACGGAAAAACCTGTGGCTAAAAACACCATCTACAATTACACCATTACAAAATAAGCTATGATGGAGACCAATAACATGCCAGTAGAACAAAATATCATCGAAAAAATCTTTCATTTCCGCGGCTTAAAGGTAATGCTGGATTCGGATCTTGCTGCGCTATACGAAGTTGAGAACAAGCAATTGAAACGGCAGGTAAAACGAAATCTGATTCGGTTTCCTGAAGATTTTATGTTTGAACTCAGTGATGATGAACAGAAAATCCTAAGGCGCCAATTTGGCACCTTAGGACATGGAACGTATTCAAAATATCGGACTATGGCTTTTACAGAACAGGGAGTTGCAATGCTTTCAAGTGTTCTGAACAGTGAACGGGCCATTCTGGTGAACATCGAAATCATCAGAACATTTACCAAAATCCGCTCGACGATTGCACAAAGTACAGTTTTAAGGCAAGAAATCGAAAAGATCAAAAACCGTCTGGACAACCAGGATAAAAATCTGGAAATTGTATTTAAGTATTTGGATGAACTTATTACGCCACCGATACCTGAACCAGTACCCAGACAGCGTATCGGCTTCAGACCTGACATGATATAGCAAGCAAATATACCCCAGAGGCAAACTGCCTCCGGGGTATTATTCTTAAATGAGCGAAAAACACAGCCGATAACAAACATTAAAAATCAATTGTTAACACTGAAGATTCTCCGGCCAAGTTCAATAGCTGCCAGCACGACACTGGATTTTGCGGAACCGATACCTTTAAACCGTGACAGATCAGCATGTTTCATGCCGGCCAACCCTTTCAGGTCAAAGGCTCTGGTTTTAAATATCTCATTGCCGATATCAAGCGCACTATTATCAGGCCTTCCAGAGCCGATCAGTATGGCCAGCAATTCCGCTGTTTTCATAGCATTTCCTCCTGTCAACAAAAGTTTTTCCCTTGGCCTTAACTCCACCGGTAGCGCCTTAATTCCATAGATACGCTCCTGCTTTTTCTCGTGAAATAAATCAAGTACAGACTTTTCCCTTTCTCCAATTTGCGAAGCTGTTGTAAACAGCGAACAAAAGGCAGAAATAAGAAATTCAAAATCTTCCTGAAAGACAACGATCCGGCGCCTAGCGTAAGTCCCATCCCGCTGTTCATCACTTCTGGTAATCTGTATATAATTAGTATTATTCCTGGCCATTTTAAAGTCCAGAAAAAAGTTTCTTCTTCCGGAATGGAATGTTTCTGTAGCAATAGTTCTGTTTTTCATAGCGTAAAAATTTAATTCCACAAAACTGTATAACAATCACCTTTTTAAACGGAAATTAAACGATTATAAACGTTTAAAATCGGTTAATCAAAGCATCCAATGCGGTACCATGCGCGCCAACGATTACCATTTTCAAGAGATTATACTTAAATTCAATCGTGAATCTTCAGGGCCCTAACAATGAAAACAGACAACGATCCTATCACGTACCACTGTGAAGAATGTAACGAAATACTCCACGGCAGAATAGATAAGCGGTTTTGCAGCGACCTTTGCCGTACCAGTTTCAATAACCGCAAAAGACAAAAAGTTGCTGCAATAGATCCGCCTTTCCTACGTGAAATACCTAAGATAATTCTCAACAACTACAGGATACTCTCCAGGCTCAGTTCAGGAAGTAAGACGACTGTCCGAAAAACGCTTCTTGACCAACAGGGATTTAATTTCAAGTTCATCACCAGCTGCTACAAAACCACCGAAGGAGATCTCTATTATTTTTGTTTTGACCTGGGCTACCTTCCAATAAAAGGAGATAGAATACTTATTGTAAACCAGCAATCACAGATTGAAATATAATCCTACAACTAGCGGTGATATTTAGAAAAATAGGTAAAAGTAAATTGCCCGGAAGGATATAATTCATATTTTTGTATCCCATTCCTTTATGATAAAAATACACTCCTGTTATGAAGATGAAACCATGATCATTATCGAACTCTCAAAGGAAGAGGATCATAATAATCATTGGCTTCACTATGAAAAGAATAATGGAGAATTTGTCCGCCTCTGGCTAAGAAACTGCGACTTCGCGAACGAAGTGGCAGAATACTATTTCGAACAGGGTTTCCTCAAAGTACGTGAGAATACAGCAGTGTTTATCCAAAAGTTTAACTTTCAACAGCACACACTACATAAAGTTCCTTTAGGTACAAAAATCCTTAGCCTTATCGAAATCTATACAGGCAAAATGAGCGCCGCCGGTTAAGACAGCGAGTTATACCTTTTTTGAATCCTGCCCATCAGCCCAGGAAACCCTGCTTCCAAACTTTGGATGGTAGGAAGGCTCATATAAAATGTAACCAAGTCTGATTAGTTTTTTAATACTCTTGTGATAAGTGCGGGTAGATAAAATCTTGCTGATTCTCATCAGTCCACTGCGGGAAATCTGAAAAACATCCCCTTGCCCAGCCTGAATATAATACGTAATCAAAGCGTGCAATAAAGCGATATCTGTAGAGGTCATGTGAATATCCGAATGGATAGCCGTTAAAATACCCTTCAGTCTTTTATCTTTTCCGGAACCAATTATCCTTACCTCCATAACCTTTGTTTTCCGGCCGCTCCAGTTTTTCCCTCCAGCAGATCATCCACTGCTTTGGAATCATAGTAATAAATACTGCCGATCTTTGAAAAAGACAGCGTCCCATTGATCCTTAAATTTTGCAGGGTTCCCTGGGATATCCCTAAAATCTCCCTGACTTCATAGCCTTTCAAAAACTTCTTTTTCACTGGCGGATCAATTTTGACAATTTTTCTGATCTCTTCCAGTAAGCCGTTACCAAAATCCACCAAATCTTCTTTAGTTAATACTTCCACACCCATAACCCAGTTATCTATGTTCTTAAAAAATTCAAGCATGACAAAACAGGGGACTAAAAGTCCCCTGTACAAATTCATTAAAGTCTCTAAAAATTATCTTGAAACACCTTTTTTCTCCCTTGAAGCCGGTTCTTGTTCCATGACCATTTCCGGCACTTTACCTATCTCTTTTTTTTCTAGCGTATCAGCCCTATCTATTGCCTTACTATAAACCTCGTTTAAATCTTTATCATAAAAGTCCAGCGTTTTAAACTGTGGGTTAGCAGCGACAAAACCGGCTGTTTCTTTTCCATTCTTCATAAACGACACCTCATGAAGATTTCCACGTTCAAGGCTTTTAAGCAATTGATCCTTAAAACCAGGTTTGTCCATATTCAGTATATTGAATTTATCTACTGCTTGTTTAAGGTTAAAACCGTAGTTTTCGCCATAAGAATTCATTGCATAACCTTTTTCTGGTGTATGTTCGGCGAAATCCAGCTTGAGCCAAAGATTAGCTTTTTCTCCACTTTTCAGGACAACATCTTTGTTTACCGCGCGTCCTGAAAGCAGGTTATAACTTTCCTTAACGGTCACCCCTTTTCCTTTATTGATATAAAAGGTCTGTGAAATAACATCCTTCATGTCAGCTTTTTTCAATGTCGCCTCATAACTATTAAAAAAATACATGTCGGTTTCCTTACTTTTTGAAAAACTAAGTAAATATGTCATCTTATCACCAAAACCGGGAGCGACCCTTTTAGTCGGATCCGGCATTTCTATAACTTGAGACTGGATCTTAAAGCCCTCAGGGGCAAGCGAAATTGACTCCTTTAGATTTGCGTTTAGGGAATCCCCAAAGCCTAAGTACTTCAGTGTATTCTGTAAGTACTCTAAATTATTCTCATTCATAACTTAAAAATTAAAGGTTTAAAATTCATCTGATTAAAATTGTTTATTCATACATGCCTATCTGGAAAAACCTGATCTGCCATATCCGCGCGAATACTCATTATTATTGGATACTGCTAAGGTTTTTTCTTCAGGCTCCTTAACCGTAGACTTCTGTGCGGCCGCTGCCTGAAGCGCTGTGTGATAATTTTCATTCCGCTCATCTTTCTGCGGCAACAGTCCCCGATCGCCAACCATGGCTTTTAGACCCGTTAGCAGAAGGTACGATATGCCACCGTCCATCAGAAGAGAGACGACAAGCGCCAACCTATTGGAACGGATTCCATCCGGAGTCGTGCTACTGGCCTGAAAGGTAGTACCATCAGGCATTTCAATCTGCCTGCCACTGCGAAAGCGTTCTTTCTGATAAGGGGTAAGCAGCATACCGTTGGTCATATCCGGCACCCGGAGCCTTGAGGTATCAGTGACAATAAATTCGCGTGTATCCCAATCATACTCCACCATCAGCTTCTTCTGCTGCCCGTTCTCCGTAGTTTCTTTGATGAGGTTTGCTTTGAGACCGGTCAATAGATCATCTCCTTCCTGACGGGAAATGATGGAAGGAAGGTTGGCCTGCTTATAGACAGGGTGTACCAATAACTCAGATTTTCCTTCGGCATTTTTGGCCAGGGACAGCTTAACACTCATTTCTTTGATTTCAATGCCGTCACGATTAATATCATTTAACTTAACCAGCCCTGTCCGCATTCCGGACAACAGTGCATCGATATCCTTTTTAGGAAGCGTGATATCTCCTTCCCTATAAAGCCCCAGTTCGCGTAGATCTTCAAACGGAAGATCCCGCACATTCAAGTTTGCAGTCTGCATATAGAGTCATTTAAAATTTGAGTTAAAATTTTGGTAGAAAGTGTTTGTTCTCTTATCCACCGTACAAATAGCACTTAAGTTCGTCTCCAGACATGGATAGGATCATCAAAAGAAAATAAAGTGGGTTAATGCTCAGCCCTCTGCGAAGCACAGAAAGGTGCAGATGTTCGCCCGTCGTCCTTCCCGTTGATCCGGTAACGCCTATTGGATCCCCGGTTTGGAGAACCTGATCCACTGAGGAATAGATTTTAGAAAGATGGGCATAGTAAACCGTATAGCTGCCATACCTCACCACAATATAATTACCCATTATGGGGGTATAGCCCACTTTATCAACTATTCCAGGCAATACAGAAACAACAACCTCATTTTTGCCTGCTATATCTATCCCCTTGTGAAAAGAATGCCGCGCTCCGGTAACCGGATGGGTTCTGATCCCATAAGTTGAATTCAGTTTAAATACTTTAAGTGGGAGTGCTGCGTACCAGTTTATAAAAGAAACAGTATCCAGGTCCGCCCCATATCCATTAGCCCTGATCAATAAAGCACTACATAAAACCAGCCACCAACATTTCAATTTCCTGATTGATCCGTAAAAAATTCCTCCTGAGGATTTCTTCTTTTTTTCCTCCGAAGTCGTAAAAATCAGGCAGCTCCACATATCCTTGTTCCTCCATCTTAATTTCTTTTAAATCTAGGTTAACCTTGCAATTTATAGCTGAGGTTTCGTACTCACCAGTATACTTCTCATCTGCATCTGTAGCAAGTAGACCAACCAACTCCCCGGCGCCTAGTGTAGTAATCTTACCCGCGGGAATCAGCACTTCCAGCTTTTCACTGATCGATTTGGATACTTTGCTCCTATCGATAGAAATACTCTCCCCGATCTGTTTTGATTTACCGAAGATCCTTTCCAGCCATTCTAAGGTTTCTTTGTTCCTCACCGATCCAGAGAGCACATTACCCACAACAGAAGTAATGGTAGTAGCCGTATCTTTACCATATTGCTGCTTAAACTGCGGAAGCTCCTGCAGCCCCATCAATACGGCTACTTTGTTAGATCTTGCAGTTGCAATCAGATTCTCGATCCTGTGGACAAAAAGAGTTGGAACTTCATCCAATATCAGTGCAGATGGTAGATTTCCCTTTGAATTGATCAACCTGGTAAGGCGGTTCAATACTACAGAATAACAGGCAGAATTAATGTTCTGGGTATTGGGATCATTAGCCAGCACCAATAATCCAGGTGAGGATGGATCAGAAATTTTCAGGTTGAAATCATCCCCTGAAAACACCCAAAATGTTTCGACAGTTGCCATCCTACTGATAAAGATTTTCAGTGTGCCGATCTGCCCCTCAAGCTGATCAAAAGCTTTGGCCATAAATGCTGAGCGGAAGGGTGACAGCAAGGAAACCAGTTCCGGCTCAGTGAATAGTACAGAAAATATCTCATCATATGACCTATTAAGGAAAGAGAGTATATGCGGAAGAGTCGAAAACACGCCCCTATTGTACCTGCTCATAAAATAAATACAAGAGGCCAGGAAATTGATGGCCGATTGGGTAAAAAAAGCGTCACTACCACTGGCTTTATCACCCTTTTTAAGCGCTTCTACCAATGCTTCAGCAGTTTCCGATGCGTCAGCCAGTGTTTTGATATAGTCAGATCTTAAAGGATTGATCCTTCTGCTTTTTTCCACCTGATTCAGGTTGATTACGTGAAAACTAAATGCTTTCAGTTTTCCTTCAGCCTTATTTTTATTAAAATGATAGTAGGCAATCTTTCCAAGATCTGGAAACTTAAAATCATACAGACAGACTGCAAATGACTTGGCAATCAGCTGCCGGATAAAAGGGTTCACGACCGAAAAGGATTTCCCAGAGCCAGGTGTCCCGATTAAAATCGTTGCACGAAAAACATTGACCAGATTCGCCCAGCCCTTTCTAACCTTTTTCCTGTAATAGAAAAGCATCGGTATATTTACCGAGTAAGGATTTTCTATTTTTTTGATCTGCTGCATAAAACTTTCCGCTTCAACATTCCATTTATCCTTGCCCAGTTCTGATCTGATGATCTTAGAAACATTGTCCATAGAAATACTGATCAGTATAGCCCCAATTAGGGAAAATACCATATAGGTCAGATCCATCACAGTGGTATATGCAAACAAAAACCGGCCTGGTTTGCCATAAAAAAATAGGCTTCCAAAATAAAGGAGCAGACCAAGGCTCAAGGGATAAACTACTTTAGTCTTTGGATCAAAGTCCAACTGCTTTTTTGATAATGTTCCAATGCTGACCAGGCAGATCAACAACAGCACAGAAAGCTTACTATAGATTAGTTCTTTGTATATGATGATTGTTTTGATCTTTACCAGCCCCATATTGAAGATGCCCCAGAATGGCGCCCCCAGATAGACAAAAACACTTATTTCAAGCGCGATCGCAAAGTAGATCAGACACTGCAGAAAACCGTGGAGTTTCTGGATTTCCCTTGTCTCTTCCATAGGAATCTCATTTACATGATAATCTTTTTAGCCTTAAGGATATCTGAATAGTGGATATCGAAAGTAATTGAACGTCCTGAGATCTGCTTTTCTGAAAGTTCTACCTTGAGCAGTTTATGATCCGGGAAGGTCAGCTTTCGAAGCACAAAAATATTCCTGTACCTTTTTTCAAAGACCTGGATATTTTGTAGGCTTGATATCGGAAGAATCTCCAGTGACTGTACCGTTGTCGCCTTATGCTGTTTTTGGTCTTCAATACGGAACTTTAATCCATCTATCTCGTAAGGGATATGGGTCGTATTTTCAAAACCGATATCTAGCAGAATATATTCTCCAAGTGTACCAATGCCATTTAACATCGCACGGATTCCATTTTTGCTTTTCCTTACATCCGTATGCAATGGTCTATGTTCCAGCATTAACCTTGAAATGCTGTCAAGTTCAGTACTTGATATCGATGAAGCTTTCGGTTCAATTGCCCTCATCCCACCAATACCAATATCAATTAGCGGACTGAAAGCAGTTTCCGGCCTGTCATCACAGAACACCGCATACTGTTTGATCCGTTTTTCCCCAAGGATGGTGAGTACGCCCATAAACGCATCTTTGATTTTGGCGGAATCAGGAATTTTAACCCTCAGCAGGTTTTTATCCGGCAGATCGCCAACGAGTCCTTTGGGAATATCCACATATGTAATCCTCTCCGGAGCAAGAAAATGCAGCGTAAGGGAACGCTTGATAAAAATCTTTGGGATTTCTGGGGATGATCCAATTGTATTAGCCGAAACTTGCGCAAAAAGGTTTGCCGCCATATTAAGAACTAAAATGGCTGTTAAAATTATATTTTTCATATCGTTTTTATTTTTGGCCCTGAAGATCCTGGGGATCAACAAGGAACACTTGATTGTTGTATTTTAATTTTGCCCTGTTTTTCCTGACCATATTGGCAATGGCAGCAGAAGATGACTGGAACAGCCGGTCAACAGTACTCATCACAAATTCATTCTGGGTCTGTGCACTTCCCATCGTATTGAATCCCTGGACAGGGCTTGAGCCAAGGCCCTTAGAAAACTCCCTAAAAGCAGACGCGGGGACATATAATCCAGGTAGGCCGTCCGTGTCATAGACTAAAAGTTTTATGGGCAGAATTTTACCTGCACAAAGAACAGAACTGATCTCTAACTGGACCCGCTGTTCGGAAAACCCACTGATCCTGGCATACATGGATGTTCCCTTTGGCAACTGCAGTTTCCCTGCATAAACCTGTTCAAGCAACCTCAGTCGTATCCTTGATCCTGAATATCCGGTAACATCTTCGTCGATGATCGCGGTAATCATCTCCCTGCTTTCATCTGCTAAAAGGGTATTGAATTCAGATTGAACCGCAGCTTTTCTGGAAACAGGAAGAACTTTCTCTTCCCGGATAAGCTCCTCTGCCTTTCTCTTTTTTTCCTGCTGCAGGTCTATATAAGCAGGGTCATTAACTTTCTGCATGCTATCCATATAGGCCATTTGCCTTTTAAACAGATCCATGGGGTCAGTTTCTTTCGTCGTACCAATAGATGGTGGCTTTTCTCTGCTTCTTGCCTCCGCCAGGCTTGCCAGTGCCTGTGCCACAGCCCGGTCTTCCGGCCTATTGCCAATACTGCTTTCGGTCCGAGAATATGGAGATAAAGGTTTCCTAATCTGCGGCATATCCACGTAGGCCTGCCTTTTGATAGATTCTTCAATGGAATCAAGTCTGTGTTTCTCCCGGTCAGAATAAGAACTGGCCATCGCCACTTGTGGCAAGCCTTCCTCCCCGACAGTTTTGATTGCTGAGTAGCCATCAGCCTCCTTATAACTGTTCTTGTAGGCTTCCAACTTATCGGAAAGTCCTCGCTCACGTACCTGGTCTGATATTTCGGCAAGGTTTCCGCTGATATCCTTCTCAGCCCTTACTATCTGTTTTTTCGATGTGCTTTGCCGGTACACAAAAAAGAAAAGACATAGAAAAGGAATGGCAATGAGTGGAATGATATACCTTGGATTTTTAAAATCTATTTTCATAACATTTTGATTAACGGAGCTCCCTGAGCTCCTCTAGTTTAGCTTCCAGGAAAACCGAATCATCGCTGTTCAATTTTTCCCTCTCCAATACTGAGTCTACCTGCTTTCTGATCTCCAGCGTTTTCCTAAGTTTTGCGCCTGTGGTGCTGATTTTGGATAATCCGTCACCAACTGAATATGACGGATTTTGGCTCTCTTTTTTTCCGCGTAAAGTATCACTCGTCGATTCTTTCTTATTCTTTAAAGGAAATATGCCAAATGAAAACAGCACAGAAAAAACAACAAGCGTAACCATCAGCACAAAAACCTGTTTTGGATACGCCTTAAGCAGCCGCACCATCCGTCTGCGCAACAGAACCAGATAAGGCCGGAATTCATGATAGAGCTCGACAGGAACCGTCCTGTCAGGCGCCCTGTTAGATCGGATTTTTCTGAACATTTTCGATATCTTTATTTTCAAGTGTTTTCCAGGAAATGATCAGTACCCCGTAAAGATTATTATCACTTTTCGGGATATCCCTTAAGTAACCTTCTGTAATCATTGAACGGGTAACAATAGAACTTCTGCGTTCAATCCGCTGCTTTCCATAATAGCGGAAGTATTTCTTTTTAACATCGATATAGATCGAATCGGTCTGAAGGGTCAGCACCGAACTACTGGAAAGAATAGAACTGAAATAGCCTTTTTCCTTTAGGTTCAGGTATTGCTGCATCCCTGATTCATCGATCAGGTACATTGCCTTTTTCATCTGGTAATCGATATACCTGTCATCCGGGGTAAGGGAAAAGAAAAGTGAATGAAAAAGCTCCACATGTCCGCGGTATACTGCTGGCCGGATCAGTTGCTCGTCGGTCTGTCTGGCCAACACAGGAACATTGTTTTCAAAAATGTAAATACTGCGTCTGGCAATCTCTATTTGCTTGTAAGCAAAAAAACCAGTCGAAATAGAGATCAGAAAGGCACAGACCAGACTGCCAATAGAAACAATGGTAGCCAAACGTATCTTGGACTCAATATTTTTAATGATCATGATGATTGGATTATGGTTTAAAAGAATTTACCCGTAGCCTTTTTGGCTATACCGATAACGGTCTGAGATCCACGGCCAAAATTGGAGGCAGCTGAACTGATACCTGATGTGGATATAATCCAGGTGGAAATACTTGGCACGGTAAACATACAGATGGCACCAATCAGAAAACTCACGATTACCGTTCCAAAAGAAAGGATACCATTGCCTGCAAACCAGGCCATTTTCTCTAGATTGGCAGCTTCCCCATTTTCACCGATAAGTTCTTTATACCTACTGATCTCAGTGGTCATCGCATATTTCTGGAGCAGCGCCACCAGATACATAATCAGATAGGCAATTCCCAGATAAAGGTTGACCGATACAAAACGTGCTATCCAGGTGCTTAAGGAATCGCGGAAAGCCGGCAGTATACTTACAGCGACGGCAAATGGCCCCAAGATGATCAGGATGGTGGAATAGATAATCTGGATCATAAAAATCACATAGGTTGCGAGTCTCAGAATCCAGATCCCAAGTAATTCCAGCAATTGGGTCAGCAGTAGCTGCATGCCGATCTTCAGACGGTTCTTCAGTTCTATCACAGGACTGACCACAGTTGACATTCCCACCTTGACCGTGCTGGTTACCGAATCCCAGGCCCTTCCCATCCAGGTATCAGACTCCTTTTCCGCCATTTCAGTTTCCGCCTGAAAACTGTAAAGGGAATTGGCGACCTTCTGCATATAATCGGCGCGGGTAAGCCTAAGCGAATTAACCTCTGCCTGCTCACTATTGAACATCGTTTCTGTCCTGGCGGCCACAAGGTCCGTTGGAAAAGCGACCATCTTAACAAATGCACCCCACCATAGTATGATCATGACCAGACCAAAAGGCCTTAACAAGGGCATAATCTCCAGTTTTTTATCCCCAGCTATCATCTCGTAGGATTTGATCGCAAAAAAGATGATCATAAAAATCGCCGCCAAAGCCTTGGCATCGGCAATGAACATATCAAAATGAGTCCATATTGAATCCTTTAATCCTCTTAGGATCACCATCACCCCTTCTTCATATACTCCGTTTCCCTGCAGGAACTCAAAGGACCTGCGGTAATCAGCGGTCTGCCCAAATGCTAAACTAGCGATGAGCATGACCATGCCTGACAATAACATCTTTTTCATTTCCTTTTTAGTTTAAAATTTTCGTTTGTTAAGGATTTCTCTTGCCGTCCTGACATCTGATTCCGGTGTCCAGCTATCTATTTTCATTTCTTCGCTGTTCAGCTCCTGCCTTACCTTGACCCTTGCAGGTTCACGGGCAGCCGCAATCACTTTATCACCCCATAGTGCCGATATCTTTCGGTATTCCGCAAGCAGCCTGTGATAGGATAAAATCCTCGCTCCCCTTTCCAGAATTGTTGTCCGCGCCGCTTCCAGTCTTTCCGAAAGGATAGCGATCTCACGGGTGTACCAGTCTAAGCTACCGTCAGCAATAACCTGCTCCCTTGCAATCTGGGGAACAGCCGCAAGCGCTCGCCCGGGATCAAAATCCGTTACGCCTTTAAGCTGCCGGGAATAATACAGTATCCATAAGGGATCAGTGGCTGAAAGCACACCGGACATTCCTGCAACCTGTAAAAGCGAAGTCTGCGCCAATGTATCAGACTGCAGCTCATAATTTTTATCTGTTTGCTGCATTCCTGTCACTGCGCCCAGGCGTTGGGTCTGAGTACCTGCCGGCCCCAATGGACGCAGATCTGTTTTGGGATAGTTGGGATGAAGGCCCCAGGTCAACCAGTAATATGGATTAAGGCCCAGAAAGCCGGAAGTGGGCGTAAACTTTTTTCTGTCCCACTGTTTAAACACCATGCGTTCCTGCTGGTTGACAATACTTTCATCCCTGATCTGTTTTTGTGCCTGCGCTGTAGTAATTATACACAGCAGCATCATACTTATAAATAATAAATTCTTCATGTGCTTTATTGTTGTTTCTTTAAATACCTGGTTTTGGTAACAATATCAGATACGATCTGTACATCACGGTTGATAAAACCTTGAAATGGGTTGAGCAACTTGATTACTCCCCTCACCTTTGCCCAGTACATTGCCTTCCATGCGCCGTAAGCCAGGCCACGTATGATCTGAAGATCAGCCCTGATCCCTGCCAGCAATTTATCCCTACTGTTATAGTCCATCAGAATATCCTGACCTTCTTTGAGCACAAAGCCTGATATTTCGATCATCATCTGGGCACTCCGCCTTGTAATGTCCTTGATGATCTGCTCACTGAACAGTAACAGATAAGGTTCATTCAGACCGAGTTTTCCCATTTCCCTGCCATAACCGATAATATCTTCACATACCACATACATATCGTGTAAAGCCATCCCATTTTTAAGCGCTGAATTTACATTGGACAGCGAGGAATAGATCATGCTCTGGGCCAGAACAATACTGGAAGTATTTAGATTAATATTGTCCAGTGATTTATTGATCTTGCCCAGCAGTTCGTTATGGCTGATCTCCGCTGCATTTCTCACCACCGCATTTTCATTTACAGTGGTCAGGTGCCTGGCATCAAAAACTACCCGTTGTGCCAGGAGGAAAAACGGACACATGCAAAAAACCATCACATAAAATATCAGTTTCATTTTTTCAGGTATTTAGCGTTTTCAAGAATATCTTTCACAATGGCTCGGTCGATATCAATATACCCCGAGAAGGGATTGGCCCTTTTGATCATACCCGAAAGGCTTCCGTATTCAAGGCTCCGAACCAGGGCGGCTGCCAGGTTCCTCAAAACGGACAGCTCTGTGAGCACATGGTCAAACAATATCCGCCTGTCCGAAGCTTTCATCTGATTCACCGCACCAAGACTGGCAGTAAGCCCAGCCAGAAAATAGACCAGGTCACGGGATCTCTCCAACAGATCAATCTCACTTTGGAGTACCAACGGCAACAGGTAACGATTTTTCCCCGTCAGTTCATATAACCTATGTTGGTCTCGCGTGATCTGGCTGACCATTGGCACTGCCTGACTTCCGATATTCAGCGCATCGATTGCGGTACCGACAATACCGAAACGAGACTGCAATTCCCGGAAACTGTTTTTAAACTTTGCCAGCAATGTTCTGTTCGCCTCTTCGTTAACCGTATTGACCGCCTGCCTGTCCCTCGCCTCTGACTGCCGCTCATGCTCATTTTTGGAATCCGAAACAAGCTGATGGATTGTCGGAATGTTGAGCGCTTTTTGCTGGGCTCGCGCTGTGTGCAAACACAGAACAAAAGCCAAAAGTAGAACCAGCCCCCTCATCTTTTTAAGTATTTTGCGCCCGACAAAATATCGTTTGCGATACGGACATCCATATTGACCCAGCCGGACCAGGGATTGAGCGAAGCGAAAATCCCCCGCATCTTTGCCCAGTACATAGCCCGGTGCATTCCATAAGAAGTCCCCCGGAGGATACGCATTTCAGCAGCGATATGGTTCAGCAATTTCGAGCGTTCTCCGGCATCCATCAGGTTATCCCTTCCGCCCTTGAGGACAAAGGCCCCAACCTCTGAACCCAGTCTCACCGCCCTCGACCTAAACTCTTGGGCATTCTGCTCTGCAAAGAGCAACAGCACCGGATTGGACTTCCCAAGTTCCACAGCCTTTTCTACATCAGAAATGATATCGAGACCGATATCGGTAATCTCCTTAACAGACATCAGGTTGTTGAGTATTGCCGATACCTTGGTCAGCCCCCGATATATCCTATCCTGCATATCGTTCACGACAACAAGCTGTCCGGTTACCAATAGCTGTCCCTTTGAAATCAGGCTTAGATTGTCATTGGTACGGTCTAACTGCCTGTTGATAATTCCCGAATGGCCTGCAATAGCTGCAGAGGTCACCGGATCCACATACAGGGTCTGTGCCTTTATGCCACCGCATAACAGTGCACAAAAAATCATTAATAATGCTTTCATGATCATCAGTTTTTTTAAAAAAATATTTCTTTATTGCCCAGACGAGGACGAATTGACCTGTTTAACGAAATCCCCGAGGGAAAGCCCGGAACTTTTAAAATCGCCTATAAACGCTTCGAGCGCATCAGAATAGGAACCGAACCTTGAAAGATAGTTTTCCACCGCTAGTTTTTCAGGTTTCTCGGTGGTATAGGTCAGGTATTGGGGAAGCGAAGCCTCTACACCATAAACTTCGCCAACGCCCCCCCTTCTGATATATACTTCCTTGAAAGGGCTTCTACCCTCATGGTTGTCCAGCTGATTAACACTAAAAATCTTGTTCCTTTCACTCTGGGGGATAGAGAGCATTGCTGCAATCTCATCATAATTGTCCCGGAATTTGGCCTGATCGAGCAGTATCACCGTATCTGAACTGCTTATAATCGTATCTTTTACTATCGCATTCCCTACCACATCTGCAAGATCCTGGGTCACCAGTATCAGTTCCCCCCAGAACTTTCTGACCGTTTTATCGACATAGATCAGAAAACCTACCATCAAGGGCGATGAGATCGCTTTCCATGCTTCTTCGATGACCAATGATTTCCGCTGAAAATTGCGGTATCTCATTTTCTGGATGAAAATATCCATTATATTGAGCGTGACGATCGCAAAAAGCAAGGCATTCTCCTTAATACTGTCAATTTCAAACACGATCAACCGCTCATTTAACAGGGATTTATCCGCATCTTCATTATGTATGGTCCCAAATTCTCCACCAGTGCAGAATTTGCGCATGATAAAACGGAAACCTTCAAAATCAAAAGGAACATTATCCTCCTTCATGATTATTGGGATCTTTTCCATTGCATAAGCATAGAAAGAATCAAATTTGAGTTTTTTGATCCCTGAAGATTCTCCCATCGAAAACCATTTTGCATAGTAAGAAGTAATCACTTCAGAGATCACATCCCTTTCCAGCTGGCTCGCATCACCTTCCGGCCCTTTTAGACAGACGAGGATTAGAACCAGTATAAATTCCTTCTTTTCAATATTGTACTCTTCCTCACTAATAACAAAAGGATTCATCGTTATGGGACTGTTATCGCTATAAGTGATATACCTGCCACCAGCATATTGGCTCAGCCCTGAATAAGAATGACCTGTATCAATAATCACGATATCCATATTGTACAATAGATACTGCTCTAGTAGTGAATTCATAAAAAAAGACTTACCGGTACCGGACGAACCAAGCACGAATTTATTCCGGTTGGTAGTCCTTCCGGAAGACATTAACAGATCCGCGGGATCCATCGCTATCGGTATACCCATCCTATCGGTAAAACGGACAAGAAAACCAGACTGCTCACTCTTGGGAAGGCTCTCCTTTAAAAACAGACATATCGCCGCCTCAGCAGTCGTCAGAAACCAGTCATACTTCCGCAGTTCGGTTGCATTACCCGGCAGCGCCGTCCTAAATAGCTCCAGTTGGTTATAGGCATTCCTGCTCGGAATGATCCCGGCACGGAACAGCGCGCTTTCAATATAATTGTAAGCCTTGTTCAGCAACGGTTTTTCAGCGCATACAATAATATTAAAATGTGCATTGATCAGTAACCTGCCGTCCCTGGCCACCTCATTCAGTAGCAAAGAGATATCCTCCACACAGAGATTATTCGCAGGATCGGGAATCCCACTGTGCCGTTTCCGCTTAAGCTCCATCTGCCGTACCGTCATTGCCTGCGATGGAACTTCGAGGATCTGATTGTACAGAATAGCGGAACAATCTGGCACTTTAAAAAGAAATGAAAGGATATCCGTAGGAAATCCCTTAAGGCTTTCTTTATCCGATAGCTTTCCAAACGTCGGTAGCAGTGCAGGCAGATCGACCTGATCGATATTGATCAGCGGCACAGACCTGAAAGAATGTGCTCCGATATTTACTTCGGTATCCGTAGGATGATAATTGTCCAATGAAACGCTTTCCTCACCGAACTGCATGGACATAATCCTCATGATAAATAGGTTGATTTCTCTTTCCCTTAGTACCCTGGGCTCCATTCCGGATGCGTCCAGCATCCCGATAACCTTGGCAACAGTGATCTTAAACTCAGCCAGCGACTTTTTATCGTGCACAAAAAATGCTCCTCTTTTCACCTGCCTGGTAATGGTCAGAACCGTCCTGAGTTTTACATATGGCCTTCCTTCAAAATGCCTGTTATAACTGTCCTGCAGATATTCATCGGCTACCTGATATTGATATTCAGCCTTATAGATAATATCCTGCTTCTGGATCACGTGGCCTTCCCCGATGATCCGGGCGAGGTTGACAAAGAGCTCATGAAAATTATTGTAAGCCCCGGGATCGCCACTAAACCTGAGCACAGGATTGGTAATATCGATCAGCACAGAAAACTCCCCGTTAAGCCCATATAAAATATCGAGTTCCGCACCAATATCAATACCCAGATAGGGCACCCTAAATTCTTTTTGTCTTACCATAAAGATTGATTTTTGAAAGATGGTTGGTCTGGAGGTAAATCCCACTTGAACGGGTTTTGCTGTGCAGCCCCTTTTTCTGGCAGATACCGATGTAGAAAAAACCGCCGATGATCAGCGTAAGCATAAATACCGCCCCTACGTACATATTGATGAGCGCCATGGTCAGCGCACCTATCACCAACGAAAGCAGCAGGATTCCCACACCCCAATAAATAAAACGTCCCTTAAAACCTTTATAAGTCAGCGGCCGCTGTAGCCCCCTGTAGACCGGAAAAAGCCTTTCCATTGTTACAGCCCGAAAAAAGCCTTAACGATAAGGGAAGATAGTACAAGAAAGAGACAGGAACCTCCCCAGCCCATCAGCTCCTTGTTGATATCCTGATCTCCGCTGTTCCACTTGGAATACACACGTATGCCACCTACGATGCCGACCAGTCCACCGATCACCAGTGCAATATTGGTCGCCGGATCTACATAGGTCTTAAGCGTACTGGTAGCGGTGTTCAGGCCGTTCACCCCACTCTGCGCCATAACATATCCGTTGATCGTACACAGGTATAAAAAAATAATAAACCTTAAATTTTTGATCTTTTTCATTTGATTGGGAATTAATTGAATGGTTAAGAAATAAAAAAACCGCCATCAGCGGTCAGAACTAATTCGGCTCAAAGTCCGAAGACGTGCACCAGCACGATATGGATGACGATAATGAACAGCGCGGAAAAGAACCATGCAGGAATATCCGCACTCACATCCTTGCCCATCTGCATCTTGTGGTATACATGCACTGCGCCAATAATCGAGATGAGCGCGGCCAACACGAATGAGAGGTCCCTCATGGAAAAAAACGACTCCCTGATAAAGCTCCTCGCTTCTCCCATTTCTGCGATTCCGGGCTGGGCATAGGCCGCCGTCCAGGTCAACGTACAGATGACCATGAACATCAAACATCTTGTTTTCATCGCTAGAAGGATACCGAAGATGTATACTCTATAGATTCGGAACGCGCCAGGGCAAAAAGCTCTTTGATGGAAACCCTTCCGGAAAATACGATCGGAGATTCCTCCAGTTCCTCATCATCCAGGAAATAATCAATCTCTTCATCTTCGATCTCTTTGAGCGATACCTTTTCAGGCTCGGGAAGATCAATGACCACTGTAGTCTCATTTCCGATTTCTGTATCAGTCAGCTTCCTGTTCCTTGACAGATCGAAAGCGATAAGCCCTGAATAATAAAATGCATAGATGCATAGCATCCAGGACAGGAATTGTATCCAGCTCATAGTTCAAAATTTTCTAATGATGTTTTAATAAATGTTTTGATCTCCGGATGCTGCTCAAAAAGCCGGTGCAAAGCAAAAGCAATTACCCGATTCATATCCAGGCCCGAAGCCAGCTTTAACCTGTTGAGCAGCTGCACCGTCCTTTTGTTCAGCCTGGGATGCAGCATATGGGTATTACCCGAACAGTCAAACGCCCTGATCAGGTTGATGATCTCCAGCTCCTTCCTGATCCCCTTCCCCTCTTTGCCCGCACCTTTAGCACCCGCAACAGGGTCTTTATTCGTAGGCATAATTTCAGGCGGCCTGATGCTTTTCCTGATTTCATCGGCCAAAGTTTTGATTCCTGCTTTCATAAACTGATTTTAAGGTGTAACTGCGCTTGCTTCGATATGATCTGCATAGATCTGATCAAATACAGGCACAATGACCGGAAAAAGGGATAAAGGGGTCTGAGCGGTGTCGGTCCGCTGGAAATCCACACGATCTGAAATGGGAGCAGTTATTTTTCCAAACCTGGAAAGCTGCTCTTCTACTTCAGTAGCCGTATCATACCTAACATTTCCCTTGACGCGGTTTGGGATAAAGACCAGGTGTCCTGAAGGATTGATTTTCTTCAGCACGACCGAAAAAAGAACGGTTGAATCGAAACTGAACTCGTCATAAGAAAACGGGCACAGAACCAGGTCCGCGGAGCTGAATACCGGAATAAGCCCATCATCATCCAATTTCCCGGGCAGGTCAATGATCACGATATGTTCCCTGCTCTGGCTGAGCACGGTATACATGGAAGGAAAATGTTCTAGTCCAGCGGCAATGATCTCATAGTGTTCGGGCGTTTCAGCCAGTTTGGCCTTTTCGTATTTCTGCGCAAGCGACTGCTGATAGTCCATATCGATCACGGTCACCTTCCGCTTTTTGACCAACGTTAAAAAGTTGGCCAGTAAAAGGGTGAGCGTACTTTTCCCCGCCCCTCCCTTCTGGTTTCCAATAATAATTAGCATAATAAAAAGGTTTAAAAATTTAACGGGTGTTTGTACGGGCTTTGCCTTTTCGTTGACGGTTGCGCCCAAGAATGGCCTCATCGTCGATGTCTTCCTGGAGATCAAGTGCCCTGATTGGCTCTTCGTAGAAACCCGCCCCCTCCAATTCAGAAAAAATATAATTGACTTCAACGGCAGGATCTGCAACAGATATCCTATAGTCCGAAGGCCTTAGATCACTTTGATGCTCAAAATTCGACAGCGCAATAATATCACGAAGATGCATGACCTCCGAACCCTTCATCACCGTTTTATTGGAATGATCAATGATAGTGTAACCGTAAGGGACTTTATCATCCTTACTGTGAAAGATCGGTTCAGCGCCTGTTTTATTTTGGACCATCCGTGCAAATTCTTGCAGTTCCGATCTGATATCGGTTTTTGGAGAAAGAAGATCAGGATTTGATAAGCGTTCGGTCAGGATTTTTGAAAAGATAGCTTTTAGCTGTCTGCACCTGTTTTTATGATTGCCCTGACCACTGCATAAAGATTCAATATCTGTGATCTTTAATGTAGAGATCAATTTCCCGGAACGGGACACTTCCATATTTTCCTTTACAAAACGGACATCAAATCCCGATCTTTCCAAAAGTGTACGCAACTGTGCAACAGTAGTAAATTTGTATTTAAGCAACTTATCAAGCTTTGCTAAATCAGCTTGCTCCCGCTTCACAACATTAGAAAGTGCCCTGACTGAGCGAAGCTTTTCAAAGGCCGAAGAGATCTTACTTCCATTCTTATCTATCCTGGTCGATACGATATGTACATGGTTATTTTCCGTATCGTTGTGAGAGATCACCAGATATGGATTGTCACTGTAACCCATTTCCGCCATCCACTTTTCGGCGGTATCCAAAAGCTCCTGTTTCGATGTCGTTTTTCCCTTTGCAGAGATTACCGCATGGAACTGGGGTTTACTTACCCTTTTGTTTACTACAGATACCGCTTTCAGGTAATTAACATAATCCTGTGGACCGATTTTGTCCAGCCCCATCAGGCTACCAAAATTCCGGACCTTCAAAAGTTCCCCCTTTCCGGACCGCATCTTCTCATGGTTGTATCTTACTCCGGCAAAAGTTGCAGAAGAGCTGAGTATCTTTACGATCATATAGCTGAGTGACTTTGCAACCTGCTCAGCAGATCACGGGATTATAATAAAGCTAGCTAACCGGCTCCGTTGTTTTACCGTTGCCTCCGTAACCAGTTAGCAGTATATCCAGCTTTCCGGCTATATTCAAAACCAGCAATCTATGTAGCTTACAAACTGGTTACCAAACTAACGATTGAGTCCCGCAACCATATAACAGTGTAACAATGGAATACTAAAACAGCATAACCCGTTATGCACCTAACTACATAACTCCATAGCTGCTTAGCTGCGCATCAACCTTAACATTCTTCTGATTTCCAGGTTGAGACTTTTTAAAAGAAGCGAATGCTTGTCAAGCTCTTTACTATACCGGGTAAAGATTACCGGCGAGAGTACCCGCTGCTTGTTCAGGATATTGGCGTACCTGGCCAGCTGATTGATATTATTTCCGGTTCTGGAAAGTTCAAGTCCGATCTGGTCAATACTCTCCAAAACCGAACGCCCATCAAAAATTAATGGCAAACTGACCTCAAGCACCCGTTTTCTAATGATATCGGTCCTTTTTAAGCCCAGAAGTTTTTCAAGGGATACAATAGAACTAAATTCCTCCTCCGAAAACCGCACACTTATCTTTCTGGTTCTCTTACCACTTTTGAGGTGAGGCCGTCCGACCTGCTTTTTCCTTTCTTCCATTCCAATATCATCTAAAAGAGAAAACGAGTTGCGAGTTTTCTCAATCCCCAAATGCTCCGCTTTGGGGCAAGATTCTTTTTGGAGGTATAATCCGCAGGATTATTGTCCGACAAAAAGACATCTTGCCAGTATAAAAATCTAAGTATTTATTGGCAGCCCTTTCTATAATATCGAGCCCGTTTCCTGCACCTAAAACGATAAAAAATCAGGGCATAAAAAAAGAGGCCGAATGGCCCCTCCTACCTAAACTAAAAACAAAAAAAACAAATCTTTAATAAGGTATACCGGGATTACTCACGTAAGTCCATACGGACCTGGCCGTCGCCTGCCTCTGCGCTTTCGTCATATTGAAATGATCTCAACTTCGCAAGAATTTTCCGTTCCTCACGGAATAATGCTTCATCCCACAATTTCAAAGAACCGGTGCATGGCACCTATCTATTCCCGTTGGCATAAAAGACTATCTATCGAAGAAGATCTTTTACTTGATCATCAGGGACCGCATCTTCGACGACAGCACCATGGATCACGGTAATTTTTAGATTGTTATTCAGTTAGTCTTAAAACAGGTTATCCCGTTTCATTGACCAAACGTATCCAGTAATTGACACTGATGAAATTTTTGACCTGAAATGGCCTGAATTGCCCGACGGATAGTCTAAAAGTGACCCCGGCACCTTAGATCGTGAAGTGGATTTTTTGAAAATGGATAGGACCGTGAAGAAACGCGAGATGTACAATTTGGCACTGGCTGGTACACATTTTAAGGTTGTTCAACTGTTTTAGCCCCACAATATTGAGATACCTGAATAATCGGATCCCGCTCCTGTTCCAAATCTCTACTTTAGGTACGTCACCTAGCGTATATATCCCGACTAAATTGACCTTTCTGTAACGCAATTTATCCATTCCATGTACAGATTTCATCTTTTTGAGGGCTGATTCCGATTTTAGAGAAATTCAAATTCCAGATTTAGATTAGCTAAAAACGGGATTCTATTAAAACAAATCTGGTGGGAAAATTCAAACATTTCAGACAGCATGACCAAATGGACTGCGGACCTGCCTGTCTGCGTATGATTGCTAAACATTATGGTAAATCCTTAAGCTTAGAACATTTAAGAAAAATTTCAGAAATTAATCGGGAAGGGGTAACAATGCTTGGCATAAGTCAGGCCTCGGAAAAAATTGGCTTTCAAACCTCATGTCTGGGTATGCCACTGGATATGCTTAAACAAGTAGATCTACCTGTAATTTTACATTGGAACCAAAACCACTTCGTTGTTTTATATAAAATAACAAATAAGCGATACTACGTAGCTGACCCAGCCCTCGGGAACATGACCTATACCAGAGAAGAATTCGCGCAGAGGTGGATTCCTAAATCTGAAACCGATGGTGTTGTTCTGCTAATAAAGCCTTCGGCAGATTTTTTCTCTTTAAAGGATGATGAGAAAAAAGATCTAAATATTAAATATTTTTTAGGTTATCTGTTACGTTATAAACAACTCATTTTTCAAATAATTATCGGATTAGGTGCAGGATCACTTTTCCAGATAATCCTGCCATTTTTAACCCAAAGTATTGTCGATATTGGAATCCGTACTAAAGACCTGACTTTCATCAACATTATCCTGATTGCTCAAAGTGTGCTTTTTTTAGGCAGAATGAGTGCGGATTTTATACGTTCTTGGATTCTGTTGCACATTAGCGCTAGATTAAACATTTCCATACTTACGGATTTCCTTATTAAACTCATGAAATTGCCGATGAGTTTTTTCGATACTAAAATGACAGGCGACATCATGCAACGTATGAATGATCAGAGAAGGATTGAAACCTTTCTCACAGGGCCTGCTTTAAACATCATTTTTTCAGTATTTAACCTTTTAGTATTTACAATCGTACTGTCCTACTATAATCTTACCGTATTTTCAATATTCCTGATAAGTAGCTGTGCTTATAGTATATGGATTGTCTTTTTCTTAAAGAAAAGAAGGGTACTCGACTTCAAACGATTTGATATTTCTGCGAAGAACCAGAATTCAATAATGCAACTGGTCAACGGAATACAGGATATCAAGCTGAATAATTGTGAAAAACAAAAAAGGTGGGAATGGGAAAGAATCCAGGCAAAACTCTTTCGCTTTAATATGAAAAGCCTCGCACTTGGGCAATATCAGCAACTTGGGACTTTTTTTATTAACGAGGGAAAGAACCTTCTGATCACTTACATTGCTGCAAAATCTGTAATTAACGGATCTCTCACGCTGGGAGAGATGATGGCTGTACAATATATTGTTGCCCAATTGAATAATCCAATTGAGCAATTGCTTTCCTTTATCCAGCAGTTGCAGGATGCAAAGATTTCTCTGGAAAGATTAAATGAAATCAGAGAGATTGATGATGAGGATCAAGCTGGAAAAACATTTATACAGCAAATACCGCAAATGGGGAGTTTATGCCTCAATGAGATAACCTTCACCTACCCGGGAGCAGGAAATAAGCCAGTACTCAAAAATATAAATATTGAAATACCTGAAGGAAAAACAACGGCAATTGTCGGCATGAGCGGAAGCGGAAAAACCACTATTTTGAAATTGCTGCTTCGCTTTTACCTCCCCCAGAAGGGTTCTATCAAGATAGGAGACGTGTTGTTAGATGAGCTGAGTTTTGAAGCCTGGAGGGCCGAATGTGGGGTAGTTATGCAAGAGGGCTTTATTTTTTCGGATAGCATTGTAAAAAATATTGCTGTAGGTGATGAAAATCCAGATCCGGAAAGACTGAGTGAGGCAATTAAAATTGCAAACCTCGTCGATTTTGTTTCTTCTATGCCTATGGGAATCAATACGCTAATTGGCACTGAAGGAAACGGGATAAGTCAGGGGCAAAAGCAGCGGATATTAATCGCCCGCGCGGTTTACAAAAACCCCAAATACATTTTTTTTGATGAAGCAACCAATTCGCTGGATGCGAATAATGAGCGGGTAATTATGGAAAACCTAGATAGATTTTTTAAAGGTAGAACAGTTGTAGTAGTAGCCCATAGACTTAGCACAGTAAAGAATGCTGATAATATTATTGTACTGGACAATGGCCATCTTGTGGAACAAGGTGCGCATTCCATCCTATCAAAAAGCCACGGTGAATATTATGAGTTGGTAAAAAATCAGCTTGAACTCGGAAATTGACAATGAAAAAGAAATTTAAGGCATTCCTCAGCACTTTTAGAGATGAACACAGCAATGAGGTGATAGACATCATCACCGCTGTGCCTCCATGGATTTTAAGGTGGGGGATTCTTCTCATTTTATGTACACTGGCCTCGATAATCGTATTTGGTTCATTCATCAAATATCCCGTTATCATTAAAGCCAGTATAACCATCGATAAAAAAAATACCGCGAGGTTCAAAACCTCACAGTCCAATTTTACAAAATTAAAACTCGGCAGCCGGGCAATTATCGAACTTGAGAGTTATCCCTCGAATGAATACGGAACACTCCAGGGAAAACTGACCACAATCTCAGATAGTCTTTATCACGACAGTCTTATTGTTGGGGAAATAAGTTTGGATAAACCCACAATGGAAAAATTCATAAAGAAAGCTAAAATAAAAAAAGGCATGTTTGGTTCCGCTGACGTTATCGCTGAAGAAAGTACGCTTTTAAAAAGGCTTTTAAAAAAGTATACCCCTTTAACAAAAAATAATTAACTTCAAGCAATCCAATGATATGACAACATCTTTCAAGCCCATTTTTTATACCCTGTCGATTATTATATTTCTGGGATGCAACGGCAAAAAAGAGTTAAACCCAGTAATTCAGCCTGCAGGTATTCTTCAGGGCAGTGATCAGATCTCAAAGTATATCATGCAATACGTCAACTTTGACTCTGATTTTAGTGCGTTTGACACACAAGGAAAATCGATGGATAAGCAAACATTTCTCAACGAAGTACTATCCGGCAGTTACTTACCTTTAAGGCTAAAATCCCAAACAGGTGAAAACTCATATCAGCTGTACAAAATTAACGTGCTAATTGAAGACTCGCCAAAATATTACCTGATAGACCAGGCCCGGCAGGGTCTTTTTCAACTTTCGCTCGTCGGCAAGCCCGCACCAAAGTTTGAATTTGTAGATTTAGCAGGGCACAAATACAACAACCAAAATACCAAGGGGAAAATCCTTGTAATGAAATTCTGGTTTATAGGCTGTGTCGCCTGTGTACAAGAAATGCCTGAAGTGAATAAAATAGTTGATCGCTACCAGGACCGTAAGGACATTCTTTTTGTTAGTCTTGCATCAAACAAAGCCGAACCATTAAATAAATTCCTTAAGCAGGTAACATTCAAATATCAAACCGTAGCAGATGCCGACCATTACATGATCGATTCTATCGGTACCAAGGTATTCCCTTCACATCTGATTATTGGCAGGGATGGCAAGATCAGGAAATTCACGCTACAATATACCGAGGTTGAAAAGCTGCTAAAAACTCTTTAGCAATGAAACAAATTGGAAACGGGAATAGCCTAGAGCAGCAGAAACCATTTTAATTCCGTCGTATTACTTACCTTGACACTATTTAAGGTAGACTCCATAGCTTTTAGATTCGCCGGCCTACCGTTTAATTGTTGTTCAAATATTTTGGGATCCAGCTTCACTTCGGTAACTTTTGTTGCAAACCAGTTTATATTATCATGCGGTAAAGCTACTCCTAAAATCATCCCTGGTAGACCAGAAAATAATTCGGGGCCTCCCTGGGAAAGTATTTTTTCAGTAAAAAAGGCAACGACATAAGTCGAGTCAAGGATCAAACCGTTCGCTCTTCGACAACTGTAGCCCGCTATATCTCTTACTTCATCCGTAAGCTTCCATTTTACTTTCAGGACACTATCCCGAATTAAAAACTGTTCGTTTAAAACATTTTTTTGTATTTCAACATACCCCTTGGAAAAATCATGAAATATTAAACCGTTCACGCCATACCTTGGATCTGCCCCGAATACAGAACTTTCAAAAATCTGATCATTTTGTCCCTGACGATAAAAAGTCTTGCTGTCCTTAAAAGTCAATACAGATTTGAGCTTTAAAAACTGCGGTTCATTCTGCTTGTATCTTTCATAGGCCAGTTGTAGATTGGAAGATTTGCTACTTTCAGCCTTTTTTTTCAGGATGGCGAACATATTTACAGTTCTTTCAAACTCCACAATTCCTGAATTCACAAAATGAACATTCTGGGCATTTAGGCTCAGGCCGTAGAAACTGAAAATAGCAAAAAATAAAAGGGTACATCTTTTCATGGCTGGTGTTTATTGAAGCGTTTTTCCAAATTTACTGAAGTCCCATTGCAGGGAAAACATAAAATATCGTTTAATGGTGCTATAGTTGGTTTGCGTAATAAGGGCTCCACTGGAGTTTCTACGAAACCCTATATTCTGGTTCAAGAGGTCATTTGCAGATACAGAAAGTTTCAGGCTCTCTTTTTTCAAAAACCGCTTACTTATTGAGGCATTAAAAAGTAATATATCGAAATTTTCGTCAAATACTTGTGTTTTACTCTGATACTGGTATGTTGCATTCATGCGGAGTTCCATGGACTTTGGCCACCTTATCCCAAAATTTCCATCTCCGTTTAAACTCAATCCCTCACTGGTTAATTGTCCAGGAAGACTTGATGTGCTTTTGATATATCCCGGACCACCAGTCAACATGAAGTCAAATATTTTGGTATTTTTCGATATATATAACCCTGACAGGTAATTTTCATTTCTACGTTCCTCCAGCGCCCCATTTATCTGGCTGAAGTTGTTACCGTTCGTGTAAGATAAATTAACTCCTGCAAAAGTATTGATTGGCTTGATATTCTTTGAATAGTTGAGGCGAAACAAAAAACTATTAACCTGGTGGCCTAAAAGATTAATCGGCTGATAGGTTGTTTTTCCAGATTGATCTATAGATAAGTTATTGATAATCGCAGAAGAAGTAGTTGAATAAGAGATAGCCAGCACAAGATTTCTTGATGTGATTGCTTTAAAAGAACTAAAATCCAGATCAGCTGCATTATTGAAACCCGATTTCAGGAAGGGATTACCAACCGAAATATAAAGTGGATCTGTATTGTTCAAGATAGGTTGCAATTGATCCAATGTCGGCTGCACGGTATTGCCACTATAAGTTATTCTCAATTCCTGTTGTGGGGAAAACTGGTATCTGTAGGTGATTTTCGGATTGTAATTCCAAAAATTCCGCTGATAATGTGAACCGGTTATCTTTTCATTTTGTTTGACATCCATCAACAACGTCCTGAATCCAATGTTCAAGGAGGCTTTGTCTTTTTTGTAGTTTAAAGAGGAAGATAACTGATTGAAAAATTGAGATGATGATAAATTATTTGAAAATTGCAGATTTCTCTCTTCATTGCTATCACCAACCCTTCTATCAAAGGCCTCACGCAAATAATTACCGCTGCTATTACCAATGCCATATTCAAGGCTTAGAGATAAAACTTTGCTAAGCGGCTCAGAATAAGTAGCGCTGGTGGCGAAAACATGATTAACCGAGTTTATTGATTTACTTTGGTCCAGAACAACTGTGCTATCCAAACCTCCGGTCTGTTTGTAAAAATTATTGGATGCTGATAAGGTTTCAAAGGCATTATTATCATTTAGCGAATAGTTGAAGCTAAGCGAGAAAGACCGTCCCGCCTTTTTGAGCCTGTTGCTATAGAAACCATTTATATTAAAAAGTTTTTGGGCTTTGTCTGAGAAAGCTTCTCTGCTTCCCTGATTTAGTAAGTTCACATCCCCTACACTATTGCTTTCCTGAGCGGATAAATTATTCCGGATATTTTTCACTAGGGCATCTACACCAATCTTCAATGATGAACTTGCATTAAATTTCCTTAGATAGACAACATCAGCCTTCTGCCTGAAAGTCCTCTCCTTAAATTGTTGGGTAGAATTTCTATTTAGCACAGCTGCATTGAGGCTGTTGATTGTATTTATTGCCCGTTCTCCATCAACCTCCAGCTCGCCGATGACGTAATTCCCATTAATTGTTGCTTTGTTTGCATCAAATTTTGTGTCATAATGTATACCGGAAGTTTTTGCAACCGGAAAACCCTGTCCATTATACCTGCCACTGCCCGGGCTCAGCTCGTCATTTGAACGGCCAATACTATAAAGCACCCCGTTAACAAAATCAGTGGAATTGTCATTGTACCCATACCTATTGTTATCACTTCCAGATAAAGCAATTTTTCCGGTATTTGATATATTGCCGAAAATGGCAAATTTCTGCCGTTCAGAAAATTTGTTTAGCATACCTTGCAATTGATAATATTTTCCTGATGCAAAGCCACCATCCACTTTTCCAAAAAGGCCTTTGCGTTTATCATCCTTTAGTTGAAGGTTAATTGTTTTTTCCTTCTTTCCATCATCTATACCTGTCAATAAACTTTTATCACTCTTCTTGTCATAAAGTTGAATTTTATCCACCATATCGGCCCGAAAATTCTTTGTGATCAAAGTATGGTCGTCACCAAAAAATTCCTCACCATCAACAAGCACCTTAGCAACACGCTGTCCAAGCGCAGTAATCCGACCATTTTGATCCACTTGAATACCAGGCAGCAACCTAAGTAAATCCTCAACTTTAGCATTCGCTTCTATTTTAAAAGCACGGGCATTATATTCAGTAGTGTCCCCCTTAACTTTAAGGGGAGGGATTTTGCCTTTAATGATTACCTCGGAAAGTATGTTTTCCAATAAATTCAGCCTGATTTCCGGAATTGCGCCAGACCTTAAACTATTGGTATCCAAACTATTGATATACTCGGCATATCCTGGATAACTAACCGAGATTAGATATCTGCCTCGCGTTGAAGGACGAAATACAAAATTGCCAAGATCGTTCACTCTTGTAAAGGCCACCAGAACAGAGTCAGCGGAGGTCAATAGCTTAACAGATGCGTTTGCAAGCGGTTTACCGGTTGCAATATCTGAGACCCGACCTGCTAACCGTTCTTTAGATTGCGCATTAACAGTGGTGAAAAAAAAGAGGAAAATGCTTAAAAGCATCAAAAAATATTTCATAGGTAGTTCTTCACGGTGAAGATATGACTAAGGTTGTTATCGTATAATACTAATAATACAAATCGTTTTATGAAACCGTATATTGAATAAGAAAATAGCAATATGCTAAATAAGTACAGCAGCACACCTGTTCTTTATAGCCCTTTGCTTTCGAAGCATAACAAATGGACTTAACTATATTTTATTTAAATCTAAGGTTATCCTCTTCCACTGCTCTATTATTATCGACATCAATATCGTTGGCATTTCCAAGTGTTCAATTTTGACGGTTCTTCCGCATTGAACAATGGCCTTATCATCTATTTTAAATCCGGACAGTTTTACCGGCACGTAAAGTGCCGGTAATTTTTTTTAGTTTGGACAACCCGATGAAGTCAGGAATGTACCTGATGCCGGGCAATAAGCATTATCGCCAACCAGTACACAAGCACTGCAAACACTGTGATCGTTATTTTTACAGCAGCGTTTTCTGGTTTGGGCGATCCCCCCGCTACTTCCAGTGTCAAAAGGCGTCTCAACATCTCCTGCTTCATAATAGTCATCACCTCCTCTAATTTGTTTCAATTCTTCCCGACTGAAAACTTTTGCATTCTTAAAAATTAAATTCATAGCATAAATTTTAAATGATTTTAAGTCCTATCAAACCAAGCACGATAGTATGTGCTACATATTTATTTTGTCAACATGTTCTTTTGCAACTGGAATCCAGGAATGAAGCCAATAGTGGATCATTGGTCTTGGGTCCCTTGGTTCCGGCATTTCTTTGATCTCATGGTAATCGTAGAGAAATACACTTTTCACCTCTAAAATATTCTGTGTAGTGGCGGGAAAAAGCGATAGTGTTTCCCTCATTCTAAAAGGACCGGAATAATAAAGTGTATTCCAATCCCTGTTAGGTCTGGCATGATATTCAATGATTATCTGATCTACGACTGCATTTAAATAGCCATTCATTGGTTCAGAGGCAAATGCCTCTGATGCAATACTCCCATCTGTTGGGTCGACAAGTAAATAGCCAGTTGGATTTTCCAGACATAGGCTTAAAAATAAATTTTCATCTAAAAGCTGAATATCCCAATCAAAATAGTGCCCCCCATAGTGATAAACGATCAAGTATCTGCCAATATCTGCCGCCTCCGCATGGTTTGTAGCATTGCGAAAAGGTTCTAGTGCTTTTGGATAATTTAGGCGGATAAATTCCTCCAATAAAAAATCATCCCAAATCTTAATATCAAAACCCTTTGCTTTTAGGGAATGCCAGGATTCAAGGCAGGTGTTTACAACATCATTGGTATTGGGCCCAACGATTTGATGGATAACTAGTGGTAGCATATCTTGTCTTGTAACAAATAATTCTAGGGTAGAAGATGTTCAATATCTTCTAACTGGTAGGGCTCAGGTATTCTATATCCGTTAATAAAAATTGTTGGAGTATAGGCTATATCAATAGATTCGCACCAGTTTCGTTGTTTTGTAGTGACTAATGAAACCTCCTCATTTACTTCTGCAGGATTTAATTCTGTCCATTTCAGGAAATCTTTTTCTTCATTCTGGTACCATGAATTCAGCGCTGTTGCCGCAGACTGGTTTCCCTGTATAAAATTGATAGCTGATAAGTGTAAAGCCACCCTTGTCCTTAGATCTTCATTATCGTTGGGTGTTGTAAAAATTACCTCCACCCTAATGTCTTGTCTTTTTTTCACAATAGTTTCAAGTTTATTGTGTGCTAAAGAACAAGGATCACAGTTGGGATTACTGACAATGGTTATTGAATGCTTAGCATCCTTATCTCCTATTACAATCGGCTTCAAGACCTCACCTACCTCATGATAAGGTTGGCTTTCCAGTACTTTTTTAAATAGAGCAGAATTATATTTAAAACGATTTAATTGTTTTGTCACCTGATTAGCCCCAGAGGCTTTGTTTAAAAGCGTAAACAAAAACCCCCAGATCACAACCGGTGCAATGAAAGAAAATACGATACTCATCGAAAAGTAAGCAATCTGCATGAATGAGTAATTTCCGATGGCACCTAAACTATAGAATCCGGTATTAAAAAATATCAGAAACTCAATCCATAAAACTGCCTGTGTTGTAAGGCATAATACGCACCATTGTTTGTTCTTGTATTGATAAGTTATTGAATAAATGGTGTATGGCAAGCTTAATAAATTTAAAACACCAAGTAAAAATATGGTCAGTGAGAAAGTAGCACCTGGCGCAAGAAGGACACTCAACAGGCTTCCTGCGAAATAGAAAAATCCCACCTCACTCCAAGAAAGCCACGGAGTAACCTTAGAAGCTTTAGATTTTAAAATAGCACTACAGTTATTTTCCCCTCCAAGACTACACAAACTTCTTACGAAGGGATTGTTAGCGTTGACGCTATGCAATAACAGCATGATTCCGACAGCGAGTCCGATCGATTTGATTAACACTAAAAAAACCGTCAACAAATTGGCAGAATTACTCCCCAGCGAATAGCAAACAGCTATTAAAGCAAGTAATATCGAAGTTGGTATGTTTAATTTTTTTAAACCATAACTAATTTTATTATTTGCATATTCAGGATCGCCACTTTGAGCGGTTCTTTCGGCAAAAAGCGTCACACCATCCCAGACCGAAAAGAATTCGGAAGCAGCTATTGATGCTCTGTTTTTTGATTCATCAGAATAAACAAAGGTCTTCTCATTAAAGCCATGAATAAGCATAAACCTGCCTTTGCCTTGGGTAGTATGAACAATTAGTGGGAAGGGCATTTCTCCCTGATTAAAATCTTCTTTATCCAAATTGTAAACCTGGCATTCAAGGTTCCATTCAGTCAAAACATCCATAATTGCAAGGACACTTGGATAATTAGGATTGGATTGCATCTTTTTTCTTAATGCACCATGACTAAACTTTACTTTAAGTGTTTTCAGCATCTTAGCTGTCACACTTTCGGCATTAAACGACGCAGAGTTACTTTTGTTTATCATAAAAGGATTATAAAACTATGAGTGGCGCCTGCAAGAGCACTGAACCAATTATTTTAAATTATAATCCAAGTTTGAAATTTGTACCCTTATGAACAAAAAATGTACACAAACACCGGTTTTTGCGTTATAGAATGCCTTTTGAAGCAGATGATTTTATTCACTTAAGTGATATCTGGCCCAGTATCCAGCTATCAAGTCCGGTATACATTAATTAAGTCTCAGCTCTTCCCTATCAATAGAACAGCAAATATCAATAAGTTTCAGATCGATTTTAATCGAAAGCCTGAATTCATGTTCAAGTGTCAACTGATCTAAAACCGCCCCGGCCCCATAAGCCTGGTTAAGCCTGGCTTTAAGATTTTTTAACCCTGTCTTCAAGCTCCGCCGATTTTCAACAGGTTTAATTTTATTACATGTTTCCAAAACCAACATCCCCTCAGTAGTATAAATATCAATAAGTGACCGAACTGAGGAATTGGCCAGATCGCCATGTTTAAACATATTTTCTACAATTGTTATTAGTAAAAGCGGAATTAATTTCAGACTGAGTACAGCGGGATCATAGGCAAATTCCAAAGAAAAGCCATTTTGCTCAAACTGGTTTATCTTGATTAAATTTTCAACATGCTCAATTTCCTCCCTTAATTCAATTGTACCTGACTGATGGGTTTTTCCTACTGCAAACCGCATTATTTCAGCATGGCACATGATAATTTCTGCATCTGCCGGGGAAATCGGCTTTATTCGCAAATAAATGGATTCCAGGCTATTAAAAAGAAGATGAGGGCTAATCTGAGCGGTTACAAACGCATTCTTTGCTATTGCCAAGTCTTTTTCGAGCTTTTCCTTTTCTACTAGTGTTAACAATTTCGCTTTTTCCACGCGAACTTTATTATCCCTTTCGTTTAGGTATATCAGTAAAAAATAGTAACCGGTAGAAAAAAACATGAAATATAATCCCCGCCACAGAAGACCTAGCAATTTGGTTTTCAACGCTTCGGGAACATGTGTTTTAAATACGGAGGTGTGCTTATAGAGAAACAAATCCAGGTTATATACAAAAACTATGTATAATGACAAAACCAGGCCTGCCAATATCAAACCCTTCCATTCAAAACCTTTCAGTCCCCTGGAGGCTTTCAACAAAATCGCTGCATGAATATAGAAAAGAGATATATTGATCGTATAGTGAATTAGATAGTTTAAAAAACTACCAAATGAGCCTTTAAGCAGTCCAACAATAACCACTTCCCAAAGAATAAAAAATGCCCAGCCAATAAAGTGGGCCTTCTTTCCCTTCATCCATTGATAGAAGAGATATTTATACGCAAAAAAGGATTCTGTGGAGCAATTCATAGAGTATATGTACAATTAAAAATATTTTCATATGGCTATCGCACTTTCATAAAAAAAACATTTATGAAAGCTCTTAAATTAAGAAAAACAACAATTTTTGTATTTAAAAAACTGAACGCGGCAAAAAACTTAAACCCGTCTGATGAAACGATTTTTACAGCGACCATTTCCCATGGACCAATAACAATTGTTTAGTTATTTCCCATCAGCAGCCTATTTCCTTCGGCTGCTGATTACAATTTTATTAGTTAGTGATTCTTTAAATTCTGATTTATAGGATTCCCCTACGCAAAAACCAAGTCCATTACTTAAGTTTACCTTGAACCCGTCTATGTAGGAGATATGAGCGGTTGAGATAATAAAAGCCCTATGTATCTGTATGAACTTTTCGTCAAGTTGAAGCTGTTCCTTCACATCCTTTAAACTCAGATATGCAATTATTATTTTTTGTGTTGTATGAATTTTCACATAATTGTGAAAGCTCTCGAATGCGACAATATCTGCATACCTAACTGAGACAGCCACATGATCCTGTTCCTTATTTTTGACAAAGAAAAACTCTTCCTTCCTTGTATTTGTTTCCATTATTGGATTTTCAAAAAACAGTCGATTTATGGTAAATGCGAACTTCGAGTAACTATAGGGCTTAAGCAAAAAAGCATCTGCGAGCACCTCAAATGCGTCGATGGCATATTCTGAATGTGAGGTCGTAAAAATAAGCTTGTTGCATTTATTTCTGATCTGACTAGCAAGCTCAATACCTGATATATTGGGCATATCAATATCTAAAAATATTACATCTACTTTACCGGATTGTGAAATTTCTTTCAAAGCAGTGACTGAGTTTGTAAATGATCTTATCAACTGAATCTCCGGGGTTTCCGCGATGTAACCTTCAAGAACTTCAAGTGATTTTATCTGATCATCAACAGCATAAGAGCGAATCATCTAAATATTATATTTGTTTGTAATTTCTGTGACTAAAACGTTTTATTTATGAACACAAGTTGCAGAATATTTTTCAAAAAAACATTATCGCGTTAGGAAAGATTTCATATTTTTTTTTAAAAAAATTAAAACTATACTATACCTACCATGGCTACAATTAATTCGTCGCTAAAACAGGGTATATATTAAATAGTCGGAGTATAAGATAATGGCCTAGATACAGGATTTGAAATTTTCTTCAGGTGAAGGTTTAAATGCAACCCTAAACTGTTTTGTTTGAACTACCCAAACATCAGGTAATTATCGTTAAAAAATTGGCCTTTTATATTATTTTGATCAGACCCTCCCCCTTCTCTTGCTTTCTAAAAACTCTTCTTTCAATTCACTTTTATAAAACCTGTCCCCACCGGGAAGCTTGCTGGGTTTTAAAATCCCTTTTCTGACCTTTCTTTTATAAGTACTTTCACTTATTCCCAAATATTCCATCACCTCAAGCCGGGTCAGCATCTGGTCCTCCGGCAGTTTTAATTGTCCATAAGATTTTGTATATATCAGTTGCATAAGGTCATAAATTTTGAGCAAAATGTCCAGGATAGCATTAAGTTTGTCCATAGTGATTTCTGTTAAATCAGATAGAAAAATCTGGTTTTGATACAATAAACAGTTGATGCAAAAAGACTAATCTATGCTCAATGTGTCAAGTTGCAATACGGTGGTAAAAGTTACCACCCCGTTTTTACAGGCAATAAGAGCCAGTATATATAATCTTCAAAAAATCTTATCTAATAAATTTATCACGGCAATAACGCTATTCATCCCTTCAGGATAACGGCTAGTGTAGTTTATTTACTAAAAACTATTATCACAACTAAATTTAGGAGAAAACTTAACGCCTCCTAAATTTTCAAATATGGATTTTCAACTGGATTATTTTAGACAGACTATCTATCTCATAAGCAACAACCTTGATCTGGATGATGATTTGACGACGCAAACAAGCATAGAGGAAGAAACTCAAAGGGTAATTAAAAAGATCGATACCCATCAACCCAATGACATTTCCACGTTTACCGATTTTATCCATTTTCAGCTCGGAGCCTTGACAAGGACGGCAAAGGAAATAGAAGATATTGTTTCATTCAAGGAAAACATGTCCGACGATCTGGAAAAGCTACTTGAATCAATGCTAAATGGAATAGAAACCATCATTAGGCACATATACACTTATTTCCGCGACCAGTTTGACTACAACACCCTTTTAATCAAAAAGACAATTTCAGATCATGTGAAACAACTTGATATAACAATTGAAGAATATCTTTCATTGTTTAAAAAATCCAATATAGAACAGGAACTCACCGAAATATTGTTAGATGCATTATATTTAAGGCTGGCTGATCCCCCACGCTTTCGCCATTTGGAATTCAGTCACCACCTACTTGATTATCTGCACCAGAATGTAAAAAAGCATGTTCAAAAGGAAACACTAGTAAATAACTTAATTTCCTGGAAATTTAACCATCCCAGGTTCTTTGACTATTACATAAACAATATAAGCGGAAAACTTAGGGATTCTGCCACCATTTCAGAAAATTTCAGGGCACTAATCTTTCTTAAAAAGCAGATTTCCCAGGTACCAATTGAAAACACTATTTCCTATAACCCTCTTCTACCCCAAATAAACCGTTCATTGCTTCACGTCCTTGAATCTGAACTGGACTTTATGAAGCAACTTGACTTTCTGAACTCAGAACTTATGAATTCAGGGATACTCGACTCTAAATATAAAGTCTCACTTTCGGTAAAGCAGTTGGCCTACCTTATATTTCTGGCTGTAGAAGTGGGTATCATAACCGAGCGCAAGGCCAAAAGGGTACATGAATACATTATTTCGCATGTCAGCACAACAGAAACGGAAAGAATTTCAGAGAAAAGTTTCAGTAACGGCTATTACGTTCCAAGTTCTGTCGATATCGGCGTTGTAAGTGACAAGTTGGCTGAGATGCTTGCCAAAGCCCAAAGCCAATTTTAGTCTTTTCATCATAATAGGCCCCCTCCCCAATAAATCAATGAATCTATCGGTTTAAAAGCATTGTCATGCAAATAAATAATGAATTACTGCGGGAATATAAAAATCAAAAAAAAATTTATGCTCATTGTTCTTGGGGTGGTATGAGGTGGTAGAAAATACCACTTGACCAAACATCGAAATCCTTTTTATTTGGATTTAAAAACATGGATTACGAACCAATTTACAAAAGACTTGATGCCTATCATCAAATGAGCAGTCCCTTGAAGGCATATCTAAAGATCATTATACGTGAAATCATCCTCCCAGATGGACAGGCATTGGAAAAGGCTCACTGGAATGAATTTCCAATCACATTTATACATAAGGGGACATTGAAGACAAAACTTGAAAGTAAACTTGACCCGGGAAAATCTATTCTGCTATTACATTTCGAAGGGGTAATGTTGCCGCAGTTTATGGAGACCAATCAAGAAGACTTTGATCTGCGTACAATGGTGATTGGGGAATCAACATTACTGGGGATACCCGCAGGGCATATCCATAATCTCTACAAGCTGTTTCCTGAATTCCATGAGATAACCGAAAAAATAAGCCTGGAGAACCTTCATAGACTCTTCCACCTTGCCTTTGACATTAAAAACCTTAAGGCAGAGGATCGTCTTGCTTCCCTGTTGGAAATCCATCCGAATGTCTTTCAGCTGGCTTCTTCTATTGACATTGCCGACGCTACGGGGATGCATGCACACACGCTAAGTACACTTAAAAGTAAATATCTAAGTAGCAGGAAAAGTTAAATATCCGCTTTGAGAACTCAAAATTACAACTTTTAGGGATTTTCATCCTGAAGCGGAACCTCAAAAGAAGAGACATGTGGTCAATTTTGTGAAAGCAATCTCAGAAGCATGAAAGAACGGTTTTTAATTTTCGCAGTGAGCGCATTGATAATCCTTTGGGTTTACACCGCGGGATCGAAGGTTGTTGAATTCCAGGAGTTCAGACACCAACTAAAGCTGCAGCATTTTAACAACGCTTTGATTTCTTTACTATTGGTTATACTACCACTTTCCGAAGCACTTACAGCATTTCTTTTATCCAGTTCGGCCAGCAGAATGCCCGGACTGTACGCGTCACTCCTCCTTTTAACGGTTTTTACCATTTACATCATGCTTATACTGCTTGGATTTTTTGACAAAATACCATGTAGTTGCGGAGGCGTGCTTAAAGAGATGAGCTGGAAAACACATCTGCTGTTCAACGCTTCATTTTTATCACTGAACCTTTGGGCGGTCTATTATATCAAACAAAAAGAAAGGAGGTCAGGAAAATAACCATGCAAAACTGAACGGTGGGTCTGGCAGCTTTTCCCACTGACCGTAAACTAATCACCGGTGTAAAAAACACCAATACCTAAACTTTTTCGCTTGCTTTTTCAACGCAAAAAGCATCCATAAACATGAAAAATTTAAAAAAAATCAGTTTTGGCGTATTCGCCTTTATTTTTGGGTTAACATTGATCTTGACCCAATCAGCATTTAAATTCGTAAAAACAGGCACATTGAACAGAGCACCTGTCACCTTTTATTATCATGGCCCTGATTATTCAGAAGAGGAAGTAACCGATGAATCAAACTGGACCTCGGAAGAACCACAAGAAAGCTGTGACAACGAAGATCAGGCACCTTGTACGATAACAGTTGATGATAGCTATGTTGATGGATCAGGAAATCTGGAAAGCAGTGCAGATTTAAGAGCTGACCTCAACACCGCTACTTCAAGTTATTATATTTCAGGTTCAGACGATAACCTGATGACTATAGTTAACAAAACAAGATAGTATCAGATTCAAAGGCAGGGCCATCCGGCCCTGCACTTTGATCTTAACTAAACCTAAATTTCTTTTAATTTTGGGCCATCCCCGTTTCTTCAATGATATCCGTAGGCAAGGGAAGTGCATAATATGATGAATTGGGAGGAAGAAAATATTTCATTGCTCCAATATTCCTTTCCAAGGTGATTTCAGCTCCCTCGAGATTATACCTTTTAAGGTCCGACCATCGAAGGTTACGCATCAACAGCTCCTTGCGCCTTTCCAGCCTGATTTTTCTAAGCGCATCGGCCTTGTCCATGGCAATCAGGGGAACATAAGTGACTGTATTTTTCCACCTTTTCTTCAGCAGAAAATTCAGGTCTGACATTGCTCCTTCCAGATCTCCCTCCATTGCCCGGCACTCTGATCGTGTTAGATAAAGCTCATCAGTAGCAATCCCGCTGAATAAGGTAGAGGCACTGGAGCTATAACTCCCCTTAAATTGTTGATATGATGCATTAACCTTGAAAAACGCCCTGCGCCGAAGGTCGTTTACAACATAGGAAGCATAAAGATTGGTGTCAATCCTTGAAAGACTTGGGGTATGCAAGCCAAATCCGGTACCCATCTCTGTATAAAAAATTGTTTCCTTATTAAACTTTCTAAATGTAACAGCAAGATCAAGGCCCAGCACATCTGTATCATTATTATAATCCATCAGATCTGCCTTAATCTTAAGGCATTTATCTGCATAACCTAAGGCAGCACTATAATTACGCATGTAAAGATAGATTCTAGAAAGCTGTGCGTAAGCTGCCGCCTTTGATGGCCTGACTGCAGACACCGGGGTTTCCGGCAATAGGGATGCTGCTTCGGTAGCATCTGCAAGAGCCCTCTGTAAACATTCTGAAACTGTGGACCTCACAGACCTGACATTGAAATCCGAAGTCATGCGCAGCACAATACCTGGATCAATATTCGAGGTTGAAGCATTATAACCATGGCCAAACTGCATGGTAAGCAGAAAGAAATAAAAACTCCTGAAAAACAGGGCTGAACCCTTCGCATTGTCCCATCCCTTTGCATTTCCTTCGTCTCTAGGCAGTTCATCAAGCAGTTCAAGACAAAAATTGGCATTGTATATCGGGAGATAGGCATTTGACCAATCGTTCGGATACCTATAATCAACTTTTCTCCATGCATAAATATCTCGGGCAACCTCTGAATAAGAATTTAAATTACTTGTCGGAATATAAATATCATCAGCCGAAGCCTCGCCAAATGAAGGGGTTTTTCCGATATTCATCTGCCCTGCATCGTCCAATATACCCTGAATATCGCTAAGGGTTTTGGGTACCAGTAACTTTGAATCTGATTTTAGGCTCAGAAAATTTTTGCAGCTGGTCATCATTGCTACTATTAAAAAGCAGGCCAAAATCATCATGGTTTTATTACTATTCATTGCACAATAAATTAGTTGTTAAATTAAAAGCTCCCTTTTACTCCAAGGGTAAATCCTCTGGCAGGACTAATTCTATCAAGGTTATCTGGATCAAGGCCGAACTTATTGGCCTGCCATATTATTCCGAGGTCCGAGGAATTCAGATAAACATCAAGCGAACGGAACGGGAACCGCCACCTCTCAGCATTGAGGCGGTAACTCAGATTGACATAATCCAACCTTATCTGGTCAGCAGGAACAATATTGATTTCAGAGGCAGAATAGAATGAATCTCTTAGTGAATTTAATGGATAGGTAAATGAAGGAATATCAGTGAACTGCTCATCCCCCAGCTTCTGCCAGCGCCGAGAATAATCACTATTTGTAATGCCTGAATTTGCCAGCCCAAAATATCCGATGCTACTTTTTTTCATAAAATAACCAAGTTTGAAACTGATATTGAATGATACCGTGAGATTTTTATAGGCAAAAGAGTTAATGAGCGATCCAAAATATACCGGGTTGGCCGGGCCTATATAATTTATATTGCCAGCATTCAAACGTCCTTCTGTTGCAATTGCAGAATAGTTTGTGCTTAAAACCCCATTCAGATATCCCTGAGGATTGCCTGCCGCATCAAGCCCTCCCCATCTGTATCCAGAAATTGAATAAAGCGGAAGGCCGACAACCGGAGTAATTTCACGTCCGCCGCTGAGCAGCTTTGACAGGTTATTATTCGCAGTATAATATTTTACTGTCTTGCTTTTATTCTGACTGAGATACAGATCTGTTGACCATTTAAAATTTCCATCTGAAACATTTCTGCTGTGCAATTCTGCATCAAAACCTCTCCCCTCCATATCTGCCACGTTCCGAGTCAGTTCATCAGACCCGCCCCAGGTGGTATAGTCATATAAAAAAGAGCCGTATAGATCTGATCCATGCTTTTTATATACTGAAAAAGATCCCGTCAAACGGTTCTTTGCAAGGGCAAAATCAATTTTCAGGTTATATTGCCCAAGTTCTTCCCACCTCAATTCCGGGTTATTGATTCCCCTGATCCTTATGAATGGAAGGTTGTTCAATATATTTGTGCTCGCGACAGCAACAGCCTGTGCTGTTTTTGAAAGATCAACATTGCCGCTTTTTCCATAGGTGGCCGAAAGCCTTAAAACAGGTAGCCAGGGAATATCGTAAAAATCCTCTTGTGAAACCGACCAGCCAAGCCCCACTGACCATAAAGGTTTCCACTTATCATTCGTTTCTGCGCCAAAAACATTCGAGCCGTCCCTTCGCAGACTTCCGGAAATCCGGTACTTACCCTTATAACTAAATGATGCATTTGTGTAAAAACTCAAAAAACGGTATTGATTACTGGTCAGGCTGAGCGAATTTGGAATCTGCTGATTGGTGCCGGTGATAAAATGTGGGTAAAGCCCCACCAGATCCACTGGCTGATAAATCAATGGGTCTTCCCTGTAACCATATACCGAATTCCCATTACCAATCGTCTGTCCCTCCCTGGCCTCGGCTCCCACTATAGCGGTTATGGAAGAAACCCCGATGTTTTTGTTAAAGTTCAACTGTAATCTTCCGGTTGCTGAATTCACTTCACTTGTACCTGTATTGAGTATTCCTCCCAAAGGAACAATGTACTTAACAACACCGGTGGAACGGTTCAGCTGACTGAAGGAATTAATGACATTCCGGGCTAAATAACTCTCCATATCAAAATGCTGAACATTTGTCCCATTCTGCTTTTGCCTTTGGTATCCTGCCTCTAAGTCAAGATAATCTGTAAAGCGGTATTTCAGCGCAACCGACCCCAGTATTTCCTGCCTTGAAGTCGTAGCAATAGCATGCTTATAGTCTTCTGTGGGATAACTGTTCCAGTCAAGGAGTCTACCATTACCCAAAGTATCAACGAAAGCTGGTCTGTAGGTCTGGGCCCATTTTGTTGGATTTCCAGATGCATCCCGTAAAAACTGATAAGGCTGCCTACCCGCATAAGTCACAGATCCATAGGAAGGCCTTCCTGATTTTGTGGATGCAAAAGTTAAGTTTAAAGACGTTGATAGCGATAGTTTCGGTGTAATTACGATATCGTCGGAAAACCTTAAATTATATCTTTTTGAAGCCGCATAATTCTGGTCGTAAGCATTATCCAGCCCTCCGGTTATTGAGTAAGCATGCTTGGCTGTACCAGATCTTATATTCAGCCCATACTGCTGGGTAAGCGCATGCGTATAAAACTCATTCAACCAATCCTGTTTAAGATCCCCTGAGCGGAAAGCATCCAGTTTACTATTGACCTCTGCATCGGAAAGTTTACCATTGCGTCTTGCCAAAAAGAGCTCCACAGCAGGTGAAAGAGCAGCATAACCATTGTTTATCCTGTTATTGAAAAACCCGTTATCAAAAAGAAATTTTTCTGCTTCAATATTTTCTGCAACAGTCATTTCTGAAAGAGAATTTAAATCAGGCATCGATTTAATCGTCGCATTTGCATTAAACGATACATTTAGGGACTGGTTCAGTTTTGCTTTTTTTGAGGTGATCACAATTACCCCATTTCCTGCGCGTGCCCCCCAGATCGATGAAGCTGAGGCATCCTTCAGCACAGACACGCTTTCGATATCAAATGGATTAATATTGTTAATGTCCCCTTCATAAATAAATCCATCCAGCACAATCAAGGGATCAAGAGGCCCATTAATCGTACCCAACCCGCGTATCGAAATCCCTGTCTTATTCTGCGGGTTACTATTTGTTTTCCCGGTATTCAACAGTACAGCCGAAGTCTGTCCCAAAATACGGTCAAGAACATTTGTTCCTGTCCGCGCGCCCAGCATCCTTTCGTCAATGACAGACACCGCTCCATTAATCTCATTTGGTTTTACGCGCTGATAACCCGTGTTAACCTGCACTTCTTCCAGGACTTTAACTTCTGCAACCATACGGATTATCAAAAGATTATTTAAGTCTTCCATTTTCCTGAGTATCCGAACAACAGGAAACAATCCTACTTTTGAAAACTTTAATGTATCCGGAAGATATTTCACCATACGGGAAAAATTACCGACCGAATCGCTCGTACTCGTCCCCCCTGTCTTTGACCGGATATAGATACCGTTTTCTGTTGCATCGGCAATGATAATCTTCCCAGAAATTTTAACCGGTACTGCAAGCTTTTCAAGTTTGTTCTCTTGTGCATATACATCTGAAGGAGTGAAAAGGATCAAAAACAATAAGCCCGGAAAAAATAACATTTTCCATCGGGGCCATAAATAGCATATCATTCTCATGTTATAATTCTTTTTTGGGAAGTGAGAGTTCAAGACCAGCAATAAACCTGTCCACATTGATATCAGTTACCTCAACCCCACGGGTGATTGCTTTCACCCTCCTGTCAGCACCGATCCATACATAGTGTGGAAACATTTTATGTGGAAACAGTATTTTTGTCAGCATATCATTGTATGCTACAGGTAGGATTATCGGAGATCCGTCTTTTTCGCGGTCAAGCAAAAACTGAGTTAACTTCTCTTCCGTATCTTTTACCGAATCCCCAATCAGAAGCACCTGAAGGTTTTTCTCATACTTCTGTTGAAGTTCCTGCATGTGTGGAAAACCCTTTATACATGCACTGCACCAGGTTGCCCAAAAGTCAAGGATTACTGCTTTTCCCTTAAGTGAAGAAAGTGAAATTGGCTGTTTATTACCGTTTAGGATTTTTTCAAATACAATTTCGGGAACCTTATCCCCTATTGCCAATGGTTTTATATTTTGAGTAGGAAGACCTTGTCCATAAGTCTTAAATAAAAGGCAAAGCGTAGCCATTGCGATAAAAATTATCGTTTTTTTCATAATTGTTCAGTTAGTTGATTAATAGGAAAATAGATCTAAAAGCAATTTTAGATCAAATAGAAATGCCTACAGATGGTTTAAGAACCAATACCCAATCCATAATGAAATTTAAGCGTTGCCACCTGCAGGCAGAAGCAACATCATTCAGGATTTTTGGGTTTCAGTGCATACATCCGATCGAAGGGGCATGAACATAGGATAGAAATTTGGGACGATAAAAAAATAAGGATACCTGGGCCATAGCAAGATAATCCATACCTTAAGCATTGGTCAGTCACTCGGAAAAATGGATTACTTTTTTTCATACCCGTATTGGTTATACGAGTCTCTAGGAATGAAAAGCACTATAGCTGGGCTCTAAATACCGGGCTGCAGGTTTCTGACGACCTTGGAACGATATACAATAGAGCCCATAACGCTATAGAGTGTACGAAAGTACGCAAAATATCGTCATGGGCATTAATCTATTGTCTCTTCCAATAGCAATTGTCAGAATTTGCAGTCGAGACTCTTTAATTAACACCAAAAAAATGTTGAGTTGATATTAAGGTATACCTACTTCAACGATAAAGATACAAAAAAAGATTCATTGTGGCAATATTGCCACGAACATATTTTTAGATTAGTTGGAATTTCATCCCAATGAGAGCGCGTGATGAAAAGTATTTTGAAATTATAGGAAAAAATGTTCGCCATTTCCGAATTTCAAGGGGGCTATCACAACAAGCTCTTGCTGTTCTTTGCGACAAAATTGATCGTTCAAAAATTAGCGACATCGAAAACGCTAAAGAAGATTTCATGATGTCAACTTTGCTCGAAATTTGCGAAGGACTGGAAATTAGCCTAAATGAAGTAATTCAAGATCATGGAGACAGTTTTTACACAACCATGAGTGGCAATTCTTCCGACAATTAATTAAAAACCAAAATATCCTTATTATTCACCTTTAACCATAAATAAGAAAATGAAATAAATCAAGTACACATTAAATCATCCGCAGCCTATGAAAAATAAGGTAAGATGCGTGATCATCGACGATGAGAAACACGCAGTTTCGCTACTCAAAACCTACATCGGTTCAATGCCTAATCTTGAACTGTTCAAAACCTTCAACAATCCTCTCGAAGCCCTTTCTGGTATCACCGCTGAAGACGACATCGACATTATTTTCCTCGACATTGAAATGCCACATCTATCGGGCATAGAACTTGCGAAGGAACTCAGGCCAAAGGCCAGGTCCATTATCTTTACAAGCGCTTACAACAGATCGCTTGAAGCCTTTGAAGTCAGGGCCAACCATTATCTGCTCAAACCCATTAACCTCGCTAAATTTACCCAGACGGTTATGGGTATAATAGATAACGAACTTTCTAAAACCAATATACTGGGCAAAAACATCAAATTCTTTAAGACCGGTGAAAAGGGAAAGCTTTCCAGGATCGACAAGCAAGAGATCCTGTACTTTGAAAGTGCAAAAAACTATGTCAGTATGGTTACCGCAGATAAAAAGGAGCTCGTGTATCTAACATTAAAGGAAGTCGAAAAGATTTTCTGCAAAGACCTTTTTTACAGGGTTCACCGTTCACACGTAATCAATGCAGATAAAATCCAGAAGATAGTGGGCAACACCATAAATCTTGGACAGGGGTATCAGGTACAGATGGGAGGCACTTATAAAAGTGGCATTTTGAAGTTTTTAGAAGAAAAGACTTTGTTAACCGGCCGGATATAACGAATCTTAAAATTTAACGGTCGACATTGATATGTGTCCCGGTAACGGTAATGGTGAGACTGGTCACAGTTGGGTCAGTGCTCTGGAGATTTCGGTCCCCTGCCGTGCGGAAGATAAAAACTGTTTTTTTCTTCAGCCTTTTTTGCTGGTGTTTCATAGTTTATTCCCTGAAACTAGGGGCAGAAAAACACCAGAAAAAAGTTATTACACCGGGAATAATTCAGGGGTGACCAATACGATTATAGCCGTGATGAACATTATTCTAAATTTTATAAAAAAGCAAAAGATCCACTTGATCGGATGGACAGTCTTCATCCTATGTGAGATATTTATTGTCGGCTTTTCCACTGGCCTGTTCGGTGATACTGAAAGCTATATTATCCATTACATCATAAATATTTTGCTCTTTTATTTCTGTGCACATCGGGCATATCCCATCATATTCAGAACCAACTTTCACTGGATATGGAAACTTCCCCTAATTGGAGGCTTTACATTTTTATGTTATTTACTTATAAATTACATTGTAGATACCAGGATTCTGAAACACCAATCATGGAAGACTGTTCAAGAACTCGAGATGGGTCATAAATATGTTCTTGGTGTGCTGTATCGGGCCGCGCTATTTATGGGAAATGCAGGATTTTACTATCTATTTCTCGTTCACCTCAAAGAAGTGAAGACCAGGGAGGCGGCAGAAAAATCCAGTTTCCAGATCGAGCTTTCCAAAAGGGAAATGGAGGCAAAACTTGAGCAGTCCAGAAATTCCTATCTAAAGGCACAGATCAACCCCCACCTACTCTTCAATACACTCAGCTTTATCTACCAGGACATATTAGCCAGCTCCCCAAAAGCAGCTGAAGCAGTAATGACCTTATCCGATATCATGCGTTATAGTATAGATTGTGAATTCACAGAGTCTACTATCCCCCTGAAAGAAGAGATAACCCAGGTAAAAAGCTTAATCATGCTTCACAGTACACGGTTTGAGGAGGAACCTAGCCTTATTTTTGAAACCGGAGACGGCATAGAAAATATAAGGTTCATTCCCCTTGTACTTGTAACCCTTGCCGAGAACATATTTAAACACGGAATCTTTCTTGATCCCCAACACCCCGCCAAGTTAGCAATTAGCCACTGCGGCGAATTCCTTACTATACAATCGCGAAACCTACCGAATAGGAAAAGCAGGGCAACCAGCATGCACAAAGGATTGGAAAACATACGCCAAAGGTTGGAGATAGCATATGGAAGCGACGCAAAAATGCTTTATGGGATTAGGGAGCAATACTTTGAAATTGAAATCAAAGTGAGGATCGATTGATGGCCTATTAACAAAATCAACCATTTTCAGCCTTATATAACGTATCAAAACCTATCATCATATGAAAATACTGACCACAAAAATTATCTTTATAGTTGGCTTATTTAGTTTCCTATCATCTTGGGGACAGCTTCCACAGACCAAAAGTGTCAATGGCCTGCTAATTACCGTTGAAAGTAATCTACTCAATGTACCGCCCAAAGACAAATATATAAAAGTGGCAGACAGCCTTGATAAAAGCCTAGCCAGGAATTCTAACGACACCACCAACCTTTTTAACCGTGCACTTATATATTATCTGTATAATCAGATGTTGACAGAGCCATATCAACGTACTAAAGAAACTTTAGAAAATCTAACCAAGGCAAAAGAGCAGATAGAAAAAGCAATAAAAACCGGCATGAAAGACTTCAGAGCAAAGCAACTCAGGGCTCAGATTTATAGTGAACTCTGCTACCGTTTTACGGGCGATGAATCCTGGATGTTCAATAAGGCGCAGATGATATCACGGAAAGCGTTATTCGAAAACTACAAAGTTATGGCAAACCGCTATTTTGACGAACTTGCCGAGCAGGACAAAAATAATGCGTATGCGCATATAAAAAGGAAAATAAGCTTTACCTATAAACTTTAAAGAACGCCTATCGGGATTAATCAACCCTGTCTTGCAGAAGGCTCGCATGCGAAAAAATTATTTCTTGCATTAAAACCGGTTAACATCTTTTTTCGTATAATTGTTTGGTAAGGGGTGAGAGCCTTACATCAACTTTCAGTTGAGAGCGTTAATTTAGATGGGGGTAATCATTAATTTGATTATCCCTTTTTTGCTTTTCACAACTGCGGGTTATGTCATAGGAAAACGCTATGATTCCTTTGCAAAAAATCAGCTTGCCCCTCTCAACTATTGAAACGATAAATAATGAAGATCCATGCTGAAACACCAACATCCTTTTTTCCTTACTGTTGTCGGATCAAAACTTTTAAGATCGCAGTTTTTTAATTATTTTGTTCTATGAAAATAAATGAGTCAAGTGATTATGTTAAAGCGAGGGCGTTACTGCTGGCCGAATATTTCAGTCAGCGCGGATGGCTGGTGACCGCAGGAAAAAACAACTGTATACTGATTTATGTACAAAATGAAGAGATATATAACTTTACGGCAGACCAGTTGATGGAGACAATATGTGAATCAGACTGGCACATAGCGGGCACAGGCTTAAAGACCAGTCCGGTTACCTACATGTTTTACCATCGGGGCGAATTTTATAAAAAGTTCGAGGTACTTTCCAGTAGTGAATATGACATCTACGACAATGATTGAATCAGTAGGTGACTCACAAAAACATGCAAATACTATAAAGCCTTGGTAAGTCCAACTCATTGATAGACTACATAACAACTTAGGTGCATCTTAAAAGCGGCAGTCGGTTTTTGGCCGGGGCAATGTGCCATGGAAAACCGCTGCCGAAAATTGGGCGGGCGAAGCCCGCCGCCGGACGATTTTTGGAAAGCTTATATCCGTATCTGCTTTGAACAGAAACTGCCAAGGTTCAGAAAAAAACCACGGTTTTCGATGATGCCAACACGGAACATCTGCCACAGAAATGATGACCCCATATTGGCTAACACTGAATTGATAAAAAGATCCTGTTTGTTCAGTGCCTCGGCAAGCGAACAGCTTGGTTCGTCATCCAGTTCTCCCCCTTCCGCCAACATCTCCCGATAATTAGCCACTAAAGAGGGCAGAACCCCAATAGTAGCAAACGTCTCCGACTGGGGTTGTTTGATCTCTCCAACCGTTGAAAGTACCATTTGCCCAGACTCTCTGCTGTTCCCGAAATCGAGCAGGTAAATATTTTCATCCCTGTGTGTATTTTTTAGTTTGGCACGCAGGATTTCCTCTATTTCTATTCTTGCCCCAATGGTATCAACACAGCAAACGGTGATATTTGCTGTCGTGTCCTTTCCCTTTGTGAAACGTTCGGGAACGGCTTTCCAGTTGGTTCCAAAAAAACGGTTGATACGGTTGATCAGCGCCACTCCTTTATTAAGCCCGATCTCGTTCTCGGTAAATAACTGCCTCGCCAGGTTTGCAGGTTGCACCTTGTCGTCATCAAACACCCGTACATGTAATCCCGCATGGCCGAGGGCGTTAAGCGCTTGGTTAATCCGCGCAAGGGCGGTAAGCATCTGACTGCCTGTCCCTCCCGCGCCAACAAGGTTTACCGAGATGCGATTTGTGGGATTCAAAAGATAGGGATGAATGATGTGTACCCGTTTTTTTTCGCTTTTCATAGTAAAATATCGCTAAGTTTTTGTTTGGTTTTTTTTAGGAGGCTTTTAGGGAACATCTTATTTGTTCCGATCAGTTTCTTCCAAAGCTGGACAATGTTGGTCTTGACGGGCGATGTATCATTCAAAAGGTGGCTGAAAGCAGAGGCAAAATAATAACGTTCCCATGCTGCCATAAACTGTTCCAATCTGCACCCTTTTGGGATATTAATATCCACGTTCCCCATACATACCCTGCCATCGGGATAACCGTTAAAAAACGGGGCAAAGTATAACTTTGTCAAAAGATCGGGTCTTTTGTTTTCTTCCAATGCCCAAATCCATACCTGCGATCTTGTTGCTTTCCATAAAAGTGGTGGCAGGGAAGCTTCTCCGTCTGATATACCGAGTTCTTTTCTGAAATGCAGATATTTCCTGCATTCTTTGGTGAACCATATCGCACAACCTTCACCTTTCTCATTGTAATAAAGTACGTTTTCGGGAATCAGTCCTTCTGGTTGCAGAAAGGATGAGTTTTTTTCGGTAGAATTTTTCAAAGCCTCGGCAAGCCCCTTGCTTTCTTTTACGGTGAGCGGGTGTGCATTGATCGGCCTGCCTAAACTGTCCATGTCATAGCTTTCCACATAATGATCATTGTCGCTTTCTGAACGGTAAAATAACAAAGCTTTATGCGGCTGATAAATCTTGTTCAGTAATTGTGTGATGTTTTTCATATTCAAAACTGTTTAGGTTATCCGATATATCATGAAGGAGATCAAAAAAGCACCTTTCAAAGGAGAGATCATGGGAAATGGCGGGTTGTGGGGTATCAAAAAACTGAACACTCACAGGCTCATCTATCGAACCGATCTCATTTAGTTCCGCATTTACCGAATCCATCAGCTGATCGTAAAGGCAGTCCGAACTGCTCCAGAAAAAAGAAATGTACTGATCGGCAGTGATCAGCCCATCTCCATCAGAATCTGGCGCAAATGCACCGCTATATATACTGTCCATAATCGAGCGGTCGGGATAATCAAGCATTAACCTGCAAACCCTTTCGGCGATATCTTTCAACTTTTCTTCTGTCTCGCCCATGGGTTGAAATCTGTCGCACCTTTTCTTTAAGGCTTTTAGGTGTCGGGGATCACTGATTTTACATAGTAGCTCTTCCCCCGACTCCTTTATGTAGCTGATCTCACGAAAAAAAAGTTCCTGCTCTCCCTCCTGCTCAAAGCATTCGGGTTCGAGATTCCATTCTTCAACCATAGCATAGGTATAGCTTAAATAACTACCATCCTCTGTATGATAGGAAACCCCTGCGGTCTGATACAGGTAGGAGCAGACCGAGAGCAAAAGTTCTGCAGTAGGCTTCCTCTGCCTGTCCTGCAAAAGCTTAAAGAGCGGTTCAACGGGCAGATAGAAAAGAGTCATACCTGTATCGTATTGTTTTACGGTAACCAAACAGGCCGTTTTATCTTTCCAGGACATCAAGTTAAGGGCAATTTCCTGATCAATTGACCCTAATTTTTCTTCTAGCGTTTTAAATGTGATAGCCATATTCTGTGGATATGGTGCTGAATCCCAATTATCCACAGAAATCCCGTAGAGTTTGCACAGGTTTTCGACCGAGGTAAAAAAATCCTTTTCCGCTTTTTTCCTGTTTTGGAGTTCCTCGGGAATGTCTTTAACCATCGGAGGGAAAGCGAAATTCAGAAAACCATTTCCACAAGGCTCAGTGGTGCAGGTTTTCTCTGACCGCTTCTGATCTCGGAAAGATCGGGCATATGGTCTAGGCTCTGCACGAAACGTGCGAGCTGTTGGTGCAGATAATACTCCTTGGTGTAGGATTTGGTTCTGATGCATCTTGTCCTCCTTTTCATATTTATCCCTTAGTTCCGAGTGTGGTTATAAACCTGTACTCGATTTCATTACCTGTAATTTCGGGGCCTTCGATTTTTGCTGTAGTCAAAATCGGGTAAGTCCCCGAATAAAAATCCATGACCTGTTCGGGGCTGAAAGTTCCCGATGGGTCAGATAAACGGATGTCCTGTTCCCGCTCTTTTAGGACGAACACCCTCGGTAAAAGGCTTGCGCTCAACATAACATTTAAGTTTTAGGTTTTACAATAAGGACAATTGTTTGCTTTTCCATTCCAGTTCTTTTTTCAGCTTCTCGATTTCCGCTTTTTTCTCGGGAAATGTTTCTATACTAGGTAGCAAGGCAAGTGCTTCCGTATATTTACATTCTGCGTTCAGTTTATTGATCTCAACCAAAACATCCTCGAATTTTGGCCTTTCCTGTATAGGCTCTTCTGCACGATCCGCACCCTTTGTATTTTCGACTGGTTTTTCTGCCATGTTTTTATCGGTCTTGGCCTTTACGGTAATCTTTGCCCTAGCCTCGGCAAGCCCTTTATTGTATGCTGAAATATTGGCAAATAAACTGTTGGTTTCCTTAACGGGCTGAACAAGCGCATCAAATATGCCCTCATCTATTTCCTTTGGAGTTCCCCTGTAAACCATCGGCGGGATAGGGTATTTTCCATCACTTATCGCCTTATCCTTTAGCATAACAGAAACAACCATTTCGTTTTCTGCTGTAAATGATATATTAAATACCCATGCGCCCACACCGTTAAGGCGTTGAATGGCCTGAAAAAAATTTGTTCTCATCGTTTTACCTCCTTTATTTTTTTAAGTGCTATACTTTTGCTTCTATACAAAATCTGATACCCATTATTGCCGATCACGTCTTTAATGATGTTCTCCGCATGGCGGATACGAACGGCATCCCCTGCTGAAATACCCATATCTGACAACCTTTCAAAATGTGATAAGGTCTGTGCAATTTCCAGTAATGCCCTATAGTCTGTATTTTCTGTTAACCTGCTCATGGTCTTAAGTTTTAGCGGGAGCGGTAAAACCGCCCCCGTTTGGTTATTAATTTAACTGAAAGGCAACATTGCCGCTTTTTCCAAGGTCTAGGCAAAGGTCAAACGCTGACTGTCCCCTCTGCTTAGCCGTTCCCTCGATAATGGATTTAAACTTGGCTTCTCCGTCCTTAAACTTTCGTGCATTCTGATAATAGCCTGTCACAGCATTATATGCACCGAACAATGTACCTCTTGCGGTATCGGTCTGCTGTGAGGGTGCGCTCATGGCATAGCCATAGACTTCGTCCACAATATTTTTATAGACACTTGAAGCCTCATCGATCAGCCCTTTTTGCAGTTTGTCCAAAACCTCCCTGTTTGGAGCCATTGCGGTCTGCACCAGTTTTTTTAGGTCGGCATCGGTAATGCGGACATTTGCCCATCGGTTGAATAACTGCTCCATTTCATCTCCTATCCTGCCCGAAATACCCATGAGGGTATGCGCCTGTTTAAGCCTGTCGTTAGCACCCGAAGAATGACGGATGCGTACAACATTTGAGGAGTTTTTCAATGCCGCATTAAGCGTATTGTTGCATACGATCCGTACAGGGGTAAAAGCGGCCGTAATGCTACCGAAGCCATCATGCGAAGTTGTCAGAAACAAATATTGTTCAATGAGGTCATCCTTTCCAACCTTGATATAAGAGGGCAGTTTAGCTGTGATAAAAATGCGTTCCCCTTTACCCAAAGCCCCTGCGGTTTCATAAAGGATGCCCTCACCACCACCAACAATGCTGTCAAAAAAAGAAAATGCCTCTATATTCTGTACTACTTTATAATCCTTGCCCACCACCCCGAGGACCTCCTCTGTATCCGTCCTAACTGTTGAATAAAAGTTCGGCACTAAAATATCGGGCATAAAAGCATTTCCTATCTCCGCATCCTCCGTTTGAAAGGTCACGAGGTTGCGGGAATCAACGGTGAATAAAGGGCGTTTTTCAACGGTGTAATCCAAACCCGCAAATTTTAGCGCCTCGGCTGAATTGGGATAGGATTCCACTATTTTACCCAACCCATGCCATGCTTTTTCCTTTACCGAAAAAAAACTGTGTTTATCTGTTCTGCTGTTATAATTAAGGTTATGTGCCATGATAAAAATTCTTAAATAAATAATGATGAATAAATTGTCCGTAACTGTAGTATTAAAGCTAAAAGGGTTAAAAAGGCAGGTCGCCCTCTAGCCCGTCGAATGTGTCGGTAGGCTCAATTTGTACATCTTCCCCCTTTACATTTGCTCCTGCTGAACCGTTCGGATTTCTATTGCTAACGGTATTCCCTTTATTTCCAATGCTGTTAGTGCTACCTGTGGCAACAGCCCCCAACAGTTTTACCTCGGTAGTATGAAAGGTTAACGAAGCCTTTGCCTCACCGCCCCCATTGATATAGGCATTTACGCCCACCCTGCCGTAAAGCTGAACCCAACCACCTTTTTTAAGATATTCGGCAATACCTGTGTTCAACCAGTACGAACAATCAAAATAGGTAGTGATTTTTTTCTGTTCGCCACCGCTTCTGTAGCTGTCATTGATTGCAATCGAAAAGTTTACCACTTTTCGTTCCCCACTAATGGCTTTTACCATTGCATCTGCGGTTAATCTTCCTGTAATTTCCATGATCAAAAAATTTTAAGTTTTACATTTTTTTCCTTTCCCTTTTCCCAAAAAATCTTTTCAAAAGAAAAAACGGAAAAAAAGAAAGTCCGGAAAAACGGGTGCATAGAGAACGGAGAGCTATAAGTCCCGGAGGGTGTTCTGGCGCAGCCAGGACATTATGCGCTCGCAGAGAAAGGAGCGCCCGAAATTCACGGCCTTTTTATCCGTTTTATTGGAAAGTATTTTCTATCTCAATTCTTAGTTTTTATTAAAGATATTGCCGATCTGAGTTGATCAACAGTTTAAGTTCAGACTTCAGAGGAAGCTTATTAAATTTTATCTTTGAGTATGGGAGAAACTTTAAACGAGGCGGAAATTGCAATAATCAGAATCTTAAAAGATTTTAATGATGATGAATTTCATATAATTAAACATTCTGATTTAAATGGCCCACTAATTAATGAATTTAATTATGCGGTTGAAAGACTTGAAAACATTTCCTACGTAGAAACTCTAGGGGCAGAAATACAATCGTTTTATGCTGAAGGGGAAACTCCACAGAGCGGCCTGCAATGGGAATTTAATATCAGGTTGCTAGACCGATCTATCAGTGTCTAGATGATTTAATAAATTACGATCAGTAAGCTTTACCAGAAGTTTATATTCCATCGTAATGCCCGATTAGCATATTATCTACTTTTAAACGTGCGGTGTTAAGCTTGATATCGTATTCTTTATCATAAGGAACTTTACTGAAATCCGTGATTTTCACCATGTACTCATTTGGAGGCGGGCTGTCATAGGTCAAAAAATAACCAAATGGGCGAAAATTGATCTCAGACCATTTACATATCTTTCCTGCATCATAAACAACGCAATAACCAAGCATCCGCTTTTTTGCCGATGAGTTGGAATAGATGTAAATATCTACCTTATCTGGGAATGCTGAACTTTCTTTATTTAATAAATAGTCGGAAACGCCAGGAAGATCTCTTACTATGCCATGGGAATCGGCGGCCAAGAACATAAGTAATATCTGTTTAATAACGTTTTGCGGCTTACATTTATAGCTACCACTGATGTAATAAGGATTTTGATTGTTCGTCAAGATGTCCATTCCTTGTTTAATGAAACTGCAAAAATCCTTTACATACCAGCCGCCTGTATTGTTATTACAGGTTTCACAAAGTGTTTGCTTCCCAAAACCACGCTGACTTTTCTTTTTTTTTACCGAAAAGATAGCCTGATTCTTCGACCAAATGCTCGTGGGTTTGTACGTATATAGGTTTGTTATTAAAAGCGCATTGAGGGGGTATATGTTCAAAGGACAATTTAGCACGCTTTGCGCATAATGCACAATTTCCTAGATGTAAGTCTCCTTTGTCTTTAGTTTTGGGGTTCCCCATTTGAGAGAGCTGATTTTACCGTTAAAATTAACAAAAAGGATGAATATCATCTTTTTTAAATTCTATTTCTTCAGCGTATTAGTTAATCTGAATGTCGACTACTTCCTTGCTATCCATTTGGGAAAGGATTAAATTAAGGTGTTCATCAAACTCGACATAATCATATATGGTGTCTTTTACACAATCAGCGAACTCATTAAAATCTGCGTCCGGGGCGATGTAAACCATCAGCGTTTCATCGTTTACAAATGCAGTTTCAACGATCACAGTCCATAAAGAGCGGATGTCGATAGCAAATTTTTCCCTTAAATGGATTTCATGCAAGTGACCTCCGATCTCTTCAATCAATGGTCTTAATGCTTCATCTTGGGTAGCGTAACCCATTTCATCGCCTTTATCCTTTACCATCATACCAATCTGTTTTCCTTCGATAAGGATATGGTAAATGCCCCTATCGAAATGCACAATGCAATCCTGAGGGTGCTGGGTATCAATTGGGTAAATGTGAAAGTGATAGCTATTCATTGTACCTGTTAAACATTCAGTGATTCACAAAAGTTTTATTCCCTTGTATTTAAAACATTTTGACTCGTTAGATTAGACATAAACAATCTCTTACAAAGAGATGTTAATATCAAGAAAAGAAGAATTATGCCTTGGTCATCACAGTGAAAGGGATGATATTGTGTGTGAATATTTTCTTAAATTATTTGTTTAACTTTAAGAATGAGGGAATTAGAACCGGCTTTTGAGCTGAGTCTTAACGAAACCATTTTGCGTATATCAGAACATGAACTTGCTGGAAAACGAGTATTCCATGTGAATTTTGGTGCTGGCGTAAAACCGTTGATTATTACGGTTGGTTTAAGTGTCAGGAATGAAAAATTCTGGACTTCTATACCCGAAGGGCGGCAAAAGGAAGCTCAGCAGATTGGCAAGATGATTGCGGAACATATCCGCGCTAAAAGGAGGTAAAATCATGTGTTATTACAACGGACAAAAAGTGACCAGAGCTGAGTTTATTCAGCTTAAACAATTGGAAAAAGCAGTTAGGGATTATGATTTTTTAGATGTCGGTGTGCATAATGGCTTTAACTATGCGCCTTGTGCGATTATTGTACCAACTGATGACACGCGGGATTTTGAAATCCAGCAGGCCGAATGGGGTTATGTTCCGGGTTATCTGAAAACACGGGAGGAAGCAACCAAGTTCAGACGCATGTATACTACACTGAACTTTAAGGGTGAGAATCTTTTTACCAAGGATGATGGCAAAAAGTCTATGTGGGCAGATGCGGCAAGAAAACGCCGTTGTTTGGTATTATCTACTGGTATAATTGAATCCCGGCATGAGCCTACTTATGGCAAACAAGGCCAGGTTTTGAAGGCTACAGCTAAAATCCCCTATTATATCAATGTTGTTGGAAAGGAATATTTTTGGTTTGTCGGTCTGTATAATGACTGGTTTGATCCGGAAAAGAATGCATGGGTGAGAACAGTTGCTTTTGCTACTACAGCTGCAAATGGAACAATGAAGTATATCCACAATTCAAAAGAGCGTATGCCGACCATTCCACCTGATGATCTATGCTGGGAATGGTTAATGGAAGAGCCTAGCGATGAGCGGCTTCAGGAGATCGCAGTTTCGCAGATTCCTTCTTCGATGATGGAGGCTTGTACGATTTCCAGTGATTACCGCTTTAGTGGTGAGGCTACTCCGCAGGAATACGCGGATCATCCGGCATTGGATTCTACTTTTGTGGATACCGAGGAATTGGCGTTTGACCATTGGAGGGGATAAGCTTTTGGCGGGTACTTGAGCTTGGTATTGATTAGCGTTAAGAGTCCAGCCAATGTCCTTGAACACTTTATTTCCGGTGATATCCTAAAAATAGAATACTTATCCTTACTTATAAATTTCTTAAGCGTTATATTTAGATAAAATTATCTAATATGATCTTACGCTTTAATAAAATTGAAGGAGTTGGTAAATTCAGGTCTGTGCTATCAGTCGGGGGCCTCTCTTTTAGTGATTTTAACCTGATTTTTGGTGGGAATACTAAAGGAAAATCGACATTAACGGCAATTTTTAAATCACTTCAATCTGGCGATAAGACGATAGTTAAAGGAAGGCAATCTTTTGGATGCAATACACAAGAGATCGTCCTTCATACGGAAGATGGAGAAATAAAGTTCTCATCTCGAAAGTGGTCAGACGGCTTTCCTAGACTGGTAATCTTCGACGAAGAATTTATCAGTAGAAATATTCACTTGGGGGGTGAGGTTGCTTACGATAATCATAAAAGTTTAAATACTATTATTATCGGAGAGCAGGGGCAAAAAATTGCAGATGAGATCGAATTACTCCAAGTTAAGGTCGTTGAAATAACAAATAAAAAAAAGACTCATGGAAATATATACACTAATCGATTTCCAAATTCAGAATTGACTTTAACGAAGTTTAAAAACCTAAAAAAAATTCCAGATGTCGATGAGAAGATTGACATAATTAAAGCCAAAATTAACGATGTTCAGAACCAGGATAAAATAAGAACAACTTGTGATCAAGTTGAGAAATACTTTAAGGATTCAGCATTTAGTTTGGATTTTTCTGCAACCTCTAAACCTTTTGAAGTTAACCAAAAGATTATTTCAGAACATATCAGCAAAACTTGGAATGACTCTAACGCATCAATAAATTTCATCCAAACTGGATTGGAACTCTTGAAGGACGGCGCTAAAGATTGCGTTTTTTGTGGACAGGAGCTCAACAAAACCTCGCTTGATTTGATCCAAGAATTTAACAAATTATTTTCCGAACAATATCTACAACTTCAGGGGCTAATCTCTCAAGAAATAACAACTTTTAAAGATTGGAATATTGAGTTAAGTATCACTCGAATAAAAACCGTTTCTGGAAATATTGGGATTAAACTAGATTTTGAGGCAAATCTCACTCAACTTAAAAGCAAATTTGAAGATGAGCTTGACAAAAAATTGCAAGATTTATCTTATCATGTAGATTTCACTCCTTTAAAACAATTAAAGCAAGGTTTTTTAAATACCTATTCCATATATCTAAAACTTAAGCAAGATCGCTTAAAAGAGATTACAGAGAGTTTAGAGTCTTTGAAGGAGCAACTGACGATTCTAGAATTCACAAAAATCAGGCATGATGAGAACTGGGAGGATTATTTTATACGGCACAAACAGCTTGACGATGAGTTTGAGACAAAAAAGAATGAGCGTGAAACTAAAAGGGCGGAACTTGAAGAGTATGGAATAAAAATTTATGAAAAACATCATAAAACCATCAACCTGTTACTAACTAATTTGCAAGCAGATTTCAGACTTAAGGATTTTAAACCATTAAAAAAAATAAAAGGGAAAGATGAACGTATCTTCTCACTTACCTTTTTCGCTAAACATGATGTCCTTCTAGAGGGAGATGACATTACCGTACCAAATTTCAGTAATACACTGAGTGAGAGCGACAAACGCCTTTTGGCTTTTGCTTTCTTTATTTCTTCATTGATCAATGATAAGGAATTAAAAGAAAAAATTGTTGTATTTGACGATCCATTTTCAAGCTTTGATTCTGAAAGGAGAAGAGCAACAATATCCGAGATAATGACTCTTTCTAACCTTGATGAAGTCACTCAAAATCGGAGTAAACCAAAACAGGTATTCATCCTTACTCATGAACTAGATTTTTACAAGTGGTGTTTATTAAAGTTTCCTGACAGCATAAGCGTTGAAATAATAAGCGACGGATTGACAGATGGGGTAAAGAAAAGTTCATTATCCAGAGTGAACAAGGACTTATTTTTAGAGCAAGATTCTATAAAAGATTTAAAAGCGATAAGCTCAATTGTTAATAACGGCGAAGAAATTGCAGAACTAGAAGGATGGTTTTCCAAATGCCGTAAAATTCTCGAAGACACTTATACAAAAAAGTATCTTCCCCATATTACAGAGGATATTCTCGCAAGGAAAGGGGTTCGTACGTTCACAGAGACGTTAAAATCAAAAAAAGTCAATGGTTTTGATGATCCACTTAAATTTCAAAAGCTGATAAATCTTTGCGATGATTTAAATATAGAGCTTCATAACAATGGTTTTAGCAACTCAAAGGAAAATGGGGTTTCAGTATTAAGAGATTTCATCACCTCGATGGAGCTTGTATAAATACAGAAGCGACTAAATCCATTTTATACTGACTTATTAAGAATAGATCTTAAGGTTTCGCACTTTAAACAAAATCACCCGTTTTTTCCACATTTCATTTTTTACTAACATTTTTAGTATTATGTTTGTTGTTAAATTATAAAAGCTAATTAAAATAGCTAATAATTTTAGCAATTAGTATGGGAACGAAAAGCGAATTGGTACACAAACTGCAACAGGATATCCTGTTGTGGCAGGGCTTTAAGCCTGCTTCTGCCTGCAAGGCGGAGCGGATTGGTCTTGGTGCTATTGAAGATGCTTTTCCTGGGGGTGTGTTTCCAAAACGTGCCATTCATGAGTTTATCACAGTTTTTCCAGAGGATGCGGCTGCCAGTGATGGTTTTATTACAGGGCTGCTTTCTGCTTTGATGCAGGATGGTGCGGCATGTATATGGATCAGTACTTCAAGACGTTTGTTTCCAGCATCGCTTAGCGCTTTCAATGTAGAGGCTGAACGGATCATTTTCATGGATGTTGCGACAGAGAAAGATGCGCTTTGGATTATGGAGGAGGCGTTACGATGTGAGGGATTAGCTGCTGTAGTGGCGGAAGTTGATGCTTTGAGTCTGATTGAATCTCGAAGATTGCAGCTTGCAGTGGAAGAAAGCGGGGTTACCGGGTTTATCCTGCGCAAAGATGCGAGAAGGATGGCCAGTACGATTGCTACTGCGCGGTGGCAGATCAGCCCACTACCGAGTGTTTTGGAAGATGGTATGCCAGGCCTTGGTTTTCCGCGTTGGCAGGTAGAATTGTTGAAGGTGAGAAACGGAATTCCGGGAAACTGGATAATGGAATGGGCCGGTGAGGGCTTTTTAGAAGTTAAACGTGTATTGCAGCAAGATGGCTGGAGAGAAGATGATAGTAGACAGATTGGGTAAAAGATATGCAAAGGCGTTTTGTTTCTATATGGTTTCGTCGGTTGCTGGCGGACTGGCAGCTTATCCGCCGCCCTGGACTTAGCTCGGTTCCTTTTGTATTTGCAGCGCCCGATCATGGCAGGATGATCATTACTGCGGTAAGTCCTTTGGCCGCGGATGCTGGAATCGAGACGGGTATGCGTTCGGCAGATGCAAAAGCAATCTGTCCGGGACTGGAGGTACTGGATGATAAGCCTGGCAGGCCTGAAAAACTATTACGGGGACTTGGGGAATGGTGTACCCGCTACGCTCCTATTGTCTCTATTGATGAATTCGGCAGAGATGGATTACTGCTGGAAGTAAGCGGCTGCCCACACCTTTGGGGCGGTGAGCGTGAATATATAAAAGAAATTGTTTCTAGGTTAAAAAGTAAGGGGTATACGGTTCGGCTGGCGATTGCCGACACGCCGGGCGCTGCATGGGCAGTATCGAGGTTCGGGAAAGTTACGCCACTTATTCCCAGTGGTGAACAGACCGAAGCTTTACTTTCTTTAGTGCCAGAGGCATTGCGTTTGGAGGAAATTGTCCTGGCTAAACTGCGCAAGCTTGGGTTTTACCAGATCAAGAGTTTTATTGGTATGCCGCGATCCGTTTTGCGCAGACGCTTCGGCGAAGGATTTCTATTGCGATTGGCTCAGGCATTAGGGACTGAAGCAGAAGCTTTGGTGCCTGTGCAGGTGCCCGTGGCTTTTCAGGAAAGATTGCCCTGTTTAGAGCCGATCAGAACGCGGACCGCAATTGAAATTGCGATTTCTAAATTACTTGAAAGTCTTTGTGCTAAACTTCAGGCAGAAGGCAAAGGTCTTCGCAAAGGCATCTTAACAGGTTACCGTTTGGATGGGCAATTGGTTCAGGTCGCTGTTGGTACTAATGCGGCAAGCCATAGTGTAAGCCATCTGTTAAAACTTTTTAAATTGAAGATCGACCAGATCCGACCGGGTTTAGGAATTGAGCTGTTTATTTTAGATGTCCCGAAGGTGGATGATGTAGCGATTGAACAAGAAGCGATCTGGACCGCCAAACCTGGTCTGGATGATCAAAGTGTGATCAGGTTACTTGACCGTGTGGCTGGAAAGGTTGGCCCAGAAGTAATCCACCGCTATTTGCCTGCAACACGTTATTGGCCAGAACGATCCGTCAAAAACACTTTTTCGGTTACCGAAAAGCCGTCCGCTGATTGGCGTTTAGATATGCCAAGGCCAACAGAACTGCTCCCAACTCCTGTCGCAATTGAAGTAATGGCGCTTATCCCCGATCATCCGCCAAGGTTTTTTATTTACAAGGGCGTTCAGCATCAGGTGGTAAAAGCAGATGGACCTGAACGGATCGAGCGAGAGTGGTGGCTTGATCAGGGCGAACACCGGGACTATTACCAAGTGGAAGATGATAAGGGCCGAAGGTATTGGTTGTTCCGGTCTGGACACTATGGAAGTGAAAAGCAGTTTAAATGGTTCTTGCACGGATTTTTTGCTTGAAAGATAAGAGTTATGGGATATAGTGAATTACAGGTAACATCTAATTTTAGCTTTTTGCGTGGGGCTTCGCATCCGCATGAGCTGGTGGATCAGGCCGAAGCTTTCGGTTATAAAAAGATTGCAATTACTGACCGCAATACACTCGCCGGGATTGTACGGGCGCACGCCGCAGCTCGTGAAAAAGACATTTCGATTATTCCTGCCTGTAGATTGGATTTATTGGATGGGCCGAGCTTACTAACATATCCAACCGATCGGGAAGCATACGGTAGGTTATCAGCCCTGCTGACTCTGGGCAATATGCGCGCAGAAAAAGGTTCATGCCATCTGTCTCGTGCTGATGTATATGCACATTCTACCGGAATGATCTTTACGGCAGTAATGCCTGGCATTTTGAATCGTCATTTTTCTTTTGAAGATAATTTTATTGCTGCCATCGCAGAATATCGCGAGGCACTGGGTAACCAGCTATACTTAGGTGCCACAAGGAGTTATTTAGGAAATGATGACAAGCTGATCTTTAGAATTTCCCAGCTTTCTGAATTTTATGGCATTCCGGTAGTGGCAACAGGCGACGTGCATTACCACGATCCTTCGCGCAGGGAATTGCAGGATGTATTAACCTGCGTGCGTGAAAAATGCACAATTGAAGAGGCTGGATTTCGATTGCACCAGAATGCCGAGCGGTATATGAAGCCGGTAGATGAAATAAAAAGGCTTTTCAGAAGATATCCTGAAGCGATCAAAAATACTTTGGTTATTTCCGAGGCCTGCACCTTTTCACTCGATGAGCTAAAATATGTTTATCCAGAGGAAATCAATAAAAGCGGAAGACCACCATTGGAGGAACTGGAATACCTCACCTGGAAAGGGGCGCATGAATTCTATGGCGAGATAATTCCTGAGAAAGTCGTAAATATGGTTCGTTATGAAATGGAATTCGTCAAGAAAATGGATTACGCAAACTATTTTCTTTTCGTGGAGGATATTGTGCGAGAGGCGCGTAGTCGTGGCATTTTATGCCAGGGACGCGGTTCTGCAGCCAATTCAGCCATCTGTTTCTGCCTGGGTGTCACCTCAGTTAATCCTATGAAATTTGAACTACTTTTTGAACGCTTTATCTCTCCAGCCCGTAATGAGCCGCCAGATATTGACGTGGATTTTGAACATGAACGCCGGGAAGAAATCATCCAATATATCTATAATAAATATGGGCGTGACCGTGCGGCTATTGTGGCTACCGTCACCCAACAGCACCAAAAAGGTGCCATCCGTGATGTTGGTAAAGCAATGGGATTATCGGTCGATACGATTAACAGGCTTTCTGGTTCGTTATGGGAATATACAGATGAATGGTTTGAGGGCAAAAAGGTTACAGAGCAGGGATTAAACCCAAAAGACCCCCACTTAAAAAAAACATTGGAACTTACTGCGCAGATGATGGGATTTCCAAGACAGTTGGGACAACATACCGGGGGATTTGTGGTGACCCAAGGCAAATTAACTGACCTTTGCCCTATTTTGAATGCGCGAATGGAAGAGCGTACCAATATTGAATGGAATAAAGATGATATTGATGCATTGGGTTTTCTAAAAGTGGATGTTTTGGCTTTGGGAATGCTTACCTGTATCCGTAAGGTATTTGATCTGTGTAGGGATCATTACGGCAGGGAACTGACCTTGGCCAATATTCCACAGGATGATCCGGATGTCTATAATATGATCAGTGCAGCGGATACTTTGGGAGTATTTCAGATCGAAAGCCGCGCTCAGATGTCGATGCTGCCAAGATTGCGCCCGAAATGCTTTTATGACCTGGTAATTGAAGTAGCAATTGTTCGGCCAGGACCGATACAGGGTGATATGGTGCATCCGTATTTGCGCAGGCGGAATGGTGAAGAGCCCATTGTGTATCCATCTCCAGAACTGGAGGAGATTTTAGGCAGAACTTTGGGCGTGCCGCTGTTTCAAGAACAGGCGATGAAAATCGCTATAGTCGCCGCAGGCTTTACCCCTGCTGAAGCAGATGGACTTAGGCGCAGCATGGCAACGTTTAAATTTAAAGGATTGGTAAACCAGTATGAACAAAAGCTAATAGATGGCATGCTCGGCAAAGGTTATACTTTAGAATTTGCTAAGCGGATTTTTAAGCAATTGGAGGGATTTGGTAGCTATGGTTTTCCCGAAAGCCATGCAGCTAGTTTCGCATTGCTTGTATATGTCTCCTGTTGGCTGAAACATTATTACCCTGATGCCTTTGCCACAGCTTTATTGAACAGTATGCCAATGGGGTTCTACCAGCCAGCACAGATTGTGATCGATGCGCAAAAGCATTCTGTCGAAGTAAGGGAAGTGGATATAAATTATTCTTCCTGGAATAACCTTTTAGAGGAAAAATCAGGTAAGTATTTTGCGATGAGATTAGGATTCCGGCAGATTAAGGGCATCCGTGAGGAAGAAATGGAAGTGTTGGTTTCTTGCCGTTCTAATGGTTACCGCAGCATTACTGCTCTTCGGGATGTTGGCGTTTCACTTGCGACCTTGGAGCGTCTGGCCGATGCAGATGCTTTCCGATCGATGGGGCTTGACCGTCGAAAGGCGCTATGGGAAGTTTCTGCTTTACAGGACATGCCAGTAGAATTGTTTAAAGGCCAACCCTCTGAAACTGTATTAGAAACACAGGTTGAACTTCCGCTAATGGGAAAGGGTGAACATGTGGTGCAGGATTATGCTACGGTAGGCCTATCGCTAAAAGCACATCCGGTAAGTTTTGTTAGGGATCAATTGGAAATGCTGCGTATAAGGTCTTGTTTTGCAATAAACAATGAGGCTACCGATGGGCAATTGGTGAAAGTGGCGGGATTGGTATTGGTTAGACAAAGGCCTGGTACCGCTGGTGGAGTTTGCTTTATTACCATTGAAGATGAGACTGGATATTCCAACCTGGTGGTATTTGAAAAACTTTTTGAAACTTACAGGAAGGAGATTCTACATTCAAGACTACTGATGGTTGAAGGGCGCTTACAGCGTGAAGGGCAAGTGGTGCATGTGATTGTGAGCAAGTGTTTCGATTTTACCAAGATGCTCGGCAAATTATTGCAAAGGGAGGCGGACGATCTGCCAATACTTACGTTATCACGAAGTGATGAAAAAAAGGCACCCTATCCAGCGCAAAACAAACGCTCGCAGGTTCGGGATGATGTGAATAAGGAAGCTAAAGATGCCTTTCATGGTGGTAGGAATTTCAAATAAAATCGACGCTTTTATTATCTTTAGCTGGATATAACCACGGGAAAAATCATTTCTTACCAATAACATTTTTTTTATCAGTCCGTAAACCAAATGACCAGAGACGAATTCAATAACCAATCACTGCCTAAATCTGATGCGAACGCAAATTTAGAGACACTTTCCAGAAGTAAGTTTCGAGAGTTATTTAGTGTTCATGATTTTGAAATACGGGATGAGTTTCAACATGATAAGGGTGTCGATTTGTCTCTTGAAATTAAGTCGAATGCGAATAATACCAACATTAGGTTTCCCGTTCAGCTGAAGGCAACTCAGTCTAGTGAAAAGAACAACGATGGCAGCATTTCGTTTGCAATTAAGATTTCAAACCTGAATTACTTACTTAATGATGGCTTGCCCGCTTTTTACATGCTTTACCATCAAGCTGAAAATGTTTTCTACTATGAAAGGGCGCATGACATTGCAAAATTATTACAGGAAAAATACCCAGACAATGATTATCCTGAGACATTTACTTTTAGATTTAACAAGCTGCTTGACAACAATGTTATAAAAAAAATCCATGAAGAAATGTTGAATCTTGGCTTTCTCAGAAGAAATATAAATAAAACACTAAGGTTCACTGAGGGAAATAAAACCCTAGAAGAATCAATTGTAATCCAAAAAAATCAAAATGTTTATAGCCCGAGCGAAAATCTAAGGTTTTTGGAAAAACATGGTTATGGCTTATTAAATGCCGGTAGGTTTCTCGACATCTTAACGTTTGAAGCAAAATGCTATCCATTAGACAAGGTCAGTGCGATTTTTCATTTTGTATGTGGAACGGCCGCCCATCTTGTTGGCAAGCTCAACAAAGCCTTAGATCATTTTAAAATTGCCAGCCAAAATATTGATGATCTTCCTCCTGCAATAAAGAGTATGATGCGCTATTATACCATACAATCAAAACGTTTACTCGGGATGATTGATGCAGAAAAAAGTTCCGGATATATCGAAGCGTTAATGGATTCTGAATATGTTGGATTGTATCTCAGAATACTAAAGGCATTTGAGATTTACCATGGAAGTGAAGACCCGGACGCTGAAAAATTAACACAGTTTCAACAAGCGATCAATTCTATATTGGCTGATCCTCACTGTGATGAGAGCCTAAAATTAATTGCTGATAGTTTCACACTCACGGTCGATGGCTACCGCTTAAATGATCAAATGTTGAATTATTTGCTAATGCATAGAGAGTTGGGCAGAAAATTATTTGTTAGTCCGGAAAAACATAAACTTAGGCAGGAACAAATGGATAATTATAACAAACGTTTTAATGAACTCAAAGCAAAAGCACTAAGTGATAAAAATCAATTTACGTACCATAACATCTGTTTAAACGGGATAAAAATCCAATATATACAAGCATTCTACACCGACATTATTCTCAACATTGACAGAAAAACGCTAACTGTTAAATCAGATTTGGTTCCGTCGGAAAAAAAGATACTCAACGATCAGGCTGATTATGTTGGTAGCATCGCCAAGGTATGTGAGCAAATGAATGCCTGGGAAAACATGGTGGCAGCGCTATCCCAACAGTATGAGCTATTGCATTTTATCGGGGATTTTAAGCAGGCAGATTTTGTATTAAAAAAGATGGAGAAACTTATTGCAGATAATGATTGGTATGGACTAGAAGAGAAAGTAACCCACTTAAAGAATAAAGGAACTGGCCATGAGACCTTCACTGAAATGGTAATCGCATCACTTTCAAAAACAGATGAACGCAATAAAGAGCTTACTAGATTAAGTGATGAAATTAATCAAATGGATATGGAGGATAGCCAAAGACCATATTCAATTACAGGAGAAAGCGTCCAGATTAACATTTTTCCTTTTGGGAATTTTTATTTTGAAAAAGCAATTTTAGATCGTGTATTTGAACTGCTTAGTGTGACAGTTGCGGCCAAAGATGGAATTTTAAATGTGATGGAGTTGGGTGCCCTTCCAATTGTTAATGCATACAGGGATCCAATTGTTTCTGAAGGGCCGGATGGAGGATTCACTGCGGATAGAGGTCCAGCAAGTTTGGTACGAATCCATAGAGTACGTAAAGCGCTACGAGATGCTGGTGCTTTTAAGGTGTATCGTCAAAATGGTTATTAGTTGCATATTTCAATGAATCTGGTCCTTCCCGACTTTTGGTGGTAAAATTGATTCAAATGTGTTCTTATAAAAAAACTGTTTATGATTAAATGTCGTATGCGTTTTAAGCGAAATCCAGAGATATGATATTTTTTTTCGGAATAACCAAGTTAAAATTCAATATTAAATTAAAATTTAAAGATGACAATACTAACAGCATTTTGGGACGCAAACTGGGCAGAATCAATTGGCGCTTTCGCAGCAGTCTTTGGAACAATTTTCCTAATTAAAACATTTAGAGAGCAACAGAGAATAACAAAAATTCAACAAAAAGAATTTCAAATGAAGTTTCTGCCAATTTTCAAACAATCTATGGTTAGCGAAAGTAGATTGGGCAATATTAAAAGGTGTTCCTTTTATTTAGAGGTTGAAGACAATCCGGTATATAGTTTAACATGGAAAATCCAACAACCTCCAAGCATTTCATTTATTGATGCAGAGGTCATAGTAAATCATACTATCCAAATTGGTTATCGCCATTTTTTTGTTTATGAATTTAATTATGAAGAGTTTTTAATTCGTGCAGCCAAAAATCCAGAAGAATGGAACATTAAATCACAAATCCAGATTATTTATACCGATGTAATTGGCAACAAATATTCCCAGATTTTCTATGTATCCGAATCCTTAGGAATTGAAGTTGGCCATATTAAACTAATTGCGACTAACGAAATGTAAAACGGTCCAACCTAAGAAAGAAGTAGCTTTTAATACCATCTACCTTACAGGAAATTCCATCAGGTCTTTTTTGCTAATTACCTTTGCACATACGCCATGAGCATTAGCCCGAAACCACGCTTCTGCTAATGGACTTGTCAGTGCCTTATAAACCAACCTACTTTGAATTTCTTTTTCAATTTTCAATACATATATACAATCCGTAATTGGAATTTCACCATCTTTAATTCGTACAACCTTCCCAACCTTTCCAACCCGAGAAATAAGTATATCATTATTCGTGGCATAAACGAATTTTTTCTTATTAAATTTCGAGAAGCAAACCGATAAATCTTCATCAAGATTAGGCATATTTGTAGTATGCATAAACTCAAAAGACTCAGATTTTAAATCCTTATGCGTTGAATTTCCCCTACGAACAGAAATATCATATTCAGCTAATGTTTTAATATTTTTATCTTTAAAATCATTTAATGACTCCCAACAATGGTATTTGAAATCCATCCTTTTTATAAGGCTAGTGTTTGCCACATCAATTCTTTCCTGGATTTCGCCTGAGACGTTTGCTAAAAATAATGGAACTATTTTCTGGCACACAACATTTTTTTCTACTATCAAGATATGGGTTAATGCCTCAGTCTTCTTAAATATCTTTTCAGGTAATTGAATAATTGCCTTAATGTTATGAGAACCAATAAGTGATTCTCTCAATGGTTCAAATTCCTTCCCGGTCATTATTCCATCAGGTAGAATAATACCTAACTGTCCATGGCTCCGAAGTGCCAAAAGATTTTTAGCTAAAAACACAATGTCTGTAGTAAGGACTTTAAGGTTTTTCCCTAAATGTAGGCCAGCCTTCTTAAATAACTTTACATATGCCTCATCGTTTTTCATTTTTAGATAAGGTGGATTACAAATTGCAATATCAAATTCTCTATTAGTTGTCCCTAGGTGGTGACCGATATCATCCTTTACTGTATCAAAATGGAATGAGTTCACAAACGGGTGGTCTATCTTAATTTTCGACAACGATTTACGATCAATATCGCTAACAAAATATGCCGCATTGTCCCATTTTCTATAGGCAGCCCTTAACAAAGAACCACCGCCAACGCCAAGTTCCAAAATATTGGTCGGGTGTTCTATACCTATATTTTCGATAAGAAGTTTCGAAAAAAGGTCTTCTGTATAATATCTACCTAGTTCTTCCATTAAAGCGTATTGTAAAATGTTCTATATCTTAAATAAAGGCTATGAGGAGTAAGATGTACCATAGGGTTCATAGCTGAATAAAAGCTATCAAAATAACTTTTCCAAAGTGCCTTATCACGTTGGTAATCCCAAGTCCATATAGGATTTACTATTTTGATGTTACTATCTATAATCAATCGAGTCAAAATTTTTTCAAATAAAAAATTGTTCATTATCCTTGCTGTATTGTGACAAACAGGAACAAGATGCTGCAAGGTAACAAAATCACATTTGATTGGCTTCTCAACATGCCCCAAGTATTTATCTAATCCAAGGTTAATTGCATTTTTCGAACCAAATTTACCAAACCTATGGACAATACAGTGTCTTAATTCGCAAATTTCACTAAATTGGTCCAAAGTCGTCCTAAGATCTGCCGACATTGATGATTCTTGAATATTAACTCCCAGAAATTCCTTTACAGATGTTAAAATATTCTTTTTTCCAGCAAAAGATATATCTTCAAACAAAGCTTCGGGTAAAGTTTTTGAATCTATTGACATTACTGCGCCATAAGTTAGTTGCTTTTTTTCACAGCTACCTTTGGAGATTGAATCGATAAATATAACTCTTCTAAACAAAGCCCTGAAGTAGCTTTCAATTGCAGAAATATAGCCCAATATAATCAAATTCCCTAGAACAGGGGAAAGCCCTGGCAGCATTACCGTATTAATTTCTGCAGCATTAACAAAAAAATGGTCTATTGGAGATAAGTTTGCCTCTGTATGTGTCGCATCAATTGCATTGGCTAGGTCAAAATTGACGCCAGGCATAACGGTGTTACCGTTGACATTGAATGTTTTACTCATTACGCTAAAAATTCATCAACAGTCTTTACTACTTCACCATAAATTTTGTTAGACTTGACCTCGCCTACACGATGAATCCTCCTAAGTTCGGTTCCGGGATCCTGCAATGCCATAAAATCCCCAATATTATTGAGATTAATCCCCTTGACCTTTTCTTTTTGCCAGTGTGTGAGTGGCAGATTCTCGACAGGAATTTTCATACATTCTTCAAAAGCCGAGTGATTAATAAGCTCATTTCCACAGTTATGGCAAAAGCGTTGTTCAACACTTAATCGTGGGGTATGGCAAACCTGGCAAGGAGGAAGGTCTAGTTTTAAAGATTCTAGTTCAGTAGGCTTCAAAAGATTATCAATTTTTCTCCTAAGGGGGTGCTTTCTTGAACGAGTATTTATTCTTTTTAATACTTCCTGGAAGCTATTAGTCTTCCCCTTCGCGAAAGAACGGTTTTGGATTAAGAATATTAAGTGTGGGATATACCTTTTGTATTCGCGCTTTTCTCCTGTCGATGCTTCTGTACCATGCTTAACCGGAACATCCTCATAAAGCAAACCCGCCTCGATTAAAAACCTAATCATCCTATCGGCCAGTTTATATTTTGAAATGCTTTCAGATGAAATCCCAATAGTAAGATTTTTCTCATTATCAAGTTCCTTATTATCATCTTTTATTTCAGCAATAATTTGTTTAAAGAGTTTATTGCCTGTTTCAATGACGCCCTTATATTGTACCAACTTTTGAGAAAGAGAAAGATATTCAGTTTCAATTATTTGTACCTGCTGTTCCAGAACTGAATTATAGCGAGAAAGGGTATTCTTTTCCGACCGTGCCTTAAAATTTCTTAATAGACTTATGAATGCCCTTGGAACACCAAATGAAGCAAACTTAAACAGCTCAATAATATCATTATTGATGCCGGTTGCATAGGCATCGAAGCGCTTCTTTATAAGGCTATCCATAAAATTTGAATAGGTTGGGGTTTCTACGCTAAGCCAACACTGTATCATCTCTGCATCATGGCCAACGTGAAACCTTGGCCCATATTGAGTGGTTCCCGGATATACTGACGCCTTTGGACTAATCAATTTTGTTTTAAGGCTTCTAAATATATCAAAGAATTCCACTAGATATTCTGGAGTTAAAGAAAGTGCCGCATCGTCAAGCATAAGAACTAGCCGACTTCTTTTAAGCATACTGGCCATGGATTCAATGGTCAAAATAATTTTTGAAATACTTATAATCGGTATTAACGGATCATCACTGAGCTGCGCTGCTTTCAGTTTTTCAGCTTTTGAAACAAATTCAGTTACGGAATCTTTTGAAAATACGGGATTCGATGATTCAAAAACATCAAAAGAGAGGGCTAATTCCTCCACAACAGCGTCACAACCTAATAATATCTTGCCTAAAACCCATGTATGGAAAATCTGAATAGCATTAGGAACTTTGGTCAAAAAGGGTTCTAAATGATAGTATTTACTGAAAGAAACAAATATAGAGGCAGGTCTAGTTGGATCCTTCATACATTTGGCATGAGCAATTTTCATTTGATGAGTTTTTCCGGTCCCTCTGGGTCCAGCTAACAGCTTAGCTCCTACTCCTAATAACTTTTGTTGAATAAAATTGAAGTGTTCATTCTCAACATTCCAAAGTTCTAAATCTGATTCATTAATGTAATCAGACCGTTCCTCAAACTCTTTTTCCTCAAAAATATCTGACATGTAAATGCGTTTGTCTTAGTGGTGTTTTCGTTAAACAACTCTCACAAAATTAATAAAGATTCTGTTATATCATCGCGGTTGACATTTATTTCCAAGCATCTTTTAAGCCAACTTGCTACAATATTACATCAACTATCCCAGCTAACACAATAAAGATGGCAGCGACCAACTTGTTCTGTTCTCGACGGTAAGTTAGTTGGATGATCGTAAAGCAGATTGGTTGACTCTTTAAAGGAAAGTAATGACAATGCTGCTGCAAGCGCCATAGGTTTATTTGATAATGGTAAAATGCAAAGATTGGAATTCTCATTTGGTAATGCGTCAACTATTTTCTTTATTTGTTCAAAAGTAAATTTCACATCAGTTGCACCAGAATAATTAATCGATCCACTAATTCTTTCTACATCAATCACTTCTATATTATTAAATAACGCATTTGTTTCCCAACCAGCGTTGTATGCAGGCACTCCAAAAATTACATGTGAGTTTTGACCGGTAATCTCCTCTTTATATTCGAAAGCCGCCTCTATTCGATTAGCTTCATACCCAGTCAGAAACAAATACTCTTTTTGATTGTATAGCTCATCGACGACTGTAAAACCAGGAAGAGAACTAAAATCATTTACAATATTAGAGAGATCGTATTGTTTTTGAACAATTGGAATATCACTCTTAAATTTTTTATAGGATTTTGGTTCAAAGTATAGTGCATCAAAGTGGATCAAAGAACGCTTCAGCATTTTCATCAAATAAAGAACCTCAATAAAACCAAGTGTTGTCAGATCTATGACCACCGTATTTGAGGTATTATCAAGAGAAAATTTTTCTTGTTCAAACAAACTAACTTTTCCATCAATATTCACCTGAAAAGTTTCGGGATTATAGCTGATCGAAATTACTCTACCTGCTTTTTCATTTAATGATTTTATAGAAAAATCTCCCCTGTCGTCAATGGCAATACCAATAAAAGCAACATCCCATGTTTTGTCCAACATTGAACTTTCATGCGGTTCAAAATAGTATTGAAGTATTTCCATTAAATATCAAATAGGTTTAGAGTATCTAAATTTCTGGACAGATTCCACCTTTTCTGATAATTCTTTAACAAAAATTGGAACTCTTCCTCATTACCTTTTAATAATAACAAAAATTGCGTTTTCTCTATCTCCAGTTTGCGTATTTTTCGAAAAGAAATATTAAAGAAAGGGGAATAAATAGGATTGAGAATATAGTCAAAATCTTCGCTTGATGTCTGGTTTTTGAGTTTGTTGGATTTGTTTTTGTATAGCACAGACCATTTTACAGCTTCGATTAGAAAGTCATCAATTTCTTGGTTTGTACCTTCTTTATAATTTTTTATTGAAAAGTGATTGATTTCAGGTTCGCTCAATAACGGATTCTTTCCAGCCATTTTGAAAATCAGCCCGAGGCGGAAAGCGAACAGATAGAGCAGATTACCTTTTTTGCCTAATCGCCTAATTTCGTTAAGAAATGAATAACTAGCATTTTTGGCAGCCGCAGATTGGGCCATTATTTTTAATTCTTTACTCGGCCTAGCAGCCTCGTCTGCAGCATTCTGCAACGATTTATAGCAGAGTTCAAGTAGGTACCTAATATTACCGTGCGATATTTTACAAAAGGTTTCAAAACCTGAAAATATTGGGCACATATTCTGTGAACTATCGTATATATAGAGAATGGCTGCTACTAAATTATTTTTTATCCAATCTGTAGGAGCAGAAAATTTAGACTTTTTACCATTACAATATTGGTTAAGTTCTGCTAAGACTTCATTATTATTGCTTTTTGCTCTCTTAAGAATGAACGGCGTCACCAGCATTGCCTCAGAAAATTCAGAATTTATCAATTCTTTAAATGACTTTCTAACCTCGCCATCTAATGTTTCTACTAAATCATTGAATCGGTTTCGAAGAGAGGGTGTATCAAAAATAGATTTTGAAATATTTTTATATGATATTGAAGGGAAAATTTTCTCAACATATGGAAGTAATAATTCCGCATATACTTTATCGGTCCGTTTCTCAAGATTAACAGGATCAACAAGCATTTTTTTATAGGATTTAAAAGGCTCTTCTGTCACCTCTCCTAAACGAAGGAATAAAATTTCCGCTGCAAAAGTTTTGTAGGTAACATCATCACTGAGATAATCTTCAATATCATGAATACGATAATCATGAATATCCACAATATTCTCTTCCCCCATGGTATCTCCCATTTCTATCCCCTTTTTCATTGCTATATTAAAAATAAGTGGGCAGGAGCTATGCTTTAACCATGTATTTATCAATGGTTTTTGGAATGGTTCAAGATTCTCAAATTCATCGATGTAAATATAAAAATTGCTTAAATTTAAATAAGGTTGATCGATTCTAATTTGCTCTATTAAATCATCTAGAAAACCTTTTGACAAAAATATGGGAACCTCGACATTATGAACATTTGCAATCCAAAGATTAAACTTCCTTAAAGAAGAATTTAAAGCATCGTTCAATCCATCAAGACTGTGAATATCCTTTGCAAGATAATCTGATGCAAACGTAAAATTCATTAACTGTAATTCAATTTTACTGTCTTTCAGTAATTTCCCATCAATTAGTTTTAAAAACCTTAATAGCTCACGGCTTATCACAATAACTGCATAGTGTTGAAATGCATTTAACCAAACTTCCTCTGGAATATTTCTTCCCTTTAAAAGACCGGAAATTTGTGTATTTATTTTCCAATAGATACCGACATTGCTAAAATCTTGTTTCTCAATAAAAGGTTTTTTCAAAGAAAATACCGAATCAAAACATAGATAACGCAGGAGCATAGTCTTACCGCACCCTCTCCCACCTTTGATTATTCTGGGCTTTTTGGTGTCCAACAGATCCAACTTATTGTAAAAAGGAGGTATTACATAATTACCCCAAACGTCATTTCCAAACTCTTCAGCTCTATTTTGCGCTAATTTTGTTGTGTCCATTTTTGCCATTATCAAAATAGTTTAGAGTATTCAGGTTTATTATCTCCCCTGAACGCAAGTAATGTATTATCTGGGCAAGAATGCTCAAAGGCAACGCTTACCCCAAGGCCTTTGTAGCCGTAAAGGTCGTCGACAAAACCTTTGCCATTCAAGAATTCTTTGTAAAAGGCTTTACATAAATCTGCTGTATTTCCCTCATCAGAAAAGTATTTAGTAAAAAAACAGTAATCCTTTGCAATTAATTCTACCGGTTGAATAATAACATTTGGATAATTTTTAAAAACGTCTTCAATACCCCTTTCATGTGCGATTAGAGGGCAATAAAGAATTAAACCACGTTCCCATTTCGGATTAAGATAATGATCAAGTTGCTTTTGAAATTGATCACCAGATCCTAAGAAATCATCTATAAAAATGAATAAGGACGTTCCTTCGTCATAATAATAATCTAAATCAGCAGGGGCAATTATATTACTTTGTAAAATGCCCAGCTTTTTACGCAACAAGTTAGCTAAAACATGAGAACTTTTTCCTGCAGAATCAGCACTGTTCACGGTAACTAATTTTACCAGAGTTTGATTTTTTTGCAACAGTGTAAGGATATTTCGTTTGACGCTAATATCTTTTTTATATTTTAACTGAAGTGTCGGAATGTGTTGATTGAATATCGAATGATAGGAAGCAATAACTTGCTCATCGGTTCTGAATAAAAGAGAATCAAGTAAACAAGCGCACAAAAATTGCTCTTCTTTCGTAACAAAATTTTTCATCCATGCCTTATATTCAAGTGGATTAATTGGCCAAACTTTGTTTTTAATCAATTTCTTTGTGCTTTCAAAAACGACGTTTGTAAAAACTTGAGAATCTTGATAAATATTTATCATTTAAAATGTTTGAGTTACGTTAATTAAAACTTTAGTTGAATGGTTAAATATATATATAAGTTTGATAAATGTGAAGCGACTCAAATTGGATTCCAAAATTATTTCAAATGTAACACCGATATTTCTTAGTAATAATTTCTTCTACACAGTAATGCACTATTTAAGAGCATTTAAATTTATGCCAGATATTCTTAAAAAATTAGAGAAAAATGATGGTGAGTTTTTGGTATCAAAATCAATGAACACAAATTAAAAAACCTGATTTAAAAACAATTACATTAGCAGGTTCGACTCCCTTTCGGTCCAAAGCAGGACCGGTTCATAAAAAAAGCGCATCAATCCCGATAGCGCTATTTTAGATAAAAAGTGCAGACCAAAAGGCTTGCTACGCAAAAATAGAAATTAACGTATGATTACAAAACTCCTATTAAAGAAGTTATATCTTCCAGTTCCAAAAAATGATTTTTAGGGAGCAATCTTCTTAATTTAGAGCAATTTATTGGGATCATATAAAAAAACATCTTTTTCGATACCATTAAATGTTTTTTTTTTTCAACAGGGATAGCAGCGGATACCGGCCCCTGCTTAAGGCTTGCAGGCGTATGAGCGGATAGCCCGGCAGTTGCCCAGACAATATAAAAAGTTAACATCAAAATTAAATCAAGCTGGCATAACCAGAAAACATATACAGTTGCCTGGCTCTCTTGCCGTATATGATGAATATAAAAATCCACCTACAAAAAAGCCACCGGTCTATACCAGTGGCCTTATATCCCAAAACAGTCTCCTGTTTATTTTGCGCTGTTCTTTTTCTCTGTAACCTCAGCCCTGATCTCCTGAGCAAGGTTTTTAAGGTCCTGCATACCTTTGCGTACACGTGTACCGGCTGCAGCGTTTCCACCATCATAAAATTTTGCTACATCAGCTTCAACCGAAGCGATCACTTCCTTTACCTGTTTGAATTTGTCCATAACTGTTTTTTAAAGGGCCAAATGGCCCCGGCTATTTAATTATATTATTTTAGGAAACCGTATTCCAGCCCCAAAACTAAACATTTATGCAGGAAAGCGAAAAAGAACCAGCCAGATTTAACATTTCCGTACCGGGAGAAGAGCGATGCCCTCGGATAACTGCTTTTAACTACGAATTTTCGCTTATGGAAGCTTGTTTTGTCTTTTAAACATAAAAAGAAAAACCGCCCTGAGAACCTTTGCAAATCCCTTCATGATTTCCTCAACCGTCCAGTATCTCTGCCCCTCACCAGACAATATCCAGATCCCCTTTAAACCGAAAGGCTTAGTGGTCACCGCAAAAATCCTGAGCGGCTCGCCATCTGAACCCCTGCACGGGACTATCTCATCAATATCAAACCCAATACCAGAGGGCCATGGATCGGATACTCCCCAAGAGGCAGCATTTGAATCTTCCGGGTTGAATGTAAGTGTATATCCTTTTGCTTTTAAGCGCTCTATCACTTCATCGATATCGTTCTCTTCCATTAAAATGTGCTGATTACTTTAATATAGCGGGCTGACCTATATTTTCCGGAAAGCCAATGGTACGATTATACCCTTTCCCACGATCACCTGCCCGATAATAAAAATGAGAAGGCATCATCATCCCACCCGGTATTTTTTTTGATGCCAGGTAGCAATGTTGAAAATTCCTCCAAGTGCAATCAACAGTCCGCCACAAAATTCCGGCCATGCAAATGAATGCATCCCATTGATATTGATTGTCCATGGATGTGAATCTGCCGCGTTCACCGAATTGAGATGGCCTGTGGTTAAAAAGGCGACAACCAGCACAATTATGCCAGCAACCATCATACAATAACTTGCTTTTTTCATGATAATAAATTTTAATAACAGAAAATGTGTTAAGGCCTCCTATCGGCCATCATCCTTTTGCCCCTGACAATAATTTTCTTTGCCTGCCTGTCCAGCGATAGGTTTCTCCCGGTCCTGCTTTCACTTTCGTGATTGACATGATACGCCTTAACAACGTCCCTATAACTTAACAGACCTTCAAAAGCCCCTCCTTCCCTGCTATTGAACACCATCAAAAAGTCATGCTGGTTTTGGGACATAATAGCTAATGCCTTTTTCAAAGGGTCGTTATTTTTAATATGGGCATTTACAGGCTTTATTATTGACAGTATTTCTTTTTCGGTATCTGCCGAAGGCTGAAAAAGATCCAATATTGAAACAACACCCAGGCAGTCTCCGGTTGGTTCCTTCACGGCATACTGATTTTCCATAGGAGGATTTTCTCCAAAATACCTTCTCACTTCGGCAATGGTATTATACGGGCTTATAAAGACAGGATTCCGGTCCATGACCTCTGAGACACGGAGTTTCAACAACAGATCGGGTTCATAACTATCAGGTGTATGCACACCCCTGCGAGCAATTTTTTCGGTCATGATCGTATTTTTCATAAAAAACACCGAAATGAGATAGGCCCCAGAACAGGCCCCCAGAAGCGGAAGAAGTCCGTTGATCTGGTGGGTAGACTCCAACGCAAAAAGGATGCTTGTCAGATATGCCCTGGAAGCACCTGCAAACATTGCCGACATCCCAACCAGTGCCGACATCGGTATGCTGATATCCAGACCGGGAAATAAGTTATGCAATAGATACCCCAAAGCAGCGCCGCTTGCCCCACCAATGGTCATCAAAGGTGCAAGCGTTCCGCCCGAAGTCCCACTGCCAAGAGCTATGGCCCATGAAATAAATTTAAACAGGCATAATGAAAGGATGACCGAAATGGAAAGCTGTCCGCTTAGCAGCGAGATAATATTATCATAGCCCACTCCGAGTGTTCGCGGTGCAAAGTAACCGACCGTACCGACTGCCAGCCCCCCGATAGCGGGCCACCACATCCAGTGGACCGGGATTTTCTCAAAAGCATCTTCAATAAAATACACAATTTTGGTCAGCCCGAGTGATGCAAAACCGACGAGGATCCCAATAAAACTATATATGCCCAATGCAGCATTCGAGGGTACCAAAAGTGCCGGCATGGGAAATACGGGGCCTGCTTCAAAAAGAAGATGATGTCCGGCTGCGCCGGTAATACACGCAAGGGCTACGGGAATGATAGATCTGGCGGAAAACTCAAACAGCAACAGTTCTATTGCGAGAAAGACTGCCGCCAATGGAGTACCGAATATAGCGGACATTCCGGCTGTAGCCCCAGCTGCAAGGATAATTTTACGTTCATTGGAACTCACCGTAAATAGCTGTCCCAGGGTTGAACCTAAGGCACCACCAGTTGCAATAATAGGTCCTTCAGCACCGAAAGGGCCACCTGTACCTATCGCAATGGCAGAAGAAACAGGTTTTAAAATTGCAATCGCAGGCTTTATCCTGCTCTGATTGGTCAAAACCTGCTCCATTGCTTCCGGAATCCCATGCCCCCTGATCGCTTTGGAACCATAAAGGGCCATCAGCCCAACTATAACCGAGCCTATTACAGGCACAACAATTACCCATAAACCCAAATGATTGCTTGCAGGACTATGGAAATCAAATCCAAACTGCTGATAGAAAGATATGTTTGTAACCAGGTTGATCAGTGACACCAGAACCTTTGCGATTAGGGAAATTACTATAGCAACCCCTACAGACAATATAGAAATAAACAAAAGACGCTCTTTCGAACTTTTCTCTTTGTTCCTGCCCATTTTAAACCTTCCAAAAACGCCAAGCGATGGCGATATCGGGATTATATTTTTTCTACTGTTCATTTTACTCTTAGAACGCACCAAAAGTAAAATAAAAAAAACACAAATAAAAATTAAATATATTTTAAACAATATAAAAAAGCGTATAATACAATTGAATACTGAAAATAATATTTTTTAAACAATATTAGTCAAATCATCTTTGCAATTAAATATAAGTTGTATTTTTGCCTGTGAAATATCTGTTTAATGAAAGAATGCAATAACCTGTGCGATGTAAAAAGCTGTTTTCTATGCAGCCGTGTGATACCGGATTGGCTTCCCGCGGTGTCACAGAGGAAAAAGAATTTCCAGTTAAAAAAGGGCGACCAGTTATTTACGGAAGCAGAAGCTGTAAGCGGCATTTTTTTCGTTTTTTCGGGAACAGTCAAAGTCCATAAAAAGTGGGACAATGAAAAGGAACTCATTATAAGGTTTGCAAAACCGGGCGATGTGATAGGACACCTCGGACTGGGAAAAAATCCTGTTTACCCTGTTTCGGCCACAGCACTTGAACAGGCAAGTGTCTGCTTTATCGATCTTGAGTTTTTCAGGTCTTGTTTGACGGTAAATCCCGGACTTACCTATCAGATGATGGATTTTTTTGCTTCCGAGCTCCAGGAGTCGCACGAACGGATGCGCAATCTCGCTCATATGTCGGTAAAGGCAAGGATCGCCAATGCCCTGCTTTCCCTAAAGGCACAATTTGGGGCTGATGCCAATGGAGCGATAGATCTTAATATCTCACGTCAGGACATCGCCTCCTATTCGGGAACTACCTACGAAACCCTTTTTAAGGTTTTCACAGAATTCACCAAAACAGGAAAGCTTGGCGCGAACGGCAAAAGAATCAATGTTTTGGACACACCGTTTCTACAGATGGTTGTAACAGATGACAACAAAAAGGGTTGATGTTTACCGTAACCGATTTTTGATAGAAACCGAATATTTTAAAAAATGTTTTCTTAAAAAAACAACCAATCAGGCAAACCTAGCCATACAATTTAAAGCATAAATGCCAGAATTAAGATCATCGGGTCTATCATAGTTTCTTTCCCTTTTTTCTCCAAGTTCCTGTTGTTATTCAATGCCACTAACCACGGTTTAAAACTTTATTGTTTGGAATGCATTTCTGCATCATCTGATTCCCACTTATGTTCATTAAGTAAATACAGGATTTCATCTGCCTTCCTGTCCAGATTGGATACCGGAATTTTTGCAGAAGTGCCGTCCTTTAACGATAGGGTGATGTAATTTTTATATATGCTCCCGGCATTATCACGTCCAACTTCTTCTATGCTAAATGCAAAGCCCTCTATGTTTTCCCAGTTGTAAAAATCACGGTCTTTAACGGTCAGCCCGTTTTCAGTAAAAGTAAGATGGGGGCTTTTTTGATGAGCTCGCGAAGTGCATATATAAAAAGCTATGCAGGGAATATGCCAACAACAGCAATGATGCCTACAGCTACGATTGTACAAACAAATACAAAAAAGGTCTGTCAATCTCTGAACAGCGAGATTGACAGGCTTAAACATATAAATACTTTACATCATCTCCTCGTCCCTAAAGCTAAAATGTCCATAGGGCGAAACAATCAGGTGACCATGAACGGTTGTTATCTCTTTTTTCTTTTTAACCACAATAAAGCACCGCTGATGGAAAGAAAGCCGGGAGTTAGTCCAAAGACCACATAAACCCACTTCAAAACATCACCGCCAAATGCACCTACATGAAGTTGATAGGCCATATATTCAAACCGTTCTTCCAGCCCCTGTTCATCAATGATTGTATAGTGTTTAATTGTTCCCGTACCGGAATCAAAAGCAATACTGCTGGCCTTGCCCTGAAGCAATAAATTGCTAGTTTGAGGCATCTTTCCCTTAATTAATATGTCTACACCCTTTACGGTAGGAATGTTAACAGCAATTGGCTCAAAACCTGGAATACTTTTACAGGCCAGGGTGACCAGGCGATCGATATTGGCAGGAACTTCGTAGTTTGCCTGCTGTTTGGGCAAAACCCACATCGATGGCTTAAAGTATTCCCTCAACATCCAAAAGCCGGTAAAAAAAAGAATAATATTGAAGAGCAGTGCCCAAACTCCGATAATGCGGTGCAGGGAGGAAAGTCCGGTCCTCCAGCTTTTAAAGTTAAGACCTGCCCTAAACCGAAGGGCCTGCCAAAAATGCTTTCGATAAACAACAACCCCAGTGATCAATGACAATAGCATCACCAGGCCAATAATAGCGGTAAGAAACATACCCGGTATACCCAGTTGCAGAGAGTAATGAAAGGTATAGATCCAGCGCAGAAAAGAGGGAGCCATCTCTTGATAGCCCCCTTCTCTGAGTATTTTCCCGTTATATGGATTTACAAAAACGAAATAAAGGTAGTTATCCCTCAGATTTTGTTGCCGCTTATAAAGCATAAACTCATAACTATCATACCTGTCCCTGGGAAAATCGTGCAGAACCAGTTTTTTAAGGTTTGGATGCGTATGTAATACCAAACGGTAAATTTCATCTGCGGGAACTTTTTTCTCTGCCGGAACAAGGTTATGCAGTTCAGGATTAAAGTACCGGTCAAGCTCATGCCTGAAAACGAGCAACGAGCCGCTAAGTCCATAAAGCAGAAAAAATATACCGGCAGCAAGTCCTGCCCAGCCGTGAATCTTGAAAGATAATTTGGTCAATCGTTTTTTCCAGTCCATCACCATCGCCAATTAAAATTTATAGCCTACGTTTAACCTGAACTCACGTGGTGGGTAGGGAACATAGGCATAGGTACCAATTGTAGCAGATGACGGCGTAATCCATGCACTTCCGTAATTAAACCTGTTGAATATATTATTCACAATTCCATTTACAGAAAAGCGGGCATTCGACCAGCCAATTCCGCCATCCACACGAAAAACAGGTGCAAGCTCCAGCTTTTGAAGTTCGTATCGGCCAGCTCTCCCTACCTGCAACTGATATCCAGCTGATACCGTTAAACCCTTTATTTGATGAAATGGCAAAAGATAATTCAACCAGGTGTTCTGAATATGTTTAACCCGAAAAGGTGTAACCAATCCTATCCGGGCCACATTGGCATCCCTGGAAATATGGCTATCTGTGTAGGCATAGTTGATTACCGTATTGAGGCCTTTTAAAATTTCTCCTTTCAGATCAAACTCGATACCCTTGGAGAGTGTCTGTCCCAACTGAGTCTGGATGTTGGTGGAAGGATCGCTTACCTTTACATTATCCCTGATAATCCGGTAAACCGAGATTGTGGTATTCCATTTCCCGTCCATCCAGTCTTTCTTAAGCCCAGCCTCTATGTTTTCGCCCTTTAGGGGCTTAAATGCCTCACCATTTGTGGTATTTATTCCGCTTTGTGGCGTAAAGGTCTGATCAAATAGCCCGTAAACAGAGAAATCCGGCATCAGCGAATAGCTCAACCCTAATTTTGGCGTAAAGGCTGTATTTTTGGTCTCGCCCAAACTGGTTTTGGTAGGGCTCTTTTGAACGCCAGTCTCATTAAAGGTCAGTCTGGCGGCTACCGTCACACGTAACTTGTTTTCAAACATTGCAAGTTCATCCTGTACATAGGCAGCCTGATAAGAGATGGACTGCTGATCGGTTGCGATCTCTGATAATGCGCCCGTTCTAACGTTGGCATCAAAGTCAATTCCATATACGGGATTATAAGCATCCAATGGATAAAGGGTCTGGTTGGCTGTGGGATCACCTGATCCGGAATAGGAGATAAACTTTTTACGGTTGATGTCGATACCACCTAAAAACTGGTGGCGGATTGATCCAGTTTTGAATTCGCCATTGATATAAGGCTGAATGGCCATCACATCAGTATTCAAACGTTCATAAGTTGCCCTGCGCATGATCAGGTTAGGCTGGGCCGCATTGTAGCGGGAAACAAAAAAATAAGTTCCTTCCAGGTGATCTCTGGCATATGCCGCGTTTATAGTTAAGTGCCAGTTTTGGCTAAACGAGTTATGATAGCTTAAAAAACCGTTGTGCTCAACAGATTTAAATGGTGCCTTATTGGGGTCGTTTATAGTAAAGTCACTGGGCAAGCTTACAAATCCATCGGGCGCAAATACTGTCGAAAAATACTGTTGAAAGCGCTGGGTCTGGAATAGATACTCTGCAGAAACATAGGAGTGATCATTTATATTATATCTGATTACCGGATCCACCACAAGTTTATCGTTGAAATTATACTTCTGGAACGATTCAGACTTTTGCCCGGCAGCATTTAGCCTGTACTGCCATTTACCGGTTTTATCCAGGTTGCCGTCCAGATCTGCCGTAACCCTATAAAGGTTAAAACTCCCCGTTGTGAAGCTAATCTGATTGGTATTGCTCCCCATAGGCTGTTTAGTGAGCACATTGTAAGAACCCGCCGGGTCAAAAAGCCCATTGATATAGCTTGAGGGGCCTTTTATAAATTCTACACGGCCGATAATGGCGGCATCCTCGGCGCTGGGGCCAGCGTAAATCATCGAAAGATCCAGCCCATTGCGCATCGGGGTTATCTGCGCTCCACGCATAAAAACAGAAGCGTTATACATGTCTGCATTGTTGTTACGAATGGTACCACTAACATTCCGCGTTACGCTTTCGTTAACATTGATAGATTGCTGGTCGGCAATAATACTCTGATCAATCTCCTGAATATTCTGTGGAAGCTGGAGCAGTGGCGTATTAAGTTTCAAAGCAGCTGAAGATTTGTTCAGGTTATACCTGCGGTAATAGCGGGAACTTATTTTTACCTCGTTCAGTTTCTTTGCCGAGGTATCTCCTGTGATTTTAACCAGATCCTTTTGGGGTTTCGTTTTATCCTGGGCCAAAACTCCGGCCGAAAACATAAGTAAACAAAGGCCCGTTAATAGTATGTTTTTCATTTAAATTCTTTTTATGGCTGTAAACTGCGCATCAACAAAAGAGTATCATCTTTCTAATCCGGCAGGTCGCCAATTTATCTCTTGCTTGTTTTATACAAGATCTTTTAGGGTCGTTTAGGTAAACAGGGCCGCTAGCGTTTTTATAATATTTTTTTTAACGCAATCTTGTAGGAAAGTTCGTGCGTCCCGCGCAAATCTTTTACAATATGCTTTGTGCGCTATGCAAAAAGCACAGCAAAGAATTAGTGCGTGACCAGTAAAAAATTAATTAATAATTGTTGTGTTTATTGCTTCGACTATCTCCGGCGATATAGGCTGTCCAGATAATGATCAGCATCGACCATTACCCTTTTATAGCGACGGTCGATTTTATAGATCTTTTCCAGCTCAGCCTTAAAGTACTGAACAGACACGGTAGCATCCTTGCCCGATACATCAGGCTCAAAGTGCTCCATCCATTCCTCCATCTCATGGTTCGCCTTCTCGATATTTACCATTATGTCCAGAACCCTAACAGTATCCTTATCACCGATATTCCTATATACCGAATCCAGGGACTTGTACTGTCCATGAGCCAGATCTGCATCCTGCATTACCCTGTCATGAACACTGACCACCTGTGATCGGATTTCCCTATAGTTTTCCTGATGTTTACAGGAAGAAACAAAGACCGCTACCATTAATATTGCAGCGCAAATAACCAAGAATCTCATTTTGAGAAGTCATAAAATAAGCAACACAAATAAATTATTTTGGTATCGTCCAAAAAATAGCGGTTTATCTTCCAGGAAGTAGAAAGAGTACCCATAGAGGGAACAATACCAGGATAAGTTTAGTTAGACTACAACTTATCGGTGCTTAGCAGTTCGACTTTGGTGGCTGGAATATAGCGTAAGTACAGCCAATAGGCCGATCAATCCTAAGAGGGTGATAATAAATGATATTTTGGGGGAAAATAAGAGATAAAAAAATTGGTTGGGTGGGAAGACCCAGGGGATAGGCAGTACGCTGATTTTGGCGATCCTGTTTTTTTTCCTTTTCCTCTGCCTGTTTTAGTTTCTTCATTAGATAACACCTGCCATTGCAGTGCATCCAGGGCCTGTTCTTATTTTCACACAGTTTGGCAGCTATCACCTTTTTATTCACTTCAAATCCAGCGTAAACAAAGTAAACGGCAAAATTTGATCCGATAAGCGCTACCAACAATAATATGACTAAAGACCTTTTAAACATTTCTGTCACAAAGATAGGAGTATAATTTAAAGTGGTTTGGTCAAAATGTTAAAGTTTAGCACATCAAACCTGTGGAAGTGTCATGGACAGGTAAAATGACAGTAATACGTAGATATGCATGGCCGCGCATTCTCACAATATATTTACCTTAAACCGCCACTTGGATCTGATACAGCATATACGGTCTCCCTGTAGTTTCTGCCGACAGGGCGTTTATGGTGATTTAATTGGCAGAAAACATACATGATTAAGGTTGTGCCCCCCGGCTATACACTTAGAACCTTCCCGAAAGCATCAGTCCGGTGCTACCAGGTTGATGGAAGGGCATTAAAGTGAAATTGCCTTCTTTCTTTGTGGTGAACAGGCCTTTCATATAGGGATAAATCAGGTAAGCGATTTTTGTGGAAGCAATACCGAAACCGGCACCGGCCACCACATCGCTAAACCAATGTTTATTGTTGTACATCCTTAGTGTTCCTGTGGCCGTGGCCACAAAATATCCTGCGTAACCGATCCATGGATCTACATCCTTATATTCCTGATGGAGAAATTCTGCTGCCATAAAAGCTGAGGCCGTATGCCCTGAGGGAAAAGAATTTGTACCCGATCCGTCAGGCCGCATTCTGCCCACACCCTGCTTTACAAAATGGGTAGAAACGCCCATAATGGCAGCAGAGGTAACATATAACATGGAGGCATCGAACAGATTGTGTTTACCTTTGATGCCCGATAGGTTAAGCGCATAAACTGCGGCGGCTGGGGCCAACTGTAAATAATCATCTACATGGGCAGCAAAAAGCGGGTGGTCTTCCTGTAATTCAGCCTTGGTGCTCACATCAAGCTGTTTGAGTGCACCATGGTCGTAAACCGCAGCAAAACCATAACCGATCAATACTGCAGGTGCAATAAAGGTAATTGGCCTGAATTTCATCTTCGGCACAGGATTTCCGGCATACCATCTTCCTGCCGTATCGGCCGGAAGGATTGCAGTAGAATCGATAACCTGTGCAGAACAAATAGATATTGTAGTGATAAAAAGTAAGATAGAAAGACGTATTCTGCACATGATCTAGTTTTTAACGGTATTCCCGTTTACATCGAACAAAAGATCTTTACCTTTTACCTCAGCCTCATAATGTATTGTTCCATCGGCTTTTGTAATTTTTGCGGCTTCGGCAATCTTCTTGCCTTTTAGTTTGGCAAGTACGGTTACCGGCAGTTCTGAAGGTTTGATTGTGCTTTCTGTTTCCAGCAGAGTACCGCCCGGTGTATAAACTTCAGAAGTCTCTTTTCCATTGAGGATAAAACCAGCCTCATAATTAGCCTGCTCCATTTCCCATTTTACGTTAGCAGCAGGGTGTGATTTTTTAAAAGCAGCACTAACGGCAGCAGGTACTTTCAGAGCATTGATTTTTTGGGCCTGTGATCGGAAAACTGTTCCTCCCACTAGCAATATAATTACTAAAATCTGTTTCATAGTTTTAATTTTTAATCAAAACTATTCGGCAACTTTGTAGGAATTCTGTAGTTATCTGCCTTAGCCTAAATAAATTGAAAAAAAATGCATGTTTTCGATATGACTGTATTCAATATTGAATCCGTAAAGGTTACAGATCTGTTTGCTGATGGCCAGCCCCAATCCCATTCCCTCAGATTCTGTCGATTTTGAAAAACGGTCGAACATGCGGTTATGGATATTTAAGGTTTTTCCGGTATTTGAAATGGTAAGTTTTTCACTGGTCAATTCAAGCGATATCCTGCCATCGTTTATATTATGCCTTACGGCATTGCTGAAAAGGTTGTTTAAAAGGATATCTGCCAGATAGCGGCTCATGGTTACTTTCCGTTCCGATAGTTTTATTTCTACATTTAATCCGTCCCGTCCAAAAAGTTCCTGAAACTGACGGATTTTTGCTTCGATCATTTCTTTTAAGTCTATTTCCTCGGTATCCGATATCAGGTTGTTTTCTATCTTGGCCAACAGCAAAAGCGATTGATGTAACCTCGAAAGTCTACCTGTGGCTTGATAGATATCTTCCAGTAATGCACCCTGTTGTTCGGTAAAAGACTCTGTTTGCAGGAGCGAATCGAGCTTGGAATTGATCACAGCCAAAGGTGTCATCATTTCGTGCGAAGCATTATCGGTAAAACTTTTCAGTTCTTTATAATCCTGCTTTACTTTCTCGGCCATTGCATTTACCGATTTATTAAGTTCGTTAAACTCATCAATCCGCGTGGGCTCTTCTTTGATGTTATCCATGCGGGTTACCTCAAAAGCCTTCATCCGGTTAAGCACTACATAAAAGGGTTTCCAAAGCCTGTTTAGTACAAAACGGTTAATCAGCAATAGCGAAAAGAGCAGTAACATGGTAATGCCCAGGGTGATCAACAGGATAATCCTTACGAGGTCTTCCGATTCAACACGCGATTTCGTTATGGTAACCACTATTGTTTTTCCATTAAGGTTAACGGTGGTTACCAGACTTCTACCCGGCTCCTGTTCTTTCTCTTTAGGATTTAAGTAAGTGGTATAACTGAATTCGCGTACATCCGTGGTGTCGCCCTTTGGGCTGCTGTAAGAAATCTGCTGATCGAGGTAGGTTGCTGGCAGTGGAAGTTTTTTGTAGGTGTGGGTATATTGCCTGATCTCGTTTTCTTCAACGGCAAGGTCTTTATCAAGTTTGTTTGTCAGAATGAGGTGGATAACCAGGTAATAGATAATCCCGGTAATAATCAGCACGATGATGGAGGTGATGATGTTTACCCTGTTGTAACGGGTGGAGAGTTTCATTGGCTGCTGAATTTATAGCCGATACCATAAACAGAGCGCAGATGGTCTTTTGAACCAGCCTCGCTGAGCTTCTTTTTTAAATTTTTAACGTGAGTATAAATGAAGTCAAAATCATTTGAAAGATCCATTTCATCGCCCCAAAGATGTTCGGCCATTGCGTTTTTGGTTACCACCTTATTCTTGTTGGACAGGAAATACACTAATAGATCGAACTCTTTTTTAGTCAATACAACAGGATGTTCATTTACGGTAGTTTTCATCGCGGCAACATCAACCTTGATCTCATCAAAAATAATCAGGTTGGTTCCTTCAAAGTTTTTTCTCCTCACAATCGCACTTACCCTTGCTTTTAGCTCCGATAGGTGGAATGGCTTTACCAGGTAATCATCTGCACCAAGATCAAGCCCGGCCAAACGGTCATCAAGCGAATGCCTTGCCGAAATAATCAGTACGCCGTCTTTTTTGTTCATGCTTTTCAATCGGGTCAACAGCTCCAGCCCTTCTCCGTCCGGCAGCCCGAGGTCTAACAAAATACAATCGTAATGATATAGTGCTATCTTTTCGGATGCTGTAACGAAGTCGGTTGCAAGCTCACAGATGTTGCCCTCGCCTGTAAAATAGGCAAGGATACTCTCATAGAGTGCCTGTTCATCTTCGATGATCAAAATTTTCATGGTGTAAATTATTAAATTATGCCGGGATTTAAAGTGAAGCTAACCAGCGATGGGTACAAATCCGTATTTTCAACAATTATATATTAACCAATCCGGCCTATCAGTTTTTTTATGTTCAGCATTTTCTTTTCCTGTAATATCTTTTTGCCATAAGCAGTAAAATACTCATGCCGACTGAGCATTTCCAGGTTCAATGTATCCCATGCCAGATCGGTATAAACCAATCCGAGGTTTTCTTCCCATTCACGTTTTAGTCTATCGGCATAGTCCTGATAATCATTTAGCGAAAAATGGTAGAAATCTGCATCACAAATAACCATTTCCAGTTCGTTTTTGGGGTATTGTGGAAACCGGGTAGCCATAATGCATCCGCGCACCAGTTCTGTTCTTTCTCTCGCAAAGCCATTTTCTAAAAGAAATTCTGCAGCAATCTCTGCGCTGGCTTCTTCGTGCCCGACGTATTTTTCGGTATAGCCAAGATCGTGCAAAAACGCCGCAAGAATCACCACCAAACGGTCGGATTTTGAAAGTCCCATGTGGCGGCTTATTAACTGTACACCTTCAACCACCAGTAAGGTATGCTCAAGATTATGGAAATACATTCTTTGCGAAAGCCTGTTCTTCAACTGGTCTTCAACAAATAATTTTACCTTGGTTAATAACTGATCGGCTTTTTTATCCATCTAGATTAAATTAATCCGGCGCAATGATAAAACTCAATTCTGGAGAAAATCTGTAGTGCACATAATTATACTTTGTGCTTACAAATGTTTTTGTACTTCCTAATTGCCTCACAATAACTATGCGATTCAATACAATTTTACTACTGAATTAATGGTTAAATTCCTTTTTACTCCTTAAATTGCTTTAACCTAAAATCTTTAATATGTGGAAATATTATGCAATCTTATCTGCTTTTTTCGCCGCAGCTACTGCAATCCTTGCTAAAATCGGGATCAAAGGCGTCAATGGAAATCTGGCAACGGCGATCCGCACCATTGTTATTCTTTTCATTGCCTGGGGTATCGTGCTGGCCACCGGTGAAATTTCGCAGCTTAAAACACTGAGCAAAAATAACCTGATCTTTTTGGGCCTCTCGGGTGTTGCAACAGGGCTTTCGTGGATTTTTTATTTTAAGGCACTCGAAACCGGAAATGTTTCGAAAGTTGCCCCGATTGATAAACTAAGTGTAGCTATAGCCATGGGGCTTGCTTTTCTGATCCTCAAAGAACCCATTGAGGTAAAAACACTCATTGGCGGTCTTATGATTGTGGCTGGGAGTCTAGTGATCCTGTTATAAACCGGAACAGATCAGATCGATAGTAGTTTTCAGAAGTTCAGATTGTCTTCAGAATTGCTTTATAATTTGCCTTTCGGAAAACTTATAAATTATGAAAAACTACATACGGATATTGAGGCTTTTTTGCCTTGCGCTATTTCTTTGCCCAGAGGATGCAGAAGGACAGGAAAAGCCGATAACCCTTTCAGGACAGATCAGGGATGCAAAAAATAAGAATACACTGCCTTTCGGAAATATACAGTTAAAAAAAGGAACCGATACAAAATTTATTTTGGGTACGGTAAGCAACGAACAGGGCCGGTTTACCCTTAAAGATGTGCCTTCGGGAGAATATATTCTTGAAGTAAGCATGGTGGGCTACCAACGCATCAGCAAAACCTTCAGCGTTGGCATACTAAGCCCTTTTTTAGATCTTGGGAATTTCGATCTTATAGAAGATCCCCAGACCCTGCAAACCATTGAGATAAAGGGAACATCCACATCTGAAGGGATATCCAACAAAATGGATAAAAAAAGCTACGACATTACAAAAAATACAAGCCAATTGGGTGGGTCGGTACTTCAGGCCATGCAGAATCTTCCAGGCGTAACCATTCAGGATGGTAAAGTGCAATTGAGGGGGAATGATAAGGTTGCAGTACTCATTGATGGAAAACAGAATGCCATCACAGGTTTTGGTAGCCAGACCGGGCTTGATAATATCCCGGCATCATCCATAGAGCGGATTGAGATTATAGCAAACCCTTCTTCTAAATTCGATGCCAGCGGAAATGCAGGCATTATCAATATTATATACAAGAAAAACAATCAGGAAGGCTTAAATGGCAAAGTGGGTTTTAACAGCGGTCTTGGATCACTCTGGCTCAGAAAAGAAAACCTACCGGGGATATCGCCGCAGTACCAGGCCACTCCAAAACTTAATCCATCGCTTTCGTTAAACTATAAAAAAAACAAAACCAATATCTTTTTACAGGCGGATTATCTGTACACCCAAACACTGAACAAAAACGAATTTTCTCAGCGCATCTTTGATAGTGGCATGGTACTGAACCAACAGGTAAAAAGAAACCGGACAACGACCTTTACAACCGTAAAAACCGGAGTGGATTATAATCCTGACGAACACAATAGCCTTACGGTATCTGCGTTTTTCAACAGGGAAAAAATCATCGACCTAGGTGATATCCCCTATTTTAATGGAGATTATACGGTACGGAACCGGTTGTGGCAATTTGTAGAGGACGAAGTAAAATATACGGCCACCGGTTCTGCTGTATACCAGCATAAATTTGCCCAGCCAGGACATACCTTAACTACAGGATTTAATTATACCTGGCACAGGGAAGACGAAAAATACAATTTCACTAACATCCTGCCCACTTTTAGCGGCGAAGATGCCTTTAAACTTTTGTCGGACGAACATGTTTCTGATCTTACCATTGATTATGTAAAACCCATGAAACATGGCCGGATTGAAGCCGGACTTAAGTACCGTTATCGGAACATCCCGACCAATATGCAGTTCTTTGCTGGGCTTAATTCGCCCATTGATGTGAACGCTGGAGGCTGGGCAGACTATAGTGAACATATTCCGGCAGTTTATGGAAACTATATTTATGAAACGCCCAAAATCGAACTTGAAGCCGGCCTGAGAATGGAGTATGCCAATATTTACTATGATGTAAACCCCGACCACAATACGTACAAAAGCGACGGTTATGATTACCTCCGCCCTTTTCCAAATCTTCGCTTTGCTTACAAAATCAATACGGACAACAGGATCACTTTCTTTTACAACCAGCGTGTAGACCGTCCAAACGAAGTGGATATCCGTATTTTCCCAAAATATGATGAACCAGAACTGCTCAAGGTAGGTAACCCTACCTTACGCCCACAGTTTACCACTTCGCTGGAACTCGGTTATAAATACAATTGGGACAAAGGTTATCTGTATGGATCAGCTTTTCATAAAATTATTTCGGGCACCATTACCAGGATTGCCACACAGGTTCCTGGAAATACCATCTTGTATAATATTTTCCAGAATGCCGGAAAAAGCTACAATTCGGGAGGGGAACTGCTTTGGCAACAACAGCTCAAGGCCTGGTTTTCCTTCAACCTGAGTGGGACGGTATACCAGAATACCATTGATGCATTTAGCGTAGAAAACAGATACCCCGTACCCACTCAATATAGCATGACCAAGGAATCCTTAGTATCCGGGAATGTGAAATTCAATGCCCAGTTTAAGTTAAAAGGCGATACCGATATCCAACTTTCTATGGCCTACCTGGCGCCGGACATTATTCCCCAGGGAAAAATCGGCTCAAGGTTCTCAACAGATCTTGGAATTAAAAAGCAGATCCAGAAAGGAAAAGGTGAACTGTTTTTAAACGGCAACGACATTTTTAATACGCTGAAAATCAAAAAAGAGATTACTGGCAACGGATTCAGGCTAAACAGTACCGATTATTATGAAACCCAGGTATTCAGGATGGGTTACAGTTATAAGTTTTAATCTAATTCTGGAATATCGAATATCAGTGTTATGGTATGCGATATTCCAGAAATACAAACCCTCGGGCGGTTTATTATCTTTCCCCGTTTTCTTCGATAATCCGCAAGGACTTCCCATTGAGCGTTACGGTTGCTTCATTGGAAAGATGATATTCACTTTTGGTGATCTTCGGATCCAGTAGCTCAAGTTTTCCTGACCCGGGAATTTTGAATACTGCGTTGCCAAAAGTTCCAGAATGCAACTGTAGGGATGAAACACCTTTTCCATGCGCACCGATCAATGCGTTCAGACTACCAACAGAGATACTATCCAGAACAGCGGAGGAAGAAATACCCAGATCGACATCCATTGAATCCTGTCTAAATCCACTGATACCTATTTGACCGAAAAGCCGTGCATGCTCCCATTTCTCACCGGTTCTAAAATACGGCTTTGTGCTGATCCGCTCAAGATTGTCAAGAACAATGACCAGATCATCGTTATAGACCATAAAATCTGCCCGCTTAGCCTCATCGCTCAGGTCGATCTTTAAACTACCTTGCTCAACACTCCAGATCACCTTATCCTTGGCGCGCGCACTTAGGTAAATGCCGCTATTTTTCCCCTGACGGATATAACATGTAATTTTATTCGAGCAGTCGAGTTCAATCTTTGAAACCTTGTTTATCTGATTATAGCTAAGCCCATAAAATGGATTTTTATAATCCCCGTTTCGGTATGAAGCTTTTAAGGTAAAATTATATACAGTTAGCGAGATCAGTATGATAGCTATAGCCGAAATGATCATAATATTGCTGTTTTTCATATTTGTTTGGATTGGTTCATGGTTTTCTTATAGGATTCGAACTGTGCGCCGATCTCCTCAATGGTAATCCCCAGCAGGTACATATTCTTGAGCAGTTCCGGCAGGTCCTGTCCCATGAAACGTTCCTTACTGAAGCTCCTTATTTTTTCAATGGCATCACTATGGATGAAGAAACCGATCCCTCTTTTATTTGAGATCACCTCTCTTGACTGCAGTATCTCATAGGCCCTCACCACCGTATGGGGGTTTACCTGAAGATCAGATGCCAGTTCCCTAACTGAAGGGATCTTCTGTTCCGGCAGCCATTTGCCCAGCATGATATGCTCGGTAACGAAATTTGCCACCTGGGAATAAATTGCTTCGTTTTCTCTAAACTCCATATTATACCTGCTTCTCCTTCAATCTAAAATAGCTTCCCAACCACAACAGGCCACAGACCAATACGAGTGAAGCAAACACCACAGCATCGCCCAAATGATCTCTCCTGATAAACCAAAAATGGCCCGCTTCAGTGATTCCGACCGAACTGAACGGGATACCCTTGTCTACCTTGAAACCAAAAATCCAGTTTAACAGCATGGTATTAAAAACACTCAGAAACAGGATAAATAAGAAAAAAAGAAAAGCAGTTTTGATAAAATGGAGCCTTTCAAAGTATATTGCCCCGATAAAACAGATCGCCTGAAGAACGGCAAACTGTGGAAATGCAATCCAGAACGGATCGTCGGTTGAAAATATATTCACCATATTGTTCTTATCTGAAATACCGACATTGCCCGCATATAGCACAAAATAATCTACGGCGTAAAAGCAGCCGACATACACCAGCTGAAAAACAACAAAAGAATAAAGCCAGGCGACCAGATATTTCTCCAGATGAGATACGGGAAGGGTTAGAATGGGTATGGCCTTCTTTCTGCTACCAAGATCTGCAAAGATCATACTGGTAAATATCGTTCCAGAAAAGATCATGATGTTAAGAAAAATAATGCCCTGTTGAAATACACCTATATGGCCATCGCTGGTATAAGTAATAAAACTAAGGATGAGGGTGAGTACCCCGATCAGAACCCCTATTGACATCAGGTAGGTCTTGTAATTTTCGGCACTATGTTTTTTGAAAAGTGCGATAAACCGCTTCCAATTAAATATATCGTTCATATCCTGTTATTTTAAATGTTGTAAAATTAAATTTTCTCCATTAACAACCGCATTAAATAGCAGTTCCATATCCACCTTACCATACTGCTCATCGGTGTTGATACTGATGGTATTGGTACCGATCATATTATCTTCAGCGTAGAGTATCCTATCTGGGTTTGCCCTTCCGGCCGAACTAAAGAGCAAACGCTCCCCGATTACATCTAAAGGAAGGTTTACTACGATCTCTTTATTATGGAGCACAAGAAGGGTATCGATCAGACTGTCCAGATCCCTCACCTGATGAGTCGAGATAATGATGCACCGCTCATCAGAGAGTGCTGAGGAAATAACCTTTCTGAACTGGACCTTTGAGGGAATATCAAGTCCATTGGTCGGCTCATCCATGATCAAAAGAGATGTATTTGTTGCCAGGCCAAAAGAAATCATCATTTTTTTCTGTTGTCCAAAAGAAAGCTTGCTTAGGTTCTCCTCTCTGTCTACATCAAACTCCGACAGCAGTTTATAAAAATACGTACGATCAAAGGCCGGATAAAAGTGTGCCGTCCGGGCAACAAAAGACTCCGTACTTAGCGATGGCATGTGTACCTCTTCTGGAATAAAAAAAAGCCCCTGAAGAAAAGAAGGCTGGCGCCTGGCTGCAATTTTACCGTTGACCATACATTTCCCCTCAAAAGGAAAGGCAAGCCCCGCTATATTTTTGAGCAATGTAGATTTTCCAGCACCATTTTTCCCCAAAAGCCCATAGATGTGCCCTTTTTCAAGTTTCAGGTTCAATTTTTTAAGTAATGTGGATTTTTTAGAATATCCAAAACTCAGGTCAATGATCTCTATCATAATGAAGATATTTTTAGTATATCACTGTATCACTTATGTAACACACTACAAAAGTAAATTTAAATCCGGTATTTCAAAATATTTTATTCAATTTTTTATGTTTAGCGGCCAGGGCTAATTAAGCGCATTCAATTCCCTTACCTACTCTTAACTAAAACTATTCCTTGCAACCCGCAATTGAAAACAACATTCACTATTTACTTTCATGGTTACCAGCAGGATAACCCAATTCTTAAAGTTTAGTATAAAAATAATTTCACATACATTGAACTTCTACGTATATTTGAAAAAACATTTTTATGCTATCAAAGGAGCTAACTGCAGCATCATCTATCCCCATAATCCTTTCAACCCTTATTGAAGGCGAGAGTTATGGCTATGAGATCATCAAAAAAATAAAAGAGGCCTCAAACGGAAAGGTCCTATATTCCGATGGAACCCTATATCCGGTACTGAGAAAGCTGGAGGACAAAGAGCTCATCCGATCGGAATGGCGGATTGCCGAAAATCAAAAGAGACGACGGTATTATACCATTACAGATAAAGGAATAACACAGCTGAAGGAAGAAAAACTGAGCTGGGAATTTATGAACGGACTTTTAAATACATTATGGGCACCACTTCCGCTTACCTCAGTTTAAAGATTGCTGAATGGCAATCAAATCTTATCAAGACATCACTTACCCCCGACGATAGGGAAGAACTAACTAACCATCTTGATGATGTGATAACAGAGCTCACCGAACTGGGACTGAGCGATGAAGAAGTGTGGGCAGTTGCCGTAAAACGTCTCGGATCGGTTTCAGCGATTGAGTCTGAATTTGAAAAGGTCAATCCGGACATGCCGTTCAGAAAAAATGGGCTTCTGATGGTATACGGAGCCGTCATTATGCTCTTTCTGCAATCTTTTTTTATTATAGTTCCTGCATTTATCTTTAGAGCCAATCAAGAAAAAAATACGGATCAGCTCTTTCTTGGCATCAGACTGTGGCCCATGGTTTTTAATATACTGATCATAGTCCTGATCAGCATTATACTTATCTTTATTTTTAAAGGAAAGGTTTTGGCAAGGGCCTTAAGCAAACTTACAGGTAAGCTAAATATATTATCTGCATTTATCTCTGTAGTGGTAATTGTTGCTTCTGCCTTTTTTACTATTCAGCTCATCGGATTAAGCAAAACAGATAAGCTCCATTCGGTAGCACCAAAATTTAAAATGCTTACCCAGTTGTTCTATCTGGGGCTGATTGGCCTCATCGGGTATTTTCTTTTGATCGGAAACAACAGAAATGTACGTACCCTATTATCTTTTAACAGGAAGTTACACTGGAAAGTTTCATTGCTGCTCGGTGGGATTACCTGCCTTGCTGTTATCTTTAGCTACACCTACCGCCTGGCTTATCTCCCGTTGATTATCGGATGCCCCTTATTTGCCGTTCTTGGATGGATGGTGAGTTTTTCTGAGAAAAAAGGTATAAACCTGTTTTGCTGCCAGCTGTTTTTAATGCTGTTCCTGTTCTCTGAACTTAGTGGCCGTTACAGTGAAATGTTTACCAAATACTACTTCGTTATACTCGTTTTCTTGCTGATGGGCGCATTTTATCAAAAAGCATTTGGTTACTTGTCCAGGTTATTTAGCAATGTCTGAAAGTAATAAACTTCGTAAATGGTTTCTTAGGTCAAAAAATCAAGATAGCGGTGACCATGGTGAAATGTCTTTTTTTGCTCACCTGGATGTACTCCGTAAACATCTGATCAGATCGGCCCTTGTGATAGCTTTAACAACAATCTGGGCCTTTTGTTATTATGATTTCGTTTTCGACAAGATAATCCTAGGCCCAAAAAAGGCTGATTTCCCAACCTACAGGATAATGTGCTGGATCAGTGACCGTTTTAACTTAGGTACCAGCTATTGCCTTAAAGAGATCAGCTTCAAGATCATCAATACCGAAATGGCCGGACAGTTCAATCTTCAGCTCAATTCATCGGTTATTGTCGGGATTATATTGGGTTTTCCTTATCTTTTGTTCGAGCTATGGCTCTTTATCAAACCGGCCCTACATTTAAGAGAGAGAAAAGCAGCAAGAGGTTTTGTTTTTTATGCTACCCTGCTTTTTCTTCTGGGCATTTTGTTTGGCTACTACATTATTGCTCCTTACTCGATACGTTTTCTTGTGGGCTTCCATGTGAGCGAAGTAATCGAAAACCAGATCACCATCGATTCCTATCTGTCATCAATTGTTACCCTTACTCTTGGAACGGGAATTATTTTTGAAATGCCCATCGTTGTATTAATTCTTTCAGGATTGGGCCTGCTAACACCTAAACTGATGCGAAGTTCCAGAAGGTACGCGGTTGTAATCATGTTGATTATTGCAGCGGTAGTTACCCCTACCCCTGATATACAGACCATGCTGATTGTATTCTTGCCGTTGATGATACTTTATGAGATCAGTATCATGGTAGCGGTACGGGTTGAACGGAAAAACATGCAGGCTCAGGGATAGGCATTACTACCAACCTCGTATTTACCTGTCTCACTATTGGCGGACCTGTAATTATGCTATTACAATGAATATTGGCTCAGCAAGAAAATGGATTCTTCAGTTTTGCAACAGAATCTACGGTGATATTTGTGTTATATTATAATTCATATTCATGCGATACCTTTTAACTGTACTTTTCCTTATAACTTTATCTAATACCTTATTTGCACAAACCAATCCCGGAAAGGGAAAAATTTCCGGAACAGTTATCGATGCCACTACAAAAGAGCCAATTGATTTTGCGACCGTCACCATTTTCAAAACAGGAACAAAAACTGTGGTCAACGGCATCAGTTCTAATGCTCAGGGAAACTTTACGGTTTCTGGTCTTGCAAACGGTGTATATAAAGTTGCTGTAGATTTTATAGGTTACAAAGAAAAAATCTTCGATCCGGTAACCATCAGTGCAACATCATCCAATATTCATCTTGGTACTACTTTATTGGTTTCTACGGTAGATCAGTTGCAATCTGTAACGGTTACAGCCAAAACGCCCATTATAGAGAACAAGATCGACAAAACCGTTTACAATACCGCTAACGATCTTACCGCACAGAACGGTGTGGCTTTGGATGTGTTAAAAAAAGTTCCGATGGTAAGTGTTGATATCGATGGAAATGTGGAACTGCAGGGAAGTGGAAGCGTCCGTTTTTTAATCAATGGCAAGCCCTCCAGTATTTTTGGTGCCAGCCTTGCTGATGCGCTGCAGTCGATTCCCGCCAGTCAGATCAAAAGTGTAGAAGTGATTACCAGTCCGGGTGCGAAATATGATGCCAGTGGCACAGGGGGGATCATCAATATCGTATTAAAAGATAATAAATTCCAGGGCATGAACGGAAGTGTCAATGTTTCTGCCGGAACAAGATTGGAAAACGGATCGGTAAACCTGAATGTAAAAAAAGGAAATTTTGGTGTTGGTGTTTTCTTTAGTGGGAACAAACAGTTCAACACGGTTACAAAAAGTTCACTTGACCGCCTTTCCTATAATAATACCAGAGATACGATTAACAGGTTTTTTCAGGACGGAAGCAACCCTACCAAAAGAGGGAGCTACCAGACTGGCATCAATCTGAACTTGAGCATTACACCTAAGGATGAAGTCACAGCTACCTTTGGTTACAATCATTTCAATAATAACGGAAGTGGGGTTACCAACCAAAACCAACAATACCTGCTTGCCTCATCTGGGCTTTTGTTATCCAATATCCAGAGCACCAGAAATTCGGTCAGTAATTTTAACGCCAACTCAACCGATATTAGTTTAGCCTACAAAAAAAGTTTCAAAAAAGGAGGTCATGAACTGGATTTTCTCTATAATTCGAGTTTTGGAAACAACACCGTTCGTACTTCACAAACCTCTGCCTACCTGAACGGCAATTATCCAACAACCGGATTACAGAGCTCGAACCCTGGTAAAGAAAATGAGACCGAACTTTCTGTTAACTACACTTTGCCTGTAAGCAAAAAACTCACAATTGAAAGCGGAGTAAAAATGAATATAGACGACCTGAACAATAATGTGGTTACGGATACTTTAACCACAAACGGATCGTATATTAACAATGCCAACCAAACCTATGGCTTTAATTATAAGAGGAATGTATATTCGGCCTACCTATCGGCTTCTTTTTCACTTTTTAAAGATTTTATTACGGGCAAGACGGGACTTAGGTATGAACGTACTGGAAAAGTAGCAGATTTCTCCGGTGCAGAAATAGCCGGATACAATACTTTTGCCCCATCTTTTACCCTTCAGCATAAACTCGATGATTCGCAATCTATCAAACTCTCTTATACCTATAGAATCGAAAGACCAGATTATGGTGACCTCAACCCATTTTACAATATCAGCGATCCGCATAATATGAGTACCGGAAATCCACTGTTGAAGCCTGAAATCGGCAATAACTTTGAATTGGGTTACAGCAAAAACTTTAAAAACGGAGCAAACATTTATTTTGCTGGATATTTCAGGAGAAATACCGATGATATGCAGCAGCTTACCACCTATTATGACGTATTGACCATCAATGATATCGATTATTCTGCTGTTTCACTTACCCAAAGATTCAATCTGGGCACGCAGACAAGCATTGGCGCGAGTTTATTTGCTTCGGTACCTATAACCAAAAAATTGAACCTGCGCACCAACATACAGGCAGGCAACAGAGACAATGTATCGCCTGGCCTGGCAAGTGTTAGTGCATTTGCCTACAGAACCAACCTAAATGCAAGTTATGAGCTTCGCAATAATCTTTTGGCAGAAGTTTTTGGAAATTATAATTCATCACAAAAAAACTTAAGGAGTACAAGACCCTCAGTATTCAACTATAGTATCGCGATAAGAAAACAGTTTCTCAACAAAAATGCGAGTATCGGTTTAACAGGAGTAAATCCTTTCAACCGGAATCTCACGCAGAGACAGACCAGCTTTGGCCCAAATTTCGATCAGACAAGCCTTAGGTTTGTTCCTGTACGGTCCTTTGGGTTAACATTATCCTATAAATTTGGCAAGCTACAGTTTAAAAAAGATTCGAAAGAAGACAATGGGCCGCAGCTGCCCGATGTTGGCGGGGGAAAATAGTTTTAAGGCCGTAGTCTCCCAAAAAAGCAGCTAACTATTTGAGAAAAAATACAAAAAGGAAAAAATACTGATTAGCAGAGAACCGTTGGCATAGGGCTTTGTTTAAACGGTTCTCCGGCTTTCGCTCTTAATTGCTAGGTGCTTAAGGAATTGTAATTGTCTCAAGTTCTACAACATGTGCACTAAAAAAGCCAAGTGCTCCACCACTGACATTACTTACCAGATTGGCGGGAGCTGCCCGGTCGGCAGAACTGCTGGCATTGAAAAGGCTAAATAAATAGGTGTATACCGGAGCCTCAACGCCATGCATTTCTACAGTAAGCCTGTCACCCTTAACAAGTCCTTACTATGATCTTTTCCTTACTATGATCTTTTGTCCTGTTTTAAAAGACAAGGTATTCGTTGATCTCCTTATCGGAAGTAAACTCATCACTGAAAACCTCAATTTCACTATATTGATTGTGATTATGACTCGTCGTATATTTACTTGTCGTTTGGTGGCAGATATTATCAATCGTATCATCAAACCTTCGAACTGAACTCCACAGATTTTCACCAAAAGCAACGAAGAACCTCAAAAGTAGCCTACCCATTTCGGGTCAAATGGTCATAACTTGATTGCCTCCTAATTTGTGGAAGACAGAGACATATTAAGTTTATGGTCGGGGGCCTTGCCAAAGTGGCTAGTGTACCATTCAATCAGTTTAGGAGATTTAAACTGGTTATTTCCATTTATTCCTCTAATAAAACGTTTGGCAGATTTAGTTCCATTTTCCCCTTCCATGGCTTGATAAAGAACATAATCCACAATAATTTTATCATCTGGCTTGGGGCCTTTGTAAGCCAAAATCGCTCCATCCTTCCCGATGATGAACGGTGCCGGATCGCCGATCGCCAAAATTTTATGGAATTTGGCAGACGAAACATCAGCACCTAATTTATTGGTTGATGAGGTATCTGAACCTACATATAGACTGGCAAAAATTACGTCGGAATATTTAGCAAAGCGTTCCTTTAGCAACCGGTATGATTTTTCCTGCTGAACTGAGAGTTTCTTATTTCCCCAAACATATAGATAGACCGTTTTTCCCCTGTATAAGCTGCCAAATGAGTGATTACTTCCATCAGCATCCACAATTTGTATATCAGAAATATAAGTATCGGTATAATCATTATAGTCTTTAACCAAAAGTTTGGCGATTCCTTTCACCATCATTGTGCAGGAACTACCAAGGACACAAAGGGCAATAATAAACAAGTAAGTATATTTCTTCATCTTCTTTAAAGCTTGTTTGACGCTGGTAACGTGTATTTGAATTAGTTTATATAGGAGAGACGACAAGAATTGATCGAAGGTTGCATCAACATTCTAAAATATTTTTATCAATGACTATTAGAAACGGTGCGAGACTTATTTTGAAATCTTCAACTCTGATTTACGCTTCAAATCATCAACAAAAAAGTTCGTTAAAGATCTCGTTAAGAGCACCAAAAATTTAACATGTGATATATTTAATAAACTATTCAATGTATGTTTTTAAACGAAAACGATTAGAGCAGATAATATTGATTAAAAAAAATCTGATTTTGAAAACGTCTTTTAAAATGTATGATAATTTAATACCTTTTAAACAAAAAATTTGCAAGAAAAATAGAGGTGAGTTTTTGGCGACCTAATGCCAAATACGATTTTAACTTCCTTAAAAACAAATAATTAAAACCAAAGGTCCTACACCCTTTCATTCCACCCTAAATTTAATAAAGGAATCTTGTCCTTCGCAACAGGGATAGCAGCGGATACCGGCCTGTGGTTAAGGCCTGAAGGCGTATGAGCGGATAGCCCGGCAGTTGCCAAAAAAAATATAAAGCGGCTATCAAAATTAGACAACCGGGCATAAAACAAAAAACTTCGACACTTGCCCAGGTCTACGCACATATATTTGAATGACTGTATGCCAAACGAAAAGCCACTGATCTATACCAGTGGCTTTATTTCCCAAAACAGTCTCCTGTTTATTTTGCGCTGTTCTTTTTCTCCGTAACCTCAGCCCTGATCTCTTGGGCAAGGTTTTTAAGGTCTTGCATTGCTTTACGTACACGTGTACCGGCTGCTGCATTTCCACCATCATAAAATTTCGTCACATCAGCCTCAACTGAAGCGATTACTTCCTGTACCTGTTTGAATTTGTCCATAACTGTTTTTTAAGGGGCCAAAGGGCCCGGATATAATTATTTTGTCCTTGGAAACCGTGTTCCAGCCCCAAAACTAAACATTTAAGCGGGAAAGCAAAAAAAAGAACTATTGAAAACCAAGATGCCCGGCTTCACTGCTTACCCCTATCGCATTGGCTCTCCACAGGATAAAGCCCAGCCTGCCGCAGCATTCCGCAACAAAATACTCGATATCCGCAGGTACATCATTCACGATACGGTAGCGGATTTTGTATTTCGGGTTATAGCTGATATAGACAACCAGATCATCGTCTGAAAATCCCCTGCCTGACAAAGGCTTGAAATGGGCTTCCTGTAATTCCTTTGCGGTCCGGACCAAACGGTCGTTCATTACTTTGGCCAATGCTTTTTCAGGCTTAAAATCTGTCTCTAAAATAGCCAGTACGGTTACGGTCATCAGGCAAAAATAGACAGATTAGGCACATTGACAAATGCTTTAGGATAAGCAACTGAAAATCAGGCAAAATATTTTTTCAGACCAAATTTATAGTACGCAAAAGTCAGTCTTAAGGCAATAACCAGCTTTATACACAGTTGTAAAAGGAATAACCAGGCAGTTTACATTGATCAGTTTTTCTAATTTCAGGTTGACTATTTACCTGAATACCATCTGTTTTATCTTCCTGCTATAAAGAACTTTCTTCCACTTGTTCCTGCTTGTCCAAAAGAGCAGACTTTATCAAAGTAAAAGCATAGTCCCCGGCTTCGGCAACGAAATTCATACTTTCCTTTAAGCCTGGATATTTCAGGGAAAATGGCCACTCGTTCCGTTTTTAAAGTGAGGCCACATTTCGCTTCAAACTGGTTCATCATCACTTTTGGTGAAGAATTATGTATGATGGCGAATCTGAAAATCAGGAATTTCTGCCTACTTTCAATACCGAACATAAAAGCTCTTAAAAACAAAAATCATTTTTTTATACTTTATATTGATATATCAATTATGTTTGCATCAACATAATTGATATGAATAACAAAAACCCAACAGCAACAGTACTTTATTTGATTGAACAAGCAATTAAGGAGTATAGAAAAATTTCACAAAGGAATATCTCAAAAATTGTAAAAGATATTACAGTAGATCAATGCCTAGTCTTAATAATCCTTAACAAGAATGACAAAATTTCTCAAAATGAATTGGCAAATCTTGTTTTTAAGGATAATGCATCCATCACGAGAATGATAGAATTAATGGTTAAAAAAGATTATCTAAATAGAACTATTCATAAAGGAGATAGAAGGAAATTTAATCTTGAAATAACCGAAAAAGGAAAAAAAACGCTAGAATTAATAAACCCAATTGCAAAACTGAATAGAGAAACGGCACTAAATGGTTTGTCGTTGGAAGAGATTAATTTACTCGAAAAAACATTAAATAAAATAATTACTAATTGTAAAATCTAAGAAATGAAAAAAGTATTTAATCTATTGTTAATCTACGTTGTAATCTGCTTCAACTCAAAAGCGAATGCCCAGGATTTTACAGAAAGTAATAAACAAATATTGGAAATAGCAGATAAAATTAATAAATATTACATTTTTGAAGATGTTGCAAATCAACTTTCTAAAAAATTAAAATCGGAAATAGATCTTAAAACTTTTGACAATCTTTCTGATGCAGAATTTGCAAAATCTCTTTCAAAATATTTAACAAGAAACGGTAATGATCTGCATTTCAATTTATTATACCGTCCGGGTAAAGAGGAAGAAAAAGCAGTCAATGAAAAGGAATTGCTAAAAAAATACGATGCTATTAACAAACAGTGGAATTATGGTTTTGATAAAGTGATGAGATTAGACGGAAATATCGGTTATATTGAATATACCGGATTTCCCGAAGGAAATAAATCTGCTCAACAAATTTTAGATGCTACAATGAATTTTGTTTCAAATACAAATGCTTTGATTATAGATTTAAGGAACAACCGGGGCGGTGATGGCAAAATGGTAAGGCTATTTTTAAGTTATTTTTTTAATGAAAGAATTAAATTGAGTGAGATTTACACCAGATATAATAATAAAACCGAAGAGAAGTACACCTATAAAAAAGTAAATGGCAAAAAGTATTTAGATAAACCTGTATACCTCATTGTAAACAATAATACCATTTCTGCCGCTGAAGCATTAGCATATAATTTACAGCAAAATAAAATTGCAAAGGTAATTGGAGACAAAACCTATGGAGCAGCAAATCCTGTAAAAGTATTTTTTATTGGCAAAAAATATCAGTTGTTCATCCCGATATCAGTTGAAAAAAATGCAGTCACAGAAACGAATTGGGAGCATACAGGTATTAATGTTGATGAAAAAGTAAATTCTGAAAAAGCATTGATAAAAGCGCAAATTATAGCACTTGAAAATCTGTTTAAATCAAACACAAAAACAGAATTAACGGAAAATGAAATTAAAGAAAAGATTTTGAAATTAGAAAAACAATTGTAGGCATTTTTTTTTATTGCTAACCAGGGTTTGGCAAAATGGGGACAGAATTACTAATCTGAAGCCCATGACCGCAAAATTCAAACAATCTTCTAATTTCCTGAAATTCTGGTAGGCACAGTAAAACATCGCCAAAAAAATCCTCGTTAAAGTGAATAACAAATATTTCAACAGCATCACTGCCGCCGCTCTTTAAGTGCTTTTTTGAAAATTGCCAAAAATGAGGTAAATCGCTTCCCAACAAAACTATATCGCCATCCTTAAAGGGCTTTACGCTATCACCAACAAACTGAGTACCATTGCCGCGCTTGAAATAAACCAACTCCAATTCACGACGGTAATGCCAATGGTTATTAATATCCGGCAGGGTATCTAATCTAGCACTAAAAGAATGGAATAGCCCATTTGACAAATTTAAAACCTTCGGCTTCACTAATTGTAATCGTTTAAATTTATAGCTGTAACAATTGGTCGTAACTGAGCGATCCAAATTGAGTTAAGCTTAAACCTTTAAAGCACATCAAATTGTTTATCGATGGGATGACGATCCGATGTCCATTAAAAAACGCCATCCCCGAAGGAATGACGCTAATCTTACTAACCAATAGTATTTTGTTTTGCCTGAATGCACAAAATTTAAACATAATAGTTAATAACCAGGGTTTTGGGTTAAATTTTTATTCAGATCCCTTTCTGACTGCGGAATTGGCCAGAGTTCGTTTTTGCCCACTATAAAACTGCGTTTTTTGAAAATATAGTATCCATTTGCGTTTACGGGATAATCTTTATAATTGGCAGGATCGTTGGTGAGTTTCATACCAGTAAACTGCTGATTGTTCTCTGAACCGATTATGCCCCATCTCAAACAGTCAAAATACCTGATCCCTTCAAATGCAAATTCTACACGGCGTTCTCTGCGGAGGATTGTTCTGAGTGCTGTTGGATCTAAGGTAGTTATTGCTGGCATTGCCACGGCTGCCCTTCCCCTTACTTTATTTATTGTTGCATCCAATAACGCCTGATCTACACCACTGCCAGACTCTAGCTTTGCCTCTAAATAGCCAAGCAATACTTCTGCATATCTGATCAAAGGAAAGTTGTTTCCCGTATTATTGGTAGTTGCCACAGCAGGATCATCTTCAAGAAATTTATAGATCGCATAACCGCTCCAAACACCAGGATACTGGTTCAGGCGATCCGGAAGCGTCGTACCTGGTTTAGCAGAGTAAACTTTTCCACGAAAACTCGTACGGTCAGAGATCATAATATTGAAATCCATCCTCGGATCACGGTTGTTATATGGATTGTTTTTATCAAACAAAGGAGATTCTGCTATCGTTTTCCCGTCCTTACACTCATATGCTTCCACAAGTTCGTTAAAGGGTGAATACTGATGCCATCCTCCCCAGGTTTCGGGCGTAAGGTATTGCAACAATGCATGATTGTAAGTATCCCTAATGTACTGCATTGACATGATGATCTCACGACTGGTTTCCCCTGCATTTAAGAAAAGTTCTCGGTATCTGGGATCGATAGTATAATAATTATAATCGACGATGGTTTTATAAGTAGTGGCTGCATCTGCCCACTTTTTCTGAGCGAGCTGTAAACGGCCCAGAATGGCCAGTGCCGATGCAGATGTCATGTGCCCCAATCGATCTGCACTTACAGATACAGGAAGTGCAGCGGCCGCAGCCTTAAGTTCACTTTCGCAAAATGCCCAAACCTCTGCTTTAGGTGTGCGGAATACAGCATTAGCTTCGTCTACCGTCAACAGTTTTTGTACAAGGGGAACATCGCCAAAATATAAAGCCAGATTGAAATAATTGTATGCCCTGATTGTTTTCACCTCTCCGATCATCACTGCTTTTTGCGCAGCATCCATGCTCACCAGGCCAATATTGGCCAAAAAATTGTTGCACCTTCCAATCTGAGCATAGGCCTGAGCATAATATGACCCCACAAATCCATAGGTTGAATTTAAGGTTCCATTGGTGAAATTATCAGGAATTGATTCCTTTTCTGATCCATTACCGGCCATCAGATCGAGGTTGACCATCGATGTTGCCGCCCAAAAATTATAACCGGTAAAACCTGCCCCACTGTCATAAACCCCGTTCAGCGCAAGTGTTGCGTCACCGGCTGTTTTCCAGAAGGTAGCATCAGAAATTGATGAAAGCGGCTGGGTATCTAAAAGGTCTTTCTTACATCCCGCAATCATAGTGAGGAAGGTGCATCCCACCACAACTGTTAATTTATATCTAAAATTTTTCATTTTGTTTTATTTAATGATCCTAACTACATCAGATTACAATTTCACATTTATACCGAAGGTATAAATGGCAGAGAGTGGGTAGAAGTTTGGGTTGTCTCCAGAACCCTGTCCATTTTCAGGGTCCCATCCTTCGTAAAAATCATTTAGCGTGAAAAGATTTTGTCCGCCTGCAAAGATCCTCACCTTCTCCAGACTTATTTTTTTAGTCAAATTAGATGGCAAGGTATACCCGATCTGGGCATTTTTCAATCTTAGGAAGGTTCCTGATCTGTTCCAGTAAGAGTTTCTTTGCACATTGGCGCTGCCCTGGCTCAAATTGGTAATGCGTGGATAAAGTGCATTTCTATCAGGATTTTGTGTGGTCCATGCATTTTCATATTGCCATTGCTGAACATTCCCTCCGTTATATAATGCGTAGGCCTGATAAGAACCCATCTGTACCGTATACCCTCCAAGCCCGGAAAATAAAGCTGAAAAATCAAACCCTTTGTATGCGGCAGTTAAGTTTAGTCCATAAGAAGCTTTTGGATTGGTATTCCCCAAAATCTGTCTGTCATAAGTGGCATCTACCTTCCCATCCGGAACACCATTTGGTCCGCTGATGTCCTTAAATCTGATGTTACCAGGGACACCGCCATTTGGCTGTGTTGGGTAACTTGCAACATCCGCAGCATCAACAAAAAGACCATCGGCCACAAATCCATAAATCGGGTTTAATGGTTGGCCCAAAAAGAAATTAGGGATTACGTTTTGAATATTGCCCGCTATTTTGATTACCTTTTGATTATTATATGAGAAATTTGGTGATACACCGAAGTTCACCTGACCTATTTTGGTATTGTAGGTTAAACTAACCTCAATACCTCTATTTTGGATTGAACCCGCATTCTGCGTTGGTGCGCTTAAGCCAAGTGTAGAAGATACCGGAACCTGGTATAAAATATCTTTAGCTGTCCTATCATAAATATCTACTGTACCACTAAGCGCATTCTTGAACAAAGTGAAATCAAGGCCAAGATTGGCAGTGGTTGTTGTTTCCCATTTGATATCCTGATTGGCAGCTGCAGTCACCGCAGCACCAGGGGCAATTACCCCTCCGAAATTATACCTTACATTGGTGCTGATATTATATTGATATGGATAATTGGAAATATTGGCATTACCCAATGAACCATAGGAAGCCCTGATTTTCAGCTCATTGATCCAGCTAATATTATCCTTAATGAATGATTCTTCAGAAAGTCTCCAGCCTGCAGAAACCGCAGGGAAAACCCCATATCTATTTTTAGGTGCAAATCTTGAAGATCCGTCATAGCGCACATTGGCCTCAAAAAGATATTTGCCGCCGTAATCGTAGTTAAAGCGGGCGAAGAAAGACCTGAAAGCGTATTCATTCGCAGATCCGGCGTTTTGCATATTTGTCGTTGCGCCAGCGTCGAGCTGATACAACAGGTTGTTCGGAAACTTGTCGCGATAGGCACTTGTAAAATTATCACGGTGTGCCTCTTGCTGGTAACCACCTAAGATGGAGAAGTTGTTTTTGCCAAAACTTTTAACATATTTTAAAAGTAAATTGAGCGTAACTTCATTTCCATCGGTATTACCTATCCCCAAGCTATTTGGGCCCACATAAGTTGTCTTATCAATGTTTATATCTGCTACGTAGGTGGTATTTACACTCGTGTAATAGTGATAACCGGCAGTTCCACTTAAGTTCAATCCCGGGATAATGTCCCATGCGAGTGTGGTATTGCCATAGAAGTTTTTAGCACGTAAGTTATTGAAACCTTCACTGGCGAGCCATGCTTCGGGGGCGAAGAAATCCTGACGGCCGTAGGTGCCATCTGATTTCAATCCTGCAATGGTATTGGGCTCACGCACCGAAAATCCAATTATCCCACCTATTCCGGCTGAATTGGATTGCGGCTGGGTTTGCAATTGAGAAAAACCGAGTATACTGGTTTTAAGATTCAGATTATCTTTGATACGGGTATCAATATTGGCCTGGATATCGTATCTTTTGTTGTTGGTTTCTGCCGTTAACCCATTATGATCACGGTAGCTTCCGGACAGGTAATAAACGTTATTGCCTTCACCGCCAGAAACACTGGCATTATGATACTGCTGAAATCCGGAACCCGTATTCAACAGATCTTTTAAATGGGAAACGTTGGGAAAGTTATCCGGATCGGCTCCGCTTTTATACTTCGCTACCACATCGGCACTTGCTCCGGTTAGTTCCGCATAAGTCCATGAGTCGACAAATTGCGGTAAACTCGTTATTTTCTCCCAGCCGAAATAGTTGTTATAACTGATAACGGTTTTCCCCTTTTGTCCACGTTTTGTTGAGACCAATATAACGCCATTAGCTGCCCTGTTACCATAAATTGCAGCTGAAGCCGCATCTTTCAGTACGGTCATACTGGCAATATTGTCCGGCGCCACATCATCCAGTGACCCTGCAATTCCATCAATCAATATTAGAGGGCTACTGCCTGCATTGAACGTCCCTACACCTCTAATGATTACCCTTGCCCCGTCACTGCCCGGGCGGCCTCCACCCTGTTGTACCTGAACCCCAGGTGACAAACCCGATAAAGCCTGTGATGCCTGGGTAATGGGTCTATTATCAAGATCTTTCGAGGAAACAGTGCTAACCGAACCGGTCAGGTTTACTTTCTTCTGTGTGCCATAACCAACAATAACAACCTCATCAAGTTTTTTATTGTCATCGGCCAGTTGAACATCGATCCGTGTCTGTTGCCCTATAACAATTTCTTTACTGGTGAAGCCTATGAAGCTAAATACCAGTGTTCCTTTCCCGTCGGGGGTGCTTAGCGAATAATTTCCCTGTGAATCCGTCTGCGTTGCTTTTCCGGATTCTTTATGCTTTACTACCACTCCTGGTATTGCTTTGCCAGTAAGATCGGTAACTTTACCCGTTACTGTAACTTCAGTTTTTGTTTGTTTAGGATTGGCAACATTTGGCGCATCGTTAGCAATATTAATATTTAAATTGTTATAAAGACTTGTGTTTGTGCTTGCTACCCCTTTGGCAAAAGGAGTGGCTGAAAGTATTGAACTGAAAGTTAACAGTGTTAACAATCTGCGCCATTTTTCTGGCGACTTTGGAATCATTTCCATATTTGGTCAGTTGGTTGTTATTATTGAAAATCAGGCAAGGATGTTTTTCAATTACCTGCTTGTTGTGGGCTAAACAAATGATATCAGCCATTATAAAAAGGCTGGTCAAATAGCTTAAGATTAAGTTCGTTTTCTTTTCATAGGCATATCATGATTTACTGGCAGTTTTCCTACAACATGAATATTTTATAGAGGAGAAGAATATCGAGATCTTTCAGGCCAGAAAAAACCTTCCTTACTTATAGTCGACACTTTTATCATGCTTCAAATATTTGGTTGTACATTCTTCAGATCGGACAAAGAATATAGTTCAAATATAAAAGGCGCAACAGTGGTGGGGTTTATTGTAATCAGACATCTTTTTATATTTTTCCGACTTTTCGCATTAAACCACGGCTGATAATTTTTCCCAAAAAACAAACAAGTTGATTTGCCCCTCTATTTTTATGGGACTAGGCTGATGATGGTATGGACAGTTATTTGGTTTTAAACGCTATAAATCAGCAGAATCCTCAAACTGCCAATAAACGAGATCAATTAACAAGCGCAGGTTAATGACTTCTAAAGGATCGCAAAACGCTGAAAGTATTTAACGTGCTTAGTTATGCAGACTCCATTAGACCGGAACACAATTACCAATATACCCTTTTGATTTACAAATACTTACAAAACAACCACATTAACAAACTGATTTATAAATAATTGAGTATTGGAAAAAAGTAATGATTGTGCCTAACAGGCTACCCCGCAAAGCAGAAATCCAAACCATTAACATGGCTTGGATTTCTATTTATTACAGTAAAGGATGTTGCTTGATATCGGATGTATTGTTTCCGAGCTAATCAGTCCTTATATAACCGCACTTTACTGAACCTTACACTGCTCTGATTTTTGACTACCATGGTAGAAACAAATCCTAATGTAATCTCCTGGGTCTGTGTCAATGAGAAAGGAACGGCAAAATCTTTTCCATTCTGCGAATTATCCAAAAATTTAAAACTTCCCATGGCCTGTGAAATGTCGGGCACATCGGGCAGTGTTTGGCCCAGGTTTACAGCGGCGTAAGTAGCCTCTAGTGGATTGGCAATTTCAGACACTGTTACCACATAGCGATATTTCCCTGGTGGGAGTGTAATAGTTTGATAGATTTTTCCATTTGTAATTTGGGGTGTACCCCAATACTCAAAAGCAATAAAACCACCCCCATTATATGAATCCCACCCACCTACGGCGCCATTGGACATGTTTCTAGCGGCGGCATTAGTAGTCCAATCTGCAACTAAGCCCCACCTTCCATCTCTTTTACTTTGAAGAAATGGTGCTCCCGGGTTTTTTAAATAAAACTCTGTTATTTTCCGGGATGCAGAAGCGCTATAAAATGTATCAATGGCCAAGGAATCTGGTAAAAAAAGAGTCCGGTACTGGATATCTGTACTAGGATTTTGATCGGTCAAGGTCGTCTGTATTGCGTCTTTGGCTATCCTTTTAATCGTTACTTTTCCGTTTATGTTGGTATAGGTAACTTCTGCACCTATCGATCCTGCATCTGAAGCGCGCCAGTTGAGATATGTTGTTCCATTGGATGGCTGATAAACAATATTTTCCAATATACGGTTCAACAACGATTTCTCAAAAACATCGCCATAAGCGGCACCTTGCTTCAAGGCTGCGACAGATTTATTTCCGCCTTTATCGTAGGTTAACACCTCAAATGAATAATTGCCTTCCGGAAGTGGCGACACCATTGCTTTTATGGTATCTATTCCTTTTCCCCTGGTGATGGAAACATCCTGATGATTTGCCTTGTTGTTCCAGTATATAGTCGCTTTTACGATATTTGGATCGGAGATAAGCAGGAACCTGACCAATGCCCTGTTGCGTCCCGGCTGGATCCTTAATGAATCGGCTTTACCTGGGTAGACAATAACTTTGCCATCGGTGAATTTTTTGTAATCATCCATTTTGCTGCAAGAAACCATTAATAAGGCAACTGCAATAACTGAATAAGCAATAATATGTTTCATACTATATAATTTAATAAAGATCATTTGTCGTTTCCATAAAAAGTCATCTCTGAAACGTGAGCTGCCTGTCCCCCTGGTCCTATCCAAGTTTCCAATACCTTAATTCGGATATATCTTACAGGGGGTGCATCCAAAGGAACATTGGTCTCTTCACCGCGTGCAGCAGCAGCTACATCCTCATTGGAGTTGGAACCGATCGGCTGAGCAGAAGGCTTAATAGAAACACATGATGCCAATTTGGTCCAATTGGTATAACTGCCATCGCTGGCCGGATTGGTCGAACCCCAAATTTCATATCTTTTGGGATTTCCATGGTTATAAATCCATATACCCTGTCTTTGCCAAAGCGTAAAACGGCTTATCTTCGCGGTCACACCAAGATCGAAAGTAACCTGGCATGGCATACCGACATCTGTGGTATGCCACATATTTCCCTCTGCCGATATTACATTGTTCCATAGGTTACTGATAGGCAGGCTCCAGCCAACCGGAGCGTCTGTAGGCAGGGTAAGCACCTTAAATTTGCTTTTGTCGAGCTGTTTTTCAAAAATCGGCGTTAGGGTTGCTTTTGCCGTATCGGTGCGGTTGTCCCATCTGTCTCTGATATAAACCCCGAAAACTGTTTCTTTAGAGGGAAAGCCCCTCGAGGAGAAAAGACCGTTTTTAGATTTGGTATAGATGGTTTCTCTTGTTGCAAAATTGCCTAAAGAATCTTTATAAGTTACCACTACTGCAATATTGGCCTCCGTGGGATTGGCAAAGCTTATATTGATGCCACCAAAATCGGTAACCAAAGCCAGGCTTCTGCGAACGGCGAAGATGGGCGGCTCAAGCGCTTTTACTTTAATGGTTACCGGTGCCGACCTGTTTTCGGATTTGTCTACGGCATAAAGGTTAAGACTGTAAGATGCAGTATCGGCGAAACCATCAACAGTTAAGGCATTGATGTAAGAAGATGCTTTAACGCTGATTACCTTACCGTATTTATTTGTATATTCTGCCACCACATACATCAGGTCTGCATCTGAGGGCAGATTATAGGAAACCTTAACTGCGCCTGCCATGCGTTCCGAAACGGGATTTGAAATCGGAGGCGGTGCTACTGTATCTTTTTCCAAAGGTGCCAGTATATCTTCTTTGCAGCCAAGTATCATCACACAAAAAAGTGTGGCCAATACATACCATTTATTATTTTTCATCACATTCAATTATTAAATTATCCTATAATTAATTACCAACCAGGGTTTTGAACCAGATTGGGGTTGACAATCGTATTGTATTCTTTTATTGGCCACAAATAATCACGGGGCGCTACAAACTTCTGGTTGAAGAGCAGTTTTGGCCTATAATACCCAGTAGCATCGGTCTGCTCAATGTCCCATCCATAAACTGGAGTATTGAGCGTTGCTGAAGCTTCTTTCCACCGTCTTAGATCCCAGAACCTACTCCCTTCGAATGCCATTTCAATTCCACGTTCCTGATGGATTATCTGTCTTAGCCCTGCCTGATCTTTATATTTGCCAGGGTTATTGGAATAAGTATCCCAGGATAGCTGAACGGTTTGCAGACCTGCTCTTTCCCTAACCAGATTGAGGTATTGATAAACCGGTTCCGAAGGGCCGTTTGCCTCGTTCAATGCTTCGGCATACAACAGATACAGATCGGCTAAACGCATCAAAGGCCAAGGATATTCTTCCTGGGTATAACTCAGACCATCCTGTATCACAAACTTCCAGTTGACGAGCTTTTTGGTAAAGTATCCTGTAATTGAATAGCCAAATGCTGCACGCCTTGATTGCCCCTGCCCTGATTTAGCCTGTACCGGCCAGGTTTTATTCTGCATATACCATAAAGAGCCGTCGAAGGCCAAATCTGCGTAAAACCGGGGTTCTCTGTCGAAATGTAGTGCAGAGGTGGTGTAGCCATCCTGCAGATAATCCCCATTTAAAGAAGAGGCAGTTTTTAGACTGTATCTGTCAGAAAAGTTCCAATTTTTATCCTCCGCAATAGGCACTCCGTTTTTGGTATAAAACAGTTCGGCCATGCGTATTGTCGGCGCCAGTTGTCCCAATAAACTCTCATTGCCCGATCTAGCAGCATCGAGCCTTGGTATCGACTGAAGCTGTATCCCCGATCCTGTTCCATTTGTAAAACCCCAGATCAATTCCTGGTTCCAAGGCTCACAGACACTGTTTCTAATATCCATCTCCTTCTTGAGCTTATCGGATATGCTGGTTAATGCAGAATTGAATTTATACAAACGGATCCCTGCAAGCTCACAAAGATCAATGGCCTGTTTACAGGCATCCGCAGCTTTTTTCCATTTCGCGACACTATAAGTTGAGTTTACCAGCGCTGTCCCATCAGCGTTCTTTAATCCGTTATAATCCGAATTTCCATTAAACTGCGGACTTGCGGCCAATGTTAATACCCTTGCTTTTATGGATATGGCAATCGGGCGGGTAATGTGACCTAGTTCAGAAGAGCGGTTTTGAATGGTAATGGGCAACTTGGCAGCAGCGGTATCCATTAATCCTGCGATATAGTCAAATACCTTATCAACCGGCTCACGTTTTATCCTTACCTCCTCGGTTGTTGCGGTAATGGGCAGGTTTTTATCGATGATTGGAATCGGCCCATACATCCTGAGCAAATAAAAATGATAGTAAGCTTTCAAAAACTGCACCTCGCCTGTCCATATATTTTTTTGTGATGGATCCAGGTCTGGCACTTTGTCTACATTATCAAGGAAAATATTGCAGTCACGCAATGCTTTGTAGATGGCTTTACCATCCTGCTCACCGTCCCAGTAATTGAGCAAAGGCGATGTAAGGGACTGATTGCCCCTGGCGATCTGCTGAGGGTAAGACGGGAGCCGGCTTAGCGAAGTAATAGGCCAATAAGTCCAGAACTCATCACTGGCCAGCATTGCCGGATTCTGACTGACATTGCTTTCCTGGGGCAGGTAAGAGTAACAGGTAAACAGGTATTTTTCAGCTTCATTCCGATTGGTGAATGCGTTTTCTATTGTTGCGATATTATCCGGAACGATATCCAGATAATCTTTTTTGCAGGAGATTATCAAGGTTAAGATAACTGCTGCCAAAAATATGCTTGTCTTTTTCATAATTAAAATCCTATTTGTATACCCACATTATAAACTCGCTGTACCGGGTAACCTAAGCCGTTGCCACCCATTTCAATGTCCCATAACTTAAAACCACTAAGAATCAATAAGTTAGTTCCGCTCACATAAAAGCGTGCATTGCTTAGCTTAACCCTGTTGATTATTTTTTTTGGGATTGAATAACCTACTTCAGCGGATTTCAACCGTAAAAATGAACCGTTGCGCATAAACCAGGTATTTGTCTGTACGTTGTTATTGTTCTGACTGTCGCTCAACCGGGGCCAAAGCGCATAGAGGTTCTGGTTGTCTTCAGACCAATGATCGTCTGCATAGGCTTTGATCAATGCATTTTGTGTCCCCCCCAATGATTCACCGGGATAGTTGTAAGGAACAAATGGTGCTGTGGCCCTGGTGTCGATCCAGAATGAGGAACGGGCAGACCCCTGGAAAAACACCGACAGATCAAAGTTTTTATATCCTGAAGAGAAGCCAAAACCGTAAATGATCTCCGGAACGGTAGGCAGGCCGATAGGTACCCGGTCGAGGTTGGTAATCTGACCATCTCCGTTTACATCCCGGTATTTGATATCGCCCGCTGCATATTCGCCGAAGGTCTGTTTTGGAGAATTGGCCACATCATATTGATCGATAAATAACCGTTCTGCAATTAAGCCATAATTCTGATTAAGCGACTGCCCGATCCTGGAAAGATAACTTTCTTTGTACTGAGGTTCCTCAAACTGTAAAAATTCACTGTGTGCATAGGTGAAGTTCCCATGCAGACGCAGCCATAAAGATGTATTGAAATTTTTGTTATAATCGGCTGAGATATCTATTCCATTCGCTTTAGCCTTTCCTGTATTAGCTTTGATGGCTGCCGCAAGCCCCATTGTACTTGGGATAGCGGCACGTTCCATTAGAATATTATCCCTGGTTTCAGAGAAAAGATCAACCTGCAAATTGAAATCGTTAAACAGGGTCAGCTCTGTACCAAAATTGAATTTCTTTGCCCTTTCCCATGTAATAAAAGCATTATCGTAACGATTGACAGTTATTCCCGGCCTATAATAGGCAAATTGTTCACCAAACCTGGCACCCTTGCCTCCATCGGACAAGTTAACTTCTGAAAGATAAAAGAAACGGTCTTCCGGTGATCCGATAGCATCATTCCCAACAATTCCATAGGTTGCTTTTAACCTTAGTTTACTGACGATAGTGCTGATCGGTTTCCAGAATTTCTCATTGGATACCTGCCATCCAAGCCCTATCGCGGGAAAAAAACCATACCTTTCAGTTTTGAAAAAACGCTCAGATCCATTATAGCCAAAGCTGAGTTCGGCGAGGTAACGGTTGTTATAGCCATAAGTAAAACGTCCAGACACCCCCTGATTACGGTACGGCAAAGATTTTTGCAGGGTACCGCTGTTTGCAAAGAGCTGTTGCCTTCTTTGATATACCAGTAGGGCCGTTATATCATTTACTTTCGAAATCTGCTTCACATAATTTACCGCAGCCTCCATGTAGGTTGTCGTATTGATATCCTTTGCACCTTCGTTGTAATTCAGGTATTCGGTCGCCGAACCCTCATTCAGCAGGGTTAAACCATAAGTATCCTGCAGGCTATTGTAGCCACTGGCCGAATAATAAAAAGGGTTGTAATTCCGGCTGACATCGAAATAAGAATACCGGGAGGTATTGAACATGCCCCTCGCCGAAAGGCCCTGCGTGATGAATGACAGATCCTGTTTCACCTCAAACTGTGCGTTCATCAGCGATCTTGAGTAATCACGGTAACCTTTCACCAGATCTGCATAAGGATTGATCAGCAGTCCGTTACTTGAATTTCCGAACAAAATGTGGTTTGTTTTTGGCATTTGCTCTGCCGGATAATATGCCGGAAATAAAACGGGATTGCTTCTCATAATTTTGGTATATAACCCGCTTCCGCCATCTATCGGTCCTGTATAGTCATCAAAACTTCCGGCTAAACGCACAATGACTTCTGTGGTTTTCGTCATATTGATATTGATGTTCGAGCGTAGCTGATAGGATTTAAGGCTGATATTGCTGTTAAAGTTGTTACGTTCGTCAACTTTAAGAAGACCGTTGTCATTGTTGTAGGTACCTGCTATGTAATAGCGGGCTACCTTACCGCCGCCATTGGTACTAAAATTCATACGCTGATTGTTCGTACGATTTTTAAGCAACATTGTCCGCCAGTCATTTGAAGGATAAATATTAGGATTGGCACCCAATGCGGTCTGATCGATCTTGTTTTGGGCATATGGAAGTATGCCTAAGGGATTGCGGGTAACAACGGCCTCATTTGCAAGTTTCATATAGGTTATGGGATCTGCAAACTCCAGGTTTCTTGTATTTTCAGATGTAGAATTTTCAAACCTGACCTGGATTTTTGCTTTCCCTTCCTCACCTGTTTTTGTCACAATCAGGATGACACCATTTGCGCCCCTAGCGCCATAAAGGGAAGTAGCTGTAGCGTCTTTCATGATGGAAAAACTGGCAATGTCATCTGGCTGCATTCTGGCCAGATCGGTTGAGGTAACCTCAATTCCGTCTATTAGTATAAGTGGGTCTTTTTTATAACCAAAAGTTGTTACCCCGCGGATAAAGAAGGATGCATTGTCCTGTCCGGGCTCTCCACTGCGCTGATAGGCAATAACTCCCGCCAGTCTACCTGCTAATGCAGTGGTCAGGTTACTGGATGGAACTTTGAGGTCTTTTGGGTTGATGGTGGTAATCGCACTGATCATGCTGGATTTCTTTTGCGTACCAAAAGCGACTACGGCTACCTCATCGAGATCATTCAGGGACTCCATCACTACATTTATTGTACTTTCGCCCTTAATTTCCACTTCTTTGGTCTTATATCCGACCATACTGAAAACGAGGGTACCATTTGCGGGAACCTTTAGGCTAAATTTCCCATCGTTATCTGCCTGTACCCCTATTTTGGCAAATTTCAGCGTAACGGTTGCACCTGGAAGTGGTCCCTGAGCATCTTTTATGGTTCCTTTGACAACAATCTCATCCCGTAAAAAATAAATATCGGAAAAGGGAGTGTGACCGGTAGTTTTGGAGTGGGCGGTCTCTGGACTGGATAAGCCCAAAATCAAAAAAGGTATGCAGAACAGATTGACTCTGGTTCTCTTCTTCGATCCCAGAAAAGGCGTTGTTCGTCGCTTCATAGCAACATACTTCATTAAAGCATTCACGTTCATTTAGTTTATATTTGGTTAATCGGTTGGTTTTTTAATAAGTGGAATACGCCAAATAGCCTGTTCAATGCCCAACTACCAGCAGTATTCTTTAAATTGGGAATGATCGGTAAAATTCCTTTCCCAAGGGCCCGACAGCTGATTGCAAGATGAAACGGCGCGCCTATTCTTTCCTTGATCACTTTAAATTCCCCATCTAATACTCCTGTGGTTGCATTTACCTGCTTACCAGTGCTGAAAGCGCTATAAACCATAATTTTGTCTTAAGCAGAACCTTTAATTCGTTATAGTCGCTTTTCATTTGAAGTGCCTAAAAAAGAGTCAAAGCAGTTCCTTATACCCCGACATACAGGGTTCAAACAGAAAAACGAAATGGTTGTAATGGCCTACCTTAAGTTGCAGACGGGGCTGGTAATAGTTTTCTCATAATTGTCGCGTTAGTTGGTACTTTTATATCCATCTGGCTGACCATGACCTTCATCAGATCACTCAAAAATCCGCAGTGGGTATTAAAAAATTAATTGTGTAATGGCAAAACCTGTTGCCTTTAATATTTGGTTATACATCCATAACAGCCGGTTAATGATGTGATCAAATATAAAATCTAATCAGGCGATATGATTTATTGTAAACAGACTTCTTTTTATACTTTTCCGATTTTTGATGTGCTGTTCAATGGAAATTAAATGATGTTCAGCATGAAATTGATGTGCATTAATCCCATGGGATCAATCAATAAAATTCAATGTCTTATTCTGCGTTTTGTAAGCGCCTGGTGTTAGTCCGGTAAGCTTCTTAAAAACCCTGGAGAAATAATGAACATTTTCAAATCCAGTTAATTCGGCAATTTCATCTTGTTGTTTTTTACTGGTAATGATGAGGTACTGGGCCCGTTCTATTCTTTTTTGTAAGATATAGTTCACGGGGCTTTGACCTGTGTAGCGGTGAAAGAGCCTTGAAAAATAATCTGTATTTAAATTTGCCCGGTCCGCAAGATGACTTACTTTAAGCGGTGTCCGCAGATTGATCTGTATATAACCAATGGCATCCATTACTGCAGAGGGCTTGGCAATAATCTTGTCTTTATGAAATATTTCCGGTTTTAAGAATCTGGATATCAACTGAAAAATAATCCCCTGTGTTTCATATTGCACAGCAATACTCTGAAGGTTATTCAGCTCGGTGTATTCCTTGTAATAAATATCTTTTTCATACACCATTGGATCGTTGGACCTGTTGATCCCTCTGCCCGGATTAATAGCGATGAGTCGCTTAAAATTGGCGATATCGTTAGTGTTTGCCTCAATCTGCAGACTTTCCATGCAATTGGAAAACAGCGATATCCCGTCTGCCGAATCTTCAAAGAACTGAACAAAATACTGGCTTAAAAAGTGTTCGCAATAGAGGTTACACAGGGTAAAACTGGGAATGAGGTAGAGATTACCGGGAATTAGCCTAAGCGAACCGTTCGGACCGGATATTATACCTTCGCCTTCATCGATATAATACAGTCTATAATACGGGCTGATTACATTTCTGAAGTTCCACTTATTTCCGAGCTTTACGTAGTCGACGTTCAGCAGCCGAAAAGAATGCCTGATGAGCCGTTTGTTCATTGTCATATTGCCTTCTTTAATTATTGATAATTTGATATTTGGCTTTTAATAATTTCTGCCATCCACGCATTATCGCGGGTTTGCTGTCAGAAAGTATAATCATACCAACCTTTAAAGCGGGAGTACCATGATAGATAGAAACCGACAAATGACCAGTATTGATAATGTTCACTAAATTCAGCCTATTTCAAACTACAAAGGGGGGGCTAACAGGTAAAATTGGAGGGGCAAACGGAGGGGGTGTCTTTTGGATTGACAAAGGAGGGACAATATGCGCGAGGTTTGACTGACCTTATCGTTGAAAAAAGGGTAAATATAGGAAGAGCGCCTTAGCAGTGTACCCTTATGTTTTTTTGCGCTTAAGATCCTGGTTGACCGAAACGGTCTTTGAAAAGGCCGTCCTATATTTTTTGATGTATTCCGAGGGGTTCATCAGGAATACTTTTTTGAATTGTTCTCTAAAGTATTTTATATCATTCATTCCAACGCTGTACATGGTTTGCCTAATGGTATTTTCGGTGCTAATAAAAATTTCGGCGGCTTTGCGCAAACGTATGAAACGTATGAAACTATTGGATGAATGTCCGGAAATGGATTTGATCCGTTTATATAGATTCTCTCTGGACATTCCCAATTCTTCGGCTAATGTTTTGATATTGAAATCAGGGTCATCAATATGCCGCTCAACAATACTGATACAGTTCTTTAAAAAGTCTTTATATTCTGCGGATATTTTTAAGCTGTTGGGATTCAGCGTGATTTCACTATAAAAATAGTTCTGCAGGCTGTTTTTGCTTCTGAGAATACCCGCGATCCTGGCCATTAACAGATTCTTATCGAATGGCTTACTGATGAAATCATCCGCACCGCTTTCAATACCTTTTAATTTGACTTCTTCAGAAGTATTCGCGGTGAGTAGTACGATGGGAATATGGCAGATAGATTCGTCTTCTTTTACTTTCTGGCAAAGTTCAATCCCCCCGATCCCATTCATCATTACATCACTAATTACCACATCAGGAAGAAGCTCACGTATAATCGATAAGCCACTTTCTCCATTCCAGGCCTGAAGAATGTGATATTCCTTAGCAAAAATTTGACGGAGGTAACTGGCAATCTCTTCATTATCATCGATAATAAGAATAGATTTTCTTTCTTCGGAAACAAAATCGTTAAGCAACAGTTCATCATGCTGCTCAACGGCAATTTCCAGTCCATGCTGATCAAGCGCTTTAAAAAATACCGGATCTTGCTCGACATCGGTATCAATCGTAGAAGAACTGATATAATTTCCGCCTTTTAAGATCTGGACATGGAAGGTTGTTCCGGAATGTGCATCACTAAGGCAGTTTATCTTTCCCCCATGCAGTTCTACAAAGGTTTTAACCAAATAAAGTCCTATTCCAAAACCACCTCCAAACGACCTGTTTTTTGCAGGTTCCTGATAAAATCTGTTAAAAATCTTTTCCTGTGCTTCAGGGCTGATGCCACATCCCGAATCTTTCACCTCTATAGTAACATCAGCATCATTTTCCTTTATGTCTATCCCTATCTTTCCACCCTCTGGCGTAAACTTAAAGGCATTTGAGAGTAAATTAAAGATCACAATCTCAAGCTTTTCCCTATCGGCAATAATTTGAATGGCCGCTGAAGAGCTATGAAAGGAATAATCGATCCTATTTGATTTTGCCTGATGATCAAAACATAGATAAACCTCTTTCACCAGTTCAACAATATTAACTCCTGATGTTTTTAAGGTATCTCCCTGCGCATCCACCTTACTGTAGCGTAGCAATTGATCGACAAGGCCTAACAGACGCTTAGCATTCCTGTAGATAATATTCATGTTGCGGGTATCCAGGTACCTGCCATCCTGATGGAGAAGATCCTTTACGGGGTTGATGATCAGTGTGAGGGGAGTTCTGAATTCATGCGAAATGTTTGTAAAGAATGTCGATCTCTTTTCATTGAGCTCCTTTTCCTTTTCACTTTCGAGATGGGCAATCTTTATCTCATATCTCAGTTTTTCCTGTTTTCTCCGGTAAGAAATATAAATCCCGGCCCCTAGAAGAATCAGCATAGTATAAATCACATAAGCCCACCATGTCAGATACCATGGAGATCTGATCCTTATAATCAAAGTTGTTGCTTCGTTGTTCCAGGCCCTGTCACTGTTGGTCGCCTTTACTTCAAAACGATAGACTCCGGGGTTCAGATTTGTATAAGTAGCATTACGCTGATTGCCTACCTCATTCCATTTTTTATCGAAGCCCACTAACCGGTAAGCATATTCTATTTTCATCGGATCGGCATAATTTAGTGCAACAAATTCCAACGAAAAAACACTTTGATCATACTCAAGGACAATTTCTTTTGCAGTATTGATGTTTTCCTTTAAGGGACCTGTTTGCTTTGGCAACACGGATTTGCTAAATACCATAAAATCGGTAATATAAACTTTGGGACTGCCCTCATTTAAGGTAACCTGTTTAGGGTGAAAAGCAATATAACCTTTGCTTCCGGCAACAAAAATAGAATCGCCGTTACGCCCAAGAATAGCATTTACCGAAAACCCGTCAGCCTCATCAAAATTCCTAACCTTACTGGTCGCTGGAACCAAGCTGGATATACCGTTCTCGGTTATCAGCCAAATGGTTCCCTGGCTATCTTCAATGATATCTTTGAAGATATTACTGGAAAAGCCTTCCCTTTTCGAATAGCCCTGAAACTGCTTTGTGCGTGGATTGTACATATTTAATCCATCAGGAGTACAGATCCAAATATTCTTTTTAGTGTCAAGGAAAATTTTATTTATAACATTGCTGCTTAATCCATTATCAGTCGTGACCTGCGTGAAGCTACCAGTTTTTCTATCGAATATATTTACCCCTCCACCATAAGTCCCTATCCAAATCCTACCATCAGAAGCTTTGCAGAGCACATAAGCGTGATTATTATTTATTGAAAGCGCATTTTGAGGCTGGTTATAGAAATGCTGGTATTTGTTTTTATTCCGGTCAAAAATCTTTATTCCTGCATCAGTCGCCAGAACATATACGCCTTTATCAAGCTCTAAAATACTCCTGAAAACATCTTCGTTAAATAGATTACCGATTGAAGAGTGATGATAGTGGTGGGTGAAGACAGCTTTACGCTCATCGTAGCTATCAAAACCGTTCTCTGTTAATATCCAGAGAATCCCATTGGTGTCGAAATAAAGGTCACTTATGTTATTACTTGTAAGACTGTTAGCTGCTTGGCTCTTTGTAAACAGCTGTGTTTTTCCAGATTTTCTTTCAACTTTAAAAAGGCCATTATCAGTGCCGAACCAAATTGATGAATCTCCTACAAGCATACTGCTGATACCCCTGTTTCCAAACGGCAGTGGCTTAATTTTTAAATTATAACGCTGATGATCTATTTTGTACAGTCCGTTTACTGCATTTATCCACACGATACCGTTCACGTCTTTATACGACTCACCGTTGGCATAGTTTTTTATGCTACCGATCTTTTCCCACTTTTTTGACAGTATACCATAGCGATAAAAACCGTTGCTACCCCCAATGAGCAGCGATCTGTCATCCAAGGGCATAATACTGAAGACGGAATATGTTTCATTTTCCGGATGCTGAATCTTAGAGAATTTACTGCTTTTTACGTCGAAACTAAAAAGACCGTTCCAATAGGTTCCAACCCATATACTTCCATTTGAAGCGTAACTGAGGGACCAAATGTCATTTGGATTTTTCTCTCCATTGACGTGATATTGACGGAAGCTGGTAAAGAACCTGCTTTTTTTATCAAATTTGTTAAGCCCCCCGCTCCAATTCCCCAGCCATAAATTGTTGCCGTCATCCTGGATGATCGCGTTAACAGATTTGCCTACCATACTGCCTGGTCTTGTGGGATGTGGCTTATAAATGCGAAATTGTTGCCGATCGGGTATATACTGATTAAATCCATCATCGGTACCAATCCAAACGGTTTCTTCCCTATCACACAAAATAGACCATACCTTATTATTGCTTAAAGAGCCTGGCTTTTTTTCGTTGTGGAAAAATCTTTTGAAAGTTTCAGAAAGCGGATCGAACAGATTGAGCCCGTCCATTGTTGCCACCCATATCCGGCCCTGACGGTCCAAACAGAGTGCGTTGATATAATTGTTTGTAATGGAGGTGCTATCACCTATTTTCTTTGAAAACACCTTAAAATTAAAGCCATCGAAACGGCACAGACCATTTTCGGTTCCAACCCATATAAACCCCTTTTTATCCTGGAGTGTAGCAGTAGTGCTCTTTGAGGGAAGCCCATCGGCTATCGTATAGTTTTTGGTAGTTAACCATCGTTTGCTGACGGATTCGTCATTTATAGACTGGGCAAAAGCAGCATGAAAGCTAATTATGATCAGACAAAATGAAAAAAACATTCTGATGGCAATCATCATAATATACTTGGTTTGGTGGGTAAACTTAGTACATTAAAGGCGGATATCATACAGGGCGATAAAAATTCACGTGTCTAAGATTATCTAAACGGGCTCATTTTTGTAATCAGACCAAGATGTCTTTTGATCCCATTTAAGATTTCTCATTTCAAAAGCTACACCAGCATAAGGTGCAGTACACCATCAAGAAGGTCTTTTTCTAGCGGTTAGCGGGAAGAGTCATAGCGCTGCTTTCATTAATGGCTGGTCGTTTACTTAATTTGTTTTGCGCAATCCAATTCGAATATTTTTTCCATAAGTACCCACTTCACTCCTTCGTCGGCAAAGGGCAAAGGTTGCTGAAACTTCCACATGAGTTTTTCCCATTGCTGGACCTTTTCATTTTTCTCATCCATCTGCGCCTTATGTGAGAAACCGAACTTTTCGGTGGTTTCCATCGACATAAATAGCCGATTTGAAACCCTATAGATTTCCATTTTTAAAATTCCGGAATCAATAATGCTAGCCGTTATTTCCGGCCAGCCATGTTTATGGTAGTCTTCGTATTCGGCAATGAGCGCAGCGTCATCAATCAGATCAAGCGCAAGGGCGTATTTTTTCATATTTAAAGGTGTATTTGAAAGTAATTTGGCTTGCAATTGAGACGCTGATGGGCAGAATAGATTTTTCTAAACCTTGGCATTTATTGTAAGTATTCAAGCCAACAATGGGGTAAAGTAAGCTGACCGATGTAAATCTCCGGTTATGTAAACACTACTGATACAACCCACCCATGCCTGAGGCTTTTATCAATCTCTTAAAACCGGAGAACAATACCATTAAACAATTCTTAGTGGATTGGCATAAGCAGCCGATGGCATAACATCAGGAAAGTAAACTTTAAGGCCATCTGCATTTCTTTCAAATTTCAGTTCCTGGCCTGTTGCAACAAGCTGTACACTGTTTATTTTTTGGGGATAAGATGAACTATCTACCGCTAAACTTGTAATAAGCACAGATCCGTCAGTTGGCCAGGCCATCACAGTAGCGAAAAGCGCGTTTCCCTTTGTGGTGAAGCGTATGTCCTGCTGACTAAAAGGCTTTCCTTTGCCTTCATTAAATCCCTGTGCAGTTAATGCAGCGGCCTGGTTCTGTGCCGGTCCTTCTCCAAATATCTTCCACGGCCGCGTTCCATAGATACTGTCTCCATTTGCGTTCATCCAGATACCGATTTCTTCAACAATTTTGCGTTCCAGTTCATCAATTGTGCCATCACCCCGAACAGGAATATTCAACATCAGGTTTCCATTCTTACTCACCACATCAACCAGGGTATGGATAATCGTTTTTGGGGTTTTATAAGCCTTCCTGTCGTATATCCCCCTATCGTAGTGCCAGTCGCCGATGCAGGTGTCAGTTTGCCATGGCAGAGGCTCTATACTATTGCTCTGCCCGCGTTCAATATCCCATACCATTGCTTTCCGCTGCTCTTGGGTGAGGATCTTACCGGTGATAACTGCGGTTAGTTTACCATTGTCCTTAATGCTTTTATTGTACATATGAGCAGCAATTTTCAAACCGGCATCACTAATGGGCCACATTGGAAATTGCGAATCATCAAAATAAATCATATCAGGGCGGTATTTATCGATCAGGTCGATTGTCCGGTTAAAGAATTTATCGATGTATGCTTTGCTAGGTGGAGTTACGCCATTACCCCAATGCCATTGTTTATGGATCATGCCATCATCTTCGCTGTTTTTACTGAGCTCATGATTCTGGGCGTAAAGTTCCTGTGGATCAAGTCCATCCCACCATTTGCCTTTTCCATCTTTTTTGGTAAGGGTTCCATCATAGGGTACTCCTGCCAACGGGCCCGTTTTATCGGCTCGCTGAGCAGTTTCAAACCAGCTCCAGGTATGTGCTGCATGGACACTTACAGCAAAAGGAAGCCCATGTTTTTTTGCGGCGGCGGCCCAGCCGCCGATGATATCCTTTTTAGGTCCTTGTTTTACCGAATTCCAGTTTTTCTGATATTTACTATCGTATAAGTCTAAATTGTCGTGATGATTGGCGAGTGCCATGAAATATTTTGCCCCTGCGCTTTTGTATAGGGAAACCAATGCTTCCGGATCCCATTTTTCTGCCTTCCAGATATTGATTACATCTTTGAATCCAAATTTAGACGGATGCCCATATTTCTCGACATGGTATTTATATTTCCAGTTGCCCTCCATGTACATGTTCCTTGCATACCAGTCTCCTGCTTCCGGCTGGCATTGTGGTCCCCAATGAGCCCACATTCCAAATTTTGCGTCTCTAAACCACTCAGGCGTCTGATAGTTGGAGAGCGACTCCCAAGTTGGAGAAAATGGTCCAGCTAAGATTTTTTCAACAAATTCTTTTGCGGCATCCCTGTTTATTGCCAGGGCAGAAAGTTTACTGGAAAGCAATATTGCAGGCAAACCTAGGCTAAGGCTTTGGATAAGTTTTCTACGGTTCATATACATTTGGTCAGCATGATCTAATACAAAAACAAATTTATCGATGTGATCAGGTACATTTTTATAAAAAAATGACTTTTTTTTATAAAAATCCGACTTTTCGAACATCCTTCACTTACCCAAATCGCCATGATTTTTACTCAGGCAACAATCCTATAAGCCTTCTTAACAATCCATATGATCGAGCGAACTCTATTTCGATAACTTGCCTGACTTATCCAAAACCGTCTACAGAACTCGCTCGCTTTGGTGGCCAATGATCTTTCCTTCAGCATTACACCAAATTCTCCAGACCGAATTCGATTAATTTATCAAGAACCGGAAGGGTTTTCTTTCCTAGGTCGGTCAGCCTGTATTCAACTTTTGGAGGGATTTCAGGGTAAGCCTTTCTACTGACGAGTTTATTTTTGACCAGCATCGTTAACTCCTGTATGAGCATTTTCTCACTGATATCCGGAATTGCCTTTTTCAGCTGACCGTACCTTATCACATTATCATTGATCTGAAAAATTATCATCAGTGTCCATTTGCCTCCTAAAAGCCCTAATGATGCTTTAACGGGACATCCTTTGTCGCAAGGAATAATTTTTTGTGCTTTTTCTTCCATTGATAATCAATAATTCTAACCAAAAGGTATGTGCCCAACCTTTTGGTAAGTACTTGTACAAAGGTATGTAAATATTGAATTTTGCTCTAGTTAACCTTAAATAAAAAAAATGAAAATATTAGTATTTGGAGCCACAGGCTCCCAACAATTCAATATCATACCTGAGGCAATAAAGAAAAACGCAAAGGTATTTGCTGTAACAAGTAATGAAAAAGGTGCTACCAAGTTAAAGGATGCTGGTGCGGCTCCCTTGTTTGGAAACATGGGCGACGCTGCGCAAATGCTAGAGGTCACAAAAGATATTGATGCAATTGCCTTTATGATTCCAGTTTCGTTGCCCAACCCTCTTGACGGATTCCAATTTTCAAAAAATGTTATCGACGCGGCCAAAGCGAACGGTGTTAAAAAAGTTGTTTGGAATACCAGCGGTTGGCTGCCGGACCAAAAGACAGGTATGCCCACGGATGATGTAAAACTGGATGTCAAGGATTATCTTTTGGAAAGCGGGTTGCAGTACGTAATAATCGAACCCACCATTTACATGGAAAATATGATGGGCGCTTTCTGTGCACCTTTTGTTTCCGAAAAGAAAAAACTTGCCTATCCAACTCCTGAGCCTATGCCAATCGGTTGGATTGCCTCTAGGGATGTGAGTGCGCTAGTCGTTGAAGCTATCTACAGCGCCGATCTGACTGCGGATACTTTTCAGGTAAGCGGGCTTGAAAATCTTAAGGGAGATGAGCTTGCGGAACGCTTTTCTCAAGGTGTTAGTGAGAAGATAGATTACTACACACAGCCTGCTGAAGAGTTTAAAGGAATTTTAGCGCCATTTGTTGGTGATGCTGCAGCTGACGCGGTAGCTTCATATTACAGAGTCCTTCAGGAAAGCAATAAATATCCCCTGAAATTCAATTCTGAAATGGATAAAATATTGCAGAAGCTGCCTGTAAAGATGACATCGTTGGCCCAGTGGGCTAAAATAAACAAGGATTTTTTTATTAATAAATGTTAATATTATATGGATGCAAAAGATATTGTAGCATCATACTTTGATGCATTGGCAAAAGGCGAAATGGAGCGGGCACTTTCGTTTTTTGCCCTTGAGGCCCAATGGGACCAACCGGGCAGAAACAAATTTGCAGGAATTAAAAACAACCTGGGTGAAATTATTAAAATGTTTGAAGGCATTATGAGTGATAAATGATGGAAAATGCCGGTCTGGTAGCAGTTCCAGTTTGGTTTAGCGCCCAAAAGGAAGGCAAAACGATGAACCTTGGAGGTTTAGACCTGTTTGAAATCAAAGAGGACAAGATTATCCACGTGTGGACGTTTTCAGCAGACCAGCCGGTTGACGACGAGTTTTGGGGAGAATAGCCTTTCGAATAGAACGGAGCTGACTGGAATCTTTAAGCTATGCGGCTCCGTTTAAATATTATTGTTTTAAATGAAAATTTTTCCGGCTATAAATTCTGAAGTTGTCATGCCAGTCTGAACTTTAAAAAACCTCATCAGATTGTTTGGCTCAGAGAAATTTAGATCATATGCAATTTCATTGATGGTCCTATTAGAGTGAAGGATCTGGTCCTGTATCTCAAATAACAACCGCTGTTTTAACAGCTGGCTTGCTGTTATCTGAAACTGAGCTTTTACGGCTTTATTAAGTGAAATCCTACTGACACCAAGCATCTCCGTGTAGTCTCCGATCCGCTGTTTTTCCTTAAAATGAAGTTCGATCAGGTTCTTAAACAAAAAAGGGATCTGTGTATTTCCATCAACATTTAAAGGCAGTCTGTATTGGCTGGCATATTGACGGTTCAACGATTGTAAAAGATAATATGTCAAAGATCGGATGATGTGCGAACTATCAAATTTACTGTCAATAAGCTCCGTTTTTATTTCGGCCAAAAACTTACAGTATTTTCGAAGATCCTCATGATCAATTGTAATGGTTAATGGGAAGCTGAGCTGGTAAAAATACAGCAGACGATAGGTAAACAGCTTATCTGCGAAAAAGTCGTTAAGGAATTCCTCCTGAAATATTAATGTCGTAACTTCCAGACGCTCGACATCGAGCTGCCAGTTACGCTTTTGATAGGGTGAAATGAATATGATTGAATTATCTGATATGTTTATTTGCTTCTCATTAAGCGAGACAATTCCCGATGCTTTTTTAAAAAATAGAATTTCAAAGTAATCAGTATTAAATGTTGCCTGAAGGCTATAGTCAATATCCTTTTCTGTTAATACATTCAGTAGAAAATGTACACCGCACTCGCCTTTATGGAATTTTATTGTTTTCAATTTTTTCGATCCGGTTAAAATTACTAAAATTCCTGTAACCTTTTCATCTGAACGTTTTCTCGTGTATAAGACTGGTTTCAAATAGCTCAGCTTAGTGCTCATAAAACCATTCTATCATTACTGCTGATCAATGGTTATCAAAACGCCACTTTTTAAACATGGTTTGATATCCCATAACCGACGCCTTCTATCGACCTTTGTTGCCATAGATAGAAGAATCCAAAAAAGTAAAGTTTAAGTCATGAAAAAATTATTAGTAACAGCTGTCTTGTCATTGACAGCGATAGCCTCGTTTGGACAGAAAGTGTCCGGATCAAAATCCAGCCTTCAGCTTGTAAGGAATGCTACATTGATCATTCACTATGGTGGCCACAAGATTCTGGTTGACCCCATGCTCTCTGCCAAAGGTGCAATCGAGTCATGGGCCGGTATTGCAAGAAATCCTACAGTGGATATACGGATGCCAATGCAACAAATTACAGACAATGTCGATTTAGTATTGGTCTCCCATACGCATGCTGATCACTTTGATGATGCTGCAAATAATATTTTGAAAAAATCTATAAAGATTATCAATCAGCCGGCAGATAAGGTATTCTTCAGTTCGAAAGGCTACATCAATGCCGAGACCCTTGAAAACCAGACAAAGTGGGATAATATCAGTATAGAGCGGATAAATGGGGAACATGGATCAGGCAAAGTATTGGAGATGATGGGCAAAACCTCTGGTTTTGTATTAAGTGCCAAAAATGAACCGACGATTTATATCATGGGCGATGCGATATGGACCGACCGTATCAAAGAAAATATCAAAAGGATCAAACCTGATATTATTGTGGTCAACTCAGGTGGTGCCCAGATCAAAGGCTTTGAAAATGTGCCGATTATTATGGACGAAAAGCAAGTTATGCAACTTATATCTGCGAGCGGAAAAGCAAAAATAATTGCAGTGCATATGGATGCGCTTGACCACTGCCGTACCACAAGACTCACATTGAGCGAGGAAGCAAAGAAAAACAGTGTCGGTGAGAACAAACTTGTGATCCTTAAGGATACAGAGATTTTCACCCTGGGCAAATAAATCAGAAAACGAAAATACCCGCCCAAAAAAAGTATTTGACTCACTTTGGCGGGTATTTTTATGCAAAAATAATCAACTGCATTTACCCCGGGCGTGGCCAAAGGCAATTTTCGGGCAAAGGATCTGCTTTTTTGAAACGGATTATACTAGCGTAGTTGTTTGCGATAGCGGATTATCATAAGTTTTCCAATCCGAATGCTGCAAGTTTGTCAATAATAGGAAATGTATCCAGGCCAAGCTTGGTTAAACTATATTCAACTCTTGGAGGGATTTCTGGAAACGATTTTTTGGTCACAAATTTATGCTCTACCAAAAAATTCAACTCTTGAATCAGCATTTTTTCGCTTATACCAGGAATAGCTCTTTTAAGTTCACCGTATCTTATTACGCGTTCGTTTATTTGAAATACTATTAACAGTCTCCATTTACCACTCAATATAATCAACGACTTCCTTACCGGGCAGTTTTCATCTGACTGTAAAATAATTTTCTGATTTTTTTCCATTGACACCCAGTGTTTCTAACCATTTAGTAAGTACCTAACCATTTGGTATGTACTTGTACGAAGGTAGTCGTTAACCTACCTTCGTACAAGTAATTTTTAAAATATAAACCTATGTCACAGGAAGAAACAAACAAACAGCTGGCTATTACCGCTTATCAAAGAATTTTTGGCGACTTGGATGCCACAGGAGTAGATCAATACATGAGCAGCACTTTCATTCAGCATAACCCCACAACACCCGATGGGCCTGAGGGCGTGAAAGCGCTTCTTCAAATGCTTATTTCACAAGGTGTTCCCAAACAAAAAATCATGTTCAAACATGTTGTTGCGGAAGGTGATACTGTTTTTCTTCATTCCCGTTATGAAATGGCAGGAAAAGAATGGAGATTTATCGACATTTATCGAATAGAAGATGGGAAATTAGCTGAACATTGGGATGCAATGATGCCGATGCCTGATGAACGTGGCAATAACAACTCTATGTTCTAAATTAATTGTACCGTAAATAATCAGAAAGATCGCAATTTGTCATCTAACCAGCTCTGATTAAATCAAAGCTGAGCACTACCATCAAGCATTAAAGTAACTAATTTATATTACTAAGAAAACCCATATAATTTCAAAAGACTCTCAGGTTTTATTCGATATTGCCTCTCAACCTTTTTAGTTTTATTAAATCACAATGAGGCTGGGGTTATTTCTAATCATCACAGGCATATTTGTTGGGCTTCACAGAAATTGCTCTAATTTGGAGCTTGGAGCATGGTGGCAAGCCTTCTTGCGTTTTTGATGACGGTAGGTACATTATTCTTTCTGATCACCACTCCTGAAAGTTGGATACCAGAATAAATGATCTGAACTGGGGTTTTCCGTATCTATCCGGTCGCGGAAGATTGGTCCTTAAAGACATTGTAATACTTGGTGAGGCAATAGTCCAAATGAGGGAGTCGGCAAGACTTTATTTGTCACGCAGATAGGCATTATATCAATCATTGTTAGATCAATCATCCCAAAAAGCTTGACTTTATTAAAACCTATTCCGCGGAAAACCTAGAGGAGGTACTACTATTGGCATGCAGGAGCTTAGTATTTACCTATTATTGAAACGCAACTTCCAGATACTGAGAAATCAAACACTCTTTAAAAAGTTTGCACTTTTGAGAAAAAAAATTACATTCGCAAAAGTAATTATAGTGGAAGTCCCTGAAATGCTGGCTTTTTGAAGGCTTATAAAGTTTACCGGCAATTAATTTTTTCCAATAGAATTTATCTGAATTGTAGTATCAAACTATGCCTCTAAACAGAAACCTGACCGATGATGAGTTATCCAAACTTTTAAGATTGGGGCAAGAATCTGCATTTATAGAAATTTATACCAGGTACTGGAAAAAAATATACTTCGCGGCCAAAAGCCGCATCAACGATGCGTATGCGTGTGAGGAAATCGTTCAGGAAATTTTCTGTAACCTATGGCGTAATCGTGAACACTTTGAAATTATTAAGGGCTTCGACAACTATTTTTCGGTGGCAGTCAAAAATCAGGTAATCAATTTTCTGGCAAAAAAGGCGAAGATTCTCCGGTACGAGGAAACGGCTAAAAAGACCCATTCTGAAGCGGATTACAGCACCCTGCAGCAGATCAGTTATTCTGAACTGCAACTCCATATCCAGAAGGCATTAAGTGTGCTCCCTAGTAGATCAGCTATTATTTTTAATTTAAAATATGTCAGCGGCTACTCTCAAAAAAATATAGCGCAGGAACTATCGATATCCGAAAAAACAGTTGAAGCCCACCTTGCCAGGGCGAGGAAAACAATAAAAGAATCTATTTCTATCCTTCTGTTCGCGCTTTTGTTCTTTTCGATAAAAAATTAATCTTTTAAATAGGGATTTTCCTTCCAGCGCTGTCTGTATATAAAACGGGCTTGATGAATAGTGATAAAAATATCGAACGGATGATGGAACTTGCCAAAAAATGGCAGGAAAATACGATAAGTCTGGCCGAACGGGAAGAATTTGATCGATGGTACAATTCATCGCATAAGAACCTGGAAAAAGATAAGGGCGCTGATGAATATGGGTTAGAACAAAGAATGTTGGATTCTATCCTCAAGGAAATCACTCCTAATGTCGTCAAACGACCATCCTATGGCAGAATAGCATTATTTTCCGCGGCGGCCGTTATTACCGTTCTTATATGTCTTGGCCTTCTTTCAAAGATATACCTGACCCCAAAAGTGGCTGCACCCGTTCAGTCAGCAATACAATATGATGCGCTACCGGGATCGAATAGGGCGACATTAACCCTTGATAACGGCGAGAAAATCGACCTTGCCCATGCCCGCAATGGCGACCTCAAGACCGACATTTCAACAAAGGTCAGCAAAATTTCGGGAAACAGGTTGGTCTACAGCCAACTGAGCCGCCCTGGTTCAACTGACCATTCTCAGCCGGTCTATCATACGCTTAGCACGCCACGCTCGGGTATGTTCCAGTTAACACTCTCTGATGGCACACACGTTTGGCTGAATTCTGGCTCTGTTATCCGCTTCCCGAAGGTTTTCGAAAATAAGGAGCGTGTAGTCTATCTTACAGGAGAAGCTTATTTTGAAGTTACCAAAAACCGTCATAAACCGTTTTTGGTCGTTACACCTAAACAAACCGTAGAAGTGCTCGGAACCCATTTCAATGTGAGTGCATATGAGGACGAAACCGTAACCAAGACTACCCTGCTTGAGGGAAAGGTGAAGGTAGCCAGCACTAACAGTAATGGGTTTAAAGTAATCCATCCCAATGAGCAGGCACTCTCCCAGGCAAATGGAATCCAGATTATAAAGGTCAATGCCTCCGACGTCGTGGGCTGGAAAAACGGGTACTTCATTTTCAACCGCACCGATCTTAGGTCGTTGCTTAGACAGTTTTCAAGATGGTATGATGTCGATATCGTTTATAAAGGTGAAGTGCCAAATGATTTCTTCCAGGGACAGATCCGCCGGGATATCAAGCTTAACCAGGCACTCAAAATCCTGGCTTTTGGCGATATACATTTCAAACTTGAAAACAGAAAGCTTATTGTATTACCCTAAATAAATAATGTAAAACCCTTAATAAATGACTATGACGAATCAAATACACTATTAATCAGGGCCAAAATGCCGAAAGTGCTGCAAACACTTCCGGCTTTGATCGAGCCAGCCAACAAATGCATTTTTCAACTAACCAAATCAAACCAAAATTATGAAATTAAATTCATGTGCGGAAACGCCATCCACATGGACGGTCATGGCCATACGATTTTCGATAACAAAATCAGCCATTTTCCTACTTCTTAGTACATGCCTATTGTTATCGGTAAAAGGGTATGCTCAAAATGTGAGCATATCTAAAAAAAACACACCGTTATCCCAGGTCTTCGATGAGCTGCGCAAACAGACCGGCTATACCTTTTTTTACAAAGATGCTTCTGTAAAAGACCTCAGGGTTTCTGTTTCGATAAAAGACGTCCAGCTGGACAAAGCGCTGAACATCATTCTTGAAAACCAGCCCCTTGTTTTCAGCATTATCGATAAAACGGTAGTGCTTAAGCGTAAAACCGAAAACCCTAAAACTATACCCAGTGCCGTATCTCCCGTCCAAGTTAAGGGGAAGGTCGTCGATGAAACCGGTGGGCCTATCGTCGGCGCTACAGTAAGCATTAAAGGCACTAAGAACATATCAGTAACCGATGCATCCGGAAACTTTGCCATCACGGCGCCCGAAAATGCCGTTTTAGTTGTAAGCTACCTTGGCTACCAAACCCAAGAATATCAAAATTTGGAGGGAAACGCAAATGTCATCAACATGGTTCCGACACCAAAAAATCTGGATGAGGTGGTCGTTGTTGGATATGGAACCCAAAAAAAATCAGATGTCACCGGATCGATTGTCAGGGCAGATCTGGAGTCTTTCCGGACTTCCCCAAATTCAAATATTGCCCAGCTCCTACAGGGCGCTGTTCCTGGTTTGAATGTTGGGCCGGTAACCTCTGCCGGGCAGACCCCAAGCATACAAGTCAGGGGACAATCTACACTAAGTGGCTCTCAAGGCGTTCTGATCGTTTTAGATGGTATCGTTTATGCTGGCGATCTCTCCAGGATCAACCCCAATGATATAGCATCTGTCGATGTATTAAAGGATGCAAGCAGTAAGGCAATATATGGTGCCACCGCTGCAAATGGAGTGCTTTTGATCACTACAAAAAAGGGGAAAATCGGTAGCAAGCCGATCATCAATTTTTCTTCATCTTATGCTACACAGAATCCTGCAAATATCCTACATCCCCTTAACAGGGAACAATTCATCCAGAAGGTCAGGGACATCAATTGGCGCACGGCATATCTGGCTCCTGAGTATACAACCCCTAATCCTGCCTTTAATGTTCGCTCCGCACTCGACCCCACACAACAGGCTGGTTATGATAATGGTACTGATTTTGACTGGTATGGTTCCGCTACGAATTCCGGATTTTTATATGACCAGCAGGTAAGCATCAGCAATGCAACCGAAAAGACCAACTTTTTCTTATCAGGTGGATATACCAAGCAGAAAGGGTTTATCATCAATAATCAGTTCAATAGGAAATCGGTAAGATTGAATCTGGAAACAAAGGTATTTGATTGGTTAACAGTCGGTACAAATGCATTCGCCTCCTTCGCTGATTATTCCGGTCTATCGCCAAATTTGAGGGATATCATGCTTTACAGTCCATTGAACACACCCTATGATGCAGCTGGAAATATCATACTCACCCCAAATGCCTCCATCAACAATCCTTTCCTGGCTACTTTGGGAAACAATTATGACCGCAGGAACAATCTTTCGGGCAATTTCTATGGCATTCTGAATCTACCGTTCATTCCGGGACTTTCCTACCGTATAAACTATGGTAACAATTATTTCTGGAACCAAAACTACTCCGCTAATCAGTATGCTGCAAATTTTACGGGAGCAGCATCCAAGACAAATGATAATACCTATGACAGTACGCTGGATCACATCCTCACCTACAAGAGAACTTTAAATAATATCCATTCCCTTGACCTCACCATGGTGTATGGATCCAGATCAACAGGTTACCAGACCACCAATGCCAATGGTACCGGATATAACAATATTGTTTTAGGCTATAACAAACTCGACCAGGCAACAATACAAAAGATATCCTCGGGCGCTTACAGCGAAACATACAATTACCAAACGGCGCGCCTGAGCTATGGCTTCCGCCAGAAATACATTCTCACCTCAACGGTTAGACGAGATGGCTTTTCGGGCTTTGCCTCCAACAACAAATGGGGCATATTCCCGTCAGCAGCATTTGCATGGGTGGCAAGCAATGAATCATTTATGCGCTTTAGCTGGCTGGACAACTTAAAAATGAGAATAGGCTATGGCGCCAATGGGAATCTTACCAACCGTTATGCTTCGCTGGCAACAGTTGGCCAGGGTGCCGCTTATGTATTTGGTGATGGTGGAACGACCTTGTTTGGCCAGGTTGTAAATTCGATGGGAAATAACGACCTTTCCTGGGAGAAAACGGTCGGGATAAATACAGGACTGGACTTTTCTATACTGAAAGGAAGAATTTCTGGCAGTGTAGATTATTATAACACCATTACAAGCAACCTGCTATATAACATCAATATCCCGGAAATAACAGGCTTTTCATCTATACCAAGTAACGTAGGCAAAATCAGGAACTCTGGGACAGAAATAAATGTGAACACCGTTAACTTAAAGCTAGAGAACTTTCAATGGAACTCTGTTATAAACTTTGCCACCAATAAAAACCGGATAAAAGAGCTCCTTGGTACCGGTGACCTTGTTGCAAGCAATCTTTTTGTTGACCGTTCAATAGGTACGATTTATAACTATCAGACTAATGGATTATGGCAGTTAGGGGAAACACCACCTTCGGGTTATGCTGTTGGAAGCAATAAGCTGGTAGACCTCAATGGTGACGGAAAGATAGACGCCAATGACCGGACATTCCTTGGATATACGGAAGCTGCTTACAGGGTGAGTTTCGGAAATACTTTCAGTTACAAGAATATTTCTCTTTTTGTCTTTCTGAATGCTGTGCAAGGTGGAAAAAATGGTTACATGAATGTAAACAATCCATGGACTGATTTAGGGATCCAACAGGGCGATAATGCGATCAGAAACAACTGGTTCAAGGAAATAGACTACTGGACACCATCAAACCCCGGTGCACAGTACAGGATTACGGGCAGTGTACCTGCAGTAGATCCACAGCTTTATCAGCAACGAAATTTCGTCAGGCTACAGGAAGTATCATTAAGGTACAATTTTGACGGCCGGATCACTAAAAAGCTAGGACTGAACAGTCTACAGGTTTTCGTAAGCGGAAAAAATCTTGCCCTATGGACTAAATGGCATGGGTGGGATCCGGAGACGCTACAGGGCCTGGCTTATGGGGCTAGTCCGATTATAAGGGGATATTCTGCTGGTTTAAATGTTACGTTCTAATTCGATGGTTATGAAAAATTCACTAAAAATATTTGTTTTAATTATATTCTTGACGGCCGGTTCTTGCAAAAGAGCGTTTTTGGATGAAAAGCCCCTGGACTTCACAAGTACTACAAACTCCTTCAATACCCTTAAGGATTTTAATGCTTCAATCTACAACATATACAACATTGTGCGTACCGAGTTTTATACCTCGGATGAGAATAACCCTTTTGATTATATCTATGGCCTTGACCTGGTGTATGACGGACAGCCAAGTGGTCCACAACGTTTTAGTAACTACACCACCTCCACGAACCCTACCAGTACTTATCTGGTAAGCCACTGGAGCCGTTTATACAAAATAATTTCAGAAAGCAACACCATTCTGGATAAGTTAGGTTCATCTCAGGTAGTGGGTAATGATATAACTTTCGTTCAGGCCAATGCCAGGTTCTTCAGGGGATTTGCCTACCGCACGCTTGCCTATCTCTATGGCGGGGTGCCCATCGAATTGCACCAGGTGACAAGCCCGAAGACCGATTATGTACGGGCCAGCCGCGAGGAAGTGCTAAAACAATCTATTGAAGACCTGAAGTTTGCTGCTGGCAATCTTCCCGGCATCACAACTGTGCAGGAGGGACAAATCAGTAATGTTGCTGCGCAGCACTTACTGGCAGAGGTTTATCTTGCTGCCGGTCAGTTCAATGATGCGGTATCAACTGCTTCCCTTGTTATTAACAACAGTAACATGGCCTTGATGAAAACCAGGTTTGGCTCCCAGGCTACAGACCCAGGAGACGTTTATTGGGATCTATTCAGGCCGAAAAACCAGAACAGGACAAGTGGAAACAAAGAATCCATCTGGGTAATCCAATTTGAAAATGATATTCCCGGGGGCTCTTCCACTGCAACGGATATTGCAGGCAGTTACAGATTAGAAAGACAGATTGCACCCTTGATCAGGGACGTCACACTTAGCAATGGTACAAAGCCATTTCTATGGCCAGTATCAGATTATACCGGCGGGCGCGGAATCGGTTGGGCAATATCCACAACCTATTTCTCAAATACAATATGGGCAAGTGACTTTAACAATGATATGCGCAACTCAAATTTTAATTTTGTTAGAACGTACGTTTATAACGATCCAGGTAAGACGGCCTATTTTGGCAAAACGGTCTCAACCGAAGCGCCTCCTACCGGGGTTACCGTTCCTAGCAGAGCTTTCTACGCTTACCAATCAAAATGCACCACTCCCGGAAAGCATCCCGATGGGCTTTTTTCAAATAAGGCTACCCTATTACTGAGCCCCGCAGCAGGTGGCACTTACACAGATCAATATATGTTCCGACTGGCAGAAACCTATCTTATACGCGCTGAGGCATACCTGGGCACTAAGGATAAAACTAAAGCCGCTGAGGATATTAACGCGATACGTTCTCGTGCAAATGCCAGCCCTGTGTTGGAGGGCAATGTTACCATCAATTATATCCTGGATGAAAGGATGAGAGAACTAGGGATTGAAGAGAAACGCAGGCTGACGCTGTCGCGACTTAATATGGTCTATGAACGTACCGTAAATATTGCCAAAAATCCATTAGCTGCCAACATTCAGCCATTCAATAACCTTTGGCCTATTCCCCAGCGGGAGATCGAACGTAATAAGGATGCAATCCTAACACAAAACCCGGGCTACTAACCATGTTCAGAACAAAAATCATATATTATCTACTACTGTGCCTGTTTGCATTTTGCAAACAGGCTTACAGCCAGACCGGGCATGCCCCATTGACGTATATTATGGATATGGTGCATAACAATCCGGGTGAAGAACCGTATAAGACCAAGTATAATGACCCCTTGTTTATGAAAGCAAACGGTTTCAATGGAATGGTAACCCATTGGTTTGTAAACTGTGCCATCACTTATGATGATTATCAGAAGGGGCTACTGCCTCTAGGAGGGCAGGAAAGAAAGTGGATCACAGCTAAAGCTGCCGAGATAGACCGTAAGTTACAGGCTTGCAAGAAAGCAGGGATCCAGGTTTATCCTTTTACGGATTTCATTGTATTTCCAAAATCGGTTTGGGACCGGTTTGGAAAAGAAATCAGGGGGCCCGGGACAGTAGAAGGTACAGGAGGAATGGCTGAACGTTCTGCAAAACCAGATATGCAGAGCAGGCGGACCCAGGAACTTTTGCGTGCTCAGATAGACGGAATTTTCAAGAGGTTCCCTGACCTAGGAGGGCTCACCCTTCGCTTTGGCGAGACTTATTTACAGGATACTCCTTATCATATGGGCGGTGGCCCCATCAGAAACGGTAAGGAAGGCATTGATGACCAGATCACGATGCTGAATTTACTTCGTGAGGAGGTATGCGAAAAACGGAACAAAAAACTTTTCTACCGCACCTGGGACTTTGGATATAACTTTCATACCAACCCGGAATACTATCTGGCAGTAACCAACCAAGTAAAGCCCCATCCAAACCTTATTTTTGTGATCAAATATCAACAGGATGACTTCCATAGGATGACGCCTTTCAATCCGACGATAGGAATAGGAAATCATCAACAGATTGTAGAAGCACAATCCAGGATGGAAGCTTATGGAAAGGGTGCTCATCCTTATTATACGGCTAAAGGCGTTATTGATGGCTGGCCTGAAACAAAATACGAGATCGCCTTTGGTAGCCATAAATTTACAGGCAGAGAGAACGATCGGTCTAAACCAAGAGGTATCAGGGACATGTTGGGCAACGGACTGCTCAGTGGGGTGCTCACCTGGTCTAATGGTGGAGGTTGGGACGGTCCTTACACTAAAAGCGAAATCTGGACGGATTTGAACACTTACGTGGTTTCTCAATGGGCGCTACATCCCGATAAAACGGAGGAAGCAATTTTTAACGAATTTTCCGAAAAACTGGGCCTTCGAGGTTATCAAGCAGATCTGTTCCGACAACTGAACCTACTCACTATTGAAGGAGTGCGCAAGGGCCAGCTCAACAGCTATGCCTCCAACCAGGTTTGGTGGAGCCGTGACCAGTATTTTTCTGCTAAAGCTAATGAGGAGGTCATTGCAGAGATCATCGAAAAACATAAAGAACCAGAAGTACTTTGGGAAAAATCAGAAGCATCTGCCATCTGGAGGCAGATTGAAAGCTTATCCAATCAAATAACCTTTCCAAATGCAGAAAATCAGGAAGCAGTTCGTGTCTCTTGTACCTATGGACGGATAAAATTTGAGGTAATAGAAGAAATGTGGCGCCTCATGCTGGAAGCCCACAAATTGAAAGCCAAGGGAAAAATGGATAATGATGCAATCCATAGATCGATAAAGCACTATGATTCGCTCTGGGCAGAATGGAAAAATTTAAAAAGTAAAAGCAAGTATTGTGCAACACTATATACGGACCTCGCATTCCGAAACCAAAGGAAAGGCAGTATAGGTGAGTTAGTTGACAAACTGAGAAAACTCAGCCAATGGCCTTCCAATCGGAATAATCAATAGATGAGCGGTAATTCCTGAGCCAGGCGGCCGTTATCGTTTTCTAGCTTAAAGTCCTGAAATCGAAGTCAAGATTCAAAAATCTAGATAAGCCCCGAGGTACGCCTCGGGGCTTATGAATATTCCCGTATTTATAAAGTAAACGAACTTAGATTATTTAGCGTTTTTTGCCGGGAAGGTTCTGCATCGTTTCTTTTAAAAATTCTACTTTTCCTGTATGAACATCGTAAACAGCTCCTACAATTAAAATTTCTCCTTTTGAATATTTGCTGTGCAGTATAGGATCTAAATCCCTTAATACATTTACCTGATCGATCACATTTTGCCTCACGGCATTATTCAACGGGTTTCCAGCCATTTTCGCGGTTTTTGCCACAGCCGGTTTAATTTCATTTATCAAGGTAACTATATGGCCTGGAACATTTTCCGGCCGTTCTACTGCAGCAGCTACTGCGCCACATTCTGAATGGCCCAAAACCACAATTAAGCGGGTATACAATTTAAGTACCGCATACTCCATGCTGCCGTAAGATGCTGCTGATGAAACCTGTCCGGCAGTTCTTATGATAAAAAGATCACCTAGCCCCTGATCAAAAACCACTTCGCTGGGAACCCGCGAATCAGAACAGCCTACAATGGTTGCAAAAGGTTTTTGTCCAAAGCCCAATTTTTTAATAGTTTCTGCACTTTGCCTAGGGCGGGTAGATCTGTTCTCGACGAATCTTTTGTTTCCTCCCATTAGTTTTTTTATTGCAAGGAGTGGATTTTTGAATGCAGAATCACGGTCGACCAGGTAATGGTCATTGTCCCATTTTATGGTATCAGTCTTTGATCGCTTTTCATTTACGGGCGTGGCTGATTTGACATTCTGGGCAGATGCAGAATTCTGCAGGTAAAATAATGTAGTCAATCCCAATAGGATTGTTTTCAGGCTTAAAATCGTGTTTTTCATTTAAAGTAATAAGTTATTTTTTTATGTCTGGTAGTTAAACCGGCAGCATACATGCTTAACAGCCATTATCTATCAGTTAGACTTGAGTCTTTTGACACAACAATGTTACATTAAATCTATGGTTTTAGCTAATAAACAATTATTGCTTAAGAATAGGATCAGTAGAAGAATTTGATCAACTATGGGCAAATAAAGTTGGCCTCCCAAGAGCTATTCTTCTGGCAACACACACTAAATAAAAGCTTTATGAATTTGGATGTGCTAAAAGAGGGCATTCAATAGAAATGCCCTCTTTAAAGTGCGTTTTAGTAAAATTGCGCACCACATTATTTTCCCCAGAACGTGTTTTCAAGCTCCTGATCATCAGAAAACAACCATACATTTATGATCTTACCATCTTTTACCTCAAATAGATCTACGCCTGTCATATCCATAGTCCGATCTTCGATAGTACCGGTGAAGTTAACAGGTAAGGCTGCCATATTGCCATTTACCATCAAGTTCCCGATCGGTTTTAGGGCAAAGGTACCCTGGGTAGCATCCATCATTCCGCCCACCATTTTGCCGATTTCCTCGGTACCAGTCTTTAGCCCAGCAAATTGATGCGATCCTGGCTGGTGCCACTGTGCATCTGTGCTAAAGTATGAAAATGCAACACCTATATCGCCTTTACCTAAGGCTTCCAAATAAGCAGTAATAATTTCTTTCGGCATCATAATATTTAAGTTTTTTTTTTGTAAAGTAAGGCTATATATTACTATCGAACAAGTACTTACTGGTTAGTTCGGTACTTACCCCAAGGTTAGATTTACTGGTTATCAGATCAAAAAAAATAGAAATAATTATGCAGTTGAATACAAACTGTTGCTAAGGAGCCTGCTCCGCTGTCCATGTGACTTGGGCGGTTTTTCCGTTAATAATTAATTGATCGATAGATTATCTATAAAAACATAATGGCCGCAATAGATAATGCTGGTTATTGATTTTTTAATTAAATTTTTAATCAAAGTCAATCACCGCTTTTATTACCGATTGATCTCCTGATAATATTTTAAACTGATCCTTAAACTCATTAAGGTGCACCCTGTGAGAGATGAAGTCCAATGGCTTCACCAGTCCCCATTTTATACAATCAATTACGTGTGCAAAATCCTTGGGTAGCGCGTTCCTGCTGCTCATAAGTACCGCCTCCACTGGCGGTGCATATGCCGTTTTTTGAGACTAGAACTTTAACAGGTCTAAAAGTTGAATGACCCTGGGTATGCGGCCTTCAATTTAACTAAAAGTACAGATTCCGGTGTTGGCATTTTATTGAGAAGATAGCCAGCGAGATCATGGCGGCCTATCCGAAGCACCAGCTGTTGCAAAGCCAATTGGGTTATCTCTGCAAAAAGATTTACCTCTGTCAAATATTTTAACAACAGAATATGGGCAAACTGAGGATTTTCGAGCTCATCCGTTATCTTATTATATAATCCATCAAGATTGTCAATCAACGGAGCTAGTCCGGCAAACGACAATTCTTCACCCAGAATCCGGTACAAGCAGTTCAAAGCAGTTATTTCGTAATCTATTTGTTTCACAAATTTCTTAATCCCAAAACTGATTTCGGAAAAGGTGGACTGGTATGCCAGGTCAATCATCCTTTCGGTCTGATGTATCTTTAGGCATAGTAACTGATTAAGTAGCTCAACAAAAATTTCATAACTACGGGAATTTCTGCAATTACCCGGTCGCTACACCTAGAAGAACAAGCTTTTTGTCTTTTCATTACCCTTTTATTGGCTTAATATCGGCGATATTCCAAATTTAGGCGCTTGGCAGTGAGGATCAGCTCCATAAGAAAATGACAATCGGCATAGCATTAATTGTTGGTATTATGGTTGTTTTCGATCCTCTCGGGAGCAGAGCTTAATTTTCATTTTTTTACCAGATCTCATCCCTTCAATGATCAGGTACATCACAGGCACAACAAAAAGGGTCAGTATCATTGAACTTGTCAGCCCACCGATGATAACCCAGGCCATACCACTTTTGATCTCCGATCCCGCTCCTGTGGCAATTGCAATTGGAAGCATCCCAAGGATCATCGCAAGGGTAGTCATTAGGATCGGTCTAAGTCTTTCCATTCCGGCCTCTATCAGCGCTTTTTTTACCGTATAACCTTCCTTGGCCTTCAAATGATTTGTAAAGTCAACAATCAGGATCGCATTTTTGGATACTAGCCCCAGCAGCATAATCAGTCCGATGATCGAAAAAATGTTCAAGGTCTCCATAGCAAGAGCAAGTGCCAAAAGGGCACCGATCAAAGCTACAGGGATAGAGAACAGCACCACGAACGGATAGATCAGGCTTTCATAAAGTGCAACCATAATCAGGTAGACCAAAAGTATGCCTATCCCCAGTGCGAGACCTAAACTTGCAAAGGCATCGCCCTGGTTCTTAACATCGCCCAGGTATTCTACCGTAATGCCTTCAGGCAGAATTACGGTTGCAGCTTTTTGCTTAATCTCACCCGCAACAGTACCTGTTGGCCTTCCGGAAACGTTGGAGTTCACCGTAATGGCCCCTAAACGGTCGTTGCGCTGCAGTACACTTTCCCCTAGTCCTTCGCTCACCGCGGCAAACTGTCCCAATTGGAAGCTCTGTCCGTCTGTATTTACAAATGGTAGCTTGCGCACATCGCTGACTTCCGAGCGGTCTGAACCGTCTAGTCCGATCATGATATCATATTCGTTGCCAGCCTGCTTAAATTTGCTCTTGTCGTTACCACTGAAGGCATTCTGTAGTGAAGTTCCAACCTGAACAGCACTAATACCCAAAATGGCCATCTTTTCCCTATCAAGTTTAACCTCTACCTGAGATTTCTGGTCTTTCACCGACAACTGCACAAATTTAGTACCTGGTACCGATGCGACTAGATCCTTAAATTGCTCTGCCACCTTTCTGACCTCCTTCCGGTCCACACCCTTGATGGCGATCTGGATCGGTGCCGAGGCTGCATTTCCTGTGATTGATTTAGAAGAGGCGGTAACCTTAACTCCAGGAACCATAGCGGCAACCTTATCCTGGATAAAAAGTCCGAACTCATCGGCTGTCATCTCTCGATGTTTGCGATCTTTCAAACTGATGGTCAGTTCGGCCCGATTGGCATTGTTTCCAGTACCTACTACACCCCCGCTTACAAAACCAATACTGGAAAAGACTTTTTCCACCTCCGGACTAGCCATGATAAGCTTTTCCACCCGCTGGGTGATCATATTGGTCTGGTAGACCGATGCCGACGGCTCAAGCTCCAGATTGATCAGCAGCTCTCCCTGGTCGCCAGAAGGGATGAAGGACGCACCAATAAATCCTTTGCCCACCAGCATCACCGAACCTACAATCAGGATGATAACCGCGGAAAGCAGCCACCGTTTCTTTGCTAGAACCACCTCCAGCATTTTACCGTAACTATCCCTGATGGCATCTATCAGCTTTTCAAAACCCAGGTTCAATCTTCCCCAAAGATTTTTAGAACTCAAATGCTCCACCCTGCCAAAGCGGCTGGCCAGCATCGGAGTAACCGTAAAGGATACAAATAAGCTCATCAAGGTAGAGATTACCACCACCATAGAGAATTCCCTGAGGATTGAACCGATCATTCCTCCAGAGAGTGCCAGTGGGAGAAAAACCACCACATCTACCAGGGTGATGGCCATTGCAGTAAAACCGATTTCGCTCCTTCCGTCCAGCGCAGCTTTCCGCCTGTCGGATCCCATCTCCAAATGTCTATAGATATTTTCAAGCACGACAATCGAATCATCCACCAGAATACCAACAACCAGCGATATGGCCATCAATGTCATTAGATTAAGTGAAAAGCCTAAAAAGTACATTGCAATAAATGTCGGGATGATCGAACAGGGCAGTGCCACCATCACGAACATCGAACTGCGAAAACTATGGAGGAAGGCCAGCATCACAATCCCAACGATCAACACGGCCAGGAATAAGTCGAACATCACGGCATCCGCTGATTCCAGGGTATAGGTAGATTGGTCGCTGGATATGGTAAAACGGATTTGTCTCGTCTTGTACTGGTCCTCCATTTTGGCAAAGGTCGCTTTGATACCTTTACTGACCTGTACCGCATTGGCATCAGTCTGTTTGATTACCTGAACGCCAATGGAAGGCAGGCCGTTGACATGATTGATGGCAGTTGCCTTGGCTGTCGCATCCACCACTTCTGCAATATCCCTGAGGTAGATGCTTCCGCCAGCAGAATGCTGGCTTACTATGATGTTGCCGATCTGATCGGTTGAAGTCAGGTTCGCATCGAACTGGATGGACACCTGTTGGTTTATGGTTTCGATTCGTCCTGCAGGGAATGAGCGGTTCGCATTGGCGACAGCTTCACTGACCTGGGTGATACTGAGTCCATATGCGAGTAACTTACGCTGGTCGATATTGACCATGATCTCCCTTTCATTGCCTCCAATGATATTTACCTGCCCCACTCCTGCCACATTCTGCAGAACTGGACGGAACTCCTGATCCACGAGATCATAAAGCGCCTTTTGGGATAATGCCGAGCTTATGCCCGCGCGGACCACAGGAGTTTCCTCCAGGTTGATCTTATTGACCATTGGCCGGAGAATTCCTTCAGGTAAATCGTTCTGCGCCTGATCTGCCTTTCGCTGTATATCACGTTCGGCCTGGTTCACGTCCGTTCCGCTTTTAAGTTGCACTGTGATCTGGGATATCCCTTCCTGTGAAGTGGAACTGATCTTGTCCAGTCCCTCGACCGAGGTAAAGGCATCTTCCAGCTTCCTGGTAACCGAGGTTTCAACCTCAGCTGCGGAGGCTCCGGGATATACCGTACTGACAGAGACCGTTGATACCTCAATATTGGGTAACAGCTTGTAGTTGAGCTTGAAATAACTCAGTACACCGAACAGCAGCAGTACGGTAAAAATAACGATGATAAGCAAAGGGCGTTTTACGGCAATTTCCGTTATTGACATTTTTCTAAGATTTAATTATTTTAGGATACTTTCTGTTGAGATTAACCAAAGTATTTTATTTAGAAATCCTGACCTGGCTTCCGCTCCGAAGATTGATCTGTCCAGAGGTAACCACCAGATCACCCTCAGTAAGCCCCGAGACCACAGTAACAAAGCCGCCCGTTTCCCCTCCAACTTTGATATTTCTCAATGATACAATGCCATTTCGAACAAGGTATACCGCTGCATCCCTCACACTTGAAATCAAAGCTTCACGGGGGATTGATAAAATATGCTGAGCAGTTGTTTTTGAGAAATCCGCATAAACAAAAGTTCCTGATCGAAGTGCGTCCTTGCCGCTATTGTTGATCTGTATCTCGGCCTGGTAACTGCGGGCCGCGTCTGCCTGCGGACTGATGAAGCCCACCGTTCCAATGAAGATCTTCTCCGGATACACCTCCGTAGTGATCTTCACCCGTTGTCCCTTTTCAATCTGGTAAACTTCAGTCTCGGTCAGGTTCACTTTGATCTTTGCCCTGGACAGATCAACAACTGTCGCAATCTCCGTTCCTGAGGTGATGTAGATACCCTGTTCTACGGGTCTCGCGGCAATGATCCCCGTAATTGGAGCTTTAATGTAAGAATCAGCCAGGGATTTACGGGCCTGCCTAACCTGATTGGTGGAATTCAGATAGTCCTGTCGGATGTTGTCGACCTGCTGCTTTGTTGCCGCCTTTCCTGCTAACAGTTCGGTATAGGTCTGCAGGTCCCTGAGCAATTTGGCGGCGCCGGTTTCTGCTTTTTGCAGTTCCAGCTGTTGAGTTCGTATATCGGTCTTGGCCAATACCTGGCCATTAATCACATGGTCTCCCAGTGCAAAGTTTACACTTACCAACATCCCGCCCGAAGAGGAAAGTACCCTTGCTTCTTTTAACGGAACCACGGTTCCTGTCTTGATGATATTGATTTCCTGCAGTCTGCTAGAGGCCTGAGCAACTTTTACAGGGATCACTACCGGTTTTGTAGGTGCTGGATTATTTTTCTTATTGATCTTGTTCTTGTTCGAGGACAGTGTGAAGATAATCAGAGCAATGGGCCCGAAGAATAAGATATAAACAATGTATTTAGTTTTCATTTCAATTTGATAAGCTGTTGTAAAAAGTCGTTAATGTTCCCGCTGCCTTTTCAACCTCCACTCTGGCCTGAAAAAATGCATAGAGCGATATTAGATAATTGTTCTGCGCCTCTTTCAGTGAATTCTGGGCATTGAGCCAATCGGTAAGATCAGTGATGCCCTTGCTGAACTGGAGATTGGTGGTGTCAAATACGGACTTCGCCAGTAAGGCATTGCGCCTGTTATTGTCCATGTTGGTCTGTTCATTGAGTACCTTTGCGAGTGCCTCCTGATACTCAAGCGCATACGTATCCTGGTCGATCTTGAGATTTTCAAGTGCGTTCAGGCGTTTGAGTTTTGCCTGTTTGTACTGGGCATTTCGCTTGAAATAATCGAAGACCGGAATAGTCAATTTAAGGCCAATCGCCGAATATGGAGAAAGAGTGGAAAAGGCAGGCCCGACCTGATCGCCGAATCCTACGGCACCATATTGGGCGTATGCGGTCAGTCTGGGCAGGCTCCCTGCCCTGATTCTACCCTGATCGATCTCAAGCAATTTGGCATTAACCTCAGAAAGCGTGTAATCCGCCCTGTTGCCAGCCAGGAAAGTTTTTTTTTCTCCCCTTGAGGCTGGCAGCTTGGTAAATTCCCGGGCCGCCGAAATACTGTCTATCACGAGCACTTTCTCCATAGGGTAGCCCATTTCGTATTTGAGCTGGTTCTCTGCCAGGGCAAGATTGCTTTCTGATACCCTTAACTGGGATAGGGTATTGTTGTAATCAACGGTTACCTTATCCAGGTTCTTTTGTAGCACAGTTCCCTTATTAACCTGCAGCGCTATAATGTCCTTCTGGGCACGATAACTTTCAAGGTTAGTCCTATAAAGCGACCGCTGCTCACGGTACACAAAAATATTTGCAAAGGTATTACTGATATTATAGATGATCCGCTCTTTGTTTCCCCGCTCATTGAGTTCGGCCTGCTGTATGTTGTATTTGTTGGACTTTAAACCTGTGATAAGCGACTGATCGAACAGAACCTGATCCAACCGGGCCACATGGTTGGTATTAATTTTTTTGGTAAAAGCTACCCTGATATCGTTCGGACTAAAGATACCTGCCGGGATCACAGTTTGCTGTACTTTAAGGTTATTATCTAAGGTGCTATTGATGGAAACCACTGGCAGATATGCAGCCAGCGCTTCTTTTGCCTTAGCGTCAGCGATCCGTTTTTCATTGGCATAAACTGCATTGCTGCGGTTATTCTTCAGTCCGTATTCAATACAGCTCTTTAAAGACCATCGGGACTGGGCAGCAAGCGATATGGGAAGTAAGACCAGCAGTGTTAGCATATATTGTCTGTTCATGAGCTGCGTGTTTGTTATTTTCGTTTTTTGGCAAAGGGATTGAAGGAAATTCCTGCGTTGAAATATGCACTTGGATCCGGTTTGGTCTCGAAGATCGGATCACGATACGATTGGTTCCTGTCAAAGATCCTTGGAGACAGGCTGGCACGCATTCCACCTTTCAGGGTCACCACAAAATAGTTGAAAACTAAGTGTTCATAGGTCAGTCCACTGTTTACATCGACCTGGTTGTACTCGAATGTCCTGCCTGAATTGTCCTGGTTGTAAAGGTAGAATCCTGTCCTGTCCAGTTCAGTACCAATGCTCAGCCTTCCGTATTTGAGCACATGCTTGCGCAGATAGATATTCCTTGGAAGGGTAATATCGGCAATCAGGCCATTATTGAAACGGTGTTCGAAAGTGAAAATAGGTAGAGCGGGTAATTGTGCACTGGGATCGATGTTTACCATAAACCCGACGCCCAGCCGGGTTTTTGCATTGGCCTTTAACAATATCGTCGTGGCAAACAGTCCCTTGGTCCTTTCGAACTTTTTCTCGCTACCGTCGACGCTCACGCTACCACTGAGAATAGTCGTCTTGCCAAACACCCGAACGATCCGGGTCAGGTTTAGCGATGAGGAATGGTACTGCAAATTGCCTTTGAGCGAACTGTTTATCCCTGCAAGAGGCTCATCAAGCGCTGCAGTAACCGAGGTGTGGCGGTAGCTAAAATTCGCGCCCAGGATCCATTTTCCGGTCTGGATAAAATTCAAATTGGCGTTGGCCCTGATCTGCATCCAATTGGTAATCCTGCCTGTCTGAGTACCTTTACCCAGTATCTCGGAGGTAAAATTATAGGGGGCACTACCTGAAAGCTCAAAATTGAGCGCCCTTGCATTGGCAAATTTATCTGCTACCACAGCAATAAGCTTTGTGGTTAGACTATCACGCTTTTGCGCAAATCCTGTTTTGCATATTACCGATAATACGGTTAGCACGAGTAGTATTTTTGTGGATTTCATTTTATTTTTATTTGACAATTTGTATGGTTGACGTTAAATATTCGAACAGAAAAATAGAATCGAAACTGAATGCGGGACCATATGTGGAAGTGAAACTGGCCAGGGGACTATCATAGCCGCTGAGATTATCGTATGCAAGCACAAGCCAACTTTCGTGTAGATCAAAGATTTCAGTATCAGCGGACGTCCAGATACTACTTTCGGTCAGTTGTGGAGTAAAAAAGGAAATCCCTAGACGCTCATGTCCATTCTCCAGTATATACATGGGATAGTGCTGGAGACTAGCGATTTGAAGGGATGGCCGGTAGCACCCAACAAAGCGTGACAGGTAAGCAAGTTCCGATTGCCTGATGAATTTGCAATCAACAGGCATTCTTATCTTTCCATTCGTAGGAAAAAGAATATCAGATTGGTCTATTATTTTTATCATTATCGGCAAAGAAAGCTTTCCCTAACATGCCCAATTATGTTTTTATACGAGAACCCCTCCTTTTTGTACGAAATCCCCGATTAGCTGTACTTTTGTATAATTTATATTACCCTTGGTATAAATCTGGGAAGGCTGCAAAGATAAATGCGCTACATTTGAAGCAATCAAAATCAACCATGTATTGAAACAGCAGCCAGACATTACCATTAACTCCACCGCGATAAGCATCTTGATCGGACCTCGTTACCGTCTTGTACGGCACCTGGTACTGCTTTCCGCGCTCCTTCTATTTCTCTATAGCAGCGGGGCTACCAGGACAGATACGAATGTAGTCATGTACGGCAGACTTCTTTGTATATACTTCGGCTTCATTACGATGCTCTATACCAATATGTTCCTACTGGTACCACTGTTCTTTTTTAGAGGAAAATACCTCCTTTATTTCACGTTACTAGCGGTAACGGTGTATCTGGTGCTCTTAGTTATGTCCCAGTTGCTGGACCGTTATTTTGAGAGAATAACCCTGTCCCATGGTGGCTTACCACACGATCATGAACAACTCGGACTGTATACGGGAGGTATTATCTGCATCGCGATCATCCTGGTAACTACAGCATTCAAGCTCTTTGGGCGTTGGATCACAGATCAGGAGAAGATGGCGGAGATGAACAATCTTGCCCTTAATCTGGAGATGGACGGTCTGCGCAACCAGATCAACCCCCACTTTCTTTTCAATATGCTCAACAATGTAAAGGCATTGATCCGTATCGATCCAGAAAAGGCTTCGGTGGTAATCATGAAGCTTTCAGAATTCCTCAGATACCAGCTTTACGAGAACAGGGGATCAACAGCGAGGCTACAGTCAGAACTTGATTTTCTTCACAACCTGGTTGAGCTGGAAAAGATCCGTAGGGACAATCTGACGATTACTCTTTTGGTCGATATCAGCCCGGAAATGATCGGCGAAATTTCTCTCCCGCCAAATCTGTTCACCAATTTTGTAGAAAATGCGATCAAATACAGCGTGGATGTCAGGGGCAGACTGGAAGAAATCAACATATCGCTATCTTTGCAAAATAGGGATCTGTGTTTCATGTGTACCAATACCAGGGGCCCAGATATATGGAATGCTGAAATGGTCAGCAGCGGCCTTGGCCTGTCCAATACAAGAAGGAGATTAGAGCTGTTGTATACTGGAAATCATTTGCTAGAAATCAGCTCCACAGCGAGTACATATACTATATACCTAAAAATACCAATATGAACTGCATCATTATTGATGATGAACCGCTGGCAAGGGCTGAGATGGAAGCGTTGATCAGGGATACCTCCAGTCTTGAGGTATCCGGCAAATTCTCCAATGCGATAGCGGCACTTGAATATCTTTCGGGTAATGAGATTGACCTGCTCTTTCTCGATATAGAAATGCCCGGCCTGAATGGACTGGAATTAGCGGCTAAGGTACCAAAGGGATGCCTGGTAATATTTACCACTGCCTACCCACAGTATGCGGTAAAAAGCTATGAACTGGATGCTATCGATTACCTTCTTAAACCTATCGACAGCTCCAGGCTTCAAAAGGCGATCGCCAAGGCAGAATTATATAAAAATCTTTTAAGCGAAGAGACTATTAAGAGTACCTTTGAATGGAAAACTGACGATTTTATTTTTATCCAGAGCGACCGCCGTACCTACAAGGTCGATTTCAACGATATAGTTTATATCGAGGCGCTGAAGGATTACGTCGTAATCTATACCGCTACGCAGAAACTTATCACGGCCATGAACCTCAAGACGATGTACCAGAAGCTGCCGATGGAGAGATTCCTTCGGGTAAGTAAGTCCTTCATTGTAAACTTGGGACATGTCACCTCCTTTGATAACCACTGGGTTTTCATTAAAGATGTTGATATTCCAATAGGTGAGATTTACAGAAACGAATTCATCACCAGGTATCTAAAGGGCGGCCGTAGGTAAAGGCCCAAAGTCGGACGGATCAACGAGATCCAAAAGATTACAGACCTTGTACGCAGCTGCTCCTTTCAATGTGCATGCCGGGCAATTAAAGCGAATGGCATCATGGAATAATGGCGAAGTTCCTGATCGATCCAAATGGGGTCATAGTGTCCAGGAATCCCATGGTTCCTAACTACAGAAAAACTTGAGGAAATATTTGATTAAAATAGCAATGGCCAATGAAAATCTTCATTGGCCATTTTGTTTTTAGTTCAATCTCTTAAATCACTTCCAGACCGCAAATATCTTGATCTAGAAAAATTAACACTTACATTGTGTTTTTAAATATCACTTTTAGCATTCAGTTTAAAACAAATCAACCATAGCGCAAGCGTAAAAATTGCTGTATAGAAAAAGTGGGCTGAAGTTGCATCCATTGCTGCTTGATACATTTCGGGGCCAGCTTTTGCCATAAATGCCGGTGGAGGGATCATTTTATCTGAAATTTCAAAAGGAAGAAAATTCCCTATCACAAAATTGTGGCTTGAGAAAAACCAGGTAATCGAGGGTTCTAGGATAACACTTGAAAAAATAAAGATTCCTAACGCGATAAATGATTTCCTCACAACAAGGCCGATAAACAGGGCTATGGATAACTGGGAAAAAGTCTGTAAGACAAAATACCCGATAAAATGTATTTTTCCGTTACCCATTTCTGTGGGTGATGAATTGGTAGATCCTATCGCAATACAGGTCAGTACATAAAGCACTGTGATCATTAGGGAGATAACTGTTACATCCAACAGTTTGCCTGTCAAAAATTGATTCCTGCTCCAACCGTCTATAATGTTCTGTCTATTAGTCTTAAATGAATACTCATTGGTGATGAGCATAATGACAATTAGGGATGGTATGATAATAAAAAAGGAAGATATGTAGGCAGTTGTATGCCATATTTCCTCAAAAGAAAATGGGTTCCCCAGCCACGCCTTTGCAACATTCGGCGGAATTTTGCTACTTGTGCTAACCTGTTTATAAAAAGCAAGCGCCATGAAAGAGGTTGCCATATAGGTGATCGCGGTAATGCCTACTACCCACCAGAAGGCCTTGTAATTTTTAATTTTCAACCATTCAATTTTCAGTATTCTTAACATGTGCTCTTTTTTAGTTTTGGGTAAGTTCAAAAAAACGGGCTTCCAGCCTTTGTTTTCTTTTCGATAAATGATTTAGATGGATGCCCTTAGCAAAGCAGAAAGCGTTGATCGCGCTTAGATCAGCCGTACCTTCGGGTAGGGAAATCAATAAAACCGGGCCGTCCTGTTTCACAGAGATAATCCCGTTGAACCCTGAAAGCATCAAGGCCAGATGGGAAAGATCCGTACTACTTATCTCAACAAGATCATCGTTGCGAAGCACCTCATCAACCGGACCGGATGCCAGTAGGCTTCCCTGCTTCATTATGACTACGTGGGTACAGACTTTTTCAATTTCATCAAGTAAATGACTCGCAATGATTACCGTGTGCCCAGAAGACTTCAATTCTACCAAAAGCGCTCTCACCTCAGCAATGCCTACAGGATCAAGGCCGTTGGTAGGCTCATCCAACATAACTACTTTGGGAGAACCTAGTAATGCTGCGCCAATAGCCAGCCGCTGTTTCATTCCCAAACTGAAAGTGCTGAAGGGACTGTGTCTTCGTTCATACAGTCCCACTTTTTTCAGAATGTGATCAATATCGGCTTTTGTGCCCCTGTTGCTTATTTTCCTGGTAATTTCGAGGTTCTGACTGGCTGTTAGGTAATGGTAAAAGTTCGGCGTTTCAAGTAATGTTCCGATCCGTTGACGTTGGATATCAGATGCTGGCTTCCCGAACCACAGGAACTCCCCTTCATCTGGTTGTAGCACATTGAGCAGAATGCCCATTAATGTTGTTTTTCCACTACCGTTAGGACCAAGGATCCCAAAAATAGCACCTTCCGGAACAGAAAAACTGATCCCTTTCAAAGCCTGAACCTGCTTAAAGGATTTTTTAATGTTGTTGATTTCTAAGATTGACATGAAGTTTATTTTGATGTTTTCAAGTCATTCAGACCACCCTTCATTAGTGTTGTTACAAGCGAAAAACCTTGAAATCAGGTGTATGAGGCACTTTTTTTTCAGCAGAAATGGACTTTTTCTGTAAAATTAAAATGCCTTTTCACTTAAAATCCGGAATAAATTGATAAAATAATCGATATTGGATGTTTTTGAATATATTTAATAAATTATTCTTTTATGCATTATTGACCGTCATACGCAGAAAAGGAATTTACTACTCAGATAGTATGCCTTTGGCGTAAATAACCAGCAATGGCGGTGAGTTTTTCGGAAATTTTATATATGCATTTATAGATATACTATTGTAATTAATTTGTTATTATTGCAGGCGGTTGCAACCTACCCCTATTTGCAAATACCCATCACAGCATGATACCTTATTCCAGTTATACCGATCAGCAATTATATGATCTTCTGAAGAAGGACGATGCCGGGGCATTCCGTGAAATCTATGACCGCTATCATGCACCGTTATATGTTCACGCGAATTTAAGGCTTCAGGATGAAGATGAGTCCAGGAACGTGGTTCAGGATGTATTTGTACGTTTTTGGGAAAAAAGAAATAGCTCAGATATTAAAACCAACTTATCGGGGTATCTTTTTGCCGCAACAAGGAACCAGATCCTTGACCTGATCAAGCACCAAAAAATTGCTGACAGGTACATCGAGGGATTATTTGCGGGAAATATTGAAAATGAAGTCTATGCAGATCACCTGATCCGGGAAAAACAGTTCGCGGAAATCATCCAAAAAGAAATTGCTCTATTACCTCCGCGGATGCGTCAGGTGTTTGAGTTGCGGAGGCTCGAGGACCTTTCTAACCGCGAAGCCGCTGAAAAACTTGGCATAACAGAACTGACAGCGGCGGATCAAATGAAAAAAGCATTGAAAATTCTACGCAAAAAGTTAACATCGGTGGTATTTTCCGTCTTTTTTCTCTGATATTTCTCATTTCAACGATCTTTTTTTACATTTTTTTTAATATTGCATCCCCAATACGCTAATCTTAATCGTCTTTAAGGCGTAATCAGAGAATATGCGTGATCAAAACGACAACAATTTCCAGGACATCCTTGACAGATATCTAGCTGGCACAGCGAACGAACAAGAGATTGCTTTTTTGGAAAGCAGATATATACATTGGAAAACCGGTAGGAAACACGGTTATTCAGAGAGTGAACTTGCTGAAATGGATGAACTGATGTGGAAAAACATCGAATCCCGGGTGAGTCTTAAGGATCACAGGCACATTAAGAAGTTATGGAAGGGTATCAGCATAGCCGCGGCTGTGATTACGGTTTTTACTTTGGCCATTGGGTTCTATTTTATCAAAAGCAGGAAACAGGAACCTGGTCAGGTTCTGGCAAAAACCCAGGATATCGGACCGGGAAAACAACAGGCAACCCTAACGCTTTCCAATGGTAAAAAAATATTGCTGAATAACGTTTCCAATCTTGAAATGGCGCAGGAAACGGGGATAAAGGTTACCCAAAATAAGAAGGGCCAGTTGGTATATGAGATCGAGAAAAGTGAAAACAGGAGAAATGAAACACACACATTGTCCACTGCGAAAGGAGAAAGCTATCAGCTACGCCTTCCCGACGGAACCATGGTGAACCTGAATGCCTCCTCAAGTCTTACCTATCAGGTTGATTTAGTAGAAAAGGGAAAACGGCAGGTGACACTGACAGGAGAGGGATATTTTGAGGTAGCGAAAGATAAAAAGCATCCATTCGTAGTTCAGACACATGGACAGCAGATCGAAGTGCTTGGTACACATTTCAATGTCAATGCCTACCAGGACGAACCTGCTATCAACACAACATTATTGGAGGGTTCGGTAAAAATAACCAATAGAAAAGGAAATACAGTCACCCTCAGACCAGGTAATCAGGCGCGGGTCACTGAAGCTGCAATTACTGTATCTGATGTTGATACAGACCTGGCCATAGCGTGGACAAACAATGAATTTACTTTTGAACAGGAATCAGTAGAGAACATTATGAAAGAGGTTGCACGGTGGTACGATGTTGAAATTGTTTACCAGGGTGTCAGGCCATCAACCACAATATCGGGAAGCATATCAAGATTGGAAAACGTGTCCAAAATTTTGGATATCCTGGAATCGACCGGTCAGGTACATTTTAAAACAGAGGGTCGTAAGATTTATGTACTTAAATAAATAAACTTAAATAATCAATTAACCAAACAAGAACAATAAATGGAGAGAATAATACCGTAAAACAACAAGCCAGATCCCGATGTGCCATCGGAACCTGGTGTTAGTCTGGCACAATCAACTAATTGAATTATCAGAATGATCTTGACCGTCGAAAGAATAGATCATTTCTAAACCAAACCATGCAAACTTAATGATTAATCCTATCAAATTTGGTATGCCTGTTCGGCAATACCGAAAAATCCTAATTATTATGCGATTAACCACCGCCATTTTAATAGCCTCGCTTATGCAGGTCAGTGCTGCTACGGTTGCTCAACAGGTGAGCATCCGTGTGGTCAACGCTCCTCTACGATCGATTTTTAAGCAAATAAAATCACAGACCGGGTATCATTTCATTTTTGGGGACCAGCTTCTGAAAAATGTAAAGCCGCTTAGCTTAAATGTAGACAATGCTGACATAGAAACAGTTCTCCAGCAGCTTTTTAACGAGCAGCCATTTACTTATGAGATCAAAAGCAAAACCATAATTATTAGGGAAAAGCCATTTTTCCCTGTTGGTACGGATAAAAAAATGGATTTGACCGATGTTGTGGGAACTGTAATTGATGAGAAGGGAAAACCACTTCCAGGAGTGTCAGTAGCAGTACTAGGAACCAAAAACATGACCTCAACTGCTGCGGATGGCCGCTATAAGCTGACCAAAGTTGACGAACAGGCTACCTTGCAATTCAGTTTTGTGGGTTTTCATTCCGTACAAGCAAAACTAGCGGGCCGGCAAGTGATCAATGTTACACTCAAAACCGCAGCATTGGAGCTCAGTGAAGTGGTAATGGTGGGCTATGGGTCCACACGAAGGAAAGACCTTACCGGATCTGTTTCATCTATAAATGTAAACGAAATCAATAATACACCGTTGGTTACCATAGATCAGGCATTGGCTGGTAAAGCTGCCGGAGTTCAGGTGACACAGTCTGATGGTTCCCCTGGTGGCGTTGCCAGAATCCGGGTACGTGGAGGAACATCCCTTTTGGGTGGGAACGATCCCCTTTACATTATCGATGGTGTCCAGGTTCAGATTTCCAACCAGTTTATCGGATCTGGAGGGGAAATTGCGAATCCAGTCGCTGGTCTTGGCTCATCAAGGGATGCCAGTACAACCAATACCATCAGCTCCTCTTTCGGACGTGGGCTTAATACGCTGGCTGGCCTTAACCTTAACGATATTGAAACGATAGACATTTTAAAGGATGCTTCCGCAACGGCTATATATGGCTCAAGGGCAGCAAACGGTGTGGTTATTATCACTACAAAAAAAGGAAAGAGAAATGAGAAGCCTGTATTGGACGCTAACTATTATACCAGCGTGAGTACGGCCATTACAGAAAACGTATTGAGTGCTGATGAATACAGGTCAGTATTTTTGAAAGGTTCTCAAAACCTTAACAATAAACTTGCTGAACTCGGACAGCCTTTGGATGCATCTGCTTCCGCTTATCTGGCTAACCCCTCATTGCTCGGAACTGCGGATACAGATTGGCTGAAAATGGTGACGCGGACAGGACGCACACAGAATGCAGATGTGAGCCTTCGAGGCGGTGGAAGCGGCTCGAGTTACTACATGTCACTTTCATACAATAAACAGGAAGGCACGCTGAGAGGAACAAGCTTCTCACGGCTTTCGGGGAAAATCAATTTAACTAATGATCTGACCGAAAAATTACGTGTTATTGCCAACCTGGATATGGGTTTCACGAACAATAGCATTACCAACGGAGTTTATGCCGCCGCCCTTCTGGCGCCTCCTACTTTTTCCCCTTATAATGCAGATGGCTCACTTTCTGTGTTTCCCAATGCCGTATTCCCAGGAACAAATGCGACAGAATCCGGTATAACCAATCCAATGGCGCTGCTACAGGGAACCAATAAATCAGAAGGCAACTTATTGCTGGGCTCTTTGGCGTTGGAATATGATATTCTAAAGGCTTTAAAATTCAGGAGTACCGCTTCTGTGAATTATTCTGGCAATAACCAGGTAACGTACGAACCTTCAACTGTTTCTGTTATCAACAATAATTTAGGTGGCGTACCCGGAAGTACCGGGATCGGCAGCCAGTCTCAAAGCAAAAACCAGGACTTCTTTTTGGAAAACACATTAACATGGGATAGGCAATTTGGAAGTGATCACCATTTAACAGTTCTTGGCGGAACATCATGGCAAAAAACAACTGCAAAACAATTTTCGGCAAACGGACAGACGTATCCCGATGATACATTCCTTAACGGACTTTCTTCGGCAGCAGTATTCCTCAAACCGACTGCAGGAGAAGCCTACGCTTCTTTGCTGAGCTTTTATATGCGTGCCAATTACAGCTTTAAAAACAAATACCTTTTAACTGTGACAGCACGTTCCGATGCCTCATCGAAATTCCCTAAAACAAACAGGGTGGGTTATTTCCCTTCGGCGGGAGTTGCCTGGAAAATGAAGGAAGAATCCTTTCTTAAAGACGTGAGTTGGTTGGACGAGCTGAAGCTTAGGGCAAGTGCTGGCTACACAGGAACCCAGAATATTGGGAACAACCTTTTTTATACCCTATATACACCAACCTCATGGGCGGGAAGCAATGCACTTATCCCTTCTCAACTGGGTAACGATAGAATTAAATGGGAGAATACTTTACAGAAAGATGCAGGTCTGGATGTATCTGTTTTTGATGGAAGGTTAAGTGCCTCTGTCGGTTATTATCAAAAGCATACAGAAGGGCTGCTGATGTCGAGTGCTGTACCATTGAGTTCCGGTTTTGCTTCGGCTTTGGTGAACAAGGCAGATATCACCAATACCGGATGGGAAGTCGAACTGCGAGCAAATATATTTAAAAAAGAGAAGTTCGGGTGGAATGTAGCACTAAACATTTCGCAAAACCGTTCCCGTGTGGATAAGCTGGATAGGATCCTGCCAAATGCAACCAGCCTTGGCAGTGACATCCCTGCAGCTCTTGGAGAAATGATCGGTAACAATGCACTTATTCCAGGGCAGTCTCTGGGAGGTTTTTATGGGGCACGATATCTGGGCGTATTGCTCACCCAGGCACAGATCGACGCTTATAAAAATATCGGTCCTGGCGGAGTTGGTTCTGTATATACCTTATTCCCCCCCGTAAGTACGACCCTTGGCATAGGCTCACCATATTATGAGACTTATGCTATGGCTTATGGACCGGATGTGTTGGCCGGTATATTGCTTAACCGAACAAAAATTGGCGATGCAACACCTAAGTTTTTTGGTGGCATGACCCATACGATCAATTACCATAGGTTCAGTATGATTGCGAATTTCACTTACTCCTATGGAGGAAATATCCTTTACCTCTACGAAAACAATGCATTGGGACTGGGAGATCTAAGGAATAAAGGTTCGCGTATCAATCTGCCTACCTACCAGGATGACCCCTCTTCCAATAGGCCAATACTTTACCTGAAAAATCCGAACACACCTTCAGGAGCTGGCGCCAGTACATTGAATGTTTTTGATGCCTCATATATCAAACTCAAATCAGTCAATATCAGCTATTCACTGCCTCAGAAATGGATTGATAAGATGGGGATCAGGAATGCAATGATTTATGTTGCAGGCAGCAACCTATTTACCATTACCAAATATCCCGGACCTGATCCGGAGGTAACAAATGATCCATATAGTATCATAGGAGGTAATACCGATGATGGAAGTTACCCTCAGGTACGCCAATACTCTTTGGGCTTACGGTTCAGTTTTTAAAATTATTTAAGATTTACAGAAATGAAAAAAATATATTTCTATACACTGGTCAGCTGTTTAATTTTCACCCTGATTTCTTGTGAGAAAGAATTGAGTACCCCTCCACCAAATGCAAAAGTGAACGGAACGGCTGTAGTTGATTTAAAAAGTGCTCAGAATACATTGAATGGCGTGTATTACCGCCAGGCGAATGCTTCTGCGACAACATACAACTGGCAAAATCAAAATGTTCATCCAGGGATGCTTACCGGTATGCTAGGGTACGGCCTCGGTGCTTACGATGATGAAACTAATAATAACCTCAACTCCCGTTTTATGCAGGTGTTGAATCCCTGGGCACAATGGTATGCGACGGTAAATGCGGCAAATGGAATGCTTGACGGTTTAAAAAATTTGGCAGATAGGGTGATTCTTCCTGCCAGGAAATCGGAAATGGAAGCTGAAGCCAAGTTTTTAAGGGCCTATTCAAACTTCAAGTTACTAATGTTCTTTGCGGAATGGAATGATCAGAGCAGTGCTAAAGGGATTTTAATCCACAATGAGCTGAGTTCAATTGGGACCATCATAAAAGCTCGAAGTTCTGTCGCCGAGTCTTACAAAGCTATTTTGGATGATCTGGATTTTGCCGTGGCCAATGGTCCGACAACCAATCCAAACTACTATATGAATAAATATGCTGCGATGGTACTCCAGGCGCGTGTCCTGCTCACCCGTGGACAGAGTGCGGACATATCTAAGGCTTTAGCCCTCACCAATCAGGTTCTTAGTAGCAATAAATATACATTGGAGCCTAATCTCAAAGATATTTTCTATAATAAGGGCCTGGCCAGTGCTGAGGTCATTATGGGTATCAAGCCCCAGGGATTACAGGAAAACATCAGGACGAACAGTGGAGCATATTCGATTCCAACTGTCGTCGGTGTTGTTTACGTTGCAAAACGCGATTTTGTAAACTTATTGGCAGGTGATCCCCGTGATACATGGATGCATGGGCCATTAACTCCGCCTGAGTTTCAGGCCGGAAGTCCGGACACTTATTTTTACACCAAATACCTTCCGTTTAATGCAGCATCCAACGCCCCCACCCCTTTCACCCAGATATCTGAAACCTCATACGTTGCTAGGCTTTCGGAGGTTTACCTGTTAAAAGCAGAAGCAATCATCCGTTCCGGAGGGGCGCTAAATGATGCAAAGCTGGCTATCAAAACCGTTATGGCCCGCGCAGGCATACCTTCGGGGAGCCCGCTCTTTACACCTGTAGACAATGCGAACACACAAATGGATTTATGGAAGCAGGTATATTTTGAAACCCTACGAAACCTTACAGGTGAAGATGGGATAGACTGGTTCGCACTTCTACGTTTTCCATTCGAAAATATCAAACAGCTTAGGCCAACGATTACAAGTACCACCCAACTGTGGTTTGGTGTACCAGTTGCTGAATTTCAGTCAAACCCTTTGTTTGGTCCTCAAAACGCTGGAGGCTATCCGACACAATAGAAATTGACGATAAATAGTGCCGTAATACAGTACGGCACTATTAAATATTATCATAATTGCTAACCGATGAGGACTCAAATCCTATAGTCCGAATCAATACAGAAATAATGCACATGAAAATAATTTTTGATAGATGGCTGGACAGATTGCTTGTCCTTTCAATCGCTATGCTTGGCTTTTTAGTGCAGTCCGCATCTGCACAGAATCAAGAAGCCAAAAAATTGACTATCGGAGACACTGCTCCACCCTTAAAATATGCAAAATGGATCCAGGGTGCCAAGCCCATTATTAAAATTGAAAAGGAGAATATCTACGTTGTAGAATTCTGGGCGACATGGTGCGGTCCATGCATTGCGGCAATGCCCCATCTTTCTGAACTTGCAAAAAAATATGCTGGCAAAATCGAGTTCATAGGGACCAACGTCTTTGAGCGCGTGGGTGATAAACCCTACGAATCATCGCTCCCAGCGGTACAAAAATTTGTTGAAAACCAAAGGAAACTAGAAAAAATGACCTATAACGTAATTTCGGACAACAATGCACAGGACATGGCAAAGGGCTGGTTAGATGCAGCTGGAATAGATGGGATCCCTGCTTCTTTCGTGATCAGCAAAGGTGTAATCTCATGGATAGGCCATCCTCTGAGCCTTGACTCTGTCCTTAATGCAGTTCATAGCGGAACATTTGACATCAAGGTAGCCAAGGAAAAATACGAAAGCAGCCGGAACCCTAATGAGGAACGGGTGAGAAAGTTCCAGTTTGTTCAGAAGAGATATCAGCAGGCCGAAACAGATAAGGACTATAACAAAGCTTTAGCTTATGTAGATTCAGCAATTGTACAGATGCCGGAGGCTAATTATGTCTTCATGACAGATAGATTCAGAATTCTACTTGATCATTTTAGCGAAGATGAGGCTATGGTCTACGGACATCAGGTTATGAAGGGAAATGTTGGAGTCAAGGCAATTACCGGATTCCTTGCTGGACGTAATGACCTGTCCCAGAAAATGAAGGATTTCAGTGTACAGATCGCAAAAAAAATGGATGTAAAATATCCAATGGAGATGGAAGTTGTTGCAAAGCTGCAAGCCCGGGCTGGATACTATAAAGAAGCAGCGGAAAGCCAGCAAAAGACAATCGACATGGCAATCGAGCAAAAAAAGAATAAAGACATGGCACAATTCCTGACCGATGAGTTAATTAACGGCTACAAAAAGTCTTTAGAAGAGTATAAAAGCAAGTCAGGATAATGGCCACAATTATCTATATACCAGTTCAAGGTATGGGCAAAATGCTATGAATCTACCATTCAGATCACGGTAAGTCCAAATAGAAACGAATTAAAATCACTAAAAATAATTTAAGGCTGAAATTAAGCCTCAAGGGTTGTCCCTTGCCTTTTTGAAAAATTAAAAACAAAATGTTATGTATCTAACAATAAAAAAAATCAAAGCTTATAGCCACAAGACATTGGCTATGATACTATTGACAACATGCTGTTTATCAGCAGCAAATGCGCAGCAGAAGAAGAAACTGTCAGTTGGAGATGATGCCCCGGCATTAAAGTATTACAAATGGATACAGGGTGACAGCCCCATAACTGCTATCGATCCCAATAAAATTTATGTGTTTGAATTTTGGGCAACCTGGTGTGGGCCATGTATTGCCGCAATGCCCCATCTTTCAGAATTATCAAAGAAGTATGCCGGAAAAATAGATTTTATTGGCTGTGACGTTTGGGAGAATAAATATGGCGGGCCAAAGGAACAGGAATACTATTTCGGGAAAGTTTCAAGAGCTGCAAGCGATCAACGGAAGCTTGGGAGGTTAACCTATAATGTAATCATGGATAACAATGCGGAGGATATGGGCAATGGATGGCTGAAGGCCGCCGGCATAGGAGGCATTCCATCATCGTTTGTTATCCAGAAGGGCAAAATTGCCTGGATTGGACATCCACATTACCTAGATTCAGTCCTTGTACAGATCGCTGAGGGCAAATATGATATCCAGGCCGTGAAAAAACAATATGAGGATAACGAGAAGATGTTATCTGATAGACAGGCTAAATTCGAGGCTGCGACGAAAAAATATAAGGACGCCGAAGCTTCCAAAGACTATGATCAGGCGATAAAATTCGTCGATGAAGCGATAGCTGGCAACCCTGCAGAAAGCTACATGTACGAAAGCGATAAGTTTCAATTACTGATGGACCACTTTGGCAATGATCAGGCGATCGCCTATGCTAAGGAAGTTTCAAAAAAGAAACTGAATGGAGAAGTATTGATTGCCAATCTCTACGTAAAAGAAAATCTTCCCAAACCTATCAATGCCTTTGCGATTGAATCGGTCAAAAAATGGGAAATAGACAAAAATCCCAAAGCGCTCGATATTCTTGCCACCTTTCAGGTCCGGGGAGGGTTCTACAAAGACGCGGCAGAATCGGAACTCAAAGCAGTATCACTGGCAAAAAGCTTAAAAGATGATAAAACCTGGGGGCCGATCATGACCGACGGCGTGATTGCAGACTATCAGAAAAAAGCTGATGATTATCAAAAGAAAGCAATCACCAAACCATAAATATCCAGGAGTGGCTCACAGCGCTTTCCTTAATTATTAACACATTATTCAAAATTATCATGAGATCGAAAAACAAATTTTCCGGTTTATCAAAACGGATTTTATTCTCGCTTACCGCGTTCGTAATATTAACAACGAATGTTAAAGCTCAAAAAGCACAACTCTCTATAGGAGACGATGCTCCTGCATTAAAATATGCCAAATGGATTCAAGGCGCCAAACCGGTTACAGCGATCAGTAAAGATAAGATCTATGTAATTGAATTCTGGGCGACATGGTGCGGTCCCTGTATTGCGGCTATGCCCCATCTCTCTGAACTTGCAAAGCAATACGCCGGAAAAGTCACGTTTATTGGATGCAACGTATGGGAGAGTGCCCATGGCAAGGATAAAAATCAGGAATCATACCTTCCGAAAGTCACCAAATTTGTTGCAGAACAGAAAAAAATGGGACGGCTCACCTATAACGTCGTATCGGACAACAAGGCGGAAGATATGGGAAATGGGTGGCTGAAAGCCGCAGGAATCGGTGGAATTCCGTCTTCATTTATAGTGGACAAAGGCAAAATTGCATGGATAGGACATCCGATCGGCCTGGACTCTGTTTTAAAAGAGGTTCTTGCCGGTACTTTTGACGTCAATGGTTCAAAAGCTAAAATTGAAGCACAGGAAAGTGAAGGAAAAAAAATGTTCGCACAGATGAACGGCTTCAAAAAAGCATATAACGATGCCGACAGCCTGAAGCAATTTGACAGGGCAATCGCAATAGCTGATTCTGCCATTACTGCTATGCCTAATCTTAAATTCGTTTTCATGGCTGATAAAATGCGGATGTTGATCGATCATTTCGGCGATGACAAAGCTATTGCTTACGGAAGGGAGATTATGAAAGGCACAGTGGGGATAGACGCAACGACCGCAATGTTATATGAAAAAAAGGACCTTTCGCAAAAAATGAAGGAATTTGCATTTGAATTCAGCATGCAGATGAAACAGGTGATGTTTCCGCAGGTACTCAATATTCAGGCAGAAATGGCAAGCAGGGCCGGTAAATACAAAGAAGCGGTAGAACTGCAGACTAAGGCAGTCGATATGGCCATCGCCAAAAAAACAGACCCTCAGATGGGGGGTAGTATCACTGATACAGTAATCGCTGAATACAAACAAAAGCTAGCAGATTACAAGAAAAAAATGTAATTATAAGCAGAAGACCTTTGGCTGGTATTGAATGGGTTTGATACCGGTCAATTGTTAAAGATCAGCATTTGAGCATAGTCCATTTTATAGCCTTATTATGACTTACGGATATGAGCATAAGCAGCAACCGGCTGCTCAAGCGGTATAATCCTTCTGAAAGCCTGCTTCAATCCAAACCATTTTTCCTCGTGCCTAATTTGAAACGAGTTCATAAATACTTTTATATGAAAAAAATATTATCAATAGTCCTCACATTCTCTGTATTATCAGGCTTTGCCCAAAGCCCTGAACTGATAGAGACGGTTACCAAAAAGGGCAATGAGATCGTGATCCCTTATCAAAAATACAAATTGAAAAATGGGCTCACTGTAATCCTTACGGAAGACCATTCTGATCCCATAGCTCATGTAGACGTGACCTATCATGTGGGGTCAGCTCGTGAACAGATCGGCAAATCCGGATTTGCGCATTTTTTTGAGCACATGATGTTTGAAGGTTCGGACCATGTAGCGAGCGGGGCACACTTTAAGACCGTGAACGGCAGTGGGGGAACGCTGAACGGCACAACCAATCAGGACCGTACGAACTATTTTGAAACCGTCCCCAGTAACCAACTTGAAAAAATGCTCTGGTTAGAATCGGACAGAATGGGTTTTCTGCTGGATGCGGTCACACAGAAAAAATTCGAGATTCAAAGGGCAACAGTAAAGAACGAACGTGGTCAAAATTATGACAACCGTCCGTACGGACTTGCGTTTGAAGCAGTTTCCAAGGCGCTTTATCCTTACGGTCACCCATACTCATGGCTGACCATCGGATATATCGAAGATCTTGATAACGGAAATGTAAATGATCTAAAAAAGTTTTTTATGAGATGGTATGGTCCCAATAATGCGACGCTGACCATTGGTGGGGATATAGACATTAAACAGACCCTTGCGTGGGTAGAAAAATATTTTGGCAGCATTCCACCGGGGCCAGTAGTAAAGCCTACCCAATTGCCTGCACCGGTATTGACTAACAAACGGTATGCCTCATACATTGACAATTATGCCAAACAACCATTGCTCTTTGTCGCCTATCCTGGCGTAAAGATGTATGATGCTGATATTCCAGCTATTGATGCACTTACAATGATCCTGGGTCAGGGTGCTAATTCTCTGCTATACAAAAATCTGGTTAAGTCCCGCAAAGCTGTACAGGCGAATGTATTTGCCAATAGCTCGGAACTTGCCGGGTTCATCGGAATGCAGATCCTTCCCTACCCCGGCCAGACACTTGCAGAAATGGAAACACTTCTGCAAGAAAGTTTTGCCGAATTTGAGCGTACCGGCGTGAGTGATGATGATCTGCTCCGTTTTAAAGGAAATGCGGAATCCAGCTTTGTGAATGCGATATCAAGCATCTCAGGAAAAGTAAGCCAGCTGGCTGAATCTCAGACTTTCAAAGGTGACCCAAATCAGATCGGCCGCGAGCTGGCAGCTATAAGAAGAGTGAGCAAGGAGGATATCATCAGGGTATTCAATCAATACATTAAAGGGAAGCCTTCTGTGGTTTTAAGTATTTTACCTAAAGGATCAGATGTTAAACCGGCAGCAACCGATAATTTTACGGTAGCCAGATCAAATTATACACCTCCGGAGTATGGATACGAGAATTTGACTTATAAAAAAGCTGTCGATAAATTTGATCGAAATATTGAACCACCGGTAGGACCAAATCCCTCTATCAAGGTTCCAGCTTTCTGGCAGCATGATACAGGAAACGGCATCAAAATGATCGGTGCTTTCAACGGTGAAATACCGGAAGTCAACATTCTAATGTCATTGAAGGGTGGTGGTCTACTAGCCGAAAATGCGCCCGATAAAGCAGGTTTACCGACTATAGTTGCACAGATGCTCAACGAAGACACGCAGACATTGACTGCGGAAGAAGTCAGTTCGAAACTGTCGGTTTTAGGTAGCAGGATAAGTATAACTGCCGGTACTGAAGAAATTAATTTCAATATTTCGTCCCTTACCAAGAATATCGACCAGACGCTTATTTTGGCTGAAGAGAGATTGTTCCGTCCAAAATTCACCCAAGAATCTCTCGATAGGATTAAGAAGCAGACAATCCAGGGAATGATATCGTCGAAAGCCCAACCCGCTTATATTGCTTCAACGGTGTTCAACAAAGTCCTTTATGGCGTTGACAATATCAGAACATACGGGTTACGGGGCAACGAAGAAACCATTAACGCCATTACTTTAGCTGATGTTCAATCCTTTTACGACAAATACTTTTCTCCGGATCTGACTTCGGTCGTTCTTACCGGGGAATTGAACGAATCCGCCGCCAAACAAAAATTAGCATTTTTGAATAGCTGGACCAGTAAACCTGCTACCGTTTCTGCCCCCGCGCCTCCACAAAGCAATATCAGCCCCAAAACCATCTATTACGTCAATATTCCAAATGCTGCTCAGTCAGAAATCAGGCTTGGCTATTATACAGGAGTAAATTATGATGCAACAGGCTTGTCTTACCGCATGGAGCTAGCAAATTTTTCATTAGGCGGTGGTTTTGACAGCAGGTTAAATCTGGACCTGAGGGAAGAAAAAGGCTGGACCTACGGAGCTGGCTCCAACTTCACTGCAGGAAAGTATGGCGGGCAATTCGCCGCATCCGCAGGCGTGCGGGCATCCGTGACCGACAGCGCAGCGCTGGAATTCATCAAGATTATGTCGAGATACAGGGATAACGGGATTACATCTTCAGAACTAACGTTTTTAAGGAGTGCAATTGGTCAGAGCGATGCTTTGGCTTACGAAACAAATGAACAGAAGGCTTCCTTCTTGTACAGGATTCAGAAATACAGTCTGCAAGCTGGTTTTATAGACAAACAAAACAAAATCCTTAAAACCATCAATAAGGAGGAAGTCGACCAATTGGTAAAAAAATACCTTGACCCGGAAAAAATGGTCATGTTGATCGTCGGCGACAAGGTCCATTTCCTTGATTCTTTGAAGAAATCCGGTTATACCTTAATTGAACTTGATACAGAAGGAAGACAGATTCCATAATCGACCAACGATATTATCTGAACCCATGATTCGGCGGTTCAGATAATATTTTTAATAAATTTTTACGTTAATCAGAATCGCCGAATTATTCCTTTAATAAACCGGAGCATGGTCCAATCCTGCCTATCCTTCGCGGGGGATTCTACCGGACAATAACCCCAACAACACTATCCACTATGAACGATCTAGACCCAACAGACATCGAAATATTAAAGATTTTACAGAAAGATGCCAGCATGACCCATAAGCAGATTTCCGATAAGCTCTATAAGTCCGTAGCCACTATCCATGAGCGGATCAGAAAGCTTAAAAATTTGGGATACATTAAGCGCACGGTAGTGATACTTGACCGAAAGAAAATCGATCGTAATTTAATAGCCTTCAGTCAGGTATTGCTCAATGATCATGCGGCCGCAACGCTGAAAGGTTTCGAAAATGAGGTGATCAGGTTTCCCGAGGTAATGGAATGTTTTCAGATGACAGGTACTTTTGATTTTGTTCTGCGTATTGCTACCAGGGACATAGATGCCTATCACGATTTTTACCGCAACAAGCTGGCGACCTTGCCCAATATAACCACAGTCCAAAGCTTTTTTGTGCTTTCGGAAACAAAAAGTGACACCGCTTATCCCTTATAAGTTTATCTAGGGGGCCAGCGTTTTAATTCATTCCAGCTATTCGATAATCAATGAAAACTATTGAAATGAACAACGAGCATGTACAATGCCTGATTATCGGATCAGGCCCTGCGGGCTACACTGCAGCAATTTATGCTTCAAGGGCAGATCTCAAACCGATAATGTACACCGGGATGCAGGCTGGAGGGCAATTAACCCAAACCACTGAAGTAGATAATTTCCCTGGTTACCCTTTAGGGATCACTGGACCGGAGATGATGGAAGACCTTCACAAGCAGGCTGAAAGGTTCGGTACGGAAATCCGCTTTGGTTACGTCAGCGATGTAGATTTTTCTGTATTGCCGTACCGCGTTACTATTGACGATGTTAAAGTGATGACTGCATCCACAATCATAATCGCCACCGGGGCCAGCGCAAAATGGCTGGGGCTTCCCAGCGAGCAACTCTATAACGGATTTGGCGTCTCTGCCTGTGCCGTCTGTGATGGCTTCTTTTTTAAAGGACTCGATGTAGCAATTGTGGGTGCGGGCGACACAGCTGTTGAGGAAGCTAGTTATCTAGCTAAACTTTGCCGGATGGTACATATAATTGTCCGTAAGGACCATTTTCGCGCATCAAAAGTGATGGTTGCCAGGCTTACTTCCATCCCGAATATCACTATTCATTATAATTGCGAAACAGCGGAGATTCTGGGGAATGGAAAAAATGTTAGTGGCGTAAAGATCAAAAACAATCTTAGCGGAAATGAACATACCCTTGAGATTGACGGATTTTTTGTTGCTATTGGCCATAAGCCCAATACTGCAATATTCGAGGGCAAACTGGATATGGATGAAACTGGTTATCTAATTACCCAGCCAGGAACAACGCATACTAACATTCCCGGCGTATTCGCATGTGGCGATGTGCAGGACAAGCATTACAGACAGGCTGTTACAGCTGCAGGTTCAGGGTGTATGGCAGCATTAGATGTTGAAAGGTATCTATCCCTTGGCAACTTGCACTACCATATACAAGAAAGCTAATCAGAGCAAAAACAAGCGGCCAGTAAATCACAATTACAACACAAAGAGGAGACGATTTATGAACAATCATAGCGGATAAATCATACGGCCTTTTTCATTAATCCAGAAAAACATCATAAGTCTATCATCCAAAATATTATAAACATTAACGCCTACCAAAACCAAATGGAGGCCCCACGATAACTATTCAATATTGACGTTTCGCATTATGGCTAAATTCCAGTTTTAGATACTCGGTCTATTGGGGTTAGTTTACGTATATATAATATCAAACTCGCTTATGATTTTGAATGTTTTAATCATTTCCCTATCTTTAAATAAGAATTTGCATTCAAAAATATAGAGGTGAGTATTTGGTACCTTAAAACAAAAAACGATACACAATAAATTGATTTACAAACAGATAAACGAACAGGTTCGACTCCCTTCGGCTCCACTGGAATCAGTAACAGAAATCACCAAAAAACACTAAAAGCCTGCAAATCAACAATTTGCAGGCTTTTGTTTTTTGGTATTTAGTGGCTTTTTTGACCAAATAACGCATATGCGAGGTGAGTCAAGCGGTGAGTCGAACTACGAAAGTTTCGGACTCACCGCTTTAGGACTTAACTAACTGTTAAACAGCTAGTTTACCAAGTACACATCTTGACTTTTTTTGATTGCAATCTTAACTTTATTTCACCTTTAAGATTAATTTATGAAAAGAAATTTCAGTTTACTCTTCTTTCTGAAGAAAGGAAAAACAGACCCTCAAGGTATCTCATCAATTTACATGAGAATTACCATTGAAAAAAAACGCACAGAAATTGCTACTGGAAAGGTATGTCAAGACTCTGATTGGGAAAACGGTAAGATCAAAGGAAATACCCCCAAGCAAAAGCACTTAACACTTATCTACATCAAATGGAGCTAAAAGTCCATAATTCTCATAGACAGCTTTTGATGAGCGATAAAAATATAACAGCTGAGACTGTAATGAATGAGTTTTTAGGCAAAAGCATTAAAGTAAAAATGCTCACAGAAGTATTTGAAATGCACAATAAGGAGATGAAAGAGTTCTTAGGTAGCTGTACCAGGTTCCTATTTACGCTCTATTAATTAATATATTCTCCATCCCCACTTTTTCTTTAAAAGAATTTGTATTATCTTCAAGTATAACCGGCATTAACGCTGTGCTTAAGAATTTATGAGGATATTTTTTTCAATAACGCTTATCATGCTGCTTGCTGGAACTAGCCACGCCCAGTACACCTATATCCTTAACGTCAAAAATAACGAGCTGGAGGGCAAAAAAATCAAATTGTATCTATTGGATAACGCTGGACATCAGGCATTGAAAATAGATTCATCAGTCTGTAAGAACGGAATGGTTAGGTTTAAAGGTGCTATGTCACAGCCTGTCCACTTTGTAGAACTAGGCTTTAAGAACAAAGGAAAGTCTGCATCTCTTAAGTTTCCACTTGATTCGGGAGAACATTCGATATGCCTAGAGATGGGCAAAGGTTCAAATGAGCAACCAATCCTTTCTGGCCTGGAGACCAATAGCATGAAAATCCGGGCGGAATCAGAACAACTATGGCATGCATTATATGATAAATATCCGTTAACAACCGATGGCAGAACGATACCCAAAGCGGTTTTCCTTGAAGATTTAAAAAATCAGCTCCAATTGGCGAGCGACCACCCAAAAGACTTTTATAGTCTACTACTTTTGTATCAGACCAGTGCGAGCGAAGTTTCATTAAGCCATGCCAATTCAGTACTGGAGGCTTGGGCAAAGCTGGATACTAGGCTCGGGGAATCGCCGCTCGGCCTCTCTATCTATAAACGCCAAAAAAATTTTATCAAAGGCTACCTTGCAGCGCAGGTAGGCAAAGACATTATCAACTTTACAGTCAGCGATATTGATGGCAATACATTTGATAGCCGGTCATTAAGCGGGCAAAAATACCTGATCGTTTTGTCCGCCACCTGGTGCCTTCCGTGTCAAAAACAGCTACCCTTATTAAAAGCTCTTTACGACAAATACAAAGTATCAGGATTAAAAGTCGTTTACTTCAATAATGATGATGATGTGGTGAGGTGGAAGGAGCATGTTAAGAAAAACGAACTCACCTGGATTAATGTCTCAGAGAGACTGAAATTCTCGAATAGCCGAATTCCTAAATCTTTCGGCATTTATGCGGTACCTACTTGCATTTTGGTAGATTCCAAGGGAAAAATCACATACAATTCGGATCAGGGTGATACGGGCTTAGATAAACTGGAGGCAGCAATTAAGCAGACGATATAGCATCGCGGTATCGTCACAAATGGTTTTTATGAATTGTTTACCTTCTACTTATTGGATGCAAAACAGAATGTTACAAAGACATTTTTGAGATTCTGTCAGCACTAACAACACTAAGTTTACCAACAAATATTACGGTTACATTGGATATATTTTTTGTTTTATTGTCATAGTAAAAGAAATTCGGTAAATTATATTATTTATATTAGTCTGAGTGTTGCCCAGACTGCCACCGCACCTGCAAAGTCAGGTTCAGCATGAAGAGAAGAATCAAAAATAACCTTCAATAATGATATTTCTTATATAATATCAAAAGTATCAGAGCTTGAGGGCTCAAGCATATCTTCTTCTTTGATCAGCAGCTTTAAATAATCTCGATCGTATTGCAGATTGTAGTTATAGCTATATCGGTTGGCAGATTGCTGAAGAGATTTAAACAAGAGGTATTAAAAGGAGAAGTATAAATGCCAATTACCTATAGAGCAGTTTTTTTGCCAGTTGAAAACGATCTTATCTTATTTTCTGTAGGCAGAAACCACGGTGGGCATTTTAAAAATCTAAGTGACAGGCTCTGCAGTTAAATTTACAGATAGCACCATATACAACAAAGGCTTTATCTTAATTGATAAGCCTTTGTTGTTATGGGTTATTATTGCTTAACGGGAAAAAGTTAAGGTTCCAAAGCCAAGTTGATCATATCCCCCACTATTTGGTCCATAATCGCCACCACCACCCTCTGGCCGTACTTTCTCGGCGAATTGGGTTGTATATGTAGCGGCTTTGCCTTTTACTTTCACGTAATAATTGTAAACCAGCTCCCATCCCGGACGGATACTACCCCGTCCAGCACTTGAAATAACAGTATGATTCGAATTCTCACAATTGTTATAAGTTGTAAACGGAACGGTATTGGTTGTATTGATGTTATAGGCTGCTATATATTCGCTAACCCCTAAAAGTGGCGGATTAACATGGCTCCAAGGGTTATAATCGAAAAAGTTTTGTCCCTGGTTATATAACATCTGGCAAAAAGTACCGAAAAGAGGAACCTCCATTGTGGCATGCCCCTGATCTCTTCCAGCTTCCTGCGCCTGGTCCATACCATTGGGATATGTAGCTGTTGTTACTCTTCCGATAAAGGCGGTGCCGGTTCCACTATGCTGGTAATAATCTATTGCATAGTTGATCTTGGCCACATCGTCGCAAAGAATGCCGATGGCCAATACCGTACATAAGTTAGACATATCCCAGTTTAACCAGTAATGTGTGCCACAGGTATTATTATGTCTGTTCAAAAAATCACTCGAAACGGGATAATATACGTTAAGCATAAAATTTTTAAAAGCTGTAAAATCTTTTGCAGACCAACCGCTGAAACCACGCATAATTTCCGCAGCATTAGCCCATTGATAACCTTGTAGTCCAGCCGCCAACTGTTTATTGCTGTCTCCGTCAATATACTTGCATTTAACTGCCCAGGCATTCATAATGGCTACAGCATTTGCGCCACATGCTGCATCACCCTTAATTTTCCAGCGTAAGGCATTTTGATAAGCCGCGGCAGCATCCTGACAGGCCAAAATGTAATTTTCTCCTCTTCCGCTTGCTGCTCTTCCACGCACGATTGTATCAACCGGCCGCGGAACATAAGTAGCTGCAGAACGGCCATTGGCTACAAGCTTATTCCAGCCAGCAAGCCAGGGTTGCGCCCCTGCATTTACTTTGGTTGTCATTCGGGTAAAATCAGCCGCAGAATGAAGCATTCCCGGGTGTACAACAGTGGTTACCTGCCCAAGTGCAGCGGCAGCCATTTGTTTTCCAGCCACCAGGCTGATGCCCAAATTTGCCTGATCCTCAGCGGCAATTGGCTTGCTGCATCCGCAAAAGATGGTTAAAGCGCAAAACATGAATTGATTCATTTTTGTTTTCATAGGATATATAAGTATAAATTGGTTAAGCTAATTTGTCATATAACAATATATTTATGCCAGAGTAAACGCTAAAGAAGGTAACTTCACTTTAATTAACTCAATCAGGCGCTCGTCTCTAAACGGGTTCTACGCTATTTAAAGGCAAAAGGTTGCTTAAAGAAATCCTGTGGTATTTCATTTATCCACTGACTGATCGACCGATAATTCCAGGTGGGTGTCGGCACCAGCTAGCGAAGGAATTACCTCTGTAAAATTCCCTTTGATCTTGTTATTTCCCAGTTTGGCATAATTTACGGTCACATTCAATCCAGCTGAGAGCGGTTCCAATGTAAGGGAAAAAGGTCCAGCTAATCAAAACAAATTTATTAGTTGGGGTATGCAGATCTTTATAAAAAAAGACTTTTTTTATACTAATCCGAATTTGTACCCATCTGATAATTAGATGTTTGGCTTAATATAAGTTTCGTCGTTATTGTAGCTGGAGATTTCCATTGCTCTGATTACGGCGCCGTTAACGGTTTGCCTTAAGCCGAGCGTAATGTTATTTTTCTCTCCCTTCTTAAGGTTTAGCCAACATTCCGGTATATAAAATTCCCTTTGTGGACCAGCCTCCCAATGGCGGCCTATGTTATGACCATTTATATAGATAAATCCATTACCTGAAGCATTGATAAGTAACCTCCAGGTTTTTTTACCAACATTTTCAGGCAGTTTAAATTCTGCACGGTACCAGGTTAAAAGTGCATTTTGTTTTCCTTTGGGTTGCAGGTTATTTCCTTTGCGTGGGATCTGAAAAGTAGTATCCAGTGGTACAGATTTCCAATTCCTGGCATCGAAACCCAAATCAGTAAATTTGTGCGCTACACCAGACAGATTAGTGCTATACTCCCAGTTTAGCTTTTTATTAATCATTGTAGTACCATCAGAAAGGCCTGCAACGCGGATACCGCAAAGTTCTTCCATCGGAAAATACCCATGTTCATGTCCTATATTTTCATAAACCAGCCACACTTCATTACGGCCCTCATTCAGTAACCCCGTCAAATCAAATTGGTTATCGTATTCGGTTTCCTTTAAAAAGGTAAACGATTTATCGCGTTGGCGGGTAACCTCTGATACCCACTTTTCAGCAGGAAATATCCGGGGAGCAATTTTGCCATTAACTTCCATACTTATAATATCCCTAGAATAGGTATTAAACAACATTCGCTTATATTTGGTGGCTTCTTGTTTAGTAAGGTCGAAGCCCGCACGGTAGCGTACGTATCGCAAATCGTTTATGCCCATCTCAGGCAAAGATTTTCCTTGGCTTAACGGAAGCCATTGGCCTTGTGCATCTTCATCGTATTGTTTCACTGATTTAAAGCGAAAGCTAACCGGAATAGACACTTTTGCTGTTGGTGCCCGATAAGACCACCAGATGCCTTTCTCAGCCCCAGCTGCTGGGGGAATGATCAGTACTTTTGTTTCTAGCGGTCCCAAGTCGTAATGGATTAAAAGGTTGGCTATCATAGCTACTGTGGTATCGGCTCTATTTTTACTTTTGATCAGGACCTTATTTTCATCCTGGTCAATATTGTACATAGGCTGTCCGGCATCGTTTTTACTGGCTTTAACCGTTGCAGCACCGCTATGGCTTTGGTCTGTAGCGCTGTTGTGTATAAATACGAAGCGTGTTCCATCAGCAGCTATGCGTTGTGCACCTACAATTTCGGCTGGAGCACTTTCAAAGCTACATATCCCACCTTTTGAATTAATCAGTTCATTCCCATACTTTTTGATAAAATCACCTAGATTTTGTGCGGCGTAATATTTTGGAGATAAAGCTCCGTTTTCACGGATCGCTGCGTTGTAATCATAAGTTGTGGTTTGCCCCCTGGCACCCCAGCCTGCAAAATGCGTTCCCCCAACAAACACATAAGGAAAAACACCTGTGGCACCTCCTGCAATTGACATCATTCCGATGGCATAAAAATGTTTGTCGTTGGAGTAATGGTCTTCGCTCAGTTTCCCACCTACGGTTGCAAACCAACCGCCTTGCAGTTCGGTAACGAATCCAGGGGCATTGGGTTGCTGTTGTTTCAGATCGCCCATACGCCTTGCACAACTAATGGCATCTTTCAGCCCTACATAATAATTATCACAATCAAAAACCTGCGACAACAAGGGATCTTTACTTCCGCGGGTTTCCGAGGTTAGGCAGGTAAATACAGGTATCGTTATCCCAGCACCGCGTACACAGTTATACATACGCTGTAGGGCATGCGATTTATTTGTGGTTTTGTGTGCATTGTACTCATTTTCTATTTGAAAAAGAATAATTCCTTTCTTACCTCTTTGCTTTGCGGTAATCTGCTCTTTCTGAATAGCTTTACATACAGCTTTATACCAGTGATCGTGCCAGTCCAGATAGCGGTCGTCAGCACTTCGCAACCAGAAACCCTCCACATCGTCAGGACGATACTTAGCCAGCCAGCGTGGATAGCCTCCTCCTGCGAATTCGGCACAGATAAATGCGCCAGGCCGGATAACAGTGTAGAAACCAAACTCTTCCTGGGCCATATGAAGCCAATCCATAAGATCTTTAAAATTGACCTGAGAATAGTCGTTCAGCCCCTTAGGCATATTCAACTCACTCAGATTCCAGGGAATATACGTTTCAACGGTATTAAAGCCTGCTGCTTTTATTTTGGAAAAACGATCACGCCAAAGCGACTTAGGTGTACGGAAATAGTGGAAAGCTGCACTGTAAACAAAAGTTGGTTTACCATCTATATATAAGCAGGCCCCATCGTACCTGACTTTATCAGGGAAGGGAAAAAGTTTCTGCTGCAGATTTTGAGATTTTGATGACAGGGTGATTGCCATCATTATAAGGAACTGAAAAATTGTTTTTTTGAACATCCGAAAAAAATAGAGTTTAAAATCTAATCTGGGGAGAAGTAGGTATTTTTACAATTGACAACTCAAAATGGAAATAATACTCTATTGGTTTGGACTTATTGATAAAAAGTTATCAAATCTCTAAGGTGTATTAGTACCTGAATCTTTACTGTAAACCTGTTGGTCTGAAAGTAAGCCGTGCACACAAGTCACATTGCATGCTCAATAGCGATTAAACAATTGTCGTCAATCTCTCTTGTTTATTCTTTTCTAATTCTACTGAACGCCATCATCTTCACCTGTTCTATTACAGGGATAGATTTATGCTTCTTCCAAGGTTTTGATAGCGGTATCGTCGTTCAATATTTCGCTATGTATACTTTAAGCTGCATTTTTTGATCCTGGATTGAGACGATTGCTCAATTTTAAAAGATAACCTGGGGGCAATACCCCCAGGACTACCAGCTCGTGCACCCGCCGTCAGTATGAGATCAGCCGGCGTTATACCAAATACAGTGCACAAAAGTTTATTTTTTTTATTAAACCAGACGATTACTTCACGTTAACTGTTAAAAATTAAGATTACACGTGATTAATATTTTTAAGTAATTCGGTACTTACTTTTCCAGCAATGCAAAAACGCACCACAGGTATGGAGATTGCCCGTGGGAGTCGCCAACATTCCGTGGGCGGTCGTAATAATACTGTTTATCATTCTTCTTATTTGTTCCAACACAAACTTCCGCAACGTCGCCTTTTTCGTTGATGTATGGCACCAATGCCAGCCAGGCTTTTCGGGCCACAGGAGCATATTCCTGTTTATCCAACCAGCCATGTTTTACTCCGCTGATTAGTGCGTAGGTAAACATTGCAGATCCTGATGTTTCAGCCCAACAGTCTGGCTCATCAATCAACTGGTTCCACATTCCACTTGGACTTTGGTAATCTTTCAAGCTTTTCATCATTGTTTTATAGCCTTTAAGTATACGCGGACGGTCTTTATTATCTTCAGGTAACAACCGCAAAAGCTCCGTCATTCCTGCAGCCATCCAGCCATTGCCCCGCCCCCAATAAAACGGCACATCGGGTGCATGGTAGAAAAGACCGTTGGGCCGCTGTAATTCATCCAGATAAAGTACCATTTCTTTAGCTGCGCGATCTATATATTTTTTATCACCTGTAGCTTTGTAAGCCTGGGACTGAACAATAGTGATCATATACATATCATCTATCCACAAACGGGTTTGCCACGAAAAACCTTTATCAGCCCATTCCTTTTGCTGTAAATTTGCTTTTTGTGGAACCGCCCATTGGGTATCTGCATAAGGCATACCTAAGTCAAAATACTTTTTATCTTTGGTAATGAGGTACAATTCCAAAGGCAGGCTGCCGAACATATTCAAATCAACGTGGTTCATAATGGGCAATAGCTGCTTTTCTTCAGCGGTTAACTTTTCAAAACGCTCTTCCAGGCGCGACAAGAGCACTTTATCGTTTGTTAACTTAGCATATTTAAGTGCCCCGGTCCAATTGAAAGTTTCCGGATAGCTGATCCACTTCCCTGCGTGGAGCATGTGTTTTTTATCGAGAAAGCGGTAAGCTAAACGTTTTCCTACTTCTTTTGGGCCAAATCCTTCAGGAAAATCTTTCAGCAAATTGTTCTGTGCAAACAGGAACTGGAATGGAATTAAGAGTACAAATATGGCAATTAATTTTCTACACATATAAATTTATAATTGGTTTAAAGTCTTTTTGGTTACAGGAAAAATTTTTCAACTTAGGATTTATACAACTGGTAATTTGCACGGTACCATAGCATGCGATTAATAACCTGGGTTTTGTTCCAATTTTGCGCCATTATTTCGCTCGATTTCGGAAGCAGGGATTGGCCAGAGGTTATAGGTTGTTAAAACATCGTTATAATAAGGATTACATTTTTTTACGCGATCGTAAACCAAGCCCAGCCTCATCAAGGTAATCCGTCTTTTTTCTTCGGAGCCGAGTTCGCGCATACGCTCGTCTAAAATATAATCGATATTTACATTAGCCGGCAATACAGCCGATGCATTTGATCTGCTGCGTACTACATTAATATCTGCAGCTGCTTTATCCAGCTGGTTTAAACCCAGGTAAGCTTCGGCCCTTAACAGATACGTTTCTGCCAACCGGAACATATACTGATCGGCATAAGTTCCGCCTGCGCTTGCTTTAAGCAACAGCTGCGATTTATCCTGGAACATGCCATCAGGATGATCGCCTGGTGTGGTTACTTTTGATTGAAAAGCATAGAAATCTCTTCTTGGCACGGTTATACCCGCAGGTGAATTGATGGTAGATATGGTTTGCCCGAAACGTGGGTGTGCAGGATTGGTTACTTTAAATTCGCGCACAAAATTAAAGGGCGCATTTCTAAGGTCGTTATTAAAATCGCTCTGCCAGATGACGTCCGAAAAATATTTGGTGGGTATTGCCCAACCAATTCCCCTGCCACCCGTATAATCGCTGATTGGGTACAAAAACGGTTGAACACTGCTGCCAGCGAGCCTGAAAGTGAGAAATTGCGGCGCAAAATGCCTTTCCATCTGGTAAGAACCACCAATGCCTGTAGAAACCGCTCCGCCACCCGGTACATCGGTTTCAAACTGGATTACCCATAGGGCTTCCCTGTTGGTTCCGTTTTTCCTGTTCTGGTTGCCCCTTTGAAAAAGATCCCAATACACATTTTTTGTAGCATCTGTTGATTTTACCCCAAACCTGTTGGTCATTAAACCCACATTCGGGTTGCCGATCACGCTTGTTGCTGCATCTACAGCGTTCTGAAACTGCCCTGCTGCCAGGTAAACTTCCGACAAAAGATGATAGGCAGCCAGGTTATTTACTTCTCCATCCTGTACCAGGTTAATGGACGGAAGATTGCTTGCTGCAAATTTCAGGTCGCTAATAGCCTGCTCAAGCACAGCTATTTTAGTGGCCCTTATATAATCTGTTTTAGGATTAACAGCCTCTGTCGTATTCAGGGGGACACCACCGTATAAATAGGCCAGCGTACGGTAGGCCAGGCCCCTGAAAAATTTTGCCCTGGCTTCCATTAATATCTTTTCGGGAGGAGTTAATGACGAGCCCGGAATACGATCGATAATGGTGTTCGATTCTGCCACTATTTTGTATAATGAAGTCCAGTGAATTAACGGAATTTCTGTACTTAAGGGCGAATATGCAGCAACCATATTGGTATGCCTTGTGGTAGCCGGCTGACCGTCAAAAACCAGGTCGCAGCCAAAAACATAATCGAAAGGACGTTGTTCTCCACTGTTATAAAATTCGCTTCTTACACGGTTATATTGATTATTCAACGCCGCTTCGTAATCCTTCGCGGTGGTATAAGCATTATCTGTGATTAAGAAATCAAGTGGTTTTTCATCCAGAAAATCCCTTTTACAGGAGACAAATGAAATGGCAATAGCCACTATAATGAAGGTAATCTTTTTCATCGGTTTAATTTAAAATGTAACATTTAAGCCCACAGCATATCCTTTAAATACAGGTCTTCCATCATTCGTGAGGCCCTGATTGGTCTCCGGATCCCAGCCCTCCCAATTGGTCCAGGTGGCCAGGTTGCGTCCGCTTACAAACACATTCAGATTCTGAAGTTTCATCTTTTCAATCAGTTTTCCGCTGAATTTATAAGAGAGCGATACATCCTGCAAACGCACGAAACTGCGGTTCTGGAAAAGTGGCGGATTTAACGTAGCCGATACAAATGACCGCGGATATTTACCATTTGGATTATCCGGTGACCAAAAATCTATCCCGCTCAGGTAATTGTTCCTGATGGCATTATCATCTCTGATGAGCCTTGGCGTATTGCCGGCGAGGTAAGATTTTGAACCGCCCTGAATAGAATTAAAGAAAATGCTCAAAGTAAAGTTCTTATACTGAAAGTTGTTTAACAGGCTCAACCGGTACGCGGGTGCAGACGATCCTAAAATGGCCCGATCACTGGCGTTGATCACCCCATCGCCATTCTGATCAACAATGCGGTAGGTGCCCGGTGAATAGCCTGTAGGTATCTTTTCGCCGATCTGGTAAATCCCGTTTACCTGGTAATCATAAATTACCGCGGTTGACTGCCCAACGAAAAGCCCACTTTGCGGAAGATCATCTTCAACTCCATCGCCATTAAGATCGCCCAAAAGCTTAACTATTTTATTGGTATTATGGGAAAAACTCAATGTAGAATTCCATTGAAATCCACCACTATTGATATTTTTTGAGTTTAATGAAAGTTCGATGCCTTTGTTGTTCAGCTGTCCGATATTGGTTAAGAAATTATTAAAACCTGTTATTACCGGAATATTGACAGAATAAAGCAGGTCGGTAGTTTTGGTATTGTAATACTCCACTACACCCGATAACCTGTTCTTCAGGATACTAAATTCGAGACCGAGGTTAGCACCAGTGGTACGTTCCCATCTTAAGTCGGGATTAGGCAGCGAATTAACCTGCTGCCCCAGTTGGGTTGAACCACCATCGCCAAAAACATACGATACCCCTAAACCAACAGCGGCCAATGATGAGTAACGGGAAGTTTGGTTCCCGGCCACACCATAACCTACCCTCAGCTTAAGGTTATCAACCCAGTTTACTTTAAAAAATGATTCTTTTGAAATATCCCAACCTACCGATAGGGATGGAAAAACACCATATTTATTATTTTCGGCAAAGCCAGAAAAGCCGTCTCTCCTTATGGTACCGGTAAACAGGTACTTGCTTTCGTAATTGTAGTTTAAACGGAACATCTGATAATTAAGGGTTTCTTTCCAGGCATTGGATATCGCAAACCGGTTAGTACCCTGCTGTAGGTTATCGTAACCGAGGGTCAACCTCGAAAAACCTGTTGCATAAGCCCTGGTGTAGCTGTTATCGCGTTCAATGGCACCATAAAGTAAAGTTCCGGTAAAGCTGTGCTTACCAATAACTTTATTATAAGTTAAAAGGTTATCAAAGGTATAATCGTAATAAGTGGTATTTTCTTTTGAAGCCTGCCCGGTAAGGTTAGCATCGTACATATTTGAAATGTTTTTAAAATCGAGGCGGTAATTGTTGCCAAAACTAATTTTATAGCTCAAGCCCTTAACAGGCAGCTGTACATTACCGTAAACATTGGCAAAGAAATAGTTGTGGCGGTCGTAATCATCAGCCTGATAGTTTAACAGCGGATTGGTTACATTTGTATTAAAAGGATTGATTTTCAGGTTTCCATTATTATCCCAGGGAAGGATTAAGGGCGACATTAAATTGATATCTACGAAATTTGGCTCTACCCCATCCTCATTCACAAAAGTCCCGAACGATTGCAGGCCAATGGTAAGCCAATCTGTTGCTTTGGTTTCGATGTTTGCCCTGATGGTTTTTCTTTTAAAAACATCGTTTTTGATAAATCCTGAATTTCTGGTTAAACTGCCCGATAAAAGGTAATTGATCTTATCAGTTCCGCCCGAAACACTAAGCTGGTTATCTACAATTGCGCCGGTTTTGGTAGCTTCATCATACCAGCTAAAATCATTGGGCAGCAGGTTTCCCTGCGCATCTTTCATCGATGCATCAACTTTGCTTACCAGATCGAATGCCGGATTTGGTTGCGTAAAATCAGGAGCAAGAAAGGCCTGGTCGTAGTATAAATATTTAATATGATCCAAATATTCATCTCTGGCCATCGGTTCTAAATCGATATTTGGTTTTTGGGTAGCATACTGAGAAGAAAAAGAGATTCTGGTTCTGCCGATGGCACCCTTTCTGCTGGTAATGAGGATAACACCATTTGCCGCCTGTGCCCCATACACGGCCGTAGCACTTGCATCTTTCAGCACATCTATCGAGGCAATATCATCCGGATTAATTGAAGTTAAAGAGCCATTGTATTGTACACCATCTAAAATAATCAGTACGTTTTGGTTCCCACCCAGCGTATTTTGCCCCCTAATGCTAATACCTGGCGTTGAGCCGGCGCGGTTAACCTGCCCCACATTTAAACCCGGAACCGTTCCCTGTAAAAGATTGGCCACGTTTGTGGTGGGTGCATTTCTAAAATCATCGAGATTAGCCCTCACTACCGATCCTGTCACATCGGCTTTCTTTTGGGTACCGTAACCCACAACCACCACCTCATCGAGGTTGGCTTGTGAAGATTTTAACACCACATTGATGTTTTTAAGATTGCCTACCGTTACTTCCTCTACATCGTAACCGATATAAGAAAACAAAAGAACCGTTTGCTCATTGGGTACACTGATTTTGTACACACCATTTTCGTTGGTTACAGCAGTCGTGGTGCCATTTTTTACCTTAACTGAAACCCCGGGTATAGGCGATTTTGTTTTTTCGTCTGTTACTTTACCGGTTATGCTAATATCGGCCTGGCTTATGCTTGTAAATCCAGGCTTTTTATTCAGCACCACAGCTGCGTTACCATTATTGCCCGCGTTCGCTGTTGTGGAAATGGCCAATATCACAACCTGCAAAAAAGTTATGGTTACAATTCCTTTGCGTAGAATTCTATATTTCATATTTGGTTAAATTATTGGATGTGCGAAACCTTATCGTAGATCGGCATAATTGGCTAAGTAGAATTTGCAAAGCGGTAATGCAGGATTTTATATTTGGTTTCCTGGTATCAAAGTAAAAAAATGCGGTTTACAAATACTGTTCATTCCTTTGTCGTTTTATCTCAAATTGATACGGATGGTTTAGCACATTAAGCACTTATAAACAGCTACAGTCCCATCATTCGCCCACAGGCACCGGAATATTCAGCCCCGTTGCCAAAGCAGTTCCAAAATTTGGTGAGCCGTCTGCATTCCAGGTTAACTTTTGCATCCTCGGCGTTCTGGATCCATTGGTGGTATTGGCAACACTGCGGGCATGGTAAATAAACCAGTTTTCGCTATGTAACACGCCATTCGGATCGGTATAACTACTGGTAAAAAAACCGTTGTGACCTGGTCCATAAACTCCATTGGCATCGCTTTTAACAAATACCTGCTTTTTATTGATCCAATCACCTGGCACCATGGGGTCGCCACCATCTTTTAACTGTATCTGCGCCAAACAATAATTATCGCTGCTGTACCTGCTGGCAGAATAAATAATAAAAACCGGACTGTTGGCATCTTTTCTAAGCATGATCGGCCCTTCGTTAACACCCGCCCCCAATGAACCACTTGGTTCGTATTTTTCCCAATTGTTGGTTGGCGATGATATTTTTACCCTATCGCTACTAATTGTCCACGGATTCGACATCTGCGCAATGTAGATATACTGTTTGTACTTGGTGGCCACATTTTCCCATCCCGACCAAATAAAATAATTTGTTGTACCTATGGTTAATACTGAACCATCAATGGCCCATTGATCACTCGGATCGCTTATTTTCCCTTTAAAAGTCCATGTACCGGTGGTAGGGTCGGCATTGGCGTTTTCTAGCACAAACATGCGGTGGGTAACGTCGCCTCCATCATTTGCGGCAAAGTAGAGGTACCATTTACCAGAAAGGAAATGTAATTCGGGCGCCCAGATATTGGAAGAATAAGCCGCACCAGCCGGAGGTGTCCACACCACAGTTTCTACTGCTGTAGATAACAACGACATCGATCTGGTTTTTCTCAGCCCGATATTATTACCCCGCGTATACATAAAATAATAATAGCCATCTTTTTGTGCAACATACGGATCTGCCCTGCTCGCGTTGATCAGCGGATTCTGGAAATTGGTATCATGAAAATTAAACATTCCCTGCGTACCGGTTAGCGTAGTTTTCTGCCTGATTTTAGCACCAGGGGTATTGCTTTCAGGATCAACGGCCATTTTCATCCCGGTAGCCTTGTTGGTAAGGGTAAATACATTATTGCTGCCTGTATAATCGATAGCCCATTGCTGCACATCACTGCCATCGTCTGTCCCTTGTTGCAAAATGGCTCCGGATGTTGTTGAAGGCGATTTTAAGCATTTATTGCTGGTAATATTGATCAGTTTGTAATAAGTGGCATCTGTTTTCACCAGCTTCCATTTCTGTCCATTATTAGGAAACCACGACCATTGCTGGATGGCCGCGTTTTCTGCCGTTGAGTTACCGGTAACCTCCACCACAGGTCCATCTGGTAAGGATGACATCCCACGGATCCGGTATATTGCCCCGTCAACCAACGTGCCTAAAGGCGGGGCAGCAGCAATTACATTTATTGCGGCTAATTTTTCAACGTTGTTTTGGAGGTCATTCCTTTTGTTTGATGGTCCTTTCTGACAAGAACCTGCTAAAACCACAAATGCGGCTGCCAAATGAATCAATAATTTATTTCTCATAAAAAATACTAAAACTGCAATGGCATGGTAAGCCGATGAAACAAATTTGCAGCAGGGTTATTAATTTGGTTAATTACAATCAAAGTAAAGGAATGATGCCTGTAAAATTTGTTCATCTTTTTGTCGATATGTCTCAAATCAATCCCAAAAAACCATTCAAATCGCTGATAATCAGAATAAAACAAAACACCTGCTTAAAATTGGATCAACAGGTGCTAAAAGAGAGGTTACACAACAATCTGATTTATATATATTTGATATTACTTGAATATGCGGTTTGTATTATTTTTCTGGTTATGGAGTACATGTTTTGCAGTGACGATCTGCGAAGGGCAATCTTATTATTTTAAGCAATACCAGGCCGATGATGGCCTGGCCCATAATTCGGTAAATACGGTTATGCAGGATCGGAAAGGAATGATCTGGGTGGGAACGCGGGGTGGTTTAAACCGTTTCGACGGTTATACGTTTAAAACTTTTAAAAACGAAAAAAGCAGATTCGGAAACATCGGCAACAACATTATCGTTAGCCTTGCTGAAGATAAAAAGGGCATGTTGTGGGTAGGTACAGGCCGCGGTATTTTAAAATATGATCCCGTTAAAGAGGTGTTTACCCCGCTCGCACCCAGCATGAAAAAATACATCAATTCTATTTTAATAGATCATCAAAACAACCTTTTCTTTTTAGCAAACAGGGTACTTTTTAAATATATACAGAAAGATAACAGGGTAATCGATCTTAAAATAAGTGCCTCCAGTATAGCGATTGATGAGCATAAGAACATTATAATCGGCAATGATGATGGAGAACTGATTACCTATAATCCTCAGGATGGCTCAAAAACCAGTGTAAAAATAATCGGACAAAATGTACCCGCTAACCTTCGTTCAATCAGTAAAGTATTTCCGACAGGAAATAATAATATACTGGTGGGATGCTTTAAAAAGGGCTTAAAAAGCTACAATACCAAAACAGGCGCGATTAAATCACTGATTCTTAAAAATAACGATAATACCGATATTTATGTACGTGATATTACTGCGGGTGAAAACCAGGAATATTGGATTGCGACCGAATCGGGCATTTACATTTACAATTTAGCCACCAATGTTAACATTAACTTGCGTAAACGGCCAGGCGACCCTTACGCTATTACGGATAATGCCGTTTATACGGTTTGTAAAGATAACCAGGGAGGAATGTGGGCAGGTACTTATTTCGGTGGACTAAGTTATTTCTCGAAAAAAAATGCACGCTTTGAAAAATATTATCCCTTGCTGGGCACCAATTCCATTTCAGGAAATGCCGTAAGAGAGATCTGTCCGGATAATAAAGGCAATTTATGGATTGGTACCGAAGATGCCGGTGTGAACAAATTTAACCCCAAAACCGGAGTTTTTACCAATTATACCGCCAATGGTAAAGCAGGCAACCTATCCTACCCCAATATTCATGGTTTACTTGCCCTGGGTAATCAACTATTAGTGGGCCCGTTTTTACATGGCTTGGAAATAATGGACATCAACAAGGGAAAAGTTATAGACCATTTTAAAACCATTGGCGAAGAAAATGAACAGACGAGCGATTTTGTGCTTTCTATCCACCTTGCCAAAGACAGTACGATTTATGTGGGCACGGGATATAATATGGGGTCGGGCCTGTTTGTTTTTAATCAAAAGAAAAGAACATTTAAACGGATTCAACAGATTCCCGTAAATTCTTATGTTTACGACATTTGGGAAGATAGGTTTGGTAATATCTGGACGGGCAGCGTATCAAGCGGAGCATTTTATTACCACCCTAAAACCGGTAAACATGGTAACATTACTTTTGGCGACAAACTTAGCAAACAGCGCGTTCATGAATTTCCGGTATGTGGCATTATGGAAGATAGCAACCATGCCATGTGGTTTACCACTGAAGGTGGTGGCCTGATCAGGCTTAGTCCGGACAGGAAAGTTTTGAAAAAATTCACAACTGAAAATGGCCTGCCTACCAATATCCTGTTCCGTGTGCTGGAAGACAGTTCAAAACATTTGTGGATAAGCTCGCTTAAAGGCCTGATCTGTTTTGATATGCAGACTGAAAAGTTTAAAATCTACACCAAATCAAATGGTTTAATTACCGATCAGTTTAACTTCAGTTCTGCTTATAAAGATCCGAATGGCAGGATGTATTTCGGATCAGTAAGGGGAATGATTTCTTTTAATCCAAAAGATTTTGAGCAAAAAGATACCGCACCACCTACTTTTATCACTGGGTTCCAGATCAATAATAAGGAAGTTCTTCCAAATGTTGAAAATAGCCCGCTAAGCAAATCAATTTCTTATACCGACACCATTGTACTTGCCCACAACCAGAACAATTTCAGCATCGAATTTGCTACGCTCAACTACTCCTCGCCCGAAGTGACCAGGTATGAGTATGTAATGAAAGGCTTGGATCAGGCTACAACCTACCTGAGCAACAATAGAAAAGCTTATTTTACAGATTTATCGCCAGGCAGTTACACTTTTCAGGTGAGGGCAAAAAGCAACGTAGACAGCTGGACCGGACAGGAGCGCCGCCTTTTTATTAAAATCCTTCCACCATTTTGGAAAAGTATTACGGCGTACATCTGTTACCTGTTGATGATTGCAACCGGGCTTTTTCTCACCATACGCTATTATCACCGTTATATTGAGCGCAAAAACCTCAATAAATTACAGTTATTTGAACACGAAAAGGAAAAAGAGATTTACCAGGCAAAGATCGAATTTTTCACCAATATTGCGCATGAGATACAAACCCCGCTGACTTTGATTTTAGGCCCTGTAGAGATGATGCTGGAAGATGCCAAAGAACAGCCCATAAAAAGCAGTTTACTCATGGTCGAAAAAAATGCGAACCGCCTGTCCAAACTGACTAATCAATTGCTTGATTTCCGTAAGACTGAAATGCACCAGTTCGGCCTGAATTTCGTCAATACCGATATCAATAACCTGTTAAAAGAACAGGTGAATGCTTTTGAGCAAGAAGCACAAAAAAGTAATATCTCACTTGATCTTGAACTGCCCAAAACGCACATCATTGCATTTGCCGATAGAGAAGCATTGATTAAGATTTTTAACAATTTAATCTCCAATGCGATTAAATATGGAACAAGTAAAGTTAATGTACAGCTCAGCACTTCTGCTGAAACAGCAGGTCATTTTAAGGTTACTTTCGTCAATGATGGGAAAGGCATCCCCCAGCAATACCGGGCACAGATTTTCGAACCTTTTTTCAGGTTATATGGCAAGGATAAACCAGGCACGGGTATAGGGCTTTCGCTGGCAAAATCGTTGGCCGAACTGCATAACGGCTCACTCACGTTATTGGAAGGTGATGCTGACAAAGTGGTTTTTGAACTAATTTTGCCTATACATCAAAAATTTGAATTTAAATTGAGTAGTTGGAAAAAGATAAAATAATATGACCGACAGTATTTTAATCATTGACGATAATGAAGATATTCTTGAGTTTTTAACTCAGGTATTCGGAAATACCTATAAATTGCATTTGGCAATTAGTGGAGAAGTTGCGCAGGAAATTCTGGATAAAGAAATCGTAGATCTTATCATTTCCGATATTATGATGCCCGGCATTGATGGTTTTGAACTTTGCAGGCTGATCAAATCAAACGTAGAATATTGCCATATCCCCATTATCTTATTGACCTCTAAAAACACCTATAAGGCACATATTGAAGGTTTGGAAGTAGGGGCAGATCTTTATATCAAAAAACCATTTTCGCCGCAGCTGTTACGTGTGCAGGTGGCCAACCTGCTCCAGAACCGCTTAAAAATTAAAGCCCATTTTGCAAGTGCGCCTTTCGAAGATGTACGTGTAGTGGCAAACTCAAAAATTGAAGAGGCATTTTTAAAAAGACTGGATGAGTATGTACGTAAAAATATTCAGGATCCTTATCTGGATATCGATCAGCTTGCGGAGCACATGCACATGAGCCGCCCTACCCTATACCGTAAAATAAAAGCGATTTCTGCCCTGTCGCCAAAAGAACTGATTGACGTTACCCGCCTTAAAAAAGCCACGAAGCTGATTGCTCAGAACGAATTCAGCTTTTTTGAAATTGCGAAGATGGTGGGTTACAGCTCTCAAAGCTTATTTAATAAAAATTTCTTACGATATTTTAAAGTCACTCCTCAGGAATATATGAATTCGCTGAGTAAGGATACCGACGGATAAAATCAGGCACCTGGCTATTATAAACATAAAGCTTTATGCGAAAGGTCTGTGGGAACACAGAGCTTGGCGACTTAGGTGAGCTTAGGTGGCTAAAGTGATTACAAACAAAAAATGCTTTTTTAAACACAATTTTTAAGGACGCAGACCTCTATACGCAATCTCAACATATAAGGAATATAAGAACATATAAGGTTATAAATGTCCTATATATAGTAAAAACAAACTAAAGAATTTATGCGAAAGGCCTGTTGGGACACCAGACCTTGTCGACTTAGTGATATAAGCTTATATGCCCCTTAAATGCCTTATATGGTGAATAAACTAGAAGGTTTATGAGAAAGGTCTGTGAAGACACAAACCTTGGCGACTTAGGTGGCTAAGGTGATTAAAAACAAAAAAATGTTTTTTTTAAACACAATTTTTAAGGACGCAGACCTCTATACCCAATCTCAACATAAGGAATATAAGAACATATAAGGTTATAAATGTCTTATATTGTAAAAACAAACTAAAGAATTTATGCGAAATGCCTGTTGGGACACAGACCTTGTCGACTTAGGTGATATAAGCTTATATGCCCCTTAGATGACTTATATGGTAAAATATAACTAGAGGGTTTATGAGAAAGGTCTGTGAAGACACAAACCTTGGCGACTCATCTGAGCTAAGGCGGTTATTGAAAAAAAATGCTTTTTTAAGTACAGCTTTTAAGGACTCAAACCGCTATACGCAATCTCAACATATAAGGAATATAAGAACATATAAGGTTATAAATGCCTTATATAGTAAAAACAAACTAAAGAATTTATGCGAAAGGCCTGTTGGGACACAGACCTTGTCGACTTAGTGATATAAGCTTATATGCCTCTTAAATGCCTTATATGGTGAATAAACTAGAAGGTTTATAAGAAAGGTCTGTGAAGACACAGACCTTGGTACTATGTTGTTTGAAGCGCTAATATTTGAATACTTTTCCTTCTACCATAACCTGCTGACGAGTGGCGTCAAAGCTGGCTTTTCCTCCGGTGCGTACCGCAGCATTCGTCATGATATTGGCGATGGAATGCTGATAGCCTGCCTCAACAGGTGCATTAGGCTCTTTTCTACTGCGGATACACTCCAGCCAGTTGCGCATATGGTTAGAACTTAACACATCTGCACCCGTGTTTGCCGATGCAGCAGCAGCTGATGGCGCAGCAAGTTTAATTTCGGGCAAGAGGTTCGGCTTCATTTTCATCGCAGCCGCAGCTTTTGCCGTTAAACCTCCATGAGGCGATATGGTATTGGTAATGAGATTTAATTCTCCCCCATTCGAATAATAGATTTCTGCAGGTCTTTCATCACCGTTATGCATCCTGGAGGTAAATACCACCTGGAAACCTTTAGTCATATCGTCAAGCGGACCATAGTCAAACACGGCAGTGGTGGTATCCCAATTGCGTCGACCGTCTTTCCATTGATAAATTCCACCATTTGCGGTTACACTTCGCGGGTGAGATAATCCGGTAAACCAATGAACCGTATCAATCTGGTGGCTCATCCATTGTCCGGGCATACCTGAAGAATATGGCCAGAAAAGGCGGTATTCGAGGTATATCCTGGGATCGAAGGCTTCGTATGGCCGGTTCAATAAAAAGCGTTTCCAATCGGTATCCTGCTCTTTCAGTTTAGCTACCAAATCGGGGCGGCGCCAACGGCCAGGTTGGTTTACATTCCAGCTCAACTCTACCATGGTAAGATCGCCAAATTTACCTGCTTTGATAAAATCGGCAGCAGCCTGGTAATTTTGCCCACTTCGGCGTTGCGAACCAATCTGCAGAATCTGTTTCGAAGACCTTACCGCTTTCAATGCTGCATTGGCATCATCCATGGTTTCGGCAAAGGGTTTTTCGCAATACACATCTTTTTTGTTTTTAACAGCTTCTATGGCGTGCAATGCATGTGCAAAATCCGGAGTACTGATGATGACCGCATCAAGATCTTTCAATGCATAAAGTTCGTCATTGTTTTTACAGGACGTAATGCCATGACCGATTTTACTTTTAATGTGTTCAGCACCCAAATCACGACGGTAATTCCATAGGTCAGAAAGGGCAACAATATCAAAATTAAGTTCTTTGTTATGGTTCAAAAAGCAGGGGAACAGCGTATCTTTAAAGCGATCAGAAAAACCAACCACACCAACCCTAACCCGATCATTGGCACCGATAATATTCGCGTAACTTTTGGCCGACATCCCAAAAGTACCTACATAAGTTCCTGCTGCTGCAATTGCTGCCTTTTTTATAAAATCTCTTCTCGATTCTTCCATAACACGCATTATTTAAGTATTTTTATTTTAATGTTTTTGTACGAAACATTATTGCCGTGATCCTGGATCAGGATATGTCCCTTTTTAGCTTCTCCAAAGTTTTTCCATGTTTTATATTTGCTTCCAGCCACCAGCTTTCTAAAATCTTCTGATCCGCGCTCATACTCCACTACTTTTACGCCGTTTAACCAATGTTCTACATGATTGTTCGGGTAAACACGGATCTCGCCACTATTCCATTCGCCAATTGCTTTAATTGCCGAAGCAGGTTTGTTTGATGGAATAAGATCATACAAGGAGGCAAGCTTGCGGTTACCGTTTTTGCCCAGTTTCGCATCAGGATGTTTTTCATCATCCAGTACCTGAAACTCAAGACCGATGCCAGACAGGTTGGTTTTTTCTTCTTCAGTTACAAAATATTTTATCCCACTGTTAGCACCTGCAGTAAGTTTGAAATCAAACTTTAAAATAAAGGCCGAATATTCATCCCGGGTAACAATATCGCCTCCAGAGCCCTGTTCCTGTCCGTTTGATGGCAGTACGGTTAAAATCCCGTCTTTCATTTCCCAGCCTTTGGCCGGAAACTGCTCTTTAAATATGGCACGCCAACCAGTGGCATCCTTGCCGTTCCAAAGCAGTTTAAACCCTTCCTTTTTCTCGCTTTTGCTGAGTGTATTTTGAGCGTAAGTTAGGTTTACGGCAAAAATACCCAATAATAGCATGTAAATTAACCTGTGGTTTTTCATTGAATTTAGTGTGTAATTGTTATGTATTTTAAAGAATTTAGTTTTCAGGTGGCATCTGGTGCTTAAACCGGACAGGGAGAATCTGGTTTCGTCAATATCTTTAGGCTGATTGGCCATAGCATTAGCATTTGATGTACTTAACAAGTTTATAATTGGTTCTTATGCCAAAGTAAGCCAATGGACCTTGCAAAATATGTTCAATTTATTGTTGATTTGTCTCATTTTACCTGATCAAAAACCGAAAAGAAAGAAGAATTACCAGATTAAAAACTTGTTTATTAAAAATATAAGCAAGCTGACAAAAACACAATTAACACATTAAAAATCAATAATTTATACACAATCAACCCACAAAAGAGCAAACTAAAAAGTAACAGATTAGGACATGGTAAGCCGGAATAAATAATGCATTTAAGCATAGCCATCAAACTTTGACACCCTTCCTCCCTGTATTTAATTGTTTATTTTCGGACAAATAACCAAATAGCAAAAAGACAATTTATACCCTGAAATACATGATCAATTTTCGATTAGCTACATTTTTAAACCAACCTTTAAATGGCTTTCAGCTCATAAAAAATCAAAAAGATCCAGTCGCACAAAATCCCCATGTGGTAACAAAACAGCCATTGGCAATTGGCTTAATTGCCTGGCTGATCAGCTTTTGTCTCCTTTCCTGCGGATTAAAAAAAACGCAACCTGTTAATGCAGTCACGGAGCACACAGCCCCTTTACTGGTAAACCCTGCCTTACCTGGCGATAATCCGGATCCTTCTATCATCAGGGTTGGAAAGGTGTATTACGCTACCTCTACTACAAACGAATGGGCTCCTTATTTTACCATCTATAAATCAACCGACCTTAAAACCTGGAAACTGATCAACCATGTTTTTCCGGATGGATTTAAGGATATGAAAAACCAGTGGGGCGAGAATAACTTTTGGGCATCGGAACTGGTTTATGATCAAAAACAGAACCGGATATATGCCTATTATACAGCGCACAACAGGGAAACAAAAGGTAATCCGGGTTTACAATGCGGCACAGCCTGGATTGATGCAGATAAAATTGAAAATGGTAAATTTACTGATAATGGTCCCGTTATTATTGAAGATGAATGTGGTGCCATAGATGCGTTCGAATTACAGCACAATGGCAAAATTTATGCTTTCTGGAAAAATGACGGGAATGGCTGTGGCAAAGAAAGCTGGATCTGGAAACAGGAAATTAACGATAGCCGAACAAAATTGCTCGGGCAAAAGAGCAAAGTATTTACCAATAGCCAGCCATGGGAAACCGGATTGGTTGAAGGCGCCTGTTTTTTTACTTTAGGAGAATATGTCTACAGCCTGTATTCTGTTGGTGGCTGCTGTGATGCGAAATGCAATTACAAAACAGGAATTGCCAGAACGAAAGACCTTAACAGCGGTGTGTGGGAGAAATACGGCAATAACCCCATAATGGTGAGTAACAACAAGTGGAATTGCCCTGGCCATGGCACAGTGGTAAAAACTGCAAACGACAGGCTATTTATGTTATACCATGCATTTAACAAAAGTTATGATGTTTTTGTAGGCAGAGAGGGCATTATAGAAGAATTAATTGTTGGTGCTGATGGCTGGCCTGTATTGCATAATGCAACCCTCCCCAACCGGCCAAAGGCCGACCTTAATTTTGTCGACAATTTTGAAAATGATCAAAAACTTGATCTTGCCTGGCAATGGCCTTCCAAATCACCAAGACCATTGATGTCTTTTGATAAAGGCTTAAAATTAACAGCATCTGATGAAAACCATGCGCTTGGCACCTTTCTGGGTCAGTATATTAAGACCTTAAATTTTAGCATCAGTGCCGAAATAAAGCCCGGTGCGGCAAAAACAGGTATTTGTCTTGGCGGTTCCATTTTCAAAAGCAAATGGCCCGGCGAACTTGGTGGAATAGGCATTACAGCCTCAACAGATGGTTTTGTTGTTTTTGATAATTTTGAAGGCGCATACACCATTCGTAAAACTTCAAAAGAAAATTTAGCTGACACCGTGCAATTAAAAATGCAGATCAGCAATGATGGGAAACAGATAGAATTTTTCCATAAAAAACAAGGAGCAGAATGGCTTAGTTTTTACCGTACAGATTTTCTGGCAGCCAAATATGTGCCCTGGGGAATGGGGTACAGAGCGGGTATTGTGGTAAAAGGAGATCTTTCGCAGACAGGGACTTTTAACAGCTTTAGATTAATGAATAATTAATGATGCCATTGAAAGTTGAATTATTTTCCACTTGGAAATGCGTATATTTAATAATACAATTAAAATTCAACTATTCTATCACTAACAGACTTAAATATAAAGATCCTCATCTCGACCGAAGCAATACGAAGTGGGGAGATCTTTGAACTATATTATCTAGTTTAAAGATTTCTACATTGCGCTACCGATTAAAAATCGGTGAGCTCCTCCGATAGCTATCGGATGACGATTCCATTATATAGTTGTCATCCTGAGGGGTAATTATTTCATAAAATCAATATAAAAGACAGGTCTTTTTGGCAAAATGGTAGGCTGCACGAGATTGTCAACCCCAACTCGATTGAGAACCACGAAGTGCTCATCGGAGATAATCGGAATGCAAGCGCCTTAAGATTCCCGCCTGCGCGGGAATGACGGCCGTGCTAATGGATTGCTGTCTATGGTAGCCTGTCAAAGGACTTGCTTAAATATTTCTCTCGCCGGAGCACGCGTGCTAGCTGGATTTAGTGTGTTATATAGCAGTCAAGTTTTAAAAACTTGACTTCTATAAATTACCAACTACCATTGAATCTGCTGATCCTGATCGGGTATTAATGTATTCAGGTCGCGCTGCATGGATAATGTACCATCTACTTTATATTTTAACCTTTGCCCGGGCACTGTGGTGTAATCCTCAAACTCGTAGGATAAATAAAGCGTGGTATAAATATGTTTCAGGTATGGAAGTTTTGGATCCCATGCCTCATCTCTGGTGTAATAAGATTGTGCTGCGCCGACTTTAAATTTATTGTTTGCGGTATTATCACTCCAGATTTCTAACTTTTTCTTCTGGATATCGATATTCTGATCGGTAAACTTAATAAACACTTTATAGTTTTTGCGGTCCAGGTAATCAATATCCCTGATTCCGGCATATAGAAAAATAGTTTTATCATCCACTACAAAAGTTCGGTGGGTATTCAGGGTTAAGGGTTCAGTATCCCCATCGAGAAATATTTTATACAAAGTACCGCCATATTCACCAGAATAATCATTAAATGGAGTAATCCGCAGCATAGCCCTACGGTAATACTTTTGTGGATTGGCCTGATAATCATAAGCAGGATCGTTTAAAATCTGTAACGGTAATACCCACTTATCAGATTGATCCAGGTCTCCCAAAGTAAAATCGATTGGAACAGTAACTGTGCTTACTCCAGCCGGTACATCTATGGTTTGGGGCATCGTATAATACTTTTGGTCCAATTGTTTAAAATACAGCTCCTGGCGGTGGCCATATTGTTCCTGGTTTAATTTTGCCAGCGTATCCGGATCCAAACCGAGGTGTATGGTGCGGTTTTTAAGGTTTGGGGTAGAACCACTGATAATGATAGGAAGATTAAACCTTACCTTTCCGGTGGCATTATAACGTAGATAACTCCAGCTTACACCCTGGGCAGTTGGATTTGATTTAAATGATGCCGTTTGAACGAATTGTTCTTCCTTCCATTCATCATTACATGAAACAAAGCATACCGCTGTTGTTATCAATAAAAATAGAATACCTATATACTTCTTCATTTTTTTTTCAGATTATGATTGTTATTCAGGATTTGTCCAGCCCGGATTTTGTGTCAGGTATTTGTTGCGTTTCAATTCGTCAAAATGAATTGGCCAAAACCACATTTTGAGTGTAAAAATGGAAGGTAATGATGGCGTTTCAACCACGTTGTGGAAAAGATCTGCCTGCGCTTTAGTGGCATAGGCATTGTAGCCATAAACAGGGGCCGACTCTTCCGATTGCGCATCTGTCCATCGGCGCAGATCGAAATAGCGGTGCCCTTCGGCAAATAACTCTACCTGGCGTTCTCTTTTCAATTTTATACGAAATCTATTTGGATCAGCATAAACATCTCCCGGATAATCAGCTAACCCGGCACGGATGCGGATAGGCTGGATTCCTCTTTTCATTTCAGAAATGTTCCGTGAAATTACCTGTGTTTTGCTTCCGTCCCAGGATGGGATATTGTAAGATCCGTTCAGTTCATTTAAGGCTTCTGCATAAATCAGCAATACTTCCGCATATCGGATAGCAGGGTCGACTTTTTGTTTCATACGGCTTTGATCGTAAGCGGTAACAGCCACATTACTGATATCGTCCGGATGCACATACTTTTTAATACCTACCCCCGTACGTGGCCAATAGGTTGTATTTTTATAACCATTAGGATCGCCCCGATAGTAAAATATCTGTACATTACTTTTTTCATCTCTTACGCTTTCTGCATTGAGGAGATTCCAGGTAGAACCGTTATACGATACCGATGCATAAAAGCGGGGCTCGCGCTGAACGAACTGTTTATTTACCCCAACGCCCAAAGGGCCTAATTCAGGATATTTGGTCAGTTCTGTCTGCGTTACAAAACCCGTAGCGCGGGGTTGGCTATTATAGCGGCCCTCATAGCCCTGTCTCCCGGCGTACATGCTGTTCATTCCTGGTATATCGCTACCATCATTCATAGCATAGGCATCAACCTGCTTTTGGGTCATGCCATGCGAATTGTATCCCTTGCCCTCCAGGCGCGGCAACTGATGCAGTACCAAAACGTTTATGCCTTCGCCCCCCTGGTTTTGGCCATGAGTAAAAATCAGTTCAGGATTTTGATAGGCAGGAACTGTTCCGTTAAACAAAGCGCGGTACGACTCGTAAGGATCGATATCACTCCAGCCAGAAGGCCAGGCACTATTAGAAAAATTACCATCAAACGGAGGAGTAACAGTTGCCGGATAAGCAGCATCGCCAGTTGTTTTTTTATAAGCAACGTACAAACGATATTGGCCCATATCCATTACATCCTTGGCAGCGGCGGCAGCCCTGGCCCATTTAGATTCATCGTAGGTTCGTGAAAGTAAGGGCTTCCCATCTTTGGTAACCAGTGCCGCTGCTACATCAGCAGGTGCTTTTCCGTTGGCCAGCGGACTTGCTGCATACAAAAGTATCCGGGCACGGAGCGCTAAAGCCGCACCACGGGTTGGCCTTGCAATCTGTTGTATCCCCTGCTGAAGTGAAAGTCCTTTGGCGGCTTCTACCAGTTCGTTCGAGAGGTAAACGGCACATTCTTCGTAGGTATTCCGTGGCTGCGCAATTTCATCATACTCTTTGGTGTAATCAATCCCTTCATTGGGCACAATTGGCACCGGACCATAAGTACGTAACAGTACCCAATAAAAGTAGGCCCTTAAAAACCGGGCCTGCCCTTTGAGGTTAGCAATTTCTTTTGCTGTAAACTGCTTATTAATATCGATATTATTAATAAATATAGAAGCCTGTCGGATACCTTTATAGGCCACATTCCAAATTTCCTTGCTTTCGCCATTCAATCCATTTTCTGTGTATTGCCCATTTTTCCATCTTTTGTACCCGTCGCTTTCATCACCGTAATACATATCATCAGCAAAATTAAAGGGCACATATTTCTTGCTGCTTACATCCTGCATAAAATTACTGCCAAGAAAAGAGTAAGCCTGTGCCAACCATCTGTTTGCATAATCGGTATTGGTAAAAACCTCTTCCGTAGTTAACCGCTCATCGAAGAGGTAATCTGAGTCGAGATATTTTTTACATCCGCCGGCAATTAAAATAATGCCAGCGAAAGCTAAGACCATAAGTATTTTTTTCATATTCTTCTTCTTATAAATTAACTGATACCCCTAACGACATTGTTCTGCTTAGCGGATAAACTTTCCCTGTTGAACTTCCCAACTCCGGATCCCACAGTTTAAATTTGGTGAAGGTGAGCAGGTTAGTACCGATAAAAAAGAAACGTACATTATTGAGGTGTGCCTTGTTCACCAGGGTTTTAGGCAGCGAATAGCCAATATCCAATGTTTTTAAACGCAGATAAGAACCATCTCTTAGCCAAAAGGTAGATGCACGGTAGTTATTGGCATTTGGCCCATAGGTTAAACGGGGATAATCTGCATTGGGATCTTCATTTGTGCCTAATTTCCAGCGGTTGCTATTGGCTATATCGTCAAGGATATTTCCCCAATTCTGACCTAAGCTGAACATGTAAACCGACGATCCGTTAATAAAATAAGTAGACTTTCCTACGCCCTGAAAATGCACGTTGATATCAAGGCCTTTCCAACTTGCTGAAAGCCCAAACCCATACGTAAGATTTGGCCTGGTTGTGGCGCCGATAGCCACAACATCATTATCATCGATCATACCATCCCCATTAATATCCTTGTACTTGATATCGCCCGGCATTACCTCACCATAGGATTGTTTCGGGCTATTGCGGATATCATCATAATCTTTAAACAGGCCTAAATCGATCAGCCCCCGGGCCTGATCTACCCTGTGGCCTTCCTGTAGCTTGTAAGTGTAAATTGTATTTTCTTCATCTCTTTCTAAGATTTCATTTTTGCTATAGGTAACATTGCCACGTAAAGTGAGATCTACATTTCTTACTTTTTGTTTATAGGTAAAACTGCCATCAAATCCTGCAGCTTTTACCTCGCCCACATTCGCAGACGGATTATTTTCCAGGCCTACGTATCCGGGAAGAAAATTCCGGCTCATGTAAATTCCTTCACGGCGTTCGCGGAAATAATCAACCGATCCGCTAAACTTGTCGTGAAAAAGTGAATAATCGATTCCCAGATCCTGCTTGGTGGCAATTTCCCAGGTAACATTAGGAGAGGCTACTGAAGAATAACGGATACCCGTCCAGGGATTTGAAGAATCAAAATCACCGAAATTGTATCCTCCTGCAGCCATCTGCTCTAAAGTATAGAGATAAGGAAACCTGATATCGCCTAAGTTGTCGTTCCCCGTTTTTCCATATGAATAACGCACTTTGAACATATCTACCCATCCTAATTTTTTCACGATCGGTTCCTCTCCGATATTCCATGCGCCGGAAATGGCAGGAAAAAATCCGAATCGGTAGTCTTTGTGGAAATTTTCAGAGCCCGTGTAACCGAAATTAAAATCAACATAATAGCGCGATTTCCAGTTGTAGTTGACCCTCCCGGCGAATCCCTGATTCCGGCGTGCAATTCCATTTTTAAGATCCGAACCAATATTCTGGGTAAATACCTTCGATGCCTGACTATACTTAACCATGGCCCCGAAATTATGGTCGCCAATGTTATTGTTATAATGTGTTTCCCATTCAAAAAACTCACGTTTATCGCCGTCCGAACCAGCAGTCTGTGTCATTTTCTGTTCCTCTTTTATGCGTTTAAATACCAAATTGCCTTCGGTATCGCGGTAACGGTTTGCGCTCCACAGTTCAGGAAACTTGTAACGTTTGATATAGTTATTGTTATAAGTATCATAACCAAAGCGACCAACAAAGCGGAGTCCTTTGGTTATGAAATCCAGACCCTGGTTCAGATTTAATGTAGTTTGGATGTTATTGCTCCAACTTTCGTTGTAACCGGTCATGGTACCCTGTACCCAGGGATTAAAGCGATCCATATCATTATCCGGGTTGGTATCGCCATCATCGCTTGCGGGGATCTTCCCGTCTGAATATACCAGTGGAGAGGTAATTGCATTGTATCCCATCAGCGCCGTCCATATGGCATCACTGCCCACTCCAGGATCATTTTGTTTCCGTAACGAACCCGAAACACCCACTGTAAGCAAGGTAGATTTGGTAATATCCATATCAACACTTAAACGATAGGTATACTTATTAAAACTGGCGTTGGTATTGTAGTCTTTCAATGCATCATCTACCTTATACATTCCCTGCTGGTTCTGGTAACTTCCCGATAAGTAATAACGCGCAGTTTTTCCACCTCCGCTTAAATTGATCATACTGCGCTGGCTCTTGGCCGCATCACGCAATACCACATCCATCCAGTTTACATTCGGGAACAGGTCGGGATCTAAACCCAGGCGCAATATTTCGAGTTCTGGCTTCGAAAAAAGAGGCTCCTGATTTCTAACAATCTTTGCCTCATTGGCCATCGACGCATACTCATATCCATCCACAAATTCAGGTAGCTTGGTAAGTGTATTATAAAAGCCTTCTACTTTTGCATTAATATTTACCTTGCCTTCCTTGCCTCGTTTGGTTTTGATTAAAATTACACCATTTGCACCTCTGCTTCCATAAATAGCCGTTGCTGAAGCATCTTTTAATACAGAAAAGGATTCCACATCTTCCACATTGATTTCGTTCATGTCACGTTCAAAGCCATCAATCAATACCAGCGCTGCATTGCTGGCTCCGAAAGTAGAAATACTGCGCACCCAAAATTCTGAAATGCTGCCTGGGCGCCCTGAGGTTTGCATGGCCTGGATGCCTGGTACCACACCTGCCAGCGCATCTGCCATCGATGTGGAGGGATTAGATTTGAGCCGGTCTACATTTACAGTTGTAATGGCCCCCGTGATAGATATTTTTTTCTCTGCACCTGTACCGGTAATTACCACCTCGTTCAGTACACTGGCATCTGATTCTTTCAGGATAACATTTACAACGCGCTGCTCTTTTACCAATACCTCCTGTTTTTCGTAACCCACGTAAGTAAATACCAATGTTTGGTAGGGAGGCATTTTGATACTGAATTTTCCATCACTGTCGGTAATTGCCCCCAGTCCGGGCAGGTTGGCAACAGATATGCTTACCCCCGGAATGGGCTGTTTGCCAATATCGGTTACTGTTCCCTTTACTGTTACCTCCTGAGCGAAAACATTAAAGGAGACACCAATCAGCACGATGCACGTTAGTAAAATTAATCTCATAATTATATATTTGGTTGTCATCAATTATTCTTCTTTAGCTATTTTGCGGATAAGCCAATTGCCGGTATCACCGATATAAAAACATTTTTTCACATCATCATACGCAATGGCCTGCGGGTTATTGAAACGGGCTTCGGTACGTAAATCGCCATCGGCATAACCGCTTGTGCCATTGTTCCCACGTCCGGCGAATGTGCTTACCCTTCCTTGTGGTGTTAAAATGCGGACCGCGTGGTTGGCCTTGTCGCAGAAATAGAAATCGTACTGGTCGCCTCCTGCCGTTTCATATTCAGGATTTTTAACGAATACGCCTTGTACAGGGTTATTCAAACGTGCATTAGTGCCAATTCCGTCAGCATAGCCTGCAGTACCCGCTGCACCACAAATGGTATAGGGTGTTTTGAAGGTTTTCTTATCCCGGTCGTAATCGGTACGCATAATAAAATGTTTATCATATTCGACCAGGTAGGCATAGTCTCCGGAGGGATGCATCACCATGTAAACGGCTACCGCGCTATAGGGATTGGAGAACACCAATTTATCTTCTTTGGTATTGAAGTCATACCTGCGGATATCTCCCGCTCTAAACCTTGAGTAGTACAACTCTCCATTCTGTGGATGAACTACGGTACCATTTACACCACGGGCATAAACCTCGATTGCTTTTTTCTGAACAAAATTAGATTCACGGGTGAACAGATAATTTCCATTTTTGGTATCGCTGGAATGGTTGTGAGAAACAATCATGTCCTGATTTCCATCCATTCTCCAGTTTAATATCGATACCCTATCGAGATCCGTTCTGAAGTAACTCACATATTGCTTCTCGAAATCAATCAGACGGCAACTGTTTACATCGGCCGAAAAATAGAGATGGTTATAGTTTTTAGGATCGAAAGTGAGCCATAATATCCCCTTAAATCCACCACAATCGTTAAAGGGGCCTTCCTTTTCCTCAAAATTACTTGGCACCTGATAGTATTTCCCTAAAAAGGTAGAAACGAGCAGTTTTCTGGTATAAGAAAGTGGTTCTTTTGAGGCACCATAAGCCAATTCCTCATTGTTGCCACCAAGAACACTAACTTTTATATCGCCAGCATAGGCCTTTTCGGGAATGATACAATAAATGGCATTATTTTTCACACCAACAACTTTGGCTGGCTTTCCTCCGATCATCACTTTTATTTTGGAAAGATCGTTCCCGAAATTTTCACCATATATCACCAGGTTGTTTCCTACACTTCCGGCTTTAGGGTAAAAATCGCTGACGGTTACGGGCTTAGATGGATCGTAGCCAACTTCTTGCGGCAACTCATCATGTTTACAATGTGTTAAGGAAAGCGCAATCAACCCGAGCAGCATCCAACGGATTTGCCAACGCCTGGTTTTAACCTTGTTTTTAATTTTCATATACATATTGCTTTATCCGGATTTAGCCGGGTTACACTGGATTTTATTATTTCTTTCCACGCTGAACGCTAGCCAATAATGGTTATGGTATTGCTTTATATTTTCGAATAGCTTGATATTAATACTGCTTAAACCGGCACCATGAAACAATATTCCTCTGGAATGGGCATAGTAATGTTGTTCGGCGTTACAATTGTAATTCCGACCGCGGGTCTGCAAGGACCCGTTACCTTTTGCAGAAAACATTATTGATCAGGTTGCAGCCCCACAACATTGTGTAGGATCTTCGTACCCCTTCTGGTTAAGTTAATGGTATTTAGATCAGCTAAATCAGTAAATCGTTTTATTGTTAACAGCAATAATTTTGATCCATTAATAATATCTGATCAGCAATATATCGCAATCTAAATGTTCTACTGCTTGCAACACCATTACTACTAAAATTGGCCTATTTTAGCACTTGCCTGCAGGATCAACACGGATTTGTTTTATTCTGGTACGAGAAATATACCTGGAACTGATAAGTATTTATTGAGCATAGCATCATTTTAGTTGTAATTTCCCTGATTTATTGTCTTTTAGATAAACTAATGATTATCAATCATCTGAAACAAATAATTTGTATCTCATAAAAAATATTAAAACTGCAAAGCATAGTATTGCTGGTGGAAGAAATTTGCAGTAAGGTTTGTTATTTGGTTAATTGAAATCAAAGTAAAGGAATAGCGTTATTATTATCTGTTCAACTTTTTGTCGATTTGTCTCAAATTGTCAAATTGTTATACGCGCTGACTGAAGGTAACTAACTGTAAATTAGCTCCTATTCCCAATTAACGGATAAGCTCCCGAAAACCATTTTAAGCGTTAACTTAGATCTAAAAAGCGGTTAAGATAATCAAAACGACCACTTGCTCCATAATAAGGCATCAGTTTGAAGCGCAATGCAGCGTTAGTTTGAAGAGGAAACGAGACAAACGCTTATTACGGCAAGAATATGCAATAGGTAAAGGCGTCATCAAAATAACAAGCATTTAATGTTGGTATAGCAAAGCATTATACCAACGTTTCGATGTTTCCTTATTTCTTTTGGATAATCTTAAAGCCACTAAAAGATGCATAACCAGAAGCATCACCATAGGTAGCATGGTAAACACCAACCTGTATGCCGGCGCTGCCCAGATCATCTCTTTTTAACGGACTGCCAGGAAGATCTACCCAAGTCTTACCATCGCTGCTGCCACGCATAAAAAATGTATTTCCTGCCCGCTGTATCTGCAGATGCCTGTAAAAAGCCCATCCAGAAAGGTTGTTCGTCTGCCTTCTGCCACCATTCCCAAGGTCGGTAACAATATTTCCAACGCCCCAGCCTGGCATAATGCCGTTTTGTAAAAGCATTCTTCCATTTGTTGAAGCCTTAACCATTATACCTGACTCATTTGCACCATAAGCTTTCTTCTCCTTGAGCCCCAGCATATCTGAAAGCATAACCTCGGCGATAAAATCACCCTCCACATTGTTGTAGGCAAAAGGCCCAGTTGCCTCCGATCCATCCCAAAATGTATTGTGCGAAACCATCTTTAGAATGCCCGATTGCTGTGTAACCGTATCTGCATTTCCCAATAAACCATCCCAGGAAGTTCCTGTTAAACCATCCTTTGCTGCCGGAACTGACCGGGCCGATCCATGCTGTTTTCTGATCACAAATTGTGAAGAATCTGTTTTAACAGCAAAGGGAAGAGAAGTTTGGGTAACATTTCCAAAATTATCCCTGATTTTCACTGTATAACTATAACTGCTTTGCGGAAGGACCGAAAAATCCATATAATCTGATGACCGCAACCATTTCGCATCCCCTTTATGTTTATCATTTTCAAAAAGATATTCCAGATCACTGCCCGGCAGTTTAGGTTTATCTGCAACCATGTAGACCATATTTGGCGTAACTGCCGATGGCGTTGATACAAATGATGCTTTTAAGTTGCCTGTGCTCAAGGTTTGTTCCCAAAAATTAAATTCTTTTAAGCAACCACCATGATCAAGACCATAATTGTACATAGAAATTGATGATATTGCTATTGTGGCACCAGGCGCCCCGCCAGAAGATTCAATCAAAATACGCCGGTCGCTTTGATTATTAGGGATCAGTGCATAACCGGCCGGTTTACCGTTGATAAATACCTGGAATTTGCCCTGATAAAAAGAACAGATTAGCTGTTGCCATTTTCCATTACCCATTATCCTTACGGCTTTATTTCCTTTACCAAAAAACAGATCTGTTTTTGAACCAACAGCAGGCAAAAGAGAAAAAACAGCACTAAATGGTTTTGAAAAATCGACCTCTTTTGTAATCCTATCTCCTATGATAACTTTACTGCCATTTGCCAATACAGCAACTATTTTCCCATTAACATCAGCAACTTCTACATTTCCCTTGCAGGCCAGTTCTCCCAAAGCTGCCCCATTATTGGGCCAGTTTGCTAAATCCCCATATTCAAGGTTTTTTGCATCTGCATATACGACCGTATGGTTAGTTATGCCTTTTGTATAGGCTGCTTTAATCTCTGTATCGGTTAATGGAACATCATAAATTTTCAAAGCGGCCAGCGCACCAGAAAATCCTGAAGTTCCGTCATCATTTCCGCCAACAAGAAACCTGGTAAGCTTATTCACAAAAAGCATCCTTCTTTCTGCCCTATCCAATTTCCCATCAACATATATCCGCTCCATTGTCCCATCAAAAACCATGGTAATCAGATGCCACTCATTTGCTTTCGGTAAATTCCTGTATCCTAAATCGGCCCAGCCCAGGTGTGTAGCAGCGCCTGCACCTTTACTATTCCCATAACCTACAGCACCATTACTTAAATCAACACCGCCCCTACCTGTCCACGAAACGATTGTTTCTTCTTTACCGATCTCTGGGTTCAGCACCCACATACTCACGCTATAACTGCTGTTCCCCAGCATAGATGAAGGCGCACGAACGGATGATAATAGGCGCTCGGTGCCAGAAAAAACCAAAGCTTTCTTTCCACCTATCATTGAAGTAACCGGCTTATTTGTTCCGTTAGCAGAAAACACACCAGCTAATTTTCCATTATTTTGAACATGCCCTGCTATTGATCCTACGCGAAGGCTATCAAAGTTCAGGTCCACCAACAGTCCCTTAGGTTCAAAACGTTGCAAAGATTCCCATTTTTTGATGTTGGTATTCATCACTGGATCATATTCCGCATTGTCGAAAACCTTAATGTTCCATATCGCCTTATTTAACCCCGGGTATTCTGTCCGTAAAATTGTTGTACGCAGATATCTGGCCCTAACGTTTCCAAAATCGATCATTGGACTTCCATGTTGGGTGTTTTTACTTTTATCAGCATACAGTTTCCATGTTTTGCCATCGATCGAATATTCGATTTTGTATTGATAGTACCAGGTAGCATATTCAAATTGAGTGTGTACACTTTTAACATTATAAGCCCTGCCTAAATCGATCTGGAGCCATGAGGGGCCAATATTGTTTTTGGCTTTCCATAAAGTTCCGTTATTATCATCGAATGCAAATTCGGGTTTAAAATCCTGATCATAAGATGAAGAGGCCACAGCGGCTTTGCCCAGCGCCAGATTTGGATGCGGATTCGCATTTTTTGCCAAATAGCCGATTCCGGAATGTGTAGGTATCAACTTCAGTATGTTTCCTTTTTCATCGAAAATCATTTTATCTGCCGCTACCTGCCTGTGATAGCCACCGTCGTTGTGTGGGTTATTATGCCGGTGATAAACCAGGTAGAAATCGTCTCCCTGCTGCAGAACAGACTGATGTCCCGGCCCATGCACCGTCCCGTCGCCATTTGTGGCAAGGATAGGATTATCCTGGGCATACTTAAAAGGTCCCATCGGATTGCTTGCAGTTGCATATTGTACCCTGTAAGTTCCATCTTCACAATAGCCGGATGAATAGGTAAGATAGTAGATTCCCTTTCTTTTAAATACAAATGGCGCTTCGAAAAAGTCTTTCGCATCGGTATTCGGAATCTGAGCAAGTTTGGAAAACGACTTCATGTCGTCATTCAATAAACCAACACCACAACCATGGCCCGGATAAATGCCCCATGTGCCCCAGTACATATAATACTTACCGTCGTCATCTTTGAAAGTCTGCCCATCAAGTGTAATCACCTTGGGTACCATAAAATTTGAAACTATTGGTTTTCCGGGTGCTAAAAGCGATGTCCATGGGCCAACCGGCGTTGTAGAAGATGCACCGAATATTTCAACGGGCTGACAGTAGTATAGATAATATTTTCCATCAGGGCCCAAGGTTGCATCCGGCGCCCAGTAATGATGGGTTGTTGGCCAGTTCATATCCTGCAAGGCCCAGTTCACAAAATCTTTTGAAGTCCATACCTGCGATGGTCCAAATCCGCCTCCATTGCCGTCGGTTGTTGCATAAATATAATAAGTATCTCCAAATTTTTTAACCGTTGGATCTGCAAAATAACCTGGTATAACAGGATTGCCCTGCCCCTTGGCCAAATATTGAGATTGCGCCATTATAGCTTGAAAAGAACAGCATAGGAGAAAAAAAATGAGGAGGTTTAGAGAAATGTTTTTCATATTAATATCCCGACCTATAAAAACCAGACTTGATGGATCAGGATGTAAATATAAATGAAGCCTAGCCCAGATTTCCGTTGTATATTGATGCATAACATTAGTATTTTAACCAACCAGTACAAACTATGCTTTTAATGTAGCGGGTTGGAAAACTAGAACCTGATTTCGATTATTAAATCTCATTTTGTGACGTTTTAATCAAGTTTTCCGTTAAGGCGGTCGTCACCCTGAATTTATTTTACTGCGTAGCTTTCCGCTTCGCTACAGGTCAGGGTCTTTCACGCTAAAAAGATGCTAATCACGATGATTCGGGAATTATGACAACGAGCTTAAAAACAAGCCTGCATATGTCGTTATTTAAAATTTAGTAAATTGAGGTTAAAATCAATCCCAATCAGGGCAATACATAATTTAATCGTTGTACGGCGGGTACTTGTTAATATCTAGTAGCTATCAGATAAAAAAGAAGCATAAAAACACAGGGCTTCTTCATAGTTTTATCGATGAATTTTAAGGGTTATTTTATTCAAGATTCTTAAAATTCATTTACGTTTACCAAAAGATCCGGGCATAAATATCTTGATATAAACGGATCTAAGAGGGCTTATTGATAAAATGATTTAAACATGAAAATATATAAAGTATTCTTGCGTACCATCCTGTTCCCTGCTGTTTTAGCCATGGCTATCACTACTGCCAATGCGCAAAATGGAGACCAGATATTAGATGGGATCGGTGAAACAGGAATGAGTGCGCGTTATATCTTTAATGGTGATACCAAAGACTGGTCCCGAAATAATTTTCATGCCAAATTTCAGGGCGACGGGGTCAAATTTATCAATGACAGTCGATTTGGAAAGGTTTTATCGCTCTCCGGTGATAACAATTCGTTTGTTACCATTCCAGGAGAAGCATTAACGGATATAGAATCGCTCAGCATATCAGGATGGATATACCTCCGTTCTAAGCAGCCCGGCCAACATTTTTTTGATTTCGGGAAGGACGTAACTAATCATTTTTTTGCTGCCCCTGTTGGAACAAATGCTCAGGAAGGTTTCCAGACATTGATCACGGCAAAGGAAAACAATAAAAACGGAGCGGTTTCGCCAGCGCTAGAACTGAATAAATGGGTTTATGTTACTATTGTGATAGATATTCCATCAAAATCTATGATGACCTATGTGAACGGCAAACCTGTGGCCGAAGCTAAGCGGATCTCATTAGAGTTAACAAGGGTATTCGATCAGCAATCAGTGGCAAAAAACCTGTTGTATATCGGAAAATCGCTAATACCGGGCGATCCCTATCTGAATGCCATGATACATGATTTCCGTATTTATCGGGTTCCGTTAAGTGCCGGGCAGATTGCCGGCATTTATCGCAATGCGCAGGGAGGTACTCAGGAAAGCGTGGTAAATGTAGGTAAGCGTGAAGATGATCTTCCAAAATTTTCTTCAGGCACGCCACAACTTTACAATACTTATTTAACCCATGTATCGGATATTCAGGTGGAAACAGAAACAGGAAATTTACCCCGGTTACCCAGTTATATACCCGGCACCTACAAGAACAACATGAAAGGTCCAAAAGTACGTGTTCTGTGGCCTTCTCCAACCGATAACAGCACAGTTTTGAACCCCGGAAGTTACACCGTTACCGGGCGTGTAGCGGGAACGGCTTTTCAACCGAAGGCATTTGTAACCGTAAAAGCACTTAAAAAAACAGCTGCACCGACCTTAAAGCTAGAGCCCTTTACTTTAAACAGGGTTTCTTTACAGACGGACGTTCATGGCCATGCAACTAAATTTATCGAAAACCGTGATAAATTTATCAAAACATTAGCTAAAACCGATCCTAACTCTTTCCTCTATATGTTCCGCGAAGCATTTGGCCAGAAACAACCTGAAGGAGCTAAACCTTTAGGTGTATGGGACAGTGAAGACACCAAATTAAGGGGGCATGCCACAGGCCACTACCTTTCGGCAATTGCCCAGGCCTATGCGAGCACCGGATATGATGAGGCACTGCAGCGCAATTTCTCAAAAAAAATGGAGTATATGATCAATACACTCTATGAACTATCACAATTATCGGGAAAACCTAAAAATTCAGATTCCACCGCTGTATCTGATCCGAGCGCTGTGCCACATGGCCCCGGCAAATCAGATTATGATTCTGATCTTAGTGCATCGGGCATCCGCACCGATTATTGGAACTGGGGAAAAGGATTCATCAGCGCCTACCCTCCTGATCAGTTTATCATGTTAGAAAACGGAGCGAAGTATGGAGGACAAAAAAACCAGGTTTGGGCTCCATATTATACATTGCATAAAATTTTGGCTGGCTTAATAGATGTATATGAGGTAAGTGGTAATAAAAAATCACTTAAAATAGCGACAGACATGAGTGACTGGGTATATACCCGCTTAAGCCAGCTGCCCCAGGAAACGCTTATCAGGATGTGGAATACCTACATTGCTGGCGAGTATGGCGGCATGAATGATGTAATGGCGCGTTTATACCGGATTACAAATGATCCGAAATACCTCAAAACGGCACAGTTGTTTGATAATATAAAGGTTTTCTTTGGTGATACCGCACATTCACATGGACTGGCCAAAAATGTAGATATTTTCCGTGGTCTGCATGCCAATCAGCACATACCCCAAATTGTTGGAAGTATCGAAATGTTCCGGGCATCCCATAAACCTGAATATTATAGTATAGCGGATAACTTCTGGCACAAAATGGTAGACGATTACATGTATAGTATCGGAGGAGTTGCAGGTGCCCGTAACCCTGCCAATGCAGAATGTTTTATTGCGCAGCCCGCTACCTTGTACGAAAACGGCTTCTCAGAAGGAGGGCAAAATGAAACCTGTGCCACCTACAATATGCTAAAATTGACCGGAGACCTGTTTCTCTTCGATCAGCGGGCAGAGCTGATGGATTATTATGAACGTGGATTGTACAATCATATCCTGGCATCTGTTGCCGAGAACAGCCCTGCCAATACCTATCATGTACCACTCAGACCAGGTTCTGTTAAACAATTTGGCAATGCGGATATGACAGGCTTTACCTGCTGTAACGGCACGGCAATAGAGAGCAGCACCAAATTACAAAATTCAATTTACTTTAAAAGTAAAGATAACCAGGCGCTTTATGTGAACCTGTATATTCCCTCAACACTAAAATGGACAGAGCGCCAGATAACGGTAGAACAGTCAACAAATTTCCCAAAAGAAGACCACACCCGCCTTACGATTAAGGGCAGCGGAAAATTTGATCTCAATGTGCGTGTGCCAGGCTGGGCTACCAAAGGATTCTTTGTAAAGATCAATGGGAAAGAACAAAAATTTCAGGCCGAGCCAGGTAGTTACCTAAAGATAAGCCGTAGCTGGAAAAATGGCGACATCGTAGATTTAAAGATGCCATTCCAATTCCACCTGGATCCGGTTATGGATCAGCAGAATATAGCGAGTTTGTTTTACGGACCAATATTGCTGGCAGCGCAGGAACCAGAAGCCACAAAGGATTGGCGCAAAGTAACCTTGGATGCCAAAGATATTGGCAAGTCAATAAAGGGCGACCCACAATCTTTACAGTTCAGCATTGATGATGTGGTTTTCAAACCATTTTACGAAACATACGGGCGTCATTCTGTTTACCTCGATGTTACTTTAAAATAGGCACTGTTACGCTAATAGCCAAAGAATGGCCCATAGGTGGAGATTATCCCACCACATACCATACTAATAACGAAGTGTGTGCTGAATTGCTTCTGGAGATGAGCAGACTACAACCGCGGCTTCGGTCAGGCCCGGAGAGCTTGCCTTCAACTTTATCATTCCGGTGCTTTTGGTACTTTTGATGACCACCAGCGCCCGCCCTTTCCATGCCCTGCGCGAGGTGGAAATATAGGGATCTACATCTTTCAGGTTCGCATTGTCTAGTCCAATAATCTTCCCGGGCCCCTCAATGTCGAAATTTATCCTGTTTTCAGAATTTGGCTGCAGCACACCGTTTTTATCAGTCAGCTCAACAGTTACAAATACCAAGCCTTGTCCATTGGCGCTGATTTCACTACGATCTGCCCTGAGCTTTATTGCCGCCGTGTTTGCCGAGGTTTTGAGTTTAGCTGCTCCTACTTCTTTACTATCCTGAACACCAACAGCAAGCAATTCTCCAGCAGTATAAGGAACAGTAAAAACAGCTTTAAACTCTTGGGCTATGCTGGTTTTCTGCTCTCCTATCAGTTTTTTATTAAGGTATAAACGAACCATCGGATATTTGGAATAAACCTCAACCTGAAGTGGTTTACCCTCATATCCCGGCCAGGTCCAGCTTTCCCAGGTTGGCCAAACCGACCACAATGTTTCTTTGATTTCTAATGGTTCCGGGGCTGGTTCACGGACGGCCATATAGAGTTTTTCGTTACCGTTATACAACATGCTCCGGTAATGGGAAATGGGTTTCCGCCATCCGGTCAGGTCAATATCGCCGCAGTAAGCGCCATGCCATGGAAAAAAACTATTCTCCCAATGCTCACCAGGCACCTCACCCGAGTAGTACCAGCGCCCAATACCCGATTCGCCAAGGTAGTCGAGTGCAGTCCAAACAAAGTCTCCGATGATATAGCTATTGTTATTTACAAGTTTCCAATTGGCAAAAGCATCTCTGGGATAGGATTCTGTTTGAACAATGATCCTGGAAGGTACCCTTTCATGATCTGCAATAGCCCTGTGCAACTGATAATTATAGCCTGCAACATCGTGCTGCACCATTAATGGATCAAATATTTCCCAATCCTTATCCCAGGTAGTCATTGCTGAGGTTACAGGACGGGCAGAATCAATTTCATGAACAGCATCTACCAACATTTTTGCGGTATGTACCGCCTGTGGTTCTTTCCGTTCTATAATTTCATTCCCTATACTCCACATAATTACCGAGGGATGATTCCTATCCCTTAGTACCATTGCATTGATGTCTTTTTTCCACCAATCGTCAAAATACATGGCATAGTCATATTTATTCTTAGCGGTTTTCCAACCATCAAATGCTTCATCGATAACCAGCATCCCTAATCGGTCGCATGCATCCAAAAAAGCTTCAGAAGGGACATTATGAGCAGTTCTTATGGCATTAAACCCTGCTGCTTTCAATAGTTCAACCCGTCGTTCTTCGGCTCGGTCAAAGGCAGCGGCGCCTAAACAGCCGTTATCATGGTGCACACAACCGCCATTGAGTTTAAGTGTCTGTCCATTCAGCTGAAAACCATTCCCAGTTGTAAATCTTAATGAACGGATCCCAAAATCTGTCTGGTTGCCGTCGATCACCTTTTTATTGGATATAATATTAATTTGAGCCTGGTATAGGTTAGGTTTTTTTGGCGACCATAAAAGTGGCTTTTCTACCTGTATATCCTGAATTACCTCCTTTTCGCTATGCGCATCTAACCTGATCTGGGTTTGCATTGCACCTGATTTTTTTAGCCCTGGGTCAAAGAGATTAGTCTGAACCGTAACCGTTTTTGGTAATGCGGTTTCGTTCTTAACCCTCGTTTTAATCTTTACAGTGGCTTTTTTTTCAGCAACTTCGGGTGTAGAAATTCCTACCCCCCAATTGGGAATGTGCACTTGCCCCGTTACCACCAGCCACACATGACGGTAGATACCGGAACCGCTATACCAACGACTGTTTTTCTGTTTTGAATTATCTACCCTAACCGCAATTACATTTTGTTTCCCAAAATTAAGGTATGGACTAAGGTCGTAAGAAAATGCCGAGTACCCGTAAGGATAGGTGCCCAATGATTTTCCATTGATAAAAACTTCCGAATTCATGTAAACTCCCTCAAAATTTATGGAAATAAGCCTTCCCTTCCAATCAGAGGGCACCACAAATTTCTTTCTATACCAGCCAGTTCCCGATGGAAAAAAACCTCCGTCTCCACCAGTTGGATTTTCCCGACTAATCTTCCCTTCGATGCTCCAATCGTGCGGCAGATCGAGGGTTCTCCAATTCTGATCATCAAATTCAAAACTGTTTCCTCCCTTAACATCTCCCGGATTAAATTTCCAATCGTGATCGAAGAGCTGTTTACGCTGTATTAGCCGTTGCGCAACTGAAGCCAAAGGCCCAGCGACAATAAATAATATTAAAAGGATTAACGATTTGAAAAAAGACATGGCCTATATACTTGGTGTTACCAAATATAAAAAACAAACGTTAAAATAACGATTATTATTCAGCCACAGTTGGACTGTAGAAAAGAAAAATGTGCCACTTTCGATCTAATTCATCGTTAGAACATCTTTTCCTTTGCAATATTGAAAGTTACTTACCATAAACAGATTTGATATGTCTTATTGTTTTTTGGCGAGTTGATTCTGAACTTCCTTCAGCACAGCACCATCATAATATCCCGACCACTTGGATACAATTTTTCCTTTGGGATCAATAAGTACAAATGTTGGATAGCCGGTAATGCCATACTTGATGGTCGTTTCCCCATAAAATCCTTTCCCATCCCAAAGACTTAACCATTGCGGCTGGTCTCTATTTACACCCTTTAACCAGGTTTCTTTACCGGCGTCGCCTGAAAATGAAACGATGGCCAGCTCCTGACGGTATGCCTGTGAGATTTTCTTTAATTCGGGAACTGATTCTATACAAGGGCCGCAGTATGTGGATGAAAAATCAAGCAATACATATCTGCCTTTTATTTCCGATAAAGTATGGCGCTTTCCGTCCCTATCAAAACCATTGAAATCAGCATAAATATCCCCTGTTTCAAGAACATCGCCCACGGTCAAAAAAGTTTTGATGCGCTTTGCATAAGAGGTGTTTTTGAACGTTGAATTCAGTGAGTTATAAAATTTACTGATGGTGTCTTTTGAAAAATCTCTTTTAAGGTAGAACAGGGCATCGAGTGCTTCATAACTATTCAGATTCTGTTTCACAAAATTCATTCTAGTGAGCATATCCAAACTATCAAGCCTGGCAATAACCTTCCATATTGCCTTACCTTTTGATTTCGCGCTATCACCCGTTAAGGCCTGGTATTCTTCTACCAATTTGCTGCGTTTCTTATAACCTTCTCTAGTCAGGGCGATCATTTTGTTGTGCATGTCCTGAGTTTTTGAACCCGTTATTTTCAGATCAAAAGGAAAATCCTTGATATCCCCTTTCACATCGATCCTTTCATTTCCCATCAACAATGTGAAATAATAAAACTTTTGCCCGGCATTTGTGGTAACCCATAAAGATTGGGGTTCTGCCCTGAGTTTTCCTTTAAAACTTAAAAAATTGTTCTCGATTACTGCGCTATCAATATTAGTATCAAGGATAACATCGTTTAAATAAAATTTTGTACCATCCTCAAAACCAGTAATTTGAGCACTGATCAAATATTGTTGCGCATGAGATTTAGTATTAATAAATATCCCGAGAAGCAAAAGCAGACAAGCGTTTTTCATATATCTCCAAAGTAAGGTTTTTCCTGTCAAAATACAATTTGTAAACCGATAAATTTCTTCAACAGCATGTCTCCCATATAGCTAAAATTACCCGATACCTTTAAGCTATTTGCATTTTTTGATTTGTTCAATGCCTATGGGCCATCTGAACGATCAATTTTAAAAATGGATTGCTGTTTATACCGGTATATTTAAATCCATGCTCCAAACCTAGCGGCTTTGCGGCATTGACACCTCATTTTGAGCTAAAATGAGCTGAATTGGACCAATTAACATGAATAATGAGCTAAAATGGACCGCTACGGTTGGCCTCCGCTACCACAGCCGGGCCACTTGTGGCAGCCTGCTTAAGGGCAGCCTGACCATAAGCAGGCTGCCGGATCGGCCAAAACAGGCATTGGCTTTACCTTTTAGGTAACCAAAAGGTAAAGAATAGGTAACCCTGGGGTTAACTTGGTAGCAAGAAAGGGTAAACAATAGGTAAACAAGGGGTAATCAGAAACAGTACTTTTCGCTGGACTTTCCAGCTAGGCAGCCAGTAAATTTTTCAGGTAAAACGATCGCCACCGGGGTAGTTTTACGGGCTTTAATGTGCCGTCTTTTACCCTCGTTTTGGCGGCGTATTAGGGTCGCCAAAGAGATCGATAAAAGTAAAGGTTAGTTGTTCGTCAGTTTGAAAAGGGAACGAAGTGGCCATTTTCCCTGAAATACCCAGTCTTACCGTTGATTATCCATACAGAGATTGAAATCAAGGAGAGCCTAAAATGAATTTAAACAACCAGAAACAGATGCTTGCTATTTTTTTCGGAATAGTTTCGGGTATTCGATTACCAATCCATAGGGATCGGTTTTTAGCTCGGCCTTGAATGTCGATTTTTCGTTTTCGTACAGGTATACAGAATCTGATATTTTGGTATAATACTGTCTTACAGGCATTATAACATCAGCAATAATATCTATGTATATCACCTCGATCCTATTGCTCAATTGCCCATTAAAAACCAACCTTCTTATTGGCAATGTATTGGTAAAAGGTGTTAATGAAATATCAATATCTACACAGCCATCAAATCGATGATCAACCGTATTGTTGATCTGCCAATAAGCACCTTTCTTCTCTAGAAGCAGTGTTTTTTCATTTCTGCCCGATATAACATTTATTTCTGCGAAATAGGTTGCCCACAACGTATTAGTGAGAATTTTATACGAGATTTTAATCGCCTGCTTGTTAACTTGGCATGTAATAATCGATGTGATTGCGACACCATTATCTGTTTCCGTTAACGTACAATTTTCCAGAGACTTGTATTCCAAGCCTTCCCATCTTATTTTTCTTTCCATTATGATCTGAAATTAAACAACCTTAATGCCGGCTTGGTTTTAAGCAGCCTAAATTTATCTGTTCAATAAGGCGAAAACAAGAAAACTATGTTTATTTCGAGGGATTAAGCTTATACAAAAAGCAGTTCCAATATAAACGAGCTCTGGAGCCTCCTGGCCTATCGCGGCCTAAAGAAAAACCTCCAACAACACAACCACAACCGCTGCTGTCAATGTATTCAAAAAATTGACAGCATCATTCCCGATCATCCCCTTCCGTTCCAGCACAGCCCCAAGTATGGAATCGGTAAGGTTACCCAGGATACCTGCAAGAACAATAAAGAAAAAGCTGATGTTCCATCCCCATTCCAGGGCATAAATGCCGGCAATAATACAGCTGCCCGCGATACCGATCAGCGTCCCTTCCAGGCTGATCACACCGTCCATTCCGCAGCAGTCGGGCTTAAAGGAAATAACATTAAAAAAACGTCTTCCATAAACCATCCCCAGCTCGGAAGACAGGGTATCTGCTGTAGCCGAGGCAAAGGCTGCCGCCATTGCCGGAAGCATCAAATAAGCCAGCCGAGGGTAAAACAGGCATACTACAGCTGCAATAGCCGCAGCCCCGGCATTGGCCAGTACCTGCATTGTATTACGGCCTTTTTTTTCTTCCTCCCTGGCGGCAAAAGCCAGCTTTCTGTGCCGGCCCACCGAGGTGGCAGCAGAACCGAGGATAAAAAACATGGTCATCATCGCCAGCCCCGGGTAAGCGGCGGCGGTAAAAATAAGGCAAGCCAGTATCCCGCCTGTAAAAGCGGCCAGAACCGTCAGTTTTTTTTCCAAGATGCTGTAGGCTATGCCTAAAATAATGATGATAGGCAAAAAGATACCGCTATTGAACATATCACAAATATATTTGAAATATGTTTGCGAAAAAGCACATCGGATATTTTTCAATCATCCTACACCAAACGAGTTCAAAAAAGGATACACTTTGATATCGTGCAGCAATCGCTCTTTTTTTTAGGTTTGTAAACCATTTTTCTCTTTAATTTGTTTGTTGATCATAACTGAATTATTATGGTCAATTCTAAAATCATTACTTATATCAGTCTTGTTTTGGTCATGCTGATCTGGGGAAGTTCTTTTACAGTAACCAAGTTGGTGGTAAAAGATGTAGGCCCGATACAGTTTGCTTTTACCAGGCACTTAATTGCCTCTGTTGTTTTGCTCCCGTTTTTTTTCCGGTCATTTTCAAAACAAAGCTATCCTTCATTAACGAAGCGGGACTACTTGATTATTACACTGATGGGTATCATAGGCATTGGCTTATACTATCCGGTTTTCAACCTTTCGCTTCAACATACATCTGCATCAAGCGGAGCGCTGATACAGGGAACAATGCCAATGATGATTGCATTTATGGGTACACTTTTCTTAAAGGAAAGGATCTCTAAAATGCAGATGGTAGGTTTTGCGATAGCATTCGCAGGTATTGTACTGGTTGCTTTAAAGGGGCATCAATCCGGCAACAAAGATGGGAGCATGCTAGGCAACTTTTTAATGCTGGGATCGGTTATTTTATGGTCAGCCTACACAGTGCTTTCCAGAAAACTGGATCGGCTTAACCCAATTACCCTAACTGCACTGAGCACCTTTATCGGTACCGGCGTTCTTTTTCTATTTTCCTTTTTTGAAGATAGAAGATTGTTTTCAGGCATTCCAATGAAACATTGGTGGGGCATTTTGTATATGGGGGTTGCCGGCTCTGCGGTTTGCTATCTGTTGTATAATTATGCATTGAAAAAGCTTCCTGCGGCCAAAGTAGGCAATTTCCTGAATCTCGACCCGATAATTGGTGCTGCAATTGCTGTTGTCTTTTTAAATGAGCCACTGAGCTTTTGGATGCTGCTTGCAGGGGTGCTCGTGTTAACCGGCTTATTGATAACTAATAATTAGAACAATATTTTCACATAAATTGTATAGGCATTTCATCATTTCCAGAACAAAGAAAAAACGATAACAAAAAAATACATTCTTATAAAGATCCGCTCAAACAAATCTCCCTTACCGCTGTTTGAAATTAAAATCTAAATACCGTTCACATGGAAGAAAAATACACTCCTGCAGGCCATGCCTCGCCCTCCAGCATTTTAACAACCCTGATCATCGGCATCATTGCATCGCTCATACTTCCGCTCCTTTATATTATCCTGTGCCAGTTGATCCCGAATATCTGGTTCATCGCCATCTGTGCATTTTCTATGGGCATGCTCCTGGGCCTGGCGATCGACATGGGTATCCGGATCGGTAAGATCAGGAACATCCAGGTTGCCCTTATCATTGCCACAGTATGTAGTCTGCTTGCATTTTATATTCAATGGGTTTTCTTTGACGCCGTTATGTACAGCCGTAGCGGTTTCACTTTTAAGCTGAGCCAGGCAGAGGTTAAACAATTGATCGGAGATATGGCTTTCCTGTTTGTCCATCCAGGAATCTTATTCAAGGAAATAACAGCATTAAACGAAGTGGGTACCTTCCGCATCCAGGGCAGTGACAATGTTTCAGGGTTTCTGCTCTGGCTAATATGGGCAGGTGAATTTCTAGTGATCACGGGAGGTACCATTTTGGTTGCCTGGAACGGTCATGTCAAGATCCCCTATTCAGAACTGAACGATCAGTGGATGAAACCGCGGAAGCCAAACCTCATTATTCCTTTCGTTCACGACAAAGATCATCTTATAGGCCAGCTGAGAATCAAAAACTTTGATGTGCTAAAAAACAGCCCGGATGTAATAACGCAACCAGATTACGCTGAGGTAGTGGTTTATGAATCGATCGGGGATCCGACAAAGTTCATCACGGTACTGAATGTCACTGCTCCGACAGGTAAAAACAAGCAGCCCAAGAAAAAAACAGTTGTATCCCATTATCCGCTTGCAAACAATGCGGCGATCTGATCAGTGCCTCTTAAATACCCTTGATTGAAGAATAGCCATTCAGCGTTTATGGGATGATGGATATTGGAATAAAAATAGCCTTCCAGGAAAGGAAGGCTATAATGTGTAATCAAAACCGCCATGTTGATTTTTTCTATTATTTCCCCTATCAAAATGGCCTGCAGGGATATGCTGTCGCATTTGCTACTCCAACACAAATGCCTCCCAGCCTGCGATAGTTTCCCTGTTACATTTCATTACCGATTGCCCGCCCTCAGAAGAAATATACTTGCCGTTATTCCCCTTAAGTGAGATTTTTCCATTCGCGTTAACCACCCAATCAAATTTTTCCCAATCGCTGATCGTTGTCCGATTGCAGGTTATCCCCGTTGTAGCTCCATTTTCTGAGGACACAAATTTGTTCATGCTTCGCAAAGCGACTTTTCCTCCACCTGCGTCAATAATAGTAAAAGTTTCCCAGTCGGAAGCGCTTGCGCGGTTACATCTCATGGCCACTCCCCCATTTTCGCCGGATACAAAGAGGTTGTTGGGTCCTTTTAATTTTACCGTTTGACCAACCGGTGCTTCTGCCTGTACCTGCAAATTACCAAGTTCAAGCCATCCATTTTTAAAGGTGCCAGTTACAGCAAGTGCAATGCCAGGCTTATTTAAATTTGTTTTATCAACAATGGCTACAGCCCACTTATAAGTGCCTGGAGGCAAATTGATTGCCGTTGTGGTGAAATTATAAGTGATAGGATTGTCTTTCAACCATTTAGAAGGGTCACCATTTTCATCGATAAAGAGTTTTTTTACCACACCGGCAGTATCCAGAATAGCAAAGGCAACTTTGTACTTATAGTTCCACTGTGGGATATTGTTAGGGCAATAACCCCAGCCCATGTTTTTCCAGCGATGGCTCAAAATAGCAGTGGCACCATTGGCAATTGCATTTGGTAACGATAACTCATCAGGATATAACCGGTAACCTCCCTCGGCATTAAAGCGTTGTACCAGTGGAAAGCTGGTCTGAAACCAGGAGGTCGTTTCTCCAACTCTGAAATCCATCATATTCACAGCAGCTTCAGCCGACCTGTTAAATTCGCCTAGCCTTACATCCTCAGGATGCCCTTCGCGATATTGTCCGCTTGAGTCGATCCAGTAACGGTGGGTACCACTCACAATCCATCCTCCCTCCATAATAATCGGACGTTTATGTTTCCAGGTTGCAGCAAAGTTTTTCTCCCAGCTTTGGTAATAGTCTGTCATTCCGAAGGCATCGTGCCTCAGGCTGTACCCTTGATTGATCGCTTTCACCAATAGCCTGTCACTATTGGCGTTTGCTGCCCCCCAACTCGTAGGATGACCTATTAATCTATGGTAATTGATCACCAGCGGCACTTTGGTAAAAGTCCTGTTGTATAATGCCATAATCCAGTCTAAAACCTCTTCTTTAGCTGTTTCTGTTTGCGCAGCGGTTAAAGTTCCAGGTTCTGCATACACTACATTATGCGCTTCTCCCCATTTGCCCAAACCATAGGCATCGATAAAAGAGGTACGAACGGGATCATTAAAGTCTTTTGCCAGTTCTTCGATGAAGGTGGTATAATACTGCCTGAATATCGGATCTTGAGGGTAAGGGGTTTTCTGTGTAGGAGCAGCCGGGTTTGATAACCAATACCCAGCTCCTGCATTAAATACAAAAGCAGGCGTATTTTCTCCCTGATCACGCCCGTCTACAACGATCCGAAACGCGATGGGCAATCCCCTGGTTTTAACCCCATTAATTAATTTACCGATCTGTGAACTCAGGTCTCTCCAGGCATAAACCCCTGGGCTGGGATTAAGGGATCGCCAGCTTGTACGGATGTAGCAGGCAGATGCATAATCTATTGCCTTTACATTAGCGCCCAATTCCGGCACAAAAAACTGGCTATCCCAATAGGTCTCCGTAGCATCCCGTTTCCCATACATCACCCATCCGTTTAACGGATTGCGCAATACAGCGGTACTGTTGTATACAGGCCTGACCAATACATTATTGGCAGCGCCAACTACAGCCATTTTTTGTGGTCCGTTGTTAAAGGTCTCTAGCAGATCTTCGTCTTTGCTTTTAGTGCACGAAAGCATTTGCAAGCATAAAAATGCCAGCAAAGCGACCTTTGCGGTCTTTTCTAAGTTTGGTTTTTTCATAGTAATAAAAATTAAATTATTGGATTTAAAAATTCTTTAAATTTGAATGTGGCATTGTTTCTGAAAGCATGGGGCAACAGTTTGCTCCTCACAAAAATTACAGGCACGCGGGTTACGACCTAAATAAGGGATTGACATAAAGAGACATTATAAATCGAAGCACGATTGTCGACAGATCGCCATTTCGAAGCACAATGATGGGTTTAAAAAATCGGTGATCAGTGTACGATTGTTACGCTGATCAGGAAAGGCAAAAGAGATCTTTAATGCATCCCATCTGGATTCATTGATTCCTTGCCTCCCATTTCACCTTGCTCTCGGTTGATGAAGCTTAAGATATTGGCTCATAAGAATATAATTTGGTTGTGATAAAAATACACGACAAATGGTGCTAAAGGGTTCGTTTTTGTACGGAAATGGTTCAATTTTGTACAAGAAGAAAAAAAATGCCCTGAAGGATATTAAAACTGATATTCGCCTTCAAAAAACATTGATAAATCATTGCATATCAACAGAAAACAAAAAAACGGAGGAGCTTTGCAGCGTTCCTCCGTCAACTAAAACTAACCAATCTTATTTTTTTCGGCTACATTAACGCAACATATTGTAAAATAGCGACTTGCCATAGCACCCATCCAATATCATAACTTAAAATGGAGCCTGGCAAAGCGGATAAAATTTGTCCAATCGTAAACATTGAGGTCGTGTTTTCCTTCCCTGAAATGGTAACCCACAGCCGAATTAATTATCGGGCTGTTCACCGCGGGCATATCTTTGGGAAGGGCAACTTGCTTACCATAGAGATCGTAAACAGGTTTAGCATTTATTAATGACAAAAACGAGCCATAAGGATCTGCCCACCTATCTTCGGTAGCATTGGTGGTATACACAGGCCTTGGGGCAATGAGACCAATGAGCATATGCTGATCAACCGGCAGGCTGTTTACATCATTGCTATATTTCTTGTAATTGTTATTAAACCAATAACCAAACTGCTTATTGATCAGGCTTATTGTTTCGCCATATTTACGCCTTGCAAGTGATGCGCCTGTACTGCCTGAGCAACTGCTAAACACCATTGCAAAACGTTGATCCTGGGCGGCAGCCCACAAAGCTGTTTTACCGCCTCGTGAATGCCCTACGAGTGCAACTTTGTTAAAATCGATTGCCTTATCGGTTTTGAAATAATCCATTACCCTGCTTGCTGCCCAGGCCCACACGCCGATTGCTTTCATTCCATTATCTTTTTCCAGTTCTGCTGGGAATAAATGTGCCAATACACCATCCTGATAGCTATCCTTACGGTCGGGAGCCACATCCGCATGATGAAAAGCGGCAATAGCAAAACCGCTGTCGATCATGAGCTCCGCAGGCCAAAAAGTACTTTTTTCTACTCTTGTAGGATCGGTATTTCTGTTGCTCCGGTTGTTGATCAACAAAAATACAGGCGCTGGTTTCTTCCTTTTGTTTGGAATAAAGAGCACCATAGGAAAGGATACCGAATTCCCTTTATTCCAGGCGGTAATTTTTATCTCTTTCAAATGGGCCTTTCCCTGCATCGCATCAGCTTTTTCATTCGTTACAATAAACTTTAAACTATCCAAACTGCCGGGTGTTTTTCCATAAACATGTTCCTCAAAAAGGGCTAAAAGCTCAGGTCTTCGCTTTTTCTCCCAAATTGAGGTATTTTTTACCCTTTCTCCCTTTGTGGTGAGCAGTATTTCAGGTAAGGTATAAGCAGGAACAGCACTTTCATCGTAAGTGACAATCTCTCCCATAAACCTGTCCGTTTTCTGCGCATGTAAGCTGGGCGAAAATAGGATCAGTGCAAGCAAAAAAAACATGGTTTTTCTTACTGAAGCAGTTATTACAAATCTGCCTTGATGGGGAGAAAATTTTAAGCTATACATCATACTTAATATCCTGGATTTTGAATCAGTTTATTTGCTTTATTGATTTCAGACTGCTGAAAAGGATACCAATAGTTTTTACTGGTAAAGGTCCTGTTTTCAATTACAAAAGGGCTGTAAGTTAACGTAGTACCCACCTTGGTAATTTTTATGCCTTTAACTGGTCCGTTAAAATTACTTTCCCCATCCTTCCATCGCCTCACATCAAAAAACCGCTGCTCTTCGAAACATAATTCTACGCGGCGTTCATTTTTAATCCGATCGCGCATTTGAGATTGGGTTAACCCAGATAACGCGGGCATCCCGGCACGGGTGCGCACAGCGTTTACGGCATTATAAACCTCTGCATTCGGACCTCCAAATTCATTCAAAGCTTCTGCATAGATCAGTAAGATTTCTGCATACCTAAACAATACCCAGGGCCTTCGTACGCTTGTGGTACCTGTGATGTTGTAAGTTGCATTCCCACTTAGAAACTTACGCAGGTAATAGCCGGATTTTGTACTGTTAACATTGGAAGGAACATTATCACGCCCCCCCTCGTAGGTTTCTACTGCACGGGTTAAACTTCCCGTTTTAAAATTTGCTCCATTATATACAATAAACTGGTTTAAACGTGGGTCTCTGTTGGCATACGGATTTTGCGGATCATAACCTGATGTAGGGTCTGTTATGGCTTTGCCATTGGTCATTTCAAAGGCGTCGACCAAGTTCTGTGTAGGGTTTGTTCTTCCCAATCCACCTGTGAAGCTAATGGGTGCGTTATTTGACTCTATTGTATTGGTATTGCTTGCCGGGGTAGCGAAGATAACCTCGTTGTTGTAAGAAGTAGCGGTGGTGGTATAGTCCCATAAACTTGGGAATAACGCGGTGCTCAACAAGCTGTGTTTGTTTAAATCGATTAAATCTTTTGCACTTTTTGCCGCATTCTGCCACCGCTGCAGGTCGTTACCCGGATTATAAAGCGGACTTGCATAAACCAACAAGGCCTTGGCTTTTAATGCCATTCCCGCGGCTTTTGTAGCACGGCCATAATTGGCCGCATCCCAATCTTTGGTAGAAGCTGCCGGAATCTGGCTGATTGCCGAGTCGCAATCTTTAACAATCTGTTTTACCACATCATCAACAGTATTCCGTGGAAGATTCAGATCTTCTACCGGTGAAAAGGATCTGGTGGCGAGCACGATTCCGCCATACCGTTTAAATAATTCATAATGGAATAAAGCCCTCAGAAAGAAGGCCTCTCCCCTTAACCCTGGCAGATCGCTTGCCGGAAAGATAACCGCCGTTGGCGACCGCTCCAGAAATGTATTTACCACCCATAGCCCAGTATAAAGATTAGTGTATTGTTCATCGAAGGTCCTTAAACTGCTCCAGTTGCCATTATTAAAAATATTTACATTGCTGTTTAAATTTGAATTTACGGCTTCATCGCTTCCGCTGGCCATTAATGCGCCTGAACCATCAACATTGTATCTGGCCAGCATATAATTGTATCCGTTGTTTAAATACTCACGCACACGCCTGTCGGTATTCCAGATTGCTTCTTCATTAACGGGGCCTTCACTGTATGAAGGTTCAAAAAATTCATCCTTACAAGCGCCAAGCCCCATTAGCAAAACTGCCAGAAGGATATACATACCATATAGTTTCTTTTTCATCTTCATTTTGAATTAAAATTTGACATTTATACCTACTGCAAAGGTTTTTACATAGGGATAAGAGGAGAAACGACCTGCATTGGGTGTTTCGGGATCAATATCCAGCGCATTGAGTTTGGAAATGGTAAAAATATTATTGCCACTTACAAAAATCCTTGCGCCTTTAAAGCGTAAGCGTTGGTTGAGTTTATTAGAAGTGGTGTAGCCGATTTCGGCGGATCTGAGCTTCAGAAAATCGCCTGAATATAACCAAAAGGTAGAATTTGCAGTATTGTTCCCATTATCGGAGATTCCGACGCGTGGGTATTTCGCCGTAGCCGCAGTAGCAGGTGTCCAGGTATCTAAGCTTAGCTGGTTCAATCCGTTTGGGCCGGCATACATAATATCCGAAAGATCAATTGTCCGCCCCTCTACACCTTGAAACTGTGCGCCGAGATCAAATTGTTTATACCTGATGTTAAAACCAAAGCCGTAATATATTTTCGGAATATCGGTATAATCGCTTGATACGGCATCATTTGCATCTATGATATTATCGTTGTTAACATCTTTGTATTTAAGATCGCCGGGTACCACCAGGCTCGATAGCGTTTGCTTTGGACTTGCATTAATTTCTGCCTGGTTTTGAAAAATACCTTCAGCAATGTAATAGTTTCCGCCATTTACGTAACGCCCTATTGTAGATTGATTGGGCAATACGTTCTCAGTCCGCTCCAAAATTACATTTTTAGCATAGGTAAAGTTGGCGTTTGTACTGATTAACACTTCACCGATTTTTTTATTAAAAGCACCGCTGGCATCAAACCCTTTACTGCTTACCTTCCCGGAGTTTACCTGTGCAATGGCTATCCCAACAATACCCGGTAAATTTGCAGGGCCCAGAATGTCTGTCCGTTTTTCATCAAAATAATCAAAAGAGAACGAAAGTGCACCTTTAAGAAAGTCTACATCAGTACCCAGGTTTAATCGGTCAACCTTTTCCCAGGTGGTTAATGGGTTACCGGCAGGGCTTACCAATCTTGCTGTTGTTGAAGTGGAAAAAGTAGAACCGAGAAATGGCCCAGCATCTCTGGTAAACAGCGTTCGGTAAGGCAGCCTGACCACATTCCCGCTGGCATCATAAGTTGGCCCGATGTTGCCCGAACGGCCGTAAGATCCTCTCAATTTAAGGTAGCTGATTACGGAGGCATCTTTAAGAAAATCCTCTTTGGAGATAAGCCATCCGGCCGATACTGCCGGAAAAAACCCGAAACGTCTTCCCGGGGCGTAGTTTTCTGATCCTGAATAACTTGCGATGAGGCCTAGCATATAGCGCTGTTTGAAACTATAATCGGCACGCCCAACAAGCATACGGGAACGATAGTCTAACCGGTCTACTGCTGCGCTTATATATTGCTGCCCGCGTACATTGGCTTTTATCTGATGATCTGTAGCAAAGGTCCTTTTGTAATCGAAGCCGAACCAGAGCTCATTATTTTTGGTATTGGTTTGGAAGGCCGCAGTTCTATAGGCAATTACCGCAGGAGTACGGTAAGTTTGTACAGGGGTGACTGTCTGATTGAAAACCGCATAATTTTCAGATAATCCGTCTCCATAATTACCATAACCATCGTAAGAAAAGAATAAGTTGGCAGAAAGACCTTTCGTTATAAAATCCAGTTTTTGATCGGCCATGATACTGGCCAGTAAAATATTTGTCGTGGTACGCGAAAATCCTGTTGCCTGTAACTGACCGAGTGGATTATTCTGAAAGAGCGAAGTTCCACCGTAAGATCCATCAGCATTTAAAATAGGAAAAGCATTGGGCGGCAAATTATACAAGTTATTAAATACAGTTGCAGTACCATCTCCAACATCATTCCGCACTTCACTTCTAACGCCTGCCAACAAAGTGAGCGTAAGTGTTTTAGTAACATCGTAATCGAGATTGATCCTGAAGTTATAACGTTTGTAACCGTAATTAGAATCGTAATTGGGCGTTTCTGTTTCTTTAAAAAGTCCTTGCTGATTAAAGTAACTAACGGAGCTAAAATAACGCACTTTGTTGCTCCCGCCACTAAAGGTAAGTGCATACCTTTGGGTAGCTGCCCGTTTGTTTAGAAAACGATCTAAATAATTGTTATCAGGATACAAATAGGCATCTGTATGATTTTTGTAAGCATCGAGCGCTGCCTCACTGTAGGCTGGCGTTTGCCCGATATTGGTTAAACCACGATTGTACAAGGTGGCAAAATCGTAAGCATTTAGCGGCTTGATCAGGTTACTGGCCGATTGAAAACCACCCTGGGCATCGAAAGAGATTAAGTTTTCGCCAACTTTGCCCCTTTTGGTTGTTACCAGAATGGCGCCATTCCCTCCATTCAGGCCATACCAGTTTAAAGCAGCAGCATCTTTTAATACGGTTACGCTTTCAATTTCGCTGATATCCATATCTTCGAAATCACGTTCAATTCCATCTACAAGGAAAGCCGGTGTTGAACCCTGCGCATAAGATGACCTTCCACGGATCTGGTAGGATACATTTCCGCCACCAGGTTGATTACCTGTCCATCTGAACAAAAAACCACTTAATCTTCCGGCGAGTAAACCAGACAGGTTACTGATGGGCACTTTTGTGAGCTGGTTATACCGGAGCGAACTCTGGGCAAAATTCAGCTCTGCTCTGCTGCGTGTAGCAAACGGAATTTCTATTAATTTATCTGTCGAGTCTTTGTGGTTCGCTTTCACAATCTTAACGGTATCCTGCTCGCTGTTAGTTTGTGCGAAGGCCGTGCAGGTTAAGAGATAGCCGATGATGCACGCCATAACGCCCGAACATTTAATATATCTTGTCATTTCTTATTTTTTTAATTGATGTACAACCCAATAACTACCAGCCCGGATTCTGTTTTAAAGCGCCGCTGGTTTTATTCATTTCTGCTCTCGGGATCGGGTATAAATACATGTTATTGTTGAATACCTTTTTAAATGCGGGCAATTCTATCACGCTATAGCTGAATGATCCATTGGCATTTTTAATCACCTTCATGGCTTTCATTGGTTGCGCTACGATTTCCGGTCCTTTTTTCCAGCGGAGGATATCCCACCAGCGCATGTCTTCGAAAGCAAACTCTACGGCACGTTCATTTCTAATGCGCTCCCGCATTTCAGATTGGCTTAAGCCAGCTGGCAAAGCCGGCATTTTAGCCCGCAAACGAATGGCATTCACCGCGTTATACACTTCAGCAGTTGGCCCGGTTTCTTCATTTAAAGCTTCGGCATAATTGATCAGTACTTCGGCATACCTGTAGAAAACATAATTCAGAAGTGCCGATGCTGTTGAGCCCGAACGCGAAGCTTCAGGCCAAAGCCTTTTTAGGTAATAGCTGGTTTTAGTAATGGAAGTGGCTGTGCTGATATCCGTTCCATAGGTGATGATACCCTGCGCATTCGGCTCCGATTGCCAGGTTTGTACCGCACGCCCCTGCCAGGTAACATTGTTATAAAGGATGTTGACATAAAACCGTGGATCTCTATTGAGATAAGGATTTTGTGGATTGTACCCCGATGTAGCATCGGTAATAGGCTTGCCATTCGCCATTTCATAAAGATCAACATGATTCTGAACAGGCGAAAGATTGGATTGTGCACCGCCATAACTTGTAGGAATCAAGAAATCGCTGAGGTAGGTACCGATAAATCCACGGCCTCCGCGCGGCCAGATCCGGATATATTCGTTAGAGTTGGCCACAGTGAGTACGTTGGCATAGTTGGGCTCGAGTGAAAATTTATTCAGGTCTATAATCGCTTTCGAAGCTTCCGCAGCCTTCTTCCACTTGACTAAATCGTTGTTCGGATTATTTAACGGGCTGGCATCGAACAACAAGGCTCTTGCTTTAAGCGCCATCACTGCAGCTCCTGTAGCCCTGTTAGCTTGTGCTGCCGGGTTTGGCCAATCGGCGTTGGTTAATGGTAGAAGCGCCATTGACTGCTCCAGATCGCTTAATATCAGCGCCAATGTTTCGGCATAACTCGCCCGGGGAAGGTCTGTTGATGCTTCAGTAAAATCCTGAGGTTGGGTTAATATCACCACGCCGCCAAAGCGCCTTAACAGCTCAAAATAAAAATACGCCCTGAGATAAAGTTGCTCTCCTTTAATATAATTAGGATTATATAGATCTGTCCATGGTGTTTTATCCATATTGGCCAGCATCAGGTTTGCATTTCGGATTCCTCTGTACATTTGTGCATAAATGCCTGTTACATCTGAGGCCCCTGGATCTAAAAACTGACCGCTATTCATCGCTGCTACTTCTATCTGACCGTTATTAGCGATAGATTCATCTGTAAATTGTGAGGTCATACCCTTGTAACCACTCAGGCGGCCATAATCTGAAATGGAAAACGTATAAGTAAAATCGCCGAATCGGGAAGCCAGTAACGGATCTTTAAAAACCTCTTCGAGGTCGCTCTGGATTCCCACATCGCGCTGCAGAAAATCCTTTTTGCAGGAAAAACCAATTGACAAGACAACTAAAAGCAAGAGATATATGATTTTTTTCATGTTATACCTTTAATTAGAGTGATAAATTAAGACCAAAATTGAAGACCTTAGTGGTTGGAATGGTGGCGACGGATGAAGCGTAAGCATTTCCCGACAAGCTGTTTTCAGGATCTATACCATAGAAATTAGTCCATGTTTTTAAATTCTGCCCGCTAACAAATACCGTAAGGCTATTTAACCGAAGTTTCGTTATCCATTTTTTAGGCAGACTGTAACTGAGTTGCACGTTTCGCAGTTTGATATAGGAAGCATCCTGCAAGGTAAAATCGTTCAAACTTTCGTTAGGGTTTGCGTTCAGGCCCGGACGGATTACCGGCCAGCTGGCGTTGGTATTGCCGGGAGTCCATCTTTCCAACATCGGTGCATAATACTGGTTAAGGCCACCGCTTTGGAACACCACGTTAGAACTCACATTAGTCACCGCATTAAACAATGCCGATAACTGAAATCCCTTATACCCGAACTGCATATTTAAGCTGGCATTGTATTCAGGAATGTTTGGATGTCCAATGGCCACTACATCCTGGTTATTGATTATTCCATCGTCGTTTACATCCTGATATTTAAAATCGCCCGGTATAGAAGGATAGGCTGTAATTTTATTTAGCGGACTGCTGTCAATGTCTTTTTGGTCTGCATAAAAGCCAAGCACATGGTATCCGAAATACGTACCGATGGGCTTGCCAGATACCCGCAGGTTTTCTGCAAGACCGGGTGCCTCGTCTAATACCCTACGCTCATTACGCGCATAACTCAGGTTTCCGGTGAAGGAATAGGTAAAATCTCTAATCTTATCCCGATAAGTTACTGAAAGTTCATATCCATGGTTATAATTGATGCCGTAATTGGTGCTTGGAACAGTGGCTCCATAAGTGGCAAAGCTGGTTGCCGATCGGGTAGTTAAAATATCCGAACGCTCATCATCAAAAAGGTCTGCCGTGATATTCAGTTTATCTTTAAATAAAGAGAGATCAAGCCCTATGTTTCTTTTTAACGAGATCTCAAAGGTGATAAATGGATTACCATATTGCAATTGGGTATAGGTTGGCGCACTGAAGTTGCTGTTTGGGTTTCCAAATACAACGTTTGCCCCTGCCCCAAACCTATTCTGATAATAGAACCGGCTTGTACCCGGACTAGGAATCCCTACCCTTCCAATCGAACCACGTATTTTGAGCATACTGATCCAGGTAAATTTTTTCATCCAATCTTCATTGGCCAAATTATAACCTAAAGTTGCAGCGGGGAAGAAGCCATAGCGATAGCCTTTGGCATAGTTCTCTGAGCCGTTGTAGGTAGCGCTGGCCGTTAAAAAGTATTTATTACCATAGTTATAGGTAGCTTCCGAAATAATGCCTTGATTGGCATATGGGGCAGCTGCCGCTGCCGAGCCCTGTAGCTCGCGCTGACCGATTAAATTAGCACTCACATTATGTTTGCCGAATGATCTGCCATAGGTTAAAAATAATTGTAAATTCGTTTTGGTAAAACCGCTTCTTGAATAAGCCGGTGCGCCAAAAAAATCATTGTATGTTCCGCCAACCGGCGTAAGCGCTAGCGTTGACCGATTTAGTTCAAGGTATCCTGTACTGCCCCTTTGCAACTTTCCTGATAATTGTGTGGCATCGTAACCAAACTGGGCTTTTAAACTCAGGCCTTTTGTTATAAAATCAAGTTTTTGGCGTACCGTAAAAATTGATTCGGCGATATTGTTATCGGTAAAAGCATACCCTCCATAAGTTAACAAAGCATAAGGATTGAAGGCATTTACACCGCCCAGCCCATAGTTTACGATGTGGTTGTAATTTCCATCCAATGCAATAATTTTGGGATCGTCGGAGTTGATGTATTCTTTAAAAAACGGGGCTGCCCACGACGGCATTTTCAACGCCCGCCCCACAAGGCCTTCAATACCATTGCTTACTACCCCCGCAGGGTCGTTGTATTCGCTCATCCCTGCAGGACTGTAACGGTGTTCGTTCCTGCCTGCCAGGTTAACTTCAAAATTGGTGGTTTTGGTAAGATCTATGCCAACCCTTGCCCTGAAGTTATAACGGCTATAACTCGGCGAAGTAGAATAATCTAAAGGTGTTTTAAACTCCTTAAAATTTCCATCCTCGCGCAGGTGACTAAAAGAGGTAAAATATTTTACTTTTTCACTACCGCCTGATATGGTCAGGTTCTGCTGGTTCTGCATCCAATGGTCTTTAACCAATTCATCGTACCACATCACATCCGGATAAAGCAGTGGATTACCGTTTCCTGCCTTAAATATGGCTAAATCATCATCGGTAAAGGTGCGGGGCTCGCCAACATTAAGCTGGCCTTCGGTTAGCAGCATTGCACTTTGGTAGGCATCCAGGATCTCGGGGCGGGATGTGGCACTAACAATGCCCACGTTACCCGAAAGGGTTACCCTTGCCGGCCCCTCTACTCCCCTTTTCGTAGTGATTACAAATACGCCGTTAGCGCCTTTTAAACCATACAAAGCCGTAGATGATGCATCTTTTAAGACATTAATGCTTTCAATCTCATTGGGATCAATATCGCCGAAAGAAGTCCGCTCAACACCGTCCACAATAATAAGTGCTGTAGCCGAAGGAGAAACCTGTCCGCGGATATACAAAGCTGCACCGTTAATTCCCGGCCGTCCGGAGGTTTGCTGTACTACTAAACCAGGTACCCGCCCGGCCAAAGCGTTATTGACATTTGTTACCGGCGCTTTTAATAAATCGGCACCCGAAACAGTACTGATGGCAGCGGTAACGGCTGATCTTCTTTGTGTAGAATAACCATTTACCACCACTTCATTAAGCGAACTACTTGAAGATGTTAAAATTACACCAATTACACTCGCAGTGCCTACAGTCACTTCCCTGCTTTCAAAGCCAATAGTAGAAAATACAAGTACCTGACCACGATTGACGTTGATTTTGTATTTTCCATCCAGATCGGTTTGAACGCCGATGCTGGTTCCTTTTATTTTAATTGTTGCACCCGGAATGGGTTGGTTTTTCTCATCCTTAACTGTTCCGGTTATTTCCTGAAACAGTAGTTTGTGAGATATAGTAACAGGGCTGGTGGTTGTTTTTATGGGCGCAGCGGCAAGTGTATGTGCCGCACACCACACCGCAATAACCAAGAAAAACCAGCTTTTGGGCCTGAGGTTTAATTTTTTTATCATTTACTTGATATATGGTTAGAATTATTTTTTTTCGAAAAGGATGGGCCTTCTTTATCTGGTTTTAAAGTTGCAGCCTCATTTTACTTATGCTTCAGGCAAAATCAATGTTGAATTAATATTGCTCCGCTTTTATCTCGCATAACTCGCCTGCAGGATACCGTACAAGCGCCCTCATAACCAAAAAAAGATTAGGGTTTATTAGCTGAATTTTAAGAAAAGAGATATGAAAGCATTACAAATTCAATTACTTTGATTTGCCGTTGGTTTAAACCTGATGCCGTGAAATATCAGTTAAATACCTATGCCATTCTATTTTACTGACTTGTAGTTTAGACTTTGTGTTTTCCTCATTGGCAATAGCCGGGATGGTTGAGAAATGGGTTATCATACTTAGTTGGGTTTATTATTTGGTTAACACAAATCTATAGTACTTACCCCTCACATAGGGTTCACTTTTGTACGGAAATGGTTTGGTTTTGTACAGTTGGCGCATTATTTCGATTAAATTTGCCCTCAGACTGATGCTGAGGGCAAAAAATGCGGAAATCATTTTAATCTGCGGATATCATATCCTCACTGCCCATCCTGCACTTTCGTCACTACTTTGCTTGCTACTTTTTTTAAGGTCGGCATGACCGATAATGAGGGTTTTCCCCCTCTCTTTAGCCATTTGTGGCAAAAACGTCGAAGCGTTTTGTGAAAAGCTATTTCCAATTATAAATAAGCGTAGGGTATCCTGCCGGTTTTGAGCAAAAAGATCAGTAACCAGGCAGACCAGCAGCAGAAAAAAAGCTGTGGATTTAGCTAAAGGAGATCGCTTAATTTTGATGTTAATCTTCATTTTCGCTAATTTTTATTGACCTTTTCCTGCCATTTCAAATATTGATACAATTGAGTTCCTGCCAACAGAAACGCACCCACACCGTAAACCTCGGTACTGTTGGCATTTACCTTATCCGGGCTTGCGCCAATAGGTTGCACATAACCCAGCATGCCATCTTCATGAACAGCAGATACCAGCGCTTTCCACGATTTTTCTACCACAGGAAGATATTGCTTCTTTTCCAGGAGCCCATGGTTTAAGCCCCAGGCAATTGCATAGCTAAAGAAACCTGTGCCGCTCATCTCCTTAACCGGGAAACTCGCAGGATCCAATAATGACGCATGCCAGCTACCATCAGGCTGCTGTAAGCTGGCAACTTTACCCACCATATCTTTGTAGAGCTGTACCAATTTATTCCTGTCGGGATGGTTTTCCGGCATATTTTCCAGCACCCTTACCAAACCACCCAAAACCCATCCATTACCCCTCGACCAAAATATTTTCTGACCGTTTTTTTCTCTTTTGTTAAAGAAACTTTCATCTCTAAAAAACAGCTTCTCTGTTGGGTCGTAGAGGAATTCGGTGGTCTTCCACCACAGTTTTACCGCTGTATTTAAGTACTTTTCATCTTTGGTAGCAGTGCTCAGATAAGCTAAAGAAGGAGGCCCCATAAAAAGGGCATCGCACCAGGCCCACTCCCTGTTTTGGATGTTATTTTTCCAGTTTAAAGGTTCGTTATGTGGTTTATTTACAATGCTGTCTGCCTGCAAAATAAACGGTGCGATCATCTTTTTCTTTTTGAATTTATTGTAAAGTTGAGCATAGGTTTGCCCCACACAATAATCGTCTGCATGAAAGCGCAAATGTCCGGTATTCCAACCCAGCTCATCGCCAATATCTACAAGCGTTTTAAGATAATGTTCATTACCTTTAATATTGCCAAAAGCGAAAATACCAGTATAACAGGCCCCATTTGTCCAATCGGCTTTTCGATGGTTAAAACCTTTATTTTTCCAGGTTTCCAATTGCCAGTCTGCCACCCGCTGCATTATTTTAAAAATGTTTGTCTTTTGCAGAACTGAATCTCTTTTTGCATGCGTTGGCTCAGAGAAAGCGCTGTATCCGCAACAGCAGGTAAGTATTAATATTAAAAGCAAGTGTCTAAAATTCATATGTTTCATATTTTAATTTTTTAGTTTTTTAGTTTATTATTTTGATAAACCCTTACATAATCTACTTCAAACCTGGCAGGAAAAGACGTTTTTGAAGGATCTCCGCCTTGTTTTCCACCTATTGCTAAATCGAGCAACATATAATGCGGTTGTTTGAAAGGATTAATATTGGTACCATTCTGATTCACCAGCTTATCTAAACTCACCTTGTTCAAGAGCTGGTTATCTATGTAAAGTGCAATGCTATTTTCGTCCCAATCCATTCGCCAAATGTGAAATTGATCTGCCCAGGCTTGGCCGCCCAGTGAATCGATATTTTTTTCCGTGCTAAACCAGGCATCTTTTCGGTCGGCTCCCATAAAGGCAATATTGGCGAGCAGTTTTTTCCGGTAATATTCCATCATATCAATTTCGCCGGTTGCAGGCCATGATCCTTTTATTCCCAATGTCCACCAGGCTGGCCAAATGCCATCGCGGATATCAATTTTACCGCGCATCACAAACCTGCCGTAAAGCCAGCTATGCAATCCCTGCGTTTTGATACTGGCCGAAGTATAATTGGCTTCTTTGCGGTTTTTCTTCCAATCGTTGCTTCCTTCCTTAAAATTAGGATTTGTCTTTTTTTCTCTTTTTGCCTCGATGATTAATTTTCCGTTTTCACACCTGGCATTTTCCCGTTGATACCATTGAAGTTCTTCATTGCGTTCAAATCCAAGTTCATAAGTCCAGTTTGCCTGATTGGGTGCACCCTTGCCATTAAATTCTTCGGCCCATACCAGTTTGAAACCATCGGCAGTGAGTACTGGCGGCATAGGCTGTTTTTGATGTTGTGCTACTACAGATAAGCCGGCGAAGAATGTACAGGCCATTAAGAAGGGTTTTAATAAATGTTTTTTCATGGATTGATTTATTGGTATCCGTTTAAACGTAAAGGCATAAGTGTTGGAAATGTCCAGGCATAATCGTGTTTCGGATACATAATAGGCCGATATGGCGCCAGGTATTTTTCATATACGGCATCGGAATAAATGCCATTCATGGCCTCCAGAAGATTGGCCGGCCAGAAGCCTGTTTCTGTATACACTGCTCCCGTAGCAGGATTTTTGAAGAATTTCCATTCTTCAGGATGCTGGTTATAGTAATGCAAATAATCAAGCGATTTCTTCAATGACGCACCGTTTTTTGTTGCCGTAAAAAGATTTTCACCGGTCTGGTTATAGATCACCCAACCCGAAGCGGTTAGCGGCGCCAGCGAAAAATAGGTGTACCAGATTCCCTTACCCTGCCTTTTTACTTCTTCAACCATATGACCATCGGGCGCAAGCTTGTCGAAAAGGTCATTTTTAATTAGCGCAATATTTTTTTGTAAATCTTCCTGATCATCAAGATAGGTATCGGCCAGTATGGAAGCCAGACGCGACCAATCGCCTGAGTTGTTGTTGCGGAAACGAATACTATTCGCCGCTTCCCGGAAAACGTTTTTGGTCCATAATTTAAATTGCGCAACATCTTGCGGCTTCCATTTCTTATAATCTTTAAGCAGGTCTGCACTGATCATTAGGGTGGTACCAGAGTACGACATCACCAGCGAACCATCTAATTGTGAATATTTTTTGTTAATGGATGCCCATGCATTGAGAAAATAAATCGCTTTATCGGCATATTTAGTCTTTCCGCTCAGTTGATAGGCCAGGGCACAACTATAAGCCGAAAAACCATCTACCTGAAGTGCCAGTGAGGTTTTGCGGTGGCCATCCTTGTCCTGGTAAAATCCGGGAATGCTGAAATCTGCTACTGCATGCTGTTCTACCAGCAAGGCAGAATCTGCTTTGCTGATCAGTGCTTTATATGCTGAGCTATAAGGCTCTTTTTTCGCTTTGAGCCGCTTTTTAACAAAATCAATCTGTTGTTGTGGGTGCATACCCTTAAGTTGGTTTTGCGCAAGCGCCTGCTGTGCTTGCAGCATACTTAAAAGGCATGTTGTGAGAAAAATGAAAAGAAAAAACTTTAAATGGTTCATGGTATTTTATTTGGTTAAAATTGGAAGGCTGAAATCATGCAATTTGCTCCCTTTATATATATGTTAAATCTTTTTGCTATGCCCAATATGGCAGCTTGCATGCCCATCGCCTGTCATGGTTACACCGTATTGCTTTCAGCGCTGTAGCGCTTTTTATATTCAGACGGACTGGTTTCGAATTGTTTTTTAAAACAAACACTAAAATATTTTGCGTTGTTAAACCCGGTTTGATAAGCAACTTCTGCCACAGTTAAATCTGCATGTTCGAGCAGGTAGGCACTTCTTTTTAATCTGATATTTAAAATGAACTCTTTGATAGACATGCCAACAATATCATTGATCTTTTGATAAAGAATTGTTCTTCCGGTGTTCATATCCGATACGAAATCGTCGACCGAATAATTGGGATTAGCCATATTCTGCTCAATAAACTTCATGGCCTTAATCAGCAGTTCCTCATCCATTGAAGTAATGGTAACATTAGCTGGGTCGACCACCAGGCGCTTACTGTACATTTCGCGCATTTCTTGCTGGTTTTTCAAAATGGTATCAATTTGCTGAATGAGGTATTCCACTTCAAAAGGTTTGTCGATAAAAACCGTAGCCCCATGTTCAAGCGCTTTGGTCTTGTTCTGGTGTACATCGCCCATACCAGATATCATTACAATGGGAATATGGCTGGTTTTAAAGTTCTGCCGCAAATGACTGCAAACCTCAAATCCATTGGTATTAGGCATCACAAGGTCAGTAATAATCAGTTGTGGGTAGATTTTTTCAGCCTTAATAATGCCTTCCATTCCATCGCTGGCCATGTATACATTGTATTTTTCAGACAATCGCCGTTCCAGGTAATTCCGAAGATTAGGGTCATCATCAATCAGTAAGATGCTGGTGGCTTTTCTGGCATTTTTCAGTATAAGATCGGGCGCTTCAGTTTCTAACAGAATATCGTCTATCTCTGAGATGGTATAATCGTATACGCTTGACTGCATATCTCCGGAGCCGGCTTCTTTTTTGAGCGGGAGCATCATGGTAAAAGAAACTTTATTGGTTTTATTCACCATCCAGATTTTCCCCTCAATGGCATCCACAAGCTCCTTTACAATAGCAAGGCCAAGCCCTGAACTTTCTTCAAAAGTTGGCCGGTAAGACGACAATCGGTTAAAAGAGGTAAATAAGGTAGCAATCTGTGCTTCTGAAAACCCAATACTGGTGTTCAATACCTCCACAGAAACATATTCCCGGTCCTGATGATCTGATATAACATCCAGACGCAGTTTTTCCTCCATTGTAGATTGATAAATGCGTACGCCAACATAACCTTTGTTGGAGGTATATTTTAAGGCGTTGGAGAAAAGATTGGTCAAAATCTTCTCAATAATATCATAATCAAAGGCAACATATAAATGATCTTCATGTGCCGTTATGTTGGTTTCAATCTCCTTTTTATTCGCATAAAGTTCAAAAAGCCCAAAAACGTCGTGTACGAAACTGATAAAATCTCCAACCTGAGGGTTTAGCGTTACTTTCTGGCTTTCGATTTCCCTGAAACGCAGTAGCTGGCTGATTGTACGTTGGATACGGGCAACATTTTTCTCAATTAACTGCATATAACCAGTGGCATGATCATTTTTTTGTACCGTTTCTTTTAGTTGTTTCAGGGGTTCGAGTACCAGGGTAAGCGGTGTCTTCAGATCATGTGATATATTCGTAAAAAAATCGGTCCTCGCCTGATTTAAATCCCGCATATTCTTTTCTTTCAGAGCTTCTAAAGCCAGCCGTTCCTTGAAAACCTTCTTATTGGTGTAGTAACGCATGATGAAAAACAGGAGCCCGAGCACAATTAAAGTATAAATGGAGTAGGCCCACCAGGACAGGAAAAATGGCGGATTTACATGAAAGTAAAGTTTCGAAACATCGCTGCCCCAAAGCCCATCATTATTAGAGGCCTTTATTTCAAAAGTATAATCGCCACTAGGCAAATTAAAAAACTGTACAGCATGCTGGCTGGTATTGATCTTGAGCCACTTATCGCTAAGGCCGACCATGCGATAAGAAAATTGGTTTTTATCAGCCGACAGATAGCTGTTTGAGGAAAAACGGATTTCGATGTTTGACTGATTACTGGAAAGTGAAATCCTTCCGCTCTCCTGATTGCTTAAAGTAGAAATATCTTTCGCCAATGGCGAATCTTTAGAAATATTGCTTACCTGTTGGTTGTTGATGAGCAGACCAGTGAAAAACACCTTTGGCTTTTGTAAGTTTTTGTTCAGGTATTGCGGATCGAAAAGTAAAAAGCCGTTTGTTCCTCCAAATAACATCTCCCCATTTTTGGTTTTATAAGCGGATCTTAGATAAAAAGAGCCGCAGCTGTTTGCCTTATAAAACCTGGCTTTTTCAAATTTTTGATTTTTTTGATCGAAAAAATACAACCCCTCATTGGTACTAAACCAAATATTTCCAGAAGCATCATCTTCAAGAATGCCGAAAACAATCTTCGGGGGGAAACCATTTGTCCCACTGAAATTAAGGTATCGGCCGTCTTTTTTTAAAATGTTGACTCCTCTTCCGGAAGTGCCAAGCCAAAGGTCACCGTTTAATGCTTCATAATAACTGCAAAGATGATTCACCGCATACGGACCATTTTTGATCACATAATGCTTTAGCACTTTTAGGGTTTTGGGATCTGCAATGTACAAACCCTGATGGCTAACTACCCGTAAATGCTGCTGCTGATCAAGCGAAATAGCCTCAATTTCTACATCCAAAGGTTGACCGTTTAAACCAATAAGTTTCACGATTTCGGTTGCTGAGGCTACCTGGTTTTTCTTCCGGTGAAAAAAGTTTTTATCAGGATCAGTCATCCACCAGGTACCTTCGGCATCGCGCACAAAATCATACACGGTTAAGGGCTGTTTACTTTCTGGTGACAAGATGTTTAGGTTGCTGAAGCGTTTGGTCGCCACTTCGTAGGCAGAAATACCACCATTAAAAGACGATACAAAGAGGCGTTTTCGCTCAGGATCAAATTTTAAGCGCTTTACCATGTTGGAATTGATGGAGTTGGCTTCGCCCTTGGTGAAATGGCGGAAAGTATCTTCTTTTCTGTTCCAATAGTTAAGCCCGCCACCCTCGGTTGCAATCCAAACATTGCCCAGGTCGTCTTCCTGAAAACCGCTTACGACCGGATGGTTAAGCCCTCCAGGACTCGGTGTAAAATAGCGCACGTATGCATCGTAGAGTGAACAATAAGCAATTTTACCGCCATAAGTTCCGATCCAGGCACCTTGATCCGGATCGCCGTAAATGGTCCAGATCGAGTTATTTGGCAGGGAAAAAGCATCGTTCAGGTTCATTTTGAGCAGTTTGCTTGTTTCTGTCCTCGGATCGTAAAGCAAAAGGCCCGACTGCGTAGCTACCCACATCATTCCAACCTGATCGATGAAAATCTTTTTAGCCATAGTTGCCTGGTTTCCTCCGGCCGTTATCGGAATATTTTTTTTAATTGTTCCCCTCGCATCAGTAATGAAAATACCACCGCGTTGCGTAAGGAAATAGTAATCGCCCTGATAGGCCACGGCATCGTTAACTACATAGGAAGTTTTGCCCAAATCGGCGAAAACGGTAAAGCGCGATGTCTTAGTATTAAACCTATACAGTAAATTTTCCTGCGAGAGGTAAATATTACCCTTCAAGCTAATTACGCTATTGAAATATTTGCTGGTAGGCAGTTTAATTTTTTTGATAGTTTTGTTTTGCTGGTTATACTTTAACAGGCTATCGTCAGAGAGCATATAAACACTGCCATCATCATAGAGGCAGATTGAGCGGATTTTACCTGGAACAATTAAATCAAAATTAAACCGCTCGTAATTAAACCTTAACAAACCGTGGTTGGTTGCCAAAAACAATCCTCCTTTTTTATCGGTTACCAGCGAGCCATAAGCCCACTTAACTTTGGGATTACTCAGCGATGCCAGCTCGTTTAACTGATAGAAACTATTTCCATCATACATAAAAACAGCATCCGGACCGGTGTACCAGATTCGCCCCAGGCTATCTTTAGTGATGCTTTGAATGCCTCCATAATAGAATGTTTCGGGCATTACATGAAAACGATACCTTGAAATATCAATCGCAAATGCACTCTTTAGTAGAAATGCAATGAGACAAAACAGCAAACAAATGATTTTCCGGATATCCATAAGGTTAAAGCAGAAGCTGGTAAAGTATTGGATTTTGAAATTACCACTAAAATTTTTATCTATAAATTTATTTCGATTCCTATTCTCTTTTATATTGACGATGTTACACGCTGCTGAAAGAAATCAATATAACACGGTATGCAATAATTTCTAATTCTGGCAATACACCTGCCTCATTTTCATATTTCTGCACCATTAAAATGCGCTGTCGTTCTGAAAAAGCAAGGACGTTTATAACCACCGTTTTGAATGGCTGCACATTGGCCAGATTGCCAAAGAGTAGTCCTGTAAAAAGAAGGATTAAAATATACTTACTCATAAATGTCTAATTAATGTTTTTGTAATAATCTGCTATGATATACCAGGCTTTTTTACGGAATCCCTGATCTGAAACAAGGCCCTTTCTATTCCAGCCATCCTGGTATGTGGGGTGGAAACGGAAAGGTGATCGAAAATCGAACAATACCCAGGGAGAAATTCCTCGCAGATTTGGAATATGTTTAAACATCTCCAGGTTGTCTTTATACAGCTGGGCCTGATAATCCTCGCTCCATGAACTTGCGGTATCGGTGTCTCCTGTTTTTCCATACAGGGCTTCTGCGCCAAATTCAGAGATGATTAAAGGCTGATCTCTGGCTACATCCCAAATGGCCTTATCAGGTGTAACCGGCCAGGGATGATACCAACCCATATATTTATTAATGGCCACTACATCTAACTCCTTAACGAAGGGGTCGTCCATAACAAAACATTGCCTATCGCGATCAAACTTTACTAAATCGAATGCAGCCGTGATTAACCGAGTGCTATCAATCTCCTTTGAACATTTGATCAGGTATTTCAAGAATTCATTTCTGGCTTTTGAGGGTTGTGTTTCATTTGCCATACCCCAAAATGAGAGTGCACACCGGTTTTTATCCCGCATCACCATTTCCTTTATCATGACTCCAGCCTTTTTTCTGGTTTCCTGATTTTCAAAATCAATTCCCTGCCAGATCGGTGTCTCTTCCCATAGCAAAAAGCCCATTTTTTCGGCCGTACGCACCGTATATTCATTTTGCGGATAATGCGCCAAACGGATCATGTTACAACCCAATGCTTTCGCTTCAGACAAAAGCATCACGGCATCGGCCTCAGAAAAAGCGCGACCTTTTCGCTGTGGAATCTCTTCATGAAAACTGATGGATTTTAAAAAAACCGGCTTATCATTGAGGTAAATCCCGGTTCCTTTTACTGCGAGGTTTCTAAAACCGATCATTTCATTTACCACATCTTCTGCAGTAGATACGCGTACATTATAAAGCTTTGGCGATTCAGGCGACCAGCGCTGCAGCTGTTTTACATTGCTGATTGAGGTTCTAGCGATTCCCTGTTGATCTGTAACCAGCTTTTGTTTTATTTTCAACTCAGGGATTTCGACAGTTACCGCTACATTTACCTGGCTACCAGCAATTTTAACCACAGCATTGATTTGATTGTTGCGCTGTTTATCCAATTGAATAAAATAATCATGGATATAAATTTTGGGCGTTGATACCAGCATTACATCACGTGTAATGCCTCCATAATTCCACCAGTCGAACGATTTTGCAGGAATGGCATCAGTGGTCCGGGTATTATTTACCTCCAGGGCTAAAAAGTTATCTGTCTTCTTAACCAAGTGGGTTACCTCCACCTGAAAAGGCGTAAAACCACCTTCATGCTCAGCGATTTCTTTTCCATTAAGGTATACCTTACAGCGATAGCTTACCGCAGCGAAATAGATAAATAAGTGGCCGATATGGTTTTTGGGTACATCAAAATGTTTTGCATACCAAACGGTACCTTCATAGTATTTCAGTTCCGGCAACTGGCTGTTCCAATCAGATGGTACATTTAGTTTTAAACCGGCATCAAAGGAATATTCGTAAAAATCTGTTTTACCTACAGGTTTTTTGTTCAGGTAAATTTTGTTCTTCCTCCCCTGATCGTATTGATCTATAATGGCATCCCATTTCCCATTAAGAGACTGCGTTTTTCTTCCATATACATTGACCAAAATGTTTTGCGCAAAAATGTTCGAAAGCAAGCAACAGAGCAGTATCAGCAAAGAAAAAATGGTTTTGGTTAGCTTCATAAAATTATTGGTTTACTTTTTAATGATTTTCATTGCGAAGCCACCACCCTGGGCCATGGTAATGGATAGTTTGCGATTGACAGGAATACTGATCCGGTCTTTTCTGTAATCGGATGCGATTTTATTGGCATTTACTCCATCCTGATAAATTTCTGCAACATAATCTCCCGCACCGAGAAAACTGAGATCAAGTTCCAGCTTGCGGGTATCCCAGTTGGTTAACGATCCCAAATACCAGGTATCGCCCCTTTTGCGTGCGGTAGTAATATACTGTCCAATCTCGCCGTTAAGCACGATTGTATTGTCCCATACTGTGGGGATCGCGCTGATGAAGTCAGTGCATTCCTGCTCCCTTTCATAATTATCCGGACTATCACAAAGCATATTCAAAGGCGATTCGAATACCACATATTCGGCCAGTTGCCTGCAGCGGGTTCCCTGGCTCATCGGTTCATCATTTATTCCCCTGTGGCTACGTTTGGTTGCGTTACGCATGGCTCCCTGGGTATAATCAACGGGCCCTGCAACCATCCTGATAAAGGGCATGGTAACATCATAGGTAACCATATCCATTTCAGGCCCTGTCCATTTCATTTGCTCAAGGCCGTTAACCGCTTCGTAATTGATTACATTAGGAAAAGTACGGTTCAGGCCTGTTGGTTTATAGGTTCCGTGAAAATCAACAAGCAGTTTATATTTAGCAGCTATCTCTGCCGCGCGGTAGTGAAAATCGACCATATCCTGGTCATCACGATCCATAAAATCAATCTTGAAACCTTTTATCCCCAGTTGCGAATAGTGTTTACACACCTTTTCCAGGTCTCGCTCAAAGGCATAGTATCCTGCCCAGAGTATCAGGTCTACATTTTTAGACTTTCCATAGGCAATAAGCTCCTTCAGGTTAATTTCGGGAACAACCTCGAATAAACTGGCTTTGAGGTTTACTGCCCAACCTTCGTCTAGAATAACGTATTCAATTCCGTTTTTAGATGCAAAGTCGATATAAGCTTTATAGGTTTGATTATTTACACCCGTAACAAAGTCTACTTTGCTCAGCCCCCAGTTGTTCCACCATTCCCAGGCCACTTTCCCGGGTTTTATCCATGAGACATCTTTTAACCGGCTTGGCTCAGCCAGTTTATAAACCATATCATGGTCGGCTAATGCTTTATCAGTTGTGGTTACGATGGCAATACGCCAGGGAAATTTTGTTTCAGCTTTGCTTTTAGCCAGAAAAGGCTGACGGGAACTTACCATTTGCTGCAGCTGGTTATGGCCACCCTGTTTTGTAGACTTCGGATAAGGTGCAAAGTTTGCTGCCAGGGTTGTGTTGCCACCAGGATTATAAAGGTACATGCCAGGATAGCTCTGCAGATCTGCCTCCGCTATACATACTTTCTTCCCGCCATCAAGTTCTACTACCAGCGGGGAAAAAGCCAGTTTATCCCTGTTCATTTCACTCAGAACTGTGTAATCATATGTGTTTTCAAATGAGTTGAAATATTGACCTTCAAGTGTCTTCTCCTTGGTTTTCACATATGGAATGTAGGCTTTGTGATCTTTAGGAAATCGGAACGATGCCAATTCTTCATTTACAATGAAGTCTCTTTTACCCTTAGATACAAAACGATAGGCCATTCCCTCATTATAAACCCGGAAAATCAGTTTGAAATCTTCTTTGAAATCAAGTGTTAATTCCGAATATTCGTCATTTATCTGGCTTCTTTTGTAAAAAGGAGCATCAATTTTTCCTTTAACTAGTATGGTTTTGGCCTGCTTTAATTGGGATTTGATCCCAAAGGCGTTTCCATTACCCAATTTCATAGCAATGGCGTCAGCACTTAGTATCAATTTGCTATCGTGAAACAGCTGATAGCCAATAGTATCAGTCAGGAGAACACCCACTTGCAACCGCCCATCTGGCGAACTAACGCTAAGCCTCTTTTGGGCGATTGCGGGGATAGTTAGGAACGTTAAAAGGAATAGGCGTAATATTTTTTGTTTCATCAGTTATACCTGTTATTTAATTGTTGATTTCTCCTGGCCGGGCAGTGGTTTAATTGTATGCTGTCATTTCCTTTAGTCAGGGTTCCGGTATTTCTATACTGTTTGTAGTATCGGAGAATTTCCAACAGTATGCGAAAATGTTCGCCTATCGATCTCATAATAATTTGTAGCTATTGTATTTGGCAAGTCCAAAACTAGCTACAACTGCCTACCTGAAGGGTTCGGTTTTGTACGGAAATGGTTCAGTTTTGTACAGAAACTACAATTATTAGCAGTTGATAATGAATATGGGGTATAGAACCCAAGATATTAAAGGCCTTTCACCTTAAATGATCGTCCCGGCAGAAGAAAAAGAGCGCTTTTTCATTGGGCGATATTCCTTATGATGTTTTATGATTAAATATTAATGACTAATCCATTAGCTGCAAGCATCGTGGTGTGTTTTCTAAAAACGAAGTGAATACAGTCCATTAATATCTTTTATATTGGCAAGACCTGGAATGCAAAATATTGGATTATAACTTATGATTTTTTGAAATCATTTTTAAAAATGAGCCTGGCCGTGGTAGCCAATTGTTTTGAGAAAACGGTATTGCCTTGAGCCAACCTATTACCAAACCTTTTGTTAGTGACCGGTGGTTTCATTTTCCTATCACAAATTTGTGAGTGAATTTAATCTTTTGGTTTATCAAATCCCAAGTTAAGGTTTCATTTCAGATTAGGTCTGGATGTCTTTTGCTGATATCTCGCAAAGCATTACCGACTGACTTGCATAAAAATGCCCGCTGTCGTCTGCTTTATGCCTACATAACGGAAGTTATAGCGAATGTATTATAAGGGATTATTCTATATTCCCCATCATAGCGTGCTTGTTGATAACGGCTATTAAAGTATTTATAATGAATCGTTATATCATACAAATTTGAAATAAAAACAGGCAGATTTTTCTGAAAAAATCTGCCTGTTTTAAATTAGTAGCCAGGATTTTGATATGCTTTCTTTGCCTCGTCAGACATTTGCATACCATCTATCTGTCCTTGTGGAATTGGACGGAGATAAAGATTTGGCGTAATCGTTCTGGTAACGGTTACTGGTGTATGGTCGCCATATCCGGTACCACAAATACTAAAGGTAGTGGATAATTCTGCCCATTTTTGCGTTCTAATGAGGTCGAATCTCCTGTATCCTTCCGCATAATATTCACGCGATCGCTCTGCTAAAATATAATTGATATCAATTGTTGCCGGGGTTGCGGCAATCATGGCTGCACTATTGTCGGCTACTTTTGCCACATTACCATTATTATCCCAACGCCATTTTCCGGCACGGGCCCTCACCACATTGATCAGTTCGCGCGCACTTTTACCTGCTTTGGGTGTAGCACCTTTTACAGCAGCTTCGGCAGCTACGAAGTAAAGTTCAGAAAACTTTGCAATAGGATAAGGGCGGGTACTACCTGCATTTGGCTGACCTAAACCTGTGCCATTATCTGTGCGGTAAGGACCCAGTTTCCAAAGACCAGGATAAACGATCCTGCTTATTCCCGACGGGGAAATTACATAGTCTGCCCTTCCCGGTAATGTTCCGGCGCCAACATTACTTGTTCCGGCTCCGCTTGGATAACTTACGGCGTTATTGTCAGCATCCAGAAAGGTTAAAACGGCATTTCCGGGAACAATAGACAAGCCATTGGCATTAACCAAAGAGGCTGGGGCCGATTCTGGTGGGTTATATCCTTTAGGCCAATTTCCACGATATACCGTTGTAAAGGTACCATCATAACGCGAATCCAATGTTTTATCGGCAAAAGTATTTTTAAACACTTCAATAGGCGGAGCCATCCGGTTCCACGGCCTGCCCAGGTGTTGCTCTGCTTCACGCTGAACCGAACTGATTCCGCCGCTTCTAATATTGGTGTAATTCCAGGTCATCATCCAACCTGCAAAATTATCAGGTGCCCCACCACTACCAAAGGTTAAACTACCGCCATTAAAACGTTCGCTCGTTTGGGTATGATCAGCATATAGCAACATTTCTTTGTTACGATCATTCGATCCTAAATTCACATCATAATAGGTATCTACCAAACCGTAAGATCCGGGACTTTCGATAGCTGCAGTTGAAACGTCATAAGCCTGTTGAAAATACCAGTTTGCATCATGTCCGTCAGGATCAGTACGGTTTGCTGCAGGATAGGTTGGAATATTGTTAGGATTTTGCAACCACCATCCATAAGTTAGGTAGGCTTTTGCCAGATACAGTCGTGCCAAAGTTTTTGTTACCCCACCTGTAACGCGGGCTGCAACTGGTAAATCGGCAACAGCCGTCAACAAATCAGGAAACACTGCCTTTGTATATACTTCAGGAACTGTATTGCGAACTGATGTTCTTACCGGACTGGTATTGAATTTAAGTTGTCCGGCACCCAAATCGAGTGGTACCCCACCAAAGGTCTGTACCAACAAAAAATAATCAAAGGCGCGGAAGAATCTTGCTTCTGCAACCAATGAAGGGGCAATACCTGCGGCACTGGCATTCTCAATTACGCCACTTGCCGTATTAATATTGGGAAAGGCTTCTCCCCATAATACGCTACTGGGATAACTTGTAGAAAGTATTGACCCAACACCTGAACAATCCATATCCTTAAAATTACCATCAGCATCTTTGCCCCAGGTAGCCTCATCGGTACCGGTAATTAGCGAATTATAGTAATAGGCCTGTCCATACATGTTGCGGAGGTGACCGTACATTGCTGTAAGACCGCCATTTACCCCTGTAACAGTTTTAAAGTAATCTGGTGTAAAGATACTGCGGGGTTCTTCTTCAAGAATTTTTTTACAGCCTGAGAAAACGACCATCCCAAGCCAAACGCTCAATGTTATATTTAAATGTATACGTTTCATATCGGTATATTAAAATGTTAAATTAAGACCAGCTACATAGTTACGGGTAGACGGGGTATTGGTACCAATGGTTAAAATTCTCCGCGGATAAACCGATGCTACCGCAGCGTTTTCATCGCCGTATGAATTTGTTTCAGGATCCATGCCCGACTCGCGATGATATGGAGAGAACATCACAAAAGGGTTTTGAACGGTTAAGTACATCCGAAGTTTCACTCTGGAATCTTTTAACAAACTTCGATTGAAATCATATCCTAAAGAGATGGTCCGTATTTTTAAGAAAGAAGCATCAAAATAACCTAATGTACTTCCATACTTAGGGTTATCGCCGCTTGCAATACCACCAGGTTTTGGATACTTTGCTCCTGTATTTTCAGGGGTCCAGTAATCAACTTTAACGTTATTTCTTCTTCCAGATAAAAGATTTAGGTATCCGGAAGAACCATATAATGTACTTAGCAAAATTCCACCATCTTTAAATAATCCTACCACATTGAGGTCAAATCCTTTATAAGCTACCCTTGTATTAAATCCTCCTGATAATTTAGGATCTACATCCATGATCTGTCTATCTGCTGCACCAATGGGTCTTGTTGGTTTGCCGGTCGCATCAAAATCGCCCGTGTATTTTACTTTAATCATCCCCACATTACCACCTGGCTCTAAAACATTCAGGTACGGATCTCCGGCCTGCCATAAACCTACTTTTTCAAAATCATAAATGGCATTGATGTTATGGCCCACAAACCATGCATTCCCTTCGTCTCTGGTCTGGCCTGATGCAAGGGCAACAAGTTTGTTCCGGTTTGCATAAAGATTAAATCCTACATCCCATGACCAGCCTCCCTTATCATTAAAAATATTACCGTTAACACTCAGTTCCCAGCCTTTATTCTGGGTTTGTCCGATGTTTGCAGTATAACTACCCACACCCGCGGTAGAAGGCAGTGCAACGCCTAATAATATATCTTTGGTATTGGTTACATAGTATTCAAATGTTCCTGTCAGTCTGCTTTTTAGTAAGGAGAAATCGAGGCCATAATTCCAGGTCTGTGAATATTCCCAGCCTAAACCCGGACTAGGCAACTGAGAAACATAATATCCGGTGGCATAGTTGTTATCGCCAAAATTGTAAGGGCGCGAGTTTAGCAAACCAAGGGTTTGATATGGATTTACCGCCTGGTTTGATGTTTGCCCGTACCCCACTCTGATCTTCAACCTGTCGATAGCGGTTATCCCCTTCATGAAATTCTCATTCATCAGGTTCCAACCTACAGAAACAGCCGGATAGGTATTCCATTTATGGCCTGGCGCCAAGCGTGATGACGCATCAGATCTGATGGTTGCACTGATTAAATAGCGATTATCATAAGCATACATCACTCTTCCCATGTAAGACATAAGTCCGCTTAACCTGTAGTCCCCGTTACCGATTGTTAACTCTCCATTGGCCTGGCCAAGATTGTAAAACTGAAAAGCATCGGACGGAATATCACGTGCAGACATGGATGAGGAATTGAACTTATTCTGTTCAGCAGAGTATAAGGCAACTACATTGATGTTGTGCTTTTCCGAGAAGGTTCTGTCATAAGTTAATAAATTCTCAAGTGTCCAATGGTAGGTTTGCGAATTGCTAACCCCGGCAGTAGAAACTGTAGTAGCAGTAGCACTTCCAATCCCAACACCTGTATAGTTACCATTGTTGCTCTGGATAAAATCGAGGCCGAGATTGGTACGGTATTTTAGTCCTTTTACCCATGGAATGTTAACCTCACCATAAAATGAATTGTAGGTAGCAAAGCCACGCGTTTCATTAAGCCATTTATCACTGAGATTTTTAGTGAGATCGCGGGTGTAAATCCACGATTCATCCTGAGGCATTCTGATTGTTCTTTTTAGGCTGCCATCTACATTGTAAGGATTTGCGATAGGCGAATTGCTAAGGATTCCATAAACGCCGAGTTGGTTGCCTTCACTTATGTTGTAATTGTTATTGGTGGTAAATCCAATCCTTAAGAAACTGGCAATTTGCTGATCCATGGATGCTTTCATTGAATACCGGGTGTACTGTTGAGTTGGGATCAGACTTTGATTCTGATAATAGCCGCCACCAAAACTGTAGCTACCGGTAGTAGATCCGCCAGATACACCAACATCATGACTGGTTACAACTGCCGATTTATTATAGAATAAATCTTGCCAATCGGTGTTTACGTCGTTAGATTCATCTACACCATTGGTTGTAAATAATCCAGCTGCCTTACGCAACGCAATAAATTCCGGGCCATCCATCATTGGATATTTGGCAAAAAGTGTTTGTAAACCAGTATATGAATTATAGGATATTTTAGCCGGAGCGCCTTGTTGGCCACGGTTAGTGGTGATCAATATTACTCCGTTTGCTCCCCTCGAGCCATAAATCGCAGTAGCGGAAGCATCTTTCAAAATATCTAAACTTTTAATGTCGTTGGGATTAATATCGCCAATGGAGCCTGGAAATGGAATCCCATCAAGCACCACCAACGGATCATTACTGGCGGAAAGGGAACGCTGACCACGGATCAGAATCTGCATGGTTGCACCAGGTTTGGTAGAAGTTTGTGAAATGTTTACCCCTGCTATCCGACCTTGAATAGCCTGTGCCACGTTGGGCGCCGGTATTTCGCGAACTTTATCGCCCGATATGTTTGCTACAGAACCCGTTACCGATTCTTTGCGCTGGGTTCCATATCCCACCACTACAACTTGTTCAAGTTCAGCAGCGCTCGGAAGTAATGTTACATTGATTTCGGTTTGATTTCTGACCGGAATCTCGCGACTTGTAAATCCGATGTAAGAAAACACCAGTACAGAATTGCTTGATGGAACCGCAATACTGAAGTTTCCTGTACCCAGGGTTGTTGTACTGGTTGAGGTTCCCTTGACCAGAATACTTACACCTGGAAGGGGTTTCCCCTGATCATCCACAACGCGCCCTTTTACCTGGGTTTGTGCATGTGCAGCAACTACAAAAAGCGAAAAAAAAGCAATCAGTGATAGTTTGGCTAGACATTTGGAAAGTCCTGCACCAGGCTTTACAAAAAACTGTAAAAATTCATTCCTCATAAAAATTTGGTTTATAATGGTTAAAGTCCATACTTCACTCCGTAATGAGCCCACTGGTTATCCAAAAACCGGATAATGAGCACCTCTAACAGAAGTGAATAAGCATGATAGCGTAAAGTTATTCGGTGAGCACAAAAGCGAAAGTGTCAATTGTTCATAAATATGGAATAAATGTTCAAAGGAATGGATCGACTAAAAACCAATTTTTAAACGGGGGGAAGTCTTTCGGCCACAAAACATGAAGCCATTTTATGCAATCGATTGTAAACTAAACAGATGCAACAAAAAGCCATCTCAATAATCTTTAACAGCAACAAATATTAAGGATTAGGCCGCTTCGATTATTTATTTTTTAGAAACAATAAATAATTGCAGTAAGATCTTTTCAAAAAATCGAAATTTTGGATGTTGTAATGCTATAAGTAAAGATGGTAACCATTCGTTCAGGAGTGAATTGCACTCAATTTATGTTCATAATAATTTATTGCTGGTTCAACAATAACAGCAAAGCTGAGTAATACTTACCCGGGATCCAGAACAAGTTTTCAGCCCGATCTATCATTTGACAGATAACAAGCGCCTGCCCTGAATCCGAGAAGTACACTAAACCAAAATAATTTCTTTTTCTCTGTGCGTTATTTTGACAGCACAAAAAATGCTATTCGTGGATTATTTTCAGCTGGTTAATTATTCAAAAACGGCTACGAAACCATCATTCTTTTTCAGGTCGATTTTCAATTCTCCGGAGGCTGGTATTTTTACTTCTTTGGCAACAAACCCGTTGTGGCTGTCGATATCGTTTCCTGAAGAAATAAGTTTACCTGTTTTGTTTTTAAGAAAAGTAAGATTTAATGCCAGCGATTTGTCGATTGGTTCTCCATTCAATCCTGTAACATACCATTTGGAACCCGATTTTCTGGCTACAACATATAACTTGCCCGGATATCCATCAATAAATATTACATCATCCCATTGAGCGGGCAACGCTTTTAAGAAATCTTTCACTTCAACAGGTACATGGCTCATCCCATCCGGTGTTTCGGCATAGTGCTGAATACCCGATAAAAAGGCCACTGATGTAGCCAGTTCAAATGCAGCGGTTGTTTGCCGTTCGATATTGGGGATCTTGTATAAACACATCGGCGTGAAATCCATCGGATCAAACGCATTTCTGATCATGCCACTGGCAAGCATGTGTTGAGGTGCTTTGTTGGCTGCATCTTGCCCAAATGTGATCATTTCGTATCCCAGTACGGCTTCTGCGGTCATTAAATTTGGGTAAGTTCGTTGCAATCCCCTGGGCAGTGTAGCTCCATGAAAATTGACCAGCAAATGGTGAGCGGCAGCATCGATTAAAATATCATGATAGTAAGCAATCATAGATTGTCCGTCGCCACCAAAAAAATCGATTTTTATGCCTTTAATACCCATATTTTCAAGCCTGCTAAACTCCTTCACCCTTTCCTCATGCGTTAACAGCTTATCCCTTGGTGTAAATTTTACGGTATTCCAATCACCTGCTGAATTATACCAGAGCAGCATACCCACATTTTTTTTTCTTGCGTAATCAGCTAAAACCGCAACCGAATCATATCCAATGGTCTGGTCCCAGTTTGCATCGATCAAACAATACTGCCACTTCATATCTGCTGCGTAATCAATGTATTTTTTCTGAACCGGGTATATCGTTGCCTTATCCTTTTCCAACACCCAGCTCCATGCGGCTTTTCCAGGTTTTACGAACGATAAATCTTTTAACCTGGATGCAGGGGCAAGATCTGTACCAAGGGTTGATTCCATAATTGTAGCCAGATCGCCTATGGCAATGATCCGCCAGGGCGTAATCCATGGAAGTGTAGATTCGGGATAAAGGGCGCCTCCTTTTATTTTTTCAGCTTCCTGGGGAAAATTGATCCGATATTCTCCTCCAGGTGATAAACGTTGCAAAGCGGTTCCACAATAATTTCTTTCCAGTCCGGCTTCTGTAAGCATCACCCAGGTATCGCCTGTTTTAAATAAAGCCGGATATACCCACCCGTTGGCACTGGAAGACGGCGTACCTACCGGGATGGCCATATTATAATATACCTCGTAGGAAGGGTTGGTATGTTCAAATCCTGTTTGTGCCTCGGCTTTGGCCTGTAACCAGGCCAAGGTACCTTCGGGAAAGTGAAAACTTGTATGTTCTGACTGTATTTTTCTTAGCGATGGATCTTTCTCCGGAAATTCGTAACGAAAGGCCGCCCCATCATTAGAAACACGAAAAATAATATTCATTCTTTTGCCCGCTGGCGTTCTGGCCGATATCGCCAATTCATTTGCTGTATAGGTTATCGATTTCTTTTTGGCATTGAGCATTACATAGCCCTCTTTCAATTTTCGCTCAGCAGTACCAACGACTTTTAATGCCTTTGTGAAGTCTTCATCTTCTCTGATAATGCCCAGTTTAGAATTTTGTAAGATTGTTTTTTTACCCCTGGTAATGCTGTAGGTTGCCTGAGCGGGATTACAGGTCAGAACGATTTTCTGATCAGGGCTGGAAACATGATAACTTACTGTTTCCTGCGCATAAATACAGGTATTTACAATGGTAAAAATGATAAATAAACGGATAAATTTCATGAGATTATAATTATTTGAGCAGCAGCGTATATAACCTGCCTGGTTTGGTTGGTATATCGTAAACAAAAGTCTTTTTCAATGGATTAGCGGTTAAGCGGGCTTCGGGGGATACAATAGGTTCCTGGGTTTCGGCAATAGAATAGAACATATTCGGATTAGTACCAACTGCATTTTTCAACTCAACAAGGTCGCTTTTCATTTCATTCGGAATCCTTAACCGTAAATTTCCGCCAAGCGTTGATTTAACTACGACCTTGATTACCTGCCCATTAGACCATTCGAGGCTGAGTACCTCAAAGCCTCCCCTGGCCCTTAAGCCCTTAATGGAACCCCTTTCCTTCCATACATCTGGCAAAGCAGGCAATAAATGTAATGCCTCATCGGCACTTTGCATCAGCATTTCGGTAATGCCAGAGGTACAACCAAAATTACCATCTATCTGAAACGGTGGATGGGCATCAAAGAGATTATTGTAGGTGCCACCGCCGCCCGGATTAACACCTAGTGGTGTGAGTTGGTTTTGAATCAGTTGGTAAGCATGATTTCCATCCTGCATCCTTGCCCACCAATTTATTTTCCAGCCCATACTCCATCCGGTAGATACATCGCCTCTTTGAAGCAAGGTATTTTTTGCAGCGGCATAAAGTAATGGCGTACGGTAGGCAGAAATCTGGTTAGAAGGGAATAAACCATAAAGGTGAGAAATATGGCGGTGTTTATCGTTCGGACTGTCTATATCGTCCAGCCATTCCTGTAATTGGCCATGTTTGCCAATGTGCATAGGCGATAACTTATTGCGCATCTGCAATAAACTATCGGCAAAAACACCATCAATTCCCAGTATTTTGGCAGCACGGATGGCGGTGGAAAACACATCGAAAACAATTTGGTTATCCATGGTGGTACCCGCATCAATAGAGGAACCTCTGTGTGCCGCAGGTGCATTTTCGGGAGAAGTACCCGGATTAACCACCAAATACTTCAGTGTTGGATGCACCACCAGAAAATCTTTGTAAAAAATTGCTGCATCTTTTAAAACAGGATAAATGCTTTTAAGGTATTGGCGATCTCCTCCATAGAGGTAATGTTCCCAAAGATGCTGACTGGCCCAGCCACCTCCAGCGTTCCAGATTCCCCAGAACGCACCATCTACTGGTCCGGTGCTTCTCCAGATATCGCTGTTGTGATGCGCCATCCAGCCCCTTGCACCGTACATGTTTTTAGCCGTGGCCTTGCCCGTTTCAGCCATTTCACTTACCATTTTAAGAAAAGGCTGGTGCAGTTCGGGCAAATTGGTCGGCTCTGCTGGCCAGTAATTCATTTGAGCGTTAATATTAATGGTATATTTACTGTCCCAAGGCGGATAAAGCTTATCATTCCAGATACCTTGTAAATTGGCAGGCTGACCTCCAGGTTGGGAAGAACTGATTAACAGATAGCGGCCAAACTGGTAATATAGATTAACAAACTGAAGATCCTTTGTGTTCCTGAAATTCATGAGCCTTTTGTCTGTTGGTAAGTCCGTACCATCGCTCTCCCCTAAATCAAGCTGAACACGGTTGAAGTATTTGTGGTAATTGGCGAGATGGGTAGCCAGGATTTTATCATAAGATTTCGCTGAAGCCTGATTCAGGTAATCCACTGCCCGTTTATAAGCATTGCCACTGATGTCGTTATAGCTGTTAAAATTGGTAGCAATGGAGACGAAAATGGTTACTGCATTGGCATGCTCAACAACAATACTCGAATCGGTAGCTTTTAATGTACCACCTTCATTACTGAATCTGCTGATTACGTTGTATTTTACAAGCCCCTTGACACCTTCATGATCGCTGGTCAATCCTTCCATTACCAGATCTTTAACAGCTGAGGTACTGATTGAAACCTTTTTATGGGGTGTGGTGTAATTTGCGGTAAAAGAAATGCTGGCGGCTTTAGTGGCGGTAAGTTTTATTACCACTACGCGATTACCGTGTGCAGCAAAAGCTGTTCGGGTATAAGTTACATCGCCAATGCTATAGTTTGTTTTACTTACAGCGTTTTCGATATCGAGTTCTCTGTAGTAGTTTCGGTACTTTTCATGACCGGGAAAAACGAGTTGAAGATTGCCTGCTGGCTGAAAGATTTGCCCGGACGATTTTTTTCCAAACATGATTTTATTGGCCAGATTTTCAGCTTCCTTATGCTTGCCTTGAAAAATGAGTGCGCGGATTTCAGGTAAATGGCCCAAAGTTTCCGGAACATCATTTTGATAGGGACTACCACTCCAAAGGCTATGTTCATTGAGTTTTATCTCTTCTTTTGCCACGTTACCATAAATCATTGCGCCTAAAAAGCCATTACCAACAGGAAGTGCATTTTCCCAAACAGCACCTGCAGGCTGTTCGTACCAAAGCTTTAATTTTGATTTTACAGGCGCCTGTGCAAATACCAAGGTGCCTGTAAAAAGGAATAAAATTACCTTACTGAATCTTAGTATCAGACTATGGACATTCATTTACAAAGGGATCTAATTGTTAAATTTCTTAATCGTTATATTATATTGAAACTGCCTGCATTACTGTGCTTGATATCCGCTCATCTGCAGGGATTTTTCTTAACCCATCGAGCCATTCTGCGTTCAAAGCTATAGTTTTCATCCGTCGGTTATTTCTTTACCAACCTCACATAAAACACCCTTGCCGTCGATTTTCCATCTGAAGGGGAAAATTTAACCGAAATCCGGTTTTTGCCTTTTAGCATTTCTGCCGGGATTGGGTATTCCTGGTTATAGAAGCCTGGTTTTTGTGGCCCCTGGGCTGCATCTACACCAACCAGTTTTTGATCATCAAGATAAATATCAAATTTATCACGGCCACCACTTGTATGGTAACGAACATTTAGCGCCAGCTGATCTGAGCCCTCGGTATTCATTTGATAGCTAAAGAAACCATTTCCCGTTGCACTGCGCCAAAATTGATCAAGAAAGGATCCGGTGTGGGAATTGTTGTTTTTCATCTGGTGATCTACCTCTGGCTGCTGTTCTCCTGGTGCAACAAAATCTACAGTACGGCTTTCCAGTACAAGTTTTTCATTCTCTACCCGGGTAGCAGAATCGAGGTAAGCGGCATATTGGCCAGGTGTGAGCGCCATCCAGTACATCATGTAACGTGAATCGTGAATGCGGTAAAAAGGCTCCAGGGTAATTTTTTCAGGGTTTTCTATCCGCTCATTCACAAAAGAGAACTTCATCGACTGCCCTTTTATAGGCTCGATTTTCTTGCCGATATTGTCAATGTGCTCATCAATGAGAATAGGTGCCTTACTAATGGGCAGTTTTTTGCCACTGGCGATATGCCCCCAACGGCTGTTGTCTGCTACCAGTCCTTTAAGTACCTCCGTTTCTGTTTTAGCACCCAATAATATAGGTCCGTGCATAATTGCCACATATTCAGGCAAATTAGGCATCCGCTCAACGGTGGTTTTCATGGGTAGGCTCAGCTCTACCACATCTCCTTTTTTCCAGTTACGGCCAATTCCCAGATAAGCATTCGGAAGCAATTTATAATCGGCTTTTTTGCCATTGATTTTCACTTCCATCATTTCCTTGCCGATCCATGATGGTTTTCTGATCATCAACATTAACCTGGCATTTCCTTCTGCAACAATCAGCCTGGTTTTTTCCTCATCAGGAAAAGTAGTTTCCTGCCTTATTGTAATGTTTTTTTCTTTCCAGTTGAGTTCAGAGGCAATAAACAGGTTAAGATATAAAGTATCTTTTTGATGGGTGTAAATAAATTCGTTGTACTTGCTGTGGTTCTCCATACCACTGCCCACACAACACCACATACCTTCATTCGGTGCCGAATATACGCGGTAGTGCCTTGGCCGGGCAGGCGTAAAATAAACATAGCCACCATGTTCGGGATGCTGGGACGAAAGAATATGGTTATACAGGGCTTTTTCGTAAAAGTCTACGTATTTGGCATTGGGTTTTTCCCTGAAAAGTCCTTCGGTCAGTTTTAGCATATTGTAGGTGTTGCAGGTTTCTGGCCCTTCCACATCATCTACAAAATCAGCACTGGCAGCAGCACTTGGAAAAAATTCCCTGCGACTGTTTCCGCCAAATGCCAAAGACCTCTTACCTGTTACTGTTTCCCAAAAAAACTGACCGGCCTGATCATAATTCCGTTGATGGCTCAACTCCCCGATCCGCTGGAAACCAACCGCTTTGGGAACCTGGGTATTGGCATGTTTATTATCAAGGTTGTCTTGCCCGTTGGCCATAGGCGTAAGCAATTGTTGATGAGAAAACCGCATCGCTGCATTCAGGTATTTTTCATTGCCGGTGATCTGATAGGCATCAGCCAATACTTCATTCATTCCACCTTGTTCTGTATCTAACATTTGTTGCATCTGTTGCTCATTAAGCTTCGAGGTAATGGCTATCGCCCAATCACAGAATTTTAAAAATACCTCCTTCGCATCTTTACTTTCCCCATAAATCCAGGCATCGCGCAAACCTCCAAAAGTTTTGTGAACATTATACCAGGGTACCCACGCAGATTGATAGGCTTTGAAGTTTCCTTCTTTAAGTTTTATCCAGATCTCCTTACTATTGGGAACGCCTCCTGCATATCCTATTCCCCATTCTGGATGTGAAGCCGTATTTTTGTTCTGACAGGCTTTCAATGTTGCTACTATTTTTTCCATCCTGCTTTTGCATTCTGGATTACCTGTTGAGGCATAGTTAAGTGCAAGTGCACTCAGGTAATGTCCGGCAATATGCCCATCCAGCCCCTCCCAGTTATCATAGCCTTTTTTATCTGTTGGAAGCTCCGCCTGCTTGAGGTAAGGATAAAGCAAGCGGTCCACATCATAAGCCAATAGTGTCTTTATGTTAAGGTCTCTGGCGTGATCGAATGGCCCATTAAGCAGTTTTACCTGTTTTAAAGGAAATGAATTGGCATAAAATCCTTCTTGCGCCCCAACGTTTCCGCACAAGCCAATATTGAATAGCACAGAAACGCATAGGCAAAGGAAAAGCTTTTGCAAAAGATCGTATTTTGGTAATGTCAACATGTAATTTTACTTCAAAAAGGTTTATTTAAACAAGGTAGAGGAGAACTGATAAAGGTTATTTCGCCAAACAGGCCAGGTGTGGCCTCCCGGATATTCGTGGTAACTAAAATTGATATTCAGCGCTTTAAATTTATCCATCATTATCTGGCAGTTATTATAGGCAATATCCTCCTTCCCACCCATGGCAATCCACAATTGCTTCAGGTTAGCGTTGATTTTTTCATGGTTGTTTTTCATTCCTGCATACTGAAGCTCGGCTATTGTGTTTTGACGTGGCACAACCCATCCTGAACTAAATACACCAAGGTACGCGAATTTATCGGTATTGTTAATCCCGGTATAAAGCGTGTGCATCCCGCCCATCGATAAACCGGCCAATGCCCTGTTTTGCGCATCGGCTTTGGTGCGGTAAGTACTTTCAACCAATGGAATAATCACTTCTTTCAATTCTGATTCGAAGGTCTTTAATCCGGCCTCGCCAAAGGCAGCCCCACCTACATTTGCACTGGGCATTACAATAATCATCGGTTTGGCTTTTTGAGCAGCAATAAGATTGTCGAGAATCAGATCTGTTTTACCCTGGTTGGCCCAGCCAGTTTCATCTTCTCCCCCTCCATGGAGGATATAAAGTACCGGGTATTTTTCGTTTAGCTGTGCATCATAAAAAGGCGGTGTGTAAACATATAGCTGCCTCCATGACCTGGTTACTTTTGAGTAATATTTTTTGATCCGGAGTTCGCCATGCGGAACATCCTTCAACGCATAATAGTCGCCTTTTGAAAAAGGAATTTCAATTCCACTGGCCATGCGCCCCATGCCAAAATAAGACTTACTGGCCGGATCTGCGACAGGAACGCCATCTATGATGAGCGAATAATAATGAAATCCTTCACCCAAAGAATCGGTTGTAACGGTCCATCTGCCATTGTCATTTTTGACCATATCGTACTTTCGGCCCAGGTCTACCTGGACACTTTGAGCATTGGGCGCTGCAAGATTGAAAACAACTTTATGGTCATCGGTAATCTGTGGATAGGCGCCAGCGCCAATATTGGTTGAAGCCGGCACACCTGCTACCGGATATTTTGAAAAAGCAGCGGTATCAACCGGTTTAAAAAGCATTTGCGAAAACATGTACAATCCATTCTTCCAAACTTTAAAATCGTGAAAACCAGGCTCGATAAAGTAGATGTGTGGCACCTTATTTTTAGTCAGATAATCGTGCGTGCGCTTACTATTGATAATGAGGTTATCGCTAGCACCACAGGAGATAAATAACAATTTGAGCATGGTTGCGGCCTTTTTTGGATCAGGCACAAGCACTTCTGGCATTTTGGTATTCGGTGCTGAAGAAAAACCAGCTATCCAGGCAAATTTATTCAGATTTCCCAATCCGAAATTCAAAGCTTGTCCTCCCCCCATTGATAAGCCTGCAATGGCCCGGTGTTCGCGGTCTTTATATACGCTGAACTTCCGTTCTACAAAGGGGATAAGATCATTAATCAGATCCTTTTCAAAGGTAGCAAAGGCCTGCACTTTATCCCTGTCCATAATGTTCCCGATGGCGCGGTCATCTTTCATGGCTCTACCGTTCGGCATAATTACCACCATAGGTGCTAACTTACCGGTGGCATAAAGATTATCCAGGATCACCTGGGGATTACCTCCATTAAGCCATTCTTTTTCATCACCTCCGATACCATGCAAAAGGTATAAAACCGGATATTTTAATTGTTTAGCGTAACCCGGTGGAGTGTATACCAATGTTTTACGGTTATTACCGACAGTTTTTGACAAGTAGACCAATGTATCGATTTTTCCGTGCGGAATTGCAGGCTGAATGACGTCAAAGCCTTCTGGGGCACTGGACACGATCTGCTGGGCAAAACTATTAAAGGCATAAGCACTTAAGCTGACAAAAAGCACTGTTATTTTAACAAAGTGGGATTTATTCGTTTTTTTCATATCTGGTTAGATTAAGGGTATGTTATTAGCTGTTTATCTGCCTTTTACCGGGCTAACACCAGTAGTGGTTTCTACAATTTTCTGTATGGTGCCATCCTCATTATAGTGCATCTCATCTACACAGATAGACCTTCTATAACTACCACCTGTGGGCAAAGAGCCATTGTGGTAAAAAAAGTAAGATCTGCCCTTAAAATCGATAACACCAGGGTGAGTAGTAAAACTGTTGGGAACATTTCCCTGAATAATACCTTTGTATACCCAAGGCCCTTGTGGCCCCTTTGCCATACAGTATTCGATCATTTCGGGTTTGGTTCCCGCACCGGCATAGATCAGATAATAGTTGTCTTTTCTTTTATAAACCCAGGGGCCTTCAATGTAGTTTTTTATGTCCAGTACCTGGATTTCTCCATCCATTTCGATCATATTTTTTTTCAGCTTGACACTTTTACAACTTCCGTTACCCCAAAACAGATAAGCCTGCCCATCATCATCAATAAAAACAGTAGGATCAATGTCGTCCCAGCCATGCTTTTTATCGGTAGTCATCTCATTGGTTACCAAAGCCTTGCCAATTGCATCTTTAAATGGCCCAACAGGGCTATCAGAAACTGCCACGCCGATCGCCATCCCTCCTTTACTCTCATTATTTTTTTGGTGGCCTGTTGATACATACCAATAAAACTTTCCATCTCTGTAAACACACTGAGCGGCGTATGCATCTCCCCCTGCCCATGAAAAGGCCTTCGGCGAAAGCTGCATGCCATGATCTTCCCAGTCGACCATATTTTTTGACGAGAATACATGCCAGTCGGGCATTTTATAATTGGTATCTTTCACCGTTGCGGTATCATGCCCAACATACAGGTAAACTTTATTTTTATATGCCAACGGTGCCGGATCAGCAGTAAACATGTGTTTGATAATTGGATTTTGCGCCTGCGATTTAAAATGCACCGAAAAAATCAGCGTTGATAATAATAGGAAGAGGGCTTTAAATTTCATGATTATTTTTATTTGATTGGTAATCAGTTTGCTTGACGATGATATTTTCACCATGATAGCTATTTATCTTGTTCATATACTGGTGTGAATAATTCATTTTGAGCGTTAGCAGTATCATGCTTTCATTTAGGTCAGGTTAATATTTGGTTTAGCGAAGCTACCTTATCTGTTGTTTTTTTGCTGGAAGATTTGATTATTATTATGGAAAATATGTTTATCGATTGTATTTTTTCACCTATTTTGAAGATAAATGCATGTTCAAGTTTCTTTTACCAAACGGTCTTCCAATTTTCTTTTAATACTAATGTACTCGGAAGGCTGCATATTAAATTTTGCTTTAAACGATTTGGCAAAATAATTAGGGGTAGCAAATCCAGCGATGTAGGCAATTTGTGAAACATTCAAATCACTTTTTTCCAATAAAACAGCTGCCTTATCAAGTTTAACCGACCGGATATATTCAATTGGCGAAAGCCCTGTTAATTCAAGTATTTTATTATACAGTGAACCTCTGCTCATACCTACATGTTTGCTTAAGTCTTCTACCGATAGTTTAGGGTTGTTTAAATTATCATCAATATAAACCGCCACTTTCTTTAGCAAACGGTCGCTATGTGATTCGATTGTTACCGCTGTTGCCTCCACCCTGATCTGCTTGCTATAAGTGTCTTTGAGCCTTTTGTTGAGAGAAAGCAGATTTTTAATCTTTGCATTTAAGATCTCAAAGTTGAACGGCTTTGTCAGATAATCGTTTGCACCGGTTTCCAGACCTTTTATCTGTTCTTCTTCCCCGGTTAAGGCGGTTAACAATATAATGGGAACGTGGTTGGTCCGTTTATCTGATTTAACTTTTTTACATAGTTCCATTCCGTTCATATAAGGCATGTTGATATCACTTACAATTATCTGCGGATGGTTTGACAGCGTTTTTTGCCACCCTTCCTGTCCGTTGCCGGCCTCGTATATCCTGTAGAAAGATTGCAGTCCATCTTTAAGATAGGCACGGAAATCCTCATTGTCTTCCACTAATAAAATAGAAGGGATATCTGCATCCCGATGCTGTCCGGATGTGGTGCCGTTCAACTCTGGTCTGCCTTTATCTGCAGAAGCCGGAAAATCGATCATCAATTCGGCTGCAGACCGGACACTTGAGAACGGGAGTTCGATGGTAAAAACACTTCCGAGACTGGCTTTACTCCTTACAGCGATTTTCCCGCCATGTAATTTCACAAATTCCTGTGCAATTGAAAGACCTATGCCACTTCCCTGATTCAAGATCGGCGCTATTCCGTCTGCCTGGAAAAAGCGTTGAAAGATTCTTTCCTGATCCGTTTCTGAAATGCCTATGCCCGAATCGGCTACCGTAATGATCAGCGTAGCTGCATTCTCCGCGCCAGGCAGTGTAACTTTTTCGAGCTCAACCGAAATTCTTCCACCAACCGGGGTAAACTTGAATGCATTTGACAAAAGATTAAACAGCACCCTTTCGATCTTATCATGATCAAAAGGTGCATTAAAATAGCTTAATTGACTTTTGAACACCAACTGTATCTGCTTGCGTTCGCTCAGATCATTGAATGATTCAAGAACCTCTTTGATGAAAGAAACGATATCTGTTTCAACAGCATTTAAAGTAAGTTCCCGATCCTCGATTTTTCTGAAATCCAGTATCTGGTTAACCAGGTTTAACAACCGCCTTGTATTGCGCTTGATCATCAACAAGGGATTGGCAACATGCTCATCACGCTGTTCGGCTATCAGCTTATCTACAGGGCCCATGATAAGTGAAAGCGGGGTTCTAAACTCATGGCTAAGATTTGTCAGAAACTTGATTTTGAGTTTATCCAGGGTCCTCAACTGTTCGGCTTCTCTCCGTTGCTGCGCTAAGCGCTGCTCTGCTTTCATTTTTTCCTGTACAAGGGCAAACTTTCTTTTGAGTTTCTGGATACCCAGATGCCGTATATAGAAAAGCGCACCGACAATGGTGAGGATATAAAAAATATAAGCATATGTGGTTTTCCAGAGCGGAGGGCTAACCTCAATTGCAATGGAAGTTGCTGAGGCATTCCAGATGCCGTTACCATTACTTGCTTTAACATGAAAAACATATTCCCCCGGATCAAGATTGGTATAGGACACAGATTTTGTTGAGCCTGCCTTTATCCAATCCTTGTCAAACCCCTCTAATTTATAGAAATACTGATTATCCTCAGGGACTGTATAATTGATGCTGACATAGCTGAGCGTGAAACTCTGTTTATAATCCAGGTGAATATTTTTGGCAATGGATATGTGCTCCTGGATCGGGCTGGCCTTGCCGGGCAGCACCGATGAGTTTGAAACCTTGAGATCCGTAAAGATTACCGAGGGAACACTTTTATTTTTTTTAAAGAACCTTGGGTTAAAATAATTGAAGCCAGCGGCCCCTCCAAAATAGATCTCCCCTCCGGCAGTTCGCATTCCCGCGCCACGGATAAAATTGTTGTTCTGAACACCGTTATAGACCGTGTAGTTTGTAAATACTTTTGTACTGGGATCAAAACTGCTGATGCCTTTATTTGTACTTACCCAGATCAGTCCCCTTAAGTCTTCTACTATAGCATACACTGTAGCGTTATTCAATCCATTTTTTTCAGAGAAGTTGATGAACCTGTTCTTTTTACGATCATAGAGACTTAGTCCCCCACTAAAAGTTCCGACCCATAAATTGCCTGACCGGTCCTTTAATATTGACAATGTGAGATCACTGGGCAGGTTGCTGTTGTTTTTGTTCAGAGCCGAAAATTTATGGGTAAACTGATCAAGTATAGATATCCCTGACCCATAAGTTCCGATCCACATATTATTTTGATCATCTTCTTCGATGAACCTGATGAAATTATTCCCCGGAAAATCCACCTCATTGGGCGCCTGAGGGTTCTTGCAATATTTCAAAACCACTTTAGCATCCGGGGTCATCAGGTTTACTCCTCCTCCGTTGGTTCCTACCCAGATTTTACCTGTCTTGTCTTCTTTTAAACAAAAAACGTCATTCGAATTCAGCCCATTGGCTTTGGTGGAGCGTTTGATCTGCAACAGCTCATCAGTTAACAGATCCATAGACACCAAACCGTTTGAATAGGTTCCCATGAGCAGTTTTTTTTCTTTCGTAATGGCCATGGCTATTATGGAGATGTTGTTCAGTGCACTTCCATCAGGCAGTTTAGCATTGAACCGTTTTATCAGCTCGGTACGCGGGTTGAAGAGATTTAGCCCACCACCATCTGTGCCCACAAATATTTCATCCCTGTACTGCGCGAAAGAAGTGATTACAGATGCACTCAAACCATTGGGATCGAAAATATTGCTCTGCTTTAGATTAAAAAGATTCAGATTGGAATCATATTTACTTATCCCGCCATGAAATGGGCCCAGCCAATAGATCCCGTCATCAATATAAATACTGCTGATCGATTTGCCTGTAAGCGAGTAGAAATCTCTGAAGTTCGGCCTGTAGGATGTAATAGCAGCACTATTGAGATCAATAATTTTCAGCCCATCATCAGTACCAGCCCATAACTGATTGTTTTTATCTATTGCCAGACTTATCACCCTGCTACTGGCAAGTGCACTGAGGTCACCGGCACCGTACACAAATGCGCTGAATCCACGCTGGTCGGGTAATTTCCTGCATATTCCCCGTGCTGTTCCAAACCAGATATTTCCCGATTTATCTTCACAGATCGTGTTTATCTCGTTACTGATCGGACTGGAGGCATCAGAAGGGCTGTGGCGGTAAATCTTGAACGCCTTTTCTTTCCTGTCATAAAGATATACCCCATTATTTGATCCGATCCACAATCTGTTCTTACTATCCGCTAACAGACAGTTAAAGGATAGTTGAGCTGAAGATTTCCTGTATGGGGTTTGCCTGATGTGATTGGTGATCTTATTTGTTTTTGGATCCAGCTCATCAAGCCCATTATAAGTTGCTACCCAAACATGGCCTAAATGGTCTGTAGTTACAGCATGAATGAGATCGCTGCTAAGACCGCCCTTTACATTGGCAGGATATGTTATGAAGGAATTGTTTTTACGATCAAATAAACTCAAAGAACCCAGAGAGCTCCCAACCCATAGGTTACCCGAACGGTCCTCGTGCAAAGCCCTGATATCATTGGACCGCAGGCCTGTCGGATCATCTTCATTAAACTTATAAACGGTGAAGTTGCTGCCGTCGTATTTATTTAGTCCGTCTTCTGTACCAAACCACATGAAGCCAAAGTGGTCTTTTACTATCGTATTGACTGTGTTAGATGATAGGCCATCTTTTATCTGCAGTGATGTAAAATTTATTTTTTGCTGCTGAGCATAGTCTTTGACCGGGAAAATCAGAAGTAAGACCGCAACGCACAGAAATATGGTAACCAAGCTGGCTGATCCGTTACGGCGTATGGAAAATATTTTAACCGGGTGAAGATATGACAACAGGGAAATTTTGGTCCCCCTGTAAGTAAAGCTATGGCCCATATTATATATTTGTCTATTGGTTCGGTAGGTAGCACCCACAACTGAACATATCTGGTTATTCCATCAGTGCGCCTGGTTTTCGCCCATGGTTTTCAATTCCAGCTAAAATAACCTGATTATCTGATGAGCGTTAAGTCAATTGTGAAAATTATAGCAATAAATGTTCAATACTCCCTTATATTCATCCTAATTCATCGGGTAAAATAAAATTTAAAGGAGCCAAACAACGAGTTCGAAACATTTGTCATAGGTTTTTATCCAAATGTACACCTCCCGAAGTCAAACTATTTGGAACTTGCAAAAGTTAAGAAAACCAAATATATGAGACGATTATTCTTGTTAACAATATTTACCACGTTAGCTCTTCTACACCTTACCAGTCCAATTCAGGCACAGGAATATCCATTTGAAAATTACAAATTACCTTTTGATAAAAGGGTTGATGATTTGGTGTCCAGATTAACACTTGAGGAAAAAGTTTTTCAGATGCTTAATTCGGCACCTGCAATTCCAAGATTAAAAATTCCGGCTTACGATTGGTGGAACGAAACACTGCACGGGGTGGCCAGAACGCCGTTTAAGGTTACCGTATATCCACAGGCCATTGCAATGGCGGCCATGTTCGATCCTTCTGCACTGGGTAAAATGGCAGACTATTCTGCTTTGGAAGGGCGGGCAATTTACAATAAGGCGGTTGCGCTTGGCCGTACAAACGAGCGCTACCTAGGACTAACCTATTGGACACCCAATATCAATATCTTTAGAGACCCAAGATGGGGACGCGGTCAGGAAACCTATGGTGAGGATCCATATTTAACCGCTACATTGGGAGATGCATTTGTAAGGGGTTTGCAGGGCGATGACCCAAAGTACCTGAAAGCGGCAGCTTGTGCGAAGCATTATGCTGTACACAGCGGACCGGAACCTCTACGCCACGTATTCAATGCAGATGTTAGTGCCTTCGATCTTTGGGACACTTATTTGCCAGCTTTTGAAAAACTGGTTACGAAATCGAAAGTTGCCGGAGTGATGTGTGCTTATAATGCATTTAAAGGGCAACCATGTTGTGGCAGCGATCTTTTAATGACCGACATTTTAAGAAAGAAATGGGGCTTTAAGGGCTATGTTACTTCAGATTGCTGGGCCATTGATGATTTCTTTAAAAATCACAAAACCCACAAAGATGCTGCAAGTGCTTCGGCTGATGCCGTTTTTCACGGAACTGATCTAGACTGTGGAACTGATGCTTATAAAGCTTTACTTACTGCGGTTAAAAACGGTATAATTACAGAAAAAGATATTGACGTATCGGTAAAAAGACTGTTCATGATCCGGTTCAGGCTTGGCATGTTCGATCCGCCTTCGATGGTGAAATACGCCAATACACCGATAACAGTTTTAGAAAACAGTGCCCACAAAGCACATGCCCTTAAAATGGCAAGGGCATCAATGGTTTTGTTAAAAAACGAATCCAACACGCTTCCCCTGAAAAAGAATCTAAAGAAACTTGTGGTGCTTGGCCCCAATGCCAATAATGACATTTCGGTGCTTGGAAATTACAATGGTACACCCTCAACCATTACAACGGTTCTTCAGGGTATAAAAGATAAAGTGGGAAATCAAACAGAGGTGATATTTGAGCAGGCCATTTCGTTTGCGAGCGATACGATCCTACATTATCTAAATTTAGAGGATCAATTAACTGCAGATGGCCACAAGGGTTTCAAGGCAGAATATTACAAAGGCATAGAACTGCAGGGAGCACCTATTTTAACGCGGTTCGAAAAATCAATAAACCACAACTGGCAAGAGGGTGAGCAAATTGGTGAAGGTTTGACGGCAAACCATTTTTCTGCCAGATTTAGCACAGTGTTTAAAGCTTTAAAGTCAGAAGAAATCACCTTTGAAGCAGATGGTGATGATGGCTATCGTTTAAAGGTAAACGGGCAAAAAGTTTTAGATGCCTGGTCTAAAAACAGATGGGGTGCTAAAACATATAAAATTCCGGTTTCGAAGGATTCTACATACAAAATTGAAATGGAGTACTGGCAAGGTGAGGGTGGCGCAAAGGTCCGCTTTGCGGGAGGTACCTTTGAACGCACAGATTTTACTGAGCTGGTTGCGCGCCATCGCGATGCAGATGCATTTATATTCGTGGGCGGCATTTCTCCGCAGCTTGAAGGCGAAGAAATGAAAGTTAATGTGCCTGGTTTTAATGGCGGCGACAGAACTTCTATCATGCTTCCCCAGGCGCAAACCTCACTCATGAAAGCTTTAAAATCTAGTGGAAAGCCAGTTGTTTTTGTTATGATGACAGGAAGTGCCATCGCCATTCCATGGGAAGCCGAAAACATACCCGCTATTGTTAATGCCTGGTACGGCGGCCAATCGGCAGGAACTGCAGTAGCTGATTTATTGTTCGGTGATTACAGCCCTTCAGGAAGACTTCCGGTAACCTTTTATAAGAGTGATGAGGATCTAAAAGATTTTAATGATTATAATATGGAAAATCGGACCTATAGATATTTCAAAGGCAAACCTCTTTTTGGATTTGGATATGGGTTAAGCTATTCTACATTCAATTATCACAACTTTATCTTACCTTCAAGCCTTAAATCAGGCAAAGGAACAAGTTTGTCTGTAAGGATCACCAATACCGGTAAAATGCAGAGCGACGAGGTTGCCCAGTTGTATGTGATGCACAACAATTTAAAAATAAAATCAGCTAAAAAAGCCCTTAAGGGATATCAAAGAGTTAGCCTGGCGCCTGGTGAAAGCAAACTTGTTCATTTTAAATTATCACCTGATGAACTTACTTATATTGATGATAAAGGAACAAAAAGACCACTAAAAGGCGAGATCACAATATCGATCGGTGGAAGCCAGCCAGATGAGAAGCTAAAAACAAGCGGTAATATTGTTACCAGGAAACTAATAATCAACTAGATGAAAAAGATTACCCTGCTATTGATTATCATTACAGCTACTACCCATTTTCTGAAGGCTGAAGATGGACACCAACTATGGCTCCGCAATACCGCTGCGAAGCGGGTGACGGTGGTATCGCCAAGAAAATCGCCCGTATTAACCATCGCTATACAAGAAATTAAAAACGGGTGGCTGGGAAAAGATGGCGCAGAACTAAAATTTGATTTTGTTAAAGATGGCCCGATTACCAATGATGGATTTCGTTTGGAAGGCAATAAAATTGTCGCTAAAACGGATCTGGGTATGCTTTACGGAAGCTATGAGCTCCTTAGAAGGCAGTATTTAGGAAAGTCTGATCAAAATTATGCCTCCAATCCCTCCTATTCAAGAAGAATCCTTAACCATTGGGATAATCTGGATGGTTCTGTAGAACGCGGGTATGCTGGTGGTTCGATATTTTGGAGACAGGGCGACTCTTCGCTTCAACTTAGTCAGGCCGATATTGCGTTGTACAAGGAATACGCAAGAGCCAATGCCTCCATAGGCATAAATGGTACAGTGCTCAATAACGTAAATGCTTCGGCAAAAATCCTCACCACAGCCTATCTCCAAAAGGTTCAGTCTATCGCCAAAGTATTACGTCCATATGGCCTAAAGGTCTATTTATCGGTCAACTTTTCCTCACCCGTTACAGTTGGGAAACTTAAAACCGCCGACCCGCTTGTTCCCGCAGTTAGACAATGGTGGGCAGCTAAGACCAAAGAAATTTATTCATTGATTCCTGATTTTGGAGGATTCCTTGTAAAAGCCAATAGCGAAGGGCAACCCGGCCCTCAAAATTTCGGAAGGACACACGCTGATGGCGCCAATATGATGGCTGATGCGCTCTCCCCTTTTGGAGGGATTGTAATGTGGCGTGCCTTTGTATATCAACCAAGTAATGAGGACCGTACCAAACAAGCCTATAATGAGTTTTTAAAATTTGATGGTAAATTCAGGAAAAATGTAATTATCCAGATCAAAAACGGGCCACTTGATTTTCAACCCCGGGAGCCATTCAGTCCATTGTTCGGTGCTATGATCAAAACCCCTGTGATGCCAGAGTTTCAGATTACTCAGGAGTATCTGGGCTGGTCGAATCACCTCGTTTTTTTGTCTACCCTTTGGGAAGAGTGTTTACAAAGCGATACCTACCGAAACGGTAAGGGTAGCACTGTAGCGGCCTGTACAGACGGGACATTGGATAAACAGCCCCTCACCGCCATTGCAGGGGTATCCAATATTGGCCTGGAGAGAAATTGGACCGGACATATTTTTGCACAGGCCAATTGGTATGCTTTCGGCAGACTCGCTTGGGACAATAAACTCAAGAGTGAAGATATTGCGGATGAATGGATTAGACAAACTTTTTTAAGTCCTACGGAAAAGAAAATGGAGCGAACCCTGGTAAAGCCGATAAAAGAGATGATGATGCAGAGCAGAGAAGCGGCTGTGGATTACATGATGCCTTTAGGATTGCACCACATTTTTGCTGAAGGGCACCATTATGGGCCTGCACCATGGTTCTCGAATAAAGCCATCAGAGCCGACTGGACCTCGGTATACTACCACAATGCAGACCTTTCAGGGATCGGTTTTGACAGAAGCAGCACAGGCAGCAATGCTGTTGAACAGTACCATGAACCACTCCGATCTACATTTAACAGCCTGGAAAGTTGTCCGGAAGAATACTTGTTGTGGTTTCATCATGTGCCATGGACTTATAAACTTAAAAATGGAAACGACCTTTGGACAGCGCTTTGTTATCGTTACGATTCGGGTTTGCAACGTGTTCGTGCTTTCCAGCGCATTTGGGACACTACCAATGGCTTGGTTGATGATGAGCGGTTCAAATCGGTGCAGTCCAAGCTCAAGATCCAAAGCCGTGATGCACAGGTTTGGAAGGATGCCTGTTTGTTATATTTCCAGCAGTTTAGCAAACGGGAAATTCCTTACAATTTGGAACGACCGATATATGAATTGGATACTTTAAAAAAGCTGACCAAAAGTAAGGACTATGAATAGCCTGTTTTTATCAAGACAAAATTCATGAAACCTGTTTTTTAATAGCTGTTCCCATTTCTTATAAATTACCTGCAAAATCTTCTGAAAATCCGTTATCTAAAAAGTCTGCTTTGCCTGATGTGGAGGGCAACAAAACCTCGGTCCTTCAACATATGTGTCAGAAAAAAAATCATATGAAGTATCCTCTGGCACTTGATTTATTTAAAATTGATTAATTAAATCACTAACCAAATCTACTTATGAGAAACAAAATTTTATGTGTGCTTACTGCAGCACTATTATTTGCTGGCTGTTCAAAAAATGAAATCAACAAAGCAGAACCGTTAATTCCGCAAAAAACCGTTACAGCGCTCGGATCGGACTCCGTTAAGGGAACCCTGGCAGCTCTCGCCGTACAGGGCACCGCCGAAATTAACGCCTCCACTGTACAACAGTCTATAAAAGGGTTCGGTGGAGCCAACATTGTGGCATGGACAGGGGACTTAACAAGTACTCAAAGAACTACGGCATTTTCACCGACAAATGGCATCGGTTTAAGCATTGTCCGCGTACGTGTCCCAAATTCATCCACAGAGTTTTCAGCTGAAAAAGCAACTATCGATGCATGCAAGTCATATGGAGGCTCAGCCATCGCTTCAGCATGGTCAGCGCCCGCATCGATGAAGACCAATGGAAGTATAGTAGGCGGCAAAATCAAAACAGCTTCTTATTCTGCCTATGCTGCACATTTAAGTGCGTTCAATAGTGCAGTGGGCGGCCTCGCCGCCATTAGTCCTACGAATGAGCCTGATTATCAGGTCAACTACGAATCTATGGAACTTACAGCTTCGGAAGTAGCCGACTTTGTTGCTGCACAGGGCAGCAATTGCGGTGCACCGATTATGGCACCTGAACCATTTCAAATGAACCAGACTTATATCAACACCTATCTCAGCAATGGAACTGCAAAATCAAACACCAGTTTTGTATGCGGCCACATCTATGGTAAAACGCCTTATAACCTGGGGAATATTGGCAAACCAGTATGGATGACCGAACATTATACCAACTCCAGCATAAGCGGGGAAGATTGGCCAAATGCGATGACAGCAGCCAAAGAGATCCATGATTGCATGAATGCAGGGTGGAGTGCATATGTCTGGTGGTACATTAGAAGAAGTTACGGACCAATCAGCGAAAGCGGCAATATTCAAAAATTAGGTTATATCATGGCACATTACGCCAGATATGTCCGCCCGGGATATACCAAAATTAGTTGTACTTCAAATCCAAGCACTGGTGTTTATGTTACCGCATACAAAAGCGGAACAAAATTAGTACTTGTTATCATAAACCAAAATACGGCCGTTACTTATCAGCCCTTTAGCTATACCGGGATTTCAGTTAACGGATTCAACCGCTATTTTACAACAAGTACGACAAATCTTAGCTCAAACAGCTTCACGGTTTCGGGCGGAAGCTTTGGCATTAACCTTTCAGCATCGAGCATTACCACACTTGTATCTTATTAAAATGGCGTTTCCCTGGCCAAATGGTCAGGGAAATTCCCATTCATTTATTAAATCACGTTAAGATATTCCATAAGAAGCGGTAAGAAATTACGGTTTAATAACATTATTGAAGGAGATTGATATCACAAAAATCAGTTTTTGGAAACCTTTATAACCTTATTCGCAACCTCAAGCAGATAACTTTTAAAATCATCTGAAACAGATGCGGGTTTAAATTCTATTTTTTTCGGAGAATCTTTAAAAAGTATTCCGTACCAAATCAAACCGCCTAAATATTTCCCCGCATCATTCGCATGGTTTGGATCGAAGGCTAATTCTTCTTTGTTCCAAAAATAGCCCACATTGATAGAATGAATTTGATCAGGTAAATTGGGTGCTACAGGATGTTCAAAATCGAAAGTTGTATCCTTTTTATAGCCATATTTTTTATTGGTCGCCACTTCTTCAAACGCATCGCCAACAGGTAAAATCCTGGCATTAAACTGTTTTGCTAGTTTGCGGTATGCTTCACGGGATTTTTGCCACATTTCCAACTGGCTTTTAGCCAATTGCGCTGGCCCAACTTTCCCAAATTTCTTTGCATCAGCACGGTAAGCCCAGGTTTGGTGAATCACGATTTCTGCATTTGGCTGAAGCTTTTTGATATAGTCTACAAGCTTTTTCGCGTATGGATTGTAGCTTGATGAATCGCTTGAAAGGTATGAATATTGCTGAATGGTCACTATATCCCAGGTACCTTGCGACAATAACATTTTCAACGATTTGCCTCCATATGGCTTTCCTTTAACATCGGTTGAATCCTTTTCAAATTTTTCTACATAACCCCAATGTTGCTCCAAAGAATGACCGCCAAGTTCTGCCCTGCCAATAATTAAATTTTTACCTGTTTCTTTGGCCATTTGAGGCAGAAAAGTGGTTGCATTTTGCGAAAAACTATTTCCAATTACAAATAAGTGTAATGTATTGTTATTGGTTTGGCTGAAAGCATTCAGACTAAAAACAAGCAAAAAAATGAATAATCTGCTGCCTTTGTACTTTAAAAAGAATCGTATCATATTTATAAATTTTTGTTTTTACCTCGCCTTTGGATAGGCTTTAATGTATTTATAGGGTTCTACTCCTGACCGTAAAAAAGCACCCACTCTATCAACTTTTGTACTGTTTGCATTAAACAACCAACTTTTTACTGGCTACCCGCCATATTAACCCCGCCGATATCAGAATTAGGCCGCCAACGACCATTACGGTAATTGAAAAATCCTTGGCGATATATCCAAGTATTCCGATGCCTATCCCTACAATACCCATTGAAAGTGCAATAACACCTATCCCGAATTTATTTTGTTTTGCAGCCTCAATATGTAGGGCCGGATCCACAACCCGAACAGCCGTAACTCTTTTTTCCTGCTCCATTTTTTCAACCTTAATAGAAATACGCCCCTTGGCAGTATAATATATTTCAAAAAACAAAAGAACTGCTATTGGAATGCCCATCCCCATGCAGGTTTCCATGGTACGATCGAACTTCAAGCCCCATATACCAGGCGTAATCACTTTAAAGAACAGGTTGATCAGCAATGATGTCACAGTGGCGGTAACGACTGAAAATCCGGTTTGACGTTTAGAAAAAAGTGTCCAGATGATCGGTGCAAACAATGCTCCCCCAGCAATAGAGGCCGTACTTAAAACCACTTCAACAATTCCCCCGGCGCTAGGTATCCAAATAGCAACAACAATTGTTAGTACGCCAAAAACCAGGGTAAAGAACCGGGCCATCCATATCACTTCTTTTTCTGAAGCTTTTGGCCTGAGCAGGTTTCTATAAATATCCTGTGCAAAGACAGTGGAGGCCATATTAATCGTTGTATTGGCTTTACTTGAAGTGGCAGAAACCATTCCGGCCAGCACAAGCCCGATCAAACCAGCCGGCATCACTTTTTGGATCAACATCATGTATGCATCTTCACTTTCCAGTCCCTGAAGATTTGGATTGATCACCCGGTAAATCATCGGGGGGATCATCCAGATAAAAGGGCTTACAAAATACAATATGGTAAATATACCTGCTACCTTTTTTGAGTTTTTTTGGTTAGACACACTGGTATAACGCTGCACATACGACCAGTTTCCGCCGATATAAAAGGTCTGATATACAATAAAAGCAAGCATAAAGCCAAAGGTGTAGTCCTGGTTAAAAGGCTCAAAAAAATGTGGCGGCGCTTTTGCCACAAGGTTTGCAGGTCCGCCGATCTGGGAAAAAGCGATAGGAATCACAATCAGTACTGCTGCTGTAAGTATTACAAACTGAACCACATCAGTCACTAAAACCGCCCATAATCCGCCAGCAGCGGTGTATACCACAATAATCAACCCGATCACAATAATGCAGGTTTCCAGTGAATAAGGGGTAGCTACATGCACCATCTTACCAACCGGATACAATACTGCAGCAGTGGTGAACAGGCTTAGCAGTAAGGTCATATAGGTATAAAACTGTTTTTCGGCCGCGCCAAACCGTTTGCCAATGTATTCAGCCGCGGTTGCAACACCTGTTTTTTTCCATCTTCCGGCAATAAAAAAGGTTACTATTAAGCCACTAATGGCCATTGTTAACTGTATTGCATTGGCAACCAGCCCATGTTTATAAGCGATAGATCCCCAAACCACAAAGGTTCCAGCCGAAAAATAGCTGATAAACAAGGATAAGCCATTGATCCACCAGGGTGTTTCTCCTCCCGCTTCGAAGAAGGCTTGCCCGCTTTTACTTCCCACACGGGTAAATGTAAGTCCGATACCGAATATAAGTAAGGCAAAAACCGCCATTACCACAAAATCTAATTTTCCCATTTAATTTATCTGCTATTTAGTATTATTGATAACAACGCACGGAGAACAAAGCCGCAGGTACATCATCTGAAGGATGTTCCAAATATATCGTTAGGCTTCTGGTCTTTAAAGGCTCAGTTAGCTCAATGATGTTCCTGGTTTGATAATTACCGGTTTTAGTAAAAACAACGTTCTCTTTATCGTCTTTAATTACATAATTCCTTACGCAAAACGGCATCACATTTTCGGGGTGCCCCATCAGGACAGACTCCATCGGATGATCAAAATCGGTATCAAATAATAACTCAATCCGTTTAACGGTCTTGATTTCTTTCCAGCTGATGGTCAGTGCCGGATTCTTATCTTCCCAATCGGCCACCCATGCATTTGGCGCAGAAACTGGCCTGTCTATACCATTGGTAACATTTGCAGCACCAAAAGCATTGATGCCAGATGCGTAGTTAAATGCAATATTGTGCCCTTCGGGCCTGCGCTTTGGGCACCAGAATTCAAACTCATCTACCCCGATATCCTCTGGCGGGCTTTGTTTTCCATAATTGGAGACCTCCTTATTAATGGCGTTGAACACAGACAATAATCCCGTAACCCGCTTCGCTGAGAACTGCAGTTTAACATCAGGATTCTTCATAAAGGTAAGAAATGCATAAGTTTCTTCGGGCATTGCCGCATCAAAGCTGATCTGCAGGCAATTGCGCCCAACATTTATTGGCAGTGAAACTTTACCTATGGTCAAATCTGGCGTATGGTTGCTCTTTTTACTGCTGATCCTAAGTTCCACTTCCAGCTCCGTTGCCACATCTCCTTCCGCATGTACAACAAAGGCCCCGATTGCACCTGTCTTTAGGGGGATCATCTGTGCAACAGAAAACTCAAGTGGCTTAAACAGTTCACTTTCAGGAAGACCTGTCAGCAATAGCTCGGAGGATGCTGTAACCTGCGCACCGCTCACGAGATCGAGCGCATCGTTGAGTACAAGATCCGGAATATGATGCCCACTGCGCAGCAGCTCAGTCTGTAGTTCGGGTATAAATCCTTTATGATAGATATCCGCTGGCAACAGATTTTTGTCTTTACAGATTTTCGCTGCCATGGCTACTGCCTGTGCCGCATGGGCAGCAGTAGCCATAACCCTAGTAGAGCCAAAGGCAACATGTGTTGCACTGATAATCCTACCAGCCAGAAAAAGATTTCTGATGTTGCGGCTGTACAAAGCGCGGTAGGGAACCTGATAAATACCCTTGCTATGCCATTGATTGCAACCGGGTTTCTCGCTGAACACTCCATCAGCCGGATGCAGATCTATGCTCCAGCCACCAAATGCGACGGCGTCATCATGCAGTTGCTGATTAACGATATCCTGTTGCTTGATGATGTATTCGCCTTCGAAACGTCGGCTCTCTCTTTTGCCCGGTATGGTACCTACCCATTCTAGCGCAAGGTTTTCGGCTTCAGGAAAATTCCCCGAGTTTTTTACATAGTTCCATGCACCGTAGGCTACTTTCCAGAGTTCCCATTTTATTTTTTCTGTATCGTGCACCGTATCCAGTCTCCCCCCATACTCCAGCCACCAAAGTTTACATCCGTATTCCCTGGCGTTAAAATTCCTAAACCTGGGGATTTTTGTAATATCATCCAGTGCATAAGAAGGGGCTACAAACTTTACGGGTTTACCAGTATCCTTGCTGTAAAAATACAGGCTATGGCCAAGCAGTTCCCCATATTCTTTTGTAGGCGCAAACTGTTCCCCAAATTCATCTTTAGACTCTGCCCCCATCCTAAATGCCGCACCTGCCAGAAAGGCCACAATGCCATCTCCTGATGCATCGCAAAAAAGTGGTGCGTGTATAATGTATTCTGTAGAATTCTGACTGCAAAAGGCTTTTACGGCGCTTAATTGATCTGCGGCTGATTTCTCTACATCATACACGCCGGTATTCAGTAATAAAGTAATATTTGGCTCTAAAATAACTTTATCAAGCAAAACCGTATCAAAAATCAACGGATTTCCTTCAGGGTTACGGTACATATTTTCAACCATCAGCTCATCCACAACACCACCTTCCCTGGCCCAGCGGTTATTATTTCCCATATGTGATGTAGCGCCCAGCATCCATAACCTTACCTCACTGCTCGCATTTCCGCCAAGCACGGGTCTGTCCTGTACCAGTACAACCTTTAACCCTTGCCTCGCTGCGGTAATTGCGGCACAGGTTCCTGACACCCCGCCGCCTATAATGGCAAGATCTGCCGCGAGTTCGTTAGATCGCAGCTGCCTCTTTTCGCCTCCTTGATTTGTGATCATAAAAATATTCTGTCTTATTTCTTTCCTTCTGTTATACTTTTCCAATAGTCTGTTCTGAATGGCGACAAGGGAAATCCTTCTGCATTAAATTCATAATGGGAATTAATTACCTGAGGGGCTGATTTCCATCACCAATCCGGCATTGGTGCCAATTACTGTTTTTTTAACGTCAGTCGCACCTATTGTCGACGTTGTTCTCAAAAACCCACCATTGGGCGCATCGTTTATCGCGATAACCTTATATTTTTTCTTCTTCTTTAAAAAATCTGCATTAAAGGAGATTTCTTTATTTTTTGCTGAACCGTTAATTGCCGCGATATACCATGTGTCTCCTTTTCTTCTTGCGAAGGCCGCAATTTCACCAATTACACTGCATTTAAGTACAACCGTTTCATCCCAGGTAACAGGCAGTTTTTTCAGTAAGGGAATAACAGGCTTAAACTGACTATCTGCCAATAATTTTACCGGATTTTCGGCCATACACTGGAAGGGGGAATTAAACAGAAAGAACAATGCCAACTGGTGTGTATTGGTGGTATTGCCCTTGTTGGAGAACAAGCCGGGGGTATAATCGCCATGGCCAAGCACCAGCCTGGTAAAGGGCAAGGCAGCATTGTGCCAGGCGGGTATGGGTTCTTTCATGATATTCAGTTCCATCCCACGGATACCCTCCCTGGTCATTTCATTCGGATAGGTTTTACTTTCACCGGTTGGCGCATGGCAGCCATGGAAGTTGACCATCAGTTTTCTTTCTGCACAGGCTTTTAAAAACCCGATTTCAAAATCAATCAGTTCTTTTGCCTCACTGTCCATAAAGTCTGTTTTTATACCAACAGCTCCTGCATTGCGCACACTATCCAGAAAGCTGTCTCTTTTTGAGGGCTCTCTAAGTGCTTTTGAGTTTTTCCATACCCATACGCTCACCTTTTTATCTGCTGCGAAACTGCAGATTTCAGTTAACTGCTTCCATTTGTCGGGCCATATCGTTTCCCATCCCTCATTCAGTAAAGTATATTCAAAATTCAGTTCGCCGGCAGCTGTTATGAATTTCATTTCTTCCTCAGGCTGCATATAGTTTTTATCCCTGGTGATCCAGCTCCAGACTGATCTTCCGGGTTTTATATAACTTTGGTCGGCGTACAATTGCTTATCCGGTTCAGGGTTCAGGTCATTGATCATCGAACTATTCACCAGTGTATTCAGATCCGTTGCGTACAATAAAACTCTCCATGGCGTAATCAGACTGCCGGTAACATTAAACCCGTTCTTTTCTGTATAATCAACCTGTAATACTCTATTGTTTAAAGCTTTGAAACGCATCCCGCTATAATTATAAAGGGCCGCTTCGGTAAGCATTGCGTATTTTTTGCCCGGAAGTTCGAATAATAAAGGTTTTCCCTGTACCGGCCCCTGTCCTGATATTGTGTTCAGGCTATCTGCTGTAGTATTTTGCCATAAACCTGCGTAACTTTTCAGCTTCCAGGCACTGTTCCGCTCAAAAAACCATACCCGCGATTTTGGAAGCGCGAAGGCCGTAAGCTCTTTGGTTACATATTGTGCTGTTTTACTATCAAAAATATACCGAAAGGCAGCCCCCTCATTGGAAAGCCGAAATTCGACGTTATATTTTCTGCCTGCTTCTTCTAATAACAATACATATATATGATATACTTTATTTCCCGTACGGGCTGTACGCTTTGCTAAAATAGAAAGGCTGGCAACATGGTTTCCGTATGCAATGCCATCAATCACCAACCCCATTGTGCCATTATTGATCAATAACTGCTGATCGGCCTTTACGGCATAAAATAAACGTCCGTCACTTTGAGATATTTCAGCTGAAATATGACCGTCCGGACTGATCATTTTAATTTCAGTATTCAAAACTGCCCCTTTCATTGTAGATACAAGAAGAAGTAGATTGATAAGTAATATCGCTTTTTTCAATTTGATGCTTTTGACCTTTTTAGGGTTAGATTTATAAATGGTTAATTCAAATATAAGGTACAGTAAAAGAACCTCGCAGCTTTCAAAAAACTTATTGTTTTGGGAACGGTCCCAATATTTGGGAACATTCCCAAAATCCTTTCCCCAATCAATTAATATGTTGTATATTGGAAATAATCAATTTTGTGATTGCGTCATACCAGATATTTTAACGATGAAAAAGCACCAGGTTACCATTATAGATATTGCCAGGGCACTTAACCTGTCGAAATCAACTGTATCAAGGGTTTTAACAGGCCATGCCAATGTGAGCCTCAAAACCAGGGAAGCGGTATTGGAACTGGCAAAAAAGCTGGATTATCAGAAGAACATGCTCGCCATAAGCCTGATCAGTAAAAAAACAAATACCATAGGCATCATCGTTCCCGAGTTTTCGAGTTCCTATTTTCCACAGGTAATCATAGCCGCGCAGGATGTAGCTACCCAGGCTGGCTACAATACCGTTGTTAGCCAATCAAACGAAACCTACGAAACTGAAGTTGCCAACACCAAAGTGATGCTGGCCAACCAGGTTGATGGCATAATCGTATCAATTACCCGCGAAACCAAGAACTATGACCACTTAAAAATCTTTGAAAGAAAGGGGATTCCAATCGTATTCTTCAACCGTGTATGCGACGAAATGAAAGTCCCGAAAGTAATTGTGGATGATTTTGAGGGTGCTTACAATGCCGTTGATTATTTGATTAAAAATGGCAGAAAACGAATTGCCCATCTTGCGGGTCCGGTTTCGTTGAGAATAAGTGAGCGCAGGCTCGATGGCTATAAATCTGCACTTAAGAAAAACAATATAGAAATAGACGAGGAACTCATCATTTCTTACGACCTGGGGCTTTCAAAAGTTAAGATTTATGTGAACCACCTGTTAAATATGGAAAACACGCCCGACGCGATCTTTGCTGTAAACGATCCAACGGCAATAGAGGCCATTCAGGTCATCAAAAAAAGAGGTTTAAAAATTCCTGAAGATATTGCCATTATCGGCTTTAGCAACGATTATGCGTCGGCACTGATGGCCCCCTCCTTAACAACTGTCGCTCAACCAATAGCAGAGATCGGGATGACCGCAGCCCAATTGTTGATAGACCAGATCAACAGGGATGTGAGCGACTGGAAGGCCGTGACAAAAGTGTTGAAAACAGAACTGATCATCAGGGAGTCAACCTGAAAACCTGTTGATATCCAAAAGACTATTGTGGGAAGGAAATATTATTTGCCCAATTCCGTTTCTTTGGATTTCGTCAATTTTCCGTTAATATCCGTTAATTCCAGGTGAAAACGAACTGCTTTATCTTGATCAACAGGCACTGTAAATTCAAATGGGTATTCATTTTTATCAATGATCTTTTCCTTGTTTCCATCGATCTTGTAGACCAACCTGGCCTTCTTCCATTTTGTATCATCTTCCTGAAGAAATACAAAAAGCTTTTGCGCATAAGCACCAAGTTTAAATAATAATGCCTTTGTATCTCCTTCAGGGATATTGATGTCATCTTTTCTCTGATCTTTTTTCACATTCAGGATCTGGTCTTGAAAACCACTGCTGATTTTTACGCCCGGGATAGCCAGGGCAGTAATGCCGCCGGCAGGGACATCGACCTGGAAAGTACCGTCTTTTAAATTCAAAACCTGCACCGTTGGATATAAAGCCTGAACTCCAGTACTGCCTGAAAAATCTACCCTTGAAGCATCTACAGAAACCCGAGTGCTGATATCCGCTCCGGATTGGTTCATAAAAGCAAGTAGAAGTGTATCTCCTTTTTTTGCACTAACATAGTTTAAAGCAATATTAGCGGTGTTCAACAGTCGGGACGGCATCCAGAGTTGCACATTTTCGAACTGAAAGAACCGGCCTTTCTTAGCGCCGTAAAACTTATTCTGCAAATAGGCATATCCTTCTATATAATCGCTTGGAAAGTCAATCCTGCCATTACTTTTCACATAAGCATCTGAAACCAGGTAATCGACAAACATAGAAGCCATAGGCAGGATATGATTGTAATGAAAGGAGTTCACACTCTGGTCCTTATGCTCGTGGAGTGGAAAATCGGCCTTTTCGTAGGCCGTAGTTCTCTCTGTATTGATATGATATCCCGGAAAACTTTCGGAACGGCCTACAATCGAAGCTTTAGCTACATTCATTAAAAACGGATCATTTGTATGATAGCCTATTCTTAACAGCCAGGGCGCATAGGTAGACATGAAAATAGCCCTGTGCCCGGTTGAAGTTCCTGATGATTCTGGTGTAAGTCCCATCTCAGAAAGCCTCCATGCAGGAACTTTTTCCTCAGGATAATACATTTGATGATGTCCTTTTGATTTGAGGTACCAATACATCGGTGCTTTCCCTCCTTTATTTACAGTAACCAGATTATTCGGTATAGCAGGTATCATCCAGGTAAACAAGGTATAATGCCTGGCTCCATCCTGTGCGGCTTCCAGATAACGGCGATCAGCAGTAAGTTCATATAATTCTAAAAGAGCAGACCAGTTATTGGTAAAGGTTGGCCAGAAGAAGTTGGAACTAAACAGCGGATCACCAAATTCCTTTAACCTTGTATTTACTCTTTCTTTCAGATATTTATCGGCCAGAGCCTTGCTTAAACCTAAATAAGCCGAATCGGATGTCAGTTTAAACATAAACATTGCATTGACCCAGTTGCGACCTTTCTGCTCTTCATCGAGATTCCTGACACGCGCCGTTCCAAACTCTTTTTTTGCCATCGTAGTATAAAAGGAGTTGTTACCGCCAAAAACATCAGATAACACCTGTAATTCAGACAATGGAGCAATAGGCCCCCTCAACTTCCTGGATGGAGATTGGATTTTCTGATTGCTGTCAATCGCAAACAAGAACTTTTCGCGCGACAACATAAACTCCATTAAAGGATATGCCCTTTTATCAAACATTTCCTGATCATCCCTTACTATAGCCAATTCAAGCGGGTTCAGACTTGAAACATTTTTTACTGCGCCAGGCACATCCGTAGCATAGGCAAATCCTTTCAGGCTATCGATAAACCAGGCGTAACGGGTCTTTGAATAATCAATCAGGTTATCCAGGGTTGTATTCATAGAAACGGTAGCATTGGTCCGGTAATCCTTAAATCCAAACACAGTTGTTGCCATTTGCTCATATGTTTTAGTGATGCTCAACGGTTCAACAACAAGGCTCATTGAAAACTCAAAAGAATGTCCCGCCATCATCTGCGAATTGATCCCACCTGGCATGGGAGCGAAAACCTGGGGCTGTAATTCTGATTTGTTATTTAGAAGTGCAATTCCGAACTGGCTGTTGGTTAAAAGCGGTAAAGGTTGAAAAGGCAAATATCTGGAGGCAGCCAATACACCTATTGAGTTATATCCGTCATTAACCAGTGTAGCAGGGATTGTTGCCATAAACGACGGAGTAAGATAGGGTTGCAGGGGAACCCGTTTTTCGGTCCAGATTAAGGGTTGCCATAGCTCATCAACATGATCACTTTTAAAAGATGGTGCCCCGATGTAGCCTACACTATAAAAACCGTTCTTTTTAGGTGTAAACAAAAATTCTATTTTAGGATAAGGCAAACTACTTTTAATCAGCCATGCTTTTAGCGTAAATAAGGCATGTTCCGGAAAGATAAAACGAATAGAATCTCCAGAGCTGATTGTTTTGATTGCGGTAAGAAAATGAGTTTTTCCGGCGTGATAGATATTGGCCGTCCTATCTTGCTTCGTACTTCTTAATATTTTATCGTCAAATCCATCTCCGGCAACACTGGCACTAACAATTTGTTGGTGATAATCGGCCAAACTACTGTCTGTGGTTTTCCAGGTGGGAATATTGTAAGATGCTTTTTTTAAGCCGGAAGGTTTCAATGCCATTTCAGGATCCTTTTCGTTCCAAATAACAACAAAATCGGGCTTAAACAGGTAAGTTTTGTCCTTTGTTAAAATTTTAAAGCCCTGACTATCTTTTACAGTTTGCGCATTCGACTGCACATATAAACAGCATGCGATTGAAAAGCAAATGAATTTAATATGCTTTTTTAATTTAAAAATCTGTTTCATTTCAATAATGTCCCCCTTAATAAAATCCGGCCTAAATAGATCACTGTCTGATCATATTTTTCAGGATGTTGAACAATATCCGCTCTCTTATCTTCAGGCAGTATCATAAGTTTATCGGCCTTCTGGCCAGACAGGGTTACTTTCACCAAATGATTACCCTGCGGTACTTTAATTACATCAAACTGTCCACGGTAACGGTTATTGCAGTAGCTATTGAATCTGTTCAACACATCTGCAGCGGTTGTATCTTTTGCCTGGTAATAAATAAAACTTCCCTCCTTTTCTCTGCTAAGTTTTACAGGTTTTCCATCTATAATCCATTCCAGTTGTCCAACCTCTGGTCCGCCAATATCGAATATGCCCAGCATATCTCCCTTAAAACGGAAACTAAATGTGGCCCCTGGTTTATTTGCAGAAAGTACATTGGAAAACCAGGGACTGAATTTTTTAAGGTTTGGATCAGTATCTGTTGGTAACACCCTCCAGCCCTTATCAGGAACCGGTAAAGTTGAAGGATCCACCATCATTGCATCATCCCATGCGGCACTAATTAAAGGCTTTGGCAGCTCCTTCTTTTTTAAAGGCTTTGCTGCCTCAATTTTTCTGAATGCCCGGGCAATGGCTGCTGCGTAGAGATTTCCCCCTGCGGTAGTCGGATGGATTCCATCTTCAGAAAACAAAATCTTATTCGGATCAGCCTGGTTCCCTTTCCAGATCAGTTTTCCCGCTGCTTCCAGCTTTGCCGCCTCCACACCTAAGTTCACGGAAGGTAGGTCATAATGCGCGGCAATCTGCTCCAGTCCTTTAATATTTGGTGGCAGTTCATTTTTTTGATAAAAGGCCGTTTGTCCGGTTAAAATGGTATACAGCAGACAAATAGTTGTATTGGGGTTCTTCCTGATTGTTTGACGGACCATCCCCTCCATCCCGGCGGCATAAGCACCATTAACAGCAAATTCTATAAAAATAAGATCGGGCTGGTGGCTGAGCACCTGTTCATTGATCCTAAATGCACCCAGCTCTGTTCCTGTGCCTGATACACCTGCGTTGATCCATTGAAAGCGAGCCTGAGGATAAGTCTGCTCCAGGTACCTGGCTGTTTGAAGGCGATAACCAAAATTTGCCTGGGTGATGCTCCCTCCAATAAAGGCAACCACCACCTTTTTACCCGCATTTACTTTTTCAAAGAAGCCCGGAAGGCCTGCCCTAACATTACATTCCAGCTCATTATTGAAATTACCAGCCTCAATTACAGGGATATTAGCTACAGAAACATCAAAATAAAGAGGAGAAGCCCCTGCCTGGGAGGCCGCAATCTTATCGCTATCAGGCCTGGTTTGAGAAAATGCAGCAGCAGACATCAATAAACAACCCAGCAATGCAGTTTTCACACCTTTTTTATTCATTACCATTGAGTACAATTTTTTTTGATTTTGTTTTCCCATCATTGCTCTTAAAAATGAGCTCCAGTTTTGCGTCCTCACCCATTGCCAGTTTATTAAAACTCCATTCGTAAGGATATTGCTTTATTTCCTGTGTTTGATTGTTACAATTAACGGTTACGGAATATCCATTTAAAGGAGCCGTTTCTGCGAATCCATAACAGGTATCCCAACCAAAGGGAGAACGGATACGGAACAAGAATACACGCCCCCAGGGAGCGCCAAGATCAATCACCTTCATTCCATCTTTTACCGGCTGATATTTCTTTGCAAACGGAGCCGCCTTTAACGGAATAGCAATCGCTCTGAATCCTTTTGCAGGAACAACAACGTCAATCTTAGCCGCTTTAAAATCCTGGGAAACTGACTGATTGCTTTGTGCGTAAACCAAAGCCTTCCCATCCTTTAACGCAGCCGCAGCATCAGTCCATTGTACGGCTACTTTTTGCTCAGACTCAGCTTCCGAGGAAAGCAGGATCCAAAAGTTCTTATCCGAAATTGCAGTAATATAATTGATTCCCGGATTCTGAATATTTACCAGGCCCTTATGCATCCACAGTGTGGCCTCCTGATCGCCAAAGATCTTTCCTTTCCCACCACCATATACCCGGTTGTTAAACCAGACAAATCCTTCCTGTTTGCTATAAGGAAAAACTACATTTCCATTCGAGCGCTGTATACTTTCTGAGATCAGGTAATCGAGACTAAAAGCGATATGCGGTAGGATATGATGATAATAAATGGAACTCACATCCGGTCCTTTATAAGGGAAATCAACTGACATAGGTATATCTGTAAAACCCGTACCGTAATATCCCGGATAGTTTGTATAACGACCGATTACTGCATTGCGGGCATAGGTTTCGTAGATGGCTTTGTGCTCATATTGGAACAAGCGCAGCAAATGGGGTGCCCAGCTACTCATAAATACCGGACGGACTGTCTGATCTTTTACCCTGGTAAAATAAGTACTCGGCTGCTCCAGGCCCAGGCCTACTGGCGATACCAGCCATTCGGGCACTTTCTTTTCCTGTACATCGCCATTTTTTCGCGGAAAGCCCAAACGATAAGGCTGGTTGCCTTTCCACCAGATGTGCGTAACGCCATCATAATGATTATTCTTGTGAATTGTTTGCAGGCTATCTTCCACTTTCGGATAGCTGCGTATTCCCGCAATGGTAAAATGTGCTCCATATTCTGCGGCTTTCAGGTATTTTTTATCTTTTGTTGTTTCATAGAGATCAAGCAAGTCCCACCAGGGCGGATAAAAACTGGCATTGTAAAAAGGTACATGACTCAATACTTTACTGGTATTGTTATATATTTTTTGCTGAATAAAAAGATCTGCATCGTTTTTTGCCTGCTGCAACCATTTTACCTGACCTGTGAGCTGGTATGCCCAGAGCGCCTGGTTCCATGAATGGAAATCTGTTGAGTAGCCTTTTGCCACCCTAAGGCTATCTCCCGGTAATGCTATATTTTTCAGCCAGGGATTCAATCCACCCAATAAACGATCCAATCCTACATAATAAGATGTGGTAAACTGAGAGATAAACGGATTAAACTCCAGTGTTTTTCTTGTCGCATTATACGCTGTCGGAACAATGTCTGTCGCCCATCGGTACCCGCTTCTGGAAAGCGTAAATTCTATGGTTGGCAAAGACCGGCTGATGTAAAATTCTTCATCATTCTGCAATACAGAAAGTGCAATATTGGCCAATGGTGTGGCATTTACAACTGTAGGTGCTGTTTTAGGGTCACCCTCAATATCAAAAAACCCCTTTAGCTCAGTTGACCATCCCGCAGCATTGTCGTTTTTCACCAGCTCAATCATGTTGAATACCGCATCAGTAAGCGAAGCTTGTTCTTGTTTCCGGTAATCCTTTACCTCAAACACTTCCTTCGAAACATAATCAATGGCCGAATCCCAGTTGCCCGACTTTAGACCAATAATAAATCGCCTGTCGATCAACTCCCCTGCACGGTATTTAGAATCATTCATTCCCAGAACCGGAGAAAACATAACCGGCTGTATCTGGTTATTGTGGTTCTTCAGTGTAAAACCCGCAGGCGCATAGTCTACCGAACCCCAGTCTTTTTTAAACAATTCAGGACTTGTTGCAACATAACTAGAAACAATACCTTGCCCTGTTTTCGAAGAAACAATGGCCAAGGGTTGCTGCATCATAGCAGTAATCATCATTTGCGGACCATCAGAAAGCCGCTTATACTGAAACATGGGTGCCATCATTACGCTTTCCAGTTCCTGATCGGAAACAGGCTGAAAGGCTTCGATCCCCATACTGTAATACCCTGGCTGGGCAGTCTTGCAGATCAGCCGCAGATCAATATGTTGCTGCCCTGGATGTAATGTCCACAAACCGGTTATTGCAGAACCATTCCTGGTTACATATTGAACTTTTATGGTTTGTTTATCTACCGCTTCTGCCGTTATGGGAATGGCCTCGCTGAGGTTTCCCGCCTCAAAAGGATTGAGATCGGATCCAGGCTGGTAAACGGCATATTTCTGCCCCTTAAAAACAAAATATGCATTTGGTTTTTGGCTGTCCCAGGCCGGGTAGTATTTATTAAACTGGATGGCGGTAGCATTAGTACTAATTAAGAAAACCCTATGGTCTTCAATGTTTGCAGTACTTATCTGTTGCCAGGCCCCGTCTTTTTTTATTTCTGTTCTACAAGCGATAGCCTTATGGTCGGCTCCCGTTCGTACAAACTGCACACGTACAGCCTCGTTTTCAATTCCTGCAATTACCTTATCCGTCTTGCCCAGTTGAAGTGCGGGGCTCGTGTTTTTCTTTTCTGCTGCAAGTGTTTCCTGCATAACAGGAAGCTTTTTCCAGGATAAAAGGGTTTTCTTATCTATATCATTTGGATTGATGGTACTATCCTGCGTAAAAAGAATAGCATCGCAGCGGCCAAAATTAAAATTATGGAGGCGCAACAACACATCAGCCTCCTTTAGGTCAGCACTGCCGAGACGCTCCCATGCATATCCTGGTTTTCCATGTCCTCCTGCTTTTTTTAACCTGGCATTTCCAACCGAAAGCTGGAATAACCGGGTACGGGGACGTGTATCAAAATCGGGGGTCCTTATCCAGATGGTATAACGACCTGCTTTTCCGATATTCATCACGGTTAGTGCATCAGATGTACTATCCTGTTCTCCTTCTAAAAACCTTAAAATGTTGCCACTGATGCCGTCTTTATTGACTTCATTAAACCATTTGCCTTTAAACTGGAAATCAGTCCCCAGCAGTAGGCTTTTTTCTTGCTGGGCAATCACAGTTCCCGTTGTTAAAAACAAGAATGCTGTTAATAATAAATATAGCCTGGTTTTCTGGTACATGTCTTAATTTATTTGTATGTAAATGCATAAACCTGGAGACCGTAAGGTGCTATTTTTATAGGATCTCCTGTAGAAAAAGGAATTTTTGAACCTGATGCAGAAAAACATTTAGCTGTTTTCAAATCCAGGCTATGTCCTGGAATAAAACGGGACATATCTAACTGAAGGGTACTTTCCTGTATTTCGTCATCGTTATTCAATACAAACAGGTAAAACACTTTATCCTGCTTATTCAGGGCGCATACATAATCCATATTGGGATTGTTCAATGAAACCAGTTTCTCCATCAATGTCAGGTCTCCCTGCTTATCAAATATTTTTCCCTGCCGGAAGCCAAATGTTTTGTGAGGGCCAACCTTAGGCGTAAGAAAGCCTGAAGGAAAATCGATCTGCCCCTGCGAACGCAAGGAAAGTTCTGCCATCAGGTAATCGGTGATCCAACCCACCTGCCACCAGGCGTGATGAGGAAAAGGCCCGGCTCCTTTGTTCATGGCGCTCCAATAATAGGAAGCAACTCCTGTGGCGGGGTCTACAAAAGCATCTTTACTTAAAGCTGCTGTTCTTGCCATTTTGAGGTATAGCGAATCTTTTGTCAGTTGAAATAGCCTTACAAACATGCCGGCATGGCTTGCGAGCATGATGGGACCACTGTTATTTGCGGAACCTAAAATCCCTCCATGCTCAAAGCTTAACCCCACCTGGCTTATTTGCCATTCTTCCAATTGTTTCGATCCAACTTTTCTGCTTTCTTTATTCGGAATCGGATGAGAATAGATGGAGGTTGTATAGAATTGTGCAGTTTTAATAGCAGCCTGTTTAAATCTTACGTCTTTTGTAATTTCAAACAGATCGAGCAAAGCCTGGGCACTTTGCCCCGTTGCAAAATCAGGTGCAAACCTGGCATCCCCGCAAACACCTAAAAAGTAGCCTTTATCTACAGCATTTTTGATATACCAGTCTGCCGCTTTTACTGCCGCCTCCAGGTATTTCCTATCCCGAAGCGTCTGGTATGCAACCAACAATCCGTAAAAAGTAGGTCTATAATCTTTCAGATCTTCAAACATAGGTTTTTGCGTGTCGTTATGATAAGCCACTTCCCAATAACCTTCTGGCTTCATTTTAGTCAAAAGCCAGTCGGCTGCCATACGTATACCCGATTTAAGCTGCTGATTATCTGGTTCAAATAAGGATACATTCCCCATATCCAGCAAAATATAATAAGTAGTTGCAATTGGCTCGGTATAAGGCCCCCACTCTTCGGTAAACCGTTTAGAATTGTAGAGGTAATACTGACCAGCTGCAGCTCCGTGAAAGAACCCATCAGCGGTATTTTGCTGCGCCAATTTAAAGTTCAATGCATCTTTAAGACGTTTCTGAACCAGAATCGGGTCCTGAGTTATATTTGCCAACATCCACATGGCCCCATAATCGGCATTTTTTACGGCGTCTTTTTCTGAGCCATACACCCCACCCAAATATTCCTGGGCACCAATAGTCCGTCCATGATAATCAAAGGTCCTCCACCGTGAAGTACTGTCCTTTTTCACATAGTCTAAAAGCTGTTCCATACGATTAGATAAGGAAAGTTTGGTTTGCTTCAAGTGCAGTAGCTCGTAAAAGCGATAAACATCATTTACGACATGCTGATATGCCTTATACCAGCTTGAAGTATTGATGGTGTACCTGAAATCAAAAGAGATGCTTTCCCCTTTTTTTAAATACGACTTGTTCTGCCCCAGTACCGGATGATATAAAGTCGGGCTCAGTTGTTCCTGTCTGTTGATCAGTGACAGGCCAAGCAGCCAGTTTGACTGGGTAGATTTATCATATTCCCATGGGTGCCTGGCTGTTCCCGGCTCAGCCGTAACTGCAAGTGTAATTCTATCTTTATTGGTGAGCATGGCAGTTAATGCAGATGCTGTTCTTTCTCTTACCACAACCGGTCTATCCGGAATTCCGTGTCCATAAGCATAGGCATCTGTAAAGTTATTGTTGATGGTACTGCCTTGAAACACACCTGGGATGCAGCCCCATTCAAAACTTTTTTTGTCGTTTGTACTCAATGCCGGAGTCGCTATAGAATAATATCCATCCTTATCGGCTGTTAAATGAATGGAAACACAAAGATCATTTTTGTAAACAGGATCTAGTTTCCAGATTGCCTCTACAGTAGAAACATCTGTTTTTTGCTGAAAAACGAGTGTATTGCCAACCTGTTTGTACTGTTGCGGATAAAATAAAATGGCACGCCCTTCCTTATTTAAGGAAACCGCAGAGGTATTCGCCTTCCAGGTAGGAATAATATAACGATATTCAGGTTCAGGAAACTGAATTTCTTTCCCGTTTTTGTCCTTAGCCTCCGAATCCATCCTGGGTTGATCTGTACTATAAAGCAGGGTATATTGCCCCAATGTGCCAGACAAAGAATGCCATCCGTTTTGTCCTTTTACCGTCAGCTGTTTTATTTTATATCCCTTACCCGTATCTTCCCAGTTCAGGCGAAGTACATCATTTGTTAATTGGGCTTTGGGCGCTAGCTGGGCATAGCTGCTATTTGCAAAAGCAAGCAGCAGCAAGATTACAGGTTTTAATCTCATTGGGTAATGGTTAAATCTATTTCTTTTACAACTGTAAGCGATCTTTCTACATTGGCATTGGTTGCCACAAACGACACTTTATATACGCCAGCTTTAGTATAAACCCTGGTATAATCTGTTAGTTTCTGGGAAATATTTTTAATAGGTTCTCCTACATCTGGCAAAATACTATTAGGATTGAACTGTTTGGTTACTACCCAGTCATCATCAAGATCGGCACTGTTCCTTACAGTAAGTAACTGTGCTGAAGTAATACTCCAATTGGTTGCAGGACCACTAAAATTAAAAGCAGTCCAGCCCGCTGTAGCTATATTGGCCAGTACCGTTTCTTCCCCTTGCTGATTGGTGCTTTTAAGATCGAAAGAACGGACTACCCAACGGTTTTGCTGTGCTTCTGGTTTTATAACAGTGGTCTTATAAACCAAAGCCAGTGCCATATTTTTATTACGCGCAGCAAAAGTGTTCAGGCTGATATTTCCTGAGGGGGTCTGATCGAGGCCGGCAGATAAAACAGCTTTATCTGTAATATCTTCCCAGGTAGCGGCCTTTACATTTGTAGCATCATATATTCCGTTGAAATTGGTAGATACGTACAGTTTTATCACCGATTGATCGATGGGCATTAAACCGAACTGGGCGTAAGTTTTAAAATTTAGGGAAACCGTATTTCCTTCCACGACTGTTCTTTTCCGGTACTCATATTTGCGCCCGGCTTCTCCCGACCAAAATACAATGTTTTCCGGTTTACCATTAATCATAAACCTAACGGGCTCTCCAACTTTATAACTGTTTTTTTCCAACTGAACAGAAAAATCATCCTGCGGCGCCAGCTCGTAGGTCTTCTGGCAGGAAGCGAGGGAAAATAATATAACAGATGCAATTAATAGCTTATTCATCTTAGACAATTTTGTAGTTACCATCCTGTATTTTGTTTGATATTAGGGTTAACGGCCAGTTCGCTGTTCGGGATCGGGAATAAAACAGCACGATCTGTAACCCGCTGTGCCTGTGCAACAGCTGCGTCTTTTAGAGCTGTTGGCATATTAGTTTGGTATTCTCTTGCCTGTGTTTGCATAACGGATGGATAAATACCCCATCGTACAAGATCGTGCTTCCGGATGCCCTCGAAAGCAAGCTCACGTAACCGTTCATTCCTGATCAGATCAAGAAAATCCTGCTGAGACAAATTAGCAGCAGCATCGGCCGCTACATCGGGCACAAGCACATCTTTTCCATAGCCCCTTCGCCTCACCATATTTACCGCTTTATAGGCATTTGCGGAGGGTCCGCTATTGGTATAATTATCAGCTTCTGCAAACATCAGCAATACATCGGCATACCTCAACAATGGCCAGTTTGTACCGGTATAGTTTTGATTTCTTGGTAAAAGAAGCTCATATTCGCGCCTCCATTTCCCATTGCTACGGTCGTATATCTGATCTGCTGCCCAATTGGTCCGTACAGCCGTTTGTCCGCTTGTCACATACCGGTAAGGAGCAACTGTCCAGTCCCTTCTCTGATCGCCATTTGCATAAGCATTGTAAAGCTTCGCCGTAGCATGAACATAATCATAGCCATATCCCAATTCAATATTTCCACAGGTAATGCCGTTATAACTGCCAATCATGCCGCCCTCTTGTATTTCGCCCTGGTTTACGCCTTTAAATTCTACTTCCCACATACTTTCCTTTGTATCGAAAATCTCCTGAACGTGGTTGATATAGATTTGTTTGAAATCGGGATTAAGGCTGTGCAATCCTGACAGCATTACTTTTTCTGCATAAGTTCTGGCATCAGCATATTTTGCTACATCATTTAGCGGGGCACCTGCCATGGTCAGATATACCCTTGCGAGTATACCCTGTACAGTTGTTTTTGTAATACGGGTATTATAGCCATAATCAGAAACGGATTTCACCAGGCCTTCTGCTTGTTTCATATCAGTAACAATCCGTTCGTAAAGGTCTTTTACCGAAGTGCCAGGGAGAGGCAGTTCTTCAGGTGATTTGCTGGATTGAAGCTTTAAAGGCACACCTCCAAACTCATCGGTTAAAAGAAAATAATAGTAAGCCCTTAAAAATAGCGCCTGCCCTTTTATTTCGTTGCGTTTTTCCTCATTCACCTTAACGGCCTTATCGATGTTTTCGAGCAACATGTTTGCTCGCTCAATACCCGTATAAAGCGTTTCCCAATGCCTGTTTAATTCCAGGGTCGAAGCATCTACAATATTGGCATTCATTCCCGATGTCTGGTTTTTCATGAAAAATTCGTCACTGAAAACCATATAACAAGACATACCTTGTGAATAAAGCCTGTTATCGCCCAAACGGTCATATACTCCGGCCAATGCAGATTGCAGTTCACTTTCTGTATTGTAATAATTTACTGGCGATACAAAATCCTGTGGGGTTGTGTCCAGGATCTTTGAACATGAGCTAACAACCAGTGCCAGCATCATCGCGATATATAATAAAGTTGTTTTCATTTGTAAAAACATTTATCGTTAAAAAGTTAGGTTCAAACCAAAGGTGATGGTGCGCGCCCTTGGATATGGGCTCCAGTCGAAACCAGGTGTAAGCGCAGAGTGGCGCACTGAAACTTCAGGGTCCAAACCCGAATAATTGGTCCAGGTTACCAGATTTTGTGCCGAAACATTAAAGCGGGCTGATTGTATTTTCAGCTTTTTCGTTACTGCAGAAGAAAGGTTATAGCCCAATGAGACCGTCTTTAACCGAAGGAAGGAGCCATCTTCTATATTCCTGTCGGAGAACACATTAGGACCATAACCACCGGCTACAGGCAAATCGCTATTCTGATTTTCAAGAGACCACCTGTTCTCGTAGGTTTTAAACATATTCAGGCTTGGTCTGGCTTCCGCACCTTCAAATACAATCCGATTCGCATCTAAAATGTCATTTCCGTAAGACCATTGTAAGAAAATATTGAGGTCAAACGGTCCGTAATTAAAATTATTGGAAAAGCCTCCAATGTGTTTCGGATTAGGATTACCAACAATCGTCTGATCATTTGCATCTACAACCCCATCGCCATTAATGTCTTTGTATTTGATAAAACCTGGCTTAATAAGCGAACGGGCGCTCCCATTATTCGGTACGTCAGGTTTCAGCTCATAACTACCGTTAGACAATACATTGAAATCACTTAAAGGATATACCCCATCAAAAACATAGCCGTAAAACAAGGCTACGGGGCGTCCCGGTAAGGCTATATAAGGTAAAGAGTTATTGAAATTGGCGTTCCAGTTCGAAACACGTGTAATTAAACTCGGCTGATCACCATTTAACTCTTCGATCTTGTTGGTATTAAAGGCAATGTTAAAATTAGATGTCCAGCTAAATTTCTTTGTACTCAGGTTTATTGTATTTAAGGTAAACTCCAAGCCCCTATTTACCACAACACCAATATTTTTAAATGCGGTAAGGTATCCAGTTGAAGTAGGCAATGAAGCATTCAGCAATAAATCTGTGGTTCTTTTATAATAATAATCGGTCGTTAAACTGATGCGCTGCCTAAAAAAACTTAAGTCTATTCCAAGGTCAAGATTTCCGGTTCGCTCCCATTTAAGGTTCTCATTTCCCAGCCCAACAGGTACAGTTCCCTTAATGTATTGTCCGTTAAAATAATAGCCACTTCTGGTATTTCCGGTATTGGCTCCTACTTCCTGATCCAAAACACTCAGGTACGCAAAGTCTGATACCCGGTTGTTTCCGGTAATTCCATAAGAAGCCCTTAGTTTTGCAGAAGAAATAGCTTTAACTGATTTCAGGAAATTTTCTTCCCCAATATTCCAGGCAAAGGCCCCGGAAGGGAAATACCCCACCCGGTTATCACGGGCAAATTTTGAAGACCCATCGCTACGGATAGAAGCTGTGAACAGGTAGCGGGAGTTAAATGTATAGTTCACACGTCCCAGGAAGGACACCAGCGTTGAATAACTACCTGAGGTTGTTTTTACCAGGACAGTGCCCTGGTCAAGCCCCCTGACACCCAATGACTCATTTGGCAATAAAATAGATACAAATCCATCCCCCTCCATACTATTTCTCTGCATGGTAAATCCAGCCACTGCATCTAAACGGTGTTTCTTGTTAAATGTCTTATTAAATGTGAGCAGGTTCTCGTTCAGTAAACTGCGGATATTTTGATTTTCGAGGGAACCATTAATGCCGTAGCTTTGCCCATAAACGGTTCGCGGATTTCCGGCTGCCGTATTAGCGTTGTTAAAGCGCTCAAAAACCAAACGGGTATCTGTCATCCCGCCACTCACCTTGAACTTAAAATACTTCAGGAAAGCATACTCCGCAAAAGCATTGGCAGTAAGTGATTTGTTAAAAGCATACTGATATAAGTTGTTGGAGTTTACCACTGGATTTATCCTTAAATCTGTATTGCCCGCCACATCGTCGTCAAAAGGCTGATCAAGGAAATTTTCGTCATCCGCATTGCCTGTAACAGGCCTGTATCCCCAGGTACTGTACATCAAATATGAGCTGGCATTTCCGGCCGAGCTGCTGTTTAGGTTATCACTGGTTAGATTTGCTATCTGACCTTTTTTGATTCCGTATGTATAATTGGTATTAATGCCAATTCTCATATTTTTCCCTAAACGCTGATCGATCTGAAACCGTCCCTGGTATCTTTTATATCCACCATTAATAACAATTCCATTCTGATCTAAATAAGAACTGCTTACCGAATATTTTGTAGCCGCAGTGCCGCCCCTCATAGAGAAACTGTGATTTTGCATAAATGCATTCTGCAATACATAATCCTGCCAGTTTATCCCCTGCTCATTGCGATACGCATCTAAAGTTTTGCCATCCTTAAGATACAAAGCGGTAGCGGAAGTCTTATTCAGGTCTAGCTGGTACTTTACAAACTCATAAGGGCTCATCACTTCTATCTGCTTTGACGGATACTGATAGCCCAGCCAATTGTTATAGTTAACTACCGGTGCACCAACCTTACCTTCCTTGGTCTTGATGATGATTACCCCATTGGCCCCTCTCGCCCCATAAATTGCCGTAGAAGATGCGTCTTTCAATATATCTATTGATTCAATATCATCCGGATTAATGGTATTGTTATCGGGATTTTCCAAAGGAAAGCCATCAATCACATAAAGTGGTGAGTTTGACTGGGTAATGGAATTTCCTCCGCGGATGGTGATGTTGCTAATACTGCCTGGCTGTCCATCACCAGAACCGACCTGTACCCCTGCCACCCTTCCTGCCAAAGCATCTTCAAAGGAAACCACCGGTGCTTTTTCCATATCTTTCATTACGACAGAACCGACCGAACCAGTAAGGTCCTTTCGTTTTACCTGACCATAACCAACAATTACCACGTCATCCAGCGCAGTGTTGTTAGGTACCAGCTGAATTTTATACTGGTTTTGACTGGTGATAACTACAGTTTTGCTGATATAGCCAACCATGGAGACCACCAATAATTCACTTTCCTTTGTATTAGAAAGGCTAAAGTGGCCCTGATCATCTGTTACACGGGAAATTGTTTTCCCCTGGATGACTACTTTCGCACCCGGCAAGGGTTTCCCTGTTTCTTCTGTAACAGTTCCGGTAATGGTTTTTACCGCTTGAGCCAGACTGGAAAGCGGAATACCCAGAACCAATAGCACCGTTAAGAGTAAGTTTGGTTTCATATTCATTGTTTATATTTGGTTATATTGTTACGACAGACATTTACATATCTGCAGTATATTTTTAAATGACTTGCTAAAGCATTTAAAACCTCATCCAGATTCCGAGAATAGCAATTAAAGCAGTATAACAATAATTACCACGCACATCATCAAATGCTCACAACATTAGTCTGGTCTGGACTGGACTGGTTAGTAAGCAAATATAATATATTTTATTTCTTTACAAAAGATAAAAAAATAAAAAAAAGCTCCTTGCACCCAAAATGCGTGGGTAATTGAATAATTGTTAGGTGGACTGGTTTGGTTTGTATGGTGTATTAATTACATTTGCCTAAATAAATATACCTATGACCTCTGAAAACACCCTCCAGAAAGGCAATCAAGGCAAAATGAAATATCAGCAGCTTGCCGATCACATTATGTCGCTGATTGAAATTGATCAGCTACATATTGGAGATCAGCTGCCTTCTCTCAAGCAGCTGCAGTTGCAATTAAAAATGAGTAAGGAAACTTTACTCAAAGGCCTGAATGAACTTGTTGAAAAAGGTATCGTGGAATCTGTATACAGGAAAGGATATTATGTACGCAAAAAAGCCATTCATCATTCCTTCCGCGTATTTTTGCTGCTTGATAAAATGAATATTCTGCGTGAACAATTTTATAGGACGCTTTTTAACCAACTGGAAAACCGCGCCGATATAGATATCTACTTTCACCATCATAATTATCAGGTATTCGAAAAATTGATCAAAGAAAATCTGGGTTCATATACACATTACGTTGTTGCAACTTTTTTAAAAGAAAATGTAGCCCCGCTCCTGAACCTGATTCCGGACAAGAAAAGAATAATTATTGATTTAAACGAGCAAGGTTTATCAGGCAATTACAGTAGTATATACCAGGATTACGGCTATGACATTTATAATAGCCTTCATAAGCTACAGGCTGAGTTAAAAAAATACGATCGGCTGATATTGGTTGCCCATCCCGAAGCTGTACATGCCAGGCTGGTAATTGAAGGTTTTTTACATTATTGCACCGAAACCGAGTATCCCTACCTGATACAATCTGAGATTGATGAAAAGACTTTTCAAAAAGGTAATGCTTATGTAACCTTCAGCAGGTACGACACGGATGATGTGATGTTAATTAAGCTCGCCCGAAAAAAGAAACTTAAGTTAGGGAAGGATATAGGTCTCATCTCTTATAATGATACACTTGTGAAAGAAGTACTTGAAGATGGCATTACGGTCATCTCAACTGATTTTGAGGCAATGGGTAAAACAGTCGCACAAGCCATCCTGGATGAAAAAATCGTGATTACAAGAAACCCCACAAAAGTTATCAAAAGACATTCGCTCTAAAGAACCTGTTGACACGCAAAATACATTATCTGCATATCAACAGGCAACAGATTTTCTTATTTAATCAGTTTATTGGCATCAAAGGGCTTCCGCTGCAATGCCGTGGTCACCTCATATACGATTGCCGCAGATGCAAACCTGGTTAATTTAGCAGGATTAAAGCTTTTTAAGTCCTTATAGGCATTCGGGCCGTTCTCTCAACACATCATATCAAAAATCCGCAATCCTTCAAATGCAGACGCTACCCGCCTGAAGGCAAAGGCATTTCTTAATAATGAACTCGTATAATCAGGCAAAATCCCATTTAGTTCAACATCTTGCTTTTTGAATCACATGAGCTCAAAGTCAATAGATTTAATCAAAAAGGCTAAAATGGACAGCCCATGAAGGGATGCATTTTTATATTCTTAAAACTATTATCGCTCAGGGTTGTTAATTTAGATCGGGTATTAATGTGAATGTACCTTCTTTAATTAAATAATTGCCGCCCAGTATGGACTTAACTTCCCAAAATCAACTGTTTACCTTTAAGTCGATTTTTGAAAGCTTGGAAGACGCAGTAATCTGCCATGACATTGATTTTAAAATTACAGATATAAACCCAGCGGCAGCGCGACTGTTTGGTTTTACCAGGGAGCATATTGGAAAGACAGTTTCCGAAATAATGGAAGAAGCCGTTTTTGAAGAGTATGAGCGCTTAGTGGATACTGTGCGGTGCGGTGCGAAAGTCCACGATTTCCGTACCATACGCCGATCGGTAACCGGGGAAGACCTGCATGTTTCCATTACCATCTCTCCAATTACTGATGCTGATCAAAAATTGATAGGCATTGCCCAAATGATCCGCGACATTTCAGATGAGTATACCGCTGAAGAACAGCAAGCTACGCTAGCGGCCATTATTGAAGGATCCGAAGATGCAATCGTTTCTAAAACGCTGGATGGTTTCATCACCAGCTGGAACAAAGGAGCGCAGGAAATATTTGGTTATTCTGCATCAGAGGTAATCGGGAAGCATATTACCATCCTTATTCCTCAAGATCGGATACATGAAGAAGATTACATTATCAATAACATAAGGGCAGGCAAAAGAATCCAACATTATAAAACCGTACGTGTGGCCAAGGATGGAACTGAAATACCTATATCACTTACCGTTTCGCCAATAAGGAACAAGAAGGGCCGCATCATTGGGGTAAGTAAGATTGCACGTAACATTACAGCCCAAAAACTCGCCGATGAGAAGCAGGCCGCATTGGCTGCCATAGTTGAGAGTTCCGATGACGCCATCGTAAGCAAAACGCTCGCCGGCATAATCACCACATGGAATAAAGGGGCTGAAAATATCTTCGGTTATAGCGAAACCGAGGCCATTGGCCGCCACATCTCTATGTTGATCCCGCCAGACCGTCTGGATGAGGAAGAACGCATCATAAGCAGTATCAAAAGCGGTATAAAGATAGATCACTTTCAAACGATAAGGATAAGCAAGAAAAACAGGGAAATCCAGGTCTCCTTAACAGTTTCTCCGATAAAAAACAGTGAAGGGATAATCATTGGCGCCTCAAAAGTAGCCAGGGATATCACCGCTCAGAGAGCAGCAGAAAACGCCTTAAAAAGCAACTCACAAAAGCTCATGATCCTTAATTCGATAGGTAAGAGCATCAGTGAACAATTGGATGTTAATGTCATTTTGCAAAAAGTGACTGATGCGACAACAAAACTTACCGGGGCGGCATTTGGCGCTTTCTTTTACAATAAAATCAATGAGGAAGGTGAATCCTACATGCTCTATACGCTCTCGGGCGCTCCACGTGAGGCGTTTGAAAAATTTGGTATGCCCCGTAATACAGCTGTGTTCCACACCACCTTTAGCGGTGAGGGGGTTGTGCGTGTAGATAACATCAGAAAAGATGAACGTTATGGCAAAATGGCTCCCCATTTTGGGATGCCCGATGGACACCTGCCTGTGGTCAGTTATCTTGCTGTCCCGGTTATTTCCTCAACAGGAACAGTAATCGGCGGGCTTTTCTTTGGTCATCCAGAACCCGGTATATTTCTGCAGGATCATGAAGACCTGGTGGTTGGGGTTGCATCTCAGGCTGCCATAGCACTCGATAACTCAAAACTTTTTGAAGAGGTTAAAACCCTCAGCCTTAAAAAAGACGAATTTATAGCTTTGGCTTCCCATGAACTCAAAACACCACTCACCTCTATGAGCGGCTTTCTTCAGGTGCTTCAAAAAACAGCTTCGGATGGATTGAACAAAGTTTTTTTAGACAAGGCGATCAAGCAGGTGGACAAACTCAATATCCTTATCAACGACCTGTTTGACATTTCTAAGGTCCAGGCTGGCAAATTACAATTCAATTTTGAACAGCTTGACCTTGGTGCACTGATCGGTGATATCTGCGAAACATTTGAGCAAACCGTTCCCGGACACAATTATATTTATGTCCGCCAGGCAGACCTTTTCGTGCAGGGGGATAAAATGAGGATGGAACAAGTAATCACAAACCTGATTGGCAATGCAGTAAAGTATGCGCCCCAGTCCCGGGATATTAATATAACAGCTGTAAGCCATGACCACGAAATAATTATTTCGGTAATAGATTATGGCTCAGGAATTCCCGAGGCCGAACAGGCCCATATATTTAGCCAGTTTTACAGGGTAAGAGAAAAGGACCGGAATATATCCGGACTTGGGTTGGGCCTTTACATTACTAAAGAGATTATTGAACGCCATGGAGGGCGGATATGGGTTGAAAGCAAACCCGGTAATGGTGCTGCATTTAAATTTACAGTTCCCCACCTGCAGCACACACATTAAAATCTAATATAACAAAGACAAACACAAATGAATAAAAAATTAGTTTATGTCCTGGAGGACGATGCAGATATCAGTGAAGTGGTCAGTTATATTCTGTCTGAAGAAGGCTACGAGGTAAATGGCTGCCCTACCGTTGCAGCATTCAACCAAATGATTTTGCAGAGATTGCCTGATATAGCAATACTCGATATTATGTTACCTGACGGTAATGGACTCGATATCTGCAGACAATTACGAATGGATGAGCGTACCTCAGTCATTAACATCATCATGATGTCTGCCAACACTACCCAGACCGAAATTAAGGGTTCGGGCTGTGGCGCAGAATTTATAGCAAAACCCTTTAATATCGAACATTTTATTGCACGGGTAAACCGGTATGCTTAAATTGGCTTAACGCCATACTGACAACCATCAGACCGGCGAGCTGAAATTTTTTCAGTTCAAAGCTGATTTTTTTTCAGCTGGGGTTCCTACAATAGTATTTGAATATTCTTAAAATACTATTGGCACAGCGCTTGACGTTGACGTTTCAAAACCACGTAAAAGGTTTTAGAGGAAATTAATTGATTAATAGTTTTTTACCATTAAAAGGAGAACACACTATGACATTGGTTAAATTCAATCCAGAAAAGAAAAACAATACATTATTGCCAGGCTTTAACGATATTTTTGAGTCCGTACTGGGCGACACATTTTTTTCAGACCGCCGAATCAACAGCCATCCTGCTGTAAATATTTCAGAGACAGGTGAAAAATATCATATCGAACTTGCTGCTCCCGGCTTGAAAAAGGAAGATTTTAAAGTTTCAGTGGAGAGAGAAATACTTACTATTTCTACCGGACAGTCCAGTGAAAACAATACATCGAAAAAAACCTACAACAGACGTGAATTCAGCTACTCGGCTTTCACCAGGGCGTTCACACTTCCTGAAAGCGCCGATATGGACCGTATCCATGCGAGTTATAACGATGGGGTACTGAAGCTCACACTTCCAAAAAAAGAAGAAGCAAAGGCAGTTTCAAAACAGATCGAGATTCGCTAATAAATTTGAAAATGCCGCACCAAGCAGCATTTTTTTTAATCCAGAAGTATACTGATCATAGAAAATAAAACCTAACGAAATGGAATCAACATTAGCAATAATAGTGGTGCTTCATTTAAAGGACACTAAAATTACCTATGGAAAATTTACGCTTGGAACAGACCAAGACTCTGCACTTGAAACCTTTAACATGCTCAAAGGAAAAAAGGAATCTTTAGGTACCTGCATGATCCAGATGGAACTTATCCAGGAAATTGCAGGTCTTCCGGTACCATTAGGAACAATATCCTGCAACCTGGAGCAACTAAAGGAAAACGTAGCGATTATTTCGAAAGAAATCTTCCGGATCGCGCAACTCGATGACCTGGAAATCAAGCCATTGCAATAGGCAAAAAAAAAAAAAAATGATGGGCTTATTGGAGGGTATCAGCACGTATCCAGACGATGATTGAAGGTTTTCAAAAAAATATCCGATGTTAACAATTAGAAGATTATGGAAACAAAAAAAATATTTATTGTAGAAGATGACCTGATGTTACTGGAAACACTGCAAGAAATTCTTAAGTTGTACGGTTATCAATGCCAGGGCTGCCACGATCCGGAGAAAGCGGTTAAACAAATTGAGCATTACCGCCCAGATCTGGTTATTTTGGACTATATGCTGCCCGAATGGAACGGAGGAGAGCTTTGCAGCGCCATCCGCGCTATCGATGGATTTGAGTACGTCCCTATCATCATTATTTCTGCCTATACTAAAATACTATTTTCATTGTCTGATTATAGTTGCGATGCAATATTGGAAAAACCATTTTCGATCCAGGAAATCACTCGTCTCATCAGCACCCTGCTTTCAGGCAAACGCAGCGACAGCGGTCTTCTTCCAAAGATCAAAACCGTAATAAAGAATGTACTGCAAGAGGTAAAGGCCAAAAGTATTTAGTGGCTTTATTATTTGCTGAAACGGGATAAATTAACAAATTGTTAAGAGCAATGCAGCAAAATAGTGTCGTTTAAATGTGTTCTGTTGAAAAAGATCAAACAACTTACTGACAAATACTTTAAAGGCAAAGATAAAAACATCAGGCCGGTAGCTGCCCTGCTAATAGGAGGCATATATTATATTACATTACCTTAATTGCTCATACGAATAACGGTCTGATCTGTTGAGTTGATATCAGGAAAGCACAGGCCGAAATAAAGAGTACCATTAAACAAATCATTGAATGGGCATACCTGTAGCTATTCCTAAATAAGTTTATAGTATTTTAATCAATTAAAAGAAAGGCTCGACTCCCTTCGGTTCCACTGGCATCAGTATCAGAAATCACCAAAAAACCCACATTACCCGCCATACCTTTACCACAACGATTAGCCTTCAGAAAGGCTTTCCATCGAAACAGTAAGTAAAATGCTCGGGCAGAAGGATATCAGAACAACACAATCTCCGCCATACTGAATCCTTTAATCCCTTTGGTCATCATGCCTTCTTTATACACCTCCGGCCTACAGGGTATCTCCTGAAGACCCTTCAGTTGAATTGGTTCAAACATGAAATAGTTAGATGAGGATGAAGGAAACAGTGGGAAATATTAACCCAGTAACAATAGATAGCTACCTTTAGAATCAGGTAGCTATCCAATTAAATTCAGCATTAAGGCCAGCGCTATAAATGCTATTTTACATTTAGCTTAAGTGACCTTTTTTATAAATTTCAAAAGACTTTTCGCAAATTAGAACAAGAATATTCAACGCTTTCTACGGCGCTTTTTATTGTCCCATTCTGACCTTAAAAAATTCACATACAGTAAAATCGCAGCGGCGAAAAATACAATAACGGCACCAGTCAGTAGCTGCCGCATCCATTAATATTTAGTAATCTTAAACTCAGTTCTTCTGTTCAGCTGATGTTGCTCTTCTGAACAGTCCACACCGTTTTTGCAGTTATTGATAAGTTCAGATTCACCATATCCTTTAGCGGTAATCCGGTTACGGTTTATTCCTTGCGAAATAATATAAGCAACGGCCGAGTCTGCTCTGCGCTGCGACAACTGCTGGTTATACCTGTCGCCTCCCCTGCTATCAGTGTGTGATCCAAGTTCGATCCATATGGTTGGATTTTCCTCCATGATCTGAACAAGTTTATCTAATTCCAATGCAGCATCCTTGCGGATATTCGATTTATCGAAATCGTAATAAATGTTTTCGATCCGAATGCCCTGGTTAAGCTTTATACGCTCAAGATTCAGGTCTACCTGAACAGTTTGCTTATGTGCCAAAGTCTCCATCACGGTTTTAACCTCACTACGGAAATCTGTTTTCTCGCCACTGATAGTATAGTTGGCAGGTGGAACCTCAAAACTAAATGATCCATCCTGGGCTGATTCAACAGACAGTCGTTTGCCGCCCGGACCAACTAAAGTCACAACTGCTCCCGGCAAAATTCTGCCAGTTCCTTTTTCAAAAACCCTTCCTGTTATTAAATAGATTGAACCCATTTGTATGGACACACTATATATATCATCACTTCCCTTTCCCCCGTCACGGTTAGACGAGAGATATCCTGGCGATTGGGCGCTGGACGGAAAATAAGCCAGATCATCCTTCGGAGAATTAAACGGGTATCCCAGATTTTGAATACCTGTTATTTTGCCGGCATGATTGATAACCCTGAAAACATCGAGCCCACCCATTCCAATATATCCGTCGCTTGCGAAATACATATTGTTGTGCTCATCAAACGAAACTGTCCGCTCGTTTCCAGCTGTGTTTACTTCCTTTAAATTAACTGGCCTGCCCCAGTCTCCTGACTGCGTTTTAGTGCAGATATAGAGATCAGTTCCGCCTTTTCCACCGGGCATATTTGAGGAGAAATAAAGACTTTGCCCATCGGCCGAAATGTAGGGGTCGCTGAGCGAGTACTCAGCTACGTTGTTAAACGGAAAAGGAATTGGCTTCTGCCAGCCACCTTGTCCATCAGTTTGTGAGGAGTAGAGCTCAACATTTATTGTAGCAGGTTCCTTTCCACCTTTTTTGGTCTTTTCGGGTATCCTGGTCATGGTAAAGAAAATAAGTTTTCCGTCTGCCGTGAAGCTTGCCGGCCCTACATGATACTCAGAACTACCGGAAATGGGTATCACTTTTACACTATCCTGCCCGATATGCTGCGTATATAATTTGAGGTATCCGTTTCCTGTCCAGCCATAAATATTCTTATCGGGCTGCTTTGCGCCGTCGAACTTTAAAAACGGTCTGTTCGCTGCAATTACTTCTGAATGAGCATTGCGGTCGGATGCAAAAACAATCTGCCCGGATTTTTGAACAGCACCCCAATCAGACTGAGAAGAGTTGAGAGCGGACACATTCATAAGCTCAATTGGTCTTGGATTGCGCATCCATTTTAACGCAGAGTCGCACGAGCCCAGCCATAAGTTACGCTGCCATTCAGTCACTTCACTATGCCGGTCTATGTAGCGTTGGAACTGGGCCTTTGCTTCAGAGTATTTTGCGTTGTGTTGTAAGGCACTGGCATATTTCAGGATGTTTTGATCATTGCTTCCAGGCATGGAAGAGGCAATGGCATACCAGCTTTCAGTTTGTTTGTAATCGTTCATGTATCCATAGGCAGAAGCCAGTCGTTCTGCCGTACTTAGAACTGCTTTCTTGCGATAGGCCTGCTCATATAAATCTGCTGCCTTGCTAAAATTAAATAAATCATATTCCGTGTCAGCCTGCTTGAGGATATATTGAGCTGATGCCGGGCGGATAACCATAAGGGTGATTATCGTAGTTGCAAAACAGGCCAGTAAGTGTTTGTTGTTCATAATTCCTTGCTAAATAGTGATTAAAATACCCTGGGGGTGGCCATTCTGATGTTCGGTTTGATAAAAGAGTATCCAATGGATATCTCATGTGTGCCACCACTGTAGCCTTGTAGCGGTCCGACTGAAAAGTCGTATGCATAACCGATCCGTATCTTTTCCGACGGAAAGAACTGCAGCGCGGCAACAGCTGAATTGCGCATGTTCAGATCTTTTTGAAGATGGCTTTTATCATAAAGCTTTATTCCGGTACGGTAAGCACCTCCTACCCAGAAAACATCCTTGATCATCAGAAATGCATTTACGTCAAGGCTTGTGGGGCCTCCTCTGTCATCTTTGATCAAAAATGAAGGTTTGAGCTGAAAGGATTCGTTCAGCGGCATTAACATTCCGGCCGTCAGGTAAAAATGCGGTTTGGGCTGTGGAATAAACGCATAACGGTCGATATTAACATAACTGGCAATCAGATTGTCAGCAGATAACCCGGCATAGAAGCGGTCATTGGCAAAATAAACCCCTGCACGCGCATCGGGTACTATCGTACGTTGAACGTCAACAGGCTGGTTGGGTTCAGGATTATTTGGGTTGAGCATTGCGCCATCGATACCAAGCTGCACCATGCCCAGACCAAGCCCCAGCGAGAGCCTGGAACTTCCGTCGTCGTTCATCCTGATGCGATAGGCATAGTTTCCATAAATACTCAGGTTGTTCTGCGCACCAAGTTTGTCGGAAGCCACCTGAAGGGCGAGACCAACGTTCCCACTATTGGCAATTGCATCAACCGCTAGTGCAAGGCTTTTGGGTGCACCGTTAATGCCTGTCCACTGGCTCCTGTAAAAAGTGTGCGCATTGAGTACTTCTTTATAGCCGGCATATGCTGGATTTATATAAATCCCATTGAACATGTACTGACTGTACTGAGCATCCTGTTGTGCTAAAACTGTTCCGGCAACCAGCACTAGTGCACAGGTTATTGATATAATAATTCTTTTCATCATTGTCTTATCTTAGGAGCCGGCATTACTGGCTCCTCAACTTCTTATTATTTTTTAAAGGCCCTGATCAATGTGATGTATCCCTTAAATACCTCAAGTTCACTTCCCTCAGTTCGTTTTACACGTAACAGGTAGAAATAAGTTCCTTCATTCAACCCCTCTCCTGTCCAGTTATTGTTATATCCCTTGGCATGGAATACCTCATTACCCCAGCGGTTTACAATTGTAAGTTCGCTGGACTGATATTGGTTCAGGCCGATAATCTCGAAAGTGTCGTTTATTCCGTCTCCATTTGGCGTGAACAGGTTTGGCACCTTGATGGCATTAAAGTCAGCAGTTATCTTAACTGAAGCTATATTGGTATAATATCCATCTGTATCTTTCACCCTGTAGGTGAACTCGTCACCTCCTGTATACCCTGGCCGCGGCTCATAGCTAATGGTACCATCAGCATTGATTTTTAGCGTGCCGTTTTTCGGCTGAGCAGTAATCTCAATACTGCTAAGGTCAAAACCTGAATTTTTAGCATCATCATTGTCCAGTACTCGTATTTTCACGACCTGATTTGCCTTTGTAGAGGCAGCATCATCCACCGCTACCGGAGATGGAGTTACAGGAGTTACCGTTGGATTGTCATTTGTACTGTCCGAACCAGATACGTCACCCAAGTGTGTTCCTTCGGGAGTTAATGCATCCACCTTAGCCGTGTTACTCACACTGCCTAAATCTCTGTCTGCCTGACTCAATTTATAAACCACGCTATGGTTGACCGATTCTCCAGGTAACAGTCCTGTAGGAAGAGGCAATAAAAGACCTGAAACCCCAGCCTTAGCATCATTCAGGGTAACCAAAGTTAAAGTCGTCATACCTGTATTGGTGATCGTAAAGGTATAGTTGATTGAATTACCGGATACCACCGCTGTTTTGACAAGCGCGATTGATGAACGCTGTGGCATAGGGGTTTGTGTAGGCTGATCATTATCTTCTGCTGTACCCGAGCGATCTGTCACCTTGCCACCTGATGGCGAACTGGCAAGAACCTCAGCAGTATTCTCTACCATTCCTTTGTCCCTATCCGCCTGGCTTACCCGATAAGTATATTGGTAAGAAACTTCGGCTGCAGGTTCTAATCTGCTTGCTACAGTTACATTCAACGACAGTTTATTATCTGTAAGTGTAACCGGTGCCAGCTCAACATTTCCTGCATTTCTGATCTTAAACGAATAAACAATATTGTTTCCATCTGCACTTAGCACCCCAGATTTCACTAATGAAATTGCTGGTTTTGCTGTAATTATTGTCACGGTCGGATCACCAGCCGCAGGAGTTGATGGATCATCAGAATCAACAACGACTGTCCCTCCCTTAGGATCTGTTCCTGAAGCGGTAGCCTGGTTGGCAAAACGGCCGCTATTTACATCAGCAAGAGCAAGGGTGTGCCTTGCAGTCACAGTTACCTGGGCGCCTGGCTGCAACACCGCGATGGCCAAAGGAATAATGCTTCCCGGATCCGCTTTTGCATCAGTAATAGTGACATTTGTTAAAGTCACATTACCTGTATTGGTAACAATTAATTTATAATTAATTACATCCCCTACTTTACTCACCACATTTGTTACTGTCTTCGCAAGACTCATCGATGGAGCGGCAGGGATAATGGTTACCGTAGGATCGTCTGGGCTCCCGGTTGAAGGATCATCGGAGTCCCTGTCCACACCGTTTCCTTTAGGGTCTTTGCCCGTAGCCTTCGCCTGGTTGGTCACGCTGCCACCGTCGATATCCGACTGGGTCATTGTATGCACAGCAGTTAAGGTAACAGAAGCACCCGGTGCAAGGTTTGCTACAGGCGAACCTGTAACCACCGCATTCGCATCGCTCACCGCGATATTGTTTAAGGTAACATTACCTGTATTGGTAACAACTAAATTGTAATTAATTACATCCCCTACTTTGCTCACCACATTGGTTGCTGTCTTCGTAAAGCTCATCGATGGAGCAGCAGGAATAACAGTTACCGT